>Ga0208261_1000001_pt1 | contig 201871 bp, 199 predicted proteins | sample Knorr_S7_td_DCM__FD_185595 | JGI IMG/M metagenome (GOLD analysis project Ga0208261, IMG submission 185595) | Marine microbial communities from Southern Atlantic Ocean transect - Knorr_S7_td_DCM_ad_131m_LV_B (SPAdes) (version 3) | ecosystem: Environmental > Aquatic > Marine > Oceanic | place...
CTCATATTTGGTTCACCGGCATCGTCGAACCATGTCGACAATCCAACATCACGGTTATCGAAACGGATAACAAAATATCCTCGTTCGGAAAGTTGCTTACAAAAATCTTCAGGCCAGGCGGTCATCTGCGCTCCAAGACCCATCACCAACAACACTGCAGGATTTTCTCTACTACCCATAGTCTCTACTTCGAGGGTTATTCCATTAGCGTTGATTTGGGTCATTTTCTAAGTCCTTCTAATACGAAGAGTTTCAAAATTTTAAATTAATTTTCAAGCCGAAAGCCTATTAGAAATTAGCTTTAATCAACTTTACAGGTAAACCTAAAAGTAAAACTTTCTCACCTTTTGCCTCAAGACCCCAACTTTCAAAAAGACCTTTTATTATTTCGACGTCAACCTTTGTCATTTCTTCTTCATGGTCATGATGCGTCTCATGTTGAGGATGTTTAGGGTCTGTAAAATCCTCATCCACTAACAAAACTCTTCCTGTGGGTGCTATTACTCTCGCTATTTCTTCTATAGACCCTTCCAAATCAGTCCAGTGATGAACTGCGTTAACTGCACATACAACATTGGTTGACCTTTTTGATAAAGGAATTTTCTCTGCTACACCTGCTTCTACTGTTATAAGTCCAGGGTCTTTTTGAAACTGCCTTCTAAAACCCAAAATAGCCCTCATAAATCTAGACGGATCGATAGCTACGACGTGGGCACCTCTACTGGCAGCTTCTATGGCTGCAGGACCCATTCCCGCCCCGATATCTAAAACATTTTCACCTTTTTGGGGATCTAATACCCTAATTACTTCTTTACTTAAAGGAGAGTTCCAAAATTTCGGGAGTTTAAGAATCCATGAAATCTTTGCCTTTACTCCCTTATCGTGTTCGTGTCTGTACCGATCAAATTCATTTACCAATTTCATTCCTCATTTCTAAATTGATAATGCCACAAATTGATAATGCCACAAAAAATCTTCTCTCATTACTTTAAAGTTCTCGCAAAGAGCACCATTGTAAATAAACTTCTGCAATGTCAGCTGATCTGTCAAACACTGATAGTCCAAAATTACTACCCTACTTTTTAATACTTTTTGGGATGTCAGCAGGATTATCTAGCGTTATAACTTTAGGTGCAGAATTTAAACAAGAACTTGGGTTTTCTAACTTTGAGATTGGCTTGACCATCTTTAGTGGATTCGCTGCTTCCTTTATTGCATTGATAACTCTGTCACCGCATGCCGACCGCGGTCGATCACCAATACTTCTTAAATCTGGTTTGATTACAGGAATCATCGCTCTTTTGTTTCTTGCAATAGGTGACTCGCTTTGGTACTTCATTGTCGGGAGATCTTTATTTGGTTTTGCCATGGGTGCGACTACGCCTGCAGCAAAAAGAACCGTCATAGTGTCTAACCCAAATGAACTCGGAAAAAATCTTGGGAAACTTGGAGCTTACGATGCTGCAGGGTGGGTATTGGGGCCCGCTATTGCAGCAGCTCTAAACGCAATTGGGGGCTTTAGAACTCCCTTTTGGGGAATGGCAATATCGTTACTTTTTTTCATACCAACAGCATGGCGAGCTAAGCCGGACAATGCAGAACGAGATCTGCAAAAAAAGAGGCCAACAGATTTATTTAGGATTCGAAGATTTAATGGTGCCGTTTTAATATTGGTTTCATATTTCGTTTTTATCGGTGCTTTTGAATCTGTTTGGGTTCTCGAAATGGACAGCAGAGGCGCTTCAAACTGGCAAATTGGTATTGCCATTACTTGCGCTGCGTTACCCATACCTCTCCTGTCTTTGAAAGGTGGGATCCTAGCTCAACGTTTCGGTGCTAGAAGATGGGCGGTTGGTAACCTTGCAATAATTTCAATCTTGGTTTCCACTTTTGGATTAGTAGAAGGTGTATTCGCATTAATTTTGATCACTGTTATCACGGCTGGAAGTGAGGGATTGAGCTTGCCAGCAGGACCCATGCTTGTATCAGTTTCTGTACCAGAAGAAAGACAAGCAGCCGCACAAGGTTTAGCTGCATCAATGCAGGTAGCAGCAGGCGCACTAGCAACAATTATGGCAGCAGCAATATACCAAACCTCAAATGACACAACTGCATGGATTGTTACTTCATCGATAATGATCGTGCTTATAACTCTTGGGTGGATATTAACTAAACCCCCTGATGGCAAACCAATTAAACCTGGCGTACCATTTGATTTAAAGAGGAGGTTTTTCGAATGACACAACATGCACACTCCCTGCTTCATGGATTTGCTCCACCTACAAAAACCGAATCCGACTTTGTAAATATTGTCCGTGGGGAAGGTTGTCTACTTTGGGACGATCAAAATAACCAATACATAGACGCAATGGCTAACCTTTGGCTTTGCCAAATTGGCCATGGAAGAACAGAAGTAATTGAAGCCGTAACAAAACAGATGAAAACTCTCGAGGCTTACAACATCTTTGATCCCTTTACTAATGAACCAGCGGCGAAACTGGCCGAAATGGTGGCAGAAAGATCACCTCATCCTGAAGGTCGTGTTTTTCTAGGCTGTTCTGGTTCCGAAGCAGTAGACACTGCTCTAAAGCTTTCGAGGCTCTATCAGCAATTAATTGGCGAAAATGAAAAACAAATTGTCGTTCGTCGCACAAACGGTTATCACGGTACTAACTTCGGTGGAACTAGTGCTCAGGGAATCGCTCCGAATAGGGAAGGTTGGGGTGATTTAGTACCTCATTTCATGGAAGTTCCAAATAATGATCTTGAAGCGGCTGCGACCGTTTTTGCAAATCATGGAAACCAAATTGCTGCAATGATTGTTGAACCTATACAAGGAGCAGGCGGTGTTTACCCACCCGTCGATGGCTACTTGGAAGGCCTTCGGAAGCTCTGCGATGACAACGGTGCTTTACTTATTTTCGATGAAGTAATTTGCGGTTTTGGTCGGACAGGAAAATGGTTTGGAGCTCAATATTTTGGGGTCAATCCAGACTTAATTACTTTTGCTAAAGGTGTTACTTCTGGTTACTTGCCTCTATCAGGTGTAATCGTTTCTAGAAAAATTTGCGAAATTTTTGAAGAGCCCGATTTTATCCTGAGAACCGGCTATACGTATTCCGGTCATCCAACTTCTTGTGCGGCAGGTATCGCAAATTTAGAATTAATTGAAAGTGAATCTTTAGTTGATCGAGCGAGCCATGTTGGAGAGCAAATTAGAACTGGTTTGGAATCATTACAAGCAGATGGTCTTATTGAATCTTGGCGCGGAACCGGCGCTGTTTACGCAGTTGAAATTAGTCAAGATCCAATAAAAACAAGAAATGAAATTCTTTCAAATGGCGTGATACTGCGAGCTATAACTAATGCGCTTGCAATTTGCCCTCCTTTAACGATTAGTGATGCAGAAATTGGTCAAGTGATTGACACAATGGCTGAAGTTTTGAAATAGAACCAGTAAAAGTAGTTAATCCTGATTATGAGCTGGGACTTGGCTCACTTTCAAATAAGCCTCTTCTCGAACTTTTGAAATCCGATCCACACCGATTTTTTTACCCTTATGCGGTAGAACAAAACTTGAATACATAACGCGTCTTTCTCTTTCTACCGGAGGGTGACTCATATGAAGTGTGCATGATAAATGAACTGTGACATCACCGGTTTTAGTAGGTAAATCAATCATAGGTAGATCAAGATAAGGATGAATAAAGTTCGGCTGTAAATTAGCTCTATGCGAACCTGCTACTACTGCCAATTGACCACTTCTGGAATCTGCTCCTGTAACTGAAATCCCAACAGTCATAGAAGAACAATCATAGGAATGTCTTCCAAGACTGCAATCTTTATGCCAAGGAAGATCAGAGATTCCCTCAACCACTCCAATTGGTTTCACCAAAGCTTCAATCGCATTTTCATCATTACTTCCATTCCACGAAATACTGTGCCCATCTCCAGGGATTGCCGCAATTCTCTCGTGTTGCCCATCGGTAAGAAGTCTTTTTACAGATTCTGATTGATTCTGAAAATACTGAAGTCGGACACAACGATCTTTTCCATCTTTTGTTTTCGCCCACCAAGATCTACCATCACCCCTCTCATACTCTCCTACAGCGTTATCCATATCTTTAGATATTTCTGTCATTAACTCGTGACTCCACCATTCTGCAAGGTGCAAATATCCGGTTTGTGATAAAAACCATGAAATTTCTTCGTCAGAATCTTCCTGAGTGAAAGACCGATTCAAATCAAGAGGACTGCCGTCTTGATTTAAGAAATCTATTTCACCTGGCTTATGAACTGGCCTTCCATCAATGATCGCTCTGATAACAGGCCACCACTTTAAAAATCGAAAATGCTCTCTTAAAGGCAAGTCAATTACTTTAGATGTAGCCAGTGATTGAGGGGTCTGTATGTCTTGCACCAAGTCTGAAAATGAAATCTCATCTAAATCGACTATTACAGAAGCACTAGATACACCTGTCTCCAATTTAATAGCACCCTCTGAAGGAATAAGGGTAAATGATTTTTTTGAAACTCTAATTCCTAATGGTCGGCAACCAAGAATTTGAGCGCCTTCAGAAGCTATCAAAGAATTTTGATCTACAAGTAATGGCAATTGATCATCAATCCAAGCATCTAGATCAATTTGATCAACTTCACTGTCTAAACGGGACCTTACATCAACCGAAAACACAGAAAATACTTTCCTTCATAGTTATTCAATACTCTCTTGAATAGGTAAAGGTTCACCTAAGGACGGCATAATTTCCGAAGGGCCTAATAGTGTCACCTGATCATCAGCTTCTAAACACAGTTCTTCATTCAGTTCGATAAGAATTCCTTCTCTATGCACAGAAACTACTTCAACTCCATCAGGAAAATTAAGTGCACCAACTGTCAAACCAATAAGAGCTGAGTCTTTTCCTTCTGGGAGAAGAGCGTATTGACGGAATGTCATCTCAGGAAGCAGAGCAGATTTAACTTCTGCTTCTGTTTGAGCTAGTCCTATAAGTTTTGCACCCGTGTGTAAGTGACCGGCTAGCTCGCCAGCAACTCTTAGTGAGCGCCCTGGATTTTCAGTTGTTCCTGCAAGAAAAAATAAAGCATTAACCCATTCACCAGAACCTCCCCAAGAAGCAGGAATACGAATACCTTCTGCTGCTCTGACTATTACAAGTTGGTCTTCTTCAATATCTTCAAATAACGCAACTGGGGTTGCGGTCGGGTGTTGTTTTGATGGTTGAATCCAAAGAGAGCCAGTTTCTAAAAACTGTTCAGTTACTCGCTCTCCTGTTAAGCCTATTAAATCAGAAAGAACAGTTGCAGCTCTATCCGCTGCTTCTGTAATAGTCGTTCCTGGCGGCACACTTAAAACTCCTGCTCTAGCAATCAAACCGGGATAATCATCTCCTGTTCGCAGGCCGTGACCAGCCATCGCGGCACTCATTTCTCGATCTAATTTTGGATCAGCATCTGCACCCCATCTTTCAAAAACTTGTCTAATTGCACCTGCTCTTTTACTTTTTCCACTCGCGTAAAGACGATGCCAAGTCCACCCCGCAACAAAAACAAAAACCACAAAAAGCATGGCAGTTGCGCCAAGCTGAAAGATTAGGAATACAGAAATAATTATTCCAATGAACTGCGTCAACGGATAAAGGGGTGCTTTAAAAGCAGGCGCATACGACTGAATATGAGAAGCCCTCAATACCAGAACGGCAATGTTTAACAAGCCAAGTGTTAACAAAACAAAAGCGCTTGCAAGTTTCGCAATAGCTTCCGCATCAAGAAGTAAAACCACAAGCGCTATTGCAACTCCAGTAACAATTACACCAAAAGCAGGAGTTCCGTAACGGCTTAACCTTCCAGCTACTTCAGGAAAAAGTCCGTCACGTGCCATTGCCATGGGGTATCTAGCCGCAGCCAAAATCCCAGCATTTACGGCTGAGGCAAATGCTGCCAACGCCGCTAAAACAACAAGCGCTACTCCTGCAGATGGAAGAACAGTTTCAGCAGCAGAATGAATAGGAGCTAGATCTTCATGCAAAATGTCTGGAGGTAAAAGTGCTACTGCTACTAAGGCACCAAGCGTGTAGAGAACAGTTCCTACTAGCAAAGATAATGACATTCCAAGTGGGATCTTTAAAGAGGGATCATCTACTTCTTCAGCTGCACTTGCAACTTTTGTCAAACCACCATACGAAACAAAAACTAGACCTATGACTGAAATAAGTCCCGAAAACCCTTCTGTAAAAAATGGATCAAGATTAGATTTATTTATACCTTGCTTTTGAGTTTCAAAAAGACCCTCTGTGAGAAACCAAGTCATAACCGTCAATACAAAAACGACCAAAAATAACTGAATTGAACCACTAACTTTAGAACCGACAACATTCACAAAAGTGAAAAAAGCTATTAAAACTAGAGCCATGGCTTTACCATTAAAATCGAGGATTAAAACCAAATAAGCGCTCATACCTACTAAGGCAAACGCATCTTTTAACACTAAGGAAAGCCAAGTTCCAATCCCAGCAATAGTTCCTATCGAAGGACCCAAAGCTCTTTCTAAAAAATAATACGCACCTCCTGCTTTAGGGAGCGCAGAAGACAACTCTGCGACACTCAACATGGCAGGAATAGCCAACAAACCGGCAATCAAATAAGCCAAAATTGCTGATGGACCAGCTTTAGAAGCCGCTAAACCTGGTAAAAGAAACAAACCTGATGAAAGCATCGCTCCCGTTGACAAAGCGAAAACATGACGTAGAGCAAGTGACCTTGTTAACTTACCCCTGTTATCTGCCTTCATAAGAAAACCCTAGACTCCTCGTTTTATTGTCCAAAATTGAAAGTTTGAAAAAAATCTAATAAAAGTGAATTAGTGGAATCGGGGTCCTCCTGTTGAATCCAGTGGCCTACATCAGGCAAAATAACAGAATTAAATAGATTTGGAAGAGTGAACGAAAATCTTGAAATGCTTCCCGCTCCCCAGATTGTTGGCCCATCTTTCTCCCCGCCAATAAACAATGATGGTTGTATCAGAGGCGCCTCATGATGCATCCTGAGGTCCTTCCAATCAAGGTCAACACACCTATATCGATTGAGAGGACCTGTAAAACCTGATTTTTCAAATTGTTCGGTATAAAAATCTAAATCATCTGAAGTGAGCCATGGAAGAGAGATTTCAGGAAATTTAAAACGATCTTTAAGTTCACCTCCTGGCGAAACGAAACCCATCGAACCTTCATCACCTGTAACTTCAGGAGCATCTCCAGAAGCAGTAAAATAAAAACCCTCTAGCCACTTGGCTGGATTTTGAGAGATTTCTTTCTCTGCTCTTCCTGGTTCTTGAAAGTACTCAATATAAAATTCTTCTTCTCCTCCCAAAGATTTAAAAAACTCAGAGGGTCTGCTGTCACCTCGCGGTGTATACGGAACAGAAAGTAACGCTATACCTTTAAAAATATCTGGCCTAAAGGATGCGGCGGCTGAAGCTATGGGCGATCCCCAATCATGTCCAACGATTAAGGAGGTATCTTCGCCTAAAGTTTCGACAACCCCCACACAGTCTCCTGCTAGATGAACAAGTCGATATTCATCAATTGCTTTTGGAGCATAAGAAGATCCATATCCCCGAACATCTATTGCTACAGCCCTGTAACCAGCATTAGAAACAGCAGCTAGCTGATGCCTCCATGAATACCATGACTCAGGAAAACCATGAACGAAAAGAACCATAGGTCCTTCTCCTGCTTCAGCCACATGGATATTTATCCCACGAACATCAATGTCATATTGCTTCAAACCTTGAATTTCAGTCATCTTCATTCTCCTTAACGTTCATCATCTCTTGAAGACTCTCAATCTGTATTCCTTTAATTACCTGTCCTCGATCAAAAACTTCAGTAACTACAAAATTACATCCAGAAGTAAGAGCTGCTTCAATTGTTATAGCTTCCCGCATTTCAAGATTCAAACTTGTTTGCGTTTCTGCGGCAGACAAAACTAGATCTGAATCAAGTTGGACAACCGTCAACGCGGTTAAATCATTTAAGGCTTGCTTAGCTGTAACCGTTTCGAGATTTCGATTGAAACGAGTAGTCACTTCTTCATAAAAATCTGCTATTGCCAAAGCCGAAGTCACCAAAGTCGCATTATCTACATCACCGATTAAATTTCTAGCTGCAGCTTGTTCGACAGGCGCGCTATCATCAAAAAGTTTTACTAAAACTGAGGCATCAATAAAAACCCTATTAATCAAAATCTTTACTTCTGTGTATTAGATGAAGAAGCAGCAGATGCTATAGAAAGTGCAACGAGTCTTTTACGAGCATTTATTGCAAGATCTGAAGAAGAGTAACCCTCTATCAATTGCCTAACAACAGCATTAACTGACGTGCCTTGTTCCGCAGCGCGAACTCTAGCTCTACGAAGCAAGTCTTCATCGATCGCCAATGTTAAATTAGCCATATTTAAGTGTAACACATAATACGTGTTACACGTATCAATGATTAATACTGGCTCATATTACTTAGCTTTAAAATCGCAAAATTGGATAACTTCTGCTAGACATTCCATCAACTCTTAAAACATTAGCTTTAAGAAAAGAGAGAGAGAAAAATGACTATCGGCCCAGGAATGCATGTAGACGACCCCAGCGATGACTCCTTAAATCTTGCAATGTCTGAATCAGCAAGACCCCTTTATGACGCAGTAAAGAAATTCATTGCAGATGAGGTTGAACCAATAACCAAACAATTCTATGAACTTGGAGAGGACCGTGAAGATCGCTGGTCCTACACAGATGGACAGCTAGAACTTTTGGAAAGTGTAAAAAATAAAGCTCGTTCTAATGGTTTATGGAATTTTTTCTTACCCGACGATGAAACTGGTCAAGGACTTTCAAATCTAGATTACGCATATATCGCAGCTGAACTAGGAAGAAACCCTTTAGCTTCTGAATCACTTAATTGCAGCGCACCCGATACAGGAAACATGGAGGTTCTTGAACGCGTAGGTACCCCCGAACAAAAAGAGATGTGGCTTAAACCTCTACTCAACGGTGAAATTAGATCTTGTTTCGGAATGACCGAACCTGGTCTTGCTTCTTCAGATGCAAAAAATATCGCCACACAAGCAGTGTTAGATGGTGACGAATGGTTAATAAATGGTGAGAAATACTATATATCTGGTGCTGGTGACCCCCGTTGCAAAATAATGATTTGCATGGTTCAAACGAATCCAGATGGACCTCCACACAGACGTCAATCACAAATTCTAGTTCCGATGGACACTCCAGGAGTAAACATAATCGGACCTATGCATGTTTTCGGTCAAGATGATGCTCCACATGGGCACATGCATATTCACCTTGACAACGTAAGAGTACCTAAAGAAAACATGCTGCTTGGAGAAGGGCGTGGGTTTGAAATATCCCAACTAAGACTGGGGCCCGGTCGAATACACCATTGCATGCGATCTATAGGTGCTGCAGAAAAAGCTTTAGAATTAATGGCAACGAGAGGTTTATCGCGGGAAGCATTCGGTAAGAAAATCGCCCAATTAGGCAAAAATGTCGAACTAATAGCACGTGCCAGAATCGAGATTGAGGCTTGCCGTCTAATGGTATTAAGAGCTGCAAAAGCTATGGATACTATGGGAAATGCTGAAGCTCGTGTTTGGGTTAGTGCCGTAAAAGCAATGGTTCCCGAAAAAGTTTGCAACATTATTGATGAGGCGATCCAGGTTCACGGCGCTACTGGTATTTCACAATGGACACCTTTAGCCGGCATGTACACAGGCCAAAGAACTCTTCGCCTTGCAGATGGACCTGATGAAGTTCACCACTTCGTCGTTGGGAGATTCGAACTTGCAAGATACGGAGATGATGAAATAGAAAAAAGTGTTTATAAACCTCTCAGTGAACAAATCCTTTCTGGGCCTTCGAATGGAAGATGAGTCCCGACAGGCAAAACAAGCAACCGAATTCACCAAAAAAGAAAATAGAGCTTTTCAAAAAAGTCTTCCGTTAGATGATGGAACTGATGCTGCCAATGTCGCTAAAGGTTTCATAGCTACTCGAACCAACCCAATTATTGAAAAACTTGAACCGAATGCTTGGCAACCCATTTCGTGGGATCTTTCTAAGTCGGATTTTGTTGAAGGAGAGTCCCCTGAAACTGTCAATCCTTCTTTATGGCGTCAAGCTGGTTTGAATGCCCAACATGGTCTTTATCAAATTTGCGAAGATTTCTATCAAGTTCGAGGCTTTGACACGTCAAACGCTACTTTCATTCGAGGAAAAACCGGTTGGATAGTAATCGACCCTTTAACTACAGCTGAAACAGCCGCTGCCGCCTATGAACTCGTTACAGAGCATCTAGGTTTTCGTGAAATAAGTGCTGTCATCTATACCCACTCTCATTTGGATCATTATGGTGGCATTCTTGGGATGATCGAAAGATCCCGTATCGAGAAGGAAAACATCCCAATCGTTGCCCCTGAAGGTTTTCTACGTGAAGCAGTTGCAGAAAATGTAATAGCTGCGCCTGTAATGGGAAGACGTGCTACTTACCAATTCGGCATGCTTTTACCTTGGAATGAAAAAGGACATGTTGATCAAGGATTAGGCAAAGGCATTCCTACTGGTTCGTCAGCGTTGGTCCCTCCAACAATCGAAATAACTGAAACAGGGCAAGAACTTGTTCTTGATGGAGTGAAAATAGAATTCCAACTCACGCCTGAATCTGAGGCGCCTGCTGAAATGCATTTCTTTTTTCCTGAATATAAAGCGCTGTGTATGGCTGAAAACTGTTCCGGCACTATGCATAACGTTTTAACTCTTAGAGGTGCACTGGTAAGGGATTCGCTTCAATGGAGCAGATACATAGATGAAGCTCTTGACCGTTGGGGGGATTCATCGGAAATAGTTTTCGCTAGCCACGGTTGGCCACATTGGGGGCAGGATGCTGTAAGAGGTTACTTGACGCGTCAAAGAGATTTATACAGATGGCTACATGATCAAGCTATGCGCTTGGCTAATCTTGGCTACACACCAAATGAAATTGCCGCACAGGTCTCTTTGCCACCGGGGCTCTGGGATGACTACATGTGTCATGGTTACTATGGAACAGTCAGCCACAATGTCAGAGCCGTTTATCAAAGATATATCGGATTCTACGACGGTCATCCTTCCAGTCTTGACCCCTTAACACCCGTAGCAGCAGGTAAAAGATACGTCGACTTTATGGGGGGTATCGAAGAACTGATAGAAAAAGCAAGGAATGCTTTTGAAGCAGGTGACTACAAGTGGGTGGCTGAGGTTTTAAGACATGCAGTCTTCGCTGATCCGGAAAACGATGAAGCCCGACTATTACAGGCAGATGCTTTCGAACAACTTGCTTACCAAGCAGAATCTGGACCATGGCGTGATATCTACTTAACTGGAGCTCAGGAGCTGAGAAATGGCAGTATCAACGTGCCCGTTCTTCAACGCCCAAGACTAGAGGTCGCAAAAGGCATGACATTAGGACAAATATTTGATTTTCTGGCAGTAAAGGTAGACGGCAACAAAGCCGTGGAACTAAGTCCGATGCTCGTCAATTGGTCTTTTACAGATACAGGTGAAACCGCGCAACTTGAGTTATCAAATGGCACACTTCACTCTAAGATCGTAACTTTCTCCGAAAATTCAGAAATATCACTTAGATCTTCGCGGAATGTTCTGGAAGAGTTAATTGCAACTGAGTACTCGCTTTTACAAGCAATCGACGAAGCAAGGATAGAAGTTCAAGGAGACACCGACAAAATGTTGAAATTTTGGGAAACTCTGACAAATTTTCCTCTATTTTGGCCAATTATCGAACCTTAAATCACACAGTGTCAAATATTACAGTTGGCAAGATCCAAGATGCTCGTAACCTCGAAATGTGAACTCCACTAATCGACTAGCACGAATTTCTCTTTTAGTAACCTTTATTTTGATAGGTATCGGTGGCTTTACCCGCGGTAGTGGAAGCGGATACGGATGCTCTGACAGGTGGCCCTTGTGTGAAAATGGTCTGTTAGGTGGTTTGCTGCCTCGAGGCGAATACCACATGCTTATCGAATGGCTACATAGGTGGGTAGCAGCGATCGTAGGAATTCTGATTTTGTTAACGGCCATAAGTATCAGAAAAAATCTTCGTAATAACCAGCTTGCTAAGCGACTTTCAGTAATTGCAGTTGTAGCGGTAGTGATACAGGCAATGATTGGAAGAAGTGTGGTTAAAACAGATTTAGAATCTGACCTTGTAGCTATACATCTAGCGATCTCAATGTTGGTGATAGCTCTATTGACAATAATCGTGATCGTGGTGTCAACCAATAAGAACGAAAATTTAGAAGTATCCGATAGCGCAGGTTGGAGCCGACTTCTCGCTTTAGGAGCTTTTGGTTCATACGCACTCCTTTTGTTAGGCGCGTATGTTCATAATAGATATTTCTCGGGTTGGCCTCTTGTGAACAATCAGTTAAAACCCGAACTCTCAGACCACTACACATTTATTCATTACCTTCACAGACTTGCAGCAGGAATAGGAATTTTTTATATTGCGTATTTGATTTATAGCGCTAAAAAACGACAACGACCAAGAAATGAGAAACTCATAATCCATCTCGCTGGAGGCGCATATGGGGTAAATGTAATATTGGGAGGAGTTCATGTTTTCACTGAAGTTAGCTCCAGTGCAGTCGTAACTGCTCATTTATTGGGTGCTTGTGCCGTATGGGTTTTGCTAATTGCCTCGACGACCATGTCACATTTCGGTATGACTCTGTCTAAAAATTAAAAGCTTTACCTCCCTCCGTGTGTGTATTGTTTCTCCTTCTGGCAGGATGATTTCATGGGAAATAAAGAAATCGACTGGGAAAACCTCCGTATAAAAGCACAAGAAGCAGCAAAAATGGCTTACGCACCATACTCAAATTTTCCCGTTGGTGCAGCTGGACTGACAACTAGTGGCGAAATCGTGACGGGATGCAACGTAGAAAATGCTTCTATCGGTCTAACTCTTTGCGCTGAATGTGGCATGATAAGTGATTTACACAGGAAAAAAGCAGGCAAACTAATCGCAGCTGTGGCTTCTAATCCTGAAGGGGAAGCACTTGCTCCATGCGGCCGTTGCCGCCAGATACTCATAGAAGCAGGAGGTAAAGAACTAGTTATTGATGGACCTGGTGGACCTAAGTCGATTGTTGATTTACTGGCCGATCCTTTTACGGTTGATGACCTAAATGAACGAGACAGGACTAACTCTTAAATGGACGCACTTGAAGTAATTCAAACCAAAAGAGACGGTGGAGTCCTAAGTAAAGAGCAAATTAACTGGTTTATAACAAATTTTTCTAAAAGTGAAAACATACCTGACGAACAAGCAGCTGCTTTAGCAATGTCAATCTTCTTCAATGGAATGGAGCCTGAAGAATTGATGTATTGGACTAAAGCAATGGTTGATTCAGGCGTAACTTTAGATCTAAGCAGCGTAGGTAAAAAAACTGTTGATAAACACTCAACTGGCGGTGTAGGTGACAAAGTTTCTCTCATTCTCGTTCCTTTAATTGCAAGTTGTGGTTTGGCAGTTCCTCAACTTTCTGGCCGCGGGCTAGGTCACAGCGGAGGAACTCTAGACAAAATGGAATCAATCTCAGGTTGGAATGCTTCGCTTAGTGAAAAAAAGATGCTTACACAACTACGTGAAATAGGTGGAATAATAGCTGCGGCAAATGAAAATATTAATCCCGCAGATAGGCGTCTGTATGCTCTGCGAGATGTTACCCACACTGTCGACTCGATCCCCCTTATAGCAAGCTCAATCATGTCTAAAAAAATTGCAGAGGGAACTGAAGCTCTCGTCTTAGATGTAAAAACTGGATTAGGGGCTTTCATGGTTGATTTTGAACAAGCGCGCATATTAGCCAAAACAATGGTTGAGCTCGGTGAAAATTCAGGAGTGAAAACCGTCGCTTTGATTACTTCAATGGAAACCGTCTTGGGAAATAATGTGGGTAATGCACTGGAAGTTTCAGAATCAATTGAAGTGCTAGAGGGAGAAGGGCCAAAAGACCTTATTGAAATTACTTTGGCTTTAGCTCAAGAAATGTTGGACCTCTCCAATGTAGATTTAGACCCTGGTGAAGTCCTTGCTTCTGGAAAACCACGCGAAGTTTTTGAAAAAATGGTTGCAGCTCAAGGAGGCGACTTGTCGAAAGGTCTTCCAGCGGCTGAATACAAAAAAACTATTAACGCTTCGGCTACTGGCTACTTAAGTAAGTTGGACTGCCGTTCAGTAGGTATAGCAGCTTGGCGCTTGGGTGCAGGTCGAACCAAAAAAGAAGACTCGGTAAGTCCTACTGCTGGCATAAAGTGCCTAGTCAAACCAGGTGCTTACATAAATTCAGGAGAACCTGTGTTAGAACTTTACGGTGATACAGAGAACTGCTTTGATTCAGCTACAAAAATTTTAGAAGAAGCAATCGAAATATCAGACTCAGCCCCAAATGATTCACCACTGATCTTAGACAAGATCTCTATATGAAAATTATCTCCCTATTGGGTGCCAAACAGTTTTCATTTCCAAAAAGTCAGAGATAAGTTCTAGACTTTCCTCGTCTACACTTCGTGAGACCACACGCTTGACATTTGAAGCAACCTCCTCAAGATGAGTCAAATCAGTTTTTGGACTGATTCCACTTATATCGACTGCATTCACGTCCAAATGTCCAACCATCCATGGAAGTAGGTCGGTTTGATCACCAGTTAATATGTTTACGACCCCTGCTGGCACATCTGAAGTGACCAACACTTCAGCAATCGTTACAGAAGTTAGAGAGCTCTGGGCTTCAGAAACCACCACAACCGTATTCCCACTAACGATTGCAGGTGCAATTCTGGAGATCAATCCAAGCATGGCGGGTTCAGTTGGAGCGATAATTCCGACCACACCCGTTGGTTCAGGCACTGTGAAATTGAAATAGGGGCCGGATACTGGGTTGACAGATCCTAATAATTGGCTGTACTTGTCGGACCAGCCTGCGTACCACACCAAACGTTGTATGGAATCTTCAATTTCACGTGTGGCGACTCTATTGTTAACTCCAATACTTTTAAGCAACTCTAGAAATTCAGGTTTTCGAGATTCAAGCATCTCAGCAACACGATAAAGAATCTGACCTCTATTGTAAGCAGTCCTTGAAGCCCAGGGGGATTGTGCTGATCTAGCAGCACGAACTGCTTCACGAAAATCTTTTCTAGAAGCCTGAGAAACATTTGCTATCAATTCACCCTCAGAATTATTAACAGAAAAAGTTCGCCCTGATTCTGAGCGTGGAAACGCTCCATCAATAAAAAGTTTGTAAGTCTTTGCTATAGGGATTTTTCCTGCCACTATGAACGGCCCCCACTATTCTTTAAATAAGCTCCTAGACCTTGCATGCCACCTTCCCGACCAAAACCACTTTCTTTATAACCACCAAAAGGGCTGGCTGGATCAAACTTATTGAATGTATTAGCCCAAATAACGCCTGCTCTTAAACGCTCTGCCATCCAATGGATCAAAGATCCCTTCTCGGTCCATATTCCCGCGGACAAACCATAGGGAGTATTGTTTGCCTTTTCTAAAGCTTCTTCAGGCGTTCGAAATGTTTGTACTACTAATACAGGTCCAAATATCTCTTCGCGAGCAACGCGATGGCTCTGTTGGACTCCAGTCAAAACTGTTGGAGGGTACCAATAACCATTTTCTGGGAGGGAACAAGAAGGTTTAAACACTTCAGCTCCCTCTTCAATACCTGCTTTAACTAATTGATCAATTCTTTCTAATTGAGCTTTTGAATTTATCGCACCAATATCAGTATTTTTATCTAACGGGTTTCCGACCCTTAATAACTCAATTCGTTTCTGAAGTCGATCTATGAAATTGTCAGCAATAGATTCTTGAACCAACAGCCGTGATCCAGCGCAACAAACGTGTCCTTGATTGAAGAAAATTCCGTTGATAACACCTTCGATTGCTTGATCTAATGCTGCATCTTCAAAAATAACATGTGGAGCCTTTCCTCCAAGTTCCAATGTCAAAGGTAAATTACGCTTTACCGCTGAACGTTGAATCAACTTACCCACTTCGGTTGAACCTGTAAAAGCAAGCTTGTTAACTTCTGGATGTTCAACTATCGCTGAACCCGTTGCTCCGGCTCCAGTAACTATATTTATTACACCTGGTGGTAAATCCACATCTCTTATTACTTCAGCCAGTAACAAGGCAGTCAACGGTGTGGTTTCTGCAGGTTTTAAAACAACAGTATTTCCGCAAGCCAGCGCCGGAGCTAATTTCCATGCAGCCATCAATAAAGGGAAGTTCCATGGGATTATCTGTCCTACTACACCATGTGGTTCTAACTTCCTTTGAGGAAATGCGTATTCTAATTTATCTGCCCAACCCGCATGATAGAAAAAATGAGCGGCTGCCAAAGGAAGATCAACATCTCGACTTTCTTTTATGGGTTTTCCTCCATCTAAGGTTTCCAAAACAGCAAACTCTCTTGCTCTTTCTTGAAGATGTCGTGCTATCCGAAATAAATATCTCGCTCTATCTGTTCCGGGCATTTTCTTCCAATACTTTTCATAAGAAGCACGTGCTGCCCGAACAGCTCTATCAACATCCTCTGATGAAGCTTCAGTAACAACCGATAGCGAGTTTTCTGTTGAAGGGTCTAAAGTTTCGAAGGATTTTCCTGAAGAAGAACTAACAAATTCTCCGTCGATAAAAAGTCCATATTTGTCTTTTATGGTCACAAGGCTGGTCGACTCGATCGCTGATGCGTATTCGATCCCAAAATCTTCCAAATCGGATCCGTCTTTAGAGTTTGAATTTGCCATTAGTCCACCGTTACATAATCAGGGCCACTATAGCTACCTGAATCGAGTCGGTTTAATTGAAGCAATACATCATTTAATAGACCCGAGGCGCCAATACGAAACATTTCAGGATTCAACCATTCGCTTCCCAAAGTTTCTCCAATCACAACCAGATAATGCCAAGCTTGCTTCGCTGTGCGAATTCCACCCGCTGCTTTGATGCCGACAGAAATATTTGTTTGATAGGCAAAATCTCTTACTGCTTCTGCCATACACAACACTCTCGGTAAACTTGATGCTTGGGGTATCTTTCCCGTTGAAGTTTTAATGAAATCCGCGCCAGCTGCCATAGCAAGCATTGAGGCTTGACGGATTTTGTCATAACTACCGAGTTCACCCACTTCTAAAATAACTTTAAGATGTGCTTCACCACAGGCATCTTTCGAAGCAACAATCTCTTCAAAAGCTCGTTGTTCATCACCAGAGAGGAAAGCTGAACGATTTAAAACAATATCTATTTCATCAGCTCCTCTTTTAACAGCGTCTGATATATCTGCTGTTCTTGCTTCAATAGTTGACAAGCCACTTGGAAAAGCACCAGCAACACTTGCCACCTTCACTTTTGAGTTCCGTGTGGCTTCTACGGCGTGATGAACCATTTCCGGGTAAACGCACACTGCAGCCACAGAAGGAACATCATGATTGGATGGATCAGGACGTTTAGCTTTTTGGCACAATGAAGCAACTTTTTCTGGAGTGTCTGCTCCTTCAAGGGTAGTCAAATCTATACAACGAATTGTCAAATGAAGGGCAGCTTTTTTACTGCTAGTTTTTATTGACCTAGTCGCCAGAGATGCTGCTCTGGCTTCAAGCGATACTTCATCTACTGGAATAACTTTTATAGAAGAACCGGTTTTTCCAAATGTGATATTAGAAGTAGGCATTTTCATCAATTTTTCTCCACATGGAACAAATTGCTAACTCCATGTAATAAGTCTTCTATCTTATGGTCTGCTGATCTCTCAGCCGACCTTATGTCACCGTTAATAACTGATTCTGTAACTTCGACATAAGCTTTGACCATTGGCTCAGTTCCACTGGGACGAATAACTATTCGCCCATTCAAGATGTTAAACACAAGAGCATCCGTAGCAGGCAACCCTGATTCAGGAGTTAATAAGTCGATCGATTCAATGACAACAAACTCGCCAATTCTTTCAGGTGGTGAGGTCCGCCATGGTGACATAAAATCTGCAGAGATATCTGTTTCAGCATCAAGTCGCTTTGTAAATAAAGCTGTTTTATGCACACCATGCCTATTCCATAATTCGTCTAATAAATCCATAACAGTCTTGTCTTCCGCCTTTAGTTCAGCCGCAAGCTCTGCAAAAGCTAAGGCTGAAGTAATACCGTCTTTATCCCGCACTGAGTCGCCTAATGCAAAGCCGAGTGCTTCCTCATAGCCGAAAACGAATCTAGAATTTTTATCCTCTAAACCTGGGCGTACAATCCATTTAAATCCAGTGAGTGTCTCTGCATACTTCACTTTATGAAAATCTGCGATTTTAGAAAGTAAACGTGATGAGACGACTGTTGTAACAACCAGTCTGTCTTCCCCTTGTCCTTTGCTAAGAATATGCTCTGCTAACAAAACACCTATTTCATTTCCATTTAGGCGACACCAATTGTCTTTATGGTTAACGACAACAGCCAGTCGGTCTGCATCAGGATCATTTGCCAGTACAAGATCAGCGTTTTTTTCAACAGCTAGTTCAATTGCAAGATCTAAAGCGCCTTCTTCTTCGGGGTTTGGGAAAGAAACAGTTGGGAAATCGGGATCTGGTTCTGCTTGGCTCTTAACCACAGTTGGATTTTCGAATCCAGCTTTTTGAAATACATCTACAAAGACTTCCTTACCAACCCCATGCAAAGGTGTATAAATCTGTTTTATTTCACGTTTACTTTCAGGTGAAACAGAAGAAGAGGCAAAATCTACATATTTTTGTATAGATCCATTGTCATCCTTAAGAATATTTGCATCCTCATAATCTGCTAACGCTTCCTCAGAGGGGGGATTCTTAAAATCAATTCTTTGGGCTATTTTCAAATCAATTGGACTTACGATTTGAGCACCGTCTTCCCAATAAACTTTGTAACCAGAATCTTCTGCAGGGTTATGACTGGCAGTAACCATTATTCCCGCTTTAGCCTTTTTAGATAACGATGTGTAAGCCAAGACAGGCGTTGGTGCAGGCCTTGGAAAAATTAAACTGCTTACTCCATGTGCAGCCAAAACTCTTACAGTGTCTTGGGCGAAAATTTGACTCTTATGACGCGCATCATAACCAACTACTACTAATGGAGGTTCATCCCTTTCATTATCGCTTAATAACTCTTGAGCTATCGCAGTTGCTACGACCCTAACCATAACCCGATTCATTCTCATAGGCCCGGCTCCCCTGACCCCACGCATTCCAGCCGTGCCAAAGACTAAGCAGTTGGTAAACCTTTGAATAAGTTGGATATCTCCGTCTGAAATAAGTTTCTCAGTTTCAACTTTTGTAGTTTGATCAGGATCATTAATCAGCCATTTGTTAGCTATTTCTAAAGCTTCGTCTAAATCGACTTCTTTCCTCACAAACGTTCCAAAATCCCCGCTAGAAGACTGAACATACGTGGACCTGCATCTTCTGCAGCAGCAAGTACATCTTCATGGTCAAGGTTCTCGTCAGACATACCAGCTGCCTGATTTGTTACAAGAGAGATGCCCAGAACTTCAGCTCCTAGATGTCTCGCCGCAATAGTTTCCAAAACAGTAGACATTCCGACTAGATCGGCTCCCATTTTTGCAAACATCTTTATTTCGGCTGGTGTTTCGAAAGCACCTCCCAATAGACCTGCATAAACTCCCTGAGGCAAAGTTGGGTCTACTTCTTGAGCTAATTGTCTTAATCGCTCTGAGTAGGCTTCGGTCAAATCAACAAATCTAATAGCCTTGCCCTCTGGTGGAGCCGGTCCCACCATCGGTGACTGACCCATGAGATTCAATTGGTCAGAAATAAGTACAGGCTGCCCAACAGGCCATTCAGGATTTAGTCCTCCGGCAGCATTAGTCAAAATAATATCTTTGCAACCTGAAGCTATTGCTACTCGAACGCCATGAACAACTGTATCTACCGGATGGCCTTCATATAAATGCGCCCGACCACCTAAAACAAGCACATTTTTCTCATTAACTTTAAGAGAACGAATCAAATTTCGATGTCCTAATACAGTCGGTTCGGGAAAACCAGGCAAAGTATCCATTTCAACTTCGGCTGAAATATCTCCGATTTCATCGATTGCTGAAGCCCACCCGGAACCAAGGACTAAAGCAACATCATGATCGACTATGCCAGTTTCATCAGCCAGAACGGTTGAGGCTTTTTCAGCAAGAGAATAGGGGTCAAGATCCTTCATATTTCTTCTCCATCAAATTTCTTACAAACTGAATGTACTTTCATTCATGATTCTCGATAGGCAAACAATTCTATAAACAAACATCCAGTAATTTGCTCACGGTCATAGATGGATCTAAGAGAATCTAAAAACATTCTATTAATAACTATTTTTGCAATAAAAAAGAATTTATAAGGTAGTTATATATATGTGGATGAAATGTCGATAATTAAAATATCCGATGAGATTCAAGAAGCTTTAAATGAGAAAAAACCCGTTGTCGCTTTGGAATCTACTCTTATCTCACACGGGCTGCCTTCGCCGCTTAATGTTGATGTAGCTTTACAAGCTGAATCGATATTAAGAGAATTAAAAGTTGTGCCAGCAACTATCGCCTTGTTTGATGGACATTTACGAATAGGAATTAGCCAAGCAGAAATTGAACTTCTGGGTTCTAGTGATGAAGTTACCAAAACAAGTTTCAACAATTTAGGTGAAGTCATCGCCAACAAGTCATTAGGTGCAACCACAGTAGCTTCTACTATGTTCGCTGCTTACCAGTCAGGTATCAAAGTTTTTGCTACTGGTGGAATTGGTGGAGTCCATCGCGGGTCCGATGGTGATATCTCAGCTGACCTTAAAGCTTTGTCTGACATACCTGTTGCTGTCGTTTGTGCAGGCGTTAAATCAATACTTGATATCCCAAAGACACTAGAGGCCTTAGAAACGCTAGGTGTTCCTATTATTGGTTATAAAACAAATGTCTTTCCCGAATTCTGGACACAAGGTAAAGATTTAAAATTGAAAATTGTCGCATCAGGATCAGAAGAAGCTGCTCACCTTTTAAATACACATTGGGAAATTGGGCTAACTACAGGTCAACTTGTAGCTGTTCCAATACCAGAAGAAAAGGCCGTTGACCAAAAAATTGTTGAAAATTCAATCACCGAAAGTCTGAGTGAAGCATCTGCAGCTGGTATTACCGGCAATGCCATCACCCCTTTTCTATTAACAAAAGTCGCAGATGCAAGTAACGGCCTAACACTTGAGGCGAATGTTGATCTTATTCTAAATAATGTTCAGGTCGCAGGTGAAATAGCAATTCAAATGGCTGAAACTAGTTCACGGTAATAAGAGACTCAGGATTTTCGAGACCTGATTTTATCGTGCTCGCAAAATCAGCTGCTGGAGCGCCATCCAAAACACGATGATCCCAAGTAAGACTTATGATCATCCGAGATGCTTTTCGTGGAGTCTGATCATCCCATGCTGTGTCTTCACGAATCCTTCCTACACCTAAAATCCCCGAATTAGGAGGATTAATAACCGGTGTAAAACCATCCACTCCAAACATTCCTAGTGAAGAAACAGAAAAAGTTCCTCCTTCAAGATCCGCCAAAGCTAATTTTCCGTCACGTGCTTGACTGGCTAAACGAGAAGTATTTTTAGCGATTTCATTTAGAGAGAGTTGATCAGCATTCCTTACAACAGGTACAACTAGTCCTTCATCCAAAGCAACAGCCATGCCAATGTTTATTTCATTCAACTGAAGAATTTCACCATCAAGCATTTGAGAATTTAATTGTGGATGTGCCCTCAAAGCACGTGCCACTGATGCAATAACGAAATCTGTATAGCCTGGCAATACATCCTCGCTTTGCATCTCTTTTCGTAGAGAGATCGCGTTGTCCATTTCAACGTCTAAGTGAAGAGTTAGTTGTGCCATCGCTTGGAGACTTGAATGCATTCTACTAGCTATAACTTTTCGCATTCCTGATAAAGGAATTCTTTCTCCTTCACCTATAGGTTCAACAAAAAAAGTGTCAGACTTTTCTTCTGTAGATCCTGCGGAATTTTTTACATGTGCTTGCACATCAGATTTTCTAATCTGTCTGTCAGATGAAGATGACTGTACCTTTCTGAGATCGATTCCCAGTTTTTGTGCTTCATTTACCGCAGCTTGAGAAGCATCAGTGTCCGTAAGTTTTGGAATAGAATCGCTTGGTTTGTTGGATGAAAATTCTTCAACATCTTCGACTACTATTCTTCCGTTAGGACCACTTCCAGAAATCTCAGAAAGGTCTATACCTTTTTCTTGTGCGAGACGTTTTGCAGCTGGAGAGGCTGCGATGCGACCAGTTTTTGTTTTCTTTTCTGGAATTACGTTTTGTTCGCTAACCTTTATCTCATCATTTTTAACTTCTGGAATTTCTGATATTTCAGGTGGCTCTTCGCCTTCTCCTAAAATCCATCCCAGAACCACACCGCATTCAAAAACCTCACCAGATTCGCATAGCTGATGCAACCTTCCTTCAGCCTCGGCTTCTATTTCAGTTTCTATCTTGTCTGTCTCGATTGAAGCTACAGGTTGTCCTTGACTTACAGTTTCACCTGAATCAATTAGCCACTCGGTCAAGGTTCCCTCTGTCATGGTTAGACCCAATTTTGGCATATGAATAGGTGATGGCATTTTAAGAATTCCTCTTTCTAAGAAATACTTTATTGGATGCTGCTGTCTGAATGGCAAAAATAGGATTTATAACTTTTGGGCCATTGCGTAAAACTGTAGCCTTTGCTACTTCATTTTCTCCCATTACAAAATCTCTTTCTCCATCAAATGCCAATGCTCCAGGTCCATCTAGTTCAATTGTTTCACCTAATTCCACTTTTCTGATGTCTGTAATGCCAACATCAGATACTGAACCAGGCATGATAGGAGCGAAAACTCCTTGCTTTGCTGTTGGGTCGCAAATAACTGAAACAGCAGATTCATCATTGAAATAAACTGGATTACTTCGTCCGGCAATTGAAGCAAGACCTATAGAAGCCGGATCGGCAATTGCGGCTAAAACCTGTTTCACTGAATCAGGTTTAACTACAGCCCTACTACCAGTCAGTCGATCATCGACCAGAACCACGTCAACCAAAGCTAAATCTTTAACACCATTAGGTAAATCAACATGGATTACTTTTGCCTGTTTCGACACTTCTTCAATGACAAGCTCACCTGAAGCAACTAGCCCTGCAGCGGTACCGGCAACAGTTGGGTCCACCATAAATGGAAAAACATTATTAGTTCCTGTAGAAATTGGCAGCAATGGAGCGTCTATCCAACCCAAAACAAGATCTCGTTGCGTCCCGTCACCTCCTAGAGAAATAACCGATTTAACGCCTTCTTTTTTAAATATTTTTGCTGCTTCAGTAGTGTCCTTTCGTCTACCTTCAGGATGAAATGACATTTCTTCAATTTTGCTACCAAGATTTAAACCTTCAACTGCTCTTAATGCCAGATTTCTGAAGTCATTAGCTAAAAGAACTTTTTCTGCTCCTGCGTCTATTGCTCCCAAAACACAACGTCTTAAAATCTCGATTTTACTTCTGTCGCTGTTTAGCGATGCTGCAGATACAAACCTACGAACATCTTTCCCTGCTAAAGGATTTGCAATCAACCCAACTTTTGTCACCTGTTTTGAAACCTCAAAACAGGTTCTTTATGCTAGTCACTATACGTTCTGCATCTGGCACGTAGTGTTTCTCCAAAGCAGGGCTGAATGGTATTGGACTAAATGGTGCCGCTACTCTTCCTATTGGAGCATCAAGATAATCAAAAGCCTGTTCCTGGATCTGAGAAGCTATCTCTGCTCCGATACCACCGAATCTAACTGCTTCATGGACTATTACTGCATGACCTGTTTTGCTAACCGACTCCACTATGAGATCGATATCAAGCGGTTGAACTGTTCGGGGATTAATCAACTCACAATCTATTCCTTCACCAGATAATTTTTCTGCTGCCTTTTTTGCTTCATCTACCATTCTTCCGATTGCAACAACAGTTACATCACTACCTTCTCGAATAACATGACCTTCCCCCAAAGGGATCTCAAATAATTCTTCTGGTACATGGCACGTGTCAGCAAGTTTCCTCTTATTGATGATAAAAACTGTCGGATTATCTTCTCGGATGCACGATGTTAAAAGTCCCTTAACTTCGTAAGCGTCAGAAGGCATAACTACTTTAAGACCTGGGATATGGCAGAGCATAGCTTCAAGGCTTTGACTATGTTGAGCTGCTGCTGAAAGTCCTGCCCCTCCAGCTGTCGTAATTGTTAAAGGTAACGTAGCGCCGCCACCAAACATGTATTTAAGCTTGGCTGCTTGATTTGCTATTTGATCCATAGCTACGCAGATGAAATCCATAAACATCAAATCGACAACAGGACGGAGGCCTTGCACTGCAGCACCTATACCGAGACCTATAATTGCTTGTTCAGCGATTGGAGTATCAACAACTCTGTCTTCACCAAACTCTGGTTGAAGACCCCTGAAATAACCGAAAACTCCTCCATGAGCACCAACATCTTCACCTGCTAAAAAGACTGATTCATCTTCTCTCATGATTTGTGCCATTGTTTCTACAACTGCTGCTCCGTAACCCAACTTGCGTTCAGATGGATTACTTTCAGAGCTGCTTTCTTCATCTTCATTTGCGCCTTCAAAAATATTGTCTGGACTCATGAAGATTCTCCATTCGTGTAGACATCTACTAGCATGTCTTCAAGTTCAGGAAATGGGCTCTGATCAGCGAATTCAACAGATATATCAACTTCTTTTTGAATATCATCTTTAATAGCTTGAATCGAATCAGCATCCATGATGCCTGATTCGATTAAACGAGTCTCGTGTACCACTAAAGGGTCTCGTTTTCTCATCTCTTCTACTTCTTCGTCTGTTCGGTAATCAGAAGCAGTTCCTTTGACTCCTACATGGTCATAGAAACGATACGTTTTACATTCGAGCATCATCGGACCTTCACCACCGCGTATTTTTTCAATGGCTAAAGAAGCTGCTTCAAAAACTGCCACACAATCCATTCCATCAACAATCGCTCCTGGAAAACCATAAGCGGCAGCTCTTTCGATTACATCCGTGATAGCCATAGTTTTATGTCGTGGGCTGTATTCGGCGTATTCATTATTCTCACAGACAAAAAGCATTGGTAAAGACAAAGCTGCTGCCATATTGGCTGCTTCATGAAAAGCCCCAATATTCGTCGCTCCATCTCCAAAAAAAGATACTGATATGAGACCGTTCCCTGTCAACTTATTTGCATATGCTGCTCCAACAGAAATAGGCACTCCAGCCCCAACGATTCCATTGGCACCTAACATTGCGAGATCCAAATCGCAAATGTGCATGGACCCACCTTTGCCATTGCAATATCCAGTGGCTTTACCCATCAGTTCAGCCATCATTCGGTTGAAATCGCCTCCTTTTGCAAGCAGGTGACCATGGCCACGGTGTGTACTTGTTATCTGGTCTTGGCTCTCAAGCGCACCGCAAACACCAGCTGCTACAGCCTCCTCACCCACATATAAGTGGAGAAAACCAGGTAAACGTGCAGATTCAGCTAAACGCCCTGCTTCTTCTTCGAATAGACGCACTCTGACCATTCGCTTATACAAATCGATTAAAATTTCGTCAGTTATTTCCATTAATGTCCTTATAAAAATCTAAATTTGATTGTTTTATTTCCTTAATAAAAAGCCAAGCAATTGACCTTATTTCATTTTTTATATTCAAAAACCATATATATATAAAACTTTATGCTTGGTCTTACTGTCATACCAAACTATGCAACTTCTCAAAAATAATTTCTTACATAGAATTAAGAGTTTAAATACTCATTAACTTTCATTTGTAAATGCCTAATTCTAACTTCCTGATAATTTCCAAGGGTCTGCCCTCGTTTAAAACTTGATTTAAATCCTCGGGTTTGCGCAGCCAAATTAGAAGTGTCTTGATCATAAACAACTCCTAACGATCCGACTGAATCAACCAGAGTATAACTTTCTTCCACGTCCAGATTTATAGGGTCTGGAGGTCTTGTGTGGGATCCATCTTCTGATTTAGGACGAAGAAAAAGAAGATCAAAATCACAATAATCTGGATCAACTGGATCAGGTCTAAATCGATAAACCATTGGCAAGGTCAATCCAGGAAAGAAAAAAGCATTTGGAAACAGAAAATATTCAATTGAGTCGATTGTTTCTGAGGTAGTCAAACCTGAAAAGTCTCTTCCGTATTTCTCCTCATAATCTTTTTGAAGAAGTTGAGCGTAATAATCTCTTGCTTTTACCCCATCAGGGAGTTTTGGTACTAACTCTCCATCCAATTTTCCTCTTAAGAGACGTTCCAGACGTTCTTGTTCATCTACTCCTATTTCCGTTGAACCGTTTCGCGAGCCAATAGTGTGCACAAATCTGGTTACGTTTTCACCAAAAATGTCATACTGTGTTGGCGCTTCCGTTCCGGGTTTCCCACCCGCATGAGTTTCTCTTATGTGGTAAGCCTCTATGAAGGCCTCAGCCGAAGCTTTCCAGTTTGCTGGCAGTCTCTTGCAAATATGAGTTTCTATATATCTATTTTCAAGATCCCAATGCGAAAAGTGATCTGACAAAACTCCTAAATATTGTTCTAGTGGTTCTGCGTCCTGATCAAAATTTACAAAAACAAATCCTCCCCATAGACCTATCTTGACTTCCGGCAACCTATGACTTTCAACATCTACGTGTGGAAAGTCCCACTCTTGAGGTAAATCAATCAATTCGCCCTCTAGAGACCAAGTCCAACCATGAAATGGACATCTTAAACCTTGTGTGGTTCCACAAGTTGCTGGTGGTTTTAGTTGCGTTCCTCGATGCATGCACGCGTTGTAATAAGCTTTTATGCTTCCGTCTTCTGCACGAACAATTAATGCTGACAAATCACCAATGTCGTAAACGTAATAGTCGCCTGGTTCGGGAATATGTTCTTCTCGGCAAGCCCATTGCCAAACCTTTGGCCATAAAAATTTGAATTCATCTTGAAGTCTTTCACGTGAGGTGTAACAGTCGTATGGGATATCCTCATCACCTAGAAAAACATAGGACTCTTCTAGAAGAGGTGGGGTCACACCAGAACCGTCTGCTAGTAGATGGTCTCTTAGACTTGGCCCTGGAGCCCTAGCTTTACCAGGATCATTAAGTTTTTTTCTTTTAACCATTGATTAACTTTCGTCCAATACGAATCTACTGAACGTATTAATTGAGTGCTAGGTGAGATTAATAGAATAATAAAAATAAGCTTTAAAAGTAGCCAAAATTGTTTTGGTAAGACATCAAGTCTATCGTTTTCACCTATGTCGCAAGGAATTCCGAATAGAGCCCAAGTTGTGATAGTTGGGGGTGGAATAATTGGCGCAAGCATTGCATACCATTTAACAAAACGTGGGATGTCGGATGTAGTTATTCTTGAACAAGGTCAACTTACTGGTGGGACTACTTGGCATGCAGCTGGTCTTGTTTCCCAACTTAAATCGACTTATTCCCTTACAAAATTAGCTACATATTCTGCTCGTTTATTTGAAGAGCTAGAAGAAGAAACCGGACAGGCAACTGGCTATAGAACACCAGGCTCAATTTCAGTTGCTGCTGATCAAGAGAGATGGGAAGAGCTAAAAAGAGGTATCTCTATGGCCTCAACAGTTGGTGTCGAAATTCGCGAAATAAATTTCGATGAATTAAACGAATTCTGGCCACTGGTAAATACTAATGATTTGGTTGGGGCTCTCTACATTCCTAAAGATGGTGTCACATCACCAGTTGATACGACTATGTCTCTAATAAAAGGAGCCAGAAATGGTGGTGCCCGGGTTTTTGAAGGAGTATCCGTTAAATCATTGATTCAAAAAAATGGTTTTTGCACTGGTGTCGTAACTGGAAACGATCTAACGATTGAAGCTGAAACTGTTGTACTGGCAAGTGGTATGTGGACAAGACAGTTGGCCAAAACTATCGGTGTTAACGTCCCATTACAAGCGTGCGAACACTTCTACATAGTTACTGAACCTTTAGAAGAAGTCCTGCAAGGAATGCCCACTCTACGCGACCCTGGAAATTACACCTATTTTAAAGAAGAGACCGGCAAGATAATGGCAGGGTTCTTTGAACCGCGAGCAAAAATTTGGAATCTAGAAGGCATACCAAATGATTTTTCATTTGGGACTCTCCCAGAAGATTGGGAGCATATTGGTCCGATATTCGAAGCTGCTTGCCATAGAGTGCCTGCTTTGGCTGATGCTGGGATCCAACTTTTTTTCAATGGTCCAGAAGCGTTCACACCTGATGGAACTTTTTATTTAGGGGAATCCCCTGAGGTTGAAAGGTGTTTCGTGGCATCGGGTTTCAATTCAGTTGGCATTCAAAGTGCTGGTGGTGTTGGGTGGGCTCTTGCAGATTGGATAATTGATGGACAGGCTCCCATGGACCTGACGAGTGTTGATATTTCACGCGCATTTACTTTCCAGAGTGATCTTTCTTATCTCGAAGATCGGATTTCTGAATCTCTTGGACTTTTATATGCAATGCATTGGCCTTTCCGACAATACGAATCAGCAAGAGGAAGAAGAACTAGTGCTCTCCACGAACGTCTGTCAGAAGCTGGTGCAGTGTTCGGTGAAACAGCGGGCTGGGAACGTCCAAACTGGTATGCAAATAAAGGACAGAACCGGGTGTACGAATACTCTTATGGGAAACAAAACTGGCACACAAACATGCTTGCCGAGTGTAAGAAAGTTAGAGAAGCTGTTGGCGTTTTTGATCAAAGTTCTTTCGCAAAATTCTCCGTGACAGGAATTGATGCTTTGGAAGTTTTAAATTCAATTAGTGCAAATCAAATTGATGTTGAACCTGGTCGTGGCGTTTATACCCAATGGCTCAACAAACGCGGTGGGATTGAAGCCGATTTAACTGTCAACAGATTAGGAGAAAACGAATTTTGGGTTATCACTTCTGCTGCTTCTCAAACCAAGGATTTTTCATGGCTAACGAGAGCTAGCAATAAAAAATCTGTGACGATAGAAGACATCACTGAAGATTTCTCAGTGATTGGAGTAATGGGACCGCTTGCTCGAGACACTTTGGACCCTATTTCCTCTGTTGATTTATCAAATGAGAACTTTTCTTTTGGATCCATGAAACCTATAAAAATTTCGGGAATTGAATGCCAGGCTCTTCGTATGAGCTACGTAGGTGAACTCGGTTGGGAAATATATGTTCCGACAGTCGATGCGGTGGATGTTTTTGACGAAATAATGCAATCTGGCAGTAGCTACGATATTTGTCTTGCCGGTTATCATGCGATGAACTCCCTCAGGCTGGAATCGGGTTATCGACATTGGGGTCATGACATTACAGCCATGGATACTCCTCTTGAGGCCGGTTTAGGATTTGCCGTGGCATGGGACAAACCAGATGTTTTTGTTGGAAAAGAGTCTCTGATAAATCAACGGAACGAAACAAGAACAAAAAGGTTGCTCCAATTCAGAATTGAAGATTCAGAAATTCTTACTTACCATGATGATCCTATTTTTCGAGACGGAGAACTAGTGGGCACAACTACTGGTGGAATGTGGAGTTACACGGAAGATAGATGCCTTACCATGGGATACACGCATAGTGATAGTGGTGTAACCAAATCTTGGATCGATTCAGGAACTTGGGAAATTGAAGTGGCAACACATCGATTTAAAGTCACCCCATCGATTAAAAGTTTCTATGACCCAAAAAAAGAGAAAATTCGCTTGTAAACAAACTGGAAAACTTAGGGATATAAAAATGAAAGAAGAGTATCAAGCCATAATTGTTGGTGGTGGCGCAATGGGTGTTGGGCTTCTATACCATTTGGCGCATGAGGGTTGGACCGATATTTTACTTATTGAAAAAGGGGAGCTAACTTCCGGCTCTACTTGGCACGCAGCTGGACTTGTACCACATTTCATAGGAAGCCTGAACATGGCGAAAGTTCATGCAGCAGCCCCAAAGCTTTACACAGAACTCGAAGAAGAAACTGGGCTTAGTGCTGGGTGGCACCCAACAGGAGCAATTCGTTTAGCTTTGTCAGACAATGAAGTGGATTGGTTTCGCTACGTAAACGGCATGCTTAATCTAGTGGGGGTTGAGAGTCATCTTATTTCCCCAAATGAAATCCTCGATCACCACCCCTTATTGGATGTAAGTGATGTGAAACTTGGCTTTTGGACACCAAATGATGGATGGAGTGATCCAAGTAGCTCGACTAATGCAATGGCAAAAGGAGCGCGTCAACTAGGTGCAGAAGTGGCACGCCATACTCTCGTAACTGACATGAATCTTTTACCTGATGGCAGATGGGAAGTTAAAACTAACAAAGGTTCAGTCATAGCAGAACACGTGGTAAATGCAGCAGGTTGTTATGCGCCACAATTAGGTGAAATGGTCGGGTATGAGGTTCCTATAGTTTCGGTTATCCATCAATATTTAGTTACTGAAGCTATTCCTGAAGTCGCAGATTTAGATTTCGATCTGCCAGTTATCCGAGATCCGAGAGCCTCCTGCTATTACAGAAGAGAGATAGATGGCTTAATCGTTGGACCATATGAACGAGAAGGAGCTGAACTTTATGGGGTTGAAGGAATTGATTGGGATCTTCATTTCTATCTAACTCCGCCAAACCATGATGTCTTACTACCTTGGCTTGAGCTTGCAGCTAAAAGAATTCCTGTTTTTGCAGAAGCTGGCATACATACAACTGTTTCTGGGCCGATTACACACACTCCGGACTCGGGATATCTTATGGGGCCCGCTCCCGGACTTGAAAATTACTGGGTTTGCGCAGGTGCCTCAATCGGAGTCACACAAGGTCCTGGTGCCGGAAAATATCTAGCCCAGTGGATGGTTCATGGCCAGACAGAAATAAATGTTGCTGAAATGGATCCTAGAAGATTTGGTCCTCATACATATCCAAAGGGTGACTATACGAGTGCTAAAGCTATTGATGAATTTCACGAGATGTACCAAGTCAGACCTCCGGGCGAGCAGCGTTTTGCTGGGCGCCCTATTAAAAAAACTCCGGTATATGAAAAATTTGATGACTTGAATGCTCAGTGGATGGAAATTTTTGGATGGGAAAGACCCCAGTATTTTGGTGTTCCTGAAGATCATTCATTCAGGCGCTCAAATGCTTTCGAGATCGTAGGTCAAGAGTGTCGAAATGTTCGTGAAAATGTTGGTATCGCAGATCTAACCGCTTTCACAAAACTTGAGGTGATAGGTAAAGATGCTTCAAGTTTGTTGGATCGGTTGTCAGCAAACAAGCTTCCTTCAAATGATGGTGGAATACGTTTAACCCACATGCTTACTCCTCTTGGTGGAATTGAGTGCGAAATGACTATTACCAAGCTGAGTTCAGAAAGGTTTTATTTGAATAGTTCAATTATGGGGGAACTCCATGATTTGGACTGGCTTAATCAACATGTCGCTGAAGATGAAGATGTTTCAATTCGTGATGTAACCGACGAGATTGCGATTCTTGCTATTAGTGGACCCTTAGCCCGTGATTTACTCCAGCCATTAACATCAGCGGATCTTTCTAACGACTTTTTTCCTTGGTTAACAGGTCAAGAAATCGAAATTGCTGATGTTCCTTGTATAGCTCTGAGAGTTAGTTATGTCGGTGAACTCGGCTGGGAGTTACATCATCCAATTGATCAAATGTTAAATCTCTATGAGGCTTTAATTGACTCTGGTAGTGCATTTGATTTGACTCATTACGGATCTTACGCAATGAATTCAATGAGGATCGAAAAGGCTTATAAAGCATGGGGGTCTGAGTTAACTACTGAAATAACCCCTATTGAGGCACGCTTAGAAAGATTCGTTGATCTTTCTCGAAATTTTGTTGGTTCTGATGTAGTACGTGAAAAAAAATCAGAAAAACTTGAGATGGTTCTTGTTTACTGTGAAGTTGAAACAAATGACACTGACTGCCGTGGTAATGAGCCAATTTACGTTGGTAATGATCTAGTTGGTTTAACCACGAGTGGAACTTGGAGTCATACTACAGATAAAAGTATTGCCTTTGCCTATGTGTCGCCGGAGTTGGAATCCTCTGGATCTGTTTTTGAAATTGAAATTATGAATCAAAGATGCCGTGCTACGGTCATAAAAGATGCAGTTGTTGATCCGGTGAATAAAAAAATAAGAAAATAGATGAACGAAGAAACTCTCTCAAAAAGATCGGGCGGTCGTAGTGCTCGAATAGCTAAACGTTCATCACCACCACCAGCGGAATCTCGACCCGTTAAAGCGGGTTTATCGGGTGGTTCATTCAAGCCATTGAGTGTTGTCCAAATGGAAAAGATTTTTGATTCAGCTCTTGAGCTACTTGAAGAAGTGGGGATGGCGCAAGCGATTCCTGAATTCATTGACCTAGTTACTTCTAATGGAGGGACTTTTACTACTGAAGAACGTCTTTTATTTCCTAAGGAACTAGTTCGCTCGATGATAGATGCGGCAGCTAAAGAGTTCACACTTTTCGGTTTTGATGAAAAACACAATCTTGAAATTGGAAGTGACCGAGTTCATTTTTCTACTGGTGGAGCTGCTGTTCTTATGCTGGATCATGAAACATCTACTTTTAGAGACAGTCAACTCGTGGATATTTTTAACGTTGGCAGAATAATTGAAGAATTAGACAACATTCATATGTACGTCAGAACCGTCGTGGCACGTGATATGGAGTCTTCTAAAGATTTAGATTTCAACACTGCATATGCTGCGATGTCTAGCACTACCAAGCCAATTGGAACATCTTTTTTTCATCCGGACCATGTTCACGACATGTACAAAATGTTCAATATTGCTCTTACTGGAGATCCTAATTCGGATGAATTTCGTAAACGTCCTTTTTGTATCGCCAATAATACGTTCGTTGTTCCCCCATTAAGGTTTGCTGAAGAGTCAACTCTTTGCATGGCTGAACAGGTCCGTGTCGGGATGCCTATAAATTTGCTTTCAGCCGGGCAGGCTGGTGCTACTTCCCCTGCAACACTTGCCGGGTCATTAACACAAGCACTCGCAGAATGTCTTGCTGCCTTAACCTGTGTTAATTTAATGTCGCCTGGACATCCTTGCACTATGGGAATGTGGCCTTTTGTCTCCGATTTACGAACTGGAGCGATGTCAGGAGGTTCAGGTGAAGAAGCAATACTTAATGCTGCAGCGGCTCAACTTGTTAATTGGATTGGTCTTCCTTCCGGTGTTGCAGCCGGAATGGCAGATTCAAAATTACCTGACAATCAGGCGGGTCATGAAAAAGGAACCACAGTAACGCTTGCCGCTCAGGCAGGAGCGAACATAGTCTTTGAATCAGCTGGCATGCTGGCTTCTTTGCTGTCCTGCTCTCTGGAAGCATTGGTGATTGATAACGACATGCTTGGTTCAATAGCCCGAACAGTACGAGGTATCGAAGTTAATGATGACTCTGTAGCTATTGAAGTGATAAAAGACGTCATTAATGGACCTGGACACTTTTTAGGTCATTCACAGACTCTCGATGTGATGCAGACCGAGTATGTTTATCCGCTAGTTGGTGACCGTTTAAGCCCTGATGATTGGAAGGATGCTGGTTCTTTAAATGTTCGTCAACGCGCTAATAAAGTAGTGAAGGAAATCTTAGAAGGTCCGATGCCTACTCATATTTCACCCGATTCGGACTTGCTGATACGTGAAATGTTCCCTATACATCTACCTTCTAGGAACTAGTTCAAAGACAGAGAAAGTGCTTCTGCTGGATCTATATAATCCAGATTGTGAACTTCTGCTACTGATGGTTCGCAAATTTTCCCAGCGCAAATGTTTAAACCATTGAGAAAATTTGGATTTGAAACTAACGCCTCTTTAACGCCCTCATTGGCCAAAGTAAGTACGTATGGGAGAATTGTATTCGTGAGAGAAATTGTTGCTGTTCGAGGCACTGCACCAGGCATGTTTGCTACACAATAATGAACCACTTCGTCTATGACGAAAGTCGGGTCTGAGTGAGTCGTAGGGTGTGCTGTCTCCACGCAACCACCTTGGTCTATTGCTACGTCGACGATTACAGATCCTGGCTTCATTTCTGAAACCATTTCTCTGTTCACCAATTTTGGTGCTTTTGCACCTGGTAATAGAACTGCTCCAATTGTCAGATCTGCTTTTAAGACCTCTGAAATTAGATCACTTTCATTTGAAAAAATAGTTTTTACTTCACCAGAATATTTTTTGTCTATTGAATCGAGAATTTTTTGATCCCTGTCTAGGACTATTACTTCTGCACCCATTCCGACTGCTATTTCAACAGCATTACTTCCAACCACTCCACAACCAATTACCACAACTCTTCCTGGTTCTGCTCCTGGTGCACCTGAAAGTAAAACACCAGTTCCTCCTTGGCTTGCCTCTAAACAGTGCGCACCGGCTTGTATTGACATCCTTCCAGCGATTGCTGACATTGGGGTTAAAAGAGGTAGAGCCCCCTGATCATCAGTAACTGTTTCAAATGCTATACAAGTCGAATTGGATGATATTAACTCTTGTGTCTGATTCTTGTCAGCTGCTAAATGAAGGTAAGTAAATAAAGTGTGTTCCGGTGTTAACAATTTACGTTCATCCGCTTGTGGTTCTTTGACTTTCACAATGAGTTTGGATTCTTTAAATACATCTTCTGCCGTTTCAACAATTTTGGCTCCGGCTTTTTCATATTGATTATTATCAAAGCCTGCTCCCTCCCCAGCACCCGATTGCACGACCACTTGGCTTCCATTGCTGGTAATCTCTCGAACTGCAATTGGAGTTAATGAGACTCGTCTTTCATCGGTTTTTATCTCTGTAGGTATACCGATTACTGTGCTTACCATGACTTAATTACCCTCTTCAAACGAAGTCCAAGTTCATATTCTCACAGAGGAATTTTGAAAAACAAAATTGTTACTAATAAAAAAGGAGTGTCATGATAAACGGAATTCACCATGTTGCTATATCGACACCTGATCTCGACAGGCTGCTTGCTTTCTACAAAGATGTTCTTGGTTTCGAAATTGTGTATGAAACTTCATGGGAAAAAAGAGAAATAATTGATCAAATAGTCGGACTGAAAGACTCCGCAGCACGTTCTGTGATGCTCAGAGCTCATAATACTCATATAGAACTCTTCGAGTACTCTGCTCCAGAACCTAAGCGGGGAGATCCAAATCGACCTGTTTGTGATCACGGTTACACACATTTATGTTTTGATGTGGTTGATATAGACGCCGAGTATCAAAGGCTTTTAAATGCAGGAATTAGATTTCATACTCCTCCTCCTAGAAGTGATCAGCTAGGAAGCGGAAAAATCAGAGCCACATATGGACGTGATCCTGATGGAAATGTTATTGAACTTCAGGAAGTTCTTGATCAAAGTAACCCAATTGCATTAAAGAATTGAGAAAATAATGGATAATTACTCAGAAGCAGAAAAACAAATAATGGACTGTCTTCTTTCTTATACACGAGGGATAGACAGGCTAGACCCTGATGCGATTACCGCTGCTTTTCATCCAGGGGCTTTATTGGAGGGGTATCAGCCTGATGTGTTTACGCCCATTGAAGATTTTGCTCTTCCGGTTGTTGAAAGGTTGAAGAAAAGATATTCCTCAACCCAACATCGTCTATCGAACACAAAAATAGATTTCACTGAAGAAGGAGCTATTGCAGAGTCTTACGTTCTTGCCTACCATATTCAACCGGCAAATGAAGATACTCCTGAAAGGTTGTGGACTTTTAGCGGGAGATACATCGATTATTTCGAGAATCGAAATAATGAATGGCGTATAGCACAACGTTTTCTGAGAGCTGATTGGACTCGAATCGAAACGATTGATGAAAAAATGCCTAATAAATTTATTGCTGGGGCACGTGATAAAAGCGACCCTGTTTACGGTCAGATTTCTAACTAATTGTTATGAGAGGATCTGCCGGCGGGACTGTTGGCAAACATTTGTTCTGAATCGAATCCGATTCGACCATCTGGATCTGGAATTAATTCGATAACTACTCGTCCTGGCGTATCTAAATGTTCGACGAAAGCATCCTGCTGACTTTTACTATCTGGTCTTACTTTCTCTGCCAGAGCTCTATAAAACCAGTTGCTAGTGGTCTGGTCATCATAAATCTTTACATTCCCTCTATATGTGACTGCTTGAGACATTCCTATATCTGTTCCTCTGCTGGAGACTGCAATTGAAGCTCGGGGTCTTTTTTCAAGAGCGGGTACTCTTTTTCTGCGCCGAGTGCAGGTAAGCCAGAAACTTCCATCTTTTTCTACGTAATTCATGACGACTCCTATCGGATCGCCAGATGAATTGGTCCACATGAAAACACACTCAGTTTGTTTGTTATGGAGCGATTGTTCTTTTAATGAGTTAAGAGAAAATACTGATACATCTTCGTAGTTATCTATATACGTATCAGTCTTTTCATCTTTCAAAGGTACTCCAATGAAACTAACTTTTAATATTTCTCTAGTAGCGGGGGCAAGATTCGAACTTGCGACCTTCGGGTTATGAGCCCGACGAGCTACCAGACTGCTCCACCCCGCGTCGTTAGAGTATCGCAGGGTGACCGCTGAGCCAACCAGAAGTTATCTTGCTGTATAGCCTGCATCAACTGGGACTATAGAACCAGTCATATAACTGGACTTTTCTGAGGCTAGAAATAAAACTACTTCAGCTATTTCTTCAGGTTCTGCCAGTCGTTTAATTGGAATTGTCGCGTTGGCTAAATCTTGGAGTTCATCGCGTGTGGGTGGTTTGTCTCTACCTGCTTTAATCATTGGTGTGTTTACTTCACCTGGTGCTACTGCATTTACTCTGATTCCATTTTCGGCGTGTTCTAGAGCTAAAGCTTTTGTTAGTTGATGTACCGCTCCTTTTGTAACGCAATATGCGGTAGCGCCTGATGAAGCAACATCGCCCCATATAGATCCAAAATTTACTATGACTCCAGATTTTTTAGTAACCATGTGACTAAGAGCTGAACGGCACATATAGAACACTCCGTCTACGTTGACTTCCATGATTCTTTTCCAGTTGTCGTCATTTGTCTCTAAAGCATCTGCACGTAAAATAATTCCGGCTGCATTTATTAATATGTCGATCTGACCTTGCTTTTCGGCAATGGAATTTATTGTCAGGTCACAAAATTCTGAATTTGAAACATCTCCAATGTAAATTTCTGAACCTGTCTTTTTGGCTATTTCCTCGGCACCTTTTTTGTCGATATCGATCAGATTTACTTGGGCCCCAGCTGAAGATAAAGCTTCTGCAGTGGCGGCTCCCATTCCTGACGAACCACCTGTTACAACTGCTACTTTTCCACTGAAACTCATTTTGGTGACCTAGGGGTAAATTGCATTCCGCCGTATGTTTGTTCTGTTGGTTGAAGCTCAATCCGATTGATGTTTACATGTTGAGAAGCGTCTAGAGCATATATAACTGCATGAGAAATTTCTTCACTTGTTACTTCTTGTATTCCAGAGTTCTTCTTGCTTTCTATTATCTCAGGGTCATCTAGTGCAGAATCATAAAACTCTGTGCTCACTCGGCCGGGACAGATTTCAGTTACTCTGACACCTGTTCCTTGAAGCTCTAAACGCAAATCCATCGATAACACGTGCATTGCCCCTTTTGTTGCACCGTATAACGACGATGCTAAAGGGTATAGACCAGCCATTGAACCAATATTTATAACATGCCCATTCCGGCGTTCAACCATGCCCGGTAAAACTGCTTTTGCGGCGTAAATAGCTGCTTTAACATTTGTATCAATTGTTCTTTCAATATCTTCAAAATTTGCATCAACTAAATTTCCATAACCTCTTCCGACGCCCGCATTATTAATCAAAACATCAACTTCAATTGTTTCTAGTAAGTCTATAAATGCCTTGGAATCGCAAACGTCCATCGTGTGGACCATACAATTCGTATTTGCAGCGAGTTCATTTAAACGTTCTGTTCGACGCGCAATTGCATGCACCTTTAGCCCTCTTTGGCTAAGGCTTCTAGCAACTGCTTCTCCTATACCGCTTGAGGCTCCTGTCACTACAACGTTTTTGTAATCATCAATTGTCATTCCTAATCACCGTAGAGGTGAAAAAGCAATCCCACAATAGAGAACTGTTACAACCTTTTAATGTTTTCGGCTTGACAAGAAACTTATATGTCTAAGTAAGTACTACGATTTAACTGTGGCAAAAAAGACGAAAAGATTTAAAACTTCCTCTGAGAGTTCAAGATTTGAGATTCCGGATGATACAAGTCAAGTTCTACTTGATTTGGTAAACGGTATTCGCGATCTCGAAGAAAGAGTTTCGTCACTAGAACAAAATTTCAATGTTCTTGGAACTACGACTTCCTCAGCTGACGAAGATGCGATTTTGGAGACTCAACTTCATGTTGCTCGACTTTCAGCCGAGCTTTCTCGTTTGACTGTAGAGCTAAGAGGAAAAATTTCCGTTCTAAGCAGTGATGCTGGAATGGATCTTGAAGAAGGCATTATGTCTCCATCTCTTGATGGCGATGAAGCTTTTAGTGACCTTGCAGCAGACTCGCCTGTAAAAAAACAACATGACAAAAAAACTGGTGGATGGCAGCCACTAAATTGATTGGCAAATCAGGAAGCTTCAAGCGCTAAAGCATTAACTAGTTCTTGGATTTGTGCTTGTAGTCGACCGAACTCTTCCCAATCTGCAGGGTCATTTGCCAAAGCTTGAGCTGAGGCTTTCTGGAGCCTGTCTATTTCAACAATAATTTGGGCTACATCTTCTGATATGTCTGCAAATTCAATAGTAGAAACAGGTTCCTCTTGAGAGGGATCTTCTTCATTAGTTTCTATTTTTGAAGATTTGCCCGAAGTTATTCCATCAAATAATCCAGATAATGAAGAATTTGTAAGGGTTTCAAGAGCGTCCTGCAAAGAATCCGCCATCACTACGTCTTCGCCTACAGCGACAATTACCTGTACCAATTCTGGAACTGTGCTGTCACCCTCAGCTTGCACATATAACGGACGGACATAAAGTATCGAGTCTTCGATTGGGACCAATAAGAGTTCCCCAAACAAGACCGTCGAGCCTCGTTGGCTTAATAAAGTTTGAAGACTCGCCACTTCTTCGTCATTACGAATTCTTTCCTCAGCTAGAGCTGGTCCATCAAAGTTTGATGAAGGGGGTCGGTAAACGGCTAACTTCCCATAATTATCTTTGTCGCTTCGGCCAACTATGAATGCTGCAAGTTCTTTACGTGTGTCTTCTTCATCAAGGGGAACGAACGCCCTTAGGACTACATATTCAGCTTCGTTAGAGTCAGGTAGTTCTACAATCGTTCTGTAAGGAGCCATTCGCATGTCTCTACTACCGATGCGGATACCTTGTTCATTTACAATCGCTAAATTCGCAGCCCCTTCTCCAGTTCTGCCTGGATCTTGGGAAACTGCCCACTCTGCTGCTCTTTGATAAAAGTTCTCTGTGTCATCAACGTGATATTTACCCCAAAGTTCTGTTTGAACTCGGAATAGGTCTTCGGGGTAACGCACATGCTCGATTAAAGAAGCTGGCATGTCATCTATTGGTTTAAATAATCCGTCGAATGCTCTTTGGTAAGCATTTATTAGTGGATCTTGTGAATCGACTATATAAAAAATCACTTCCCCCGTAAAAGAGTCAACTGTTGCTTTAACTGAATTTCTTACATAATTGAAACTGTGACGTAATCCGCTCTTTCGTGGGAGCTCAGCTACAGGTGCGTTTTGGGCATATGGATATCGGTCCGTTGTTGTATAGCCATCTATCATATAAATGATGCGTCCATTGTCTAATACAGGGTAAGGGTCGGCATCGAAATGCAAGAACGGTGCGAGTTTTTCAACTCTTTCTCGTACATCACGAACAAACATCACTTTGGAGTCTTCGGTTACGAAATTTGAGATAAGAGGCTCTATTTGACCGAATCGAAGAGCAAAAGCGAGTCTGCGGAATAACGATCCCATGCCTACTCCGCCATCACCACCTAATTCTTCATATCGGACGGCAAGTGTTTGTTGATTTTCGTCGGTGTAATCAACCTCATTTCGGCTCGCTCCTAGAACCGCATACCCTCCAAGATTTTCTCCTACATATATTTGGGGTCTGTCTAGAGTTAGGTTCATTGATTCGTCGATTGCTACTGGTAAATCACCTATCAAGAAATCGGGGTCACCAGAACCTTTAACTCTTGAAACTGGTGCTAATGCAAGTCCATAACCGTGTGTGAATGCAACATGCTGGTTTTCCCATGAACGGGTTTCATTTAAATTAAGTTCTCTTGCGCCAAGTAGTACCTGAGTTGTTTCGCCATTAACTTCGTAACGATCAGTGTCTAGAACATCGGAAAATCTGTAGAACTCTCTTTCTCCCTGTAGACGATCAAAAGTTGCTTGAACTACCAATGGGTCCAAAATTCTTATATTTCTAACTGTTTCTGAATTACTTTTTAAATCATCTGCAGTAATACTGTTGTCAAAATCTGTCAGTTGAACTTCGTCAATTTCGTCTAGTCCGTAAGCGTTTCTTGTAGCAGAAATGTTTCTTTCTATATAAGGGGCTTCTTTTTCTGATTCTGCTGGTTCAACACGGAAGTTTTGTATAACTGCTGGGTAGATACTCCCTACTACTACTGCTACAAAAGCCCATAGGCCAACTGCAAGTGTTGGTAAGACCCATCCTCTTCTGCGAATATTGACTACCAAAAGAATTACTGCCAACAAAGAGATGAGAATCAACAAATTCGTGGCGGGAAGTTGGGCTTTTACATCTGTGTAAGTAGCTCCATCAACGGCGCCCCGATCAGATGTGGTTAATTCATATCGAGCTAACCAGTAGTTTGCTGCTCGAACTAAAGCTATGGCTGCAAGTAGCACAGATAAATGCGCTTTAACCTGGGGTCTAACTCTCTCGCCTAAAGTTTGAAACCTGATACCACCGTTTAGATAGTGGGTTATAGCGGTGAAAATAAGTGTTACTAAGAGGGTTCCGAATACCCAATCAACTACGAAGTTGAAAAAGGGTAATTCGAAGATGTAGAAACCTATATCTTTATCAAACTGGGCATCGTTTATCCCGACGTCTTCCCTGTTTGTGAATAAAAGCCAATCTTGCCATTTATCTGAGACTCTTAATCCAGCTATTAGTGCAAAAAAGGCGGAAAAAAGAATCCGAACAAGTCGATCTCTTTTACCTATAAACGTGTGGTAGTGAACAAGTAGATCTTCTTCTGGTCCGGCTGGTCGCACTCGTGGTGCTAATCGCTGAGCGACTGTTAAATTTCCGAAGAGAATTAGAAAAAATAGGAGCATGAAGAGTAGTACAAGAACTACCTGTGCTCCTATAACTGCTTTGAAGACGTTGCCTTGGCCAAGCGAGTCGAACCACAAGAAATCAGTGTAAAAACCAGCTAATCCCCGTAGTGACATGAGGAGAAAAATTCCGACTGCTATTACTCCGAAAATTATTAGTCTGAGACGCCCTACAGAACCTCGTCGACCGCGACGCGGTAAAACTCTTGGTCTAGGTGGTGGAGCGTCTTCAGGTTGCATGTTTAACTTCTTTCTCTGCGAAATCCATCCGCTCTTGTCTCATTCCTTAAGCCTACTGGTGACCTTATTGGGGGAAACGTGCGGAATTCACAATATTAATTTTTTGGTAGTTCTAATGAATCGCCATTTCCACCTAACTCTGTGAGAACCTTAAGGGCAGCGTCTAAATTTGCGACCCCTTCTACCTTCATTTTCCCAGCGTGTTTTTGAGCTTTTTCTAATAAATTTTCGGGCACTAAAAACAAATCGATTCCAGCTTTTCGAGCAGTAATGGTTTTCTGTTCAACCCCTCCGATGGAGCCTACATTTCCTTCTAGATCGATTGTGCCTGTCGTGGCAATCTGAAATCCTCCAGTTAATTCACCTGGAGTTAAAACATCTAATACAGATAACGTAAGTGCCAAACCAGCTGAATTCCCTCCAATTCTTCCGGTGTTTACCAGAATTTGTACGGGTAAATCATCATTGTCTTCGATACGAGTCTGAGGTGCTATACCGAGGAAAGCAATTGATGGTTCATCTTCACGTGAGCCAAGTTCAATCGAAATTTCTCTTGGATCAGAACCATCGATTTTCTCTATGTCAAGTTGAATAACTTCTGAAGGTTCACGTTCTCTGATTTCAAGAATTAAGTCTTTGTCTGTAAAGACCTTTTTTTTATTTACTGCGATTATTACATCAGAAGTTGTCAGAATCCCTTCAGATGGGCCCCCAACTGACGCAATTCCTACGCCTGTAGCCTTGTATGGTTCTAAACCTAAATGACTTAATGCCACAGATACTGCTGTCGATTTAGAAACTCTCATTAACTCAAAATTAAAAGTTTGATTTTCGTCCCTGTTTCTTGTTCCTAAGATCGAATCTTCATCAATTAACTCAACAGACTCTTTAAAGGTTCCTTCAAGAAACTCCCAGCCATTTATCGATGAATCTTGCGAAATAGTTGTGAAATGAATCTCACCAGCGGGTTCGAAGCTTCTACCTTCCGAAACAACTATTCTGCTCGACAATTCGTTTACTGTTCCTGGTTTAAATGCGAAATAAGGTAGCCGTATGAAAGTCATAGACGCTAGGAATCCGACTAAAAGAAAAAATAGTATTCCCGTTTTCCATTTCTTTGAGATTTTTTTGTTCATCAAGTTCTCACGCATTATTTGCGATTACCGTATCCATGCGGTTTCTTAGACTTTACATTTTTTTATAAATGTATTTATAAATTCCTGACTGCAGTTGCTTTAACTGTCATGATTAAATTACGAGAAGACTTTTAAGGAATTCAAATTTTTCACAGATTACGACACATCTTCAGCTCTCCCATCCCGCCAGAGGGTAGTACCGAACGCGCAGCAGATAATGGGTGGAGTCCAGTAGCTAGATTAGGGGTTTGGTTCCAGCCTCCACGCCAAATTACTTTAGGTAAATCAGCGAAAATCCGTTGGTGGCATCGATTAAGGTCCTTGGTTCTTCTCGTGCTCTTCGTCATCTTTGGAGGGACTCTTCTGGCTTCACTAATCGGATTGGTTATTTTCGCAGGGGGTTTTCTCTTGGAACAGGCAATCGGGTAAGTGGACTCAAATACTGAAAATAGGCGAAAGGCTGTTCTTGCTGGACACTCGGGTGACTATGAATTAGCGAATTCATTATTAACTGATGATGACCCAAAGGTAAGAGGTGCGGCTCTCAGCTCCTTAGAAAAACTAGGAATGCTTTCAGGCGAAATTCTGGAAAAATCTGTCTGTGACTCGTCCCCTGAAGTTCGTAAAAGAGCTGTCGAGTTGCTAGCTAAAAGACCTGAAGAAATTCCTCTGGGCATACTAAATGATGAAGACTATCTAGTCGTAGAAACAGCGTGTTGGGCTATAGGAGAAAAAGAAAACCCGTCTCTTGATCTGATTAACAAACTTTGTTTAATTGCTGACAGTCATGAAGAGCAACTATGTAGAGAAGCCGCTGTTGCTGCTCTTGGGTCTATAGGTTCCCCTTTAGGGCTTGAAACTGTGCTGGCGGCCCTCAATGATAAGCCTGCGATAAGACGCAGAGCTGCGATTGCTCTTGCAGCTTTTGAAGATCCGAAAGTTGATGAAGCGCTTAAAAAATCTTTGGATGATAGAGATTGGCAAGTAAGACAAATAGCTGAGGATCTACTTGATGTAAATAGAGTGATCAGTCCCGTTGATATTGGGCCGCGACCGAATTAATTATTAACGTCTAGCTTCCATAAACATTGCACGCATCGCATCAAAATCTTCAACAAGTTGGCCGGCTCCTAGAACCACGCATTCCATTGGTGATTCTGCGTGTACTACTGGCACTCCGGTTTCTTGTGATATACGACTATCCAGTCCCCGTAAAAGACTTCCGCCTCCCACAAGATAAATACCGCTCGTTAGTAAATCCTGAGCCAGTTCAGGTGGGGCTTTCCCTAGACAGCTGACTACTGAATCAACCATGACTGATACGGGTTCTTCAATTGCTGTTCTTATCTCATAGGGTTGAAGGATTACTGTCTTTGGCATGCCGGTAAACATTTCTCGCCCTCGTACTTCTGCTCTGCCTTCACCTGGTGTTTCTGCGGCAGATCCAACTGTCCATTTTATTTCTTCGGCGGTTCTCTCGCCTATTGCTAGTCCGTATTCTCTTCTTATGTAATTTTGAATTGCATCGTCGATGTCAAAAGAGCCAACGCGTTTTGCTTCTATTTCAACAATTCCACCTAACGAAAGTAGTGCTGTTTCTGAAGTGCCGCCTCCTATGTCGACAACCATGCTTCCAAAGGCTTCACTTATTGGAAGGTTTGCCCCAATGGCGGCGGCTAAAGGTTGTTCGATTAGCTGTGCGTCTGAAGCTCCTGCACGTCGGCAGGCTTCGGTAACTGCTCGCCTTTCAACGGGTGTGATCGCAGATGGTACACAAATCACAACTCTTGGTTTATTGAATCGACTTACTCCGGCTCTTTTAAGGATTAGCCGCACCATTCTTTGGGTTATGTCGAAATCTGTAATGGCTCCTTTTCTTAATGGGCGATGTGCGACTATATGAGCTGGAGTTCTTCCTATCATGTTCCAAGCATCTGAACCCATTGCTAGAACTTCACGATTATTTTCATTTAAAGCGATCACGGAAGGTTCTGCTAAGACTATTCCTTCACTTCGCGCGTAAACCAAAGTGTTTGCTGTTCCGAGGTCGATAGCTAAATCCCTTGCCATTTTAATCTTCGCGTTCTGTTTGAGTTTCTATTTTTTCTTCACTGCCTATCACTCTTATACCATCTGGGTTTTGCATCCGTCTAGGTTTTTTTTGTGATGCTCCTCTTAGGATCTTCTGCAATTCACCGGGAGTTGCTGAACGAGTTCTAGGTCTTGTGACCAACCAAAGAATAAGTGAACCGATTACGGCTATGACCACTGTTCCAGCTAGGAAAATTAAATTCGTATTCATGGGTTTTCGTTACCTGATTCAAGAGAATCTAGTTCATCTAATTCGGTGATGTGTTGCGCGTCGAGTCCCCAGTCGTTTCCGTCTTCCCATGTTTCAGATTTCCAAATTGGAACAGTTTTTTTAAGTGTGTCTATGCACCAGCGCCCTGCTGAAAAAGCATCGTCTCTGTGTGCTGAAGACACTAAGACGATTACTGCTGTTTCACTGATTTCAAGTTTTCCGGTTCGGTGCAGCATTACTATTCTTCTTACTTCTGGCCAGTGTTCGCGGGTTTTTTCAGCGATTTTCTCTAATCGCGGTAGGGCTTGTTCTTCGTATGATTCATAAGTTACTTCTGTGACGTTTGCTCGACCTTCAGCATGGTTTCTGATATTGCCGGTGAAAAGAACGACGGCCCCGCAGTCAGGTTGGTTAACCCATTCCAGAGCTTCGTTTACTGGGAGAGTTTGGTTATCCAAACCAATCCAAGTGTCGGTGTTAGTCGGTGGGGAAAGCGTCATTTTGAAATCTTAGGTAGATAATAAATGTTACGCATATGGTGAGCAGAATAGCGTATGGTTGCCTGCCTTTATTAACCGTTGTGGGATAAGAATTTTATTTTTGTTAAATAGCAGTTTGTTTCTAAATTTTGTTTTCTAAAAAATCAACGCTAAAACATTTTTTGAATCTACGATGCAGTTGTGGAGTTCTTCGATCCATCTAACCCAGATGATGACAATCCTTTTTCTGATATGTCGTTTTTGAATGAGATTTTAAAATCTTTTTCTCAACAGGGTGGACAATCAGCTAAACAGATAGCGATGGCTATTGCCTCGGGTGGTACTAGTGAACCCAATGTTGATCCTGTTGAACGTATGGAGTTTGAGAATCTTTTAAGGGTTGCTGAGTTGCACGTTAATAAAGTGACAGGTTTACCTCCTTCTCGTAGCGGGTCTTTAACGATAGAACCGGTTACTAAAGCTGGTTGGGCGACACATTCTTTGGATGCGCTTAAACCTTTGCTTGTCGGTTTGGCTTCTATAGGAACTGATGAAGTTGAAGACTTCGGTGATGTTCCTTCTGAAATTAGTCAAATGATGGCTTTGCTTGCTCCAATGATGGCTGAAATGACTACGGGGACAATGGTGGGTCATCTTGCTAGTAGGTGTCTGGGGACTTACGATCTTCCGATACCGCGTGAAGATGATCGTATTCTTCTGGTTGCGCCTAATATTGATGCTTTTGGTGAGGATTGGAGTATCCCTAAAGAAGATTTGAGGCTTTGGATTTGTCTTCATGAAGTTACCCATCATGCTGTTTTAGGAATTCCTCATATCAGGAAAAATCTGAGTGGATTGTTAACTCAGCATGCTGAAAGTTTCAGTAACGACCCTTCGGTAATTCAGGATCAATTTGGGGAAATCGAAATTGGAGAAGGGCTGGAGGGTTTGGCTTCTTTACAAAATGTTTTAAATCCTGAAATGGTGTTAGGTGCGGTTCGTTCACCTCAGCAAGAGGCTCTTTTGCCTTATTTGGAAGCTCTTGTTGCAGTAATTATTGGTTTCGTTGACCACACAATGGATCAGATAGGGAATGATTTGATTCCTTCTTACCCGATGATGACCGAAGCTCTGCGGAGACGCCGGGTTGAAACTGGGGAAGCTGATCGTTTCGTGGAGAAGATTTTGGGTTTGAATCTGACTCAAGAACAGGTGGATCGCGGTGTCTCTTTTATTGATGGAGTTGTTGACAGGGTAGGTTCTAAGGGTCTGGATCGACTTTGGGTTGATGAATCGAATCTGCCGACTCCTAGTGAGGTTGATGCTCCAGGGTTGTGGTTGGCGAGATTAGATTTGGAAACTGGAAACTAGTTTTCTTCCTCGGTGCTTCTTGTCCAAAAGCCAAGTTGACCGTCCGGTTTTTGAGGTTCTTCAGGTGTGATAATTTTTTGTGCTTTACGAGCTTCTCGTGTGCGTGGTAGGTAAAAAACGAGTCCTAGTCCTACGCCAAGCGCCATCGTGAAATAGCCGACTTGTATTGGGAGCATTGCGATTAACAAAGCTATAAGTGATCCGAATGCCCAGCTGAGTTGAAATCTTCCTTCGAAAAGAGCGAAAGACCTTCCATGGTTTGCATCTGGTGCGTCTCTTTGAACGAGCGAGTCGAACGCTAATTTAGCCGATCCTGCAGACCCGGCTAAAAGTAAGGAAACAACCATGGCTCCTGAAATTGATGGAAGCCACGATGCAGATACTGTTCCAGCGAAAGCTATGAAGAGAACACCTGAGATGATTCTTTCTTCGACCATTAGCATTCTTAGCCGTGGTGCCATACGCGCCCCTAGAAGAGCTCCGCCGCTTGCACACGCGAGAACGGCACCGTAATGCCAGACTGGGGCTCCAGGAGTTCCGAGAATGTCTTGATCTCTTATTAATCCGGTAGCTACACCTGATGCACGGCCTGTTCCTTCCATTGGTACGCCTTCTTCACCTCCTCTGAATTCGAATGCGAGTAGGAAAGTCATGAAACCCACAGCGGCTCTTAGAACTGCCATTGCTGTAGCTGCGTTTATTATTCCTGATGAACGCAGTTCTATTTTTTCTCCTTGTGTTGCTGGTGTGGTTGCAACAGTGATTTTAGGGATTTGAACTGCTGAGACTAAAGTAAGTGTGAATCCTATTACTGCAATTTTCGCAGGCCAGGATGAACCTATTAGGAGAGCTAGTCCTCCTATTGAGGCTCCGAAAAAGCTTCCGACTGCGCTTAGGAGCGCCAATTTAGAATTTGCTTCTACTAGATCTCTTTCTGAACTCACTAATTTTGGGACCACAGCGCTTTTCGCGACTGAATAGGCTTTTTGAAATACGAGAATTCCGAAAGCGATTGGGAAAAGGGCAAGACTTTCGATGTACAGGGCGAGAAGTGTTGCCAGAGTTGCGCGTGCGAGCAGTGTTATGAGAATCATTGTTCTTCTACCGCCAGCGATTCGGTCCATGAAAGGGCCTATGAGTGGGGTGACGATTGCGAATGGTGCGATGGTTAAAAGGAGATACAAGGCTATTTTTGGTCTTGCTGAGTCTGGGTCAAGAAAAAAGAGTGAACCTGCTAGCGCCACTGCGATCATCGCGTCTGCGGCTGCACTCGAGAGATGTGTGATAGCCATTCTTGTAAATGGGCTGAGGGGGGGTTTTGTTTCCTTGACGCTCACAGTTTCAGGTTACGTCAATTTGAGTAAGTAAATCTTCCACTAGGTATAGGACTATTCCCATTGTTCAGTTGGTAGATCTATATCTGCTTCTTTGGCTGGTTCTAGTGTTGTAGCTGTTGCGTAGTCTTTTTCTAAAAGAGCTGAATCTGTTCCTTCAGGTACCGGGTCGTTGCATGGTTCGAGTTCTATGTCTATGCCAGTTGAGTCTTTAGAAGTTATTACTGTTTGAACTCTTCCTATGTGCGCTAAATCGGCTTGTCGGAACCCAAGAACTTCTTTTAAGGGTTTGTTTGGAATGTTCAAATTTAGCATTGTTGCATTTGGAGCTGAAGTTAACCATTGGAGAGGTTGGGCTGTCATTTCCTTCGCTGTTTCCCAATATTCGTGTGTGTCTATAGAGGGATGGTAATTGATGCTCACGGCTATTCCTGAACGGTCAAATCTTGCTGCCGTTTTTACAGCTGCGATTGTTCCTGAAAACAAAGTTGACCGGCCTGTGTTTGGGCCTAGATTAACTCCTGAAGCAACCATGTCAGGTGGGTCTCCGAAACCTCCGAGCATCGAGAGCATGACAATCAATGCAGGTGGTGCGCCTACTGAAAATGATTTGATGCCTTCAAGATCTGGAATTTCTAATTCTTCTACTGCTACTCTGTCATGGTCATCGAATGGCATGAGCGAAGCTGAAACACCACTCATGTTTTTTGAAGGTGCGGCTACCACGGCTTCGTGTCCTAGTTCTGTAACTGTTTGTGCTAGCGCGTATAGGCCTTTTGAATCAATTCCGTCATCGTTTGTAATAAGAAATTTCAATTAAGCACTTCATCTAGTTGATCGATACTTCTCATACTTCTAAATAATAAAGCACAAATCAATTTAGATCATAAAATTTCAAACGTCTTCATCAGCTTTTTAAGAAACTTCTAACGGTATTTTTAATTTCTCGTATCTTCTGATTCGTCATAATAGTCGAGTTGATCTACCGGCATTACTACTGCTGAAACAACATTTGATGAATGAGCACTTACTCTTTTAAGAAAACGAAAAAGAAGAGCTCTAGGAACGGCTGTAACGGCCTCCTCTGTTGAATGAAGAAGTTCATTGACGCGTCGATCGAAATCTTTTCTCATTTCATCTCCACGTTCAATGTATGTACGTGCTCTTTCTTCATCTCTCATACTTAGAATTTCACCCATCAGAGAAATCCTTGATGAGACTTCGTCTCGTAGAGAAAGGATTGAATCAAGCTCAGGTGATTCCGTGAACGAAACTCCTTCTTCAGCTAAATCAAAAATGTTTTTGTTGTAATCACCGATACGTTCCAGATCTTTGATCATGTTCATGAAAGCAAGAACTTCTGGAGTGTCGATTCCTCCATGGACAGAAGCGTGAACTAATAAAGCTCGTCGAATCTCGACTTCAGTAGCGTTTATTTGTCGATCTGTTTCTCTTATTTCATCGGCTACTGTTTCAACGGCTCCACCCGTCACGGCGCTAAGCGCGAGATCAAAAGTATGCCGTGCATCGTTAACCATGCGTTGAACTTGCGATTCTATGTTTTCGAGTCCGCTTTCTTCTGGGCGGCGAAAGAAACTCATTACCATAATTATTCTCCTATGTTCATATGAAGTTTACTTCTAATTTTTTAAGTGTTCTTAATATGCTTTTATCTAAGTATCAAAACCCCTAAAAGCGGCACAATTACAAAGGCCGTGAGCGTGTATGCAATAGCTAAAGAACGGCGTTCAGCGGCAACATTTGAGAGCCTGTTAGCCATATGTATGGGTATTTCTCTTAATTTTCTTATCGGATAAAAGACAAGAATTCCGCTGATATTAAACAAGGTATGAACAATTGCCACAGTTACCGCCGCCGGGCTACCGGTGGCCAATGATGCTAAAAGAGCAGTAACTGTGGTGCCTATATTTGCTCCTAAGGTAACCGGATAAATATTTCCGAGCGTTAAAACTCCTGAAGCTGCAAGTGGAACAAGAACTGAAGTGGTTATAGAAGAAGACTGAACAGAAACCGTGATAACAGCTCCAATTAATATTGCAACTATTCCTGAACCCGCACCCAAAGCGTGATTAATCGCGGTTTCCACACGATCCGCGACGAGAAGACGCATATTTTTAGTTATGTATGCCAAAGAAATAAAGATGAACGCCAAACCGATTACGATCATCAAGCCACCCTTAATATCTCCATTGGCTCCAAGATTAGATAAAAGTTCTTTTACCCATTTCGCAGGCATTTTTACAGCCTCTTTTAGTGGACTTTTAAAATCGCTTCCTGACGAACCAATAAGAGTATCTGTTAACCAGCTTGCCGAAGAAGACAAATAGCCAGTTATTAATTCAATGGGCAGAAAAACTAGAACTGCTAAAATATTGAAAAAATCGTGCACAGTTGCGGCAGCGAAAGCACGTTTAAATTCGATGTCGTGCCTTACGTGTCCAAGTGAAGCCAAAGTGTTTGTGACTGTTGTTCCTAAATTTGCTCCCATGATCATTGGCACCGCGTCGCCGGTGTTGACGACACCAGCTGCTACTAGCCCAACTATTACCGATGTTGATACCGAGGAGGATTGAACTAAAACTGTTGCCAGTAATCCGACAAAAAGTCCACCTATAGGATTTGATACGCCTTCAAAAAGGCCATCGACCAAGTCTTTCCCTAAGCTTTTGAAGCCTCCACCTAATAACTCAACGCCTGTTAGAAATAAATAAAGAAGTGCTAGTACTAAAAATGCTCTTAGAAGAGTTGGGATTTGCCTCTTATCTAAAGATCTATCTGAGAACGCTGAGGGAGAAGAACTCAATTTGAACCTTTAAAAAACTTAATGGAGTACATAGCTTTCAAGCAAACAATACACAAATTAGAAGTAAAACAATGACTATTTCATTTTTTTTAAAAAATCTAAAAAAAATCGAAATTTTACGCCAGTTTTATGTCGTTTGTGAGAGAAATGGTTCTGCAAGCGAAACTAGGAGATTAATTAATGAATACAAAATGGATGTCAAAAGGTAACTGTGCGGATACTAATCCTGATGCTTTCTTTCCAAGTGATGGGGTAGGCGTTGAAATAGCAAAAAGCATATGCAATGGATGCCCTGTAGCAAGCCTGTGTTTGGATTACGCATTGACCTATCGAATTAATCACGGTGTTTGGGGTGGTTGTTCTGAAAGGCAACGTCGCAGAATTAGAAAAGAACGCCGGGAACTTTTACCAGCGGCTTAAAAAATATTTATTGTTCTTCTGTCTCTTCTTCCTCTACATAACCCAAATCCCATGTGATTAGAACATTTTCACGTTCCGCGTCACGGTTTATCCGTTCACGATTCCGTCTGAATTGAGGGTCATGCGGGGGAAGAAGCATAAGACGGGCGCTAATGCGATCTTGGAAAGATTCAACAAGTTTTGGATCACCAAACCCAGATCGTACCTCCCAGTGAGGAGCGGCTGGCCCAAGATAAATTACTTGAACTTCTCCTACTGGAGCTTGCTGAACTTGATCTTCGCTGATGTCACTCATGAGAGCATCTTTCCCTTATTTAGTCGTAGGCAAAAGTTTACCGATAAGAACACTTCAGGAGAATAAAAATTCTTTTGTTAAGACGATTCGTCTTTATTTTCGGTCTCGTCAGTGTCTTCCTTGGAACCTTCAGCCATTCCTTGCTGGAGCTCACGTTGTGCGCGTCCAAGGTTTCGGGCCAGTTTAGGAAGTTGACTGCCGCCAAAAAGAACGACTGCCACAATTGCAACGATGATTAATTCGTTGCTGCTTAAAAACGCAAGTGTGTTCATAATTAAAGGTTAGCCGCGTATAGCTCTAGGCGGCGTGCTTAAGCACTTCGATGATCAGCTAATCTTTCAATTTCTGCGGTGCGTTCAGCAATAGCAGCTCTTTCAAGAGCACGCTGGCGTCTAATTCGACGCCTTTCTCTTTCGCTCATTCCACCCCAAATACCAAACTTTTCGCCATTCTGTAGCGCAAACTCAAGACAATCATCTTTTACTACGCACCCTTGACATACTTCTTTAGCTTCGCGAGTACTTGCTCCTCTTTCAGGAAAAAACAAGTCGGGATCAACACCAAGGCAATTTGCCTCATCTTGCCATGACGTATCTAGATCAGCTTTCGCGTAAATTCCCATCATGTAATTACACCATTGTTATTAGTGAAAAAGCAATACCGCGCCAAGAAAAACCAAAAAAATTGCGAAAATGTAGGTTTTTTAGGATTTATCTTGAAGAGGTAAATGTTCGACGTTGCTCAACAAAATCAACGAGTAGATAATCTCCCAAACTCTGATTAGTGGTAAAAAACGCTCTCCCACCGTTCATTTTGGTTACGTGCTCAATGAAACGTATTAGATACGGGGTCGCATCTAAAACAAAAATGTTTATTCGAATATCATCACGTGTGCAACGTTTAACTTCTAAAAGAGTTTTCTCTATTGTTTCAGAGGAAGGCGGATAATTGAAGAAAGGGAAACCATCTTCAGTTATATGAGCTGTTGGCTCTCCATCTGTGACCATAATTATTTGTTTAGTCCCGCTCTCTTTCGCCAACATCTTCCTAGAGAGTGCTAAACCGTGCTGCATATTCGTTCCGTAAACATAATCCCAGGAAACTTCTGGAAGTTTTTCCGGTCGTATCTCTCTAGCAATTTCGCTAAAAGTAACTACACCTAAAAAATCTCTAGGAAATTGACCAGATATCAAAGAATTAAGAGCCATTGCCACTTTCTTTGCAGGTAAAAAATTGTCACGCATCGGCATTGAAAGCGACAAATCAAGCATCAAAACTGTTGAAGCTTGAACAGTTGCCTCTGTGCGTTCAATCTCGAAATCCTCAGGTTTAATATCGACAGGTGTTCCTGAACCATTCCGAACAAGTCCGTTTCTAACTGTTCGTTCAATATTCAAATTGAAAGGATCACCAAACTCGTAACTCTTCGTTGCGTAGTCTCGTTCGTGACCTGCACCAGTTTTTTCAGCATTGTGCCTACCAGCACGATCTTTAGAAAGCTGCCTGTAAAGATCTCCTAAAGCATTCTGACCTAACTTTCTAATTGCTTTAGGAGTCAAACTCAGTTGACCATCTTTGTTTTCAACCAATCCTGCTTCTTCAAGCATTTTGCTCATTTCGGCGAGTCGCTCAAGACTCTCAGCGGATTCGTCACCTAAAAGTTCTCTTACCTTTTCGGTATCTACCTCTGATAACGCTCCAGGGTTTGAAACGTTTCGCAACATTTGATCCAACCGATCTAAATCTGCGAGATCTTCGAAAGTCTGAATTGCTTCTGGGAGATTCAAAGAATCATCTCCTTGGAATTCAACTGATTGCTCCCACCCCATTTTCGGAAAAGCTTCTCTCAGATTCTCGGACAATTGATCCATTTGCCAACGCAAATCCATATCTTCTAGAAGCTGTTCTGAAAGTTCTTCTAACTGTGCTCTTTGTTCGGGGGTCATAGAATTTAAAACCTGAGCCATAGTCGCCATTCTTTGAGCCATGACTTCTAAAAGTTCTTCAAGACTTTGAGGGTTTTCAGGAAAAAAATCACCATACTCTTCCATAAATTTCTCAAAATCTGGATTTTCACCTTGCTGATGTTCACTCAGCATCTGATTCAAAGCAGACAACATGTCTTTCATCCTGGACATGTCTTCCGTACTCATGTTTTTCATTTCACCGGCCATTTGATCAATCGCTTGTTGCATCAACTGTTCACGTAAATCCTCAACGAGTTCTTCAAATCTTTGCGCTGCAGCATTCGAAGTAAAGTCGTAGTCGGTTAAACCTTTTACTCGACTCGCCAGGTTTTCATGCTCCAACATGTCGAGTTCATCACGTCTAGCTTGCAGCGCTTCTTTGCTGATTTCTTCTTGTCGTTCATCATCTCTGAATCTATTTTCTACTGCATCTAACGATTCCCGCTCAGTTGCCATTACTTGTTCTAGAGCTTCATTAATTTCGTCATAAACACCACCCAAATTGTGCTGTTCAATGGTTTCTTGTCTCTTCTGACGTAACTTTTGAAGTATTTCTCTCAAGCCTTCTAAATGCCCACCGTCAAAATCCAAACCTCTTTGCATCAACCTTCGTAAAGCTGAATTAGGATCTCCGTTTTCAATAAGCTCATCTCCCAGAGCTTCCATTAAAGAATTGGCATCTAATTCTGATATTTGTTGAGTTCCATCCCACCTCGAGTAAGTAAAACGGCGAGAACCGGACAGATATTTATCATTGTTGTCCATTAAACCTCCCAGCCTCGCCTACTAATCTTTTGTGAAACTTACCCTGATGAATTCATTAATAGCTAATAGATGAAATTAATTTCATCAAAGAAGATCAAAACGAAACCTTTTATTAACAGAAATTTTCATTTATTATTCTTCAAATCTGATTTTTACCAATCTGAAGCTTCTGGAATGAACTGAATTGCTTGATCGATGAGACTAACTACCATTTCACCTAAAAAAGGTGTCGTTTTTCTGGTTGTGTCTTCAACTTGGCGTACATAGACGCCTTCTAACATGCAAGCAAGTTTGAACTTACTCATCACAACGTACCAGCCGAGTGATTCCGGTTTGATTCCCGCCCGGTCCGCCCATAAAGAAACCGCTTGTGATCTATCAGGCATGTTTTTATTTTCAAAATTTAGTGTTCCCATTAAATACCCCAAATCCATGAGGGGGTCTCCTATGGTTGCATTTTCCCAATCTAAAACAGCTAATAAACGAGGGTTTTTTTCTTTGGAAAAAAGCATGTTATGGAAGTTGTAATCACCATGCATTACTCCTGGAATAGTTTTTTTTGGTCTATTGTCTTCCAACCATTCTGCTACTTCATCTATTCCTGGAATTTCTCTGTTTTGATATGAATCAAGCTGACCTTTCCAACGACCTACTTGCCTTTCAAGAAAACCTTCGGGACGTCCTAAATCTGATAAGCCAGCACTCTGATAGTCAATTGACGCCAATTCACCCAATGCTTTAAGAAGTTGAATAGCAATGTCATGATACGAATCCATGCCGCCCAATTCTTCAGGAATTGGATCAGAAGGGACTAGGCCATCTACCCATTCCATCACATAGAAAAAAGAACCTGTTACTGAAATATCAGTACATAAAGAAATCGCTTTTGCATGAGGTACTTTTGTTCCTTCTAAAGCAGATTGAAATCTGAATTCTCTTTCCATAATCCTGTTCGAACCATCGAAAGACAAAGGAACTAATGATGGCCTTCTCAGGACCCAGAAATCGTTAGAACGTTTAACGATAAAAACTTCATTTGATTCACCGGCTTTTACACGTTCAAAAGAAATCTCTTTACCTTGTCCGAGCCCTTGCGCGTCGAACCATTCTCTTAACGAGCTTTCGTCGATCAGTTTCGGAGACAAATTCATTATGAAAACACTCTAATAGAGGCAACTTGTTATCCTATTTACCACCTTTGTTGGCTATGAGCTTTCAAGTGCATAGATTCATATTTAGAAAGTAGGAGGGAACAAATGCCAATTAATCCAGACGCTTCGGGATCCATAGGAGAACCTGCAGAATTTTCATGGACATCAAAAGACAGTTTGTTGTACGCACTCGGTGTGGGAGCTGGAGTCTCCGACCCAACAGGTTTCGAACTTGAATTCACAACTGAAAACAGCAACGGAATAAACCAGGTAGCTTTCCCTACCCAAGTGGTAGTTATGGGAGGTGGAAGTACTCCTAGTTTTGGTGACTTCAACCCGGTGAACCTTCTTCACGCCGAACAAGCAATCACGTTGCACCAACCTCTTCCAGCAGCTGGAACAGCAGTATCAACTGGAAAAATTGGTCCTATTTACGACAAAGGCAAAGCTGCGCTTGTCTACCTAGAAACAGATGTAGCAGACACTGACGGAAACCCTATGTGGAGCACAAAATCAGGTTTATTCATCGGTGGCGAAGGAGGATGGGGCGGAGATCGCGGTCCCACAACTGAATGGAATCTGCCAGAACGTGAAGCTGATCACACAGTCTCATATGAAACAAGAAACGATCAAGCTCTTCTTTATAGATTGAACGGTGACCGTAATCCTCTGCATTCGGATCCCTCATTCGCTTCAGCAGCAGGGTTTGACAAACCAATACTTCATGGGCTTTGTACATATGGTTTTACCGGACGTGCCTTATTACATGCCGTATGCGGCTCTGACCCTGCACAGTTTGGAAGCATGGGCGGAAGATTCAAATCACCCGTGATGCCCGGTGAGGTGCTAGAAGTCCACGCTTGGGAAGAATCAGATCAAGTTTTATTCCAGACACGTGTTGGTGACAGAGTTGTCTTCGATAACGGGGTTATGACTCGAAATTAATTCAAGAAAAATTTTATTTTCTTGCGGCGTAACTCGCCCTAGCACCCGAAGCATATTTATTTAATCTCTTAGACAAATGAAGCCCTTCGAGAATCAGCTCAACAGCGCTAGCTGTCATCGCTGAGCCATTAGAATTGCTACCTTCTAAAACTGCTTGAACAGCTGGTTTAAGAGCAGGGAGGTCAGAATTTACTACATTCTCATAATCATCTGATACGACGTCCTCACCAGTTGAAATTCCTTCCAAATTTTCAAAAGCTTCAACTATTGGCTGATGCAGCTCGGCAGGAACAATATCTCGGAAAACATTCAATACAGCTTCGTTTAACAGCTGATTAACAATTTCAGAATCACGATCTTCATCAAGACTTTCAATTTCTACTTTGCCGGCAGTCGCAGCAATCAAAGCGTTCAAATCAGAAATCCTCGGAACAGCTTCTTTCTCTTTGTTCCGCAATGCGCGTCTAACAGAATTAGCAACCATTGCTTCTTGATTGGTCACGCTCATTCGAACTGACACTCCAGATCTTTGATTCAGATGAGGGCTGTTACGTGCTTCGTGCGTCAAAACTGCTATCACTCTGGTCATAAAATCTGGAACACTTACATCTAGTTCCCCCACCGCTGGAATAGATGCTTCTTGTTCAACTATGTCCATTTCAATTTCCGGTTCAATTGGATAATGAGTTCTGATCTGCGAACCGAAACGATCTTTAAGGGGTGTGATTATCCGACCTCGATTGGTGTAATCCTCAGGATTAGCAGAAGCGAATAAAATAACGTCAAGCGGAAGTCTGATTTTGTAACCTCTTATTTGGACATCTCTTTCTTCTAAAACGTTTAAAAGCCCCACTTGGATTCTTTCCGCTAGATCTGGCAGCTCATTAATCGCAAATAGTCCTCGATTTGTTCGTGGCACCAATCCATAGTGAAGAGTTAATTCGTCTGAAAGGTATCTGCCTTCAGCAACTTTGATCGGGTCCACTTCACCAATCAGGTCAGCTATTGAAGTGTCAGGAGTTGCTAACTTTTCTCCGTAACGAACATCCCTGTGCACCCATTCGATGGGAGTATTTCGTCCTAGTTCATTTACTAAATCTTTCGCGTGCTTAGATACCGGTGAATAAGGGTCATCATTTATTTCTGACCCTTTGACTATTGGCATCCACTCATCTAGTAATTCAATTAATCCTCGTATCAAACGAGTCTTGGCTTGTCCTCTTTCTCCAAGAAAAATTACATCATGTCCCGCAAGTATCGCATTTTCTAATTGCGGCATAACAGTCTCTTCGTAGCCATGCACTCCTGAAAATAATGAATCACCGTTCCGAATTCTTTCAACCAGATTTCTTCTAAGTTCTTCTTTTACTGGAACAGACTCCCAACCACTAGATTTGAGTTCACCTAAAGTAGATGGAATTTGCATTTTCCTATTTTTTGAAAACAAATTACCCATGGCGGCACCCTAGCGATCCTTTTGCATCATTTAAATACCAAAATCAATTGAATATAAATTTTTTAAGTGAATCTGTCTTTGATTTAAAACATTTTTTTCAACTAAGCCCGTTGCAAGAAAAAACTATAATGTGACCTTTTGCATGGATCGATGCACTGCGAGGTACTCTCAGGTAGCGTTTATGATGTTGCTTTGCCCAGATAAACCGGCTTGGGTCCGGAGACACTATGAACCAAACAACTAGTCAACGATACAGAGTGAAACCCATTCGCGAACGTCGCCGCGAGTGGCCTTTCCCTTTAAATCTTTATCAGACTGCTGTTGGCAGAAAATGGGTTATGGCTGCAACTGGTATAGGTCTTTTAGGTTTCGCTTTAATTCATATGATCGGAAATCTTCACGTGTATGAAGGCCCTGCGAAAATGCACGAATACGCGGAAGCCCTTAGGAACCTTGGTAGCGGGATACTCCCAAGATCACTAGTCCTTTGGTTATTGAGACTGGGTTTGATGGTGATGTTTGCTCTACATCTCCATTCAGCTATCACTTTGAAGGAAATGAGTAGAAAATCCAGTCAAAGTGCTTCTTTTACAGGCGGTGAAAAGAAATATGAAGGTGGAAGAGAATACATAGCTGCAAGTTATGCAAGCCGGACGATGAGATGGACCGGACCGATAATTGCTTTATTTCTTGTCTATCACCTTGCAGATTTAACTTGGGGATGGTGGTTAGGTGATGACTTTGTTCCTGGCGACCCCTACCACAATCTTTATTCTTCACTTTCGAGAATTCCGGTGGCAATTTTTTACGTAGTAGCGAATATGGCTTTGGCTTGGCATATCTTCCACGGAGCTTGGTCCATGTTTCAGAGCCTCGGCATAAACAATCCAAAATACAACCATCTTCGAAAAGGATTTGCTGCGAGCTTCGCAGGGTTAATACTTTTAGGCAATTTGAGTTTTCCAATAATGACTCAAGCAAATCTGATTGATGAAGATGAACGCCTATGCCAAGTTAATGACCTTAATAGCAATGAGGAAGTTTTGGCGTGCCTAACGAAACAACTAGAGGATCACTAAATATGGAAACTGAAACTAATACTCTTCTTGATTCCCGAGTCCCTTCAGGCCCGCTAGAAGACAAATGGGAAAATCATAAGTTCTCCATGAAACTGGTGAACCCCAATAACAAAAGAAAATTCGACGTTATTGTTGTCGGAACTGGTCTCGCCGGTGCATCTGCTGCGGCTTCTTTAGGGGAACTCGGATACAAGGTAAAAGCTTTCACTTTCCATGACAGCCCTCGTAGAGCGCACAGTATCGCTGCGCAAGGTGGAATAAACGCTGCTAAGAACTACAAAAATGATGGTGATTCCGTATACAGACTTTTCTATGACACTATAAAAGGTGGAGACTACAGGTCCAGAGAAGCTAACGTTCATCGTCTTGCCGAAGTCTCAACTAACATCATCGATCAGGCAACAGCTCAGGGAGTACCTTTCGCTCGAGAATATGGAGGGCTCTTAGATAACCGTTCTTTTGGTGGCGCTCAGGTTTCTAGAACTTTTTACGCAAGAGGGCAAACTGGACAGCAACTATTGCTAGGGGCGTACTCGGCAATGATGCGCCAAGTCTCAGCTGGAAGTGTTGAACTACATACGCGCTCAGAATTACTTGATGTCGTAACTAAAGACGGGAAAGCCTGCGGCATTGTTACGCGTGACTTGCTTTCTGGTGAAGTTAGTGCCCATTCTGCTCACGCAGTTGTTTTAGCAACTGGCGGCTACGGCAATGTTTATTTTCTTTCAACCAACGCAATGATGAGCAACGTCACCGCCGCATGGAGGGCACATCGCCGTGGCGCTTTTTTCGCTAATCCCTGTTACACACAAATACACCCGACTTGTATTCCTGCGAGTGACGATTTTCAATCAAAACTGACTTTGATGTCTGAATCACTTCGAAATGATGGACGTATATGGGTTCCAGACGCATTTGACGATTCAAGGCCAGCTCATGAAATCCCTGAAAACGAGAGGGATTATTATTTGGAAACTAAATATCCAGCTTTTGGAAACTTAGTTCCTAGAGATGTTGCTTCTAGAAACGCTAAAAATGTAGTTGATCAAGGACATGGTGTTGGGCCTCTTAAAAATGGTGTTTACTTAGATTTTGCTGCAGCTGTTGAAAGAGATGGCCAAGATGCTATTTCTGCAAAATATGGAAATCTTTTCGATATGTACGAAAGCATTACTGGCGAAAACCCTTACGAAGTACCGATGCGTATTTATCCCGCGATCCATTACACAATGGGTGGCGTGTGGGTTGACTACAACCTAATGACAACAATCCCTGGTCTCTACGCAATAGGTGAAGCAAACTTCTCTGACCATGGTGCGAATCGTTTAGGCGCGAGTGCTTTAATGCAAGGTCTAGCCGATGGTTATTTTGTTCTTCCGTACACAATTGGTGACGGTTTAGCGGATCAACTAGGCAACCCAGCAGTTTCCACCGATGACCCTGTTTTCACAAATGCTGTGAGCGCTATAGAAGATGAAACAGCAAAATGGCTTTCAATTAACGGCACTCGTTCAGTTGACTATTTCCATAGGGAATTGGGAAGACTTGTTTGGGACCATATAGGAATGAGTAGGAATAAAGAAGGTTTGGAAAAAGCAATCTCAGAGATTTCAGCCTTAAAAGAAGAGTTCTACAGCGATGTTAGAGTTTTGGGCAGTGCAGATACTTTAAATCTTTCTTTGGAGAAAGCCGGGAGGGTTTCAGATTTCTTCGAATTAGCTGAATTGATGGCACACGATGCTCTGAAACGTGAAGAGTCTTGCGGTGGACACTTCAGAGAAGAACACCAAACTCCTGAAGGTGAGGCTCAAAGAGACGATGAAGAATTCGCTCATGTAGCAGCTTGGGAATGGAATGGGGCAGGTTCTTTACAAACCCGACATGTAGAGCAATTAGATTTCGAAAATGTGACCCTAACTCAAAGAAGTTATAAGTGAGAAAAAAATGTCAGAAGTAATTACCGTTAATTTAAAAATTTGGCGACAAGAAGGCCCAGATAAAGAAGGCCATTTTGAAGAGCACGCCCAAAAAATTACAACCGAAGCTTCTTTTCTAGAAATGATCGATGTACTCAACGAAGATTTAAATAATAAAGGCCTCGAACCTGTAGCTATTGAAAGCGATTGCAGGGAAGGCATTTGTGGAACCTGTGGTGTGATGATTAACGGACAGGCGCATGGACCTAGAAAGGCAACTACAACTTGCCAATTACACATGCGTGAATTTTCTGATGGTGATCAGATCGTTATTGAACCTTTTAGAGCAGGTTCCTTTCCAGTAATACGGGATTTAGTTGTTGATAGATCTCCTTTTGATCAAATTATTGAATCGGGAGGTTATATATCTGTCAATACCGGTGCAGCTTCTGACGCAAATCTAACTCCGGTTCCAAAAGAGGCTGCTGATCAAGCGTTTGATGCAGCTGCTTGCATAGGATGTGGTGCTTGTGTGGCAGCTTGTCCTAACTCAGCCGCACAGTTGTTTACTTCAGCAAAGATTGCTCATATGGGTTCCCTGCCTCAAGGTCAGCCAGAAAGGTGGAAAAGAACTGAGTCTATGGTGGGAACCATGGAGGAGTTCTTTGGTTCTTGCACAAATCACGGAGAATGTCATGAAGCATGCCCTAAAGAAATCAGCCTCGACTTTATTGCTTTTATGAATCGCGACTACATGAAAGCAAAAATCAAAAACCGCGCTCTGTCTGGTCAGCGTTGATAAAAGTCAAGTTAACATCGAATGACATGGTGAAAATTATTATCATGCGGGGAGGTAACTAAGTTGCTAATTATCTACTTGATATGCGTAGCTATTTGGATAAAACTGCTTTGGGATATCAGGAAAAGACCTGATCACCAGAAAACTTGGTTCTGGCCGTTTTTTGTAATTGGTCTTATCTGTTCGGCTTTATTCTGGCCAGGTCTACTAGTACTAAGCGGAGTTTATTGGTATAAAGCTGGACGAATCCCTCCAGTGGACGGAGCGGAAAATAGTAGCCCTTTTAACTAGCGATAATAAATTATCGTTCGTTTAAGAACGCCACCAAAGAACCGTGATGTCGGACTAACGTAAACTTTGTGCCGCATCGTCATAATGTAAAAGTTCGTTTCTACGAGTTGGATCCATATGGCCATTTGAATCATTCTGCCTACATTCAACTATTTGAAACAGGGCGGATCGAGATGCTTGAACATGCTGGCATAGCTCTGAATCAAATTGAAAAAAATGACTTTAGGTTTGTAGTTTCGCAGATAGAAACTGCTTTTCTAAAACCCGTAGAGGCAGGTTCTTTTCTCACAATAGAAACTGAAATTCTAGAAATACGTAGAGCCTCATCTGTGTGGTGGCAGCAAATTATGGATGAAACTGATGTAGTAGCTACGCAACGTGTCAGAGCTGCTATTACCAACAGTGAGGGAAAACCTATTCGCGCTCCGAAAGAAATAACCGATGCCTTAATGCCTTTTTTATCGAGTTTTAAAAACGATGATTAGTTTTGTATCAGTTTTTTTACGTTTAAAAAAAATTGCTAGCAATCTCTTAAGGGGATTTGCTATGGGAATTGCCGATGTTGTACCTGGGGTGTCTGGCGGGACTATCGCTCTAGTTCTTGGTATCTATGAACAACTTCTAGAAAATATAAGCAATTGTGCTTTGAGTTTAGGAAAAATCTTAAAAGCTGATTTTTCAGGATTTATCAAACAACTTAAAAAAGTAAATTTTCTTTTTCTGATTCCAGTGATCGCAGGAATGCTCATAACTATTGTTTCGATTTCAGGACTTATGGTCGAACTACTTGAAGAATACCCTGAACCAATGTCAGGTCTATTTTTTGGGTTGGTAGCAGCATCTGCGTTTATTGCCTTTTCATTAATAGATCTTTTGAATCTACAAAAAGTAATGTTTTCATTAGCTACAGCAGTTCTTTTCTTCGCTCTGTTGGGGTTACGTTCTAGTGCTTTTGAAAATCCTTCCTCCTGGGTCTTTTTTCTTTCAGGATTTATCGCAATTTGTGCATGGATACTGCCAGGGGTGTCTGGCGCGTTCTTGTTGTTAATAATGGGAAATTATGCTTCTGTACTAACTGCTATTGATCACCAAGACTTTGAGAAGCTTTCAATGCTTTCGCTTGGCGCAATTGTTGGACTTACAGTTTTTTCTACTGTCTTAAAATTTTTACTAGATAAATATAGAGACATAGTTCTATCTTGTTTAATTGGCTTAATGCTTGGATCCTCTAGGGTTCTTTGGCCCTGGCCTAACGGAGTGGGTGTGATCAACGATGATGGGAATGAGATACTTTCTGGAACAGGCGTGGATTGGCCTAATGCGAATAACTTTCTAACACCTCTACTTTTGGGATTACTAGCGTTTGGAATTGTTCTAATTCTTGATTCAATCTCGAAAAAATCAGCTAAATCTAAAAGTTATTAATTCAGACTCATCTGTCTGGCTGGTTGAACTCGATCCATGCATGGCCTTTACGGCCATCGTTAGTTTGTATAGAAACTAAACCACGTGGAAAACGTGAGATACGGCCATTATCTGGATCTGTTAAAAGAACAGGCGCCCATCCAATTGGCTCAAATTCAATAACTGTTTCTCCAAGTGTCACATGACCGTTTGTTGGAATTCCTTCTGGCCCTAATTGCGGATTTGAAATAATTCTATGTTCTGCAATAAGCCCATCGGGAGAGGAGTGATACCCGATACCTAAGTCATGTCCTTCTACAGAAACCGCATGAAATCTTGACCCATCCTCAAAACGTCCCGAAAACCAAGTCCAGCCTTTATCCCACCAATCTCTTTCTGCCCATGAATGATCGCGTTGACCCCATCCATCTATTTGAGATTTTTTTTCACCTATTTGCACTTCACCTGAAACTCTGCATGGAATTTCATATCGGGTAGTCACGTCATAATGAAACGCCCAAGGTTCTGATCCATCAGATTTATTTTCATGAGAATCAGTTGCCCACCCTAAATCTATTCCGACTGGAACCTTCTCGCCTCTCATATCCCCATAAGCTTCTTTAGGGTCGTCGAGGGCAACTCCAAATGCTTCTACACCTACACTGAAGTATTCAAGCGGGCTTTCAACTGCTAAATCTGCCCATAAACCCGTGGATCTAATCTCTAATCCTGGGGGTTCAGGAATTGCTGCGTCGTGATCGATAATGAAAACAGGCTTCTGGTCTTGCCCTACGATGCAGCACCAAAACCAACATTCGTTGAGATTAGAGCACACAGCGAGTCTTACGTACCCGCCATTTTTACCTTCCTCATCAAACCAATCCATGTACCAGGATTCACTCCAAAGTCTTTCTGGTCCTTTTTCGTGACGTTTTTCGTCGGCAGGTGTCGGAACGCTCATTTATTAATCTCCTCATAATAAGGGTAGGGGTCATTATTGGGATCTTGTTGTGGAGGTTCAACTTCGGCGGTTACTAACGGGTAAAGATCTTTTGAAATATCACGAGGACACTCCCAGTCTATTTCTTTTTCAACTCCCGCTATTTGAGCGAAAGGGCGAAGAAAAGTGAAATAAACATAGGCTCCACACTTGATACGCTCATCTCGGCTCATGGAAACAATATTCCTGTAATGGGTTTTTTGAATTTGTTTTACTTTTACAACAAAGGCTTCAAATTGGTTATCATCTATCGGTTCGAGTTTTCCATTTACATTTGCAAAAATCGCAAATGAACTTAAGTGGTTTAAATAATCTTCTGGTGTTGTAACAGAAGTTCCAAAATCTGTGACAGTCACTTCAACTTTCGGATCCAAAACAAAAATTGCTGTCAAGTTTTCATACGGTAGATCTGAAGCAACTTCCGACCACCAGAAATCACTTTTACTAAGTCTGTAGTAATCTCTGACAATCATTGTTCTACCATCTTCTAATTTGTACGGCCCGGTATCTCCATGCCCTACACGAGTATCAAAGTAAAGCAAGAAAAGGTAATTGATTAAAGTCGCATTTAACTGCCTTATTAAAGTTCGTCTATGCTCGTCCACGGAACTTACTGATTGTTCAAAAAATTCTAATTGAGACGATTCCAACACATTTATCCTGTTGTTATTGTCAGCTGAATGAAGATACTCGCCGCCTCTATAGGAACGGGACACGCGACCCCAAAAATCTAAGACTGTATGAGCATTTGAAACATCATCTAGAGATTGGTCGATCAAAGACATTATGTTTCTTCCTATCAGCCAGAAATTTGCCACCCCCCAAAGAAAAACTGAATTCGCTTGACAAGCCGGTTTTCTTGCTTGCATACCGATCTCTTCTGGTTGCATAGATCCGGTTATAGTTTTTACCGCTTCGGGATATCGTAAAAAAGCTTCAATAGCCGAAACTGTCACATAAGAAGTAACAGGGATTAGCTGGGATGAATAACCTGTTCGTTCAGCCATCAGACGTGCTGAGATCGGATTGATTGACTTTATGTAGTTGTTTACTTCTGAAGTTTCACTCATTTTGATCAGCTAAATAAATTGAACCTGTAGTTTCAGTGCCATCAAGGATTATTTCAGTTCCGTTTTCAGGCTCGTTAGAAAATTCGGCTGCTATTAGACCTGGGATTTTAAATTCACGGCTAACTATTCCTATATGGCTTCTGATTGTTCCTCCTGTGCAAATCACTCCAGATAGTTCATCAAAAATCGGAGATAAGAAAGTGGCACCTGCATCTCTAATCACCGCGATTATCCCATCGACTCCTGTATCCATTAAATCAAGAACGTCTTCGGGGCCTTCCAAACGTTTCCAAATTCCTCTAACAGGTTCGTAGTCATAGGTTTTTTGCCCGATACCAATCTTTTCCATTATTTAACAGTACTAGGAAGATCAAGGGAGGTCTGTTACGGAGTAAGCGTAAGATTGAACAGTGGAAAAAATCTTACACCTCTCGGATCGGTGGATAGAAGAGTTAAACAACGCTGCCCAATCCCACAAGGGTTTAGGAAATGCTATAAGTGGAATTGAACTTGTTGTCGAGTACAGAGTTGTAGATAAGGAATCTGTTAGCTGGCAAATCCAAATAAATAAGGGCGACATAGAAATTACTGCTGATTGTAGACATGAACCTGATGTTTGGTTTGAAACTGATAGGCCTACAGCAATTTCCTTATTTGAAGGGAAGATAAATCCTTTGAACGCTGTAATTGAAGGGAATATGGAAATAGGTGGTGATCCAAGAAGACTTCTTGAATCTTCGGAAATGTTCGAACAACTAGAAGATGTCTTTGAAACAATTCGCAATTCGACGGTTACCGATTCTTAATAAACACTAGTAGCTTTTACATATGGGTGAATTATTAGAAATTTGGCTGAAAGAAAATCACGGTCAACCAATGGTTCCGCTTACTGAAGCAGAAGTAAGAGCTGGTGAAGGTATCAAGGATTCTGCAAAAGAGCCTCATGCAGACCGGCAAGTGACTGTTCTTTCTAAAGAAAGCTGGGAAGCTGCAATAAGTAGCATAGGTGAATCCGTTGACCCTAAAGAACGAAGAGCAAATTTTATTGTAAGTGGCGTGACGCTTGAAGAAACTGTAGGAAAAATTCTCCAGATTGGTGAACTCAAAATTGAAGTAACAGGTGAGACTGTTCCATGCAAACTGATGAATGAGGTTTCTGAAGGGCTCCGTGAAGCTTTGAAGCCATCCTGGCGCGGAGGTATCACGGGATCTGTAATAAACGATTGCTTAGTTAAAAAGGGAGATCCAGTTAGCTGGTTGTGAAACTTTTTTAAATTAAGTTCAAGCCAGAGACAGTGTCTCGTTCTTCAGATAATTCTTTAATCGAGGCATCAATTTTCATTTTTGAAAAATCATCTATTTCAAGATCTTTCACAATTTCCCAATTCCCATCAGAGCATTTAACGGGGAAGGACGAAATTAGACCTTCTTCAACTCCGTAACTGCCATCAGAACACACGGCCATAGACACCCAGTCATTTTCGGGGGTTGAGCCAGTCCAATCGCGGACATGATCAATTGCGGCATTTGCAGCTGACGCTGCGCTGGAAGCACCTCGAGCTTCGATTATGGCTGCTCCTCTTTGTTGAACCGAAGGAATAAAAGTATTTTCTAACCAATTCTGATCATCTATAACCTCTGCGGCAGATTTGTCAGAAATTTCGCAATTGAATAAATCCGGATACTGAGTTGCAGAGTGATTCCCCCAAATAGTCATTTTGGTTATTTCTGTTGTTGGAATATCTAACTTATGAGCAACTTGGGTAATTGCCCTGTTGTGATCCAAGCGAGTCATTGCTGTGAATCTTTGACTAGGTATATCAGGCGCATTATTCATCGCTATAAGACAGTTGGTGTTTGCGGGGTTACCAACCACCAATACACGTATGTCATCTGCTGCCTTTTTATTCAATGCTTCACCTTGGCCGGTAAAAATTTCACCATTTGCCTCCAAAAGGTCTTTGCGCTCCATCCCTTTACTTCTGGGTCTAGATCCAACTAATAAAGCAATGTTTGCTTCATTAAAAGCTTGCTCTGCTTGATCCGAAAGTTCTATTTCTTTTAACAAAGGAAAGGCGCAATCATCAAGTTCCATAGCGACTCCTTCTAGTGCACCCATTGCTGGGGGTATCTCTAACAGTTGGAGGATTACAGGCTGATTCGAGCCGCAAAGTTGTCCACTGGCTATACGAAAAACGAGGCTATAACCAATTTGGCCTGCAGCTCCGGTTACCGCTATTCGAATTGGGTTCTGGTTCAAGATCTACTCCATTTAAACTATTTTTACTTTCACCTGAGAATACTTTCTAAATTCTGAGTTTGGCGTGAAAAACGATAATCAAATCGATTTGTTACTTTTTTCACACTTCCCTCGTGTTGCCAATCCAAGACTCATAAAGCTTCGAATAGATTCCATCCAAGTTAACTAAGTTTGGATGTTTTCCTTTTTCAACTATTTTTCCTTTGTCGAAAACCAAAATTAAATCTGCTCTTTCAGCGGTCGATATTCGATGGGCGACACTGACCGTTGTGCGGCCTTGTGCTAATCGCTCTAATGTAGCTTCTAACATCTGTTCGGTTTCTGGATCAATTGCAGAAGTGGCCTCATCTAAAATCAATAAACCTGGATTCGCTACTTGTGCTCTGGCTAGTGCTACCAGTTGTCTTTCCCCCACTGAAAGAGCTTCACCTCTTTCACCGACACGTGTTTCTAATCCTTCCGGTAGTTGGTTTATCCAAGGCCATAGTCCTAAGTCACTGATAGCTTCTTCTGCTTCACTTCTCTGAGCATCGTTTCGTCCGAAACGGACATTTTCTATCACGCTTGTGTCGAACAAGAAACCATCTTGAGGAACCATCCTTATTGATTTGTGCCTGTGATCAGAATCTATTTCTCTAAGATCTTCACCATTTATTAAAATCCGACCATTTGTTGGATCTGCTAGTCGAGTAAGTAATTTTGCGAAAGTCGTTTTCCCTGAACCAGTTTCACCAACAACTGCTACTGAAATTCCAGCAGGTATATGGATATCGACGTTGTCGAGCACCAAACCCCCGGTTCTATATGAAAAATCAATCGCTTCAACTTTTATGTCAAGCGGGGTGTCAGGCAAAGTTAAACCTTGATCCGGTTCTTTAACTTCAATATCTTTGTCTAACACTTCTAAAACTTTCCACCATCCGGCAAGTGCAGTCTGGGTTTGGGTAAGAACTTCCCCTAATTCAGATATTGGCATTACTAAAAGATTTGACAAAAATACGAAGGCGATCAATTCACCTGAAGTAACACCCCAGTCTGGACCCCAATAAACTCCTGCACCGACAACTGATGCAATTGCGGCGACTCCAATAATGTCAGTAATTGGTAATACAAATGAGAAGTATTTTTGAGCAACCATCTGCTCTTTATATTGATCACCAATGGCGTGGTGTAATTTTGATCTAGTTTTTTGCCGATATCCATAAGATCTAACAACATCTACGCCTTGAATCGATTCTGAAACTACTGAAAGTGTGTCAGATACTCGGCTTCGAACTCGGTCGTGAGCTCGTAATTGTCGTCGTTGCATCCATCTAAGTACAGGAAACAAAGGCGCATGAACTAACAGGGTGACGATTGAAAGGTGCCAAGAGTAAACAATCATAATTACTAAAACTGCGAGTATTTGTATGGAATTGATTATCCAAGCTATTGCACCCCATTGAGCGAATTGTGTGAGGGTTTCGACATCACTTGTTACTCTTGCGGTATAGGCGCCTTTTCTGGCTTCTACATGATCAGCGATGCTTAATTTATGTAGGTGTTCAAATGTTCGTATCCGTAAGCCCATTAAAACATTTTCTGCTGTTTTAGCCAAGCGATAATAAGTTGCTCTACCAAGAGCCATTGATGCAATCGAGAGGAACATGGCGATAAAAGAAAAAAACAGAACTGAATTAACATTTACACCATTTGTTGTAATGCCTCTGTCAAGAACCTCTTTGATCGTTAATGGCACTAATAATTTTCCACCTGCTACTGCTAAAGCCATCAATGCTGTTAGTGAGATACCCGCACGTAATTCTGGGGATGCTCTTAAGCCTCTCTTGAGAACCTTAAGAGCACCTACCTCTTCGATTCCTTCTAATTCTTTCGTCTCGGTTTCGAATTCTTTTCCTATAGCATCATGCCCGTCTAAAAATGTCATAGCTTTATGTCCTCGTATGCGCTTACGAGATTGGCGTAATCATCAATTTTTAATAACTCATCGTGAGAACCGGAAGCGGAAACTTTCCCGTCGTCAATAAAAATTACTCTTTCCGCTAGTCGAATGGTTGCTAAACGATGAGCAATAACAAGTAAAGAACAATTAGTTTTTGTTTTTATATTTTGTAAAATTTCAGCTTCAACTTTGGGATCTACTGCGGAGGTAGAATCATCTAAAACCAAAACTGAAGGTTTTCTCAAAAGAGCGCGTGCAATAGCTATACGTTGACGTTGCCCTCCTGAGAGAGTTACTCCACGTTCCCCAACTATCGTTTCAATTCCATGAGGTAGCTCGGAAACGAAATCATATGCCGATGCAATTTTAAGTGCCGAATAAATATCTGGGTCTGAAACATTTTCACCTAATGTCAAATTTTCACGAAGACTCAAAGCGAAAAGAAATGTCTCTTGGAAAACGGTGGCTATATGACTAGAAACAAAATCTGGGCCCAGTTCACTAACATTCGCATTTCCTAAAGTTATGTTTCCAGAAGTTGGTTCGATCAATCCTGACATAAGCATTACGAGTGTGCTTTTGCCCGACCCGGTAGATCCCACTAAAGCTACAGATTCACCCTCAATAATTTTTTCAGAAAAATTTTCTAAGACGGTTTGTTCAAGATGATCTTCATTTTCAGTGGGGTATGAAAAGCCAACTTTGTCAAAAATTACATCTACAGGTTTTTCGACTTTTCCTTCTTCAGCGTATTGAACTGTATCAATAGAAAAAATTTCATCTATACGATCCATAGCAACAACTGACCTAGGCATTTCTTGAAACATAAACCCAAGTATTTGAACTGGAAGTGTGAGAATCATAAACAGAGCCATTGACTGAACCGTTTCACCAACGGTTGCTGCACCGTTGTCAACCAACAGAGCTCCGACCATTAGTAAAACTAGAATTCCTAAATTTGGTAGGTGATATAAAAGCGGGGAGAAAACCGCTCTATGCCATCCGATTTTTAAACGTTCTTCGCGTAAAAGTTGTGACTTTTCATTTAATCGATCCAGTTCTTGCTGTTGCCTCCCGATTGTCTTAACCACCATTATTCCGTCGAGACTTTCATGGGCTATCTCTGATACTTCACCTATAAGTGCTTGAGCTTTCCTTGCAGGAGTTTCAACTGCTCGAACAAAAAACCTTTGAAGCAACGCGAGTACAGGAAAAAGTAATAATGCGACAACAAAGAACAGAGGGTGAATTATCAAAAGACTTATCAAAGAAACCAAAATAAGTGAAATGACTGACACTGAAAAAGCTAAAGGCATTAATACAGAGGTCGCTGTTTCGACATCAGTATCTACTCTCGCTAACAGTTCTCCTGTGGATCTTGACCAGTAATGAGCTCGAGGAGCATCTAACAGGCGATCTATTATCCCTAGTCTCCAAGTTTGCTTGGTTTTCTCTACTGCTGTGAAATTAAAAAATCTTCTCAGCATTACTGAAAAACCTCTTAAAAGACCAACAATTACTATTGCTACAAAACCACCTAAAATGGTTCGTCCTTCTACTCCACCTTCATCTAAACCCGGAATGATAACTCGATCAGTTACACGACCTAAAACAATTGTGAAACCTACAACGACTAAAGAGAAAACGTTTCCGGCTGAAATTCCTATTATGTGTGGTATCGGATGCGCTTTGATAGAGCGAAAAACTAATCTAAACCAACGCTTAGCAACTCCATTTTCGTTGGGAACTTTTCCAACTTTTATGGTTTGGCGTTCTGATTCAGAATCGGTCAACAATTGCTTGTGCGAATTCTGAACACTTAACTTCGGTTGCACCTTCCATTTGACGTGCAAAATCATAAGTCACAACTTTGTCAGCGATTGTCGCTTCAAGAGCCTTGACTATGTCGTCTGCTACATCTCTCCAGCCAATATGTTCAAACATTAGAACTCCTGAAAGAAGAACAGAAGATGGATTAACTTTGTCTTGACCAGCGTATTTCGGAGCTGTCCCATGAGTGGCCTCAAATATTCCATGCCCTGTTACATAATTTGCATTAGCTCCAGGCGCTATGCCAATTCCACCAACTTGTGCAGCTAAAGCATCGGATAGATAATCACCATTGAGATTCATTGTTGCTATCACATCAAATTCATCAGGGCGTGTAAGTACTTGTTGCAAAGCAATGTCTGCAATCGCGTCTTGAACAAGGATTTTATCTCCTGAGTCTCCTCCGCAATCTTCCCAAGCTACTGCTTGCTCACTAAACTCTTCTTCAACGAGTTCATAACCCCATTTTTGAAAAGCACCTTCTGTGAATTTCATGATATTTCCTTTATGAACCCAGTGAACTCTGTTACGACCTCTATCAACCGCATACTGAAGAGCCGCTCTTTGAAGTCGCTGAGAACCGGTTTTAGATACAGGTTTTATTCCGATACCGGAGTCTTCTCGAATTTCCCAACCAAAATTCTCAGACAGCAACTCTCTTAGTCTTTTAGCTTCAGGAGAGAATGCTTCAGCTTCTAGACCTGCATAAATGTCTTCAGTGTTTTCTCTGAAGATCACCATGTCTACTAAATGTGGTGCTTTAACTGGTGAGGGCACACCCGGGAACCATCTAACTGGCCTTAGGCAAACATACAGGTCAAGAATTTGCCTTAGCGCTACATTCAAACTTCTGAATCCACCCCCAATAGGAGTAGTCAATGGTCCTTTTATTCCAATCAAATATTCATTGAATACATCAATCGTTTCTTGAGGAAGCCACTCACCTGTTTCGTCATAGGCTTTTTGCCCAGCAAGAACTTCCATCCATTCAACTTTTCGCCCGTGCCTCGCAGCTGCCGCATCCAATACATGCCTTGCAGCCGGCCAGATATCTACTCCGGTCCCATCACCTTCTATAAAAGGAATAATTGGTTCATCAGGTACTTCTAGGATTCCATTTGAACCCATCTTTATTTTTTCAGCCATATATTGACCTTATCGAGCTCAAAGGCTTCTTTCGAATCTAAAGAGTTGGAATTAAAAAAAATTTAAAGAATTTTTCGTTCTGCTGCTTCTACTGTGTTACGAAGCAACATGGCCACTGTGGTTGGTCCTACACCGCCAAGTCGTGGAGTTATCCAAGAAGCTACTTCCCCAACAGATTCATCCACATCTGGAAGCAATTTTTTTCCTTCCCATGAGATTCCTCCGCTGATTACAACAGAACCGGGACAGACCATTTCAGGAGTAACAAAAGAAGGGATCCCTACTGCCGCAATGACTATATCTGCTTCACTTGTAATTTCTGAAAGGTTAGGGACTGCTGAATGGACAACAGTCACTGCTGCATTAGCTCCTTGTTCTTTTGATGACATCAACAACGCCATTGGACGACCAAGTGTGGGTCCTCTCCCAATTACTACTACGTGTTTTCCAGCTGTCTCAATCCCGTAATAAACAAGCATTGCCTGTATCCCAGCTGGCGTACATGGGACTGGACCTTCTTCTTGTAGTACTAATTTTCCTAAATTAACAGGATGAAGACCATCAGCGTCTTTCTCAGGATCCATTAGTGATAGAGCAGTATTGAAATCGAATCCATCTGCAACTGGGTGTTGGATAATGTAGGCATGGACTTCTGGGTCCTTATTAAAACTATCCACTGCTTCGAACAGAGCCGTTGGGGAAGCATCACTTGGAATCTCTATGTGTTGTGAGGCAAGGCCGACCTCTTCGCATGTTTCATGTTTTTTCCTTACATAACCTGCACTTGCCGAATCTTCACCAACAAGTATCGTTCCAAGCCCAGGTTTGATTCCTTTTTCTATTAGTGCACGGGTGCGTATTTTTACGTCATCTAGAACTGAATCAGCTACTGGTGCTCCTGCTAACAATTGTGCTGCCATTTGGTGAACGATACCTGATTATAATCAACCCTCCTAATGTCGAAAATGGCGAATACCGGTAAATACCATTGTCAGGTTCGCTTCATTAGCTGCTTCTATTACCTCATCATCTCTCATAGATCCACCAGGTTGTATTACAGCACTGGCTGAAGCATCAATCGCTGCATCTAAACCATCTCTAAAAGGGAAAAAAGCGTCACTAGCACATGCTCCACCTAAAGCTCTACCCGCTGCTTTTTCAGTTGCTATTCGCGCAGCATCTCTTCGATTGGGTTGACCAACCCCAATTCCAACTGCTTGTCTGTTTTTCGACAGAACTATTCCATTTGATGAAACACTGGCGACGACTTTCCAGGCGAATTCAAGATCAATCCATTCAGATTCATTAGGCTGCCTTTCTGTTACAACCGACCATTCCGAACGATCACCTAAATGCGTATCGGAAGTTTGCACTAATAAACCACCGTCGACATTTCGGAATTCAAATTTGTAACTCGTAGGTGAGTCAGCTTCTATAATTCTGAGGTTTGAATTTTCTTTAAGTTTTTCGAGCGCTTTGTCTTCATATGATGGGGCTATTAATACTTCGGTGAAAATATCATCTAACTGCTCACTGACTTCAAGAGTGACAGGACGATTTAAAGCAACTATTCCACCAAATGCAGATACCGGATCACATTCGTGTGCAGCTTTGTAAGCTTCTTCAATTGTTTTTGCGGTAGCTGCTCCACATGGATTCGCGTGCTTTACAACTACTGCTGATGGCTCATCATCTAGTTGATTTACAATTCTCCAAGCTGCTTCGGTGTCAAAAATATTTAAATATGACATTGGTTTACCACCGTGAACAGTTGATTCATCCCACCAACTTGATCCGTTAAAAAAGCGGTATCTAGCCCCAACTTGGTGAGGGTTTTCGCCGTATCTAAGTTCGCCAGTTTTCTCAATTGATATATGGAAACTCTTAGGCAATTCTTCTTGTCCCTGATCAAACCATGAAACTATCTCTGAGTCGTATCCTGCAGTATGAGCAAAAGCATCTCTGGCTAAATCACGACGGGTTTTTGCTGTAAGACTTCCTTCTTTTCTTATTTCATCAATTACAAATTCATACTTTGACGGATCTACAAGCACTCCAACCGAATCAAAATTTTTTGCTGCTGCTCGGACCATTGTCGGACCGCCTATATCGATTAGTTCAACTCCAGGTTCTTTCACAAATGGGTAAAGGTTTACTACTACCAAATCAATAGGTTTAATACCTCGATTTTTTAATTCTTCAAAATGTTCTTTTTTTGAACGGTCTGCCAATATTCCGCCATGAATATTTGGATGAAGAGTTTTAACACGACCATCAAGCATTTCTTGTGCTCCGGTGACATCTGAAACTTGAATTACATCGATTCCAGATTCAATCAAATGACTCGCTGTTCCCCCAGATGAAATTATTTCCCATCCAAGATCAATAAGATTTCTTGCGAAATCAACTATTCCAGTCTTGTCATAAACAGATAACAAAGCACGGGACGAATCCAACTTTTCTCCTTTATCGCGCCTAACCATAATCTGGTTCATTCATAATTCTTTTGATTACACTCACATACAATTTTCGTTCAGTTTTTTTTATTCTTTCATGCAAACTAGCTACATCGTCTCCTTCAAGAATAGGCACAGTTTCTTGAGACAAAATAGGACCTGAGTCAACTTCGAGTGTCGCTTGGTGAATAATGCACCCTGTTTTTTCAACTCCCGCAACGATAGCTTCTTCTACTGCATTCCAACCTGGGAAAGCAGGCAGCAAGGAAGGATGCGTGTTTAGTACTTTTCCTGCATAGTTGTCATAAAGCGGTTTTTCGCGAATAGTTCCAAACCCAGCCATTGTTATTAATTCAATGTCAGCTACTTTCAATCTCTTAACCAGCTGATTCGTGTATGCAACTCGGTCAAATTTTTCACCAAAATCTGATCTCTTAATAAGTTCTGCTTCTAGACCTCTGTCTAGTGCCAGTTTTATAGCCTCACATTCCCTATCGGCAACTACTAAAGAAATATCTATACCTGAATCAAAAATAGCTTCAAGGATGCTCCCTTTTCCAGAGACTAAAATAGCCAAGCGCATAGAATGACCGTACCATTTGAATCTTCAAAGCTTGGAAACAATTTCTGCCATTAAGTCACCTGCTTCAGTTGGATTATTGCCAACTTTCACACCTGCTTCTTCAAGAGCTTCCATTTTAGCTTTAGCAGTACCTTTGCCCCCAGATACTATCGCGCCGGCATGCCCCATCTTTTTCCCCGGCGGTGCTGTTACTCCCGCTATGTAAGCAGAAATAGGTTTGCTCATATTATTTGAAATAAATTCTGCAGCTTCTTCTTCAGCGCTTCCTCCAATTTCTCCAATCATCATGACTGCTTTAGTCTCCGGATCTGCTTCAAAAGCAGCTAAGCAATCAATAAATGAAGTGCCAGGAACCGGGTCACCACCAATTCCGACACAGGTTGTGCAACCAATACCTTTCTCTTTAAGTTCATGTAGAGCCTGATAAGTAAGTGTTCCAGATCTACTTACAATTCCTACAGGTCCACCCGGAAGAGCTATATGACCAGCGGTGATACCAATGTTGCATTCTCCCGGCGAAATTATCCCTGGACAATTGGGACCCAACAATTGAACATTGGGAAAATCTTTACGAAGTTGGTTGTAGAAGAGAGCCTCATCGTGAGCTGGAACCCCTTCCGTAATAGCAACAATGAAATCGACTCCACCCTGAGCAGCTTCGAGGACGGCACTTCTTACTCCTGGAGCAGGGATGAAAATACATGATGCTGTTGCACCTGTTTCTTCAACGGCTTCAGTCACGCTCGCAAAGATTGGGATTCCTTCAACATCCGTTCCAGCTTTTTTTGGATTTGTACCAGCTACAACTTTTGTCCCATAGTCCCTGTTTAACAATCCGTAATACCTACCTTGGCTTCCCGTTAAACCTTGATAAATAACTTTCGTTTCTGAATTTACAAAAATACTCATTAGTTATTCATTCCTTTCGCTAGAACAACAGCTTGTTCAGCTCCATCCAACATCGTGGGTGCCACCTGTAATGTTTGTGATAAATGCGGTTCAAGAATTGCCCGACCCTCATCTGCATTTGTTCCGTCAAGTCTAATTACGATCGGTGAGCGCATTTCGACTCTGTCTAAAGCATCGATTATTCCATTAGCTATTTCTTCACCTCTAGTAATACCTCCAAAAATGTTGATAAAAATAGATCTAACGTCTGGATCATTGTTAATCACTTCTAAGGCGGCAGTCATAACATCAGCATTCGCGCCTCCACCAATGTCTAAGAAATTTGCTGGACGGCCACCCACTTGGTTAACAACATCAACAGTAGACATTGCTAAACCTGCGCCGTTAGCAATAACTCCGACTTCTCCTTCTAATCCAACGTACTGCAAACCTTTTGAATGGGCGGCTGTTTCACGCTCATCCCTAGTTTGTGTTTTATCAAAATCTTCATAATTTTCATGGCGAAAAACTGAATTACTATCCAAAGTTACTTTTGCGTCTAAAACATGGACTCTTCCATCTTCGGTCAGAATCAATGGATTAATTTCAACCAGATCTGCATCCCCGTCTACATAAGCCTCATAAAGTTTCAAAAGAATTTCAACTGCACCCTCAATAGCCTGTTCAGGTAAAGCCGCTTCTTTAACCCAGTTTCTACAATTTCCTTCAGAAAGTCCTTCAACAGGGTCCACCCAAATTCTGGCTATTGCTTCAGGGTTTTCTTCAGCAACTGTTTCTATTTCCACGCCTCCCTCTGCTGAAAGCATTCCTAAATGTTTTTTTGCAGATCGATCTAAAGTGAATGAGGCATAGTACTCATCTGCTATATCTGAAGCCTTTTCGATCCAAAGACGTTCAACTATGTGCCCATTAATATCAAGTCCAAGAATATTTTTTGCGTGTTCTGACACTTCATCAATATTTGATGCAAATTTAACACCGCCTGCTTTACCCCTTCCTCCCGTATGAACTTGTGCTTTTACCATTACTGGACACCCCAAGTTTTCAGCTGCTGTCACCGCTTCTTCGGATGTAAGCGCTAGTTTCCCCGGTGAAACGGGCATTCCGTATTCGGCAAAAAATTCTTTACCTTGATACTCAAAAAGATCCATTTATTTAAGCTCCTGTATATTTTCAAAAGTAGTTAATTCATTATTATTTATTGCAATAGCAAACGGCCGTGATACTAGGCAAAGTAGAGAGAAGACCCAAACCAGGGAAGGAAAAATTGGCAAGAGCTCATGGAGTCCGCGTAAACGCAGTAAGGGCAACTGTTGTCGGTATTGTTGGAATTGTTGCTGCTTTATCATGCTTATTTATCCTTCTCTCAATATCAAAAAATTCAAATTCAATAGAAATTCGCTTGGGTGACGATGATTTTCGTGGAATTGACGCAAACAATCTCGCAAATGAAATCTCTTCGAACGGTCCGGTTCTCTTCCCTGATCTTTTAGGTCGTGAAAGACCTATCTGGATCACTCACGCGGGCAACGATCCACAAACAGACTGGTTTGCATTTCTTGCTCAAATACCTGAACAAGCTGACTCTTCTTGCATAGCACAATGGGATTACGACAATTCCAACTTTTTTAATTCATGTGATTCAAAAAATATATTTCCTCCGGATGGTACTGGCCTTGAACAACTTACATGGCAAGTTGTTAAAGGGGAATTAAGAGTCTTAATAAATACAGAAAAAAAGAAATAAATTGATATGACGGAAAAGCTTTATTTAAATAATGCAGATCTTAGATCTTTTGAAGCAATTGTTACTGACGTAGACGAAGCGAGAATAGAACTAGATCAAACAGCTTTTTATGCAACTAGTGGCGGTCAACCTCATGACACTGGACACTTATTATGGGAAAATGGTGCAGCTTCCGTCATTGATGTGAGAACTGTCGATGAAAAAATTTGGCATACCTTAGCTGGCCCAATACCCGCAAAGGGAACACGTATTACAGGTGAAATCGACGACGAAAGAAGGCGTCAAATGATGCGCACCCATACTGCGATGCACATCCTCTGTGGTGTTATGTGGAAAAAATGGAAACGTGTTGTAACTGGAGGAAATATGGATGCATTATCTGGAAGAATGGATTTCGAAATGGAAGAAATGTCAACAGATTTTGGAAAAGAGATCGAAAATCTATGCAATAAAGAAATTGCCGCAGATAGACCTATTGAAGTTTCTTTTCTAGCTCGAGAAGATGCGATACTCGATCGTGATCTTATAAGAACAAAAATCAATCTAGTTCCCGAGTCTGTTAACGAAATAAGAATTGTCGATATTGTTGGTCTAGATAAACAAGCCGATGGTGGTACTCATGTTTCATCTACCTCACAAGTGGGGAGAATGGAAGTCATAAAAACTGAATCAAAAGGAAAAGGTTTCAAAAGAATACGATTTGTGGTGCACGATTGATGAAAGGCAAATATGAATGAGACATGGATAACTGATTGGATACCAAGTGAACGTTTTCCTATGTATACGAGGTCAAATGTTGGTGAAATAATGCCTAACCCGTGTAGCCCACTTGGCTGGGATTTAGTTTGGGGGAATGGTGTCGCTTTCGGCTGGATGGACGGTCACTTTAGATGGGGATCATCTGCGCCTGATGAAGTAAATCATGAGCAACCTGATTTTATTGGTTGTTTTGGCGGTTATGTGTATCTGAATATGTCTTTAATTCGATTAGTAGGAGAACGTAGCCCTGGAATGTCTGCTCAACAAATGGATGATATTTTATTAGGTTCCCATCCCGATGTGTTTCCTCATATCCCCCACCCTGATGATGATCGACCTGAGCTTGCAGAAAAAATTGAAGCCACGATGGCATGGATAATGACAACTACCGAAGAACCAAATGAACTGATGGAAGATAGAAAAAAAGTTTCTGATCTTCGTGCAGATAGACCAGATTTAAAAACCATTCCAAACAACGAGCTAGTAAATAGAGCCCGCTCTGTCACCCCGTATATTCGTGAATTCTTTGAGCGTTACTATGTTTATGGAACTGCTTCTGCAGTGGGCCCAGGTTTACTCGGTCAAGTCTGTGGTGAACTAGACCCAAGTTTGCCGGGAAGGCTCATATCAGGTCTTGACGGAATAGATTCTGTACCAATGACGAGAGATATTTGGGAACTAAGTCGTCTTGAAGAAAATTCTCCAGAATTTATAGAATCTTTTGCGTCTTTTCTTAAAGAACATGGTTCTCGTGGACCAGGTGAATGGGATGCTGGAAATCCCACTTGGGAAGTTGATTCAAAACCAGTCACTGCAGCTATTGACGCCATGAGAAAAGTTGATGAGAATTTTTCTCCCTTTGCAAAACAAGCACGAGCTACAGAAGATCGTTTAGCTGCGGAAGAACAAGCAAAAAATGCCTTAACAAGTGATACTGATGCATTGGAATTACTTGAAACAGGTTTAAGAGTTTCTAAAATTTTTGTTCCAACACGAGAACGCACAAAGTTAACTCAAATGATGGCTATCCATGAAGTCAGATTACCGATTTACGAATTAGGTTCACGAATGACTAATGAAGGGCACTTAGAAGAACCGAATGAAATCTTCCTTCTTTTAAATAGTGAGCTCGATGATTTTCTCGTAGATCCGAATTCTTTTCGTAAAGTCATCTCACAAAGACGAAAAGATTTCGAATCACTTTCTTCGCTTGAAGAGCCATTCATCGTAAATGGTAAAGCTCCACCTATTTCTGAATGGAATCAAAAAACTAATTCAGTTGAGCCCATTCAAGTTGGTGAAATTTTGACCGGACTTTCAGGTAGTCCCGGTGAAATAACTGCCAGAGCAAGAGTTATAACTGATCCAGGAGATCCGCGCGGAATAGAACAAGGCGAAATTCTGGTAGCTCCAATCACAGACCCAGCATGGACACCGCTTTTCATTCCTGCCGGTGGAGTGGTAGTTGATGTCGGAGCTCCTATGAGTCATTCCGTCATTGTTAGTAGAGAATTTGGGATTCCTTGTGTAGTTAGCGTTCATCAAGCAGCTGAGAGAATACCGGACGGAGCTTTAATCCAAGTAGATGGTAATAATGGCACTGTAACTATTATTGAGCTTCCTTAAGTATCAATCTTCGTTGATAAAGTCAAAAAAAGAGCTTGTAAAAGTAAACGTTCATTTGGATTTCTTATTAACTCGGACGCGGAGCCAGTAATTATCTCAACAGCATCTAAACCGTCAGAATTACTGCTTGCAATTCCCAAATCTCTATAACGTCTGCTGAGTGTGGCCAAACCAAATCGCAGTTCATCATCACGTAACCGGCGAATTTCGCGTTTATGACGTTCATTAACTTCTTGTCGTCCCGAACCACGAATTCCAAAAACCTCTTCTTGTTGCCCTAGATGTTCTAATTCTTGACTATGACGATCAGCGAGTGGAGATTGAGCATCATCAATCATTTTCTGTAATTCTTCAACAGCAATAGAAACAGCAGCCCCGCTTCCATCCAAACGGTCTGGCAAAGTTCTCCAGGCTTCTTGCCGGATAATAAATGAAGGATCTTCTTGCAATAAGCGTACTCTGCCGAGATTACCTGCAGAAGCTTCTGCCAAGAGGTGTGCCTCTTCAGTTTCAACCCCTTCACTTTTTAATAATTCTGTAAGCTCTTCTGATGTCATCGCAGGTATATCAACTCTTACGCATCTAGATGAAATCGTTACATGTGAATCAGGAACGCTTTCTGCTAAAAGAATGAAGATCGTCGAAAGTGAAGGTTCCTCTATAGTTTTAAGCAAGCTTGCTACCGCTTCTGGTTCAGCAGTATCAAAACGATTTACAATTAAGATCTTTTTTTCTGATTCGATAGGTGAACGGGAACTTTCAATAATTATCTTTCGAGCGTCTGAGACTCTTAATCCTCTCCCTTCAGGTTCAATTATCGATAAATCAGGATGAAGTCCTCTCCACGCTAAATCTTTACATCTTTCATGATCTCGACCTTCTTCATATTTAGCAAAAATAGAACCAGAGAAAGCTCTTGCAATTTCCTCTCGTCCAGCACCTTCGGGACCTACGAAAAGGTATGCATGCACTGGTGAAGCTACAGCTTTCTTTAAGAAATCAGTAGCTTCTGTATGTCCAGTTATGAGACCCCAAAGATCAATCTTTTGCATGCTTCTCTAATCTGGCTTCGACTTCATCAATGACTTGTTGAGATACTTTGTCAACTGTTCCTGATCCATCAATGACTATCCAACGTTCAGGATCGTCAGAAGCCATTAATCTGTATGCATTCATAACACGAGAATGAAAATCATCACCAGCGTTTTCAATACGATCTAGATTTTTCCCTCGTCTGTCGGCGGCAAGTGGAGCAGCAACATCTATCAAGACAATTAAATCCGCTTTTAAACCCTGTGTTGCAAATATTGATATGTCAAGAATTTCTTCCGGTCCTAATCCACGTCCATACCCTTGGTAAGCAATTGAGGACTCAAGGAACCTATCACTTACAACAGTCTTATTCTGTTCGATTGCCGGCCTTACGACTTCTTCAACATGTTGAGCTCTAGCTGCAGCAATCATCAAAGCTTCAGCACGATCAGAAAGTTCTTCCCTGTTCGTGTCTAGCACCATGTCTCGAAGCTTTTCACCGAGATCAGTTCCACCAGGTTCTCTTGTATATATTGCGCCAAGGTGTTCCGCTAATAAACGTGCCTGCGTAGACTTTCCTGAACCATCTGGTCCTTCTACAGTGATTAAATAACCTGTCACAAGTTTTTCTCCTCAGTGGTTTCAGAAAACCGCCTTGTTTCACCAACTCTCAAGGAAACCTTAGATAAAACGCCAGCAGAAAAGACAATTAAAGCTGCAAGCCACAAACTTATTCTCACACCCGGAACAGCAATCTCTAAACCGGCTATCTCAATATTACGGTCCCATAGAAGACTTGAAAGTCTATCTAGACCATCTTCTACTAAAGGACCGATCACTAGCGCTAACAAGACACAGGCTCTTACAAGCAAATAGAAAGTCGCAAAAATACGACCTCTCATGTGGTCTTCAACATTTTCATGTAAGAGGGTGAATCCAACTACATAGATGACACCTAAACAGATTCCTCCAACAAACAACATCACCATCGCAAAATGGATTTGGCCAGTGGAAACTGTTGCAAATAAAGAAATTCCTGCTCCAAAAAGAACTCGCGTGAATGTTTTTGCCTTATCAATAGTATTTCTAAAAAAGAAAACTAAAAGAACTCCCGCACCTACTCCAAAACCGAGAGAAGTCAACAGAACCCCAAATCCAGATTTTCCGGCTCCCAGTAATTCATCCGTATAGATCACTCCTAAAGGAATAACCATTCCCGCACCTAACATCGCGGTCGCTAATCCTGCGTTAACAGTTCGGACAACAGGGTTAATAAAAGCAAATTGCCAACCTTGTTTTAGGTCGTTGATAGGATCAGCCAAATATTTTTTAATTCCGCGACTATCTGATTTTTTAATATGTGGATTCTCAGGAAGAGCAAGTGTAGAAATAATTAATGCAGTAATCAGAAAAGAAACTGCATTGGCATAAAAGGCCAAACCCATATCGTCTAGTCGTATGTTGTCTGCCCAACTGGAATCAAATAAAGCGGTTGAAAGACGACCAAATAATGCCATTAAACCTGCGCCTAGGGGAAAGGTTCCGTATGCCGCGACAAGCGACAAAGAATTAGCGCTTGTCAAAAACTTTTCAGACACCAGATTAGGAACTGATGCTTCTTTCGCTGGGGACCACAGCATAGTTAAAGCCTCGAGTATTAAAGAAGCGATAAAGAGTCCTATTAAATTGTTAATAAACGGCAAAACAATCATCACCATCGCTCTACCAATGTCACAAAAAACCATGACGCGTTTTCGATTCCAACGATCAACAAACACACCCGCTAGAGGTCCAAAGAAAAAACCTGGTGCAATTCGCGCACCTAAAACAAGACTTAATGCTGCGCCTTCATTTCCGGAACCAACTCTTATAGCCAAGATACTTATTGCTAATAGACCAAGCCAATCACCAGTTGCAGATATAACTTGAGCTATCCAAAGTCTAAAAAAGCTAGGAGAGTCAAAAGCTTTTTCTGTGACATTAGTGATGTGTAAATGTAACCGTCTATTCTTATTATCTTGTTTTCCAAGATTCATGACAGCCCCTATTTATTTAAAAATTAATCTCTTACTCATAAGACATCAAACTTTTGCTCTTCTCTCGGCTAAAAGCTCAACTGCTCTCTCGTCGGTAATTTCTTCAACCGAATCTCCCAATTGAAGACTCGCGTTGGTTTTACCATCAGTTACGTAAGGCCCCCATTGACCTTCTTTTAAAAGTATTGGCTTTTCTGACACAGGATCTAAACCCAATTCTTTCAAAGGAGGCTTAGTCGCTCTGCGGCCAAACTTTTTAGGTTGAGCGAGTAATTCTAAACACTGTTCTAGAGAGATTGTTAAAAGTTCCTCTTCGGTAGCAATATTTCTAGTTTCTGTACCTTTCTTCAAATACGGTCCATAGGGGCCATTATGTACCGTTATTTCTTCACTATTATCTGGATCTACTCCAACTGTTCTTGGGAGGCTTAAAAGTTGAAGAGCGTCTTCAAAAGTAATTCTCTCTAAAGTCATGGTGTCGAAAAGAGAAGAGGTTTTAGGTTTAGGTTGTTGTTTCAGCTCCTCAAAACGTTCGACCTCTGTGATTACTTGTTCTGTATTTTCAAATTCTTTTAAAACTTCAGATAATTCTTCCAAAACTTTCATTTGAGAATCAGAATTTTTACTACTTAATATCTCTTTTTTATAAGCCGAACTTTCAAAAATTTGATTCAAAAGGTCTGCGGGTGTGGGATAATCGAAAGATGAAAGTGAACTACAGAAATCAGTAAATCCTTTAATGCCTTTTAAGGCAGCTCCTTTTATTTCTAACTTCTCAACTTGCTCTAAAGCCTCAAAAAGACTGATTCCATTACTTTCTGCAAATGTTTTAGCTTTATCTATAGAACTTTTACCTATTCCTCGTTTTGGAGAATTAAGCACTCGTAAAACCGCATCATCATTTTCTAAGGAAATAGATAACTTTAAATACGCAACCGCTACCTTCGTGATTTTCAAATGATGAGGGAGTCGAAACAACTTTCCCTCACGTGAAGAAGCTTTCGGCCATTGTGGGAACCTTCCCAATGAAACATAAGCTCCGAACCTTCCCTGCTTGGCTACAACAGGTAGTCCTGTTTCTGGATCTATTCCCAATTCTCTGTCCGGTGGTGCATTTATATATTCAAGTGCTTTGTCAACCGTTAATTGATCAAGGGGCAAATCTTCTGGAACGCCAGCGGTATCTTCTCGACACTCGACATAAGGCGACCTTGCATATCTTGCAAAAACAGCCTCACCGTCCGCTGTTTTTCCTAACGGCACACCACAGACAGCCCTTGGGTCAATTTCATCTTCTCGTTCAACTACTTTTGTATGTAGACCTATGTCTCCATCAATACCATCAAAATAGAAAGCTTGAAGATAAGCATTTTTTTCCCACATGCCATTAGAAATATCATCCAGTGCTACTTCCATTTCTGCTGTGAATTTGTAATCAACTAATTTCGGAAAATGCGCTTCTAATAACTGTGTTACTGCAAATCCTTTTACAGTAGGGATTAAAGCTGTCCCTTTTTTCCAGGCATATTCTCGTTGAATAATTCTTCCAAGAATGGCTGCGTAGGTACTTGGTCTTCCAATACCTTCTTCTTCTAGTCGTTTAACTAATGAAGCTTCTGTATATCTGGCCGGTGGTTTTGTGGCGTGTCCTTCCGGAGTGGAATCCACCACACTAACCGTCTGGCCAATCTTAACTTCAGGCAAAACTTGATCTTCGCCAGAAGAACCATCATCATCGGTTTCGTTATCATCTACATCTTCTATATAAACCTGACGAAAACCTTGATGGTTTATAACCGTTCCCGATAAAGAAAAGGTTAAAGATTTTTCTTGATTACTTTTTTCCTCGATTATCGAGCCTTCAAGTTTCACACTTACTGTCTCACCTGTTGCATCCGTCATCTGTGAAGCAATTGTCCTCTTCCAAATCATTTCGTAAATCAAATATTCATCTTTGGATAATTCTTTAGAAAGATCATCAGGGGATTTAAAGTTTTCACCTGCGGGACGAATAGCTTCATGAGCTTCTTGGGCATTACGCGTTTTGTTCTTATATAAACGAGCTTCATCAGGTAAATAAACAGATCCGTAAGAAGTTTCTATAGTTTTACGAGCAGCCGAAAGTGCTGAGTCTGAAAGAGTCGTGCTGTCTGTTCTCATATAAGTAATGTGACCATTTTGATAAAGACTCTGAGCTATTCCCATTGCCCGGTTTGCAGAGAAACGAAGTTTTCTTCCAGCTTCTTGTTGAAAAGTAGATGTCGTGAATGGCGATGCAGGACGTCTTCGATAAGGTTTCGGTTCAACTGATGTGACTTTTAAGGAATTTTGCTTTAACGATGATGACAAGCTATTTGCTGAATCCTCATCAAGAACACTCACTGAATCAGAGTCCCATTTCCCTTTTTCATTGAAGTCTTTTCCAGTTGCTACGCGAAGATCATCAATTTCTATCAAACGGGCTGAAAAAGTTTCATTGGTGTCTGTAATTGCATCGACTTTTAATCCCCAATAATCAGCTGTTTGAAACTTCATTCGTTCGCGCTCACGCTCAATAACAAGTCTTGTAGCGGGACTTTGGACTCTTCCTGCTGATGCACCTCCTCCGACTTTTGTTCTCGTGATATTGGAAAGTTCAAATCCGTAAATACGATCTAGGATCCTGCGCGCTTCTTGGGCTTCAACAAGATCTTTCCCCAAGTCACGTGTATTATTTAAAGCTTCAGTAATCGCTTCTTTCGTAATTTCGTTAAAAACCATTCTCTTAACTGGCACTGAAGGTTTTAAAACTTCAAGTAGATGCCATGCAATGGCTTCACCCTCACGATCTTCATCAGTTGCGAGAAAAAGCTCATCAACTTTTTTTAAAGCTTTTTTTAACTGTGACACCTGTTTTTTACTATTCGGACTTATCTCATATAGAGGTTCAAAATTGTTGTATACGTCAATCCCCAGTTTTCCGAAACGTTCTTTTTTATCTTCTGGTACATCTTTTGGGCTAATTAAGTCCCTTATATGTCCCACGGAAGAATCGACGATGTAACCATCACCCAAATACTTTTCAATAGTTTTTGCTTTTGCTGGAGATTCAACAATTACTAATGCTGTCACGTCTTCTACTTTGTTCACACCCAAACACTGGTTGTCAAGTACTCCCAGTTAATTAAATTGAGCAACTTCTTTATTTTCCTCAAGAAAACTAGCCTCTTGTTCATCTACTTTGACACTTCGTAAAAAGAATAATCCTATGATTGCAGCTAATGCAGATGCTAGAAGAATCCCTACTTTAGATTCATCTTGCAAAATAGCATTGTCATAAGCAAGAGCTGTCATAAACATAGAAACAGTAAATCCAATTCCTGAAATCGCAGAAATACCCAATACGTGACGGAAATTTGAGCCGTTAGGCAATTTAGAGACTCGCAAACGAACTGCAATAAAAGTAAACAATGAAACTCCAACTATTTTTCCAACAACTAACCCAACCACAACTCCTCTCGTAACACCGGAAGAGGCTGCGTCTGACAGGGAGTTTGAACTTATTTCAACACCAGCATTTGCCAAAGCGAAAATAGGAACGATTATAAAACCTGTAAGTGGGTGAAGTAAATTTTCAAACCTTTCTGTAGTAGGCACCGATGCGTTGAGATGAAAAGTAGCTTTTCTCAGACCAGAAAAGTCGGTCCGAGCTTGCATAGCTGGCTCAACTGCTTCAGAAACTGTATTTTTGTCACTGATGAGAGCTGTAGCTGGAGTTAATAGCCCCATAATTACACCAGCAATCGTGGCGTGAACTCCGGATTGAAAAAGTGAGTACCAAAGTAAGATCCCCAAGGCAATATATATAGGGGTGTACCTGACATTTAATTTCTTTAAAACGATTACTCCCAAAACTGTTAAGACCGATACATAAAGCCACTCAGAAGCAAGATCTTCAGTGTAAAAAAAAGCAATTACTAAAATTCCGCCAATGTCATCGACTATTGCCAGAGTTAATAAAAAAACTTTCATTACGCTCGGAACCCTCGGTCCTAAAAGTGAAACCACTCCGATAGCGAAAGCAATATCTGTTGCCATAGGTATACCCCATCCATCTGATGCTTCGCCCGATGGATTAAAAGCAAAAAATATAGCTGCCGGTACGACCATTCCTCCTACCGCAGCGATCAATGGCAATAAAGCGTCTCGTAATTTTTTTAAGTGTCCCGTAACCATTTCACGTTTAATCTCAAGGCCAACAACAAAAAAGAAAAGAACCATTAATACATCATTTACAAACTGACCCAATGTAATCGGATGTCCATGATGATCTAACGAAATTGAATCCCCCAAAGAAACCCTAATTTCGGTATTCCAAAGATCGTTATAACTACCTGACCACGGAGAATTAGCCCAGATAAGAGCAATTAAGGCAGCTATTACTAACAAGATTCCACTTGAAGCCTCTATCCCCAAAAAATTGCGGACAGGACGTCCTATGCTCTTGGCGAAGCGTCGATTACTACCAAGCCATGTATTTTCAGAAACTATTTTTCCACTAACCATAATTTTCCTAAAAAATTAGAAATCGATGCCATTGTTTAAAACACAAACGATCTGACACTACAGACTATTTTACTCCAACCTTTACAATTAATAATTGTTACTGTTCTAACTATTAATAGTCATATGAACTACCGTGCCATCTGGCCCAGACTTTATCTCTAGCCCATCTGACATTTCGCGCATTATAGATAAACCTAAACCTCTTTCATGTTGTAAGCGTTCAGGGCTTTCTGTCGGTGGTAAATCTCGGATCAAGTCAACATCAAAACCGGTTGCATTATCTCTAACTTCAACTTCAATCGCAGAATCAGTCAATTTGCACAAAACAGAAAGCCGTTCAGAGATTGAATTTTTTTCTTGGGCACGAATCGCGTTTGTTAGAGCTTCTGATACGACAAGCCGCAAATCCGCAATACGAGCAGTGCTCAATTCAGAATTTGTTGCTGCCAATGAACCAACTACTGCTCGAACTAATTGGACATAATCAACTCGCACTGGGATACTTAATTCGATTTCTCCAGTCACTTTAAATCACCAACTAACCTGAAAAGGTTTCATAAGTAGCGTCGATATTAAAAATCTTATCTAACTCGCAAAGTCTAAAAATTTTTTTCAATTCAACATCTACCCCTATTAAAAATAAATCCCCATGATTTGAGCGCACACGTCTAAGACCTCCGATAATTGAACCAAGACCGGAAGAATCTATAAAGTGAACTGCTGAAAAATTAAGAACTATAAAAATATTTCCTTGAGACACTTCTTGTGCTATTGCCTGTCGAAGGATCGGAGCTCCTGCCATATCTAAGTCTCCAATAAGATCAAGAAACACATTCTCTTCTTTTGTAGAACGGTGGATTTCAAGATTCATGTGGCTCCAATAAATACTTCCTTTTAACACGCTAGAGCCCTGTTACTTGTTTTCTTTACATCGCTCTTCATAATTCCTTATCTTGGATCTAAGATTATTCTGTGGAAGCTGCTTTTTTTGACTTAGATAAAACAGTTATAGCTAAGACTTCAATAATTGCCTATGCACCTACTTTAAGAAAAAATGGTTATTTAAGTATTCCTATGGCCGTTAGAACTGCATGGGGACACTTACTATTTAAGTTTTTTGGCGCTGACGAAAAAAGTCTCGATAAAGCACGAAAAACTGCACTTCGTTTAGCAACTGGCATGAATCAGAAGGCAATGAAAAGACTCGTACGTGACAATCTAACCGAAGTAATCGAACCGATTGTTTACGACGATGCAATCGATTTGATAGAGGATCATAAACTAAAAGGGCATCTAGTAGTACTAATTTCAGCAAGTCCAACAGAAATAGTTGAACCATTAGCAGAGCATTTGGGCATTGATGACTTCATAGCTACCACACCTGTTGTGGACTCTGAAGGTCGTTATACAGGTGAGGTCGAATTTTATGCTGCTGGGTCGCATAAAGCAGAAGCAATAACAGATCTAGCTTCAAAAAAAAATATTTCTCTAAAAAATTCTTGGGCATATTCTGACTCTTCAACGGACATTCCAATGTTAGAGCTAGTAGGAAATCCGGTAGCTGTTAATCCAGATAGAGAACTTCGAAAACAGGCAGAAGAAAAAAACTGGCCTGTATTAGAATTCGTTCGACCGATAGCTTTGGGGGATCGTGTCCCTCTAAACCGCAAATGGATTGCTGTGACAGTTCTAACTTTTCTTTTAGTCGCAGGAATCGTAAAAACTTTTAAGCGTTTCCGTTCGAATAACTAAATAGAACGAACCTTACGAACTGCCACTGAAATAAGTGCTCCTAGTGCCAAAAGCATCAAAAACTTTTTCATAAAAGAATGATACGTGCGTGTAAAGGGTAATTACATAAGCAAAGGATTAAATTGTTTTTACTATTTTTATTGAATGCATGCATTTAAGTTCTGACACAATACGGTTTTCTATGGAGGTGTCCGAGTACCTGGTGGGCTCCCCCGCCTTCAAAGCGGGCGGGACAGGCGATCCCTGTCCGGCGGGTTCGATTCCCGTCCACCTCCGCCAGATTATTTTTATACTGCTAAAAGGTCCCTGGCGCCTGTATCACTACTTGGATGACGCAATTTCGACATAGCACGAGCCTCGATCTGGCGAATTCTTTCTCTAGTAAGATCAAAATGTTCCCCTACCTCTTCGAGAGTGCGAGGTTCTCCACGGTCAAGACCAAAACGCAACTTCAAAATTTCTCTTTCTCTTTCATCTAAAGGCGCAAGTAACCGAGAAATTTCCTCAGGCAACAATGCAGTAGCGGCAGTTTCAAAAGGAGACTCTGCTGAACGATCTTCCACTACGTCTCCTAGTTCAGCATCTCCATCTTCACGCAATGGTTCGCTAAGAGAGAGCGGTTCAGCAGCAAATCTAAGAGCTTCAGTTACTTTATCTTCAGGCATTTCAACCTCAGCTGAGAGTTCAGCCAAAGTTGCTTGCCGTCCAAACTTTATTTCGAGGCGAGATCGAGCCTTTTGTAGTCGAGCAAGGGTGTCGCCAGCATGTACAGGTAAACGAATTGTTCTTCCAGTATTCGCTATTCCTCGAGTGATAGCCTGTCTTATCCACCAAGTTGCATAAGTTGAAAATTTAAATCCTTTACGCCAGTCGAACTTCTCCACAGCATGCATCAAACCAAGATTGCCTTCCTGTATCAAATCTAAAAGGGGCAATCCAGAAGCTTGATATTTTTTTGCGATAGAAACTACAAGTCGTAAATTAGATTGGACAAAAGTTCGCTCTGCTTTTGAACCACGACGAATAGTAACTTTCAATTTTCGAATCTCTGCTGGTGTTAGCTTTGCATAATTAGCTTCTTTTTCTTCTTCAGCCTTAACACCTTCTTCAATTTTTTTGGCAAGCTCTACTTCGCCTTCTTTAGTTAATAATGGATATTGACCTATATCGGTCAAATAAAGTCGAACTAAATCTTCCTCATCTCTGTCGACTCTTTCTTTGGCCACGCCCAGTCCTCCGTGAATTCAACACATGCTTACCGCGCGTTACCTTATCGATGCTCTAGCAAACAACAAACAAAAATCGTGACGGTTGTCACAATTTTTCAAAAAATCTTTTAACCCTCATATCGATTTACGAGTGGTAAACGGCGATCTCGACCAAAACCTTTTTGTGTAACTCTAACCCCAGGAGGGTTTTGACGCCTTTTATATTCAGAAGTGTCAACAAGTTGAACAATCTCATCAACCATTTTCGTATCAAAACCATCTTTAACGAGTTCAGCTCTTGTTTTATCACCTTCAATATATGACTTTAAAAGAGGATCCAAGATTTCATAAGAAGGCAAACTTTGATCATCGCGTTGATCTGGTCGAAGTTCAGCCGAAGGAGGTTTTTCCAATATTGACTTTGGAATTATTTCGCTTCCTTCTGAATCATTTCTCCAACGGGCTAAATCATATACACCAGTTTTATATACATCTTTAATAACTGCATAAGCACCAGCGGTGTCACCATATAAAGTCGAATAACCAACTGCCGCCTCACTTTTATTTCCAGTAGTTAAAACAAGCCAACCATTAGCATTTGCGAAGGCCATTAATAAAACTCCTCGGATCCTTGATTGTAAATTCTCATCAGTAACACCAAAGAGATCTTGATTAAGATTAAGAGCCCATTCTTCTGAAAAAGTCGAGTGAATATCTTTGATCGGGAATTTGATCGAGGCTATTCCAAGGTTTTCAATCAATTGCTCGGCGTCTGTTAAAGAATCGGTACTTGAATAGCGTGATGGCATCATTACAGCTGTCACATTATTTGGTCCTAAGGCATCAGAAGCTATAACTGCTACCAACGCAGAGTCAATACCTCCCGATAACCCTAAACACACTTGGCTAAATCCACTTTTTAAAACATAGTCTCGAGTCGCAGTCACTAAAGCTAAGTAGAGTTCCTCATGAATTTCTAAGGGAGGTGCAATGTAGGGCTCAATTCTTCCTTCGTGTTCACGGGTCGAAGAGATATCTATTATCGGCAAAAGGTTTTCAGTAGTTTTATTCTCAATAGAAAGATCAGCCACAAGTGTTGATTCATAAAACCTTGAAGATCTTAAAATAACTTCTCCTACAGAATCGGTTATAAAAGAACCACCATCGAAAACAAGTTCATCTTGACCGCCAACTAAATTGACATACGCAATAGGAATATTACTTTTTTTCGAAATCTCATTTACAAGAGTCTCTCTTTCTTGCTGCTTACCTTGATGGAATGGAGAACCATTTATTGCAACAATCAATTGAGCACCTCCGTCAACAAGCGATTCGACTGGTCCATTCGGAACCCATAAATCTTCGCAAATCGCGAAACCGATGTTTACGCCTCCAATGGAAAAAAGGTTTAAAGGATCTGACCCCGATGAAAAATTTCTAACTTCATCAAAAACTTCAACATTTGGAAGATTCTGCTTTCTGTAACTTCCTAAGATTTCTCCTTGATAACAAATCGCTATTGAGTTGTATACGTTTTCTCCATCTGAATCAGCAAACCCAACAACTAAAGCACAGTTTCCAGAAATAGAAGCTAAATCATTTAAAGCGTTTTTGTTATCTGCAATGAATCCCGGCTTGAGAACTAAATCTTCAAGTGGGTAACCCGTTAATGACATCTCTCCAAATACTGCTAGATCACAATGATCCACTTTGTCTATGAGATCACGAATTAATTCAACATTTCCTTCTAAATCTCCTACAACTGGATTGATCTGAGCAAGAGCTAAGCGCAGTATTCCCATACACTCAGCGTACATAGAGAGAATGACATGTTAATTACTTTCAGTTATCCCGATAATGATTGTTCGGTGATTTTTTTATCTAAACCCTCAATTATTTGGGTTATTGCGTCTTTAGCTACACGATCGACTAGTCCGGAGATCACTTCCTCAAAACGTTCATCAAAAGTTTCTTCAATTAATTCTTGAATAAGACTTAACGTCAATTCGCTTGATTGATAAATTCCATCGTCAGCTTCAGAACCGACAGAATCCAGTTCCTCTATAGATCCAAGTAGATCAAGAATTGAATCAAAAATCTTCTCAATCTCTTCGAACATTTCATACTCTCTTATTTCAAAGCCCTCTTCCATCATTGGAGGCATAAAACTCTCACGCATCATCGGCGGCATGAAACCATCCATCATCGGCGGCATGAAACCATCCATCATCGGCGGCATGAAACCATCCATCATCGGCGGCATGAAACCATCCATCATCGGCGGCATCTGGTGATTATGTGAATGCCGATGCCATTCATCTATATCCCTCATTAATGGTGGTAAAGGTTTAAACATTTTTAGTTCACCCTCTTTATGTTTACCACCGCGTTTTGATCGGTCTAAATGGCCATCTTGGTCGAAAAGTTCTTGTTTTTTATTACTGTTTAAAGTTTCATTTTCAAGAATCTGAGATCTATCTTGAATTGCCTGTACAGTCACTTCATCATCATCGATTGCAAAAATTGCTGCTACTGCAATAACAGCTAATAGTGCGAAAATAGCCACCCATCGAATGATCGAATCTTTCATCAAAAACTCCTTACAAGCATAAAACTAGACCACTTATAAGGACTTATCTACATATGCGTGACAGAGCAAAGACTTTAAGAACTACTGTCAGTACTGAGTAAGAAAATTTTTAATATCTTGAATTAAGCCAAGGCCGAACAACAAGTATTTGTAATCAATCTTGTTACCACATAAGGATCCATATTTGCATTTGGTCGTCGATCTTCTATATATCCTTTTTGATCAAGGTGTACTTGCCATGGGATACGAATCGAAGCACCGCGGTCAGAAACTCCATAACTGAACTGGTCGAACCTTTGAGTTTCATGTTCACCGGTTAACCGCTCTTCAGAACCAAGACCATATCCAGCAATATGTTCAGCTGGTTTTCCTTCAGCTCCCAATGATTCACAAGCAGTGATAATTGCTTCGTAATTTTTACGCATATCTTTTGTAGAGAAATTTGTATGTGCTCCAGCTCCATTCCAATCACCCTTGATGGGTTTTGCAGCTACCGAAGCATCAACTCCAAAATCTTCGGCAACACGATAGAGAAGATAGCGAGCCATCCAAATTTGATCAGCAACTTCTACCGTATCAACTGGTCCAATCTGAAATTCCCATTGTCCAAGCATGACTTCGGCATTTGTACCAGAGATAGCTAATCCAGCATCCATGCAAGCTTTAGTGTGCGCTTCAACAATGTCTCGACCCGCAATTTCAATTGAACCAACTCCGCAATAATACGGGCCTTGTGGGGCTGGAAAACCTTCGACGGGCCAACCTAAAGGCCTTCCATCCATAAAGAAGGTGTATTCCTGTTCAATCCCAAATAGAGGTTCTTGTTTTTTATACTTTTCAAAAACTTCTACACAAGCTGCACGTGTATTAGTTGGATGCGGGGTCATTTCTCCATCTGGGAGAAGAACCTCACACAAAACAAGAACATCATCACCACCTCTAATCGGATCAGGACAAGAAAAAACTGGGTTAAGTACACAATCAGAATTGTCACCAGGTGCCTGATTGGTGCTTGAGCCATCAAAACCCCAAATTGGAAGGTCGCTAGAGTCATCAACTATCTTTGTCTTAGAACGTATATACGGCATAGGAACAGTGCCGTCGATCCAAATGTATTCAGCCCTTATTGACATGATTTTCTCCAATTTTTCATATAACAATTCTTAGTAGGTAAGTGATAAAACATTTTTACACCACAGGAATGAGTTTCAAAGTCATTAGTTATTTGTTAACAAATTATTAACGTAAGAAAAAATAGGTTGTCCTTGAACAAATTTTCGATAATCCTTGGTGATGGACAAAATTCAAGAAAATCGTAATCATGCACAGTTCGACTACGTTTTTCGGACCGTGGAGGAGCGTGGAGTTAGGCTAATACGCCTTTGGTTTACTGACGTTCTAGGCCGTCACAAATCAGTTGCGATTTCACCCGCTGAATTAGAAACAGTTTTCGAGGAAGGCCTTCAATTTGACGGTTCAGCGATTGACGGTTTTAGCAGAATCCAAGAAAGCGACGTGCTAGCTAGACCTGATCCTTCAACTTTTGAATTGCTTCCATGGGTAGCTGATGATGAAGCTTCGGGAACTATGTTTTGCAACATCACAAATCTTGATGGAACACCTTTCGCTGGTGACCCGAGACAGGTTTTACGTAGAAATATAGATTCAGCTAGGGAAAAAGGATACGAAATGTTTTGTGCCCCCGAAATTGAATTTTTCTACTTTGCTAACCAAGAAAATGGCATACAACCAATACCGTTAGATCAAGCCTCATATTTTGATTTAACAACAATGGATGTCGCTTCAGACCTCCGAAGACACACACTCCATATGCTTGAAGCTCTTTCCATACCTGTTGAATACTCATTTCATGAAGACAGTCCCAGCCAACATGAAATAGATTTACAATACACAGATGCTTTAAATATGGCTGATTCAGTGATGACTCTGCGATTAGCTGTTAAAAAAATCGCGTTAGATCGAGGCGTATATGCAACTTTTATGCCTAAACCTCTTAATGGTGTTCAGGGTTCGGGAATGCATACACACCTTTCTCTATTTAGTGAAGGAAAAAATGTTTTCCACGACCCATCAGGAAGCCTCTCCTCAATAGGACAATCATTTGTTGCAGGTCTTCTATATCACGCTCGAGAGATAACCGCCATAACAAACCAATTAGTTAACTCATATAAAAGAATTAATGAGGGATACGAGGCTCCACGTTATGTTTCTTGGGCTCGTAATAACAGATCATCACTGGTTCGAATCCCTGTGCATAAACAAGATAAGCCCGATTCAGCAAGAATTGAATACAGGGCGGTAGACCCTGCTTGCAACCCCTATCTAGCATTTTCTGTAATGCTTTCAGCTGGTTTAAAAGGAATTGAAGAGAATTACGAACTGCCACCCGAAGCAACAACAAATCTCTATGAAATGAGTCGGGCAGAACAAAAAGAGTTAGGGGTTGCTAGCTTGCCAGCAAATCTTTCCGAAGCTTTAGATGAAATGGAAGCATCAGAGCTAGTAAGAGAAGCACTCGGAGACCATATCTTTGAGTGGTTTCTACGAAATAAAAGAACAGAGTGGAATGAGTATCAACGTCAAGTTACACCTTTTGAAATCGACCAATATCTTCCTAACTGGTAGCAAGAAGTTTTGATGATTGAAACACTCCTAGTCTTTCCGGCACCTCCGCCCCCCGAATTATCTCAATGCCTTGATCAAAATGGTTGGGTTTGGAAAGCAATTAACAATTCTGATTCTGCTCTTGAAGACCAACCTGATGGCGGTTGGGGAGGTGGAATCATTGTTGCCGATTCTGATATTGAAGGAGCACTTACACTTTGCAAACAACTACGACAAACAGAAAACCCCTTAGTGCCAATTCTTTTGCTTACTAGTAAAGGTCAAATAAATAGCTTTAAAATAAATGAAAATCTTTTTGACGATTTCTGTATCACACCTTTTCACCCCGAAGAGTTAGAGATAAGACTCAATAACCTCTTTTTCAAGTTTGGAAAAGAATCACAACCTGAGCTTATAAATTACGGTTCGCTTATTTTAAATATCGAAACATACCAAGCAACTATCGATGACTCACCTTTAGATCTGACATATATGGAATATGAACTACTACGTTTTCTTGCTACACGACCCGGAAAGGTATTCACAAGAGAAACACTTCTAAGTGAGGTCTGGGGTTATGACTATTACGGCGGAGGTAGAACGGTAGACGTCCATATAAGACGGCTTAGGGCGAAACTTGGCGAAGAACATGCGAACCTAATCTCAACAGTGAGATCTGTAGGTTATAGGTTTGGTCAATCTCGTTGGGGTTCTTAACTTAATCAGAAGTTTTTTCCTGCAACCAAGGATTAGATTCGCTTATTTCAAATAGTTCAGACTCTTTATGAGTTTTATCAACATCTTTTTTAACCAATCCACCAATTAAAGCTGCCGCTAAAGCTCCACTCAACAAAATTGCAACAGGCATAACTACAACAAGCAAGATAATCATGATTACGGCTCCACCCATAAATGCATTCTGCCACCATAAAACTACTTACGCTATAAGTAATAAAAAGATTAAAAGAAAATACTCTTATCTTTTATAGACCATTGCCTCAATCTCTATGCAAGCACCTAAAGGCAAAGCAGCAACAGCTACAGCAGAACGTGCAGGTCTGTGTTCATCAAATACCGCACAATAAATTTCATTCATTCGAACATAATCATCCATGTCAGTTAAAAAGACAGTTGTCTTTACAACTTGATTAAGAGAAACTCCTTCAAGTTCAAGTAATTTTTTAAGATTCTCTAATGCCTTAGGTGCTTCAACATCGAGACCACCATCTACAAGAGTTCCGTCAACATGTCCTATTTGACCACTGATCATTAAAAAATCCCCTGCATGCATTGCTGGAGTGTAGGGGCCTACAGGTTTACTCATATCTTCTCCTTAATTTAGAAATTATAATTACACCTTTACTGGCCTATAGGCCATTCAGGCAAAGTGCCTTTATGTATCCATGTTGCTGCAGCAACTGCGGTGAATACTGCATCAGAACCATTGATGGGGTCACTTTTGTCAGGTTCAATCTCAACATTCACTTCAGGCATTTCGCCAGCTCTAACAATTCCAAAGGACCTAACTGTTAAATCCTGCACCTCACCGTTTTCATCGACTGTAAGCGATTCTGAAGTCACCCAACTCCAAGCCATGTGAGCTGCACCTATGCAATATGATCTCAAAACTGTTTCATTTAATGGAAGTCCACAACGTACTGAAATATTGATTTGTTTTTCATCTACTTCAGCTGAAGCCGATGATCCATCAGGTGAGTAAATCGTTCCAACCTTACCAATAGCTCCACACAATAAAATTTGAGCTTCTGCCCATCCAGCTGCCCTTATCTTTGATGAAGTAGGTGGTCCATTTATATCAATTTCTTCCACTTCTATTTCTGGGGCGACTGAATGAATAGCATCAACTATCCCGGGAGTTCGAGCGACTCTTATAATCCCTTTCCCATTTTTGTTAACTCCCCCAGCGATTGGTGGTCGTTTCGGACCCAGACGGACAGAATCTTCTCTTGATAAAATTGCTAAAACAGGTCTTCTATATTTATTAGCTAGCGATCTTGCAGCTTCTGGTGCCAATGATTCAAGTTTTGACCCGAAAGCACCACCATTAGCTAATGGTGTTGAAGGTTCGCCATCTGGTTCACACCAAGCAGAATCAGTTTCTAAATATCCTGGTTCTACCCAGTTAGTTTTAAGAACTGCATCCCATTCTCCTGGCGGTAGCTCTATTGGAGAAACCGCTTTAATAGTTGTTCGTCTGCCTTGAATCTTTTGAGAAAGATTCCTCGCCTCATCCAAATCCTCGCCCAAAGACCACCCTCCGGAGGAGTCTGGTACTGCTACAAGACAATTTGATGGTGCTGTATCAGCAGAAAAACCACCTCTACCTAAAGCAGTATCTAAGTCAATTTTTTGATTGGATCTACCTTCTATACTTGCTCTTCGAGAGGCTTCTTTTGTTTCAATAATTCCTTCTGATTTACCATATTTCTCCCAGGCCTCAACAATTGTTTGCCAACCTGTACATCTACACAAGTGCGCGTGCAAGGAACGTTTAACTTTGTCGATCTCTACTTCTTCTCCATTTTTTTGAAGAGCCGCGAACCGCATAATTATCCCAGGGGTGCAAAACCCGCACTGACTAGCTCCAACTTCCGAAAAAGCTTCCGCCCATTCGGTTTTTATTTCAGTATCTAGACCTTCCATTGTCGTGATTTCTCGACCTGCCACTCTTCTCACTGGAGTCACACAAGAAATTCTTGCTTGTCCATCTACTAAAACAGTGCAACAACCACACTGGCCTTGAGGACTACATCCATCTTTTGCCGAGGTAATACCAACTTGACTACGTAAAAAATCTAACAATGTAAGGTTTACATCATCAATTTCGAAGACCTCTCCGTCTACTTTGACTGTTAATTCTTTTTGGTCTTTCATAAAAGGGTCATTCTCCGTAAGTTGTTAAAACAACTAACTAGTAATCTTTACTTGTGATTACAAATAAGTTTCTTCTATCTCGCCGTCATGCGCTAATCAGCATTGCGGGTTTTACGGGTGGATTAATGCTTACTAACTGCGGAAATAAAGAAGATTCTAAAACGCTATCGCTTGGAGCGCGTTTCGCAGATGGTTTTCAAGCACCAACAATTTTTACTAGTGGTTCTCCTCAGCGCGCGCCCTACGTACTTCTTAATGAAGAAGGATGGCCTGTGTCCGAAGAAGCTCCGAATTCAATTAAATTACTTGTAAAAGAGGTTGACTCTGGAGAAACAATTTTCGATGGAAAAGTTAACCGACATGGGGAACTTGGGGTGATCCCATATTTTCCTCTAATTTTTAATCCTCCCAGATCTGGCGAATATAAAGTTGAGGGCGAAGGGTTAACTGGTCACCATCGACTACTTGTCGCTCAACCATCAGATATTCAACTAATTCAGATTGGCCAAAAAATGCCATCTATTCAAACGCCAACAATCTTAAATAATTTACAAATTAATCCTATTTGCACTAAATCATCAGGCCCTTGCACTCTTCACAAAGAAAGCCTCGATGAATCTCTATCTAAACCCACTCCCACGGCATTGCTTATCTCTACACCTCAATTTTGCCAACAGGATGTTTGTGGCCCTGCTCTAGACATCCTTATTGAACAATCAGAATTGCTAGGAGAAAAACTGTCAATCATTCACGCCGAAGTTTTTAAGGAACCTGCAAAACAAAACTTTTCAGTTACACCCGTTGTTGAAGCCTTTGGTCTTACCTTCGAGCCAAGTTTGATCGTCGCAAATAATGAAAATGTAGTTACAAGCATTCTTCACTTTGCAATGGACACCAAAGAGGTATCAAAAGCACTATCAACTGTGCTTTAAAAAGAAATCAAGAAAAAGATTTACCGCATCCACAGGTTTTTTGAGCATTTGGATTATCAATTGCAAAACCCGCTCCATTAAGCCCATCTTTAAAATCAAGAGTTGCCCCTACCAATAATTCAGCACTTGATGGGTCAACTACTACACGAACTTCATCAAAAAGCTTTTCAACATCATCTTCTGCTTTATCAGTATCAAAATACATCTCATAACTAAAGCCCGAACAGCCGCCTGGTCTTACGGCAACACGCAAAGCCATTTCTTCAGTTTCCTGAGACAATAGTTCGCTAACTTTTTTTCTTGCTTCTTCTGTAAGTGTTACCATTTTTTTTTCCTTAGAAAATTTTAATATTGAGCTATTTGTATTTTAACTTAAAAAAATGCTCTAAAACAGTCCGGAGTTTAAAATTCACTAATTAGCAAATTTAAAAAGTTATCTGGTTTAAGATTTTAATTGAACTAAAAAAAGGGGATAGTTATCAATAATTTTAAATGTCAAAAATGTGGAAATCTGCAGGCTGAAACTGGCGAAATACGTACAACGGGTTCAGGCCTGTCGAGATATATGAATCTGCAAAACCAGAAATTCGGTTATGTAGTGTGTACACAGTGTGGTTTTTGTGAATTTTACCGCAACAATGAGAAAGACAAGGGCTGGAAGACCGTACTTGACGTCTTATCTAATTAAATTACAAAACCCTAAAGTCTTTTGAATGAAAGAAGAAACTTTATCTAAAAGGTGGCATGATCTTGATGCGCTAAGGGGTTTTGCCATGCTCCTTGGGATTGCACTTCATGCCGCTATGTCTTTTCTAGGGGGCGTTTGGTCAGTTAATGACATTCGTGCTGGTAGTGAATTTTTCTGGTGGCTTGTACTTGGTATTCATGGCTTTCGTATGCAACTTTTTTTTCTTCTTAGCGGTTTTTTCACATCAATGGTCTGGAAAAAACGTGGTTTGAATGAACTGGTTTGGCATAGATTTAAAAGAATTTTTCTTCCACTATTGATTTGCTTCGTCACAATAATCCCTTTGATGAACTGGGTTAGTGAAGAAGCAGCAGTCTCAGAATATGAAAAAACACAAAATATTGAAGACATTTGGACTCCTATCTTTACAGAGAATACGAAGGGAGTGGAATATGCGATTTCAATGGGCGCAGACATAAATGTTCGCGGTGATGAAGCCAACACGCCCTTACATCTAGCAGCTCTTCTGGGTAACCATGAAATAATCAAAGTACTTCTTGAGGCAGGTGCACAACCAGATCCGCTCAATGCTAAAGATGAGACACCTCTAGTTCTAGCTGTTTTCGCAGGGAGCACCAAAAGTGCCGACGTTCTTATCAATTACGGTGCTAACGATTTACGCACATTAGGTCAGACTTGGGATGATCTTTTTTGGTTTAACTGGGCTGGGAACGAACTTGATGACTCCAAGAAAGACAAAGATATAAAGTCTTGGTTAAACCAATTTCATCATTTGTGGTTCTTATGGTTCTTGTGTTGGATGGTTGCGGGTTTCTGCATAGTTTCAATTGTTCTACAAACAATCAGACCAGTTATAAAAAATACACCTGACTTTAAACTTCAACTTATTTGGCTATTGTTGCCTGCTTCTCTTTTGATGCAGTTAAAAATGGGCGACGGTGGGAATTACGCATCTTTTGGCCCCGATACTTTCACAGAATTTTTTCCACCAGCACACCTTCTTATCTACTACGGTCTTTTCTTTGCTTTCGGTTCAATAACTTTCGGAATAAGAACAAAAAAATCTGAACCATTAATAGATCACTTAGGTAAGAGATGGTATGTACTGCTTCCAATAACGGTTATAGGTATCTTACCTCTAGGCCTAGGAGCAACTTTTGAAGGTGATTCCTGGTTTATCGCTTCGCTTTTACAAATTCTTTATGCCTGGGGAATGTCCATTGGTCTCATCGGACTTTTTAGAAAACTTTTTGCTAAAGAAAGAAATAGTGTGCGTTATTTATCTGATGCGTCTTATTGGATGTACATTTCGCATTTACCGCTTGTTATTTCAGCCCAGTGGCTATTTAGGGACTGGGAAATTTTTTCATTTCTAAAATTTTTCCTCATCTGCATTTCAATAAGTCCGATTTTATTAGCTTCTTACCAATTATTTGTCAGATACACACCAATTGGAACCTTGCTAAATGGTAAACGAAAAAGAAAACCAGAAAACTCAAGCCCAATTATAAGTTAGTCAAGGAGGAACAATGAGTAATAAAAAAGCATCAAGCCAAAACATCAAAAATCAGATAACTGGAAGTTGCGCATGCGGAATGATTCGTTTTCGTATAACAGGAGAATTAAGAAACGTACTTAATTGCCATTGTGATCCATGCCGTCACTGGACAGGCCACTTTATGGCAGGTACATCCACTAAAATTGAAAATTTCTTTTTCGAATCTGACTCCACTCTTACCTGGTGGAACAGAACGGAAGAAGTAAAATATGGATTCTGCTCTAATTGTGGATCAAGCCTTTTTTGGGAAGACAAAGGAAGAGACAAAATAAGAGCTATAACCGCTGGGACCCTAGACCCTCCAACAGGTCTTAAAACTGTATTAAATATTTTTAGCGACTCAGTTTCTGACTATCACCAGCTTGATGAGCGCATTAAAGCTACATCAGGCGATCTACCTTTAGATTAGAAAGCTAATAGGTCTACCTGCCTTACAAAACTAACTTATTCCCCCTAATTGATAACCAGATTCTGAGGGATTTTCATCAATCCAATTTGTTCGCCAAACTTCAGCTGTCACCTCACCGACTGAAATTTCTCTGTGCTCAAAACTATTTCCACAATCGACTAAAGGTTTAACCAAAGTCGAATGACGAGGAACAGAAAAATACGGGGCACTATAACGAGATTCCTCAGTGCGATTCAAAACACGATGTGGTGTAGAAATAAAACGGCCACCAGACCACACTTCCATCAAGTCACCTATATTCACCAAAAGTGCATCCGGAGGACAGAAAATTTCAAACCATTCACCTTTTCTTGTTCGAATTTCAAGTCCTCCTAAAGGATCCGGGTGAAGAATAGTTATCGCGCTTATATCTTTATGCGGATGAATTCCTGATTTTTGGGATTTTGTGCTTGAGACTGGGTAATGAAGCAAAGTCATGTTAGTCAATGGTTCATGAAAAAAATCTAGAAGAATAGCAGGCTTTACCCCTAGTGCAATTGCCAAATGGAAAAGGAGTGTCGTTGCTAGACGGTCACAATCTTTCCAGTATGAAAGAACAGTTTCTTTCATATTCTCGACTTGTTTGACCCATTTATTTGACCCATATAGTAGGCACTCACTTTTTACAGGATTTTCCTTGGGGCATTCCCAATGAAGCTTGAAACCCTCATAAAGATCATTTTTTGTTTCTTCAAAGATTTTTTTTTCATTCGGAGAGAAAAATCCCAGTGGTATGTAGCCACGATAATTGCTTCGCGATATTAATAATTCTTCTTTAATAGAATCAGGAACGTTGAAAACGCGAATTAATAATTCTCGCATTTCAGATAAAAGTTTTTTTTCTATTCCATGACCAACTAGTACAGCGAAACCAACTTCTTCAAAGGCATCTATCAGTTCATCTGAAACTGTTCGTTTACGATCGCCATCAACGGCCAATGCGGCGATATCTATACTTGGTAGTTCAACTTTTTTCATTTTTATTTTCGTTGCTTTTTCCTAATACAACTTGGTACATGGAAAAACGTTATTACGCAAACAAAATTTTATAGTCAAAACTTTTATGTTCTTTTTTCTCTTCGATGCTGCGAAAATATATAGAGAATGTCTTTTGTACTTAATGCTTGAAAGGAACCACATGGCCACTTTTAACGATGTTTGGAAAATAGGAATGGGTCTTCCGGAAGTAGAAGAGACAACTTTCTATGGAACAGCTGGACTTAAAGTCAAAGGTAAAGCATTTTGTAGAATCTGGAGCGAACGCGAATATGAACGAGATGAAATTACCGATACAGAAGTGTTAGTAATTTTCTGTGAGCTAGATGAGAAAGAAACACTTATTGAACAATACGATGGTGTGCTCTTCAGCACTCCTCATTACGACGGTTCTGACAATCTTCTAGTCAGACTGACAGATGCAACAGCAGAACAACTAACTGACTTTCTTGACATTAGTTATCTGATAAAAGCACCACCATCATTAGCAAAACAAATTGCTGAGTAAAAATTCGACTGGATGTGGATAGGACTATTCCCATCTCTTAATTAAAAAGGAAAAAAATGAATAACCGAAGTGAAATTTACGTTGATGGAAACTGGGTTGCATCAAGTGGAACAGAAAATATCGACGTAATAAACCCTTCAACCGAAGAAATTATTGGATCAACGCCAGCAGGCACAAAAGAAGATGTTGATTTAGCCGTTAAGGCAGCAAAAGAAGCTTTTCAGGGATGGTCAGAAACCTCTCTTGAAGAAAGACTCTCTTATATAGAAAACCTCGCCGCAAAACTCGGTGAAAGAAGTGCTGAAATTGGTGAACTTATCTCCCAAGAAGTAGGTATGCCTGGAAAAATGTCAATGATGATTCAAGCAGGTCTGCCAGCAACTACGACTGCCAGTATTTCAGGTACAGCTAGAGAGTTTCCATTCGAAGAAACCATTGGTAGGTCACTAGTAACACGCGAACCTATTGGGGTAGTCGGCTGCATTACTCCTTGGAACTATCCTCTTCATCAAATAATGGCTAAAGTTGCTCCAGCTATGGCCGTGGGTTGCACAGTGGTTCTGAAACCGAGCGAAGTTGCCCCATTAAACGCATTTCTTTTAGCTGAAATAATTGACGAGTTAAATTTTCCAAAAGGTGTCTTTAATCTTGTCTCAGGGGTCGGACCTGTAGTTGGAGAAGCTATTGCAGCCCATCCTGATGTTGACATGGTCTCTTTTACAGGTTCTACGCGCGCCGGTACACGAGTAGCTGAAATAGCCGCAGCGAACGTAACTCGTGTACACCAGGAACTTGGAGGTAAATCTGCAAATATTATCCTTGATGATGCAGACCTTTCAGCCGCTATTCCTTCTGCGGTAGGAGCTTGCTTTCTAAACTCAGGACAAACTTGCAGTGCGTTGACACGTCTACTCGTTCCTTCAAGCAAAATGGAGGAAGCAGCAGAACTAGCTGCTCAAGCAGCAGCCGGATTCACAGTCGGTCCTGCTGATGACGAGACAAGTAAATTAGGACCTCTGGTTTCTCAAATGCAATGGGATCGAGTTCAAAGTTACATTCAAACAGGAATAGATGAAGGGGCGACACTGGTTACTGGAGGCTTAGGAAAACCTGATGGACTAGATTCTGGCTATTTTGTCCAGCCCACAGTATTCGCTAATGTTAAAAACTCAATGAAAATAGCGCAGGAAGAAATCTTTGGTCCCGTTCTTTCAATAATTGGCTATGAAGATGACGACGATGCTATTCAAATAGCAAATGATTCTGATTACGGGTTATCTGGGGGTGTTTGGAGTTCAGATAATGAACGAGCTTTAAAAGTAGCTAAAAAGCTTAGAACTGGTGAAGTTGATATGAATGGTTCGTTTCTAAATACTGATGCACCTTTTGGTGGATATAAAAAATCCGGCAACGGTAGGGAATTAGGACGTTTCGGAATGGATGAATTTGTGGAAGCAAAGCAAATAAATCTACCCCTTTAAAAATAGTATTTCTTATATTTGATTTTGAATTAATACCCCTACGCCGGCTACGGCTAAAACAGCAATCCAAGAAATAAATCCGAGCAATAATGGTTGACGACCAAGATTTTTTAATGCCTTAAGACGTATCCCAGCTCCCAAACCAAACATTGCCATTGTTATAAGAAAATTTCTTATATTTCCGATCGTTTGAATAAAATCTTCAGAAAAAACTGAAGCAGATCGCATTGCTGCCGCCGCGATAAACCCAAGAATAAAAATTGGTAATGGTAACTTCCATTTTTGTAAATTTTCTGACTTTTTATGTTGCTTGAAAGCTACAAACATAAGTAAGGGTGCAAGCATTAGAATCCGACACATTTTTACTAATACAGCAGAGTCCAAAGTATCTTCGCTCACAACAGAAGCAGTAGCAACTACTTGACCCGTGTCGTGAACTGATAATCCAACCCACCACCCAAATAAACTCTCATCAAAATCAAAAATTGCTTGAACTATTGGAAAAACTAGAACAGCAATAGAACCGAACAAGGTAACTAAACCAACTGCATAACCCGTTTCCTCTTTATCTGCTCTACTCAGAGGTTTCATAGCAGCAATCGCGGACACTCCACATATCGAATACCCTGAAGCGACAAGAAGTGCTAACGGTTTATTAATTGCAAAAATCTTGCCGATTTTTTGAATACCAAAAAAAACAATTATTACAACTCCAATTACTATTAAAATCGCGACCGGACTGCCAATCTCAGTAATTTCTGAAAACACAAGTCGAAAACCTAATAGACAAATACCTACCTTCAATATGTACCCAGAAGCTAAGTCCAAAGAAGGTTTTGCCCACGAACCAAGGACGCCAAAATTAGCCAATAAAACTCCGATGACCAGTGAAATAACCGGTGAAGATATTCGATCATTTAAATTACTAATTGCCTCTGCGATGATTGCGACAGCAAATATTAAGAAAATTCCATAAATATTTTCTCGTACCCATTTAATCAAACGATTCAAAAGTGACTTGTACATATTGTCTGTTATTTTAAATGCAGATACATCACTGCCCTTTTATATGTAGGCCGCCCGGGGCTCGAACCCGGCACCTTGGGATTAAAAGTCCCCTGCTCTACCCGATGAGCTAGCGACCCAGAATTTAGGCTAGCCGCTTATCAATATATTCATGTTGAAATAAGGCTGATTATAAAGAAAGCTAAAAATCGATTAACAATCACTAATTAAATGATTCCTTCTAACCTCTTAATATGAGATTAACTTTTTTTGTTCTCTTAGGGATTGTTGTAGTTAGTTCGCTCATCTGGTTTGGAGCTATAGACACTGATAACCGTGTAAAAGAACTACAGCTAACCGCACCAACAACAACTACAACAACTACAACAACTACAACAACTACTGTTACGACAACAATATTGTCACCTATTGGAACTCTGCCTTTTATAGAAATAGAAGGAGAAGTTAATCTCGATTATTCATCTTCTATCAGTACTGTCGGGTTAGATACCGTTACATTCGGCATGACTGTAAAAAATGCTCAAAAAGCGGCTGGAACAAGATTTTCTCCTGTAACCCCAAGAAGTGAATGCTTTTTGGCAATTCCAGATAAAGGACCTAAAGGAATTACATTCTGGATTATAGAAAGCACTGTTGAACGTATTGATATTGATAATGAATTGATTAGGACGCGTTCTGGGGCTGGTATCGGAGATACAGAGTCTTTAATTTATGAATTATTTGGGGAAAAAATAGAAACAAAAATACTCCCTGAATCTTCCGAAAAATTACTCGTTTATGTACCTAGTGATTCTTCTGACAAAAACTTCCGAGTTGTTTTTAAAAGTGATGGCCGACTTATAACCAGATTATGGTCGGGCAGACTACCTTGGGTTGAAATGACTGAAATCTGCTAATTGCTGAATTTTTCTTCAAGAAGATCACTTTCAAATTTTTCACAATTAACAAACAAGGATCCAAAACCAGCAACTTCGCTGTATCCAGTTTCCAAATCTAAATTTTTTTGCCAACTAATAGCACCAGCCGTTATCTCAAAATTGTCAACTAAAAGATCTAATGTTTCATTTAGTGACGCTTCAAACATCGTTGAACCGTTTTTCAACAAACCTACGTAGGGTTTCCCGGCAAAGGCTTGGATAAGTGCTTCTGTACTCTCTCCAGTTTTAGTATCTTCTCCATTCCCTATAGCTGCTACTTCTCCTAACTTAGTTTTGTAACAAGTGAATGCCATCTCAAATTTCTGACTTCCTATCTGTATCCAACCATTAGAAGCTTCTGAGTTTTCTTCTTTGACTTTTTGGTTTTCTTCTAACTTTTCTACTGTAATTTTGCTACTTGCACATGAAGAAAAAATCCAGATAAGAAAAAATAAAATCAATAAACGTAAGTAATTATTTTTCACAAACAAAACCATATTGTTAAATCAGAATCTCTAAAATTTTGCCATTAATGAAACGCCAGTCGAATTTTTCTAAAAAATTACTTTCAATAGTTAAGCCATTGGGATCTTCAAGCACTAAAGCCATTTCATTTCTTCTTTGGAATATAGTAACTTCTGCCAAGTTCCAGTTGGATCGAGCTATTTTTTCTAATTCTGGAAATGTTTTATTGAATTTAAACTCACTCAAATCAGGCGACTTACCTTTCGGAGGAAAAAAGCAGATTTTTTCCCACTTACCAGGGCGCTCAGACACAGGCAATCTTAATTTTGCTTTCTTTAAACGGGATAAAAGTTCGCGACCGTCTATTTCAATAGCTCCCAAAATAATTGCCTGATCTCTAACTTCTTTTGGAACGTCATAATGATCACCTTGAAATGACATAAGACGGAGTCCTAATATCTCAGCAAAATCGTGTAATTCAGACAAATTATCATCACTAGCAAGATGGGCCCATAAGTTACCCTTGTAAGGCCAAATTGCTTTATCAACTACTACTGCCATTCCACATGTTGTCTCCAAAAAATGAAAAAAGCACGCCAAGGAGAAATTCTTTCCCAGCAACTAAAAATACTTAATTTGATGACACAATTATCAAATGAGTGATGCTGAAAAAACCTTCACCACTATCAAATTTTCACCGGACTGCGAAATTGAAGAAATTTCTAGAGTCGCTCTCGCCGCAGTCCTAAGAATCCACAAAATCGACCCTGCTCTGATCAGCAAATTAGCTGTTTCTCTTCAACAAGAAATAAAAAAAATTTCTGCAAAAGCATCGTTTGTAGAAGTTGAATTTCAGCCTAGTGAAAACAAAATTTCTGCTGAAGTAAGAGCAAATGGTAAATCACGCACAATTAGCGCTAGCTGGTAGTTGTCGTCTTGCGACCAGCCACGACCCCTCAAGTGCATAAGCTGAAACTCCGGACCAACTAAATTCACTATTAGTCGACATTAAATCAACAACTTCTTCCGGAGAAAGGTAAATAGGCGTATCAGAACCTCTACTGCTAACCCAAACTAAAAAACCTTCTGCTTTTAGACATCTCTCTATCTCGTTAGGGAAAAGAATCATATTCATCGCTAAAAAGACATCTATCGAATTACTAGCAAACGGAAGGCGACTACCATCAGCACAAACTTGTGGTGTTTCAAGTACAACAGAGTTTTTAATCATTTCTTTTGAAATATCTAGCGCAACTACATTTTCAAATTTTTTCACTAATATTTGAGTAGCCAAACCTGTACCTGCTCCTAGGTCCACAACTCTTTTCCCGTGAACTTCACCTCTTTCGAAAGCATCTAAAACTGGAACTCCTCTAGCAGGAATATTTCGAGTAGTTGACCAGTCAGCAGCTTTTTCGTCAAACAATTTCTTTACTTCTTCTGCCAAATTAGAATTCCATTCGTTTTTGTAAACAACGTCTCGGGTGATATCCCTCATTCGCGAATTAGAACCTGTATCCCTAACGGATTTAGAACGCGGGTGAATTGTTGGAAGATAAGTTATTTTCAAATCTCTTACCTTCCGGAAGAACCAAAACCAGTTTCTCCTCTTTCTGAATCTGGTAATTCTTTGACTTCTTGAAAAATGCACTCTTCAACTTTTTGAATTACTAGTTGAGCTATTCTTTCGCCTTTATTGATCTCAAAGGCATCGTTCGGATCAGTATTAATCAATAAAACTTTTAACTCTCCGCGATAACCCGAATCAATAAGACCTGGCGTATTCAAACACGTGATTCCATGTTTTAATGCCAAACCACTTCTAGGTTGAACAAACCCAGCAAATCCTTCAGGTATAGCTATTGCAATGCCTGTTGATATAAGAGCTCTTCCACCACCTGGATCTAAAACTACAGATTCTGCAGCAACCAAATCTGCTCCAGCATCACCAGGTTTTGCATAAACAGGGATAATTGCATCGTCGATTAATCTAATAATTGGAATATTCAGCATAAATATGACCTTACTTGCACTTCTTAGTGAATAACCGACACATCAAGCCCGTATGCTCAAATCTGTGCTGGCTTGGATTGATTTAGAAATGACAGGGTTAAACCCAAAAGAAGATGTAATTGTCGAGATTGCAACTTTACTTACAAACGACGACCTCGAAGAAATTGCAGCTGGACCAAACTTGGTTATCAATCAGCCATCTCAAAAATTAGAAAATATGAGCAAACATGTCGAGCAAATGCACACTTCCAGCGGTTTACTTGATGAAATTTCAAAATCAACAACAAGCCTTTCAATGGCAGGTGAAAAAACTTTAGAGTTTTTAAAAGATCACATTGAAAAAGCGGGAACTGTTCCTTTGTGTGGTAATTCGATTGGTACCGATAGAAGATTCTTGTCTGAAGGTCTTCCGGATTTGGCATCTTTCTTTCATTACAGATCAATTGATGTATCCACTATCAAAGAACTCGCCAAACGCTGGAATCCAGAGATTATAAATTCTGCTCCGAAAAAAAATGGAGGACATCGAGCCTTAGACGATATTCGTGAATCAATAGAGGAACTCCGTCATTATCGTGAAAACCTTTTTATAAAACCATGAATGAAAATACTCCAACAGAGACGGATTCTCCGCGCCCAATGAGACAAGAACAAGAACCAGCTTCAAAGGAAATTACGGAAGTCGCTAAAGGTATTTACAGATTTCAACTTCCGATTTCAATGCCTGGATTGGGACATGTTAATTGTTACGCACTTGAAGACAGCAAAGGCTTGTCATTAGTGGACCCAGGGTTGCCTGGCGACGAATCTTGGAATGCCCTTGAATCTAGACTTAAAGATTTAGGAACTAATTTTAATCACGTGCATACAACGATAGTTACCCATAGCCACGTTGATCATTATGGTGGAGTTCACAGACTTAGAGATGATTATGATGTCGAAGTTCTCACCCATTCGTCTTTTTCATCAGTTTTTGGTAATGACGACATTATGGAAAATCCTGATGCAGCTTCACTAGACCTAGCTGATGATGAAGATATCGAGAAACTTCGTGAAATGCTTAGCAGGCCAACTCCATGGGGTACGAAAAGAGAACCCCCTTCAATCGAAGAGTTAAGAAAGTGGAGTGGCAGTAATACAGGTGCTGATTCAAAGTCTTTTCAAGTACCTAAACCATCCTTGACTGTCGAGGACTCCGAAGAGATAACTATCGGTGGAAGGACATGGTTGGCTCTTCACCTTCCGGGCCATACTCATGATCATCTATGTTTATACGATCCTGTCGACGGGATTTTCTTGTCAGGAGATCACGTGCTACCAACCATCACTCCACATATAGGGGGTATGGGAAATATGGAAGATCCTTTAGCTGTATTCTTTAATTCTTTAGAAAGAACAAAAGAATTTTCGCAAGTTACTCTTGTTCTCCCAGCTCACGGACACCCTTTTACTAATCTTGTTGAAAGAACAGATGACATTATTCAACATCACGTAGATCGATTGCAGTTAATCAGAGAAACAGGGGATTCGATCGGTGAAGCCTCAGTGAACGATTATATGAAACACTTATTTAAAGAAAGATCTTGGGGTGATATGGCAGCTAGTGAAACTTATGCCCATCTCGAACATCTAAGAATTCTTGGCGAAGCCACGCCTAAAGAAGAAAAGGGCTTAAAAACCTATAAATTCGCTTGATTTAAAGCATTATCTAACATTTATCGAATTTTATCGAAAAATAAGTTGACAAAATTCACTCAAAGGTGTTGAGTGGTCACGCAGCGTAGTTTTGGTAAACTTGTTTTATTGAACTGCTCAGCAGTTTTAAAAAGAAAGAAAATTAGCATGAATAACAGCATTCGCAATCATTACGGACATCAAACCGTTGATCATGCTTTGACCTCGCACGTACTTACACCTGTTAATCCAGTAGCTCTATCAAAAGAGACAATTTCATTCTGGTTCAACAAGTACGGATTTTTCACCATAAAGCGGCCCTGGGAAACAACTAGCTAAATAGCTAAAACGCAGAAACCATGGCCGCCGGAAAATCCGGCGGCTTTTTTCATTTTTGAGATTAGTTCTAAAAAGGAGTAAAAAATGTTTGCAATAGAATTCAAAACAGAAGCTTGGAGAGAAAATGCGGCGTGCTCTCAACTTGGCGTGCCCACAGAAATTTTCTTCTCTGAAGATCTAGGAGACATAGCTCAAGCAAAAAGAATTTGTGCAGAGTGTCCTTCGCTTGCATTGTGCTTGGAGGCAGCTATAGAACGAAACGAACCTTGGGGGGTTTGGGGCGGTCAACTATTCCGAAAAGGAAGAATTTTAGCGAACAAGCGTGGAAGAGGAAGACCACGCAAAGTCTCTAGGCCTGAAGAAGATCTTCCAATTATACCTATACCTGTTCATCTGCAGTCTGCCCTCCGTTCTGCTTGATGATCGGCCAAATCAAATAGGGGTGACGATTTAACGAACCTCGATTTGTTAAGGCAGTTTGGGAGATGACCTTATGCCTATAGTCGTAATGGTCATCTCCCGACTACCTTTATAGATGTGAAAAAAGTTTTATTGATATTTCTGATAACCGCAATTTCTTGTAGTGGTATAGAAAGCATTGAACCTCTTGATGAAAATGTCTTAAATCAATCCTTTGAAACGGAAAATGGATTTAAAACCCTTAAAGACATATACGAACAAAATAATCAGCCTATGGTAGTAAACCTTTGGGCCACATGGTGTACTCCTTGTTTAGAAGAAATGCCATTCTTCGAAACAGCTCACCGTAAATACGGGGGAAAAATAGACTTTATCGGTATAAATATTAGTGATTCTCCAACTAGAGCTAAACAAAGAGCTGAGGAACTTCACATTTCTTACCTTTTAGGGAAAGACCCTGACGGAAGTTTTACTAAATCCTTAAAGGCAATCGGATTACCTGTAACTGCTTTCTTTAATGCTGAAGGCAAATTATCAACAGTCCATCAAGGACCTATAAGTCAAGAAACCCTTGATAAATCAATAATGGAACTGTTAGATGCTTGATATAGAACTAGTACTTCCTTTCAGCCTCGGTATCGTCACAGCAATTAATCCATGTGGTTTTGCAATGCTTCCTACTTGGCTCGGATACTTTATTGGCAAAGACACTGCTGACAAACAAGCGCGACCAGAGCAAGTTATAAGAGGTTTATGGGTCAGTCTTACCCTCACAGCAACATTCGTAGGTGTTTTTGGTTTTCTTGGATTTGTTATATCTCACCTGGTTAACGAAGAAACGATCGCACAAAAAACTCCGTGGATAACTGTCGCCTTAGGAATACTTCTAATTCCGTACGGATTTTCTCTCTTGTTCAAAAAGAATAAAAAACTGTTCCCGTCTTTCAACCGGAGAGGTCCAAAATCAAATGAAATGTTCTCAGTAATTGGGTTCGGTATTTCCTATGCAATTGTTTCAGTCGGATGTTCAGCCCCTCTCTTTTTACTACAAATCTCAGGGAGTTTTAGCAGAGAAGGAATTATTCAAGGGACAATAATTTTTCTTGCTTACGCACTCGGATTAGGAGCTGTTGTAACCGTGACGACTCTATCTTTAGCTTTGGCAAGAGGAGGTATCGTCCGCAATCTCCGAAAATTACTGCCTTATATTGATCAAATAGGCGCCCTGGCTCTATTAACCGGTGGTGCATATTTGTGTATCTATGGAATTTACGAAATCCGAACTTTAAATTCTCCTGGATCAGGAGCTAATCCAATAGTTGAAAAAATTAGTGAACTGCAATCACATTTGACTATTTGGATTTCAGAAGTTGGTGGATTAGAAATAGGTTTGGCTTTGTGGCTCACAGTAATAACTTTCGTACTCTGGGGTTTAAACCCAGCATTTACCGGTACCGCAAAAAATTATCTTAGGTTTTCTCTTTTAGGAATTTGGCTTCTTATCGAAGGTGTTATATATAAAGGAGTACTAGTTATCAGGCCAGTAATGAATGTAATTTTAAAATGGCCAGAAAGAATAAATCATTGGTTTGACAGGCCTGAAAGATGGGCCGTTCCCTTTGAGGTCCTTGTTTCGATAATTTTTCTTCTGATTGTTTCTTTAAGCTGTTCGGCTTTTATTAAAGAGAAAAAAAGATGAGAGAAATCAAACAAATTCAAAATTTTACTGATCTTCTTTCAACTCCTCAAATAACCGAAGAAATCGAAATTCGATCTTCTTTTGGTATCTGTGCCCTACACGGAGGTGGCCTAGAAAGAGCTACTGAAGCTGTGGCTCGAGATGTAGCTAAAAGTACCGATTCTTCTTACTATGCTGTCTTACAGCCTGAGGGGTCAAGGTTGCATTTGTCGTCTAAATATTTTGACCCTAAACAGTCTTTGAAACTAGATCAGTTTTTAAAAAATATTGACTCAGTTATATCAATTCATGGATATGGAAAAGAAGATGATTTTTGGGCTTTGCTTCTCGGGGGAAGCAACAGAGAAATGGCTTATCATCTTGCAGGTTCATTGAGAGGAGTCCTCCCAGAGGAATACCGTGTGGTTGATCAAATAGATCAAATTCCACTACATCTGCGTGGTCTACACCCTAACAATCCAGTTAATTGTCCGACTAACGGAGGTGTGCAAATTGAAATACCACCTGGTTTAAGGTGGAATAGAGAATATAATTTTTGGTCAGATGCCGATGGAACCCCACGTTCAGAAGATTTAAACCTACTTATTGAAGGATTAGTTTCAGGTATTAATAGCTGGCAAGAAAAAAGGAATTAACTCACACATTATGGTGACAGTCGATTGACAATCCATCCTTCAAAGGTCAACTCATAACCTATTCGATCATGCAGCCGGTTTTGTCTTCCCTGCCAAAATTCGATGAAATTTGGCGAAACTTTATACCCACCCCAATGACGAGGTCTTGGGACTTCCAAACCGCGCCACTTTAATTCCTGAGTTTCAAATGCAACATCTAATTCTTCTCGACTAGAAATTACGCTGCTTTGATCAGAAACTAAAGATCCTATTTTGCTCTCATAGGGTCTCATCGCCCAATATTCATCTGACTCATTTTCAGAAATTTTTTCTGCTACTCCTTCAACTAATACCTGTCGGCGTAATTCATTCCAGCTAAAAGTAAGGGAAACTTTTTTATTAGTTTTAATATCTTTAGCTTTTTTACTCTCGTAATTAGTAAAGAAAACAAATCCATCTTCACGAACTTCTTTTAAAAGAACATTTCTTCCGCTGGGAGAAGCATTTTTATCAACAGTACTTAAAACCATTGCGTTGGGTTCCGAGTAACCAGCTTCTTCTATTTCCGAATACCAAATTTTAAATTGGTCAATTGGGTCACTAACTAAATCATCTTCACGAAGACCACGATTTTCATATTCTTTACGTACCTGTCGTAAATCCATATAAATGGTCTATCAAAATAGTCAGCTACTACAAATATCAAGATGTAATGTTTGCTGCATGGGCAAATATGATTTTTTCAGAGTTGGAATTGGCGGCTCTATAGGGGCAGGTCTTCGCTGGTTCGTCATAGAAAACACTACAACGCAAGTTTTCCCGTGGTCTACTCTCTTAATCAATCTTTTTGGATGCGCAGCTCTTGGGGTGCTTATAGGAAAAAAATTAGAAAAAAAGTCTCTACTCACTTGGGGTGTAGGTCTTTGCGGCGGCTTAACAACTTTTTCGACATTTTCCCTGGAAATAGCATTACTGTTTCGTGACAACGAGGTTTTTATTTCTCTTTGTTACCTATTTATTTCTTTATTTGCAGGAATGTTTCTGTTTAAAAGTGGTTTAAAAGTGTACGAGAATAAAAGATGATCGTTCTACCTTTTCTGGCTCTAGCAGCTATAGGAAGTGTTATCAGATGGAAAGCATCAAAAATTTTTGGCACCTATAAAGGAACATTTACCGTTAATACAGTCGGTTCATTTTGTCTAGGTCTTATTACTGATTTAAATGACCCGATGTTAACAATCATCGGTGTCGGAGGACTTGGTTCACTGACAACCTTTTCTGCTTTTTGCGCCAATTTAGATTCTTTATCCAAAAGAAACTACCGAGCTAGTTTTATATATTCGTTACTTACCATTGTCTCTGGTGTACTAGCAGCAACAGTTGCTCTAAATATTTAAATTATCAATTAATAATTTTTATACCTTGCATATAAGGCAAAAGAGGGTCGGGGATTTGAATACTGCCATCTTCTTGTCTATGTGTCTCTACAATCGCAGCCCACACACGTGGTACCGCCAAGCCTGAACCATTAAGAGTGTGAATAACCGATGTTCCTTTCACTTCCTCTGCCCGATATCTAACATTTGCTCGACGTGCCTGATAATCACTAAACCAAGAAACCGATGAGACCTCAAGCCACTGTTCAACGCCAGGAGCGAAAACTTCAATATCAAAAGTTCGGGCTGAAGAATTTCCTAAATCTCCTGCACATAAATCGAGAATACGGTAACTCAGACCCAAATCTGCAATTGCTGACTCTGCTCTAGAAAGTATGTCTTCATGGACTTCTTGAGCCTGTTCTGGAGTTGCGTATGCAAGTAACTCAACTTTGTCAAACTCATGCACTCTTAGAAGACCTCGTGTGTCTCTACCAGCCGAACCTGCCTCGCGTCTAAAACAGGAAGTATGAGACATTAACTTCATTGGCAATTCGCTTTCACTAATAATCTCATCACGGGCATACGACGTAAGCGGAACCTCAGCTGTAGGTATAGCCCAAAGGTCATCTCTCTCAAGATGGTATGCGTCATCCATGAACTTTGGAAGATGTCCAGTGGAGACCATAGTTTCTGTCAAAACGAGAGTAGGAGGTCTTATCTCACGGTACTCATCGGCATTTCGGTCTAGTCCATACTGGATCAACGCGCGGCACAATGTAGCTCCCAAACCGGTATACATAGCAAACATGGATCCAGAAAGCTTGGTTGCTCTTTCCACATCAAGAATGCCTAGGGTCTCTCCAATTTCCCAGTGAGGGACGCGTTGGCAATTATCCCAATCCCTTTCACCTTGCCCTTCAACTCTTACAACTACATTATCTTCCGCACTTTTACCATCTGGACATTCTTCAGCAGGAAGGTTTGGAACTCTTAGTAATAATTCTCGTATTTCTATAGATAAATGATCACATTCATCGCTGAGTGCCTCTTCTTCTTCTCGCATTTCACGACTGGACTCTTGAAGAGGAGTAGCTTCATCTTCTTTTCCAGATTTACGTAGATCACCTACTTGTCTTGAAAGTTCCTTAATTTCATTACGTAATTGATCTCGTTTTTCAGTAGTTTTCCGGTATTTTTCATCCAATTCAATTATGAGGTCTAAATCAGTTGTATCTTCCCCGCGCCTAGAAATCGATTGTTTAACCGAAATCGGGTCATTACGTAATAAACGAATATCAATCATTAGAACTAAATTATCCTTTAAAAGGGCCAGCCTTAAACTTATTTTAATGTTTATTGAATTTCAGGTTGAGATCGTCCTTATATTCTGATTTCTAGTGTGTTCTCGAGCGAAAACATAGAACTTGAAAACAATAATTGACCACAAATAAAACCCACCAATCAATTTCATTATTAAGCCAGCTGCTTGTTGATCTGATTGAACACTTATTCCCCACATTAGATAACCGTCATCGTAGTGTCTATAAACATTGCCTTCAGCAAAGGTTAGCCATGCCGCAGGAATAGTAGGAATAATTGACATGAGAAACAAATAGAACATTTGACCTGGAAGAGATAGACGAAGTTCTGGTATCGGAGAAACTACTGGAATCCACATCAAAATCGCTGTAGTAAATAATAAGAGATGAATCAAATAGTGGAAAGCACCCGAATCAGCTGAAAACTGTACAAAACCACTCCAATGAGTCAAAGCTACCAATGCATTGAAAGTCAAACCTGCAGCCACTGGATGAGAAAGCTTTCTAATTATTCTTGCAGTAAAACTGTCGCTAACTACTAAAAGTCGGGCTAACCATACTGGTATAGAAAGTAGAAAAAGTGGGGGCACTACAAAAGTAATTAAAAGATGTTGAAGCATATGTGCCGAATACAAGTGATCTTCAGCAATATCGTGTAGAGGCCAATCCGCTGAAATTAATAACAAAATTATGGCAACAATAAATGTAATTTTTTGCTTGCGGGTAACTACTTTTTGACCTGAAGTAACAACTTTTGGACCAATAATTTTAATAGCCCAAAATCCAAGTGAGAAAATAGCGATTACAAGTAACCAAACCTCTGGATGGGCCTTCCAAACCCAAGGATTTATTGAACTTAAATCCCTCATGTTCGAGTCCGGACTATGACTATTAAATTAAACACTTCGATCTAGAAAAAACAGTAGTATTTTCAACCTTTATGCCAAAACTCAAAAACAGTTAAAGCAATGGCATATACAACGGTCGCTAAAACCAGTCCTGCAACGAAAAACTTCGTAAACAAAGGACTATCAAATCGAAGATGCATAAACCAAGCTGCTACGTAAAAGAACTTAATGACCATCATGATCATTAGTAGAGGTATTAAAATATAACCGGGCATTCCTTCAAAGAAATAAGTAGCGACCTCTAAAGCAGTTATTACTCCAAGAATTATCGCAATCTGAATATATTTATTGTCTGAAGGATGATCGTGTTCTTCTTCAGCGTTATTCGGAGCTTCAGAATTCTCAATTTCCGTTTTACTCAATTGTTAACTCCTAATTTCAACTTGTGGGTGAAGGAACTAGATAAATGACTGTAAAAATGAATATCCACACTACGTCTACAAAGTGCCAATATAAACCAACAATCTCTAACGTTTCCGATGATTCACGTTTAAGGTTGCCGCGCATTGAAGAAACATAAAGTGACATCAACATCACGATTCCTATGCTCACATGAACTCCATGGAAGCCTGTAAGTGTAAAAAACGCTGATGAAAATGGGCTTGTTGAATAACCAAGTCCTTCTCTTAAAAAAGTAGTGAATTCATAAACTTGTCCACCTATGAATAAGGCTCCAAGTAAAGCTGTTGTGAGAAGCCATAGTCGGGTATTCCTATAGTCCCCTCTTTGTAATGAAGAAAGAGACAAAACCATAGTTAGTGAACTCATTAATAAAACGAAAGAACTAACTGATGTAAAAGGTATGTCGAAAATATCTCCTGGAGCTGGACCATCGGCAAAACGGCTTCGATAAATCAAATAGGTGGAAATTAGCCCACCGAACAGTAAGCATTCAGAGCCTAAAAAAACCCACATTAAAAGTTTGTTATTTGACAAACCTGTTCCAACGGAGTGTTCATTTTCAGTCAACTGAAACCTCCTCTGTTATATCATCAGTACTTTCTTCATGATGATCACCATGACTTCCTTCAGGATCATCCGGAGGTTCAAATGCCCATGCGTAAATAGACATTAAAATCATGATTCCACCAGGTACGCAAAGCCACAGACTGTAAATCAGACCATAGCCAATAAATGGGAACCCTAATGCAAGCACAAGAGGCCAATAAGAAGGTGATGGAAGATGGACATCTGTTGCTGAACCGTCTTGGCATACTTCTTCTGCCGAAGCAATTCGAGTTATTTTCCCGTTCTCGTCTTTTCCATATTTTCTGTGCCAAAAATCGTCAAGTTCTTCAATATTGGGAACTTCATCAAAATTATGTATTGGTGTTGGATTGGGAGTAATCCATTCAAGGCTTCGAGCATCCCAAGGATCCGGACCGATAGGTGGTTGACCTTTTGCTTTTTTCGCTGAAGCATAGATATTGATTAAAAATAGTAAAACACCCAAACCTATTATGAAGGATCCAATTGTTTCAACCATGTTCCACAATTCAAATCCAAAACCTGGACTGTAGGTATGAATCCGTCGTGACATTCCTTGCAAACCTAAAATGTGCATAGGACCAAAAGTTAAATTAAATCCAATTAGCATCAACCAGAAATTCAATTTTCCTAATTTCTCACCAAGCTTGTGGCCAAATACCTTAGGCCACCAAAAATAGAAACCGGCAAAAATTCCAAGAAGCGCTCCTCCAAATATTACATAGTGAAAGTGGGCAACTATGTAGTAAGTATCAGTTTGTTGAGTATCTGCAGGTGCAACTGCGTGTGTTACACCGGAAAGACCGCCAACTGTAAACATTGAAACAACGCCTGTAGCAAACAACATTGGGGTATTGAATAATAATTTTCCTCCCCACATTGTTGCCATCCAATTTAAAATTTTCACACCAGTTGGAACAGCAATAAACATCGTTGAAAGGGAAAAAGCAGCTACCGAAATTGGTCCTATACCTGAAACAAACATGTGGTGAGCCCAAACCCCCCATCCCATAAAACCAATTGCGATTCCTGAGAAAACCATAAATGGATATCCAAAAATGGGTTTGCGAGAAAAAGTCGGAATAACTTCTGAGATAATTCCAAATGAAGGAAGTATCAATATATACACCTCTGGATGTCCAAAAATCCAGAAAAGGTGTTGCCATAATAAAGGATCAGCTCCCAGTACGGGATTAAAGAAATTTGATCCGAAATTTCTATCAAATAAGAGCAAAAATAAGGCGACTGTTATAACAGGTACTGCAAAAACCAAAAGAAATTGAACAACTAAAATCATCCAAGTAAAAACTGGCATTTTGAATAAGGTCATACCGGGTGCACGCATATTAAGAACTGTGACAATCAAATTCATAGCTGACACTAACGAAGCAATACCAGTTATTTGGAGTCCTATGGCGTAAAAGTCCATCCCGTTACCAGGTGAAAAAACAATCCCCGTGTTTGGCGCATATCCAAACCACCCACCGTCTGGGGCGTCTCCGAAAATCCATGCTGTGTTGAGGAAAATACCACCGGCTAGAAACACCCAAAATGACAAAGCGTTTAATCTAGGAAAAGCTACATCTCTAGCCCCGATTTGAAGGGGTAATAAATAATTAGCAAATGCGGCAGCGAGGGGCATAATGACCAAAAACACCATTGTTACACCGTGCATTGTGAACATCTGGTTGTACATATCCGCACCGAGAACAGTTCCATTTGGTGTCGCTAGCTGCAAACGTATTAATAAAGCCTCAATGCCGCCTATTAGAAAAAAGAAAAGAGCTGCCGCGCCATAAAGTATGCCAATTTTCTTATGGTCTACAGTTGTTACCCAATCCCGCCAGCCATTGCCTCCCTTTGGTCTTGTGTATACACCTAGAGGTTGGTGATTTGTCTGATCGTCAGATATTGGTTCCACTTGTGGTTCTATTGTTTGTGTCATCACTCGACCTCCGTGGCAGCAATAGTCTCAATCGTTGGTTTGTCTCCTAATGTCTGTAGATAAGCAATCAAATCATCTATTTGACCTTCATCTAAACCTAAATTAGGCATACCTCTTCTACCTTCGGCGTAAGCAGGTTTTTCTTCTGGAGCATTTCTCAGCCACGCCTCAAGTTGTGTTCTATTTAGAGAACCATCTGATTCATACATATTAAAAATCCCGCCTGCAAAGGTTGTGCGACTCATTAGATGAGTGAGGTTTGGAGCAGCGTTAGCAACTAAATCCGCTCCTATAGATGTATCATCGTTTACACCTTTTATTACATGGCATCTAGCGCACAAAGATTCATACACTTCCTTTCCACGCTTAGATGATTCAGTAATAGGTTCAGGTGCAGGTTCTATTTGTCTATTAATCCATGCTTGAAAGTTTTCCGGTTCCATCGCCACTACTTGCATTCTCATTCTGGCATGCGATAAACCACAGAATTCGGTGCACTGACCAAAGTAAACTCCCGGCTCATCTGCTTCAATTTTCCAAGGACTAACTCTTCCTGGCACAGCGTCTCTCTTACCATTCAAGGCCGGAATCCAATGGCTGTGAATCACATCTCGACTAGTGATTTTAAGTTCAATTTCTTGACCAGTAGGTACGACCATCTGCGTAGAAGTAATGATGTCTGCAGGGGGTAGATTTCTAGCGTCAGATAAATCAACTCCATCCAACCCGTCAAGGTAGTATCTGTACTCCCACCACCACTGTTGTCCTACTACCAATACTTCAGGTTCCCAAGAAACAGCTTCACCGTCAACAGATAAAGCCATCACATTATTATCAGTATCGTTAATTTCTGCCAAAGTTATAAGAGTGAAAACTGAAACACCCGCAAGTATTAAAGTAGGTATGAGAGTCCAAAGGATTTCAAGTTTGAAATTCCCATGAACCTGGTCAGGGAATTCTTCATCCGAATGATCATCGCGAAAACGCAACCACAACAAAGCTGTGCCACCAAAAATAATTAGGAATACAATTCCAGCGATCATAAAAACTGGATCGGATAAGGAATCAATCGAACGAGAAACTGGACCCTTTGGTTTTAATGTGTCAAGTTCAGCACCAGATGAGCAGGCAGAAGTAACAGCAAAAATACCGAGCAAAAAAACTGAAAATTTAAATTCTTTTTTAAACATGTTCTAATTTATTCTTTTTCGTCAACATGACTTTTATCAGCGTGATGTGGTCCCTTGTGGTGAAAATCTCGCTCTCCTACTACTGCAGAAATAACACCAGCAACCAAAATTCCCGCTATCCCTAAGAAAAGAATACTTTGTATTACACCTCTTGAGATAGAAGGCCTCTTACTTACAAAAAAAGCAGTACCGAAAATAATTACACCAACTACGGTAGCTACCCAAACTGCACCTGTTACCGATGATGAAAGAAGAATTCTCGATATAGCTAAAACAACTACCCCTATTCCTAAAGCCCCAATGATTGGTATTTCTATAGGTCTCATCAGTCGTTCTCTTAGTTCACTATTTAGTTTTGGATCTGCTGTAGCTTTCTCTGACCAGTTTGTCATTGTCCATTCAAAACCTATTACAAGAACAATGATGATTCCTATAACGAAAATCGCAGAATTTACTACTAAACCAACTGCCAAAATACTTACTCCTAAAGCAGCAAATACAGGCCACCAGGAACTGCCTACCACGCTTTGAGCTTCCGGAACTTCTTCTGTGCCAAGCAACTCACTCGCGGCCTCAAGGTCACTGTCACGAAATGCTTGGGTGACGATACCAATGACAGCCATTGATGCAGCTCCAATCATGAGAAGTGTGTAAACAACATGATTTCCAACTCCGCCCTTCCAACCGAGTGAAATGGGACCTGTTTCTGTTCCACCAGTGGTATATCCGGCAAAAATAGCTGCTGCGACCATTAATACGCAGAGACCAAACCACAGTTTGAAGCCAGTCGAAAGCATTAGTTGATCACACCCTTACTTCGCTATGTATATGCCGATCCAAATGATCGAATAGACAGCTACACCTGCATACCAGTAGAAAGATAGTGCGGAAACCAGATCCTGATGACGTCTAGTATCTTGACCTCCAAAAGCCCTTACAAGGAGAAGTAAATTCCAGATAACACCAATCGCAATCATTGTCATATGAGCCCCAACAATAGTGAACAGCAATGTGGTTGCCTTGCTGTGGTCAATTGGCAATCCGATGTCATTTAAATAAAAAACAGTTTGGTTGATTACTGCAACTCCAAGAAGAGCTGTCAAACCGAGCGCCAAATATGCATGAATCCGATCATTGTTCGAAACCGAACGCACAGCCCAAGCCATAGTTATAACTGAAAGTGATAAAGTCGCCATGTTCATTCCGCCTGGTACGAGCTGTATAGCCCCTTCTGGAAACCATTCGCTTCCCCAAGCATTAGCGTCTGCACGCATCGAAAAATATATTGCAAACAATCCTGCAAAAAACATTACAGAAGTGATACTTCCAAGAACTGCCCCAGTGACAAGTGTTCTTGGTCTTGACTCTGATGGCGGTAAAGCTGTATTAGACATTATGTTCCTGCCTTCTCAGCTTCATCCAGTAACGGCCTTTCAGATTCAACTATCACTATTTCGTCTGTCCATTCAAGAGTATGACCGCCCCATGGGTCCACTTCAGAAAGCGAACCATTTTTAAATCTCGCTAATTCAACAAGTATCAATGCAACAGCACCACCAAAAATTAACAACGAGCCTATGAAAGAGAACGCAATAAGAGTCTTTACTATCAACTCAGCGGATACTTCCTGAAGGAAACCCACTGTTGTAAAATCATCCAAGCCTAAAAATCCATTTACTGAATCTGCAAAGCCGCTTAACAATGCACCAGCTGTAATTAAAATGCCTGTAATTAAACCGAAACCTTGCTTTGCGCTTTTACCGATAATTCGTTCACCCCACCAAAGCATTGCAGCAACTATCGCAACAAGTCCTGCACCAATGGTTAGTTTCATTTGAGCAGTAGTAGAAGACCTAGACACAAGTTCAAATGGTTCTATTGCTCTTAAAGCTCCTACTACCGCACCCGAAATCAAAAGCAGTAACGATAAAAGAGAAAGAACCAGAGGAGCTGGAGGGTGTTTAGTGACATTTTTAGAACCCATACGTAAAGTCTCAAAAAGTCCTCCGAAAAGTAAAAAAATTAACGGCGCTGCTAAAAAAGCGGTAAGAACGTACAAAGCTTCTTCCCTCACCGGGGTTCCGGGCGTGTCAAAAAATGGCTGAGCGTAAGCTCCAAAACCAACAATTCCAAAAAGAGCTGAAAAGACTAAGACAAGGTCATGATTATAAAGTTTCTGACGGACTTTTACTGCCACCGGAACTATGTCATACACAATCCCTATCACCGGTAAAACAAATACATATATCTGGGGATGCGTAAATGCCCACGAAATTTGATCCCAAATAACATCTTCAGATCCAAAATAAATTGCAGAACGGCCTCTTAAATCAACATAAGCAATAATCGAATTTGCTGCTAAAACTGGTAATGTCAAGATCCAAAGTGTTCCCGAAACCAGCATTGTCCAACTGAAAATGGGTATCCGTCGCAAATTCATTCCCATACATCTACCTGAAATGATGGTTGTAAGCAGACAAATAGCTGACATACATATTCCTGCTATGACTAAAAGAAGTCCTACAAGTGTGAGTGCAACTGCTTCACGCTGGCTCCCAAGTTCTGGAGATCCAAAACCTCCGTCAGCTAAAAATCCAAAAACTGTGATGCCAGAACCCAAAAACCAGACCCAAAAACCAAAAGCAGCCGCTCTTGGAAAAATAATAGAATTTGCACCAATTTGACGAGGCACTACACACATAGCCAGACCAATAATCATTGGAACTACAACCAAAAGAACTATGGAAGTTCGGTATAAAGACCAAAACTGGAAAAACTTGTCGACGTTCGAAAAAATTAAGTAACTATCAGAATCGAATCTAACAATGTCAAGCAAAAACCCTAAGAGTGTTGAAAAAATAAAGTAAATACAACCACTGAAAATCCATGATTTTCCTATAGAAGAATTACTTGTGTTAGTAACCAAACGCTCTACGAAAGTTTGGTTTTGTTCACTAGTAACCGCTACAGAATCTGGTGCGATATCAGTAGTAGTCATTGAATCCTGTGTCCTGGGGGTTAGAAAAAATCGAAACTTTGCTCAACTAAATCTACCTGTTTTTAAAGTAAAAAAAGTTGATCAAACAAGTATTAATTATGACACGCTAGCCGTTTTATAACATTCAAAACTAATTATTCAAGATGAAATTTTTTTAAATTATTAAAACACGATTATTTCTATAATCCATTGCAATTTAACAAATTCAATTCTTTTACAAAAAGAATTTCCAAGTTCAAACTCACAAGAGAACATCTAAAATCATAGAACTGAAAAGTAAAAAAATGTAAGTTATCGAATATCGAAACAATCGTGAAGCATTTTTTTCAATTGGATTAAGTAAGACTTTCAAAGCAAAAAATAAAAAGAGGGACCCAAGTCCTATAGCCGCAACCAAGTAATAAGTACCCATTTCTGCAACAAAGAAAAAAGCCAGAGAAAATGCTATTAAAACAATTGAATAAAAAACTATTTGTCTTCCTGTTTCTTTTAGGCCTGTAACAACTGGAAGCATAGGAACTTCTGCTGCAGCATAATCATCGCGGTAATTGATTGCTAAAGCCCAAAAATGAGGCGGAGTCCAGAAAAAGATCACACTAAATAATAGAATCGGAGCCCAACCTAAAGTTCCTGTTACAGCTGCCCAACCAATCAAAACAGGTACTGCACCAGCTGCACCTCCAATAACGATATTGCTAGGCGAAGAACGTTTTAACCACATCGTGTAAACAAATACATAAAAAGCAGTCGCCGAAAGAGCCAAAAATGCACTTAAAAGATTAACGAAACCAAAGAGCCAAATAAATGCGAATACTTCTAAAACAAAAGCAAAAACTGTCGCTTCTTTTGTTGTAATTGCGCCTGTAACTAAAGGACGGTTGCTAGTTCTGTTCATTTTCTTATCAATATCGACATCTAATACCATGTTGAATGAATTAGCTCCAGCCGCAGCGAACGTACCTCCAACCATGGTTGCAACAATGAGCCACAAAGAAGGTGTTCCTTTTTCGGCAACAAACATTGTCGGAACAGTTGTGATTAACAAAGTACGAATTATCCCTGGTTTTGTTAAAGCGAAAAAAGAATTTACTCTAAAACGAATTGAATCAGGACTGTTAACACGCATCATCCTTAGGCTATGGGTTCATTTGACTTCGCAAACGTAAAAAACTGGTTTTAAGAAATAAGCCAATCAGATGGAGACTCTCCAGCAGGAAATAACTTTTGTTGAAATCTATGCATTCCTGCTAACCATCTATCTATGTCATCACTTTTACGTCGTGAGTATTCTGAAACTTCAGGATGGGGAAGAATATGAAATTTTTCTTCTCTAACTCCTTCGATGACGCTTTGAGCTACCTCTTCTGGTGTCAATACTCCGTCAACAGCAGCCGGATTAGAAGTACCTTCAGATAATAGCTCTCGGGTTGGGCTGTTTTGTAAAATATCTGTTTCTACGGATTGTGGACATAATACCGAAACTTTAATTCCATGCTCTCTATATGAGATAGATAAGAACTCTGAAAGAGAAATTGCGGCATGTTTAGTTACAGAATAATGGAGTGAACCCAACTGAGTTAAAAGACCTGCTGCAGAAGCAGTGTTTAATAGATAACCACCACCAGCTTCAACCATGTGAGGAATTGAATGTCTAGCAGCCCAAAGATGAGCCATGACATGAACATCAAACATTTTCTTTAGTTCTTCATCGGGTGCCTCTAAAGCACCCACTGTTACATAACCTGCGTTTGAAACCATTAAATCTATTCGGCCAAACTTTTCAACTGCTGTAGATACAAGACCCGAAACTGCACTCTCATCTGATACGTCGCACTCGACTGCTAAACCACCGACTGCTTTAGCAACTTCTTTTGCACCAGCCATATCTAAATCTGCTACTACTAAACCTGATGCTCCTTCTTTATAGAAACGTTCAACTAAAGCCCTACCAATTCCTGTAGCACCACCAGTTACAACCGCGACACAATCATTTATCTCCATAATTTAATCTTATGTAGCAAAATTCATTACTATCGCACTGGAATTAAGAATTGGGTTTTGACACTCAAACGCGTTTAAAAGTTAAGACCGTATTAACATAACTAATGTTCTTTTTATAAATAGAAAAACTACGAATAATTTTTGCAGGAGGCGATAAAGATACTTTGAAGAGGAACGCGAATACTCAAGCCTCTGCTATCGTGGCAAAACTTCTAAAGGAAATGAGCCCCCATCGTCTAGTGGCCTAGGACGCTGGCCTTTCACGCCGGTAACACGGGTTCGAATCCCGTTGGGGGTACAAAACTAAATAAATCATAAAGTAGCTAAAAAACACTTTTGGTGTGAAGTTGCTTTGGTCCTGTGGTGCAGTTTGGAGTGCACGCCGCCCTGTCAAGGCGGAGGTCGCGGGTTCAAATCCCGTCAGGACCGCAAAACTGGAGTTTTTACCGCAGTTTGCGGTCGGGTAGCTCAGTTGGCAGAGCGTCCGCCTGAAAAGCGGAAGGTCCCCGGATCGATGCCGGGCCCGACCACAATTGTCTATAAAATTTGTAACATCATGACTGTCACGTTCTTAAACAAAATGATCACATGAAACTAAACGAAACAGCATCCCAACAAGCGTTACGAAATGACTTGCGAAAATATTTTGCTGGAATCATGACTGAAGAGACAAGAGAAAGTCTAAGAAATACAGATCAAAGTTCAGAAATCCGTAAAAAGATTTTCCTACAATTAGGAGCAGACGGGATGTTAGGCCTCGGTTGGCCTGTTGAATACGGAGGTGGTGGACGGCCACCATCAGATCAGTTTATTCTTTTCGATGAAGCTCAAAGAGCCAACTGTCCAATGCCTTTCGTGACATTGAATACAGTTGGACCAACAATTATAGAATTTGGCACAGAAGAACAAAAACAAAAATATCTACCAGGGATTTTAAATGGTGAGATAATTTTTGCGTGTGGATATTCCGAACCCTCTGCAGGAACGGATCTTGCTTCTCTCCGCACTAAAGCTGTTAAAGACGGAGATGAGTGGGTAATAAACGGAGGGAAAATTTATACAAGTGGCGCTAATGAAGCGAACTATGTCTGGTTAGCTTGCAGAACTGACCCAGAAGCAAAAAAACATAGAGGTATTTCACTAATTATCGTTCCTACAGATTCAGAAGGTTTTTCTTGGACTCCGATAAATACTGTTGGCGGTGTTCCAACAACTAGTACTTACTATGACAATGTAAGAGTCCCAGCAGAGAATCTGTTAGGTGAAATCAACAGTGGCTGGCAACTAATTACTACTCAACTGAATCATGAAAGAGTTGGTCTTGCAGCTACTAGCGCTTTAGCTTTTCGTCTTTACGAAGAAACACTGACCTGGTCTACTCAAAATGAGTCCTCAGAGGGAGGATTGGTAATCGATCAGCCCTGGGTCCAATTAGATTTTGCCCGATGCTATGCAGAACTTGAAGCACTAAAACTTTTGAACTGGCGTATGACAATTGACGTGGAAAAAGGCCGCCTAACTCCCGATCGTTCATCTGCAGTAAAGGTCTACGGGACTGAGGCAGCTGTAAGGATTTACGAACGATTACTAGGAATTATCGGCATAGAGGGACGTATAAAAGGAGGTCAACACGGAACAGTTCTTTTAGGTGAGCTGGAAAGAGCGGGACGAGCAGCTCAAATTAACACTTTTGGTGGAGGTGTTAACGAAGTCATGCGAGAAATTGTTTCGTGGGTTGGACTAGGAATGGCGAGGGCTAGCCGTCAAGCAGAGAGTAAAAAAAGCTAATGGATTTCGACTTTTCGGAAGATCAAATAGATTTATCTAACCTCGCTAAAACAATTTTCAGTGACTTGTCAACAAGTGACAGGGTTGCGCAGATTGAAAAAACCGATCAAAGATTTGACAAGAATCTATGGGAAGCACTTTCCGATTCCGGGTTACTGGGAATAACTCTTCCTGAAAGTTATGGGGGTCTCGGTTTAGGGATGGTCGAACTATCTCTTGTACTTGAACAACTAGGAAGGAGAGTTGCCCCTGTCCCACTTTTTGCAACTTCTATTCTTGGATCTTGGGCAATAGCGAAATTCGGTAAAAGTGATCAAAAAGAGTATTGGTTGAGAGATGTTTGCGCAGGAAATCAAATACTTACGGGAGCATGGACTCCGCAAACAAATTTAAAAAATCTCATCGCTGAAAATGATGGTAATAAATGGCGCATAACAGGCGAAAAACTTGCAGTTCCTGCTTGTAATTTAAGCAGCGCTGTTTTAGTTCCAGTAACTATTGATGAAAATCAAAGAATTGCAATCATCTCTCTAGAAAAAAAGGGGTTACATAACAAAATCGTAGAAACTACAAACCTTGAACTCCAAGGGAATCTATCATTTGATGCTGTTGAATTAAGGGAAGAAGATCTTTTAGATGAAAAAGGTGAAATTATTTTTCAGGAAGTATCTCAAAGAGCAAAAGTGGGTATCTGTGCAATGGTTCTTGGCTGTTGTGAAGAAGCTTTAACTATGACCGCTCAACATGTTTCAGAACGAGAACAATTTGGAAGACCATTGTCTACAAATCAAGGTGTCGCATTACAAGCGGCCGATGCTCATATTGACATAGATGGAATAAGAGTCACACAACTACAAGCTGCATGGCAAATTGATGAGGGTTTGGAATGTTCTAAAGCTGTGTCTGTAGCAAAATGGTGGGCATCAGAAGCTGGGCAAAGAATTGTGGTTACCACCCAACATTTGCATGGTGGAACAGGTGCAGATACGACACATCCAATTCACCGTTACTTCTTATGGGTTATCCAATTAGCTGATACTTTGGACGGAGCGGGCAAAAGCTTAAGCGCTCTAGGAAAATTAATCACCGAAGAAGCTTTGAACTAAAATATTTAAATACCAAAACCGTCAATTATTGGTTCTTTATCGGAGAAAAAAGGGGCCAATTCTGAATCAATTGTTTCAAAGGACCACGCTTCATTTGTCGAAGTTTCAAAAATTCGTTGAGGTTTCTCATACACGACAAGTTCTCCACCCCAAATTTGTAAGACATTTCCAGAAACGCTTTCAGAATTAGATGACGCTAACCAAGCCACTAATGGAGCCACGTGTTCAGGTGCGTATGTATCAAAACCTTCTTCTGGTTTTTCAAAAAGTGAAGCTGAAGGGCCACCCATATTCATACGCGTTCTAGCTCTCGGAACCAAAACGTTTGCATTACACCCAAATCTTTGTAATTCTCTAGCAGCTGAAAGTGTTAAGGCGATAATCCCCGCTTTGGCCGCACTGTAGTTTCCTGTTCCTAAAGCTCCTATCAACGCAGCTTCTGAAGAGGTGTTGATCATTCGTCCGCCTAAAGGTTTTTCACCACCCTGTTTCCAAACTTCTCTCCAATGAGCCATTGTGTGACGCATCATGCAGAAATGTCCTTTTAAATGAACCCTTACAACCGAGTCAAATTGTTCTTCAGTCATTTTTTGCAACATCGAATCCTGAATGAAACCTGCGTTGTTAACCAAAATATCTAAAGAACCGAATTTATCTACAGCTGTATTTATCAACTCCTTAGACTGATCCCAGTCGGCAATATCACCAAAATGTGCCGTTGCATTTCCTCCTTGTGCGATAATTTCAGCAACCGTAGAATCCGCTGGTTCAGTATCGGATCCAATTCCATCTCTTGAGAGTCCAAGATCATTAACAACAACACTTGCTCCGTGCATCGCCAACTCCACCGCCTCAGCTCGTCCCAGACCTCTTCCTGCACCAGTAACAACGGCCACTTTCCCGTCAAGAACACCCACGCTAAATCCTTTCAAAAATTGTTGCCGTGCCTATTGCTCCGCCGCAACACATAGTAACCATTGCTAAAGAACCATCTCTTCTTTCAAGTTCGTTTAATGCAGTAACCATCAGACGAGAACCCGTCGCTCCTACTGGATGACCTAGTGCAATCGCTCCACCGTTTACATTAACTTTTTCAGAATCAATATCTGGATTTTCCCCAAGCCAAGATAAAACAACAGATGCAAAAGCTTCATTGCATTCAAATAAGTCAATATCAGAAAGACTCATCCCAGACTTTGACAAAATCTTTTTTGTAGCATCTACAGGGCCATCCAGTAAATAATAAGGATCAGTGCCAACAACTACATTTGCGACAATTTTTGCACGAGGCTTTAATCCGAGAGCTTTGGCTCGCTTTTCATCCATCCATAACAAACCTGCTGCTCCGTCAGAAATTTGTGAAGAGTTGCCCGCTGTATGAATGCCCCCCTCTAATACTGGATTTAAACTTGCAAGAGATTCATAATTCGTATCACGAATACCTTGATCAGTATTCACCAATAAAGTCTCACCAGTTTCCTCTCCTTCAGAATCCAAAACAGGTGCATTTATTGGAAGAATCTCATTTTCAAATCTTCCTTCACTTTGTGCAACCGATGCATTTTCCTGTGAACGAAGACCCCAGCGATCTACCTCTTCACGACTAATACCTCTGTTTGAAGCTATTCGTTCTGCAGCTTCGAATTGATTAGGACTATCCCAAGGAAAATCATCAGGTTTCGAAGAACCAGGACCGTTGAAAACATTGGCTCCCAACCCTACTCGGCTCATCAATTCCACTCCACAAGCCAATCCAACATCAATTGTTCCCGCTTCTATGAGAGCATGAATCAAATTGTTGGCTTGCTGTCCTGAGCCACACTGAGTGTCGATAGTTGTGGCACCTGTCGTGTAATCCCCAGCTGTGTTTAACCATGCTGTTCGAGTTACGTTACTCGCTTGTTGCCCAGCCTGGGTCACGCAACCACCTATTACCTGCTCCACTTCAGAAGATTGAATTCCTGCTCTTTCAACTATTCCTTGCTGTAAAAGCCCGAGTAATTGAGTGGCATGAAAACCATTGAACTGACCGACTAATTCTCTTCCCCTTCCGATAGGGGTTCTCATCGCTTCTACAATGACAGCCTTCCCCATACAAACTCCTAACTTATTATTTTCTTAATCATCGCCGACGGCATTAGATTTCACCACATTGTTTTCAAAATAAACCATAAAGAAGCATCTCAGATAAAATCCTTCTGTGGATCACTCTCCAAAAATCATTATTCCGGACGCCAATCTTAGAGATATAGGCGGTAAAAAAACCCAAACTGGCATGGAAGTAAAAACCGGATATCTATTTCGAAGTGGACACTTAAGCGAATTAGAAAAGGAAGATTTTAATCGGTTTAAAAATTTGCAATTAAAAACAATCATAGATTTGCGAAGACCTTCAGAAATCGAAAAGTACCCAACTCCTAATTTAGAAGAGGTTGAGACTCTTAATTTCTCAGTGTCTTCTGACGATAACGAATTTGCTGTTGCCGCCAATTTTATAGATCGTGCGCAAGAACCTAGTGAAATCACAGGAAAGATTATTGAAAAATATTTCAAGAATTCAGTCACTGAGAAACTTGATTCTTATATACCAGTTTTTAAATCATTAACTAATACCGACAATTTTCCTTTACTTTTCCATTGTGTAGCAGGTAAAGACAGGACAGGAATCGTCTCCGCTTTTCTGCTCGGGATTCTTGATGTAAATGAATCTGTAATAATTGAAGATTACTTACTTACAAATAAACTACGCGAAAAAGACATGCAACTAAAAGAAAAACAAATAAGAGATCACTTGTTTGAAACCACTGAAAATGGTTCCGAAAAACTTATAGAAGAACGTATGGAAATAGCTCAATCACTTCTATACGCCAAAGAGAGTTTTATAACTTTAATATTTGATGAGGTCAAGAAAAATTTTGGGACTTGGGACAACTTTAGACTTAACGGTCTAAAAATCGATAACGAAAGATTTAAAAAACTGACAGACTTTCTATTAACGGACTAATTATAAATTCAACAGAGATGGCAGTTCCATCAAATGGTCAATTACGAAATCTGCTTCTAATTCGTTCTCTTGATCATCATTTGCCCCTCTAAATCTGACACTTGTCATACCAATGCTTCTTGCACCGAAGACATCAGTGCGTTTCAAATCACCTACATGGGCCGCCTTGGATGGATTGATGTCTCCCATTCCTCCTAATGCTTTCATAAATATTTTTTCGTCAGGTTTGTAAACACCTACTTCATCAGAAAATGCAAAAAAAGTTATGTAGGGAGCTATACCGAATTCAGTTAAAAAGAACCGTAAATGCCTACCAGCCGATAGAGAAGTATCACTTACTATCGCAGTTTTTATACCTTTCTTAAACAAATACGTCAAAACTTCTTCTGCTCCTTCAACGACGTCGACTTTTAAAGCAAACGAAGCTTGATCAAAAGTTTCCGCAAAAACTTCACGATCCTCAGAGTTAATTTGCTCACCAAAAACGTTAAAGGCGTCTTCTAATGCCTCTTTCGCTGTGTATTGACGGCCAGCTCGCCATTCAACATCAAATCTAACTGGAAGCATTTCAAGAACTGATAGCAATAAATCAGAGGAAATATTCAAACCTCTTTCATCAATTACTTTTTGCCAAGCAGATTGTCTAACTTCAATACCACCTGGTTCGCTAACTAAAAGAGTATTCCAAAGGTCAAAAGTTACACCTTCAATATCGATAAGCTTAGATCTCAATTTCTAATTCTTTTTAATCAACGACAAACTTTGTCATTTAATGCTGCTCTAGCAACAGCTTCAGCAACTTTGTATGGGACAGATTTATTAAAAACTGAAGGAACAATGAAATCAGGATTCAAATCATTTTCTTCGATCGAATCAGCTATAGCTTTTGCGGCAGCTAATTTCATATTTTCAGTAATCTGAGTTGCTCCTACATCCAGCGCTCCACGAAAAATTCCGGGGAAAGCCAACACATTATTGATTTGATTCGGATAGTCGCTTCTTCCAGTTGCCATCACAGCTGCCAGACCATCAGCTTCCTCCGGACGAATTTCAGGATCTGGGTTAGCCATTGCAAAAACAATAGGATCTGAAGCCATATTACGAAGATCACTTGCATCAATAAGTCCTGGTCCGCTCAAACCTATAAAAATATCTGATCCTTTGATCACATCGTTCAAAGTACCCATTTTCCTGTCCGGGTTTGTGTTATTAGCAAACCACTCCTTTGCAACATTTAAATTTTCACGACCCTGATAAACAGCTCCGGCGCGATCAACACCCACTATCTCTCCAACTCCTGCGCCAATTAATATCTTTCCCACAGCGACTCCAGCAGCACCCATGCCAGCTATTACAACTGATTGGTTTTCGATCTCTTTACCAGTCAAACGAAGCGCGTTCCATAGAGCAGCGAGAGTAACAACTGCTGTTCCATGCTGATCATCGTGAAAGACTGGGATATCAAGAGCTTCTTGTAATGCTTCTTCAACTTCGAATGCTGCTGGCGCAGCAATATCTTCAAGATTTATTCCGCCAAAAGAAGGTGCAAGTTTTTTGACTGTTTCAATAATTTCATATGAATCCGTTACATCTAAACAAACTGGAAAAGCATCTACTCCAGCAAACTCTTTAAACAGAAGAGCTTTTCCTTCCATTACAGGCAAGGATGCCTCAGGTCCTATATCGCCCAAACCAAGCACCGCTGTTCCATCGGTAACAATAGCGACTGTATTTTTCTTAATTGTCAGTTCATGAACTTGAGATGGATCTTCATGAATAGCCATACAAACTCTCGCTACTCCCGGGGTGTAGGCCATAGAAAGGTCGTGATTGTCAGAGATTTCTGCCAAAGGTAAAACTTCAATTTTCCCACCTTTGTGCATTTCAAAAGTTCGATCATGCCAAGAAAGCAAATCAACGCCTTCTAATTGTTTTATATGTGCAATTACAGAATCTACGTGTTCCTCGTCCCTACAATTTATTACAACGTCATTCGTTAAAATTTCACCCCGAACGTCAAAACCGCCCATTGAGACGATATTCGCTCCAGCTTCGCCAACAGCTGTAGCAAATCGTCCCAAAGTATTAGGGACATTTTGAAGTTCAACTTTTACATAGATTGAATAAGCAGCAGTTGGTAAATACGGCATAAGGCTTAAGCCTACGAGCAGTATTGGGGATAAAACTATTGATTTTCGTAATCAAAACCTAATTCGGGTGCTGACACTAGCGCATGAAAAGAAATTCCTTCTTTTTTAGCTTCTAATGCACAACTTCCACCACGATCAACGACAGCAAGAATCATCACAGGATTCCCACCTAGCTCACGTACAACTCTCGCAGCTTCTAGAGGAGAAGTTCCTCTTGTGACAGTGTCCTCACAGATAACCACCCTGTCATTTTTATCCAAAGCACCAGCAAGTCGGCCTTGAACACCGTGATCTTTAGACTCTTTTCTAATACTAAAAGAACGGAAAAACTTGCCTCTGTTAGCTGCAATAGAGGCAACTCCAAAAGCAACCGGATCTGCTCCAGCAGCCAGTCCACCTATCGCTTGGATGTCATCGGGTATTGCTTCTATGGCGGCTTCAGCTACCAATAGCATCCCCTCAGGTCTACAAATTGTCTGTTTAGCATCGCAAAACCAATTACTTTTACGGCCTGATTTTAAAACAAAGTCGCCTTCTTGAATCGAGAACTTTTTCAAATGAGCGATCAATTCATTTTTATCCATAAAGCGAAGTTACCTTAAAATTTCGACCTGATGAGAACCTTCGACTATCTCACCTATCACACAGGCCGGTTTTTTTTCTTTTTTCAATTCTTCCAATACTCGATCTGTTGAATTCGGAGGTGACCATAAGTAGTTTCTGAGAATCAATTTCATAAATATCTCGAACTTTTCCCGAATGCACATGAGGCAAATCAAGTCTCAAAAGATGTTTCCTTTTTAAATAATAGATTCTGGTTTATATGAAGCGGCAAGGGGTCTGTGTGTAACTATGTCAGCAATTTTTTCTATTACTAACTGAACTTGATTTGAAGCATTACCTATCAGGACTGTCCTTTGGCTAAATAGTTGATTCATTTCTCCTTCATTTAATGGAAAACGGTCATCTGAATCAAGAAGTTCAACAAAACTAGGACCCTCTAAACCTTCACGCCTAGAGATAGAAGACTTCTGAGCGTGTTCACTTATAATTTCATGGGCAGTTTCTCTACCAATCCCTTTTTGCACCGCTGCCACTAAAAGCCTTGTCGTTGAAAGATACGGAAGTTCTTCCAACAACTCTTTCTCAATAACCGCTGGAAATGAACCGAATTCATCAAGCACAGTTAGAAATGATTGAAATAATCCATCGATCGCAAAAAACGAATCCGGTAAAGCTACTCTTCTAACCACAGAACAACTCACGTCCCCCTCATTCCATTGATCCCCGACTAAGCCTCCTAACATCGATAAATAACCTTTTAGCACCAATGAAAGACCATTAATTCTTTCAGAAGTTCTGGTGTTTGTTTTATGAGGCATGGCTGATGACCCCACCTGTCCCTGTTGAAAACCTTCTGAAACTAAGTTATTTCCAGCCATTAGTCTGACTGTTTTTGAAAAATTTGAAGGCGCACTTGAAATATGAACAAGTGCAGAAACAACTTCAAAATCCATTGATCGGGGATAAACCTGACCAACAGAGTCTAAAACTTTATCAAAACCCAAAATTTCTGCTACACGGTTTTCAATCAAACTCACTTTTTCATTATCCCCTTCAAATAGATCTAATAGATCTTGTTGAGTACCGACTGGACCTTTCAAACCGCGAAGAGGAAAATTAACTAATAAGAAATTTGCTTTATGGTAAGCATTGATAAGTTCTTCAGCCGTATTCGCAAAACGTTTACCAAGAGTCGTCGGCTGTGCAGCAACGTTATGGGTTCTACCAGTCAACATGAGTGAAGAATTCTCAGCAGCAAGACGACCTAATCTGCTTAATGAAGCGACAACTAAATCAAGAACTAAATCCAAACTTTTCTTAATTTGTAATTGTTCAACATTTTCAGTCAAGTCTCTAGAGGTCATTCCCTTGTGCGCATGTTGGTGTCCAGCTAACTCAGAAAACTCCTCTAATCTGGCCTTAACATCATGACGAGTAATTTTTTCACGTTTGCGAATTGAATTTAAATCAACGGATTCAATGACTGATTCATAATCTTCAATTACCTGGTCTTCAATTTCAATACCAAGTTCTTTTTGGGCTTTTAATACTGCTACCCATAGCTCTCGTTCAAGAATTATCCGAGATTCAGCCGACCAAATGTCAACCATTTGCTGGCTCGCATAGCGGCTGGCGAGAATATTTTCCACAATCAAAACGAGGTCATTCTATCTTGCTGACATTTCATTGACAGGTTGAGTAGTCGAAAAAGGTATACCTGGATTTCCTGGGGCTACAAACACTTCAGCTGTTCTTGCAAGCACATGAGCCAACGCGTGCTCTCTTCCGCCTGACCCAACAACACAAACCTTCATTTAACCTCGTTATTTCTGACGTCTGAAATATTGATGGCGTCCTGGGCCTACCCCAACTAAGTCGACCGGAATATTTAAAGAATTTTCTATAAAATTCAAATAGTTTTCAGCTTCTTTTGGAAGTTCCGATCTGTTTTTAATCTCTGATAAATCACACTTCCAACCTTTAAATTCCTCATATATAGGAACTGCCTGATTCTGTAAAGACTGGTTATGCGGTAACCAATCGTGTCGTTTGCCCTCAAATTCATAAGCAACACAAATTTTTATTGAATCTAAATCATCTAGAACATCCAATTTTGCAATTGCAAGCTCAGTTAAAGAATTAACACGACAGGCGTAGCGAAGCATTACGAGATCTAGCCAACCCACACGACGTCTACGACCTGTATTAGTTCCGTATTCATGACCAACGTCAATAAGATGATCGCCAATTTCATCAAATAATTCAGCCGTAAAAGGTCCAGCTCCAACTCGTGTTGTGTAAGCCTTAGTTATTCCTATTATTCGATCAATATCAAGTGGACCTACACCAGATCCAGTACAAGCTCCCCCTGAAACTGGATTGGAAGAAGTCACAAAGGGATAAGTTCCGTAATCTAAATCAAGAAAAGTGGCCTGAGCTCCTTCAAGCAATATACGTTTTTTTGCACTTAACTCTTCGTGGACCAAATAAATTGTGTCGGCTATGTGTGGCACTATGCGTGGTGCAAAATCATCCAAATATGTTTTAGAGATTTCAACCGGATCCATTGGGGAATGATTAAAGACTTGAGTTAAAACACTATTGATATATTTCATCGTTGCTTCTAATTTTTGTCTAAAAATATCACGATCTAGAAGATCTTGAACTCGGAGACCTATTCGTAAAGCTTTATCCGCATACGCGGGGCCGATACCACGTTTAGTTGTGCCTATTTTTTCATCGCCAAGATTACTTTCATAAAGTGCGTCTAATTCTTGGTGATAGGGAAGAATCAAGTGGGAATTTCCACTTATACGCAAGTTTTTTGTACTAACTCCACGTGATTCAAGATTATTCATTTCTTCAATCAGAACACCTGGATCGACTACAACTCCATTACCTATTATTGGCGTTACATGCTCTGACAAAATTCCACTAGGAATCAGCTGTAAAGCAAAAGTTTCTCCATCTACTACCAAAGTATGGCCTGCATTATGACCGCCCTGATAGCGAACAACCATCGACACATCCTGAGCGACTAGGTCAGTGAATTTACCCTTACCTTCATCACCCCACTGTGTTCCTACAACCACTGTTGCAGGCATATAAATCCTCCTAGATAGGGATAATTACTTGCTGATCTTACCTTTATTCTTCTGGTTTTTTTTAGCATTTTTTAAGTGCAATAAAATATTTGTCATTAGAAGTTAAGTCACTTGAACTAAAGATTGTCTTTTCCACATGCCTTGTGGAAAAGTCTCTAATACCCTTTCAGACAAAGGGGCTAATTGTGGAATGAAACCTGTTTGTAACCTTTTTGTTATGAAATATTTTTGAGATTTATTTGTAAAACTGCAGGTCAAGGCCTTTTCTGCTGCCTAAGTAAAGTAACGCTTTGTTTTATGGGTACAAGATCTCTGCGATACTGACGATGCACTTCAGTAACTGCCTCAGCGATTTGACTTTTTGCCATTTCAAGTTCTCGATTCAAACGAATTACTTCAGCTTCAAGTTCTAAAATACGCTTAACTCCTTGAAGATTTAACCCCTCAGCAGTTAAATCTGCAATCCGTCGAAGGAGTCTTATATCAGTATCGCTGTAACGACGATTTCCTCCAGCTGTTCGAGCTGGATCAAGTAATCCACGGCTTTCATAAATACGAAGAGTCTGGGGATGCATTCCAGATAATTCTGCTGCAACTGAAATTACATAAACTGCTTGATCTGGTTGTGGTCTTTCCATATCAATTTTCCCCTGTCTGAGCGGTAAAACTCAACTCACTAATGACCTTAGCTTTATTAATCATCGCATTAATCCTTGGGCGTTTTTTTAGACATAACATCAGCTAACTCCTCAATAAGTAAAAGTTCTTTGTCGCTTACCTGTGTTGGGATTTCAACTTCAACTGTTACCAAAAGATCACCAACTCCTCTTGGAGTAGCAACTCCGCCTCCTTTAACGCGAAATGTTCTTCCATTTGGTGTCCCAGGAGGAATACGCAACGTCACTTTACTACCTTCTAATGTGTCGACTTTTACCTCAGACCCAAGTACAAGCTGAGGAAAAGCAACTCGGGTGACAACGGTCAAATTTTTACCTTCTCGTCCAAAAAGATCATGAGGTTCTACCTGCACGATTACAAATAAGTCTCCAGACCCCGCAGGTCCAGATTGACCTTTACCTTTTACGCGGACTTTTTGACCATTTTCGACACCAGGAGGAATCTTCACTTTTACAGATGTAGATCCTTTCCCGTTTTGATTTCCTAGGGTCAAAGTAGTAGTAACACCGTTTACAGCATCTAGAAATGAAAGAGGAAGGGTGGCTTCTATATCTAGACCTCTTTGACTCCCCCTACTTGGTTGATTTCCGAAGAAATTCCCAAAAATCTCACTTATATCAAAAGGTATTCCACCTGAATCAAACCCATTAGAACCTGAATTGAAACTAGATCCAAGTGGACCTAAACGCCGCAATTCATCATATTCAGAACGTTTTTTTTCATCTCCAATAACGTCATAAGCAGCAGAAATTTCCTTAAATTTGGTTTCGGCTTGTTGATCATCCGGATTCGCATCTGGATGAAGTTTGCGTGCAAGTTTTCTATAATTCTTAGTGATTTCCTTAGCTGAAGAATTCTCTGAAACGCCAAGAATTTGATAGAAATCTTTTTCCAGCCAATCTTTCTGAGCAATCACTTAATATCTCACAAACCTATTAACCACGTACTTTAACCATTGCGGGTCTAAGTATTTTGCCTTCCCAGAAATATCCCTGCCGCAACACTTCACTTACTACCTGTTCCTCTTCATCTTCATTACCGGGCTCATGCGAAACGGCTTCATGTATAGATGGATCAAATTTTTCCGAAACTGCACCAACAAGTTTTAAACCCTCATTTTCCAAAGAATCTATTAGTGCTTTTCTAATCGCCACCACATCTTCAGCCCCATGTAAAACAGCTGCATCACAAGCATCGAGAACAGGCAGAAGTTTCTCGACTATTTCTCCACGTGCGAAAGTACGTGTTTCACTTATTCGTTTCTTTGTTTGCTTTTGATAATTATCAAATTCAGCCTTAACGCTTTGCAAAAGGTTTAAAAATTCATCACGTTCTGACAAAATTTCAGCGAACGATATTTCATTCGGAACAGCAAAGTTGTTGCCCTCTTCGGTAATCTCACCAGTTTTAGATGAGTCATCTGTCTCTTCGCCATGTTCTTGATCTGAGTTGTTTTGTAACGTTTCTTCCATGGATTCAGAAGAAAGACCATTCTCTTTTTGTTCTTCTGGATTTATTAAGTTCACTGTTCTTCAACAATTTCAGCGTCAACTACATCATCATTTTCCGAACTCTGAGATTCTGAATTTTCTTGAGCAGCAGACTCATAAATTCTTTGTCCAAATTCTTGGCTAGCTGTCATTAAAGCTTCTGTAGCAGTTTTTATTTCTTCAATATCATCACTGTCTAACAATGTTTTTAGTTCAGTTAGTTTTTCCTCGACAGTGTTTTTTTCTTCTTCTGAAATATTTTCTGCCTGGTCTGTAAGCATCTTTTCAGTTTGATAAACAAGATTGTCTGCATTGTTTCTAATTTCAGCTTCTTCACGACGAGACTTATCTTCTTCAGCATGCATTTCAGCATCCTGAACCATCTGATCGATCACATCTTTATCCAAAGCTGATTGACCAGTAATTGTCATGGATTGTTCATTATTTGTGGCTTTATCTTTTGCTGAAACATGAACAATTCCATTTGCATCTATATCAAAAGTCACCTCTATTTGAGGCATCCCACGCGGCGCGGGGGGTAGATCAACTAGTTGAAACTTTCCTAAAGTTTTATTGAATTGAGACATTTCTCTTTCACCTTGTAAAACATGGATCTCAACCGATGGTTGACTGTCTTCGGCAGTTGTAAAAATTTCAGACTTTTGTATAGGAATCGTTGTATTGCGTTCTATAAGTTTTGTCATTACACCACCCTTGGTTTCTATTCCCAACGACAATGGTGTTACATCAAGTAGTAGAACATCTTTGACTTCACCTGCAAGAACCCCTGCTTGAACAGCTGCACCAACTGCTACTACTTCATCAGGATTAACATTCTTGCTTGGTTCCCTACCTGAAATCTCTTTCACCAAATCAACGACTGCAGGCATACGGGTAGAACCACCTACTAGTACTACATGATCTATTTCACCCTTACCCACATCAGCATCTTTAATCGCTTGTTCAAAAGGGCCGCGACATTTTTTCAATAAGTCTGCAGTTAGCTCATGAAATTTTGCACGCGTTAATGAATAATCCAAATGTAAGGGACCACCATCTGTAGCCGTAATAAATGGAAGATTTATTTGCGTTTGCTGGACTTGTGATAATTCTATCTTTGCTTTTTCAGCTGCTTCCTTAAGACGTTGGGTTGCCATTGGGTCAGAAGCCAAGTCAACACCATGATCGTTTTTGAAAGAAGTCACCAACCATTCGATAACTGCTTCGTCCCAATCATCTCCACCCAGATTTGTGTCGCCATGTGTAGATTTAACTTCAAATACTTGTCCTTCTCCGTCAATCCCCACTTCAAGAATAGAGACATCGAATGTTCCGCCTCCTAAATCAAAAACCAAAATTGTTTGATCGGAGTTTTCTTTGTCCAAACCATAAGCCAAAGCTGCGGAGGTAGGTTCATTAATAATTCTTAAAACATCTAAACCAGCGACTTGTCCTGCCTCTTTAGTTGCGGTTCGTTGGGCGTCATCAAAGTATGCAGGAACGGTAATAACAGCTTCAGTGACAGGGGTTCCAAGATAAGACTCTGCATCTCGCTTTAGTTTTTGGAGCGTTCTAGCGGAAATTTCTTGTGCTGTATAACTCTTATCATCGATTTCTTTTTTCCATGTAGTACCCATGTGTCTTTTAACAGATCGAATAGTTCGATCTGGATTTGTAATTGCTTGTCTTTTAGCTACTTCACCTACAAGAACTTCTCCATCTACTGAAAAAGCAACGACAGAAGGAGTTGTACGTGAACCTTCAGCATTAGCGATCACGACCGGATCACCACCTTCGAGGACACTTACAACTGAATTAGTTGTTCCTAGATCGATTCCTACAGCTTTACCCATTTTTTTCTCCTGAATTTTTATGATTTTGTTAAAAATAAGCTCTTATCTTATATAATATATGTATCATTTTCTATGTCATATCTACTATATAATCTTTAGTGGGGTAATAGCAACATTTGATTATAGTTTTTAAGTATTGTGTAAAAAAAGAGAAAAAATGGTGAGTTTATAGATGCCAACCCTAATTCTGCTTCGGCACGGCCAAAGTGAATGGAATGAACAGAATCTTTTCACGGGATGGTACGACTGTGATTTAACGGCTACGGGAATAAAAGAAGCTATCCAAGCAGGGGAGATGCTTCTTCAATCCGACTTAATACCTGATGTGATACATAGCTCGTTACAAAAAAGAGCAATTAAAACAGCTGAATTAGTTAATAAAAGCATTAACAAAAAAATACCGATTTATAAAAATTGGCGTCTAAACGAGCGCCATTATGGCGACCTAACCGGACTAAACAAATCAGAAGCAAAAATAAAATTCGGTGAGCAAAAAATTCAAGAATGGCGCCGGGGGTACAATACGCCTCCACCTCCTATAAGGCCTGAGAACCGTTTCAATCCAAAAAACAATGAAACGTACAAAGATTTGAATGAAGAATTAATTCCATTAAGTGAATGTTTAGCAGATGTCATGAATCGCTTACTTCCCTATTGGTTTTCAGATATTGCGCCTGAGCTTAATTCTGGGAAAAAAGTTCTTATCGCTGCGCATGGAAATAGCCTCAGGGCACTTTGTAAACATCTAGACAAAATCGGAGATGAGGAAATCGTAAAACTCAACATACCAACAGGCATACCTTTCATTTATGAACTAGACGACGAACTAAATCCAAAAATGAAAAAACCTGTTTCAGAAAGAGCGATTGATAAAAAAGCTGCTTTGGCTCGCACTGAGGCTGCGGAAAATCAGAAACACTAAGTGAACCCTCAAAGAATGGTCTTAAATTTATAATTTATCCAAAATAAGTAAAATTATTTTCTAGACTAAAATCATAAGAGCTGTTTGTACATCAAAATTACATATCAGTCAGATACAAGATAGGGTCATCAAGTCATGAAAAAACCCAGCATGCGACCACATCACGCGATCATTGGACTAGGTGTTTTAATTGCTCTTTTCACGGCACTTTCTGGAGTGGCAGCATCTATTTTTAAATTTCACGATGACTCTCCAATAACCAGGGAGGTCTTTGAAAACATACCCGGTTCAATAAAATTTGCTTTCTATTTAGTGACCTCTTTAATGCTTATTTACGGATCTGTTCTTTTCGCTAACCGCGTTAAAAACTGGGAAAGAGGAACGCCAGATAATCGTTCTACTAACAAAAAAAATGCTAAAGCTCGTTTTTCAGATTTCAGAGCTGGCGTTTACATGCAGACCCTGTTACGCGAACCAGCTGCCGGCATAATGCATTCTTTGATGTACTTCCCTTTTCTAATTCTTCTCGCAGTCACAACCACCCTTGAAATAAATCATCAACTTCCAGAAAGTTTAAAATTTTTACACGGAGATGTATACCGTGCCTATACAGCAGTTGGCGATATCGCAGGGGTGCTTTTCCTCATTGGTGTTGTTTGGGCTTTGGCCAGAAGATACGGACCGAAGCGATTTAGACCATACAGAATAAGAATCAAATCAAAACCTGAACATGCCGTCGTATTGTTGATCTTTTTATCTATAGGTGTAACCGGTTTTGGTGCAGAAGCTTTTCGAATAGCTCTTGTTGAATCAGACGCTAGAACTGCAGAGACCTGGTCACTCATTGGGTATCCATTGGCAAAAATTATTGACACTTCAGACTCTTTGACAAATAACGTGCACGGTTGGCATCAATTTTGGTGGATTTCTCATGTGCTTTCGTTTATAGCCTTTTTGGCTCTTCTTCCAATAACAATGCTTAGACACATGTTTACTTCCCCATTAAACATGTACTTAAAGGATCGAGACCGACCTAAAGGTGCGATGAAGCCGTTGCCCGATCTTATGGAAACCGAATTGGAAACTTTCGGAGCTTCAGTAATCGAAGACTTCACATGGAAGCAATTACTCGATACCGATTCCTGCACTATGTGCGGAAGGTGCACAAGCGTTTGCCCAGCTCATGCAACAGGAAAGCCTCTGGATCCAAGAGAAATAATTCTCAAAACCGGTGAAGTAATGGCTGCAACTGGCGACCCAGTTGTATCACCACCCATTGGAGTTGACGCAGAAATTTCAATTTCAGCCAATTCAATGTTTGAAAGAGTTACACCCGAAGAAATTTGGGCTTGCACGTCTTGCAAAGCCTGTGACGAAATATGTCCTGTAAATATAGAGATCCTCGACAAAATATTGGATATGCGCCGCTACCTGTCACTAATGGAATCAAATTTTCCTACGGAATTAGGCAATGCATATAGATCAATGGAAAATTCGGGCAACCCATGGGGATTGTCTCAAGGTTCAAGAACCGAGTGGATTGATGACTTGGAGGGTGTTGAAGTAATTGATGGTGGTGAACCTCTCGAAAGTGAATTCCTCTATTGGGTCGGTTGTGCTGGCTCTTTCGACGATAAAAATAAAAAAGTTTCCAGAGCGATGGCTCAACTGTTAACCATGGCAAAAGTTTCCTTCTCGATTCTTGGACCTTCTGAAATGTGTACTGGTGACCCAGCAAGAAGATCAGGAAACGAATATATATTCCAAATGCTGGCTGCCCAAAATATAGAAACTCTTAATTCAATGGGAGTCAAGAAAATCATCACTCAATGTCCTCATTGTTTCAATACGTTAGGAAATGAATATCCACAACTTGGAGGTCATTACGAAGTTGTACACCATTCTCAATTACTTGAATGGTTAATTGACCAAGGAAAGCTTGACATGACGGACGCTGAATTGAATGAACGACTCGTTTATCATGACTCATGTTATTTAGGTCGCCACAATGATGTATATCAGGCCCCAAGAAAAGTAGTCGCCAGTATTGGAGGTCTTGAAGTTGTCGAAGCGGAACGACAAGGAACAAAAGGGATGTGTTGTGGCGCTGGTGGCGGAAGAATGTGGATGGAAGAAGACACAGGTAAAAACATAAATGTAGAAAGATCCCAAGAATTGCTAGCAACAGGGGCAGACAGAATTGCTACAGCATGCCCATTCTGTTTTGTAATGATTGATGACGGAGTTAAGGGAGAGGGTGTAGAAGAAAATGAGGTAAAAGTAGGAGATATAGCAATCCATCTTCTAGAAGCTCTTCAACCAAAAGAAGATAAAGCAAAATCTTTAGAAACTACCTCACAGGGAAACAACGAAAATAATTAAAAATTTTCCCAATATCTGCTTGCTTTTGGCCCTTCTTGACCTCTGTATTTAGACCCAAGGTCTGAGGATCCATAAGGCCTGTCGGCAGCAGTGGTCATTTTTACAAAAGAAATCTGACCGATCTTCATGCCGGGATAAAGAGTAATTGGCAAGTTAGCCACATTCGAAAGTTCCAAAGTCAACTGTCCATCCCAACCAGCATCAACATAACCAGCTGTTGAATGAATTAATAAACCTAAACGGCCCAAACTTGATTTTCCTTCCAATCGAGCTACTAAATCATCCGGCACAGACACTCTCTCCAAAGTGGACCCTAAAACAAATTCACCCGGATGAAGCATAAAGGGGTCATCGCCACTAGCTGAAACCTCTTGAGTCAAATTAGATAAATCTTCTCGAACATCTATATGCCCTAAAGTGTGATTCTTAAATACAAGAAAACGGTGATCCAGATGAAGATCCACTGATGACGGCTGCAAACAATCTTTATCAAAGGGCTCGATAATAATTCGCCCATCCTGAATTGCTTCAAGAATTGACCGATCAGAAAGAATCATGATTCGAATAATAAACTAATTAGACAGAAGTTAAGCATTACCACTCCATGGATTTTTAGAGAAAAAATCTCTTATAAGCGGTTCGTAATACTCTAATGAGTTTGATTTATAAGAAGGGTCAAATGCCGGTGAGTCATATTCAGCACAAAATTCCTCACAGTACTCATAGTGTTCATTTTCATTAAATGCATCTCTTGCATTACGATTCCCTCCCAGATGGTGCCAAAAATAGTACCCCTGAAAAACTCCATGATTTTTGACCATCCAATGATTAGCCGGAGAAACAAAAGGTTTAAGAATCGCCGCCGCAACATCGGGATGATTATAAGGAGTTAACACATCACCAACATCATGCAATAGCGCACAAACAATGTATTCATCATCACGACCATCTCGTTCAGCTCTTGTAGCAGTCTGAACACTATGTTCTAATCGATCTACAGGAAATCCGCCATAATCATTTCTCAATAATTCAAGCTGTTCAAGAATTCGACCTGGTAGAGCAGCCTCCAATTCACTTCTTTGAGACATAATCAACTCCCAATCTTCTTTTGTGGAGTCAGCAAAAGAAGTAAAAGCTGCCCTTGGTGCGTTTTCAATATCAGTCATTAGGCCTCCACATCTGCACTGGAAATCGTAGAACAGAAAATCACAAAATGCTTGTTGAACGCACTTTTTTAAGAACAAGTTTCAAAATCTACTAAACGCCAGCAACTCATCCCTCAACTGATGCGAGGTTCGATTCTCAACACGCACTCACACTATATTTATTGTTCTGGATAAAAAATTTAAATCAACTACTAAGGTTTTAACATGGATTTAGAATCAGGATCATCAATTGAAAGTTGTGACTACCACACAGCTGGCGAGCCATTCAGAATAGTTGATGCGGGTCCGATGGAAGGATCAACTGTCATCGAACGTCGATCATGGGCAGAAGAAAACCTTGACGATCTTCGAAAATTCTTAGTCCATGAACCTAGAGGACATGCCGACATGTACGGCGGTTTTATTGTTCCCCCCGATGATTCAGGTGGAGATTTAGGAGTTGTTTTCTTTCATTCAGACGGATTTAGTACTGCATGTGGACATGGAACAATTGCATTGGTGACTTGGGCAATAGATAGCGGGTTTATTAAATCAAAAGCAGATCATCTTGAAGTCGTGATTGACGTGCCTTCTGGAAGACTATTTACAAAAGCCAAAATACTTAATGGAAAAGTCGAAAGTGTCACTTTCATTAATGTTCCTTCTTTTGTAAGCGCTAAAGAAGTAAAAATAGATACGGCATTTGGACCAATAATTTTAGACGTATCTTTTGGAGGGGCTTTTTATGCTTCAATCGAAACTAATCAGTTAGGTTTAAATACAAATTCAAAAGACTTAAACAAATTAATTGAAATCAGTAAAGAGATTAAATCGAAAACTCAAAATCTGAAGTTAGCTGAACATCCTTCAGACAGAAGACTGTCAGGAATATACGGTTCAATCTTTTATGAAACTCTGGAGGAAAAACCTCTAAGACAACGCAATATAACCATTTTTGCAGATGGACAAGTCGACAGATCGCCATGTGGTTCAGGTACTTCCGCACGACTTGCCTTGCTTCATGAAAAAAACCTTATAAAAACTAATGAACCTTTTTTTAACCATGGAATTGCAGGTGGAATGTTCAAAGGGCAAGTAATCGAAACAAAAGAAACTGGCATAATTACATCTATTGAAGGATCTGCTTATTGCTGTAGTAAGAGCTCTTTCTATCTCGACCCGCGTGACCCAATCGGCATGGGATTTAAACTGAAATGAAAGAAATTCGTCACTACTCCGCTGATGAAATTTTTTCATTTGGTATCAAAAACACTATTTCTGCTCTGAAAAATAGTGGTGTAAATAACGACGAACCTATTCCTAGAGAACATATTCCTCTAAACCCAGGAGAAGATTTTCTCTTGATGCCCGCGATTTCCCCAACTGGTATAGGAATAAAATTAGTCACAGTAATGTCGCAAAATCCAACTATTGATCTTCCTCTTGTTCATGGCTTCTATCTTTATTGCGACAAAAAAACCGGTGTTCCCAAAGCTACTTTTGATGGTTCGGCTTTAACCACGCTTAGAACACCTGCAGCATCAGCAGTTGCAACAGAAATACTTGCAAAAGAAAAAGTCAAAAATTTAGGAATTTTTGGTACAGGGGTCCAAGCACGTAGTCATATTGAAGCAATGCTTTCAGTTCGCCCAGAAATTGAACAAATTTTTATTTCTGGAAGAACACTGGAATCAGCTGAAAAATTTATTAATTCTTTAAATATAAAAGATCTAAAAATTAATATAAGTCCCCCTAAAGAAACTGCTGCCTGTGATTTAGTTTGCTCATGTACAAGTTCTAAAACACCAGTAATTCCGACTGAATCAGTTAAACCGGGAGCTCATCTGAATTTAATAGGATCTTTTTCTGATGAACAAAAAGAAGCAGATTCAAAGTTAATACAAAATGCGGAAATTTTTGTAGATCATAGAACGGCTGCTGAAGAAGAAGCTGGGGAACTCATAAGTGCCGAAATTGAAGAAAGTTGGTCGTTCGACCAGATAATAGGAGACTTTTCACAACTGATTCAGAAAAAAGTAGGTAGAAGTTCCGCAGAAGCTATAACACTTTTCAAATCGGTTGGCCTTGCCAGTTGGGACCTAATTGTTGCTGAAACGATCTATAAAGAAACAAATTCGTAAAATTAAATTTTCCCACTGTGCTTAACGGGATATGACGTGGAAAAATAAAACTTTACAGAAACGGCTGAAAATGAAAAACGATTCTTCAAAATCTTCAGACCCCGTTAATGGAGATCAAACCAAACTGTCTTCATTAACTTCAGTGGTTATTGATGAGGAAGAGCGTCGAGCAAAAGAAAAAGAATCAGAAATAATTTTTCCAGATGACCTTTTACCAGGCGTTAAGTCAGAAGGAATTAGCTTTAAAAAAGGTCTGCGACTCGGCGGCGGAGCAGCAACATTTTTTACTCTCGCGCTTTTATCAGGGCTAGAGGAACTTCAAACTGCAGCTATAAATGTCTTAGCTCCAGATATAAGAGACACATTTAATGTTAGTGATGGAACAATTACTTTCATAGCTAGTTCATCAGCGGCCTTTGTTGTATTGGGTTCTCTTCCAATGGGTTGGATGGCAGACCGATTAAGAAGAGTTCCGATAATTGGCTGGGCCAGTTCAATTTTTGCAGGAATGGTTTTCCTATCAGGAATTGCAGTTAATGCATTTATGTTCTTCTGGGCAAGGTTTGGAGTTGGAATTGCAAAAGCAAGCACAATCCCAGTTCACAGTTCCGTAATTGCTGATACTTACCCGATCGGCATACGAGGACGACTCGGTTCATTAACTGGGATCATTAATAATGGACTGAGAGTCACCAGCCCAGTTCTAGTAGGAGCGATAGCCCTTGCAGCCAATGGCTCAGATGGAATTGATGGTTGGAGATGGTGTTACTACCTTCTCGGAATACCTGTTGTAATTATTGCTTTATATTCGTTTTTCTTAAAAGAACCAGAAAGAGGAAAATGGGAAAAAACTGACGTTCTAGGAGAATCTTTCATTGAAGACAAACCTTTACCTATCTCAATGGAAGCAGCATTTTCACGATTGCTACAAATAAAAACAGTTAAAACAGTCGTTGTCGCTTTTAGCGCACTTGGATTTGGTCTTTTTACGGCACCTGTTTTAGAAAATCTTTTTCTGGAGGACGAATTTGGATTAGATGCATTTGAAAGAGGAATTAGTGGAACAGCAGGAGGAGTTTTTGCTGTTATAGCTCTTATATGGGTAGGTCCAAAATTTGATCGTCTTTGGAGAGAAAACCCTACTCGAACTCTTCATTTAATTGGCTTAGGAATAGCTTTAGCTGGAATACTCAAACCAGTTCAATTTTTTATGCCCAATGTTGCCTTATTTGTGATAGCGGGAATACCTAGTCTGATTCTCCTAACTGCTTCTTTTGCAATGGTAAGTCCTATTTTGCAAGCAATCGTTCCATACCGATTACGTGGCACTGGTTCAGCTTTAGTAACTCTCTACATCTTTTTTATAGGTGCAACAGGTGGAGGACTGATTTCTCTTCTTTTCACAGATACTTGGGGACCGCGTATCACCGTTATAGTCCTTACTCTTCCCTCTTCAGTAATTGGCGGTTGGATAATGTACCGAGGTGCCAAATTTCTAAGAAATGACCTTTCATTAAACGTTCAAGAATTATTTGAAGAACAAGAAGAACAACGTCGTAGATCTAACACAAACGAAACAATCCCCGCACTACAAGTAAATAACGTTGATTTCTCTTATGGCACAGTACAAATTCTTTTCGATATTTCACTAGAAGTAAATAAAGGTGAAACACTCGCACTTTTAGGAACAAATGGGGCTGGAAAGTCAACTCTCCTTAGAGTCATTAGTGGTTTAGGAGTTCCAAAAAGAGGTGTAGTGCGACTTAATGGTCAAACAATCACTTATGCCTCTCCAGAAAGACGAGCAAAGTTAGGAATCCAACAACTCCCTGGAGGATCAGGGGTGTTTAGTGACATGACGGTTAATCAAAATCTAATTATGGGTGCTTACATTCATAAAGACAATAAAGAAGATGTTAAAGAAAGAATTGAAAAAGTATTTGAGCTTTTCCCGGAACTACAAAAACTACAAAAACAAAAAGCAGGGTCACTATCAGGTGGTCAACAACAAATGCTCTCACTTGGGCGCGTTCTACTTCATGAACCAGAAGTTCTTCTTATTGATGAACTTTCTCTTGGTCTAGCCCCAACAGTCGTTCAAGACCTCTTAAATATCATCGAACGCCTTCAAGAGAAAGGTCAAACAATGATTGTCGTAGAACAATCATTAAATATTGCCCTTTCAATTGCTAATAGAGCGGTTTTCTTAGAAAAAGGACAAGTTCGCTTTGAAGGTTCGGCTCAAGAACTCGTCGAACGTGATGATTTAGCGCGTGCCGTTTTCCTTGGAGATGAAGGCGGCTGATGTGACTAGATCCCTAGAAATTGTTCTATCCGAGTCACCACAAATACTCGCTGTATGGACCACCCGCCAACTTTGGTTTGATGGATTAATTAATGGAATGGTTTTCGGCTTACTGGCTCTCGGAATAGTACTAATTTATAGATCTACACGTGTAATAAATCTTGCAGTGGGCAATATGGGGCTCCCTGCTGTAGGGCTTATGGCACTAATGGTCATCAATTATGGCTTTCCTTATTGGATAGCTTTACCAATAGCTCTACTAGTGGGAACTTTAGTTGGATCAATTATAGAACTTGCCATAATTCGTCGACTATTCACCGCCCCAAGAGTAATAGTTTTAGTTGCAACAATTGGAATAGCTCAGCTAATGCAAGCCGTTTTGGCCGCGTATCCAGATATTGAAAGTAAAAGAGGAGTCAGATTTCCAGTTCCTATTTCTGGAAAATGGAACGACGTTTTTGGTCTTCGAATTACTGGCCCCAAATTAACAATCCTTATCGTTGTACCCCTTCTAACACTGGCTCTTTCTTGGTTTTTAAATAAAACTATTTTTGGACAAACTGTGCAAGCCTCTGCAAATAACGCTGACCTTGCAAAATTATCTGGTATAAAACCGAAAGTAGTTTCACTTTTTGTTTGGACTGTAGCTGGAACACTTTCAAGTGTTTCTCTTCTTCTTCTATCAGGAAGCAGAGGATCCCTAACAGGAATAACAAATCTCGGGCCAAACACTATGACCAGAGCTTTAGCAGCTGCGGTTATAGCTGGTATGTATTCATTCCCCCGCGCTTTAATTGCAGGAATAGCGATAGGTATTGCTCAAGCTCATGTGCAATTCGTTTTCCTGGATCAAGTAGGCCTCATAGATTTCATACTTTTCTTAGTAGTGGCAATTGCAGTCGCATTCCAAAGTAGATCTTCGACTGCAGAAGAAACTTCTTTTTCTTTCAGCCCACGCAGAAAACCCATTCCAGAAAGACTTAACCAATTTTGGTGGGTTAGGAATTTGTCATCCCTAACTCTTACGGTGTTATTTATTTTTGCCATTGTTCTACCATTTATAGTTACATTGCCTTCCCGACACCTTCTCTACGCAAGTGTTCTGGCATTTGCGATATGTGCCATTTCACTTACTGTTGTTACGGGATGGGCGGGTCAACTATCTCTTAGTCAAATGGCTTTTGCCGGTATTGGAGCACTTGCAGCTGCTGGATTTAATCGCGGATTAGATTTCGGAGTTGGTTTCGGCGAAAAATGGCATCTTTTTTCAATCTCATTACCTAAATTTCCATTTTTAGTTTCAATGCTTTTAGCAAGTCTGGTCGCCGGTATCTCAGCTGCAATCATTGGACTAGGAGCATTAAGAGTCAAAGGTCTCCTCTTAGCAGTTTCAACTTTTGCTTTTGCTCTAGCAGCATCACAATACATTTATAGACGTCCTGTTTTAAGCGGTGGATACAACCAAAGTGTTCCGTTTCGCCGCGGAAGTCTCGGGCCAATCGAATTAGCTAGCCAAAGAGCCTATTATTTTCTCTGTCTTGGAGCCCTGGTTATAACACTTTTCCTAATAAACAAAATTAGAAAAAGCGGTGTGGGTAGATCAATAATTGCTGTTAGAGAAAATGAAAATACTGCTGCTGCGTACACTGTAGTTCCACATAGAACTAAATTAATTGCTTTTTCTTTGGCAGGGTGTTTAGCAGGACTAGGAGGTTCACTCCTAGGAGGCTTAGTTCAAAACATCCCTTTCACCGAACGATTCTTTATGATTAGCAATTCACTTAAGGTTGTCTCAATGGTTGTCATTGGTGGTCTTGGAACACTAATGGGCCCAGTCATTGGATCCATGTGGGTTATAGGATTACCAGCAATATGGCCAGAAAATGATCTTGTTCCTCTTTTCACATCAAGCATTGGACTTCTCGTACTTCTTTTATATTTCCCAGGTGGACTCGTACAAATTGCTTATTCAGCACGAAATTCTTTATTGAATTGGGCTGAACAAAAACTCGAAACTACTCCGGTTAAAACGACTACAACACCGCCTACTTCACTAAAGAAAAATATTGATTCCCACCCAATATCAGGAACTATTTTGGAAACGAAAAATATTTCAGTTTCTTACGGAGGCTTAATTGCAGTAAATGCTGTAGATATAAAGGTAAATTCTGGAGAAGTCGTGGGGCTAATCGGGACTAATGGTGCTGGTAAATCAACACTTATGAATGCCATAGGTGGTTATGTCCCTTCAACAGGAAACATCACTCTATTAGGAGACGATGTCACGCAATTAACACCTGCGAAACGAGCACGTAAAGGTTTGGGTAGAACCTTTCAAGCCGCTCAACTGTTTCCTGAGTTAACTGTTAGAGAAACTGTCCAAGTAGCTCTTGAAGCAAGAAATCGTGCACGTCTTTTACCAACCGCATTATCTCTTCCGAATGCCACACGTAATGAAATGAGTAAAACTAATCAAGCTAACGAATTAATTGACTTTCTTGGACTAGGGAGATACGCAGACTCTTTTATAGCTGAACTTTCTACAGGTACACGGAGAATAGTTGAATTAGCTGGCCTTTTAGCTTTAGATGCGAAAATGCTCTGCCTTGATGAACCAACTGCGGGAATTGCTCAAAGAGAAACTGAGGCATTTGGACCACTTCTTAAGCAAATTCAAAAAGAACTTGGTGCATCAATGTTAGTAATAGAGCATGATATGCCTATGATAATGGCACTTTCTGATCGCGTTTATTGCTTAGAAGCAGGAACCGTAATCTCAGAAGGTGAGCCATCTAAAGTACGAAACGATCCAATAGTTGTATCTAGTTATTTGGGAACAGATGAAAGAGCGATTAGTCGTAGCGATATCGAATAATTACTATTCCTCGCCATCGCTACCAGACCGGCCATCTAATAGATCTTTCCTTATTTCAGATTTTGGTTTTTCAGCAACAACCTGATTTTCTACTTCCCTGACCCAAACTGTTCTTTGGGGGAACGGTATCTCTATACCATTTTCGTCAAAAGCTTTTTTCAGACGTGCTCTAATTTTCCTAGCCGTGGACCACTGCTCCCCTGCTTCAGTTTTTACAGCTAAACGAATAGAAATAGAATCTGCTCCAAAGTTTTGAACACCCCAAATTTCAGGTTCTTCGATAATCGTCGCTGATTCAAGATTTTCTTTCCATAATTCATCTGCAACTTCTTTAATAACACTCGCTGCTAAATCAATGTCTGTGTCGTAAGCAACGTCAACGTCCAAAACAGATCGGGCCCAAATCTGTGAAGAGTTACAAACTCTACGAATCTCACCATTGGGCACAACCCAAACTGCACCATTTACATCCCGAAGAACCGTTGTCCTTAATGAAACCCGCTCAACCGTTCCCGATGCATCACCTAAATCAACAAAATCACCTTCTGCATACTGATCCTCTACAAGTATGAATATTCCCGCAATAAAATCTGATACTGCAGACTGAGCTCCGAAACCAACAGCAAAACCTACAATTCCTGCACCAGCTATTAAAGGCCCTAAGTCGAATCCAATCTCACCTAAAGCCAACAAAACTCCCAAACTGTAAGTAGTTAAAGTCGCAAGAGTAGTGAGTAAACCTCCTAATGTCTTAGCTCGTTGACGAGACCTTTCTGCTCTTTCTCGATTTTTTTGTAGACGCGCTTTGGCTCGTCTACCAACTCGAGCAACCAAAGCATCAGATTTTTCTTCATCTTCTATTAGAGATCTTTCTTGAACAAGACGACTTACAACCGTGCTAATGGCTTTTTTTAATATTCGGTTAGCTATATAAGCAGCTACAAGAATAAATAAAATCTTCAAAGGTCTTTCAACACCCCAGGCAGCTATTTCAGTCAAACGCTCATTGCCTGAAACATCCCAAATCCACTCACATACAAAACTAGGTTCTGAGCCACAAGCATCTGTCAATCCCGATGCGTCTATTTGAGCAATAATGTGCTCGAACATTAACTTCACCTCCACAATGGCAACAAATTTTAATCAATACTGAACTACAAAGTAATTCAACCAATTAATCCCGCGAAGGACCAAACTGCAACAACCAAACCAACAATTATGTAAACAAAGCTCCTCCAAAAAGGTGCTTTCCTTAAATGTTTATCATCCTGCTTTTTAGGCGGATTCAACAAAGCAGTTAGATTCCCTATAAACATGGCTCCACCAAATGCTAAAAGCAACCATTCCAACAAATCCTCACCTAAAAACACGATTTAATTTAAAAATTCCCTAGTTCATTTACCGAACCAGCTTTTTGCGCAGAAGAATCAGGTTCATCAGATCTTGAAAGGTCAGCAAACTTAGTGAAATTAGGCATATACGCTAAACGAACTCTTTCAACCGGACCATTTCGATTTTTAGCAAGGTTTATCTCAGCAATCCCCATTTCATTACTCTCGGGATTATAAATTTCATCGCGATAAATAAACATTACTAAATCGGCATCCTGTTCAATAGAACCGGACTCACGAAGGTCAGAAAGCATTGGTCTTTTGTCTTGTCGACTTTCTAAGCTTCTTGACAATTGCGAAATTCCTATAACCGGGGTTTCTAAATCTCTAGCCAAAAGTTTGAGTCCTCTACTTATTTCAGAGATTTCGACCTGTCTGCTTTCAGCTGCAGACCTACCTGTCATCAATTGCAAGTAGTCGACAACGATTATTCCTAAATTCCCTATACGGCTTTTAAGGCGCCTAGCCTTTGCACGTATTTCCATTATTGAAACGCCTGGATTGTCATCAATGTAGATAGGTGCTTCATCTAAATGACCAATACCTTTATTGATCCGAACCCAGTCATCATCATTCATCTGAGCATTAACTATTTTTTGAGAGTCAACTCGAGCCTCAGCACAAAGAATGCGTTGGGTTAGCTCCAACCGACTCATCTCCAATGAAAAAATTAATGCGGGATTATTTGAAACAGTTGCTATATGAGTTGCGATATTAAGGCCCAATGATGTTTTACCAACAGATGGTCTAGCTCCAATTATTATTAAATTGCCTTTCTGTAAACCAGAAGTAAGTTGATCAAGTCGCTTAAAACCAGTCGGGACACCTGTTAGTCCTTTACCTTGTTGCCTTTCTTCCATAGCGTCTAGGGTCTGATCAAGAAGGTCGCGCATTTGACCCATAGAGTCATTAATTCTTCCTTGTGCCAATTGATAAACAAGGTTTTCGGCCTCATCTACAGCCTTAGGTACATCTTCAGGTCTGCTATAACCAATTTCTGCCATTTCGTTAGCAGCACCAATTAATCCACGAAGTGTTGCATGTTCTTGAACAATTCTGGCAAACGAGGAAGCCGAAGTGATCGCAGGTGTCACAGCTTGGAGATCCAATAACGTTCCAGGACCACCAATACCTTCAAGCAATCCGGCACGATCTAAAGCATCTGCAACCGTTACCGGATCAGCCGGTTCACCTGTTGCGTAAAGACCACAAATTGCATCAAAAACGTGAGCATGCGAAGGCTTATAAAAATGTTCTGCTGAAGTGACTTCAAGCGCATCAGCAATCGCATCTTTAGATAAAAGCATCGCACCCAATAGAGAAGCTTCTGCTTCGATATTGTGTGGCGGAACTCTCGCTCCGGTCTTCCCTCTCTGGGATGAAATGGGTAAAGAAGAAGGTTCTTCTAAATTACGCCAATCTTCTTCAATTGCACTCAAAACTCATCCTCCAAATACTTCACACAAGGTTCCACTTTGCCACTATTGACTTGTGGAACGCCAGAGGAAAACCCCAAAAACATAGGGGAAAAGTAGCCTTTTTAAGTGGATCAGTCTGTGGATTAACTTGTGGAATAAACACAATCTATGGGGAAAACTTTAAACGTCACCTTGAACATCAACAGTGATTTGCATTTCAACCTCAGGATGCAAATTCAAAGTAAATTGATGTGTCCCAATTTCCTTAACAGTCTCGCCAGAAATATCTTTACGGTCAATTTCGAGACCAACTTGATCCTGTAATGCTTGAGCAATTTCTACAACCCCTACAGAGCCAAAAAGCTTTCCAGCTTCAGAAGCATTAGCAGAAATTTGAATAATAATTCCATCTAGTCGAGAAACTATTTCTTCAGCATCGGCTTTATCTTCAACAGCTTTTAAAGCACGTTTCTTTTGCATAGCTTCTGCTTGAGCAGTAACTCCAGAAGATGCCACAACAGCTAACCCTCTAGGCAATAAATAATTTCTTGCATGGCCGCGTGCGACGTCTACAATATCTCCAGTTCTACCCAAGCCATCTACATCCGCACGGAGGAGGATCTTCACAATTCTTCCCCTTCATCAATGTCAAGAGTGACTTCATTCTGAATATCTGGCGAAGCAGTAAACGAATCAACAATTTCCGGATTCTCTTCTATTGAAGAAATCTCGGATGATGATTCAAAATCGTCACCTTCAGTGCCAGGAGGAGGCGCGCTAGGTTGAGGAGGTGGACCCGACGCTCTATCAGAACGGTCATTTTCATTTCTTCTCTCTCGCCTTTGAGTTGTGACTGCCGCTTTGTATGGCATCAAGGCCATCTCACGCGCATTTTTTATCGCTCTTGCAACAGCTTTCTGTTGTTGAGCATCATTCCCACTGTTATGACGAGCTTTGATTTTAGAACGCTCAGATAAAAACTTGTTGAGTAAGTCGGTGTCTTTATAATCGACATACTCTATTTTCCCAATCGTTAAAGGACTAACTCTTTTTCTCCTCAAACGACCATTTTTTTCGTCAAATTGAGGACTTTTAAATTCTTTGCGTGCCATCAAAAAGGTTCCTCTTCTGTCATAGGCGGATTATTTCCAGAACTTGAATCATTCATGCTGGTATTTTCCCCACCAGCATCTCCACCTCTAGATTCATTACGGGTTACATCAACTGTTGACCACCTTAAACTAGCGGCCACTTCATCAGCTATAAGTTTAACTTGGTTCCTCTTCTCACCTTGTTCAGTCTCCCAACTGCTCCAATCAAGTCTCCCGTATACAATCACCCGAGTTCCTTTTGTAATTGATTCAGAAACATTCTCAGCCAAACTCTGCCAACAAGTAACTTCAAAAAAGTGAGCCGTTTCCTCACCGTCTCGATTACGTTGATTCCACGCTACTCCAAATCCACAAACTGGTAATCCACTAGGCGTAAAACGCAACTCTGGATCACGGGTTACATTTCCAACAATTGTTACCGTATTATCAAATGCCATATCTACTCCAATTCAAATTGCTAGTTAAGCAGTTGTACTCTCTAAAAGACCGCGTTCAACAGCCTCTTCGTCTGGAAGACGAATAATTTTATGTCGAACTATTTCACTTCTATCTGCCAACCTAAGAAGACGATCTGTTGAATCGATATTTGCTGCTTGGGTAGCTATCTCAAGAACAACATAAAATCCTTCCCATTTATGATTGATCCGATAGCTAAACTTACGTCTGCCCCATGGCTCTGTATCTTTCGACGACACAACTTTTCCATCTTCATTTTCGACAGCCGAAGCAATATTGGATAAGTAGCTTGAAATGGCTTCTTCATTAAGATCGCCATCAAAAATAATCATTAATTCATAAGCCCGCATAACAGGCAATCACCTCCTACGGTTCCGAACAAACCCTTTGATTGTTCAGAGCCCCTATTGGGGCAGGGGAAATACATTTTACCCCTATTAAAGACAAAATAAGGCTAATCCCAATAAGTAAGTTGATAAACAATTTTTCCACATATACACATATTGCTTAACAGGTGTGACAAAAAAATATTTATATAGCGCCATAAAGTCCAAGCTCTTCTGAGGTTTCAGAGCTTAAACAATAAGATTCTTCTTCTGATGGGAAAGAACCGCTTTTAACATCAGTTACAAATTCACGTAATGCAGAAACACCATCTACGTGAAATTGAGCATAACTACGGACAAATTTTGGAATAATTCTCTTTTCAAAACCTAATAGGTCATGTAGAACAAGTACCTGTCCATCACAATCCGATCCGGCACCGATACCAATTGTAGGAACATCAACAGAAGAAGTAACCATTGAAGCAACTTGAGATGGAACGCCTTCAAGAACAATAGAAAAACAGCCAGCGTGTGCCAAAGCTTTCGCAGCAGATACTAAATCCAACGCACCTTTGGTATCACGTGCCTGTACTTTAAATCCACCCATTGAATTTATTGATTGAGGTGTTAGACCTATATGTCCCATAACAGGAATTTCAGCAGATAATAATGCTTCAATCATGGGGATTCGACTTCGTCCACCTTCAAGTTTTACTGCATTTGCACCTGCTCTAATAAGTTTTGCCGCATTACTAACTGTCTCTTCAACAGAAATGTGATAACTAAGCCAGGGTAAATCAGCAACAACAAGTGCTGAAGGTTTGGTTCGTGCTACAGCAGCAGTGTGATGAGCAATGTCATCAACTGTTACTTGAAGCGTGTCTTCATAGCCTAAAACGACCATAGCTAATGAATCACCAACAAGGATCATGTCAACGCCTGCTTCATCAACCATGCGCGCGCCAGGGGCATCATAAGCAGTAATCATGACTATGGGTTTAGACCCGTAAGCACGTTTTTGTTCACGGATAGCAGGAACAGTAGATTTCGACACCACAAACTCTCCTTTTCAGTCCAGCGCATACAGCTGCCGGCAGGAGTTCATTTTACCAATAATTTAAAATTAAAGACTTTGATAGTTTTAAAATTTATTTTCCACCTAAAGATGCAGTTCTTACAAGATGATTCCAACCACAATCAGGACATACTTCAATGACGTAAGCTGAAAGGTGTGTTTTTCTATTATCAAGTCTCTGAAGCTCTCCTTTGGTAGAAATACAACGACCATGAGCGGGCAATCTCGGACCAAAAACATAAGTTACATAATAAATTTCACCTAATTCACAAATTGGGCAACGCTCTTCAATAGCAGCTCCACAATGAATAGCATTTCGTTTCAGCATCGATTGAGCATCACACAAAATTTCTTGCTCAATTTCTCCATTTTTCCAATAATCAATCACTGTTTGTCGCGCAAGTCTGTATTCAACATCAGCAGCACGCTCCAAAAAAATCAAATCCTCTTTTACAAGGTTGCTACCTCTATTAGAAAGTGGAAACTTTTTTGTTCTTACTGAATACATGAAAACACAATAGTCATTTAATTGATTAAAAAACTTGCCGGAAATATATGAAACAATTTATTTTCCCCACCGTGCCAAAACCATTTCTCTTTCTTCATCAGCTGAAATAGGACCATCACGAAGACGTAATTCTTTAAGCCACCTTAAGATTTCACCTACTAATGGACCGGGTTCTAAATTGAGTAAAACCATCAGTTCTTTCGCTGTTAAAGACGGTTCAAATGAAATTAAGTTTTCTCTTGATTTTAAACTCTCTAATGAATCTAAAAAATCTTTCGCATTTAAGTCCGAAGCCTCAATTAGATTGATGGACTCCTCAACATTCAACTGATTTAAATCAAGTGAACGACGAATCTCTTCATCGGTCCATTTTACACTTTTTGGGCCATTGGAAACCAAGTTCAAAAAATCCACAACATTTTCGATTAACCGGCTTTCTTCTCGCGACATCCTGAGTCGATGCAAAGACTCTTTAACTTCCTTTTTTGAAAGACCTTTAAAAAAGATGGAAAATCTTCGAACAGGATCATCAAGTGGTAATCGTGAAAATATTTGATTTAAATTCTGATGATCTAAATTAAGTTCGAAAGAAAGTATCTTTGACAGCAAGTTTACTTTTTCTAAGAACTCAAAACCTTTAGTAGGGTTTTCTAAAGAAAGAAGTTTTAAAACCTCTTCTCTTATTCTTTCAGCTGAAACGATTAAAATTCTTTCTGCTAAATCTTTTGCAGTGTCAACAATTTCTTGAACTGGTTGCAATTCATAACCAGCAGAGAAACGAGCAGCTCTTAAAATTCTTAAAGGATCGTCATTAAATGACTCAGAAGGAGATAACGGAGTTCTTAAAATCTTATTTTCTAAATCAGACTTACCGTTGAAGGGGTCGAAAAAATTCCCGCTATCTAATTCAACAGCCATTGCATTAACTGTGAAATCTCTTCGACTTAAATCATCTTCCAAATTCGATGAAAAAGTTACTGAAGGCTTTCTAGAGGAGGTCGCGTAAGACTCAGATCTATGAGTTGTTATTTCCATTCTTATTTCACCAATTCTCAAGCCAATTGTTCCAAATCTCTCACCTTGCAACCAGACTGCATCAGCCAAAGGTTCAACTAAAGCACGGATTTGATCAGGAGTAGCGTTAGTTGTGAGATCTAAATCAGGACTTTCAATTTTTTGGTGTATAAAAGAATCACGAACAACTCCCCCTACCAAAAAAAGAGTATGTTGCTCGTTAACAAATCTTTCCGTAACGGGACTAATTAAATTTCTCAAATGATCAATAATTTCGTTCACAAAATCACCCCATGCGACTTTGCGACCCTAGTTACAACTTCTACACCTGGTCCATCTCCTGTGGCGGATTCGGGTCGTGAATTAATACCCATTATTGAAGCAAATGAAGCAGTCACAGAATCCGTCAAAGCTTGAAGGTTGTAGCCCCCCTCCAAAAAGAAAATACACCTATTTTTTGGTGCCAAATTAAACAAATTTAAAGTCAAATCAGCAAAATCTCCTGAAGTCAATCCCATATCAGTTAAGGGGTCTTCTCTATGAGCATCAAAACCTGCAGAAACTAATATCCAATCTGCCTGAAAGTCTTCCACAAGAGGAACGACAATTTTGTCTAATGCTGATCTATATGTACTTCCAGTCGCTCCTGGTGGAAGAGGTACATTTACCGTAAAACCTTTCCCTTCTAGTTCACCTATCTCCTCCTCTGACCCAGTGCCTGGATACAAAGGCCATTGATGAATTGAAATCATAAGAACACGAGGGTCAGAATAAAAAATTTCTTGCGTCCCGTTTCCGTGATGAGCATCTATATCAATCACAGCAACTTTCTCACCTTTCGCTATTAGAGAAGCTGCGGTAATAGCAATATTATTAATCAAACAAAACCCCATAGAGCGATTGGATGTTGCATGGTGTCCTGGTGGTCTAATTGCACAAAATGCAGTTTCTGCTTGAGTTTGAATTAATGCTTCAACGGCCGCAAGACCTGATCCTGCAGCTAAACGGGCTGCATCCCATGACCCTTTACTAATTCTAGTATCAGGGTCCATACGACCCCCACCGTTGGCATCTAAAGCTTCTAAAGCTTTAATATGTTCAATTGGATGGCACCTCAAAAGTTCTGTCTCTGTAGCAATCCGTGGTTCAATTCGAACTAAATCATCACCCAAAAAAAGATTATCTAAACCTTTCCATACTGCTTCAAGACGTGCAGGCGACTCAGGGTGTTTTTTTCCTGCAACATGTTCAAGAAAACGCTCATCAGTCAAAAATAACAACGCCACTTAAAGATCGTAGTTCGAAGTTCTATCGATATAGGGCCCTTGAAAATAAGTCTTAAAAATTTCTCTTACTAAAAGCACCTAAAAGCCATATTCTGTAAGTATTACGAAAAATCTGTTTTTAGCTTTAAAAGGTTTTATAAAGAAATGCTTTTACGTATCTATTCTCGCAATAGTTGCTTTTATTCTCTTTCCAAACACAACAGCACATGCACAAAATGAGGCGAAACATCTCTCCTTGCTTGAACAACCGGTCTGGTCAGAAAATAATGACTCGTTCAAATTAAATCTTTCAATTAACCATCTGAATGAAGGAGATTTAATTGAGATATACACACTTCAAAAATTAAACAGAGAATCACTAAAGGAAAGTTTCATTTCCAAAACCTCTGAACCTACAACAGATTCATTTCAGATAATTCTGACCCAAGAACAAATTAAATCTAAAGAAATTACTATCGAATTAAATACAAATGGTCTTACAAATAATTCTGTTTTTTCTGAACCGGGAACAGTACGCCCTCTAGTCATAAAAAGCTATAACTCAAATCAAGAAAATTCTGAATCTTTAGTTTTTCCACTTATACATTTACTTAAGCCAGAAAAACTAAAACCTATTTCTTTAGCATTTATTGCTGAAATAAATGCTAAACCACCACTTCAACATGATGGAACCTACATTATCGACGGAGACGCAATTAATCAGTTAACTAATCTGGTCAACGCACTAAAAAGTAATCCTGAAATAAAAATCGCAATCAGTTTGCCACCAGCAACCCTGTCAGGTCTTTCTAAATCAAAAAACCCAAAAGATGAGCTTTTACTAACAGAGCTTAAAAATTTAGCAAAAACTCAATTACATGTTATTTCTTCCCCTTTTGTGACAAGCGACCCTGAAGCATGGCGATTTATTGATCGCTTTGAAACTTATAACGATCTTCTAAAAAGAGGAGATCGTCAAATAACTAATCAACTTCAAATAGAACCAGATCGTTTGTTTTCTTTTATCTCAAATAGTGCTGTTATAGAAACTCTTAACGCTCTAAATAAAGTTGGCATTAAAACTTTCATTACAGAATTGTCTCATATCGACCCCAAACCAGAACAGAAAATAAACCCTTTTATTACTCTAAAAGAAAACGATGGAAACGTTTTTAAAGTTTTTATTTTAGATGAAACAATAAATTTCTATTTAACGAAATTAGAAAATAAAAACTTAGACATTCAATTTCTACTAGCTGACCTCTCTTTGCTTACTTTAGATGAAACGAAAGAAGAGAAAAATCTCATAGTAAAAATTCCAAGTGATATATCTGAAAATCTTCTGAACCAATTTTTCACAACTTTGCAAAACTTTCCGAATATAAACATAAAAGCACTTCCCGTTCTTATTAATCATGTTGAGAAAAATCAAGAAATTGATAAAACCAAATACATTCTTTGGAACAAATCGCCGCAAGATATTTCCAGCAGAGCTCCAAATCAAAACCTAGCAAAAGCAGCAATTAAGGCTTACTCAGAAGTCATAGGAAAACCTCATCCAAATACTTCTTTTCTTTATGAGCTTCTCGATACAACTTCCGCTAGTGAACTAAACGAAAATGATACATCGAAATATTTCACGACTATTTATGAGGAAATAGTCAAAGTAATTGATGGATTCACAAGCCCTGAAAACCAAAACGTTAGACTTACAAGTAGAAAAGCAGAAATACCTTTTACTCTCCAAAACAGTCTAAATCATGACGCAAATGTAGTACTAATACTTCAAAGTGACGGACGTATTAGTTTTCCTGCAGGTCAAACTTTAGAAGTCAAACTAAATCCTGGTACGAATAAAATAAAGATACCTGTAAGTTCTCGTGCATCCGGTGATTCGCAAATCCGTATAGGAATAAGATCTCCAGATAAAGAACATCTTTTACAATTAGACTCAAATACGCTTTTAATAAGAACAACTCGACTATCAGGTGTGGGAATTTTACTTTTTGTTAGTGCTGTTTTTTTTCTCGCATTCTGGTGGTTGCGTTCTAGACGACTACGATCCAATCATAGGCAGGAGGAAATATGAAAATCAGAATTGTTACAGATAGCGGAAGCGATCTTTCTGATGAAGAAGCTTCAAACTTAGGTATTTTAATCGTCCCATTAAGCATCAGATTCGGCGAAGAAGAATTAATTGACCGTGTTGAACTTGGAGCGGACGAATTCTATAACAGAATGCATAACAGTGAAGATGTTCCGCAAACTGCTGCACCTTCACCTGGCGCGTTTAAAACAGTTTTTGAAGAATGCTTTGAACAAGGAGCTGAAAGTGTTATTTGCATAAATATGTCAAGCGATCTTTCTGCAACAATCCAAGCAGCAGAAACAGGTGCACGTGAACTAGATGGTAAAGATATAAGAATATTTGACAGTAAATCTGTTACAGGTGGATTGGGCACAATGGTTTTAGAAGCTGCAAAAGCTTCCAAAGACAATCGTTCGGTTGATGAAATACTCACGCTTTTGGATGACTTGCGTTCAAAAACACGCGTATACGCCGCTATAGATACTTTAGAAAATCTTAAAAAAGGTGGAAGAATTGGTAACGCCCAAGCTTTGCTTGGCAGCATGCTTTCAATAAAACCACTTATCGATGTTAGTAGCGGAATCGTTGAAGAAGCAGGAAGACAAAGAACAAGAAAAAAATCTCTTTTATGGCTTCGTGATAAATTGGCTGAATTTGAGGGGAATATTGAGAATCTAGTTGTAATGCACGCCAGAGCTGAAGACTTAGATGAATTTCTTAACACACTTGAAGGGCAAATAGATCAAACAAAAATACGTGTAAGCGCTCTTGGTCCTGTTGTGGCTAGTCATGGTGGACCGGGTGTAATAGGTATCTGTTTTACTTTAAAAAACTAGTAAAAATTAAATGAAAACTAATAAAGAAAATGAAAATTGGACTACTTCAATTACAAACAAATTTATTAAAGCAGTTTCACAATTTCGTTCATTCACAACTGATCCAATAATTTCATCATCTAAGTGGATTATTTATGGGATAGCAATATTGCTTTGTGTCTTTGTAGCAATAATTTTTTTCGTAATAGCTATTTTTAAAATTATTGACTATGTAATACCTGGAGGATCTTGGTTAGCATTTGTTTTCTTAGGTTTATTCTCTTGTATTTTAGGACTTCTCATATTAAAAAAAGGGCAAAGCAACAAACAGTAATCATTCGTTAAATGGGAAAACAAATGTCAGATAGCCACAATAAAATAGTCATAATAGGATCCGGACCGGCCGGTTTAACTGCTGCTATTTATTCTGCACGTGCTGAATTGAACCCTTTAGTTATAGAAGGGGAACCATCATCTACCGGAGATCAACCAGGTGGACAATTGATGCTTACAACTGAAGTAGAAAATTTTCCTGGTTTTCCTGATGGAATTTTAGGTCCACAATTAATGGCTGATATGAAAGCCCAAGCAGAAAGATTCGGCGCAAAATTTTCAACAAGAAAAGTGACCAAAGTGGACTTAACAAAAAACCCTTTTGAAATCTGGATAGGTGATCCAAATGAAGATTCTCCAACACATACTGCCGAAGCATTAATTATTTCAACGGGAGCTCAATCAGTGATGTTAGAAGTTGAAGGAGAAAAACGACTACTAGGACATGGCTTATCAACATGTGCCACATGTGACGGTTTCTTTTTTAAAGACAAAAAAATTGCAGTTGTAGGAGGAGGTGACTCTGCTATTGAAGAAGCGACTTTTTTAACAAAATTTGCCAGTGAAGTAACTGTGATCCACAGGAGAGATGAATTACGAGCGTCGAAAATAATGCAAAAGAGAGCTCACGAAAATCCAAAAATAAATTTTCTTTGGGATTCTGAAGTAACAGAAATACTTGGTTCAAGTTCTGTTGAAGCTGTAAAAATCCGAAATACAAAAACTCTTGAAGAAACGCAACTTGATTTAGAAGGAATTTTTATCGCTATAGGTCACACGCCAAACACTTCACTTTTCATAGACAAACTTTCAATAGATGACTTGGGATATATAGAGACAGAAGCTCACAGCTCAAAAACAAATATTGACGGAGTTTTCGCTTGTGGCGATGTCCAAGATCATAAATACAGACAGGCTGTTACTGCTGCTGGATCAGGATGTATGGCAGCCATTGACGCAGAACACTGGTTAGAAAACCATTAAATTTGAATCAAATAAAAAAAATCCTAAAGGTGTTACGCACTAAGCATCTATAAGGTGTAAAAATCCTTAAATAACTAACTACCCATGGAGAGAATAATGAGTGCGGCTATCACAAATCTTTCAGAAGAAAATTTTGAAAGTGAAATTAATTCAGCTAATCAACCAGTCCTTGTAGATTTTTGGGCCGAGTGGTGTGGACCTTGCAAAATGATTGCTCCTATTTTGGAAGAAATTGCTGATGAACAAGAAGGAGTAATAAAAATAGCAAAAGTAGATGTTGATAACGCTCCTGAATTAGCACAAAAATTTGAAATAATGAGCATTCCTACTTTGATTGTTTTCAATAATGGAGAACCTGAAAAACGTTTAGTAGGCGCCCAAGGAAAACATCAACTGTTAGATGCTTTATCAGAGTTTATTTAGAAAAATTAACCCAAGAAAAATGTTGTGCAAAACGAAAACACTTTAGAAATTGGGGATACCGGAAATGATGTTTTTTCTCTACAAATACGTCTATCAAATTTAGGTTTTTCTATAGAAAAAATTGAAATAACTAAAAAAGAATTTGGTCCCGACACTCAAGAAAAACTAAAAGAGTTTCAAAAGTTAAGAGGACTTAAAATAAACGGTGTTTTAGATGAAACCACGCTAGCCGTTTTATTAGAAGCAGCATTCAAGTTAGGCAATAGGCAGTTATATCTTCAATCTCCAATGCTTAAAGGGGATGACGTATTCGATTTACAAACCCAATTAGGAAAATTAGGTTTTGATGTCGGAAGAGTTGATGGAATTTTTGGACCTCAAACAGTTAATGCCTTAATTGATTTTCAAAAGAATTTCGGACTTATAGAAGATGGCATTGCCGGACATGAAACAATTAGAAGTCTTCAAAATATAAAAAACCGTGAGACTTCTGGTACGCAAATTTCCAAAATAAAAGAAATTGAAAACTTAAGAATTCAAAACACCGAATTAAAATCACGCCACTTGGTTGTGGGCCACTTTGGTAATAGCGCAACTCTAGCAAATGCAACAGCAAGAATGCTTCGTCAAAAAGGGGCAAAAGTAATTGATTTAAATAATCCAGATGAGGACATTCAAGCTAGAACAGCAAATGGATTTGAAGCTGAAATGTACCTAGGAATTTATATTGAGAATGATTCTTATTGCACAGTCAGTTATTTCAAAACAAAAAACTCTCAAAGTGAAGGTGGTTTTCGTCTAGCATCGCATTGTTCAAAAGCAATTAAGCAAATAATGAATGTGAAAACTTCAACTAATGGCATGCAAATGCCAATATTAAGAGCAACAAAAATGCCAGCTGTCATTTGCTTTCTCGGACCACCTGGAAAAGTCGTAGAAAACACAAATGAGATAGCTAAAGGTTTAGCTGAAGCTATTGCAAATTGGTTTAAAGATCCTTTAGAATTTGCTGAATAATTATATATTAGAAAGAATAATTATTCTAAAATGCTAAATATCCTTTGTAAATCTTCAGAATCTGCAAACTCAATTAATATTCGCCCTCTTTTACCTTTAGAAATGACAGAAACTTTAGTATCGAACCTTTCTGATAGAACATTTTCTACTTCAAGATAAGCAGCTTCTTTAACTGAATTACCCAGAATTGATTTTTCCTTGGTTTCAAATCCACTTGCATCTTGTATGTCACTAACTATTGCCTCAAGTTGACGCACTGAAAGTCCTTCTGAAATTATCCTTGATGCTAATTTTTCTTGAATTTTTCTATCACTTAAACCAGCTAAACACCTAGCATGCCCGGCACTTAAAGCACCATCAATTATCAATCTTTGGACATCAGAAGAAAGGTGCAAAAGTCTTAAAGAGTTAGCAATAGCTGGACGACTCCTTCCAACTTTTTCAGCAACTTGCTGTTGGGTCATACTAAATTCATCCATGAGACGGTGATAAGCAACAGCCTCATCAATTGGATTTAGATCTTCTCGATGAAGATTTTCAATAATTGCTTGTTCAAAAGATTCAATATCTTTAATTCTTCTAATAACAGCAGGTATAGACGACAAGCCGGCTCTTCTTGCTGCCAGCCATCTTCTCTCTCCAGCAACCAACTCATACCGACCATTTAACTCACGTAATAAAATCGGTTGAAGAACACCAACCTCTTGAATAGATGATGTTAATTCTGACAACTTATCATCATCAAAAACAGTTCTAGGCTGATAAGGATTCCGCTCTATATCAGCTAAAGGAACCTGCCTTAATTCACTTCCAAAGGCCGTTAAAGTATCTTTTTCTCCTTTGTTTTGCGAAATTAGACTTGTTTCCTGGTCACTTAATGAATCTGGAATCAATGCAGACAAACCTTTTCCTAACCCAGTTTTTTTACTCATTTAAAACCTCCCTTGCTAACTCTTTATAAGCAATTGCACCTCGCGAAGTAGGATCAAAAACCGTTATTGGTTGACCATATGAAGGGGCTTCAGAGAGACGAACAGATCTAGGTATTATCTGTTTGCAAACACGGTCACCGAAATATTCTCTAACTTCATCAGAAACTTGTTTTGATATTTTTGTTCGCGAGTCATACATAACTAAAACAATTTTTGATATTTCTAACTCTGGGTTTAAATTTGATTTAACCAAATCAACATTCCCTACAAGTTGTCCTAAACCTTCTAAAGCGTAATATTCACATTGAATTGGAACTATCACTTCACTAGCAAAACACAATGCATTCACGGTTAAAAGACCTAAAGCTGGAGGACAATCAATAAGAATAAACTCATAATTACCAACAACATCATCTAAAGCTCTGGCGAGTCTCTGTTCCCTGCTAAAGACTGTAACAAGCTCAATTTCAGCTCCCGCCAACTCCAAGCTTGAAGGTAGTAGATCAAGATTTTCTATCCCAACATTAAGAATCGCTTCAGATGCGGTTTTTTCTTGAATAATCACTTGATAGATAGAAATGTTTAATTCTTTGGTTGAAACTCCTAAACCTGTTGTTGTGTTTGACTGTGGATCCAAATCTACAATAAGAACCTTTTTACCACTTTCAGCAATGGCAGCACCTAGATTTATTGTCGTTGTTGTTTTACCAACACCACCCTTTTGATTAGCGATAGCAATAATTCTTGGACTTTTTTTGTGGGGTGATTCACCATCATTTTGAGAAGTAATCGACATTGCTCACAACATTACCTAATAAGCAAAAACAAACAAGTACCCTTTAAAAATTAGTGTTTCACGTGAAACAACGATTTTTTATGTTTCACGTGAAACATAAATAGTCTCATTTAACTAAAAGTCTTAAAAAACTGGGCTTTTTACCATTCTGTTAAACCGACGGGGATAAATTTTAGGACATTTACCATCAAGACAAAAAGCTCTGTACCCTGCTGAACCTGTATGCCATTGTTCTTTTTGTTTTAAACCAAGGGTGTTTAACCCGTCTGGTGGCCATCTGTTATCATTTTCAATTGAATTATCAGAAGGTGGTTCACTTACTATAAATAAGCCATCTTCTCTCAAAAAAGGTGTTGCACATTCTGCTGTAATTGCGGGCGGTCCAAAACTTCTAGCGGTGACAAGTTTTACTTTTTCTCTGTATTTGCCCCGACTTAGCTCTTCAACAGAACACTTAACAACTTCTACCCTTGCATCTAGACCAAGTTCAAAAACAGCTTTTTTTAAAAAATCACACCTTCTTTCACCGCGATCAGTCAACAACCAAAAACAGTTGGTAAAAGTAGATAAAACTAAACCAGGAAGACCACCACCGGTACCTAAATCAATAGCTAAATCTTCATTTTTAAGACTTTTTAGAAAAGAAGAGTTCTCTTCTGAAAATAAAAATCCCTTACTGTGTTCAATGCCCTCTCTAGATGCGTTAGCTGTTAAAAACCCTTCATGAACAGCTAAATCAAGAATTTTTTGAAGTGTTATATCACTACATTTCATCTACGATTATTACTACATGACGATCGTAATCTGAACCTTCTGAACGTGTTGTAACACCTTCTACATCAGAAACTGCATCATGAACAACTTTCCTATCCGAGGCATTCATAGGGTCCAGGGCTACTGAATTTCCATCTTCTAAAACCTCATTTGCTTGATTTACTGCAAATTCAGCCAAAAAAGTCCTTCTTCTTTCCCGGTACCCACCAATATCTACAGTTAATTTACCCTCAGCTTCACCATCTGAAAGTCTCTGAATCATGGTGTGTGAAAGCTGCGTGATTGCGCGCACTGTTTCACCTCTAGGTCCAATAGCTAGTCCAAGATTTAATCCTTGTGCTTGAACAACAGCACGATTATCTTCTATAGAGCTAACAACGCGTGCCTGTAAACCCATTTTTTTAAGCAAACCTGTTACGAAATCTTCAATGATTTCCGATTGTTCTTCAAGATTCATTTTATTTTTTTCCACAGTCTCTTTGGCTTTACTACGCCTTTCAGAATCTGTTTTAGAACTTCCTTTCTTATCAGATTTGATATCAGTATCGCGCTTTTTTCTATTGTTTGCCGCATTCTTATCGGTTTTATTATTATTAGTACTCTTTTTATTACTTTCCTTTTGTGTATTATTTTTTGGATTTTTCTTAGAATTAGTATTTCTGTCATTTCCTGACTTATTACTATTCTTTCCACCTCTACTTTGGTTTTTATTTCTCGAACGACGATCAAATGTAGGCTTCGTGTTTACTGGCTTTACTCTGGCCCGTAAGCGAGCTTCTTTCCTTTTTAATCGAAATAGAGAACTGCTTCCTTCTTCTATAATCTCAAACTGCATGTCATCTTCTGCAATACCTAGACGATCTAATGCTCTATCTTTAGCCTCATCAACGGTGGACCCCGTTGTTTCGATCCACTCCATAATTATTTCCTTTTCTTTTTCTTACGTTTCTTTTGACTTCGCGGCACATTTGTGCCTGAAGGCGTGATTCTTCCCGAATTTGCTGGTTTTTTATCAATTGGACCAGTGTTTTTAACTTCTTTATTTTTTTCTTTTTTCCTTGATTTAACAGTCTTTTCTTCATTTAAATGAGAATTGTTCTCATTACTTCCTGCTGTGGTTCGCTTTCTTTTAGCTTCTGATGAAGAAACTTTGTCTGTTGACGCTTTAACATTCTTGTTCTCTGTATTTATCGGTTTTTTTGCACTGTTTTTAGAAACATTTTTTGCGTTTTTTTCTACCGTTTCACTTACCACAACACTTTCTTTGGCTGCATTTTCACCATAAAACTTTCTAGTTATATACCCCTGTTGAATAATTCTGTACAAATTAGAAATAACAAAATAGACAACAAGAGCAGCATCAAAACTAAAAGAAATAACAGGGAGAAAAAATGGCATTATTTTAAATATCATCTGCTGTTGAGGGCTAATAGCAGCTTGTTGATTTCTTCCCCTTATTTGTTTTTGTTGATACCAGGAAGAAACAAAAACTAACAAAATCAAAATAAAATAAGGAACTGACGCGACAAACCCATCAGAAAGAGCATCACTTGCTGATCTCGCGAGATCCACACCCCAAGAAACCATTTCCTTCTCTCTACTTAAATCATTAAATAATGCACTTTGATGATCTATGTAGTCAGGGTAAAAAACTTCCAAGCGTTCAGGTGGAACAGAAATTTCTTGATTGAACCTACCTACTACCCATCCTGCATGCTCACCAATATTGGAAAGGCGTCTAGTTAATCCACGAATAACGTTATATAAAACAAGAAAAACTGGTGCCTGAACAAAAAGCGGTAAACAACCTGAAAGAGGATTGACGTTATTAGCTGTATAAAAAGCCATAACCTCTTTATTCATTCTTTCTTTATCGTTTTTGTATTTATTTTGTATTTTTTTCAACTCTGGTTGAACATGCTGAATCTTTATCATTGAACGAGTTTGCTTAAGTGTTAAAGGAGTTAAAATAACCATTATTACTAGTGTTAACAGGGTTATAGACATGCCATATGAAGGCCAAAAGTCGTAAAACCAAGACAACAAATTTGCCAATAAATCAAACATTTATTCGCCTTTTGTTTTCAGGAACATAATCCATTCCATAACCACCCCAAGGATTACATCTAAGAATTCTTTTAACTGAAAGAAAAAATCCCTTAAAAAATCCTTTTTTCTCGAAGGATTCAATCGCATAACTTGAACATGACGGGAAAAACCTGCATGTACTTGGTCTTCCAGCAAAAATTTTCTGATATACGTTAATTAACAAAACCATTATTTTAACCGCGAAACTCGTACTCTCTTGTTCTGAATTTGTTGAAGAAAAGCTAATCATTGTCTTTTCTTAAACTTTCAATAATTTTTTCTAAATTATTTTCTAAACAAACAAAACTTTTGTTTTTAGCTGCAGGAAAAACTCTTATCAAGTAATCACCTTTTGGAACTAATTTATTATTTGTAATCATTTTTGAAAAAGCCTCTCGAAGTCTTCTTTTGATGCGATTTCTAACAACTGCACCACCAACAGATCGACCTACAGCAAATGCGACTCTAATACCAACCGAAAAGTTGTCAGCTGGCTTGAAAACAACGCTCAAACATCCTCGTTTTACTGTTTTTCCATTTAAACGAAGATCGTTAAAGTCACGCTTGTAGTGCAAACGACCTATCAAGCTGACAGCCGGGCGCGACCCTTCTGCCGACGAGCTTTAATAACAGCCCTTCCAGCTCGTGTTTGCATTCTGTGTCGGAAACCATGTTTTCTTGATCTCCTTCGATTATTTGGTTGAAAAGTTCGTTTCATTAATTTAACTCCTGTTTAAACCCACATTTAGTAGAAAAATATGCAAGTTATAACAAATAAAAATCTTTTATTTTTTTAGCGATGCCTGTTTATGTCGCGTTTAATAAACAGTACAACTATTGATCGTATGTCGGAGCGCTCTATACGCCAACCGAACTGCTAACACCAAGTAAAAAAATTCAACTGTGTAAAAATAATTGCTTTTATACACAGAGAATAATTAGATGTAAAAACGCAGAAAATATTTATTGAACGCCCGCTTTGTTGATAAGTACCCCTGTAATGCTACGTTTTCCGATTTAGTAGCGCGAAAGAAAATGTTATTAAAAAGCAAAATTTTGTATCTTTCTTTCCACATAAGAATCCACACCTGTGGATAATACAGAGGAGAAATTTTGGAAGACATTATCGAAGAAAATGCAACATTTTTATGGGAATCTTGCGCTACAGCAATTAAGTCTCAAGTATCTGAAGTTGTTTGGCAGGTTACTTTTAGCTCGGTTATACCAGTTGAAATAAAAAACGATCATCTTGTAATTCAAGTTCCAAGCACAGTAGTTAGAGACAGAATAGAAGGAAGATACAAAAAACTCATTTCAGAAACACTTTCAGAAATAAGCGATGATCAATTTAACATTGCCGTCAATGTAGTAACCGAACCTATTTCTCAACAAATAGAAGAAGTTGAAGAAAATGATGAAGGTTTTGTTTTACAAAACATTGAAGAACTTGAAGGCGATTTAATGCTTACAACGTTGGGTGAAAACCAAGACAGTAAAAACCTGAACACTGTTTCTTTAACACAAGAAGAAAAACCTTCGGGAACTAAGACTTTTAAATACACATTTAACGAGTTTGTTATAGGTTCTTCAAATAGATTTGCTCACGCTGCAGCCTTAGCTGTAGCTGAAACCCCTGGACGTTCTTATAATCCATTATTTATTTATGGTGATGCTGGCCTTGGTAAAACACACCTTTTACAAGCAGTTGGAAATTATGTAGCTGATCATTACAAAAACCATGAAGTTCGCTACGTATCAAGTGAGACTTTTATGAATCGTTTTGTTGAAGCCATTAGAAACAAAACTCTTCCTGAGTTCAAACAACACTTTCGCGAAATCGATGTATTGCTTGTAGATGACATTCAGTTCATGGAAGGAAAAGAGGGTCTTCAAGAAGAGTTTTTCCATACTTTTAACACCATTCAACAAGCTGGCGGCCAAATTGTCCTATCAAGTGACCGGCCGCCTGACTCAATTCCAACATTAGAAGATAGGTTGCGTAGTCGTTTTAAAATGGGACTTGTTACAGATATTCAGGCACCGGATCTTGAAACCCGCTTAGCAATTTTAAGTAAAAAAACAGAAGAAAGCCCCAGTGGAATACATGTTCCTGATGAAGTTTTACAATTCATTGCAGAAAATATTACAGAAAATATTAGAGAGCTAGAAGGTGCTCTAACAAGAGTTTCTGCGTACGCAAACCTAAACCATGAACCATGTACCAAAGCTCTTGCAATAACGGTTTTGGGTGACCTAATTAGTTCAAATGCACCAAGACCAATTACACCAGAATTAATTTTTGAACAAACAACAGAAATGTATGGCTTTTCAAAAGAAGAATTAATTGGCGGAAGCAGAAGACGACCTCTTGTAACAGCAAGACAGGTTGCTATGTATATTTTTAGAGAATTAACAGATTTAAGCTATCCAGGTATTGCTAGAGAGTTTGGTGGACGCGATCATACAACAGTCATTCATGCTGTTGAAAAAATAAAAGGTTTAATGGCGGAAAGAAGAGAAATTTATGATCAAGTAACTTCTTTAATTTCAGCTTTACGTGATAATAAATAACTTTTCCACAAAAGCTTTTTTTGTAATTTTTTGTTGTGGACAGCTGTTAATTAACAGTGGATTATGAAATACTTCATGACCTGCAAAAATAAACCTTTATCCACAATTCACAAGACCTATTACATCTACTAAGTTAAGAAAAAACAAAGAAGTTATAAATGAAATTTAAATGTGAAAAAGAACTTTTAGAAAAAACATTTTCCCTAGCAAGAAGAGCAACACCAAATAGAAGTGGAACAAATCCAGTTTTAGCAGGTCTTTATGTTGAATTGAAAAAAAACAAACTTGTTGTTTTAGGTAGCGATTTGGATTTAACAATTCGCATAGAGCTGACAGTGGGAGGGGAGGAAGACGGCAAAGTTGTAATTCCTGGAGCGTTATTATCTGACATAATTAGAGTTTTAGAAGAGGGACAAATTTCTTTTGAAACAAAAGAAGATGAAATACAAATAAATAATGGTAAATCAGAATTTAATTTAAGAACCCTTCCTGTTGATGAATTTCCAAAATTTGAAGAGCCAGGGGGAAATGAAGCAACGATAAACACCAAAAGTTTATCTAATGCATTTGAACAAGTTGTTAAAGCTGCAAGCATGGACGATGCAAGACCAATTTTAACAGGTGTTTTATTAGCGGCTGAAGAAGAAGGACTTAGACTTGTCGCAACAGATTCTTATCGTATGGCAATAAGAGATATTCCTGGAACTGAAATTCTTAGTAGAGATGAGCTTGTATTAGTCCCATCTAGAGCATTAGATGTAGTTAAAAGAATACTTAATGAAGATAAAGAATTAACAGTTGTTTTAGGGGAAAAAGAAGCAGTTTTTAAAATTGGAAACATAAATATTGTTACAAGATTAATTGAGGGAGAATTTCCTAATTACAAAGGATTAATACCAGAAAAAAATAAAAATAAACTTGTTATTAATCGTGAAGAAACCCTTGCAGCGTTACAAAGAGTAAAACTTCTTGCAAGGGAAGCAACACCAATCAGACTAAATATGACAGATAAAAAAATTGAATTATTAGCAATCGAACAAGACATTGGTCAAGCAACAGAAACAATTGACGGTAATTATTCTGGTGAAGAAATCACAGTGGCATTCAACCCAGATTATTTAATTGATGGATTAGAAGTAATTTCAACAGAAGAAGTCTCATTAGAAACAACAGATGCATTAAAACCTGCGATTTTAAAAGGTCTAAACGAAGAAAATTTTTTGTATTTATTAATGCCAGTTAGAGTTTCATAAAATGTTTTTGAGCCAATTATGGCTAACAAATTTCAGAAACTATGAAGAAGCACACCTTAATTTCCATCAAGGAATAACACTTATAACTGGAAATAATGGCAATGGTAAAACAAACCTGCTTGAAGCAATTGCATGGTTTGCGAAAGGTAAATCTTTTCGTAACACACCAAACGAGGCTCTTGTTTTACAAAACAAAGAAAAAGCGATATTAAGAGCTGAAATTTTACATAGTAAAAGAAAAACAACATTAGAAGCAGAAATTAATTTTTCTGGAAGAAACCAACTGCAAATTAATGGAAAAAAAGTAAAAAGCAAAAAAGACTTACAAGAGAAAATCAAAACAACAATTTTTGGACCAGAAGATCTGTCTTTAATTAAAGGGGGGCCGGGTGAAAGAAGAAACTATTTAGATGAATTACTTATTGATCTACATACAAAGAATCAATTAATCAAAACAAATTTTGAAAAATGTTTAAAACAAAGAAACACTTTACTGAAACAAGCTAAAGGTAAAACAACAAATGAAATTGAAGCAACACTTGATGTTTGGGATGAAAAATTTGCTGAAAGCGGACAACAACTTGCTAACGAAAGGAAAAATCTTTTAGAAACACTTAAACCTGAAATTGAAAACACACTTAAAAAATTTACGAACAATCGAGACATGGTTCTATTTGAATATGAACAATTTTGGGAAAATGACAAATTAATAGAAGCATTAAAGACAGAAAGACAAACAGACATTCGTAGAGGTATAACTACAATAGGGCCCCACAGAGATGAAATTGCAATAAAAGTAAACGGTTTATTAGCTAAAAGTCACGCATCTCAAGGAGAACAACGTTCTTTAGCTTTAGGTTTGCGTCTTGGTGGACATGAACTAGTTAAAAAAACAACAGGAAACGAACCAATTATTCTTTTAGACGATGTTTTTTCGGAGCTGGACAGTACACGATGTCAAACTCTTATTGAATTACTTCCCAAAAAACAAGCTGTTTTAACTACAACAGGGGAGTTGCCAAGTGGTGTAAAACCAGATTATAAATACCACGTGGTAGAAGGAAGCATTAACAGCAGTGAGTAAAGATCCAATTCATTTACGTTCTGTATTAGAACAACTGCTTAAAGATTTTGGAACACCAGAGATTAAAGTTGTTACTTCCGTTGTTGACCAATGGCAAGAAATTGTTGGGATTGATTTAGCCAAAAAGGTATCTGCTGTTGCCGTTAGTGGTTCTGAGTTGATTGTTCAGGTAGATGATCCTGCTTGGGCAAGTCAAATAAGCTGGTTGGAAAAGCAACTTTTGGACAAAATTGAGAGTCTTGTTGGAGAAGAAAAAATCACTTCAATCAGAGTTAGAACGACAATTAAATAGTTAATTTAAAATGAATAAATTAAAGCTTTTAGATGTCGTTTTGACACCCTAAAACACTCCATAAATGCTATGATGGTCAAGTTGTGTTATTACCCTCTGACCTGCGGTTTTATCTTAAAAAACGTATTATTTTCCAAGTAAAAACTACTGTTAAAAATGGTGTTAAATGAGTAGTTCAGAAAATACTTACAATGCATCTCAAATAACTGTTTTAGAGGGTTTAGAAGCAGTTCGTAAACGCCCTGGAATGTACATAGGATCAACAGGCCCATCTGGACTCCATCATTTAGTTTGGGAGGTAGTAGACAACTCAGTTGATGAAGCAATGGCAGGGCACTGTTCAGAAATTGTTGTAACAATATTGCCTGATGGGGGTTGTCAGGTAAGTGATAACGGAAGAGGTATTCCTGTAGGAAAACACCACCAAGAGGAAGACATGTCTGCAGCTGAAGTTGTTTTTACAAAACTTCACGCTGGAGGAAAATTTGGGGGCGATGGATACAAAGTTTCCGGGGGTCTTCATGGTGTGGGAATTTCTGTAGTTAATGCTCTTTCTGCAAAAGTAGAAGTTGAAATTGACCGAGATGAAAAACGTCACTACATGGATTTTTCTTCAGGTGGAAACTTGGTTACAAAACTTTATGAAACCGGTGAAGCCCCACAAAGCAGAACTGGAACAACTGTAAGGTTTTGGCCTGATTCTGAAATATTTGAGGAAATAAACTTTCGTGCACAAACTCTTTTAGAAAGATTTCAAATGATGGCTTTTTTAAACAAGAGTTTACAAATAACTTTTTCAGACTTACGTGAAGATGCGATAAACAAAGAAGAAGTTGTTTATAAATATGACGGTGGAATTAAAGACTTCGTTGAACACGTGAATGCAAGTAAGGAATCACTTTTTCCAAAAGTTGGTTTTTTTGATGCAGAGGAAGAAGAACAAGAAGTCGAAATTGCTTTTCAATGGAACACCGGGTTTAACACAGACGGGCTTCATTCTTTTGCTAACGGAATTAACACAATTGAAGGTGGAATGCATGAAGAAGGATTTAGAACAGCATTAACCGGCGTTATGAATCGATATGCAAAAAAGAGAGGATTAATAAAAGACAAAGACGACAACCTGCAAGGTGAAGACATACGCGAGGGACTCACAGCAATCATTAGTGTTCGTTTAGGTGAACCACAGTTTGAGGGGCAAACAAAATCTAAATTAGGAAATGTGGATATTCGTTCATTGGTGCAAAAAACCACAAATGAAAAACTTTCAGAGTGGCTCGAAGAACATCCAGCAGAAGCAAAAATTATTTTACAAAAAGCAATTAATGCACAGCGTGCTCGTTTAGCAGCTCAGGATGCAAGACGTTCAGCGAGACGCAAATCGGCTTTGGATGGCGCCGGAATGCCTGAAAAATTAAAAGACTGTTCCTCACGTGACCCCAGAGAATCAGAAATATTTATTGTTGAAGGAGACTCTGCAGGCGGTTCAGCTATTCAGGCTAGAGACCCAAGAACAATGGCTATTTTGCCACTTAGAGGAAAAATATTAAATGTTGAAAGAGCGCGTGCTGATCGGATGTTAAAAAATTTGGAAATTCAAACTTTGATTCAAGCTTTAGGTGCTGGTTTTGGTGATGATGAGTTTGACCTGGAAAAAATTCGTTATCACAAAGTTATTCTTCTTTGTGACGCAGATGTTGATGGAAGTCATATAAGAACACTTCTTTTAACTTTTTTCTACCGAAAAATGAAACCTTTAGTTGATGCTGGACATATTTTTATTGCTCAACCGCCTTTATTTTCAACAGTTGTAGGTAAAGAAAAAATTTATTTAAAAGATGAAAATGCGAAAACAAATTTCTTAAATGAAAAACCAGATCATAAAAAAGAATTTCAACGCTTAAAAGGTTTAGGAGAGATGGATTTTGATGAACTTTGGGATACAACAATGGATCCCACGAGAAGGAGTCTTTTACAGGTAACAGTTGAAATGGGTGCTGTTGCAGACGAAGTCTTTTCAACACTAATGGGAGAAGATGTTGATAGTAGAAAAAAGTTCATACAAACAAATGCTCGCGACGTTCGTTTTCTTGATATCTAATGTCTGACGAAATTAATGACGCAAATGAAAGTGAAGTTTTAGACGAGGATTCTTTGGTTGGTTCAATTCAGCCAATTGCAATTCAAGAAGAGATGGAACAATCTTTTCTTGATTACGCGATGTCTGTAATTGTTTCGCGAGCGTTACCCGATGCTAGAGATGGTTTAAAACCTGTACACAGAAGAATTCTTTGGGGTATGTATGATCTCGGTGCAAGACCTGATCGACCAACAATAAAGTGTGCTCGTGTTACCGGTGAAGTAATGGGTAAATATCATCCACACGGTGATCAGGCCATATATGACTCTTTGGTAAGAATGGGACAAGCGTTCAGTCTTAGGGATCCTTTAATTGAGGCAAAAGGAAACTTTGGTTATTCTCCAGACGATTCTCCTGCTGCTCCGCGTTATACAGAGTGCAGGCTTGATCAAAGAGCAATTGCATTACTCGATGGGATAGATGAAAACACTATTGATTTTATCGACAACTATTCAGGTGAGTTTAGAGAACCAGAGGTTTTACCCGCAAGACTCCCCAACCTCTTAATTAATGGTTGCCAAGGAATTGCAGTTGGTATGGCAACAAATATCCCTACGCACAATTTAGCTGAATGCATAGATGCAACAGTTCACCTTCTTGACAATCCTCAAGCAACCATAAATGAATTAATTGAGATTATTCCTGGACCAGATTTTCCAACAGGAGCCCTAATACTCGGTAAAAGCGGGATTAAAGATGCCTATTCAACTGGACGAGGATCAGTTCGTATGAGAGCTAGAACTGATATTGAAGAAAATGGTAGGACTAATCGAATTGTCGTGAGTGAACTTCCATATCAAGCCAGCCCCAATCTAATAATGTCAAAAATTAGGGATCTTGTTGATGCAAGAGAGATAGAAGGAATCGCAGATATTAATGATGAATCTGCAAAAGGTGTAGTTCGGATTGTTATTACTCTTAAAAAAGATGCACCAGCTTTGGTAATACTCAACAATTTGTATAAACGAACGCCTTTACAAACAACATTTTCTGTCAATGCTGTGGCTTTAGTTGATGGAGTTCCTAGAACATTAAATCTTTTTGAACTTTTACAGGCTTACATAGATCATCAAATTGTTGTTATAAGAAGAAGAAGTGAACATCGTCTTTCTAAGGCACAAGATGAGGCTCATATCACTGAAGGTTTAATTAAAGCTTTGGATCGAATAGATGATGTAATCGCTTTAATTCGAGGATCAGCAGATCGTTCTGAAGCTAGAGCAGGTTTAATGTCAGAAGAGTACGGGTTTACTGAAATTCAAGCAAACCATATTTTAGATATGCAACTAGTAAGACTTACGAGACTTGGTAAAAGCACACTTCAAGAACGAATGGAGGAATTAGCTTTAATAATCACTGATTTGGAATCTATTCTTTCAGACGAAACAAAAATTAAAGGAGTTATAAAAGAAGAACTACTTGAATTGAAAGAAAAATTTTCAACACCGCGTAGAACTGAATTTATACCTGATCCAGGTGAACTCGACATTGAAGACCTTATTGATGATGAAGAGTTAATTTTTGCTATGACATCTGCTGGCTATGTAAAAACAATGGCTTTATCTGACTTCAATGCGCAAGGGCGCGGGGGTAAGGGAGTAACTGGAGCAAAGCTAAAAGATGAAGATGCTTTGTCGCATATGATTCACACAACAGCACATGCATATTTATTGTTTTTTTCTAACAAAGGGAAGGTTTATAGACTAAAAGCACATGAAATTCCATCTGCTAGTCGTACTGCAAGAGGAACATCAATTGTAAATTTATTACCCCTTAATCCGGATGAAAAAATTCAAGCAGTTGTTGATACAAGAGATTACGAGACAAACAGATTCTTATTCTTTGCGACTAAAAATGGCAGGGTAAAGAAAACGTTATTTACTGCCTATGACTCTTCTTTAAAAGCAGGTCTTATTGCCATAAAGTTAAACGAAGGTGATGAATTGGTGAGTGTTGTGCCCACGAACGGTTCAGATCACATCTTTTTAGTTTCATCTTTCGGTCAGACATTGAGAATAGATGAAGAAAACATAAGACCCATGGGTAGAACTGCTGCAGGAGTAAACGGAATGAAATTCAGAACCCATGACTATCTTGTTTCTTGTGCTGTTTCTAAGGAAAAAGCGATGTTGCTACATTTAACAACAGAAGGATTTGGAAAACGTACTGAAATTGAAGAATTTTCTGTAAAAGGAAGAGGTGGTTTAGGTGTTAGAGGAATTAAAACCACTGAGAGTAGAGGAACTGTAGCTGGATCATTAGTAGTGAAAGATGATGACGACATTCTTGCTGTTACATCAAGTGGAAAGATTATACGATTAGGGGTTTCAGAAATTTCTATTCAGGGCAGAGACGCTACAGGGGTAAGAGTAATGTCGCCTGGAGAAGGTGAGATAATAACGGCAGTTTCACCTGCGCCGACAGATACAGAAGTTTAAAAAGTGCCCAAAAAATTGTTTATGTTGAAGCGACAAGTTTGATTGCCGTCAGACTTCTAAACTGTAACTGTGAGTGAAAAAGAAGACGAGTTTTTCGATAATAGTGAAAGTAAAGATTTTTCTGTTCAAACTATGACTACCCGATTCAAAAAATTGATCGGTAGATCTAGCGAACCTGAGAAAACTAGAGAGTCGTCGATAGTAAAACACCCAGAAGAAATTATTTGGGATTCTGGACAAAACTCATCACGTAGTGAGTCAAAATTTTGGAACTCAATCAAGGGAAGGGAAAATAAATCCGGTTATAGAGTTAGAAAAGTTAGAAGGGTTTTGCGCCATATTGAACCCTGGTCTGCATTAAAAGTTGGTTTAATTTTCTATACATGCATTTGGGGGTTGTCCACGATAGCAGTGAGGATTCTATGGAATACTGCTGAAGATGCCGGAACGATAGACAAAGTCGAGTCTTTTATTGAAGACCTTTTTGCACTTGAAGTATTTGAATTTGACTCTGAACAAATATTAAGGATTTTCTTTTTAGGTGGTCTTATTTTGGTAGTTGGTGGGACAGCTATAACCGTTGTTTTGGTTGTTCTATTTAATTTGATTAGCGATCTTACGGGTGGAGTTAGATTCACAATGATTGAAGAAGAAACTGCAGTTCGTAAAAGAAAACTTAAATCAGATGACAATATTTATGAAGAAGGAAAAAATCCACCAACATGATGCGTAACATAGTGTTTAACTCTTAAAGTAAAACACTTAAGATTTGCATTTATTTCTAGGGCCCATAGCTCAGTCCGGTTAGAGCGCACCCCTGATAAGGGTGAGGTCGCTGGTTCAATTCCAGCTGGGCCCACGTATGAATATTTTAAGACGAGCTTTAGCGGCAATAATGACCGCAGCTGCAGTTGCTGGAGCTCTTAGTTTCCAGAAGGAACCTGGTGTTGAAAAAAGAACAGGTGGATGGAAAAAAATTTCTAATTTTGGTAATGAATAGTGCGCGCACTTGTTATAGGTGCTGGTGCGGTAGGAGCTAAGGTTGCACAGCAACTTTTATCATCAAATGCTGTAGACAAAATAGTTCTTAGGGACACTTCACCCGAGAAACTGGTATTAGCTTCAAAGAATCTTGGTAGTCGAGTGGAAGTTGAACATTTCCCCTTTTCTCAAAATATGGATGCAGATGTCGTAGTCGTGGCATCACCTAGAGGTACGCAATTAGAAGCAGTTAAAAAAGCAATTACTTTAAGGCGCCCAACAGTTGTTGTTTCAGATGGTTTATCTGAAACGGTGTCGGTATTAAATTTAGGAAAAGAAGCTTCTGAGTTCGGGGTTCCCGTAGTAGTAGGGACAGGATTTGCGCCAGGCTTGAGTTGTGTTTTGGCTGCTTATGGTAAAACGTTTCTTGAAGAAACTGAAGAAATTCATGTTTCTAAAATGGGGACTGGAGGTCCTGCTTGTGCTTTAGTTCATCATCGTTCACTAAGTAGGATGTCTTACGGTTGGCGTGAAGATAAATGGGATAAAAGATTAGGGGGATCTGGTCGGGAACTTTTGTGGTTTCCAGAACCTGTAGGACCTCAAGATTGTTATCATGCTGCATTGTCAGATCCGATGCTTTTGCATAATGCTTTTCCAGAAGTGTTGAGAATTTCAGCAAAAATGGCTGCAACACGACGTGATAGACTTACAGCTTTTTTTCCAATGTTGACTCCACCTCACAATGAAGGAGGAATTGGAGCAATAAGAGTCGAAGTGAGAGGGAGTAAAAGCGGTGTTCAAGAAAATATTGTTTTGGGTGTTTCTGAACACCCAGCTTTAGCTGCGGCATCTGTTACAGCTTTAACTGCAGAATATCTTTTAAAGCATAAAATTAAATTGAATCATATGTCTACACTTGCGTTACTAGTAGAACCAGCGGAATTTCTTTCTGATTTAGCTGCAAGAAGTATTGTTGTGGAAATTTTTGAAGGTGATAAAACAACGGTTTAGAAAAAAATTATGAGCATATTTAAAAAACAATGGATAGTTATGGCTTTATTGGGAGTACTTTCTGCGGCTGCACTTATTTCTTGTAGTAGTGGGGAAAGTGAACCTATAGAAATTTCAACGGAGAAAATGTTGGAAGAAGTTGAATATTTGGTAATAACTTCACGTGAACATACTGATGAAAATGTTGATTACCCAACCATTCCTCCTGCTGGAGGAGATCATTTGGGTATATGGCATACATGTGGAATTTATAAAGTCGAATTATTAGATGAAGCGGCAGTTCACTCCTTGGAGCATGGGGCTGTATGGGTTACTTATAAACCAGAAATTGAAAAAGAAGAAATCATAAAATTGACAACAATGCTTTCAAACAGATCAAAAATTTTACTTTCGCCACACTCTGGACAAATTTCTCCAATAGTAGCAACCGCATGGGGTAGACGATTAGAGATAGAAAGCGCAAACGATTACAGACTTAATAAATTTGTCGATCTTTTTGTAGATGGGGAAGCTGCACCCGAAGCAGGAATAACTTGTGACAGGGGAATAGGCAGACCCCCGAACGATCCTTACGTGCTCAATCGTTAACCAAATTAATTAAAAGAGCATGAAGTGCAGGATTTGAAGCTAACGCATTTCCACCGTTAGCAGTTTCAACATTTTTAAAATCGGTAAAAACACCTCCCGCTTCAGGAATAATAGTCAGCATTGGAGCGACATCCCATGGGTTAACAATTGGGTCAACCATGGCATCAACACGACCAGTCGCGACTAAGGCATAACCATAAGCATCACCCCATGTCCTAACAGTGGTTTCAGATTCTGATAAGGATTCAAAAAAAGATAAAGAATTCCAATAATCAACACCACTTGTAACGACACAACAACCATCAAGAGTTTCAGTGTTTGAAACATGCACTTTTTTACCATTAGCGAAACACCCCAAACCGCGTCCCGCCCAAATACATTCATCAATAGCCGGAAGATTTATAACCCCCACTGCAGAACCATTTTCATCTTCAAAAGCAACAAGATTAGCAAACAAAGGAACACCGTTAATAAAAGATTGGGTTCCATCTATTGGGTCTAAAGTCCATGTTCGACCAGAAGAACCAACCACATTTTCTTCTTCCTCCCCGATGATTGAATCTTCAGGAAAAGAATCCGAGATTCTTTTCCTGAGTAAACTTTCAGCGCCTCTATCGGCTTGGGTAACAGGAGAACCGTCTGATTTTTTAATGATTTCTAGATCTACGTCGTTAAAAAGAGACAATGTTAACTCGCCTGCTTCTTTGGCTATTGATACAGCGAAATCAACTAATTTTTGTTCTACATTCATATTTTTACCTGAAAGATTTTCTACAAACACAGTTTACGAAGTGTTCTAACTGAGATTTGTTTATTAATAAACAAACTCGCTAGTACCGTGTTTGGGATGGAACATTCACAGTTAGGAAGAACAGGATTAAACGTCTCAAAGATTTGCTTGGGAACCATGACATTTGGGAATCAATGTGACGAGAAAACATCTCACGCAATTCTTGATGAAGCGCAAAGTAAAGGAATTACTTTTATTGATACAGCCGATATGTATCCAGCTTCAGGGAAAGAAACTATAGGTGACACAGAGAGAATTATTGGTAGATGGCTTAAAGGAAAACGGGAAGAAATTGTTTTAGCTACAAAATTTTGGGCCCCAATGGGTTCTTTACCTTGGCAAAGAGGTTCAAGTAGAAGGCATATTTTTGATGCAGTTGACGCTTCGCTAGAAAGACTTCAAACAGATTTTATTGATTTGTATCAAGTTCATTTTCCTGACTATCAAACCCCTATCGATGAAACAATTGGAGCTTTGGATGATTTAGTCAAAATGGGCAAGGTGCGTTACTTGGGTTGTTCGAATTATCCTTCTTGGCTGCTTGCCCGGTCAATAGGTAGAAGTGAGACACTTAATTTAGAAAGATTTGAATCCGTGCAGCCCCGCTACAATCTTTTGTTCCGTCAAATGGAAAGAGAATTATTTCCATTATGCGAACACGATCGGATAGGAGTTATACCTTATAACCCTCTAGCTGGAGGTCTTTTAACAGGACAGCATGAAAGAAGCGCTCCACGAGAAGGTTCAAGGTTTGCTTTGGAAAGCGATCAGGGTAAACGTTACAGGGAAAGGTATTGGCGAGACGAGTTTCATGACACTGTTGAGCAAATCAGGCCAATCGCTGAAAACGAAGGTATTTCTATGGCTCAATTAGCAGTTGCATGGGTTCTATCGAAACCATTTGTTACTTCTCCCATTGTCGGAGCGACCAACCCGGCACAACTTGACGATGCAATAGCTGCTACTGCTAACCCGCTTTCAGAAGATGCAGTGACGCAATTAGATGATCTCACTAGGAAATATCGAGCTGGAGATGATGAACGCTAATAACTTATCATTTGTTATTAGGAGTAATTAATGGAACAAGAAAAGCGTTGGATGGAACAAGAAGTTGATTATGCGGGTGTGGTTGGTGAGAACGTAGAGATATTAACCCGAAATCCAAAAAATTATTATCAAGTAATCGCGGATATTGAGAATTGTGAAACGGTGACAATCGATGGGAAACTATTTATTCCCGAAACAAACAAACCGCTTCCTTTGGTAATAATCGTTCCAGGGAGTTTAGGGGTAGGACCGAATCATAAAGCACATGCCGAAACGTTAGTTGGTGAAGGTTACGCAGTTTTTCTTTTAGATCCGTTTGGGGCTAGATCCGTAAAGTCGACTATTGAAAATCAGACACAATATAGTTTTGCTGCGTCTGCATACGATCTTTTAGTTACGTATCAAACATTGTCTCAACATCCTTTAATAGACGCAGAAAGAATTGCGGCTCAAGGACATAGCCGGGGTGGCTCAGCGGTATTGACGGCTTCAATGCGAAATTTTGCTGATCCGATTATCGGTTCAGATAGTGGTTTTGTTGCTGTTTACTCGGTTTATCCGTGGTGTGGTCATCAATTCAAAAATTCTCAAATTGGTGACACCCAAGTTCGAGCAATTGTAGGAGAAATAGATAACTGGGTTTCAATTAAACAAATTGAAACCCAAATAGAAGCCATCAATAGAAATGGCGGGAAAGCGGCTATGCGTATCGTTGATGGGGCGCATCACAGTTTTGATCGCTATGAACCCGTGCATCATATGCCAGAAGCTCGAGTGGCGCCAGAAGCGCCCATACTGTTTTTAGAAGATAGTGGAAAGATGATCCATCCAGAAACAAAACAAGGAGATCCAGATTTAGTTGATTATGACATTTTCGTTCATGCAATGAAACAAGGGTATGGCCGATTAGGAGCGGATATAGGCGGAATAGATGATCAGCCTGAAATATTTAAGAAAGACATGCTCAAGTTTTATTCTCAGCACTTAATTTTGGAAGAGGCAACGGGTGAGTGAAGGGGTAGCAGGTCTTTCAATGTATGACTGGCCTGAGGTTCAAAAACACAACGACGAGCTTTGGGAGATGATCGTTCAAAGTTTGAAAAAACGAAACATATCAGCACCACAACATTTGGCACGTGAAAAAGACCACTATGAAATTTGGTTAGCTACCGATCTTCTTATCGGTCAAACATGTGGACTGAACGCTATTCGTGAACTGCAAGGAAGAGTCGAAGTATTAGGTGCGCTTGACTATGGATTAGAAGGCTGTAAACCGGGACAATATCGGTCAGTCATAGTGTGTCGCGCAGACGATAAAGCTCAGATAGTTGAAGATTTCGTTAACAAAACCGCTGCGATAAACAGCGATGATTCATATTCTGGTTATGGAGCGCTACTCGCAACTGTTAACTCGTTTGTTGAAAAAGGAAAGTTTTTCGAAAAAACTATAATTTGTGGTTCGCACCGTCAGTCAATGAAAGCGATAGCAAATGAACAAGCAGATGTCGCAGCGATAGATGAAGTTGTTTGGAATCTAGGGTTCGATTATGAACCCGCAGTGGATCGTTTAAGAGTCATCGGAAAAACCCAACCAATGCCTGCACCACCACTTATAACCAACTGGTCTAACAATTCACTACGAAATGTTTTAAACGAAGCTTTAGAAGAAGCAGTTTCATTGTTAGACGAAACAACTAAATCAGCCTTACAACTGTACGGATACAAACTTATGAAACTCGATGACTATGAGCCGATTTTAAGACAATTAAATGAAATTAATAATCCGCAAACAATTCTCGGATTTAACTAGTAAACGACTTGAAAATTGAGGTGAAAGCTGCGCGCCTGGAGGGAGTCGAACCCCCGACCTTCTGATCCGTAGTCAGACGCTCTATCCAGCTGAGCTACAGGCGCTTTTGCAGGAGTTTACGGTCAACATTAGTTTTCCGTTCACTTCTACGGTCTTAAATTTTTGCGGAGAGGGAGGGATTCGAACCCTCGAAGAGCTATTAAGCCCTTACTCCCTTAGCAGGGGAGCGCCTTCAACCTGACTCAGCCACCTCTCCTAACAATCTGATGCTATCGGGTGACAGAGAGGCAGAGAAAGTAACGGTAGGATCATTTACGGAGGGTTGGCAGAGCGGACGATTGCGATGGTCTTGAAAACCATTGATCCTCACGGATCCGCGGGTTCAAATCCCGCACCCTCCGCCATCAGTTTTTAAACTATTTACCAATACGACCACGAAGTTCATCAAGCCACGAATCAGCTTTTTCAGATTTAACCGTTGCTTTATCCGAAATCAAATTTTCATCTCCAGCAGCAGGATAAGAGCCCAAAAATTTAACCGAACCATTTTTTACATGAAGATTCTTTAGACAATCAGCAACAACTTCATCAGAAATATGTCCTTCAAGATCTATTAAAAAACAATAATTGCCCAAACCTTTTTTTGTAGGGCGTGACTCTAAACGAGTCAAATTAAGGGAACGCGCAGCAAACTCTTGAAGAATTCCCAACAAACTTCCAGGCCGATCAGCATCTTGAAAAACAACAATAGAAGTTTTGTCATAACCAGTAGGACTTGGAACACCATCAGCAGCAACAAGAACAAAACGGGTTTCGTTATCCGAATGGTCCTGAATACCATCAACCAATATTTCTAATCCGTAAGCATCAGCAGATCTTTCAGTTCCAATAGCAGCAAAAGTATCTTGTGATGCTTCAGAAACCTGCTTAGCGGCATCAGCCGTAGAATTAGCTGCTTCTGTTACTGCATTAGGCAAATTATTGGACAACCAATCTTTACATTGAGCAATTGCATGAGGAAACGATAAGACAGTCTCAATTTCATCCAAACTAGTGCCAGGTTTGACAAGAAGATTCAATTCAATGCTTGAAACAACTTCACGTTGAATTAATAAGTCCGCATCGAAAGTCAGAGTATCTTGAGTAATGTTTACACTGCCTTCAATCGAGTTTTCAATTGCCACAAAAGCAAGATCAACCTCATTATTTGAAACCTGTTTAAGCGCTTCAGGAATCGAGGCAACACTAACTAATTCCAGTTCCCTTAAATCAGTTTGATTTAAAAGAGCCTGTTCTGTAAATGTTCCCGAGGGACCCAAATACGCAAGACGTTTATTTTCACTCACACAATAAGGATAGTGAAGTATCTCAAAATGGATCGAACAAATTAAACAAGACTTACTAAGCGTTCAAAAAATGAATCAAAACTCTCAAATTTCCGTACCCTGTTAATGTGAACCCAGATACAGAACGCCTTTATTTCAAACAACTCCTTTCAGGAAGAGATTTTGGGAATACTGACAATTTGGCTAAACAAATGGTCAATTTTGTCTATCTAATAGGGGATCGAGAAACCGGTGAATCAGTAATAGTTGACCCTGCATATGACATAGATGCTTTACTTGAAATACTTGAAGAAGATGGCATGCAATGCAGCGGTGTTTTAGCTACCCATTACCACCCAGATCATGTTGGTGGATCAATGATGGGCTATGACATTATCGGAGTTAAAGAATTATTGGAACACGTTTCAGTCCCTATCCATGCTCAAAAAGAAGAAGCTGAATTCATAACTAAAGTCACTGGTATTGAAAGCAAAGATGTAATGGAACATTCAAGTGGCGACATAGTAACCGTTGGCGAAATAAAAATCGAGTTAATACACACACCGGGTCACACACCTGGTAGCCAGTGTTTCTTAGTTGAAAATCGACTTGTAGCAGGCGACACTCTGTTTTTGGAAGGTTGTGGAAGAACTGATTTGCCGGGTGGAGATCCAGCAGCTTTGTACGACAGTTTGCATAATCGATTATCAAAAGTTCCAGACGAAGCAACTCTTTTCCCGGGACATTTATACTCGCCTGAACCAATGGCACTAATGGGTCAAACAAGACAACAAAACTATGTTTTTTTACCACGTTCTGAAGAACAGTGGTTAACAATGTTTGCTGGCTAATATAAGAATTTCAAGACGGAGGATTTAATGTTTAAAGCTTTACTTGCTGAAAAAAATGAAGATGAAATAAATGTAGAAATACGTGAACTAAGTAACGAAGATCTACCTGAAGGAGATGTGTTAATCGATGTTGAGTTTTCAACGATTAATTACAAAGACGGATTAGCGATTACAAATAAATTACCTGTAATACGTTCATGGCCCATGGTGCCAGGAATCGATTTAGCTGGAACTGTTTCAGAATCAGAACGTGATGACATACCAGTAGGCAGTTCTGTTGTAGTTAACGGCTGGGGTATAGGTGAAGACCATTGGGGAGGTTTCAGCCAGAAAGCGAGAGTAAATGGTGATTGGACAGTGCCTCTTCCGGAAGCTTTTACCACTAAACAAACTATGGCAATAGGGACAGCTGGTTATACGGCGATGCTATGTGTGCTCGCTTTAGAAGACCATGGGGTGATGCCAGACTCTGGCCCAGTTCTTGTAACAGGTGCTGCAGGAGGGGTAGGAAGTGTCGCAATCAGTATCCTTGCGAATCTGGGATATGAAGTGCATGCTTCAACAGGAAGAGCTGAAGAAACTTCGTATTTGCAAAATCTTGGAGCGGTAGAAGTTATAGACCGTTCAGAATTATCAGAACCTTCCAAAAGACCTTTAGCGAGAGCGCAGTGGGCGGGAGCAGTTGATGCTGTTGGTAGTCATACACTTGCAAATGTATTGACGACGGTTATGGATGAAGGTTGTGTCGCAGCATGTGGAAATGCTCAAGGAATGGACCTTCCAGCAAGTGTTGCCCCATTTATCTTGCGAGGAGTCACATTACGAGGCGTTCATTCTGTCTATGTTCCCAGAGAAAAACGAATTACAGCTTGGGAGCGTTTAGCGAAAGATCTAAAAATAGAACATTTAGACGAGATGACTAAAACAATTAACCTCGAAGAAGTAATTGAAACTGCAAATGAGATAACTGATGGACAAATCCGAGGCAGAACTGTAGTTGATTTAAACAGTTAATCTTTGTGCGCGAAGGGGGACTTGAACCCCCACGTCCTTTCGGACACAGGAACCTGAATCCTGCGCGTCTGCCAGTTCCGCCACTCGCGCTAGAGACTTTGAAAAGGTTAACTCCATCTTCTTACGCGTCCCACAAATTTTTTGTGACTAAAGCTATCTGTCAATCCGAAGTAACATTTAGTTAAAGAGAATATTGTCAAGTTCTGGTTTCAAAATGTCTAAAAAAATAAGAGAAAATTCCTATATAAGTGCGGCTGGGGCTACGCACATTGGTCAAGTAAGACAAACGAATCAAGACAATTTTGCTTCACGTGCAGGAATACATGTGTTAGCTGATGGTATGGGTGGGCATCAAGGTGGTGAAGTTGCCTCATTGGAAGCAACTTCAACAATTCTTGAAAGCGGGAAAATCGATTCAATAGCAGACATGGTTAAGTCTGTTTCGAAAGCAAATCAGGCGATTATAAAAAGATCTAAAAAAGACGAAACTCTTCTAGGAATGGGAACAACCGTTTGCGTTTTAACAGAAATTTTAGGAAGTGATGGAGAAATAAAAATTGCTATTGCGAATGTTGGAGACAGTCGCGTGTATCGATTAGGAGGGTCCGAATTAACACAAGTAACACATGACCACAGTTTGGTTGCTGACTTAGTAAGAGCAGGTGAGTTAACACAGGAAGAAGCCTCTCGACACCCTCAACGAAATATTTTGACTCGAGCTTTAGGAATTGAACAAGATCTTGTTATAGATACATGGGAATTAACTCCAGTATCTGGCGATCGATATTTACTTTGCAGTGATGGATTATTTAATGAAATAGACGACGACAAAATCGCCGAGATTCTCATGGTTGATGAAGATTTGGAAAAAATCGCGCAAAATTTAGTTACTAATGCTTTAAAAGCAGGAGGAAACGACAACGTAACTGCCCTAGTTTTGTCAGTTAAAACAGAAACAAAGCAGGAAAACGAAAGTTGGTTTTTAAATGAAATGGTTCCATACCCGGCGTTTAAACCTTTACTTAATCAATCCTTTGAACAAGAGATAAGAAATTTTGACTGGAAACCAATTGCAATATGTTTATCAACTTTGTTTTTAATCGTTTCTGTGTTTACTGCAATAGGTTTATATGCGAGAAATGGTTGGTTCGTAGGTGAATATAATGGTGGTGTCGCAATTTATAAAGGTCAACCTCAAGGGGTTCTTTGGTTTGAACCTACTGTAGAAAGAAAAACTCAAATTTCGATTTTGGATTTATCAGAGGAAACGCGACAGATTGTCGTTGAATCAATTTCAATGGATTCTTTTGAAGAGGCAGAAAGATTTGTGAAAGCGATAAAAAATTAACAATAAAAGTAAATATTTGATACATACACAAACTCAATTAGATAAGTAGAATTATTTTCTGTGGCCAATCAAGAACCAACGGTCTTCAATGACCGTTATGAACTTCATAGACAAATTGCGAGAGGCGGAATGGCCGATGTTTTTCTCGCTCGCGATTTGTTACTCGATCGACCTGTAGCAATTAAAGTTCTTTTCGATCAGTTTTCTAAAGATAAGCAATTTGTAGAACGTTTTCGAAGAGAAGCTCAAAGAGCAGCTAATTTAAACCACCCAAACATAGTTAGCGTTTTTGATTGGGGAGAAGAAAGTGGCACATATTTCATCGTTATGGAATATGTAGAAGGTCGAAGTTTGGCAGAAATAATTCGAACCGAAGGCTCTATACATCCTGATAAAGTCGCTGAAATTTCTTCTGAAGTTGCCGCTGCTCTTAGTTTTGCTCATAGAAATGGAATAGTTCACCGAGATGTAAAACCAGGAAATGTATTAGTAGCCCCAAATGGCCACATAAAAGTTGCAGATTTTGGCATTGCTCGAGCACTGGCGAATGTCCAAAGTGAATTAACTCAAGCGGGAACAGTAATGGGTACAGCAACCTATATCTCACCCGAACAGGCTCAGGGTATAGAAGTTGACCCGAGAAGCGATCTTTATTCCTTAGGGGTAATGATTTATGAAATGTTGTCAGGTCATCCGCCATTTACGGGTGAAACACCTGTAGCGGTTGCTTATCAACATGTACAAGATAGTCCTATTTCGCTAAGAACTGCAGGTGTCTCTGTAGCTGAGTCGCTTGAAGCGGTAACAATGAAATTACTTGCAAAAAATCCTGTGAATCGCTATCCAACCGCAGAAGATTTAAGGAGCGACCTGCGACGTTATCAAGAAGGAGCCCATGACTTGAGGCCAAGTAATCCATCTGGGGTTACCGGTAGAACAGTTAAACAACCCACTCATGTTTCTCCCCAGTCCAAAAAAATGAGAGTTCGACGAGATGACGGATTTAGAAGAACGGCTCTTTTCACAGTTTTTATGGGTATTCTTTTGGTTGTTTTTGGGTACCTGGTGGTTCAATTTCTTGACACGATAGGAGTAGAAGACAGTGATGATAACCCTGTTCAGTTAAGCATGTCGGAAGTGCCAAATTTAATTGGCACGCCTCTTGATGAAGCAAGAGAAATTCTTCGAGAGGCGAAACTAAGTGTTCAAATGGACTATCAAACCAATATTGATTATTCGGAAAACACAGTTTTTGATCAAGAGCCGAGAGCTGGAGCAAAACTTGAACAAGCTGAAACTGTCAGATTATGGGTGAGTAAGGGAACTGGGCCAATGACACTTATAAAAGTTATTGGTGACTCTGTTGGAGATGCTGTTCGAGATTTGGAAGCAATGGGATTAAGAGTTGATACTTTAGAGCTTGAAGATCCAGTGCAACCAGCAGGTCAGGTTATCGATCAGAACCCTGTAGCTGGTTCAGAAATAACACCTGGAACGAGGGTTATTTTGTTTGTTTCAAAAGGGCCTGCTGTTGAACAAATTCCTAGCCTTGAGAACCGTCCGGTTTTAGCGGCAATGAATATAATTTCACAACTTGGATGGCTTGCTTCTACTTCTGAGGAACCAAGCGAAACAATTCCTGCAGGATTAGTTATAAGAACCGAACCTCCCGCCCAGAGCAAGTTGTCTCCGGGAAGCAGAGTGGAAATCATTATCTCATCGGGTTTACCCGTAATGACAGTTCCTTCAGTTACTAGCTTGCTGGAGGATTCAGCTGTTCAAATTCTTGAACAAGAAGGTTTTCAAATAAACCTAATAGAAGAATTATTGCCTAGTGAATCAGTAAATGATGGAAGAGTGATAAGTCAAAGTCCACAACCAGAAATCGAAGCTGAATTAGGAACAATTGTGACAATAGTTATTGGCAGATCAGAGATAATTCAGCAAGATTCAGTTTCAGACCAGAGCCCTTAGTCATTTTTTGACGTTTAGTAAGAAATTATTGATCAATTTATGGCCATAAGAAGTAAGTATCGACTCGGGATGGAATTGGAGACCATAGATTTCAAACTCTTTATGTTTTAAGCCCATTATTAAACCGTCATCTGTTTTTGCTGTTATTTCTAATTCAGCCGGAAAAGATGTCGGATCTACTATTAATGAATGGTAACGAGTGGCTTCAAACGGTGATTCTATATCTTTAAAAAGCCCTTTTTCATTATGTGAAATTAATGATGTTTTGCCGTGCATAACTTGAGGCGCATGGACAGTTTTTCCTCCCCATGCTTCTCCGATGCATTGATGTCCTAGACAAATTCCTAAAACGGGAATTTTTCCAGCTGCCCATTTAATAAGATCAATAGAAATTCCTGCTTGTTTAGGTTTTCCCGGGCCGGGACTTATCAAAATAGCATTAGGAGCGATGTTTTCTACTTCATCAATTGTTATAGCGTCATGACGTTTTACAAGAGGCTCGACTTTAAGCTCTCCTAAATATTGAACAAGGTTGTAAACGAAAGAATCATAATTATCAATAACAAGCACTTTAAAACTCATAATCTTTAACCTAACTGATGAAAAACGATGCGATTGCAGATTTAATGTCTATCATCACACAATGAGCAGTCCACAAAAAAAACGTATAGAGGGTGGTCGTGTAACCCCTAGGGGAACTTCCGATGTACCACGGAAACCCTCAGCAAAAACAGAAGAATCTCCTAAATGGGTACCAATCTTGATGTTTAGCCTTTTAGCAGCTGGTGTTTTAATTATTTTCTTTAATTACGTCGGGTGGTTACCTGGAGGAACAAGTAATTCATTTTTACTATTAGGACTTGGTTCAATTTTGGGTGGAATAATTACAGCAACTCAATTTCATTAAAATTCTTTAATTTATGTAATTACATAAGTGTTATTAACACACAGCCTTATACACATCCTGTGGATAACTTATAATTATTCTTCTTCAATAATGGGTTCCATATCTTCCATACAATGTCTAGGAGGTTCAGGATTCTCTTCTGCTGCAGCAGTCATTCGAACTTCTGCACCGCATAATTCACATCTGTATAAAAGTTTCACCTTTCTTAATTCTCCAGGAGGTGGAGGTTCAGGAGGTGGGGTAGCCAAAGATTTAAGGATAAAAACTCCAATTTTTATTATCAAGAAAGCAATAGCAATAGCAACAACAATTTTAAAGAGAAACATTGTTTAGAGCCTACTAAGGAGAAGTTCTTAAATAGCTAGGTTCCTTTCTATGGTAGATTGTGCAATTGGGTCTTTATTAGACGATTAGAAACAGAAGGAAAATGGAACTTTTAACAGAGGTAAATCTCGTTTTATTTATTTTCAGACTTGTAATTGGATTAACTATTTTTGCACATGGATGGAACAAGTTCTTTGGAGGCGGACGGATTCCTGGCACAGGAAGATGGTTTGAAAGTATTGGAGTTAGGCAAGGGAAACTAAATGCGTATTTGGCAGCTTCAACAGAACTTTGTGTTGGATTCCTACTTTCGGTGGGATTATTCACCACATTTGCTTCAGCTGGTCTAATCGGTTTAATGGTTGTAGCAGGATGGACAGTTCATAGAAATAATGGTTTCTTTATTATTAAAGAAGGTTGGGAATATATTTTTGTTCTCGCAGTTGTTGCAATGACGATAGCAACACTAGGTCCTGGCAAGTGGTCGCTAGATAATGCATTTGATTTAGCAAGTAAACTTGATGGCTGGGCTGGGTTCTTTATTTCACTTCTTTTGGGAGTAGGTGCAGGACTTGCTCAATTATTTATTTTTTACCGGCCAAAAAAAGTTTTGTGATTATTTGTGGAGCTGGCGGGAATCGAACCCGCGACCCCCTGCTTGCAAAGCAGGTGCTCTAGCCAACTGAGCTACAGCCCCAGAGGTATCCAGCGTAGAGCAGAGTTTTCAATATCCCTTGCCAAAGAATGAATTAAGAAGCCATTGGCCGACCAAAAGGTAATTCGGATTGCCACTTTGCGAGAAAGACTTCAGCTCTTTCACACGCTCCGAGTAAAGGTCCATCATCATGATCAATGATTTCATCAACTATTGAAGACAAAGTTTCTTCAGTCAGATTTTTATCATTTATTAGCGGGCCTGCTGTTGTGATGAAATCAGGCAATGCGAGTATTTTTCTGCGTTTACAGACTGCAACAGCACGGGTAGTTACAGGGAGAGCAGAGGTGGGGGCAATCACTGAAAAAGAAAGTTTTTCTGCAATTTCATGATCGATCACACCCATTTTTGATCCGCAAAAAAGAATGTCTGCTTTTTCAGTAAATGGATTTTCTGAGTGGATGATTTCAATTCCTTTTTTAGTAAGTTCTTTTTCTAAAACAGAACTTAAAATTTTGTCATCTATCACAGCGGTACTTGCATCTGGTTTTGCAGTTAAAGCACTTATAAGAGTTCCTATTGCTAGAAGTTGTAATTTTTCTTCAGGGTTATTTTCGGCAGTGTCTTCTGATGTAACTCCAAGACCTGCAGTGAAGGAGAATTTATTTTCCCATTCGCTGATTTCTTCAAAAAATGTTTTTATTGCTTCACTTTTTTCTTCTGGCGGAGTGCTTATTCCAGCAGAAACACCAGTTTCTTTTAAGTTCAGAGAAGCGAGTGCATATGTCATCGATCTTGCTAAATCTTTTGCTCCCCCTTGAAGAATTTTTTTTGACGCTCTCAAGATTCCTCGGCCAGGAACGCCCTCAAGGTCAACGGCAACAAAAGCGTTAATTGATTCAAGTTTTTGAATTTTCATTTCAATCTTCGTTTAATGCTTCGATAATTTTTTCAACTTGCATTTGGGTAGAGGTTAATCGTTTCTGGCATTGCTGTAGGAGCTCATTTGCCCGTTCAACTTTTTTTGCAAGCTCATCTATATCTATTTGATCAGATTCGAGGTCATTAATAATCTCTTGAAGTTCTTCCAAAGCTAGGGAATAAGTAATTTCATCGTTTTTATCAGTTGTATTTGGTTCTTTTGTCATTTGACTACTTCGTTGATAGTGCTTTTAACAGTACCGTCTTCAAAAATTGTTACGATCTCGTCGCCATTAAAAAGATTGTTAGTAGATGAAATTATCTCACCGTTTTGTGTCCGAGTTATTGACCATCCTCTTGCAAGAAGTCGTTTAGGGTCTAAGACTCTTATTTGGTCTTCAAATACATGCAGTTTGTTTATATTTTGTTGAATAATGTTTGGGACCGCTATTGAAACACGTTCTTTTATTCTTTTTAAAACTTCATTGGAGTTTGTTAAAGAAGCTTTCGCAATGGTTGCGGTTCTTGACTGTAAATTGGAATGGTTTGATTTAGCTAGAGTTAGCTTGTTGTGCGCAAGGTTTACGACATTGGTTTTGACTGAAAGTATTTTTTCTACAAATTCGTTAACAGTTCCTATCAAACCTATAGCACATGCTGTCGGAGTTTTATAAAAAGTGTGTGAAACTATATCCGCAACACTTTGATCTATTTCATGACCAATTCCAGTAACAATTGGAATTGATGAATGAGCAATTACTCTTGCGAGGCTTTCTGAATCGAATGATAGAAGATCGCTAGTGGAACCGCCTCCTCTAATTATTGCTATTACATCGGGTTTATAAGAGGCGACTATTTGTAACCCCTCTTCTATATCAGCAGCTGAACCCTCTCCTTGCATTTTTGTGTCTCTTGCCAAAACATTGAAAGAAAAACTGCTTTTAAGTAACTCATCACAAAAATCAGCGTATGCAGCTGAACCAATGCTTGTTATCAGGGCAACAGTTAGAGCAGGGCTTGGAATTGCAAGTAGTTTATTTTTTTCTATTAGGCCCTCTTCCTTTAACTTTTGCAGCAGCTTTTCTTTCTCTTGAGCAAGATGTCCTAAAGTAAATTGGGGGTCAACTTCGTGCATTATTAGTTGCAATCTTCCTCCTGGGGGCCAAAAGTCTAGATGAGCAAGAATTTTTATTTGCACGTCATCAGTAAGAATTAATTCACTTTGCCTTTGAAGATTTTTATCGATTTCCAAACGTTGTCTTTTCCATAAAGCGACACTGAATTTACCCATCGGCTGTTCGCCCTGTTCTGACGTTGGATCTATTAGGTCAAAATATGTATGCCCAGATTTTGCGACAGTTCTGAAGTTAGATATTTGTCCTTCAATCCAAAATCGGTCTGGGAACAGATTATTGAGTCCTTCTTTTAGAAAGTTTCCAAGTTGTAAAACGCTGAAGGATGGAACTTCATGAACAGAAGACATGAAATTACATTACTAATTACATAGTTTTTTTGAAAGTTATATGTTTAAGCAATGGTTGGAGTCTCAAACTGTAAAAAATTATAAATATTGCATTTTTATTGAGAATACTGTCGGGTTTGGCAGTTTGTGGGCTTGAGTGAGATCCTTGTTCTGTAATTTTTTTAACTAATTTGTGTCATTTGCTTTTTGGCGGTGACAAGGAGGGAAATATTGTGAATCGTAAGATTCTTGCTGTACTCGGTGCTTGTTTGGCTTTTGCGCTTGTGAGTTCTAGTTGCGGTAGCGATAGTGACGAAGGAGCTAGTAGCTCTACAGCTGCTGCGCCCGTAACTACTGCTGCGCCTGCGACTACTGCTGCGCCTGTGGCTTCTGGTTCTGCTGATGATGGGTTGGCTGGCACTTCGGTGACGGTTTTTGGTCCGGAGAGTAGTGATG
>Ga0208261_1000002_pt1 | contig 193032 bp, 225 predicted proteins | sample Knorr_S7_td_DCM__FD_185595 | JGI IMG/M metagenome (GOLD analysis project Ga0208261, IMG submission 185595) | Marine microbial communities from Southern Atlantic Ocean transect - Knorr_S7_td_DCM_ad_131m_LV_B (SPAdes) (version 3) | ecosystem: Environmental > Aquatic > Marine > Oceanic | place...
CCTTACTATCTGAGACCCGACTGGTAAGTCGATTCACGTTTTCAACGTGCAGCACCACCTGTGTCTCATCACCTTAACTAGCCTTATGCCAGCAAGTTTGTTCAGTCACTCCCGTGTTGGGTTCGTCAACTCAACAAAAATATTATAGCATAAAAAAAGAGGGTGTCAAGCACCCTCTTGTAAGTTCCGATTGTAGAGACCGCACGAACGGTGTCTCAATCCTATTTAGAATGTGAACTTAGCACCTAGCTTTCCGCCCCAGTCAACGATGTTGTCGCCAGAAGCGTCTTCACCATTAGTAGCACCAGAGATCTCAGCATAGATTCCTAGATCCTCAGATACAGGAACAGAAGCACCGATCTTACCAGAAAGTTCTGTCTCTGTGTCATCTGTAGACTCAGTATGAGCTAGAGAAGGACCACCTTGTACGTAATATGCGATCTTACCTTCAGTACCTGTTGTACCCTCATATCCAATGTGGATATCAGTTGTTGCAGCAGAATAAGATCCGTCAGGATAGGTAAGGTTTGATTCTACATTCACATATGGACCAGCAAAAGCTGCACCAGCGAGAAGGAATGGAGATGCTGCTACCGCAGCGATTGTTGATTTAATAGACATTTGTAAATTTGAAAGTATCTCGCAAGAAAAAATCCCTGCGGATGATAGCACCCTCGACTAGGGTACTGTTTGCATCTACACAGGGTTACGATTGTTTCGAGTCCTTTGTATGATGGTATTTATAATAACATAACTTTACATTATATGTCAAGCCCTTTGAAATAAGTACGGATCCCTACCACCAAATACTCTGATTCCATCCTTTAAACCTATGTCATAGCACTCGATCGAGTCCTCTGTCATCTTGAAGTAACTTTCCACGTTAGCATCTCGCATCTTACATTGGACATCAACCTCACCATTCCAAGCAGTACCATCAAAGGTACATATCATATCACAGTCAGGAATTTCAGACTCAACCAGTACCACATCGTCTGCTATATGCTGTAGCCTGTGGTACCTCTCACGATATGGTTTGTCCTCACCCTCATACTCATACCATTGTTTGCAATGGATAATACCATCACGTTCTTCCTCGTAAGAAAGATATACGTGTGCCCATTTAGTAGGGTTGGACTGTGCTTGCTTTAAGTTTGTCCACCTACCTAGCAACCAATCTTTAAACATTTAAAACCTGAATCACTTCTGGGAATCTTTCTTGGATCAGACGTTCGATACCCATCTTCATAGTTTCTGCACTCATAGCACATCCAGCACAAGCACCTAGCATCCTTACCATAACCACTGGACCTTCCTTAGTATAGTCTATGGCTACGTACTCTAGATACCCTCCATCTGCTTCTATGTAAGGACGTATCTCATCCAGTACATTGTTTACGTTTAAATCAGTCAGTTCCATATTCAAATAAGAAATCGTGGACTAGGGAATGTGCTTTCTCTGCACCGAACTTACCCTTAAGGTATCCAGCAACAGGATCAAGCTTAATCATATAGTTATCAAAATCTTCGTACACTTTAGTGTCTGTTCCATCTGGTATCTCCCAATCAAGTAACTTCTCATACTCATCGAGATACTTTTCAAACATTTCTAGATGGTCATCCACCTCATCCATTGTACAGTATGCTATGTATATGTTCTCAGAAAAATGGTTACCTTTCTCAAAGAATCTATAATCACCTTCATACTTTGGTAGTGCTGGTACAGACATCAAGTAGTTCTCTACTGGATGTTGGAAATCAAATACAATAATGACTCTCTTCTCATTGAATCCCATTAGATCCATACCAAAACAAGGCAGGTTGCCACACCATCCGTTAGCACCTGTCTTGGGGTAAATTATATTGTTATAAATGTTTGCTCTCTTGTCCCATATATCTACCTCTCTGGACTTGAGAATATGTTCACCTGTATATGTCTTAGCTACTAGATTAGCATCTTTGTCTTGCCAATCTGCCCAAGTGTTCTGTTCTTTTAAATCAAACTTCTCAAACAGAATACGTTTGTAATTTTTCCAAAGTGTCATCCGTGGGATTCCTCATCAAGTACAAGATTAAAACTCACAATTATCTTTTCTTCATCCGATGTATTGGGAGTAGTTTGGTGCTCCAACCATCCAGGAAACATAAGTAACATACCCTCATAGGGTTCGATCTCTATATCAGTTGCAGTCTGAAAGATAAGATCGGGGTGATTAAAATGATTAATTACATTAGCAAAAGGATTGAAGAACTGAATTGCTCCACATCCTTCTGGATGTCGTACATAATATGCACCACTAATATGTGAATTAGAATGGCTATGTCTAGGAATCAATGATCCTGGTTCATAGACTGTCCACCACGCTTGGTACCTCATAAAATTAACTTCAGGAACAAACTCTCTATATGCTTTATAGATGTGTCCCATAATATGTTTCATTAAAGGTTTGTACCTTTCTTCCTGAAACAAATTAAAATCATAGTAGGAGGTCTCGCCGTGTTCACCACGTGTAAATGGTCCTTGAACGGATCTCCATTTGACATCATATGATAAGTGCTTTCTATCCTCTTGAATCAATGCAATCATATCATCAAAAGAAGGAGGTGAAGTATTCACCTCCAAGACTGAAAACACATCACGAGTGTGCTTCTTCATTCCTCTTTTGGTAGTTCTCCCTGAGCTACAGCAGTGTCTGTATCACCAAAGGTAATGAGATCATTACCAATGCTACCATAGTTAATATCGAAATTAACAGTGTCAGCAGCAATACAAGGAGTTTCACCGCCCAAATCGAATTGAATGTGATCATCTCCTAGTCCTCCAATATACTCAGGATATGGTGAGTTAGTATAGAGTGGAGTGCTTTCCTTCTGTGTCTCTGCAATACTGCGAAGACCTAGATAATGATCCCACAATTTTTGCAGTGTATCAACACTCAAATCATCTGTTAGTCCCTGAAGAACTGCTTGTTTAGCAGCTTCAGCAGATGCAGTGTATACAGTCATAGTGTCTCCTGTAAATAACAGTACTTAAATCTCTTACGGTTGTCCTTGTCTAGTAGAAACTCTTCGAGACGGAACTCGCCTCCTTCTGCTTCTACCTCCTCTCGGATTTGAATCACCCTTCGTGCTGCTGCATTAGAAGGCTTTAAGATGTACGCCATTAAAATACCTCATTTTCAATTAGGTCTGCTTCAATTGAATCCAAGATAACATTGTAGTCATCTTCTGGATCATCATATAGTTGCACACCTCTGTCTTCGTAGAATCTGATTAGTCTTTGATATAGTCTTGGGTGATCCCACTCTAGATCTATATCTCCTTGAATTGCCTTGGTTAGTTTTTGATACTCCTTGTGAAATTTTGAAACAAATGCAGATTTACTAGCCATTGTCTTCTATAGAACGTTTGCAGTATAGGATAAATTAGGATCCGTGTCAACTAGATGTCACACGGTGGATAAGTCAGGTCATTTGGATCCTGAGGAACCATCATATACTTTGTGCCATCTGATCTAGTAACCAGAAAGACTTCACCTTTCTCAACACGATCAAGATATTCATCTTGGTTCTTGCTGACCTCTTCCTCAGTGACTTCAACTATGCTCATTTTTCTCCATTAATTTAGACCAGTCTTCGTTGAATTTTCTAAGACCATCATCAGTCATAATGTGTTGGTACATCTTATCAAAAATAGAAGGTGGGATGGTACAGATGTCAGCACCTTGTGCGAAACTATACTCAACATCACCAACTGTACGGATAGATGCTGCCAAGATCTCAGGTTGATCATACTTCTGTATGTTAAACAGTTTGTAGGAAGGAGATAAAACCTCACGTATCCTACTGATCAAACTGACACCACCAAATCGTTGGTCGTCCACACGTCCAACAAAAGGCGATAGGTACTTAGCACCACTCTTAACCGCCAATATAGCTTGTGATACAGAGAAGATCAAAGTTACGTTAACTTCAACATCTCTCTCACTTATTTCAAGGCAAGCTTTTAGACCCTCTTTAGTACAGGGTACTTTAATTGTTACATTGTCTCCAATATTAATATATGGTTGAGCCAACTCAACCATCTCGTCTGCTGTATCTGCTGTTACTTCTGCTGAGATACTAGCATCATCCTCAAACAGGTCAGACATACGTCGAATGACCTCGTGAGGATCCTTACCTTCCTTAAGCATCAAAGAAGGGTTTGTTGTAACACCATCAATCAAACCTGTAGTAAGGTGTTCACGAACTACGTCCACTGATGACGTATCCAAAAAGATTTTCATTGTCAGGTTTTAGGTACTGTATAAGTATACCACACTTCATCGGGTCTGTAACCCTGAAGTAATGGATCACGTGTAACACAAAAAGAATCGAAGGCTGCACTAAGTCGTACACCTTCGCCTTTGTATGCTCTTACAGCGTGAGGTAGATTCGGAGGGAACAAAGTAAATTGTCCAAATTTGTTTTCGATATCAACCTTCACACCATCTATAATATATGTAGTCGCTGTTTTTATATTTGAACCCAAAAATATATTCCCTGATACCGACTGCGGAAAATCTTTATAATTGTCAGGTACACCTAGGTGTGCGTGGGGGTATATTTTGTTACCTAATCGAAGGATGTTACCCCAACATTTTATACGGACACCCTCACCTTCATTAAGTGATAGGTAATCCTCTATACATTGCTTAACATACGGTAACCCGACTTCATACCATACCTTACTAACATTGAAGAGGTTGTAGTAAGACATCTTACCAGTGATCTGGTCTTCTGGATACCTATATTGTGACTCACCTAACCCTAGGATCTCATCTTCGTGTGATAGTAATGCATCTCGTAAGAGACAAGCACTATCATAATCCATCTGGTAGTGTTTTATTTCTCCGTCCAAAACCAACTCTGAGGATATTTTTGCTGTGTATATGTCATCCATCTCTTACCTGACACTTCACCTTGTGGATCTCTACTCTTAACTAACACATCAAATGCAGCACTAACTCTTACTCCCGAACCTTTATATGTACGTACTGCGTGTGAAAGATTAGGAGGGAACAATGTGAACTGCCCATATTTGTTTGGTATATCTATCTTCTCACCATCAAGAATATATGTTGTAGCTGTAGGACAGTCTGCACCTAGAAATATATTACCACAAACTGACTGAGGATTATCTAAGTAATCATCTGGTACACCAAAGTGTACGTGAGGATATACTTTTCTATTCTCTCTCAGTATATTACCCCAAGATTTAATAGCAACTTCTTCACCTTCTTTAAGTTTTAGATACTCACCGACAATCTCTTTAATGAAAGGTAATCCTACGTTATTCCAGATCCTTTCATCATTAACAAGATTATAATAATTCATCTTGCCTGTGATAGTATCATCAGGATAGTTGTGAGTGGAATCACCAAGTCCTAGAATAGTTTCTTCCGAGTCAAGCAATGCTTTCCTCAAACTATCTGCCATATTTTTAGGAGCAGTCCAGAACCTGATCCCATAGTCACTTAGTTTCAAAATTAATCTTCCTAATTTTGCGTTGTCTGCGGTTCTCTTGGAACTGCCTATCTGCTTGAGATAGAACACCATCATCACTAGCACTATACTTGTCTTGTGAGATAATGTCAACCTCATTTAGATTAACAGCTGTTACAGTGTTACCTGTGACAGTAGCCATATTAGGACAACCACAACACTTGGTTTCTATGGTGTAGCTAGTCAGTTCTTTCCCGCATTTGTTACATCGAATCGTTATCATTTGAATAGAAAACTAAATGGACATTTCTTTTCTTCTTTGTCGTCTTTAATCAATCCCCAAGATTTGTATGGTAACCAGTTCTTAAGACCTTGACTTAACTTAAACAGTCTCCTTACACTAGTGGGTGGTTTAATACCTGGCCATCTCTCTATCTGATATTCACCATCGCCACCACGGAATCTAATACAATACAAAGGAGTACCACGTGGGACATCAACCTTCTCTGCGTGACAACGATAAGCACCATTAATAGATCTATACCACCTGCCTAAGGGAAACTCTGCGGTGATTAGTTCCATACCTGTTTTATGATGTAAGTCAGGAAATGGTACCATTTCTACCCACAAGTTCTTGTTGGGTCTCTTTGGCCAAAACATCATACTCTGTGCCCACTGAAGAACAAGAAAGTCTTTATAAGGATACTGCTGTCTATGAATCTTACGTAGATCATTAGGATCAAACGAACCTATAGTACCCTCTTGAATATAAAGATAATCAAGTGCTCTATGTCTATCAAAATTAGTGTCGTAAACTAGACCGTCAGACTTCTGCCACCTGAATGAAATATCAAGTTGATTAAAAACTACATATGTATTTCCCCAATAATGTTGCCAAGCAGGACACTTATAATAACTATGCTTCTCGTGTTGCTCCTTAGCGTATTGTATATATGAAATAGGAGGGATGTAGAACTCAGGTATAATTGTAGGGTGTGACAAATCAGTCTGGTCAGGGCTAGCATTACCCGCCATAGTCTGATAGTTTGGATGCCAATATACTTTAGTAGTCACGGTAGAAAATCAGTAGCACTTACAACAGGACACTTACCGTCCTTTTTAATCAAATTCCAAGACACTTTCTGAGCCCATTGCTTGAGTGCAGCGTGTTGATTGGAACGTATCTTCAACCACTCAGGTGGTTCTGGATCCTTCCAGCGTTGAAGATTATAAAGGTTGTTCTTACCACCTTTAAACCTCATAGTATATAAAGGATCTCCTCTCTTGATCTTGAAACTACTTCCGTGTGCTTTGAATGCAGGGTTTGCTGCCTTATACCACCTACTAAAGGGGTACTCCACACTAATAAATTCAAGTCCAGTCTTATGAAAGAGTGATGGGTAAGCAGCTAACTCAACCCATATATTTCTATTCTTATTAGGTAGCCACATAAAGATTAGTTGTGGCATTTGGAACACTAGATTACCCTTATAAGGACAACCAATACGTGTACTATCCCAACTGAAATCCTTATCTATAAGAGAACCTTCATTGATTAAGATATGATCTCTGAATGCCTGTGTAGAGAATGATGTCTTAGTAACCCTTCCAGTGTCCTTATTATACTCAACCTCTAAATCTAACTGAGAAAATACTACCCAAGTATTATTCCAATAACTCTTCCAAGCAGGGCACTCCCAATAAGTATGTGCCTCGTGGGTCTTCTGCTCATAGTCTAGTACACGTTGAGGTGGTATGTACACACTCTCTTGATGAAGAGGATGATCCCAAATATCTGATGGATGGACACCTTGCTCTGTCTCTGTAGTCTGCTCAACATATCCAACAGGTAAGTGATGACAAGGGGTATAATATATCTTCATTAATAATGTTGTGCAGAGTGAATTGGTTGACCAAATTGCAACCACGAACCATTAACATAGTCTTTATGTGCATCTGACTCTTGACTTCTTTCAAAGTCTGCATTGAAATCAAATACATCTTTGTCTATTTTCTCATACTTTACTGCATATGTAAACCTTACGTGGTTCCTAAACGGTGTAGCTCTATGCCAATGAATTCCATTAAACATAAGTGCTCTGTTAGGTAATGGTAGACTACCATATACGTGGTCATCATCTACAAATTCAGTACAACCACCTTCATTCTTGTCCCATTCTAACTGTGGATAGTATAGCACAGTATATGATTTCAAACCAGGTGCATCAATAGTATCTTGATGAAACTGAGGTTGTTCATAAGGCATATAACAATTGATATACATCCTTACTACTTCAAAGTCCTTTACAATAGGAAACTTTTCCCTACAAAGGACATCGAATTTCTTATAGATCTCCTCACTGTCATTCATATTGACAGTGAGACCTGTTGGTAGATCAGGGTTCATATCAACTTCACCCCACCTAGCCTGACCTCTATTCATTGCATAGTTATATGCCTTCTGATGCAATCTTGGTTCCAGAAAACTATCTACTGTGTACAACTCAAGTGTCATTTCTTCTTCTTTTCTGGTGGGGGAAGAGGTTGCTTCTTATTATTCCATAACTTAGGATTTGCTATGCCTTCTGACTGTGTAAATTTAACAAAATTTTTCTTGTACTTGTCATAATAATGATCAAAAAGATCCACTGCTCTCTGAGCAATAGCAATGTCATAAGTCTTCTTACCATCTACCATATACTCTACAAGATAGGCAGTGTAAGGAAGTTTCTTATTGTTTGCTGCTTTAGGATCGCACTTCTCTGCAATGATCTGTATATCAGTCATCGATAATGTCCTGTAGGGTGAACAACGATACGAATTCTATCTTATTATGTTCCCATATGCTATGGTCATCCATACGATCAACGATAGCTATTACTTTATTAACTGTATAACCTGCACCACGTAGTACATTAACTGCTTTCATAGCACTACCACCAGTGGTAGTTACATCCTCTAGGACTGTAACAATAGCACCCTTCGGAGGTTTTGGACCTTCGATGACTTCCTTTGTACCATATCCTTTAGGATTCTTCCTAACGATAAGAGCATCAATGTGCCCTCCTCTATAGAATGCTCTCTGTGCTACACCAACAACCAATGGATCACCACCTAAGGTAAGACCACCAACTGCTACTGATCCAATATCCAACTTCTTTACCATTAAGGTAGATAGAAGTGCATTACCCTCACAAGATAGTGTTACAGGTTTACAATTAATATAATGCTCTGACTCTTGGCCAGATGATAATGTAAACTGGCCACGTTTGTATGCTAACTCCTTAAGGAGTTTAAGTAACGATGCTTTATACGTTGGGTCAGTCATTCAAAATCTCCATAGTTAGGTGTTCAACTTCCTCATTTTCAAACCACTCAGAAAATTCTTCCATCAAGCATAAACAAGCTTGTGGATCACCATCATTAGCGTGATGGTGCATTCTCTGGATCACATAATCCTTGATCGGGTTCAGTTCCATAATAATCTTTTCGGTAGTACCGTCCTAAGATATTGCTATTATAGTACGCAGGGGTACCGTCTGTCAATGACTCTGTAAGAACATCACACCTGAAGAGCTGTCTCGTCTCGGAATAATTGACCCGTCCTCCCGTTCGATGAAGGGATAAGATGGTTCGTCTGAAATTGTCACTTCCAAATCTTCTAATGTCTTCTTTAAGCTCTGGACAAGATCCGTAGTATGTTTTCCAGTTACTCTCAGACGTAACTCTCCTACCTCCACCTCTAGGCTTTCGTTTCTGCCAAAAGTATTTCCTACCGATGTATTTCCTGTTGCTCTGCTTATTTGTAATGCAGTAGACGAAACCGAAGAGGTCGCCAATATCAGCAGAAGTGAAAGTTGTACCTTTATATACCCAGGGGTTTTCATAAACTCCTTCAACCACTGGGGTCTTTGTGGTGGTCGCCATCCCATAATATTTGTATCTCTACCCATATTTAGTCAGTTCCACCAGGGGTCTGGTATTTCTTGATTGACTGTTCCCATTCCTTCATACTGCTCTGGCAGTCTGGTGGTTCTGGATCTACGATTCCTTTCTTCTTCTTCCAGTCGTTGTACATAGCTTGCATCATCCAACTCTGAGCGAGGGACTTCGGTCCATTTTCTATAAGCTCGCTCTGGTATTTCCCTAGTACCTTCATCCCTCGGTACTCCTCTCGCCAACCTTCTGACGGTTCTTGTCCTGTATTTTGGGTCATAGTTTGAAATTAGCGAAAGTATCTTTCTTAACATCTTGTTTAATGCCTCCGATTAGATAGGATTCAACTTCAGTTTCCTGAGGTGCTACTTGTAATCCCTTTGAACTGATCCAATGTTGAGTCCAAGGCAAGGGATTATTTCTCAGGGGTTGATCATATATAGGATCAAATCCAAGAGCCTTCATTCTTTTATTAGCTATCCATTCTACGTACTGAGACAGCAAGCGATCGTTGAGACCAAGGATTGAACCATCTTTGAAGAGATATTGTGCCCATTCCTTCTCTTCATCTACACATTTTTTAAACATCTCAATGGTATTTTCCTTCTCTTCCTCAACGATCTCCTTCATTTCTGGGTCGTCTCCTTCTTGCCACTTCTTGATAATATGTTGAGTGAGGACAAGATGCTGGTTTTCATCTCTGGCGATGAAAGAGATAATTTTAGCGGATCCTTCCATAAGCTTGAGTTCCGCAAATGCGAAAGAGCACGCAAACGAGACATAAAATCGGATACCTTCGAGGATGTTGACATTGGCTACTGCACGGTAAAGTTTTCTCTTAAGATCCTTGCTAGTCCATTCAGAATTGATGTGGTCTCTCCAGCCAGCCTTCCATAGGTTACTTTGTCCCCACTCTGCTGCTGCATTGAGGAACTCATCGTAAGCTGATGTTACTGACTTGGCTCGATCGAGAATCTTTTTGTTATCTACAATATGATCCAGTACTTCACTGGGATCTGGATACACGTTCTTAATTATATAGGTATAGGAACGACTATGGATCATCTCCATACATTCCCAAATAGTCATTGCTGACTCTAACTCAGGTAGAGAACAGTAAGGACCAAAAGCCATACCAGGACCACGACCTTGTACAGAGTCCAAGAGGATCTGGTACTTGAGGTTGGACGTAAAGATGTGCTTTTGCGTGTCGTTAAGAGTTTGGTAATCCGAACGGTCTTTCTGGAGCGAAACTTCTTCTGGTCTCCAAAAATAGGAGAGCATTTGTTGAGTAAGTTTCTCGAATACTGGATACTTTTGTTGATCATACCTTTGCACCCCTAGTGGTGCACCAAAAAACATAGGTTGTTTTGTAGCATCAACGTTATGAGTGTTAAAAACAGTCATTCCGTCAATCTCAGATGGTGCATCCGTCACAGGGTTCCTCCTCGGCAGTGTTTTCTATTTGCTCTAACAAATCATCCACAGGGATGTCATCTTTCCACCCAATTGGGTGTGCAGGTTCGTCAAAGTCTTGCTTATTATCATATGTATTCTGATAATAAGAAGTCTTCCATCCATACCGATAGGTCTTTAAAAGATCCTCTGCCATCACGGACACTGGTACCTCGTTACCCTCGTAATTAAGGGGATTATAAGACCAGTTACCACTGATTGCTTGGTCAAAGAACTTCTGCATTATAGCAACAATTTTTATGTAGCCATCGTTATCTTGTTGATCCCATAACAAAGTATAGTCATTCTTATGTGCCACGTACTGAGGTACGATCTGTTTAAGAACACCCTTCTTACTCTTCTTGACTGAAAGGAAGTCACGTGGTGGTTCAATACCATTGGTAGTACCACAGACCACACTACTAGACTCTGACGGCATCTGTGCAGTCAGTGTAGAGTTACGCAATCCATAGTTCCAGATATCATCTTTGAGAGTATCCCAATCCATAGTGTACTCAAACTTCTCACCCAACATTGGTTGTCCTTCCATTCCACCACCTTCTTGACCAATCTGTACAGTCTTACAGAACTCATCAATATCCTGTTTATAATGGTCAATAGGTACTTCCTTAGCAGCATACTTAGTCTGATCAAATCCTGAACAAGGACCATACTCCCTAGCAAGTTGATTAGATGCCTTCAGTAGATAGTATTGGAACTTTTCAGACAATATATGAACTGCTTTCCAAGCTTTCCAATCATTGTATTTGAATCCTAGTTTAGCGAGGTAGTGTGCGAGTCCAATGAATCCAATACCTAGCGACCGACGTGACTTAGTAGCACTCTCTGCTGCTTTCACAGGGTATTCTTGATAGTCAATCAATACATCTAGTGAACGTACTGATAGATCACATAGTTTCTCTAACTGTTGCCAACTCTTCAACTTACTGAGATTAACAGCAGATAGAATACATAGTGCAATTTCTCCACTACCATCAATATGTTGTAGAGGATCAGTAGGTAGAGTGATCTCTTGACAAAGATTACTCATCTTAACAGGTACTTGGAAAGAACTATGAGAGTTACAATGGTCAATATTCATAATGTATATACGACCAGTCTCTGCCCTCTCCTTAAGGAGGTTAAGAATGAGTTCTTGTGCCCTAATTGTCTTCTTAGGAATGAGTGGATTATTCTCTGCTGCTACATACAACTCATCAAAGTTTGGTCCACCAAACTCCTCATACATTTCAGGTACATCGTGAGGAGAGAAGAGTGTAATATCTCCATCATCAATAAACCTTTGATAAAATATCTTACTTAACTGGATGGAGTAGTCGAGTTTTCTGACTCGGTTGTCTTCTGTTCCTTTGTTGTTTTTGAGGACGATGATGTCTTCGATTTCTTTATGCCAAATGGGAAAATGGACAGTAGCTGATCCTCCTCTGATACCGTTTTGAGTACAGCATCTAACAGTGCTCTCGAATTTTTTAAGGAAGGGGACAACACCTGTGTGCTGAACTTCTCCACCCCTGATTTTACTGTTGATTCCACGGATTCTGCCTGCGTTAATGCCGATACCAGCCCTCTGTGCGACATATTTGCCAATAGCCATATCACTGCTAAAGATACTATCGAGGGTGTCATCAGTATCAACCAGAACACAAGATGCATATTGACGAATGGGTGTCCTGACTCCCGCCATAATGGGGGTTGGGAGGTTGAGTTGGTGCTTGCTGATTGCATCGTAATAATCTTTTACGTATTTTAAACGAGTCTCTAAAGGATACACTGAGAAGATTGTAGCCGCAATCAATATGTACATTTGTTGCGGAGACTCATAGATTTCTCCAGTGCTTCTATCTTGCACCAGATACTTATCTACAACCTGTCTCAATCCAGCATAGGTAAACTGGTCATCCCTGTCATAATCTATATAGTTGTTGATCCTATCCCACTCAACATCATTATAACTTGCCCACAAGTTTTGATCATAGATGCCTTTATCTGCACCTTTAAAGAGATGATCCTTAATATGAGGGTGTGTACGATTCCTACCAAATAATTTCTTACGTAACTGTACGCTAAGTAACCTTGCAGCAACATATTGATAGTTAGGATGCTCAAGGTCAATCAAATCACTTGCAGATCGTACCAAAATCTCTTGGATATCTTCAGTTTTAATGTTGTCGTGGAATTGTAGGTTGGATTGAATCTCCACCTGAGATGCAGATACACCTGAAAGACCTTCACAAGCCTCTTCCACCATATTGTGTACCTTATTGAGGTCAAGTTCTTCAACTTTACCTCTGCGTTTAATTACTTGCATCTTTTCCATTCAGTTAGTTTTACGGTTGCTTCGAGTCCTTTATACGTATTAGATTTTATCACGTCAAGGACATTATGTCTAGCTAATATCATATCATTGATATCTTTTTGCTGGATATTTGAGGGCCATATGACGATGGCATCTCCTGAGGCGATGGTTTTTCCCATACGTCCGACGATCTGGGGATTACGAGGTTCGTTATCGTAGATCCACACAGTATCGCTAATCCCCCTACTACTGAGATGAACGTCAGCTCCACACATAGCAATCGCTTGTGGAATGAAAGCTGCGTCCAACGGTCCTTCAAGGACGTAGATAGTTTTAGTTTTGTCAACATCACTTAATCCATATACTTTGGGTACATCTTCTTCTAACATTACTGTAACGTAACGCAGTTTATCTTTTGGATCTAAGGATCTACCTTGATATCCAAATAAATTACCTTCCTCATCTAACAAAGGAATAATGATACGAGACTCCTCACTATCACTACTCTGGTAAGTTGGTTTTAGAGTGTTAGTCCACTCTTTAAACTTCTCAGCATAATAAAATTTTGATAAGTCTGGTATCTTTCTTCGCTCTAAGTATTCCCTTGCAGGGTGTCCTATATTTAGCTCAGAAACACGTGGTAAGTTTACGGTTTTCTTCTTCTTAAATACAGGTTTTTTGAACTTTGGAGTCACCACCTGACGTTTGCGTGAACCAGATGATTCCTTAAATTTTTCTAAGTTATATTGTTCCCACAAAACCTTGTCTTGATCCTGTAAGAAATTAAAAAATGCCTTCGAGACACCACAATTGTGGCACTTGAAGACAAGTCCTGTCTTGGTACTAAAAAGGTATCCCCTTGCTTTTGACTTCCGCTTGGCAGAGTCACCACAGTAAGGACACCTGAAGTTATAAAGACCTGATTTTTTTGTACTAAAGTTCTGGAGTCTAGCTGAGACTAGAGACACGTACTGAAGGTCTAGGTAATTCATAGACATCCAGTATACTCACATCTTGTGGAGGTGTCAAGGTCTTCATTAAGGACTGACCTGGTATGGATACTAGGAAACTGATGACACTGAGGGCACCGAAGATAGTCCACATCTTCTTTTCCATCAATCTCAGACGATCATCTACCTTGCGAATATCTCTCTCACATCCCGCTTTAATTTCTGTAGCCTGACGGTTAACTTCTCTATGAAGCGATTCAACTTTCTCGAATAATACCGCATCTATCCTATCTTGCTTGTCAAGCTTTTCATTATGGACAGCAAGAAGCTGTCCCATCTTCATTGAATTGTCTTGGAGAGTATCAACTACCTTCTCCAGCCGCTCTAGAATAGCAGCATTGATACTCTCAGCCATTATCAGTTTTTAACTGCGAAATCTACCGCTTTCAGATAGGTTTCTGGTGAATGGTTCAGCATCTGACGGAACTTGATCTGGTTAGCAGGGTCAAGTTGACTGTATACATCTGTTACTCTCTTAGCAGAGTATGTATCCATCTTCATTGTCTTGTCACCCACTGCGATGTCAGCAAAACCTTGCTGATCACCGACCTTTTTGTCCACTAGACCTACTGCTGTGTCAAGTACATCGACTTCAACAGACTCTTTCTTTAATTTCTTTGTTTGATCAGAAGCTTTCTTCTTAAAATCAGAGAGACGTGCTTTCATAAGGACATCCATTTCCTTAGTCTTAGACTGCATCTTCTTCTTAGCTTCATCACGCTTCTTCTGAAGATCTTTTTGACGACCCAACTTTTTCTGTTGAGAGATTTGCTTCTGAGCTCTTTCGGTCTCAGTTGCTGCTTCAGTGATTTTTTTAGATTCTTCAGCCATTTTTTTGTTGCGACCTGACATTATACGAGAGACTAATTTACGACCAGCTTTGGTACGACCATCATAGCTAGCAGAATTGTTCTTCTTATATTTAGAACGGTTCTTTTTTCCAACAATAATATGAGCAGGAGGCAGAGCAATTCTACTGCCATCGCCAGCTGAATTTACGGGTGCATCCTCATTCATAATAGTGTTAGTTCTCCTATGGTGTATGTATCTAAGTAAGGATCGTCAAGTTCTTGTGGTAAGTAGTTTAGATACTTTAAGAATGACTTGAGCATACTCCAGTACTTATCATCTATCTTATGAAATAGCATCGGTGTAGATGCTTCACCAAAAACATTCTGTAGTACTATAATATGATTGAGAATTAGGTGAGACTTAAGCTCTCCTGTCTTCTCATACCTTTTCAACAACCGTTTAATATATTTAAAACGCTTCAAATCCTCAAGGAAGTCATCGTAAGTTATTCCTTGAGGATTTTCATAGTGTTTAGAAGCGAATAGAAGGAAGTTGTCATCATTTAGAAATTCAAATTTCATCCCTCATCAAAATTATGCGAATGTAATTGACTTATATGCAGATGTTACTTCTTCTGCACCACCAGCAGATGTTATTTTAACACGATACTCATATCCGTCAAGTGCTGCTTTAGTACCTGCGGTAATTGTGAGTGCTGTTGCTGCTCCTGAAGTTACACTAGCTGCTGCTCCAGTGTTACCATATACTCCACCGTCTAGTGAAGATGTGATGTTAACCCAACGAAGTCCTGTTGCAGTCTTACGTTGCCACTGTGTGCTAAGTGCTGATGAGTCACTTGATGCAGCAGTAACTGTAAGTGCACTTGTAGTAACGGGGTCACTAAGACCTGTTAGTGCTACTAGATCCTGACTGAATGTGATTGCAGATGCTGCGTCAGCAACGATACTGTCATCACTCTGTGTCTCGTCTGCGTTTGCCTCTGGATCTGTTAGAGGAACAAGAAGTTCTGCTTTGTGGCGAGAATTGCCAGCAGTATCTGTATATGTAACGTAATTCCACCAACCTGGACCTGTAAGTCCACGCTCTTGGTTTTCGCTAAGTGCTGCCTCAGTTGCGTCAACGAAGACGACAGTACTTCCACTAGCGTCTGCTACAACGGTAGTGGCAACTTTTGTCTTGTTGGCGTTACTGTCAGTATCTCCGTAAAGTGCCATTGTTTTTACCTTTTAAGTATTTAGTGTGAGACAATTAGACCAGTTACCTTACCGACTGCATCGGTAGTACCAACTTTCTGGTTCTGAATAGAAGCTTTAAGCGTTGCTTTGTTAGAATTAAAACCATCCATAGCACGCTTATTGATCCTATCTGCTTCAGACTGATCAATATCAAGCCATTGTCCAGTCCTAATGATAGCATCACAATCAGCAGCTTCAACAGTATCAGCAGCTTCAGTAGTAGATAATACTGCTTTTAAAATTCCACCTCCTACTTCATCATCAAAACCTGTACCAGACTTTCCAATAGGAATCTCAACATCCAGAACCTGACCTTTAGTATTCAGAACAACACGGAACTCTGCACCACGATGGTTAACATTGTCTCCGTTTGCATCTACCAACTGTACAGTAGGAATAGACTTGTACTTTCCTGAAGAGTTTACTCGCACACGATCGAGTTGACCCTTCTCATCATAGTTACCTAAGAAGTATTTGATGGTACCATCACTTTGTGGTACCTGAGTTACAGTTCCACCATCCTGACGGATGTCAAACTTTGGTACCCAATCGTTACGATCGTCTGCCATAGTCATTTTATTACACAAACTATTGTCTGTGTCTATTTATAAAACTTTAAGACTATCCCTCTAGCAAAGCTTTCTGTAGTGCATCTACCAACTGGTCATCTACCTTGTTACCAGTCTTAGCAGCTGCCTTCTTCAGGAGCTTAATGAGGAAATCTTTAATTACTGAGTCCAGATCTTCTGGAATTCTATCAACAGCCTTATTAATGATGCTGATAGCTATAGGCATTAGAAAATTGATCATTTCAATTCAAACAAGTTGTTTTATTTAGGCTCTTGTACTGCTTTTTTCTTGGGAAGTAAACGTTTCTTTGCCTTCTTCTTCATTAACTCCTTCGGATCATCCGTGTCGGAATTAATCTCAGGCATAATCTCTATTTCAGAGGTATCCTCAGGAAGTTCTGCTCTTAGTTGGTAGAATGTTTTCATAGTACTGAATACTCCTCCAGATCTTTTACCCAAGATCTAAAAATTTTGTTGTCTTCTGCTAGTGCTATTATATAGTTAGGTCCACGGCGAATTACCTTACCCACCTTACCATTACTGATGTTCTTGACCCAATCACCTTCGCAAAAGACCTGATCGTGACGGAAATCCTCTTGGACTTCACGTTCAAATCTCTCTGTTATATTGGTACGAAACTGTTTAAAGGATTTCATTATACATCAAATACGAATAGATCGAACTTAGCATCATCTACATTGACACCTGCAGCTGGATCAGATGCTGTACCAATAAAGGTAGTACCATTAACCTTTTCAAGATTAAACACTAGTGGTAGTCCTCTGCCAGCCGCACTATCATTATGATAATGACACTGTGCTAATACAAGATAACTAGCAGTATCACCATAGTCGTGATCCATAGTAAAGGTAAACTGGAATGAACCATAATTTGCTACTGCACCATAAGTTACAGTAATACCTGCACCAGTCCAAGTATGTTCTGCTGTACCGAGACCGAAATTTGTAAATCCACCAGTTCCTTTAAACCTAGCAGCACCAACACCTGCTGAAATACCACCTGCTGTGCTACCATCAGAAACTTTCAGGTTACCTGCATTAGGATCGTAGAATAATTCTCCCTTGTTGCCTACAAAAGTAGCAGCATTAGTACCACCCAACTTTTCTAGAAAGGGTCTATAAGTATCAGCCATTTTTCTTATCGAAATCGTGAATGTTTTCTGACCCACCTACAGAGAATGGGTTGTATTTACTAGTAGCTATCTTATACATTTTCTCGTGAATGGTTTCATCAATTTGATCTTCGTAGTCAAGACCATCGTCTTCCCATTCTTCAATAGATTTGTCTGTTGCTATAGGCATAAGGTCCAAGGGGTTATCGTGGAACCAAGGATCATAATGAATTCTTGGTAAGGTCATTAGTCTTTCCAACCACCAGCTTTTAACCAGTTGTTGTAGTGAGGGTTGTCCCAGTTGTCACTAATCTCATAAGAAGGAATTACAACCTCTTGGATGTATCTCCTGTTCTCTACTGCTAATTCTTCAGCGTGTTTTGATGCACCATCTATATTAGATGCCCACCAGATGCCACCACCTATTTGGACTGCTAAGAATGTAAGTAATGGTATTGGAATGCTTTTCATTTTTTCTTCACTCTTTTTTTAATGTTCATTAGTTTTTTCTTTGCAGGAGGAGGTGTGTCATCATATCTATAGTTGGATGTTGGATTGTTAATCAATGGATCCGTTTCAACAATCTCTGAAAGATTGTCACTTAGATTAAACACAAGTTCTTCACTAGCATCAGAGTTACTACCCTGAAACTCAGTCATTCTTGTTTCCTTTTCTTCCTGTGATACATCATCTACTGTGTAGCGATCCCACATCTTTCCACCATAGCCACAAGTGCCACGCTTCTCCCTCTTTTCACAAAGACGACAGTATTTTTCACCAGTCTTTTTCTTTGCGGGAGGGCACTTAAATTCAGAGAGTTTCTTCATTTAAAATTAGAAGGTAAGTTGCTCTTAATCTCATTCATCAGTTTCTTACATTCACCATCGCTTAATGCTCTGGGTATGCCTTGACGAAATGCTGTGAAGTCTTCAGCAAATGCTGCACGTCTCATCTTAGTACCAGATATTGCAAACGTATCACCGTCTGCATCACGATTACCAGATGAAACAACTTCTAGAGATCGGAAATAATAGTCCTTTCCGTTATATTTATGAATCCACTGAAATGCAGCTACACGATCTGACCCAACAACCAGTACAGCATCATCATATCCATCATTTTGTATGTCTTGTAAGCATTCTATCACAGATTTTTGTGCATTACAGATGTTGTTGGCATAGGAACGGAACATCTTCTTCATCCACTGCACCTTCTTAGTTGATTCTAATGGATTTTTACCAGTTTTATCGTGTGATTTGGATGTATATACCCTCCAGTCACATTTAGAAGCTGCATTTTTTACCCCTTTTATGTTCTCCTCGTGTCCTATGGTTGGTGGTTGAAACCTACCAAAGGTAAAGTAGCAGCAATCGTATAATTTTTCTAACGCCATTGCTTCTGGATAGTAAAGTTGTTGTATGCAAACTCAAGACGGTTGACCAACTTAATCATATTACCATCTTGGTGTAGTACATACCCTTCAGGAGTGGTCACCTTATAACCCTTCTCAGTCTCAACGTAAGTCCTAAAGGTCTCAAGTTTATCTAGCTTATCTATGATGAATTGTTTGGTCTCCTGAATCTCCTTATAGAGTTCAATCATATATCTGAATGATGATTCATTGTCATCTAAGTATTTCTCTGACTCATAAACCAACTGACGCTTTGCAGTAAGATTCTTTTGTGTCTTAATCTTGGCAAGTTCCTTCTTCATCTTCTCGTGATAGAAAGTGATCAACTTATCAAGAGTTCCTCTGACATCACCAACTGCTTGACCCTCACGGATCATACTATTAAAGAATTGCTTGAGGTATGAAGCAACGTGAAATTTTTTATCCCCAGTTGTTCCCGTTTTTTCCACAATATTATTGAGGAATTCCCCAGTCTTTCCACAGAGCTGAAAAATCTTATTGATCTGTTGCTCGAAGTGGCTCATTTCAGAGGTCGTAAGTGTCACTTCCTGTATAGATGTGTCGTTAGATATGACAGCTACTTCAGAAACCTTTTGGTATGTATGGATAGGTGCACCTGCTCTTGCTTGCATAGTTGGCAAGTCATTACCAGTGTAATGGGTATGGAATACCACTCCAATCTTTGCACTACCTACCTGTTGACCTATCTCGTGATCAGTTGGTATAGCATATGAAATAGTATTAGGTCTAAAACTATAAACCTTTTCACCTTGTATAGTCTCAGTCTTTCTAGTATCGTCAGTGAATAGCAAGTCACCCTGTATCACACCATTAATACCCAACTTCTTAAAATACTTGTAAGAGTACTTCAACTTCTTAGCTAGATCTCCTTCATACCATCTGTCTACTGCTTCCTCACTGAAACACATCTTAGGTTCAGTCTTATTAAACACAGACTTAGTACCTACAAAGAACATACCACTGTTAGGTTCCTTACCACATATAACAGCAGGAGCACCGTCCCACTTAGTCTGCATAAAACCTGTGGCATCTGCCTTCTTACCTAGCATCTTTGCTAGTTCTCTTAAAAAATTTACAGCAGCGTGACACCCTTCAACCCCATAGTTGAGCATCTCATCCTCAAGGTGTTCGAGGTGTTTTAACTGAGTGACATTTGCCATTACTGATAGTCTTTTCTTACTCGGTCTTTCATATGAGTACTACCGATAGGAGGATTAGCATCCTCATCCATAGTCTCAGTCCACATATTTTCTTTATCAAACTTATATCCTGACTGTAGCTTATCTGGCCAACCACCACCTTGGTCTTCACCTGCTGCCCTACCAGTTCTACCACCAGAGGTATCTCTTATATTGAACTTGAATACAACACCAGGACAGTTAACCTCAATATTAATTCTTACACCCGTACCAGTCTGACCACCATAGTAGACATCAACTGACGTTGGATTAGCAAAGGAGTCACATAACCCCTTAGTCATTTCAAAGTTGTATATATTACCACCTCCCTGTTGATGACAGTAGTGGTATCCATATCCTACAGATCCTAAGATCATAGAACGAAGTAAAGGTCTGTCATACTTGACATTCATCTCTGCTCCACCACCTTGAACTACACCAGCACCCTGATCAGCAGCACCAGTCTTAAATATTTGACAAAATTTTTCGTTGTTAATACCAAAAGTTTTTAATATAGCTAGACCAGTCTCGTGTGTGATAGCACCAGATTCTATCTGATCCCTTGAGAAGAATTTAGTTACACCAAGGTTTGACATAGTAGTGGTACCACTAGTTTTCAGTGAAAGATATATTAAACCAACTCCACGTGCTGACTTCTCACAACTATACTTCAGTGTAATGTCAGTAACCTTAGCACCTATATTATAATTGGTATCAGTTGCTTCACCAATCTGCCACTTATTACCTAGGTATTTCATAGGTCGCTTCTGGTTTAAAGCTCCCATTGGCATTACCTCTACGATCTCACATTCTTCTAGATCGTAGTGTTTAATAATATCCTTAGCAAATTGATGATACGGACCTGGAGGTACTTCTCCTTCTTCTTTCCATAATCTAAGATATCTTTCTAATGCTTCTTCAAATAAAGAACCAGCATTCTGTTTACCTCTACCTCCTCTACTACCATCACCAAACGAAATCTTTAAACCAGTACCCTTAATACCATATGCTTTCTTAAGATCACCAATGGTTGCATATTTTACTTTGACTGCTCTTGCTACCTTAACTTGATTCTTTGATGTACTTTGAAATGCTAATGGTCCTTGAACAGCAATGTCAGGATCATCAGTAAGACCCTTCCATAAACTATAGACGTTATCCATCTTCTCACTTTCGTGAGATTCATACAAGGTACCAAAAAGTTTTAGTGCCTCTGGGTTTGTCTTTGGAATTTTGTCGTATGCCATAAGACTATTTAGATTTCAATCTAATAGATCTATAGCTATTTGTCTCGCTGACCTGTTCGCTGTGATTAACTTATGCATCCAGATCCTTTCTTGAAGGGTAACTGGACCTTGAGATTTAATTCTGCATATAATATCAGTCAGTTCCAACCTCATCTTTGTGCTTAACATCATACTCAATGATGATCTTCTTACTACTTATGCCAGTAGAGGTCAAAGTTTCCATTCTTGTTGCAGTTCCATTCAATAGAGCAGCAATTTGTAATATCTCAGCGATGAGATCTCCTTGATCTACTGCATAATCCTCTTGAGGAACTTCACATTCCTTATATTCTTCAACACATTCTGTTTCACATTCTTTATCTTTAGGATCACAATCAGTAGTACACTCAAGAAGTTGATCGGTACAATCCTTTTCTTCCTTAGGTCTGAGTTTCATTTGAATACAGGAATAGGAACTAGTTTGGTGTTAAAGAAATCTTTTGATCTCTCGAACACAGGATAGAATTGACATACTCCTTTCTCTGAACTACAAGCTTCCATTGGAGTCCAGTGGAGGTCATCTATAATGTCATACCCTATACTAACACGAATTCCCTCATATGGCAAGGGCTTTACAGCGTGCATTAACGGACCAGGACCAAGATACTGTAGTCCTTGCTTGTTCTCTATCTTATATGGATACTCATCAGCATCTAGTGGGTGCTTAGTACGATCATCATTCTCATAGTACCAAAGACACTGTTCATCTCTATCATCAAAATTCTTAGGGATCCAATCTGCAAATACTGTCTCAGTTGGTTTATCACTTAGGTGAATAAATCCGTGGTACTTACAATAGCTATGGTTGTGCCATCCCAATGACATCTTACCTAACTCCTCATACCTATGTGCATTCATCCAAGCGTGTATCCACAGTGGTTTAGATTCTAATCCTGGATAGGATCTAACATTTTTAAATACTTGGTTCCACAAATAGAAAAATTCTGGCATCGTAGATGACAGTGTGATGATGTTATAAGCGTTCTTGCTCATAGACATATCCCACTCATCTGCTTTACCGTGCATAGAACTTTCATACATTGGTTCTATGGCTGCTTTCCATAGACCATATGCAGTCCTAGCTTCTGTTAGTAATTCTTTCCATAATACATCGACCTCGTATGTTCGTACGAGGTCTAAAAGATTATCACAATCATAACTGACTGTCTTCAATTTATAAATCCCCTGATACTCTATTCTCTGATCTAGTTACTTCAAAAGATCCAGTAGGATATCTAGCAAGTAATTTAGCCATATTCTGTGCAACGACTTGATTAAAATCAAATCCTAATGCCATACAAGCTTGACTATAATACCAGAATACATCTCCTAGTTCACGTAACAAATGTACTTTTGTGTCATCGGTTAATACCTTTCCTTGGAAAGTTACCTTCTTCACAATCTCTGCAAACTCACCACCTTCAGCACTAAGACCAATAGCAGCAGTAAGCAAACGTGCAATATCTACACCCTGTTTATCTAGTTCTTGAATTCTGTGAATGAATTCAGCATTGTTCTTAGATGGTTGGCTTGTGGTACCATCCACAAACTCCATATATTGATCAATGTCAACTACTGTACGGTCAGTCATACTACAAAATCAGCAAATTTGGAAGTGTTTTTCTTTTCAAAGTCAGGTGTGAAATCAACATCCTTGGCTTCTGCCTCGGAGTCTTTACCTTGTTCAACATCATACAGCTTCATCTTCGCTCTGTCAATACCCACAACAAATCTTCTATACATTGTAGGATCATTATACCTGTTCTTTAACTGCTTAACCATTATTTGATTCTGGGCTTCAAGTTCTTCAGAAGATATAAGAGCAAACATAAAGTCAGCAGTAGCGGGTAACCCGAAGGATTCAGAAGTGTCAGTAAGATCAACGTCAGTAGAACCAAAGCCAGAACGAGTGGTCTGTGTCGCTGAGATAATCGGGAGATCGAACTCGACGGCGAGACCACGAAGTTCTTCTGCAATCGCTTTAACATAAGTATAGGAATTAACAATAGCACCTTTATATCTGGAACTAGCACAGATGTTAAGGTAGTCGATGAATATGATGTCAGGTACGAATGACTTCTTCAAGGCTAGTTCATTCATCAATGACCTAAAGTGACCAGAGTGTGCTGAAGCAGTAGGATACTCTTTGATGATTAACTTACCCTGTGTCTTACGTGAGAGATCTGATACCTTGGATTCAAAAATCATCCTAGGTAGATCTGGTATGTCTTTTATATTAACGTTGAGAAGGTTAGCATCAATACGTTCTGCTATCTTTTCTTCTGCCATCTCAAGGGTAATATACAAGACATTCTTACCCTGTGACAAACAAGATGCTGCTACGTGGCACATAAACAGGGACTTCCCTACTCCTGTTCCAGCGAGAGCAACATTAAGTGTTTTGTTGGGTATACCGCCCTTGGTAATCTTATTGAAGTATTCCAGATCAAACGAAGTTTTTTCCTCGTCAGTAGTATAGAAATCAAAGCGTTCTTGATAGTCAACCAGATAATCGTGACCAATATGATCGTCAAAAGATACCGATAGAGCTTCTTTAAGGATGTCAGGAATTGCATCCCGACTTTTCTTATCGTCTTTACCATCAGCGAGCTTGATAGACTCCATCAAAGCTATGTATATTGCCCTGTCTTTACACCACTTCTCAGTGGCATCAAGCAACCAATCCTCTGTAGGATCTTCTATATCTTTGAATGAGTCACAGAGATCTCTGACTTTACCATAAGTCTCATCAGAAACATCTTGCCGTCCCTCGACTTCAATGAGTATAACCTCCGTGGTCGGGAGACGGTCATACTTAGAAGCGAAGTTTTGGATCTCTTCGTATACGACCTTCTCGTGTAATTCTTCATAGTATTCAGATTTTATAAAGGGAAGTACCTTACGATAGTACTCTTCATTACTGAGGAGACTCCGTAGAATAGTCCTCTCAATACGTTCATTCATTGCCGTACTTAAATTCTTTTTGTGCAGCCTCGTCTAGTGCTTGCATTATTTCTGGAGTGAAATACTTTTCTGGATCATTGAGGATAACTTTAGGATAAACAGAAGTTTCACCCAACTTAATCCTATTGCCCACACGGTTAAAGACTCCGTGCTTCTCACCCAGTTCCAGTAATCCGTAATACTTGTCAAGACCTCTCTCATCGAAGAACAACCTTACTTTAACCTTAGAATTCTCTTTTGTAAAGCGGGATTTACGATTTGTGGCAGTAATGAGATTGCCAACAACCTCGGTACCGTCTTTCTCCTTAGCCTTCGATAAGAAAATAATGTTAGAAGCAGCGTACTTAAGTCCTGTTCCACCACTCATCTCCTTCATTGGGACATACGATCCTACGACCTCGTAGGTATGGTTAGTAACTAGCAGTGGTATATTCGCTCGACCAAGATTAAGTGTCAAGACCCTGAAGATAGACTTGATCACTTGTGCTCGTGTCATATCTCTGGTATCTTTTCCTGCTGCGGAATCTTCAATTTCTTTAGATGTAGATAAGTTACCTAAACTATCTAGCACCATAAGAAGAGGAGGTCTATCCTCTTTGTTAAGTTTCTCATACTCACTCACGATTTTCATCGCTTGTGTCCTGAATTCCTGAACTGTCACAACAGGTACTACACCTACACGTGACACATCAAGTCCTCTCTCTGCCATCATATCCTTTGAGATAGCAGACTCTGACTCAAAGTATAGAACATTACCCTTAGGGTTCTGCTCTAAAAAATGACGACAGACACTAAGAGCAAAGAAAGTCTTACCAGTGCTTGACTCACCTGCTAGGGCTGTAACTTTGTTTGAAGGTATGCCACCAAAAACGGATCCAGATACAAGAGCGTTAAAAATATAACTTCCAGTATCGACCCAATCAGCAGTGTCACCAGCAGCAATTCCTTGGTCTGCGACTGCTGCATACTCATTACCAATCTCCTTGATAACTGAATTTAAAAAAGACATTAGAAAAATTCCATAAGGCTACCAGAACGTTCTGGCTTCCATCCAATACATTCTAGCACATTACGCAAGGGTTCGTAAAATGCTTTCTCAAATTGTTTATCGTGATCTATGTATTTGGTCAGGTTAAACTCGGATGGTAAGTCCTGAAAGAATGCGATCACGTTCTCCTGTATAGGATTAGGTGTCTTTAGATAAACAAATTTAATCTTTTCACCCTCTTGGATAGGAGCATTCTTATGTTGAATCTTCTTATCCTTGATGTAGTGATTGTACAACAACGCACCACGTACGTGTATGGGAGTACCCTTCTGATAAATCTCCCTTACGTGTTTGTACTTAGTGACACCATTACATCCACGTGGGAATGCAATGTCTGTAATGTCTGCGTCACGTGTTTCTTTCTTACAGTTATCAATGAAATCAATAACCGTTTCATTATCAGCAGACATAATAAGTCTGAACGCCTTCTTAAGACGATCTCTAAAGAACTGAGGGACAGACGACCTCGCAGTCTCTAGTCCCATAATTTTCATCTTTGGCTCTTTATATCTGACACCCTCGGAGTCCCATACGTTAAGAATGTAGCGTTTCTTTGCTGTCCATATACCACGATCCGCTATATTCTCACGCTTCATTATCATCTTCTGTTCATATGCTTGAACGTACGTCGCCAGTTCCTCGTAGCTAGTATCAATGTACGGTTCAATCTTCTCTGCACAGATCTTATCGAGTAGCGAAACAATCTTGCTCTTATCACTAACCCGATGACTAAAAAATTTATCAACAAGAGGTCCGAGATTAAGATATATCGAGTCAGTATCTGACGCGATAACATAATCGACTTTCTTTGTTTGTAGTAAATTATTTAGGTAATCATTTATCTTATTCTCTATCCACCTGATAGAAACCTGTCCAGACAAAGTGATTGCCTCTGCATTAGCTAGTTTATAATACCTGAAGTACTCATTACCAATAGCACCATAAGCACTGTTCAATTGGATCTTACGTGCCATCTGGAAGTTGTTAAACTTCGAGATCTGTTTCTCTAGAGTGAGGGAAGGTTCTTTCTCATACTTCTTCTTAGCCTCAATCATATTACCTTTATAGATCTTACGTTCATTGTAGATCTTTTCCATTAGTTCTGGTAGAAAACCCCGTACATCCTTACGATACATAGCACCGTTAGCACAAACGCAATCATCCCCATCAATCTGCACCTCACCATTTAAGATCCCTTCAACATTGGCACTACCGTGTCTAGTCTCCCTGAGGGTCTCTGGGGAGATGTTATATTGCATAATAAGATGAGGATAGAGGCTATTGAGGTCAAAATTAACCACCCAATCATAGCGTCCTGGTTTCGGTTCCTTAACATAAGCACCTGCATATTTGTCGGACTTTTGATTCCTGTGTTTAGGAGGAATAACTATGTTCCGTTTCCTTAAATAATTATAGATGATTGAATCCCATACACGTACTTGAGAAAAGACATCTTCAAGGTTGACTTTGGCATCGTAAGCTAATGTGAATGCCAAATCCATAAGCTTCATCTTGTCTTCCAATTGGTCAACAAGACGTACGTCGTGGATATTATACTCCACAAACTTCTGCCAGTCTTGGGTATAGAACTCCTTGAAGGTGTCAAATTCAGAGTGGTCTAACTTCTTAGATCCCAACTCTACAAACGCTATGTGATCCAAACGGTAGGATTCCTGATTTGTATAAGTAAATTTCCTATACAAATCAAGATAGTCCAGCACCGTAATCCCCGATACATCATAAGAGATGTTTTTTCTGCCCTGTATATAAATTTCACGGGAACTTAAAAGTTTCCAAGGTGAAAAGAGTTTAGTTTCCTTGGTTCCAAGGATACGATCCAAACGATTACAGATATAAGGAACGTCGAACAGTTGAACATTCCAACCTGTAATAACATCAGGATAATTCTCGATCCACCAAGCGAGGTACTTCCGTAGTAGTTCCTGCTCGTCAGCACAGAGTGTGTACGATACGTCAGCGTGGTTGTTCTCGAAGGGCTGTGAACCCCATACGTGATACAATCCAGTAAAACTGTCCTTCACTGAGATAAGTAAGATTTCCTGATCAGCAGATTCGATATCGGGGAATCCGTTCTCTGATGCAGTTTCAATATCAATCGTGAACACACGGATCTTACTTGGATCATAGTCAACCTCACCAGGGAAGTTGTCACTGATCCATTGATAGAGATACATCTGATTACCAGAGATCTCAAAACCATCTACCTCTTCATACTGCTGGCAAAATTGCTTACAGTCTCTGATAGTACCTGGTTGTATAGGTCGAACTGGTTCTCCATACAGGGTGGAAAACTTAGATTCCTTCTTACTCTTCACATAGAGGGTAGGTCGAAACTCGTCACGAAAACGAACTTCTTTATACCCATCACAACCTCTTACAAGTATACGGTCACCAACTTGGTCAACGTTCTTGTAAAACTTCATTGTAATCTTGAGTAAGAACAGTAACAGGTTCGACGATTGTAAGAATCTGATCCGAATGGATCATCATCTCGTTCTGTATTGTAATCCCTTCTAGCCATTTTGTCAATGTTCCTTTCTCTTCTCCTTCTGTATGCAACACACAGGGATCGATCAAGCGAACATCAGGTTCACCAGGCAACTCTGCATCAGTCGGTTCTAGTTGGCTCACTAAGATCTGGTTGGTCTTCAGTATCAGTACCTGGCAGTTCTTCATCACTCTCTCCAAAGCGTTCTGTAAAATGTTCAATTAGTGGTGGTAGAGGATCGCACATAGTCAAGAAGGCGTGCTCCTTCACTAGGAATTTCCTCTGTTGTGATAGGGGTGCCCAGTTCTCAAACGTAACGTTTGGTCCTTTTTCAGGCGACTCCATATTTTTCATTATCCTACAGATCTGTGGATCTCTAAGGATAAAACCTTGTGGCATACCTTCTTTATCTCTGATTTCATAGACATCAGCAACGACATCTTCACCAGATTTCATCAACAACAGTTGTATAGACATTGGAAAATATTTTTATATATTATAAAAGACCCCCTGACGTTTGTCAAGGGGTCTGTGAATTAGAGGTAATTTTTACGAGCGTGGTGTTCAGGGACTATTTTACCTAGCTCTACGGTCAGAAGACCATCCTCAAACTTTACATCCCTGACTTCTGTTTCGTCAGAGAGAGTCCAAGTCCTAGTGAAAGATCTCTGAGCAAGTCCTTTGTGTTGATAGGTTGTGTCGGTTTCCTTATCTTCCTTCTGACCTTCTACAAAGAGTTTGCCGTACTCTGTGTATACATTGATTTCTTTCTTCTTGAATCCAGCTAGTGCAATCTCTAGTCTAGATTGTACATTGTTAACTTGAACAAGATTATATGGTGGATAGTTACTAGTAGTTTCGTGTAGATTAAAGAAACGATCTAAGTAATCGTCCATCCCAATTCCGTTTCTTGTGATGCGTTCCATTAGTTCTGGAAGATCCGCAGCACGATACCTTTGAATGTTAGACATTTGTTTGCTCCTTATTAAGCGAGTGTGAATGGTGTAACTCCGAAGCAGTTACATTATTATTTAACCACAAGAATCTTGAAACGTCAGTCGTAGAAACCCTCAGGATTGGTTCGGGTTCTGCGTAATGAAAGGAGTTTTAATAGGTGTCTTATCGGTCACGGATAGCATAGCTACTAGTGAATACCGTACGTGATCCTCAGAATACTTTGATGGATCATATGCAGCAGTATGGAATAAAGATCCTTGATAACCACTAACACAATTAAATTCAGCAGGTACTATAGTAGCAAGATCATATACATCATCACCATCAAATAACTTCCAGTCATCAATAAGACCTTCTCCTACTCTACCCTGATCCATACGTTGTGAAATGATCCTAGGATGTATACCACACTTCTTTTCTAAATGCTTCACGTCCATTTGACGTTGACCATCTGGCATATTGATAATGAACATAGCAGTGCCATCAGATTCATCCAAATCATCAGATAAGAATAAGTTAAAAGCAAAGTCACCTGGATCTACGTGAGGTCTATAGTTACTATCAATAGCTTTCATATTTTTCCAGAAGACATTACAGTACAATGAAAAATCATACCAAGTAATATCTCTATGTGTTATCTTCTCATCAAATAAAACTTGCCTTAAGAATTGGACATAAGGTTTCATCCAAGCATTAGCAACAGGTTGCTGCATACCTGGTGCACCAGTCTTATCAGGAACAAGATCATTAGTACCACAAATATAACTTGAATTTATAAGGAAATCTCTAACGTCATAAGGATTCACTAAGACATCATCTATCATCAAATACCTATACGGCCAATCTGGATGGATCTTCTTAGTGTATGCCTTATGATTTGGATTGATCTCAAATAATGTTTCGAGGTCTTTAGGGCGTATTATCTGTCCCTTAAAATCCTTCTCAAATGTAACTCCCATTACGGTTCTGTCTTCTTTTTACCGATATTATACTTAGATTCTAGAATCCATTCTCCCTTCTCCTTAAAGGATAGAACCTTAATCTGGTTCAAGGGAGCTATAGTATCGATCTTCTCAGGTGTTATTATACTCAATAATCCCCAATCTGACAAGAGGGATGCAATTCTGTTACGACGTTGCACGTCGTTGATGCTTAGATTAGTTTGTTTACCATCAAGTGCGAAGAGTTCCTTGAAGTGAACGATGTAATATTTACCACGTTTGTGGAGGATGTGACAAGATTGATAGATCTTCTTTTCTTTACGAGAAGCTACACCTATCCTAGTTAATGTCTCTCTCACCTTAAGGAAGTCATCTGGTTCCTTTAGAGCAACCTCTACCATTTGTTGCTCATTCCATTGTACAAATTCTTCAGTCATTTACTGCCACCAGTATCAATAAGGGATCGAATCTCTTTCAACTGTGATGTAGTCAGTACCTGCAATGCTTGTCGTGCTTTTTCATTACTATATCCATAGTATGTTTTTACTGCGTCAAGATCATCAAGTGCAGACTTCTTCAGCCAAGGAGAGAATCTCTTCCTAGGTCTGAGGGTATTTATGTAATAATCGTACTGTAAACGCTTATCTAAATGAGCAGAAGCATTCATTTCATTTGCGTGTAGTACAGAATCTAATTGACCAGCAAGACACTTGTTGATCACATAAGGTACATAATTTTTCTTATCATCCTCATCCCATATATCCTTCTTGGATTGGTTTATAGAATAAAGATAATCATTCAGTTTCAATGTGCTCATACCAAGGATGTTTGTACTCAGTGTAGGTGGGTTCGTCTTCTTCTGGCATATCGTACGGACCATTCATCTTCTTATTATATTCTCTCTCATCTAGAACCTCGTTAATGAGATCCTTAAGTTCAATTCTAAGTTGTGGTTCCAGTAATGTCAATGGTGTAATCTTCATCTCAGGATAGATGGGATTTCCATCTTCATCCTTAGGAAACACATTATCCTTACATCCTTTTGATGTAGGTCCACTCATTCCCTGAGTGTCGATCTTTTCAGTCATTAATAGGTTCTTACAGGTCCGAATACGGTACGACCAGAAGCATTGAATCTGTAGATCTGTGTCTTACCTGAGGTAAGATTCACCACTACTTCATCTCCTTGGACCATAGCACTAGCTACGTCAACACCAAAGGTTTGGATTACTCCCGCCTTTGTGTCAATAAGTTGTGCACGTCCACCACGTGCTCTTGCAATAACGTTTCCCATTACTTGTACCAGTTACCTGTACTATTATCGATAGTATAGTTGACCAAGAGAAGTTCTTTACGTTTATCTTGATCAGCACCATATGACTGTGTTGACCTCATAGTATATGTGAGATCCCACTTAAGCTTAGAGTACTCAGGATATAAGTCCTCAATCTGCTTAGATGCATTGTAAGTAATCATAATATTACCAGAGAATACATTGCATAGATCTGCAAGTTTCTGGTGTCCAAAATTCTTATGTAAGGATCCCTTACTACCATAGAGATTATCTTTGATGCTGTAAGGAGGATCTAAGAAATTGAATGCACTAGGATTCATCACCTTAGAGTAATCTTGGTTCGTAATGTTCCAAGATCGTATCGCTTGGTGGTACCACAGTAGACTATTTATGCCATTAAATGAAAAGTTAGATTGACTTGCCTGAGCAGAAAAAGAAGAGTTCTCGCTAAGACCAGAGAAGCTACACTTGTTAGCAATGTAAAAATTAATTGCTGTCTCATATATGTCCTTGTTTTCTGATAGTTTTTCTTTTGCTTTATTGAATGCTTCTTTATGTGCCTTCAGTACATCTTCCTTATCATCGTGATCCATTAGATAGGTCTTGATGTTATGAAGATGTGATTGCATTTGTGGACCTGCATCTCTTAGGGCAGTCCAGAAAGCAAAGACTGGATAATATAAATCATTGATAACAACCTTAAGATCTGGACGTTGCTTTGTTAGAGCAATAGCCATAGATCCACCACCAATAAAAGGTTCGACATAGTAGTCAAACTTGCGTGGTATATAATCTAATAGTATCTTAGTAGCACGAGACTTGCCACCTGGATACCTCAATGGAGTTTTAAACTTTTTCATACTATAGGGACAAAGATAGCCTGGTTAAAATGCTCAGGTTTCGGATCGTCTAAAAGATCTATACCTATACTAGCACGTAACCCCTTGAAATTGCAAGAGACTACACGATGTTCTAGTCTAGAATCACCCATATACATTTGACCTTGTTTGTTCTTGATTACAGTACCGTTCTTGAATTCTGTATCTGTCTCCTTATCAGAGAGGTGTACAAATCCGTGATGGTTACAATAGTCGTGTAAATGCCAACCAAGAGATTCATTTACACCATTGAGATCAGGAGATCTATGAACGTTCAACCAACTATGGATCCACAAATGCTTATAGTCTCCTCCATAATATTCTTTGATGTTAGCAAAGACTTGTTTCCAGAGTTGATAGTAAGTTGGTAGTGGTGTACTAAGAGTAATAAGGTTGTACGTATTCTTAGATAGAGTAGGGTCAACACGAGGTTGCATATGTTCATATCGACATTCTATCTGTTCCTTCCATTGAGCATAGACCCTAGCAGTCTCCTTTAGGAGTTCGTTAAAATCTAAATCTAATTGGTAATACTTCATCTTAGGATCTTTTGGTTCCTCTTTCAAAGAAATGGTACCGTATCCTTTTCTGTGGCTATCAATAGATTGATACTTCATTTTGATTCATTAGGAGGTTTACTAAGATGAAATTCATATGCTATCCATCTTCCCTTACCATCAGTAGCAAGGTCATTATATTTAAACTTGCAAGGGCAAGTATGTAACCATTCGTAGAACTGTTCATTCATAGGTTTCTTTTTTACCAATGTCTTACCACCCCACTAACAATAAAACAATTAGTAATGAGATAAGAAAGGAAAATAATACTACGTACGATAACAACGTAGTTGTCGTAGCGTTTAGTTCTTTCATCAGAAAAACTCCCAAGTGCATACTTCCATATCCTCCACCATCTAATCACTTAATTCTCCTAGGTACTTGAATAGTCCAAGAAGGAGATACTAGATCAACCATCTCGAACTGCTTCTTATTCTTTTCAATATCATTCAACATTTTTTCACGACCAGGTTCAGGTTGTATCTCACCATAATGAGTTTCTTTTATACCCAAGTAATCCAATACAGCATCATCAACCATACTGTATAAGGTATCCCAAGTTAAAGTATCTCTTAATCCAGTTGCGATACGATCAATATCACCACCATCTAAGTACTCACCCTTGTTTACCTTTTCTGAGTAATCTTCATACTGAGAAATAAGTTTAGCTCTGATCTCTACCAACTCATTGAGGTTGATAGTGATTTTAATGTCATCATAAATGGCTGTCATTGTTCTATACCGTATTTGGATAGGTCATACTTGGGCAAACTTAATGGTTCAACCTCTTTCTTAATTGGTTTACCTATCTTATCCTCAAGTTCAGATACTATCTTCTTCTTAGAGATATGATAAGGTGTTGGTGCATTTTGCAAACACACTCGTAAACACTGAAGTTCATCATCAGTGAATGTGAATGTGTGGCTCATTTTTTCCTCCAATGATCGATCAAACGTTTCAATTCAGCAATACGTTTCTCTGCTTCTTTGATTTTTTCTTTTAGATAATCACTCATTTGAACTCACACTCCACCATAACTTGTGTCATACAAGCTAAGAGATTAATCTCTTGATCTGCTACAAAAGCAGACTTATACTGATAGTCAGCAATGATGAGAACTAATTGTGGTATACTCCTACCAACTAACTCTTGACTCAATCCATCATACAACTTACGAAAGATCATATTAGGATCGTTGTCAAGGTTCTCCACAACCCAACTACGGACAGTGCTGAACTCTTTTCTAGCTAGTGCTTTTACCAGCGTCGAAATGTCCAGTTCTGATATATCAACCAGAATACCACTATCGATAGACCCAGAAGAGCTGTGTCGTTGTAGTTCATTAAGTGTTCGTCTCCAATCTGGATAATGTTTTTGTACAAGTTTAACCAGAACCTTGTCTTCTGCTGTAACCTTATTATCTTTAAGTATCTGTTTGACTCTAAGGAAGAACTGACCTTGAAGGTCTAGTCTATCCTCTTTCTTAATTACAAAATCAAATACAGAACACCTAGACTGTAATGGTTGAATGATCTTATTCTTGTAGTTACAAGTAAAGACAAATCTACAGTTGTTCTGGTAATCCTCAATAGCAGCACGTAACTGTGACTGAACGTCAGCAGTCATATTGTCTGCTTCATCTATGATAACACATTTGTGTTTGCTTCCTGAGAGACTAATTGTACTAGCAAAGTTTTTAACTCTCGTTCTAACCGTATCGAGGTATCTACCCTCATCAGAACCATTAATAATAATACAACTAACACCCAGTTCATCACATAGAGCTCTTGCAACTGTTGTCTTACCAACACCAGCAGATCCAGAGAGGAGGAGATTCGGGAATTCACCCGCATCCACAAACTCCTGAAACGTTGTTTTAAGATTCTGAGGTAGGATGCAATCATTTATTTTAGTGGGTCGATACTCCTCAACCCATAAGAATTTTCTCACGGTTCTAAGGCAATGTAGTAAGTTAAGTCAAGGTCACTGTGATCCCACTTAGAGATCAATTTACTGGACACACTTACTCCGTAGTCTCCTTGGAAGAGTCTGAGGTTTTCAACTTTAAAATCGAGCGAGTAATCACCGTCTGTTGATCCTTGTACAACTTGATCATAAGAGTTGGAGGTGTCGTCTTCTTTGTCACGTACTTTAAGAATAACGGTTTGCTTTTCACCTGACACAGTGAAGTCTGGTAGACCATACACAGCAGCAGCTTTGCTAAGTGCACCGATCTGTTCCTCAGTCACATTGAATTCAATGTTCCCACCAGGAAATTTGATCTCACGATCAGGTGCTGCCTTCATAGTAATCTCAGGATCACTGAAGTAGTATCTGACTCTACGTCCCTGACCTTGATCTTTAATCGTAACATAGTTAGGATTATCGAAGTGGAGTACAGGATCATCAAACAACAAGAGACCAGCAATAAACTGATTCAAGTCATAGATGGCAAAGTCAATTGGAAATGTCTCCTCTACCTTAGCAGATGCAAGAATGTTTTCTGCATTGCTGATAGTCTTAAGGACATTACCAGTCTTCACTACGATACTCGTATTGATCGTGGCGAAGTTTTTAAGAATGGATAATGTAGTTTTGGATAAAGTGACTGCTGTCATTTGTCGTAGTCAACTGAGAATGATGTAGTTCCATCGTTGATAGCCATCGCACGTGCGGTTTTATCATTGAAATGGAGTAAGAGTATAGCATAGTGGGCAATCTTAATGATGTCCTTACGTGCTGAACCCTTTCGATCGTAGCGAGAAGCATACTTTAGGATGTTACTCCTACAGAATGCTTCAGCGTCACCTACCGAATCGATGAGATCCAACGTCTGAACCCCACCTGGACTGTAATGACCTCGGTACGTGTTGTGAATGTAAGATTTGACTTCTTCTAGAAGTTCATCTTCATTGTACTTGTTCATATACGTGGTAGTTTTCTACCAGTATAACAGAGTGGTTACCTAATTGCAACCACTTTATCTGAATGAACTTCTACAGGAGATTCTCCCTCGTCTACAGGAAGGTCAACTTTGTCATCAACCTTACTGTAAAGGTCTAGGAATGCTTGCTTAGTCTCATCATCGAAACGGTTCAAGCAAAGTTGTACTGCCTCTAGTCTATCGTTGAAGATAGAGAATGCCTTAGTGATGTGTACAAGTCTACGTGTACTGATCACCTCATCGATACCACCATCATAAAATGTCTTACGGATGATGTCTGCCCAGTCAGCAAGCTTCTTACAGTAGTCATTGTCCTTACATACCTTAGCAAGAATCTTCTGCTCTACCTGAGGTGATGGATAATCTTGCTCAAAGGTCAATGCGAATCTCTCAAGGAATGCTTCGTTAAGTACATTAGTACCAATGAATCTACCATCTTCAGATCCTTTACCTTTAGTGTTTGCAGTAGCAAAGACATTAAATCCTTTTGTAGGTTTTACGAACTTACCTATCTTCTTGAGGAAGACTCCCTTCCCTTCGAGGATGGATTGAAGACAAAGTATCTTATTAGATGCAAGGTCCACTTCATCCAAAAGTAGGACTGCTCCTTTTTCGAGTGCTTCGATGACTGGACCGTTGTGCCATACTGTCTCGCCATTAACAAGGCGAAACCCACCAATAAGATCGTCTTCATCGGTTTCAATTGTAATGTTAACTCTAATCAAGTCACGCTTGAGTTGAGCACACGCTTGTTCGACACCAAACGTTTTACCATTACCAGAAAGTCCAGTAATGAATGTTGGGTAAAAGATACCTGACTTAAGGATCTTCTTAAGACGATTAAAATTACCAAAGGGAACAAAGTTAGGATCTACATCTGGTACCAAGTTCTGCTCTACAGCAGGTGCTGCTGCTGGTTTACTATAAGTTTTCTCTAGAGCTTCTTTAACAGTTAGATCCCAAGTACCACGCTTGACTTTGTATGCACTTAGTCTATTAGTGATGGCACGATAACCGAGTCCAACCTTTCTTGCATATTTTTTTACTTCAGTGGCAGTGATATTATTGCCAAACTGGTCACGGAGATCGGAAACGACGGTCATAGGATTTAGAAAGATTTTGTTTGTATGTGTTTATTATAATGGATAAAAGGGGTGTTGTGTACACCCCAAGGACAGTTTGTTAACTGACCATATCCACAAATGATGAGAGTATCTTTTTGTTGACACTCTTATTACCAAGAGATCTCTTGAAAGCAGCTTTGATCTTTGCTTTAGTTGCACCTTCATCAACCTCAAACTCAGTGTTGAGACCTAGGTTCTTGTTAGGCATTAGATACAACTCATCATATCCAAGAGACTTCTTAACAACTAAGGACTTGTCTCTTCTAAGTCTTGCTTTAATTTCATCTCTGGAAATTCCACGCTCCATCCAGTCGCATAGATTAGATGCATTACGTATCCAGTAAGAAACATCCCTACCCTCGATAAGTCTGAAACTAACAAAGTTGGATTCTGGAAACGTTTCTTTAAGATCTTGGATATAGATGCCAAGATTTGACATATAATTACCTGAAAAACGATCAAAAACACGCCCCGTACGATTATTGCGAAGAGCAGCACGATGCTCCACAGTTCTCGTAAGGAGTTCTTCATCCCTGTAATGGTCTTGCTCAGTCGTGTAGACTCCTGCGTGGGATTCTCCATCACTCAAAATAATACAGTTTAATTTTTCTACTCCATACTTCTTGCGGAAGTAAGGTATTACAGTATGTAGAGATACTATTGCATCTGACAGTGGTGTACCACCTAAGTACAATCCAAGTGGATGTCCTAGTGCACGTGAACCTTCAAATACTTCTCCACCGCTATAGCTAGAATAGTATGCACCCAAACGGAACATATACTTTAACTGTTGCTCAAATTCATTACCACTAAGATCGGTGGTAAGCACATTAACAAGATTAAAACAATCTCCAAAGGAGTATTTGTAAGCTGTACTTCTGTCTGGTCTGTGGTTTTCATTAGCATCTCTAGCCCATTCAGTTGTGAATAGATACGCATTGAATGGTATCTGTGCCTTCTTACAGAACCAAGCTATATTGATGAGTTGCTTCACCATATTGAAGCATACATCACTTATAGATCCAGACCAGTCAACTAGTGCAATTAACCCGTGGTTCTTACCATCAGGGAGAACTGTTACCCGCTTAAACAAGTCCTCATTGTACTTGTAAGTATGTAGTAACCCAGTGTTCAAAATACCAGTTTTACTAGTAGATGCACGTGCATATGCTGCTGCTGATTTCTTACACTCAAACTCTTTAACAAGATAATTTACTTCTCTTGCAGCTTCTTTACGGTAAGAAAGGAATGCTTCATCAGCAAAGTGAACTGGATCATATCCAAAAGACTTATAGAGTGTAGAATAATGCTCTTCGCATCTCTCCATAAAATTTTTGTTAGGAACAACGATGTCATCATACTTACCTCTTTTGATCTCAATGATATCGATCTCTTCATAAGTATTTGATGATGCTAGATCTCTTAACTTACCTGCTAAGGATTCAACAGTAGATAGATCTTCTGGTTTGAGTTCTTGCTCACTACCATCATCAAATCCACCACCACCTTCTTGCTCAATTCCATCTTCACCTTCACCTTCACCAGTTTGAGACTTAAACTTATCGTCACCTTCTTCTGACTCACCCTCGGATTCTTCACCCCAGTCAGATGATGGTTGCTGACTCTCAGGAGTACCGCTTGTATTGCCCTCAGGTGCTTCTTGCTGCTGTTGAGGATGTTCTACATCCTTTCTATAGTTCCAGAGGACTCTCGCTGCTTCTACAGCATCTTCAAAGGTTTCAACTCTATCAATCTGTTCTACAATTGCTTGCTCAACTTCATTGAAAGGGATCTCAACATAGTTTCCAATCTTGAAATGAAGATTGACTCTATCTGCCATAGTGAACTTAGTAAGATCTTGCTCCCATACACTGAAGAAATCTTGCTGATTGAGTTGCTTATAACCTTCGTAGAATGTCTTACGTAAACCAGGAAACTTACGCTTCATCAACTTCTCTATACGTACATCCTCTGTGATATTCAAGTAACCCTGAGGTACACCCAGAGTATGCATATCAACATTAGGAGTGAATAAAGCGTGTCCTACTTCGTGTCCTACAAGAAGGTCATAGATTGTATTGGTTAGACCCTTCCAGATAGGAAGTGTCAAAATTCTTTTGTTTACATCGAATGATGCAGTGTCAACAACTTTGTGTTGAACGATAAGGTTTTCAGTAGCTAGAAGTTTAGCAAGGTTACCTTTAACTTCGTAGTGGGACATAGGGTGTTCGTTTCTTATGTCCTTATTATACAAAGAAACCCTCCGCTTGGGAGGGTTCAGTAGACACTTTATCAACTGTCTACGTCGTGCTCTCGCTTGACGCAGTGCCTGTGGTTTTAGTTTTCTTTTGGCTTCCTTCTTTGAGTGATGCTGCCAGTTTGGAACTTTCATTTAATTTCTCCAGAGCGGCTAGTACTTCGGGAGTCTCTTCCCAACTCCACGTTTCTTCTCGACCTTTCTTATCTATCTTGGTGAATGTTTTAACAGTCATACTGTAAGATCCTCCGACTTGATTGAAAATAGAATGTCATCTAGTTCCTGTATGTGTTCTATATTAAACACCATCTCGCTAACGTGCTTGATGAGGAATGGACTTTCTGATCTGGCAGCAAAGGCAAGTGCTTCTCGCAAATGCTTCTGTGCTTCTGCTAGTTCGGTTTTAACTTGTTCTGAAATTTGTGTTTGCATTAATCGGACTCCATAGTAAGTGAGTCGGGACCACCAGATTCCTTGATCTCTAGATGTGAGAAGTTTTGTGGTTTGGAGAACTGTAGTACCCGCATAAATTTATCTGTCAAGTTATCACGGTGCGAGATAACAAATACGTTTGACCTGTCGTTAAACGTTCTGAGGATGAATGATAACTCATCTGACCCTACTGTGTCAAGTGATCCATCAAATATTTCATCAAGGATAAGGAGGTTGGTGTCAACGCTGTTCTTTAGTTTAGCAATGGATCGCCAAGTTAGCAACAAACTGATATCAATACGTGCTTTCTCACCCTCTGAAAAATTTTCATATGAGAACTCATCAATGTATCTAGACTTCAGGACTTCCTTAAACTCTTCGTCTAATGTAAAATTACAATAGAACTGTAGTTTATTTAAGTACTGGTTGATGAGTTTATTCATCACAGGTAGGTACTTCTTAATAATTCTTGTCTTGATACCTGAATCTCTAAGCAACAAACTAGCAGTCATATGAACGTCTAATTGTTTCTTAGAATCTATAAGTGACAAGGTGACAGACTTTAAATCCTCTTGCATATCAAGCAGTTTTGTAGCTTCTTGCTCTATAGAAGAGCTAGAAGATTCCAGATCTTTCTGCTGTGCAGTTAGTGCCTTTATGGTACCGTTCTGTGTATGTGTGATTTGTATCTGTTCAGATATTGATCCGCTAAGTTCTCTTAACTTATCTAATGGCGAAATAACTTCAGCAAGACGAGCATCGATATCTTCAAACGCTCCGTTGATTTCATCGATCTTAGTATCGAGTTCTGAGATCCGTTCACGTTTTAACTCCTCACTTAGTGACTGTTTACAGGTGGGACAGGAATCTGTTTTGATATAGAATCCTTTATCTTTGTTGAGTTTGTTTACTTTAGATTTTAATTTCTTACCTAGATCTTTTAGTTGCTTCTCCTGTTTCTCTGGATCATTTAATTCTGCTATCTCATCATTCAACTCTGCTATCATCTCATTAGCTTGAGTTATCTTAGCAACACATTTATTTTGTTCTTCTAAGATGTTCTCTAATTGTTGTCTTTGTTTTGATTCTAGTTGTGTGATGAACCCTTCTTGTAGAGTTATCTTCTCCTTAACGCTTTGAGCGTTTAGTTCGTGCACCTGCACTGCATCCCTGATCTCTTTCAACCTGATTTTCAGGATCTCATTCATAGAAGAGAAGACATTAATATCTAGGAGGTCTTCAATAATTTCTCTACGTTGTGCTCCTGGAAGTCTCATAAATGGAACAAATGTTGATGATCCAAGTACGACTATCTGAGTGAAAGATTTATAGTTTAGCTTTAATATATTTTTCTCAAGAGTCTTCTGCTGATCTACGACCTTAGAGTCTTGATCAAGCATCTTACCATTCTCCCATATCTCAAAATAGTTTGGTTTGATACCACGTTTAATGTGATAGTATCTTTGACCTATCTGAAATTCTACTTCTACTACAGTACCTTTATCGTTTACACTATTGACAAGTTGTGATTTACTGATCTTTCTAAATGGTTTTCCAAACAATCCAAAAGTAAAGGCATCAAGGACAGTACTTTTACCTGCACCATTGCTACCTATAATAAGATTAGTTTTATGAGTTATTATATCAATCTCGGTGAATGTATCACCCGTGCTCAGGAGGTTTTTCCATCTTATCTTCTGGAACTGGATCATCAGGTTCTATCACAGGGGGAATAACAAGTTCATCAGGAGTGATGATACTGTACTTAGAATTGGTTTGCTCACACGTGGCAATGACCTGACGGTCTTCAACTTCAGTGATGGCCATAGGAGGAAAATCCTCTTCTGCCTCTAGAAGTGTAGCATACCGCAAAGCGTCGTCTTTGTCAACAAAGAGATACAAAACGTTCTCATCTATCTCATCACGGACAGCATAAGCCCCCTCCTTGCCCATTCCTTGTAGTGTGATGATGAACATTAAACAGCTTCACAACTCTCAATATATAGTGATTTCATCAATTTCTTGAGGTCGGTTTTATCTACATTAACCTCCACGTCATCTAGGTATTCATCCAGTAATTGCAAGGTATCTTTAACATCAATATCATTTGCTTGTGGATCCTCAAAGACTCCAACCTTCTCTATAACACTAACATCTAATGCACCCTCATCATATAATGAGTTTAGCATCTGCTCAAACCGAGCATAGTTAGTTTTCTGTTCTACTATAACCTTAACGTATTGTCCTTTATAATTCTTTGGTTCTATCTCTGTGTCATCACTCCAGTATATCTTAGAGAAGATCTCATATGGATTCTTAATGAACTCTAGTTCAAAGGTATCTGTATCAAAGCTATGAAATCCACGAGGATCTCCATAGTCATTCCAATAGATCTGATATGGATTACCTAGGTAAGTTACGTTACCTTTCGTGCTCTTATGATGGAAGTGGCCACTGAATACGAGATCAAAGTTTGCAAAAGTACTAGCGTCCATACCGTGTTCGTAGACGAAGCCAGGACGAGCAAGATAGCCACGGAGCTCAAGATGACCCATTGCGACTTTAGAAGTACTCCGTTGTATAGTCTGAAGAGATTTGTCATAATTATCGGGACATATCCAAGGTACAAATAGTATAGAGGTACCTCCTATATCTAGATCAAGAGCATCCTGATAACAATACACATTGTCATATTCAGACAATAACATATACAATGTATTAAGATCGTTTGTATTTTTATAGTATGCTGTATGGTTACCTACGATAGTATGGACAGTAATATCCATAGCTCTAAGAGTGTCGTAGTATCTTCTTGCCCATTGCAAGGTAACGAAGTCTATACTCTTTCTATTATCAAACGTATCTCCTAGATCTAGTAGAGTGGTTATATTATTCTTTTTTAACCACGGGAAGAATACATTATCGTAAAATTCTGAGTAGTAGTCTAGGTATACCTGACTACCTTTATGGCTACCAAAATGTTGGTCGGTGATGATACCTACTTTCATTTTTTAGTCGTGTTGCTTCTTGTTCTGTTTATGATAGTAATGAATTTGTCACCAGCAAAACTACCAGCAAGACATACGTCAATCTCATCACCATCCAACCAGTTCATCTCACCATTCATTTTGGTGTGTAGCATTGCCAATTGAATCTTGTCAATGACTTCTTGTTTTAATATCATCGGGACATTCTAATCTCGATGTTCTCCTTGATGCTATTCATATCGGAATCCGAACTACCCATCCCTGTCATACTACCATCATATTTGTCAGAATGCAACACCTCGCTATATCCTGATCTCTCTATAAGCTTTGTACGTATCTCCAACTGCTTCTTCTCTTTCTGAATCTTTCTTAGGAATGCGTAGTAAATAATCTGTGTGAAGTAAGCAAAGGGGTTCTTAGATTTCTCTGGATCAAAGTTGTCCACATACTGCAAGCAGTTCTCTATACCATCGCAGACCATATCCTCTCTGAACATATAGTTCACGAAGTTTGGTTTATATGATAGGTGAGTAGCAATCTTTAAGAAGCACTCAGCGATGTAGGGGGTCAGTCGAGGACGTGGTAAATCATTCTGCTTTGCAAAATGCACCTTCTCTCTGTATGCCACAATCGCAGCCAAGAAGTCTTTATTATTGACGTAATACTCCGTCTTGACTTTAGATCGCATTGCCATAGGTATATGTTCCTTTTATGTGGTTATTATAGCACACCGCCTAAGGGCTTGACAAGTACTCTAAATCTCTATAGAATAACAGTGTCGCTGTTCAGGGGAAATTAGGTCCTAAACATTTTCTCAAACAGAGTCCGAGCTTTATTGACAGAACCTAGGTTACCCATTTCGAGTGTGGGTCTGATCCTGTTAGGAATAGAGTTACGGAAAACCATTTCAATATTCTCTTGATAAAAGTCGGCAATCGGTTTGTTGGCTGTTGCCATCGTTATTATATTAGCACGATCTATCACAAATGTCTCGTCTGGTGACATACAAGACTTCATCCACAGATCTAGCTTGAATCCTTTAATCACAGTTGAACGATCTGACGCATTTGCTTCTAACACTTGCATCGGATTGTGAAGCATTATTACAGACTCATCTTCAGGTGGGTACGTAATACCCGCAATGAGCTCATCCCCCGTCGCCAATTTTACCGTACCGATAAAATCAAACGGTTCTCCTTCTGGTGTGAATTGGATTTCAGTTTCCATAGGCTAGAATTTGGATTGGACTTTTATGATTTCATAATCGAAGTTCTCTTGTTCATAAATTTTCAAGCGTTCTTCAAAGTGTTTGTATGTAAAATTTTTCCATTCTCCGCGTGAGATATTATCGCTAATATCATAGAGTGTGGCTACTGTTTTGCCTTTTCCTCTACGAAGGACTCTACCAATTGACTGGAGGTTTCTAATACGGGATTTACTGGGGCTTGCGAACACGATATTGTGAAGACGCTTAATATTGATACCAGTACTAAAAGTCCCATAGGACGCAACGATGATAGCATTTTCTTCTAGTTCAGTGATTCTGCGGACCTCTTCACGGTCTTCTGTATCTACACCTCCGTGTACAAAGAAGACTTTTCGATCCTTTACACTGGTATTTATCAAATTGTAAAGCGGTTCTCCGTGTCTTTCCACATAGTTGAACAACACGAGAGTGTTTCCACTCACGTCTAAACATAAATTCTTTATAAGGTTGTTACGTTTGGTGTGTGATATGAGGTAATCTATCTCATCTTGATAACTATCAAACGTACCCCACTCGTGCTTTAGCACTAGACACTTCACCTTCAATGGTGTAAGATGACCCTTGTCCATTAGATCTTTGGTTTTAATGAGCTGCTCACAAGGTCCGAACAACCCTTCAAGGATCCACTTGTGTGTCAGAGTTCCGTCTAACGTACCAGTAAAACCAATTCTATATTTACAGGAGTGAAGCTTAGTCATAATCTTAGTCAGTGACTTAGATTTGAACAGGTGAGCTTCATCACCTAAAACCACATCAAATTTTTCAAAGAACTTTCTAGGTTCCTTGTAAATAGATTGCCAAGTGGTTATAGTTACATTTGCTTTAGCATACTTATCCGCACCCGCATAAATTCGATGACAATGTTTTCTCGCATTCCAACCATACTCTATAAAGTCCTGATACATCTGTTCTACAAGAGAAGTAGTAGGAACGACAAGAAGTACTTTCCTTCTTTGGGCAACGTGAAATCTCGTAATCGCATACACCATCAGGGATTTCCCCGAACCCGTGGGAGAAAGAAGGAGTTTACGATTGTACCTAAGAGCTAAAGTAACACCCTCTATCTGATACGGTCGTGGTTCTATCTTTTCAAATCTACTGTTCTTGAGTATGTTCTTCATAAACATACGCACAGCTACTTGACTAATATCGTTTATCTCGTACGGTAAACCGAAATGATCATTGTCTTGGTAGTGTAGTGTGTACTTCATTGTTGCACACCACTGCTGGATATGCTCAGTTAGTCCACCGTATATCTCACCATTGCCAGGAGAGTATAAACGGATCTTACCGTCCCATACTTTATTCCTGTACAGTGGCATAAACTTTGCCTCAGGAACATCAAAGGTAAAGTACTCTGATAGTTCTCTGTGTACGTGTTCCTCAGCCTTAACTATATTGTAGACTTCGTTCTTCTTATGTAAAGTAATTCTAGCCACTTCTAAACTTCTCCCATTCAATAGCGTTTTTTATCTGGTATTGACGTGCGGAGATTTGCTTGAGTACAGACTCAAGGAAGTATAGTATAATCTTGAAGAACTCGATCCTTGCTTTAATCTTACAGAGATCTTCATCTGCATCAAGAAACATCTCCACCTCATCTTTGGTGGTTAGTTTTAAATCAAAAGGAATATCTTTATACGCTTCTGCTGGTGCTTTCTTTTTGTAGTACATCCACTTTTCTTTAAGTTTAAACTTAAGTTCAAACTCTTTATCCAATAACTTATGCTTCCAATCTACGTATTGATCTAAGTACTTAGAATGTAGATAGGGAGTTTCGTTACAAGCTTTTAAGAAATCGGGATAACCATCATTACCATCAAGAATAGTAGAGTCTTTTCTCCACTGGTCTTTTAAATCATCAAGAAGGGACATACTTACTGGATTGCAAATTCAAAAACTCATAGAACGAATACTTAAAAGTAACCGTTGCTTGTAAAAATTCTACATCAGTAGCTGCCACATTGAGTGGTAATGTAGTTAATGACACAGGAAAGAGGTCATTAAAATTGATATAGAAATTAGGATTTAACTGATTAGTTAATATGAATAACTGTCCTGAAGCGAATTGTACTTCCTTTTCCGTATCTGGTTCATACGCTAAGGTAGTATCATTGATCCAATTCCATAGAGACAAATAATTTTTTAGATCTTCATCTACTAGAAACTGTACTTGAAAGTCGCCAAAGGATGTTCCACCTGAAGCAGGGATAGGCAAACGTCGCCTTGGTGTAGATACCTCATTCACTACGGCAGAGATATCAGGTATCGAAGTTTGTTGACAGAAAAAATCTACAGAAGGAAACAGATCTAGCTCCAGTTTAAAACCAACTGGTGATAGAAAGTTTCTGTTAGATGGTTGCTGACTAACCCAGTTAGCTGGCATCGACTCATCAGTTCATTACAAGACTATTTAGTCCTTGTACATTACCCAGTTTTCAGCAAAGTCTTCGCAGTATATTAAATTATCGTAGTAGCGATGATAAGAAGAAGTAGCCCCCTTAATAAAATCGGTCGCACGTATACAACGTCTGTCGTACTCAACGCATATAGCACAGAATCTTCCGTCATCTTCTTCGACAACGAGTGCTGATCTTCTATCATTGTCGGAATAGTAAGTGGAGTGTCTAATCATAGTTATAATTATAGCATAAAAAAAGAGACCCACAAGGAGTCTCTTTTGATATATTGTGATAATAGATCACATAAGGTTGCGAACAAGCACACGTCTGTAGTACTGGTTGCGTCCAGTTCCTGTATTGGAAAGTACGTCTTCGCCAACTGTTGATCCATCTGCCTTAAAGACGAATGGGTTAGCAACGATTCCGTATCTTGTCTTAAATCCAATTTTAGGTTGGAAGGATCCTTGATCCACTGCACGAACCATCTGTAGGGGTACATATGGGCAGTAGAACATACCAGCATCATAAGGAGATGAACCCTTATAACCAGCAACATAGAAGTGGTCGTTAGCCAAGTTCGCTGAATATGGATCAACGTAAACTTTAACGCCACCGTTTAGAGTTCCAACAAAGGTGTTACCTGTATCATCAGGAAGTCCGTTGGTGGATAGAGCAGGTGTATAGTCTAGAACACCAGCCATATTGAGTGCAGAAGCAACGTCAGCAGAACAAAGGATGAAGTTACCCTTTCCTCTACGAGTTTGCTGTGCGATTGCGTTAGCATCACGCTCGATTTGATAAATCAAACCTTTGAATTTCTCAACAGACCAACGACCATTACTGTCGGTGTCTAGGTTGAAGATTCCAGCGTTTGCAACGTTGTTTTGTGCTCCGACTTTTGCTTGGAGATAAACAGTTCTGATAACTTCACGGTTAATTTCAGCAAGGATCTCAGAAGAGAGAATGTTTGCTAATTCCGTTTCAGCATCTAGACCGTGAATCGCCTTCAAGTCTTGAGCAAGTTCTAAGGTGTACTCTGCTTTGAGTGCACGTGATTTAGCAGTAACCGATACCTTATCGATTGTGAATGCCATCTCACGGAAGTCTGGTGAACCTGAGGTTCCCAAAGCTTCTAGATAGTCTCTTGCACTACCAGCTGTATTCTCGTAACGATATCCAGTACCAGCAGAAGGATATGTGGTACCATCGTTGAGGATAGCAGGGTTGTTACCTTCAGCAGTGTTGTCAGCAGAAGCAGCAGCTGCAGCACCTGTGCCACCGCCACCTGGATCTACGTAACCAGCTGTAGGATCATAAGCGTTCGCACCAGCAGCGTCTCCAACTGCGGAGAAACCTGGGTTAGGCTCATTGAATAATGCTTCAGCACCATCTCTGTCGTTATAGTGTGAACGCATTGCGAAGATAAGTCCTGTAGGACCACTCATTGGCTGTACGCCACAAACATCGTATGCAACGAGGTTTGGCATAGCACGACGGATCAAGCTGATTAGGATTGGATCGAATCCAGCTAGACCTGAAGAACCGTGAGAGGACTTAAGACCATCTGCACCAACAGAGTTGATTGGAGCAGCTTCGTTAAGCATACCGTGCTCTTCTTTGAGAGCTTTCTCTTGATTTTCTAGGATTGAAGCGGTAACCTGCCTTCTATGAGAATCCTTAATCTCAGATAGATCTTTATGATCTAGAACAGGTGCCCACTTTTCCTGTAATTGACGGGTATCCATCTTTATTACTTTTAAGGGGGTTGATGTTTATAATGTTAAAATCACTTAACAGCGTTTCCGATTGCATTCAGATATGCTTGCATAACTGGTGCGTACTCGGTGCTGACACCTTCAAGTGGCTCTTCTTTTACTGCTTCAGCAACTTGTGCTTTCTCAGTAAAGTATGATCCCTTGATTGTGGTTAGTTTCTCTCTATAAGATGCTTCATCTTTAAAGGTTACAGCTTCAGCAAGATCAGCGAACTTCTCTTTCTGTGTATCTGTAAGTCCTTCACTCATTTCGGAGACAATGCCTCCTCTAACTTGAGCAGAGATTTGTTTTGACAATTTCACGTTCGCATCAATCTGTTCATTGAGGCGGTCTTCCATTTCACGAAGCGAAGTGTTCATAGATTCTAGAACATCTTCTTTGCCCTCAGGCACGTCAATATAGTGCTCTTCAAAGAGTCCTTTCAGACCTTTGATGAACGACTCAGTGATCTCGACTTTGAGACCAGTGTCGATAGCTACTTGATTCTCTTCTAGCCAACGCTGAGAAGTGTACTTCAAGATACCATCAACTTCTTCGGCCAAGGACTCCCGAACTTTCTCGGTGTTCTCGGCAAGCTTTTCGCTATACTGTGTTTCGAGTTCTTCAACAATAGAAACAACTTTAGATTTTACTGCTGCTTCAAAAATTGTTGATGCTTTCTTCAAGAACTCCTCACTCAGTTCTTCTCCTTCGGAGAGTGCCTTAACGTCAGCACTTAGATCTACTTCGATATCCTCTTTCTTGGTACCGTAAGTAATCTTGTCAGCAAGCTTAGGATCAGATCCAGACGGCTCGTCTTTACCACCACCAGTTTGAGGATCGCTCACTGCGTCCTTAGTCGCATTCTTATCCAACTTGTTGGAATCGTCACGCGGGTGATTATGTGTGGGAGTAGGTCCACCTAAATCTTGGATTGCCTGACCAGGCACCAAGGAAGGATCTACTTTACCTGAAGCCTGATCACCTGCTGCTGCTTTTGCGTTTACCGCAGTTTTGCTTTGGGTAGATGGGGCTACTGGTTCGCTCCCAGGAACTGTTGCACTAGGAAGTCCTGCTTCACTAATAAGTTCCTCAAACTTTTCGTTCAAAATTTCGGACATCGGGGTTGACCTCTGTTAAGCTTTTATACTGTTTATGTCTAAGAGTTATTTATATATTACAAACTTCCTAGGAAGTTTTGGAACACCTTGAGTTTCCGTGCCTCTAGATCACGGAGCTCACTTTCAGAAATGAACTTATGATATTTAGCTACTTTTTCTTCTTTTACGATACCATTATCCCAACACCATTCCTTACCTTCCATTATGCCATCTACGAAAGCATCAGGTGCGGAGGGGTCGGCGACGATATCAGCAGCAGTAGCTAACATATAGTCATCTCTAACGAAGGAAGTACCTTCACGTTTCTCTACAGTACCTAAACCTCTAGAGGAAACTCCAAGACGTACACCTTCATCTAATAGATTCTGTGCAATCTTGCCCATAGGTGTGCCAAGAATTCTTGCCTTACCTACAAAATTATTTCCTTCTTTACGGAGTGAAACGATACGGTGAGATACCCTATCCAAATTAATGGTAGGACCATCTGGGTGACCAAGTTCACCTACAGCACGATCTCTATTGACGTGCTCTTCAATGTACTTGTTTACTTCACGTTCAAGAATGTTAATAGGATAAACCCTATTATTACGATTCTTGAGCTCGCCTTGTAAAAAGACACCTTCAATATACTGGGACTTCTTACCGTTCTTGGTTTCAGTCAGGTATTGTAGACCCTCAGTTAGTGTTTCCGATATCAGTTTCATCAGTTTTTGGTTCTGAGTTGTTTTCTGGTTCTACAGAAGATGGAGTGCCTGGGGCTTCCGCTTCTGGAGTTTCATCTGGAGCATCTGGAAGTTCCATACCCCCAAAGTATGACTTAGCTATTACATCAGAGTATTGATCTAATGTCTCTGCCGATTTCCCATACATTAGGTTGTTGATAGCATCAACAGCAGCAGCACGATTACCATCAGCGATAGCATCTACAGCAGCACGTGCGGAAGTTTCGGGTGTAACTTTGTCCATAATATGTCAGAATATATTTTTATTTAGCGTTCTAAGGACTTTGTGTCCTCAACAGGCTGGTTTTCGGGGAGTATTGCATCAATTGGAACGATGCTTGGTATCAATCCAGAAGCACGTTCCTTCTTGATTTCTGCTTCTATTTCCAATCTTTCCGTATCAGTTTGCTGTAGAATCTTCTTCTTAATATTCTCTGCACTGAAATAACGTCCAATGTAAGGTTCCATCTTGACAACTAAGTCAAGGCGGTTGTTCATTAGCTCCGCATCTTTCAGTTCATTAAAGTGATTATCAAAGAGATAATCATATTGAATATGCTCCCTCATCTCTTCCCACTCTTCGAGAGAGATAACTCTCTTCAGAACGAGTTGAGTCTTTAGAAGATCATCAAACAGAACAGAAAACTTTTTACGCAAGCGACCGACGAACTTGGAAAATTTAAGTTCGTCACGAAGAATTTCATTACTTCTTCCGAGACTAAATCCTTTTTCTCCATCGAGTCTACTGGGGGGTAAGTTGAGCGACTTGAAAAGTTTGGTGCGGAAGTACTCCACATCCTTTAACTCACCAAGGTTTTGCCCACCAGGAAGAGTAGAGATCTCTGTGCCTCTACCACCCTCTCTGCGTGGTAACCAGAAATCCTCAAGCATCGACATATGCTTTTTGTCATCTCTGATCTCACCAGTGTTAGCATCGTAAACTAACTTATTACGATACCTATTCATTACATCACGGAGGTATTGCTCCGCTTTCTGCTTAGGCAGATTACCAACATCAATATAAAATATCCTACGCTCTGGAGCACGGGATAGTCTATAGATGACTAATGCATCCTCAATCATTCTAAGTTGATTGAGTGACTTGATAGCTTTGTGTAGGAAAGATAATGTGATCTTTTGATTTAGATCCTGTAGTCCAGAATCTACGTGAGCAATAGAATCCTCTGCCATACGAATGCCCTTTTGCTCAGGACCATTCATATTCAAGAATCCTTTTGGATTGTAGATATAGTATTCTTCGTGCTTACCGAAATCTAAATCCAGAACTGTAGGTTCTTTACCAGCTCTCTTTGCTTCGTTAGGATCTTTCTTATCCTTTAGTTCTCTTACCTTCTTTATTTTAAGTGGATCAATATACCTAAGTTCCGTTATACCCAACTTAGGGTTAGCTAAATCGATAACCTTATGGTAGTGAAGTCTACCATCAATATACCAACGACGGAATATTTCGTGTGCTCTTTGCTCGAAACCTAATAGACGCTTGCAATTTTCAAACTCTTCTCTTATCTTACCCTTAATATTCTCTCCTACGTTCAGATTAGATAGTTCTATCTGTACTGGAGTGTCATCTAAGTCAGATATAATAGCTTCGTTAACTACTTCATCAATAGCCGTATCCACTTCTGGATGAAGGGCCATATCACGATAACGGCGAATCAACTGGTACTCATTACGAGTTGACGCACCGCCATCGAGGTCTACATATTGTCCAAAGTAACCACCAGCAATAGTGGTAATACTATCATCCTGACTAGGAGGGATTGGGGATTGACCCTTCGGTCCCTCCTTTCTCTTTATAGAGAATCCAAATAATTGTGCCATAATAAGGTAGTATACCTTGTACTAAGGTATTTAGTCAATCTAATTTATGCCGTTATCGTACTCTTCAGGGTTGTCACCAGCAGTCCAGTATTGAACTTGGAACTCAACCGTGAATTCTTCGATCTGATCATTGCTATCATATGCAAGATCGATCTGTGATATCTGTGTTGGGAAACATCCCCAGAGCTTGTAAGACTTAACGTAGTTGTCCTGACGATCTTCGCCATTACGTCCTAGTTGATGTACTACAAGATCCTTTGTGTATCCAGTACCACCACCATCAGGATTAACCAATGCAGCAACGTTATCTTCGTGTGCATTGATTGCCTGTAGCCATCCTTCAAAGAGATTACGTAGTCTGAAGTTAGTATCGTTGATGATAGTAACTGACCAAGTGTCAAAGGTTCTGTCTCCAGCTACCTTTACAACTCTTCCACGGAAAGGAACATCTATAACTCCTAGGTTAGAGGCAGGAAGTGCTGCACTCTTACATAGGAATGATCCAAGTTCTCTGTCTGATTGTGATACACCTAAACCTGCTGGCCAATCGAGTTTGACCCTAAACAGATTAGGTTTAACTCCACTCCGTACTTTCGAGAGGAAGTCCTTTACATTACTTGTGACTGCCATTTGCTATTGACCTCTGTTAATTTATTTAGCGGGAGTGAATCTCTATCTTCCTACAATCTCATCGAAACTAACACCAGTACGTGTAGCAACGAATGTAATTGTAATAAAGTTGATAGAGCGAGAAGGCTTAAGATAGATCTCAGCAACAAACTCGTTACGATCTATGACATCGCCTGTGTTGTTTGTCTCGTCGCAGATTACGAGGTAGTCAGTTAGACCACGACGTGCTTGAATCTCACGAAGATAACCACCAACAGCGTTAGCGAAGGATGAACGTGTAACGTCATCGTTTAGATCAAAGAGAACATTCTTTGCAAGGTTCTCAACTTGCTTCTCAACAACCAAGAACAAGCGACGAACGTTAATTCTATCGAATGCACTAGGTGTGCTAAGTGCGGTCTTATCTCCAAAGAGAACAGTACCACGACCCTCAAAACTAGAGATTGGGTTTACACGTGCTTGATAAAGCTTATCACGGTCAGACTTAGCAGGGGTGTATGCTAGTTTGATTACGTTGCGAATGTTACCACGGTTAAATCCAGCTGGTGAGAACCAAGGATCTAACTCATTAGCGGTTTGAACAGCCAAGCCAGCAACATCACCATTGCAAGGTACGTAGCGATAGGTATCATTAAATCTGTCGTAGATATACTTCCAACCAGAGTCAAATACTGCATAGGATGTAGAAGAACCAACTCCATCGAAGAAGTCAATTACGTTGTCTCTTTGTGCATCAGTGCTTGTAGCAAGTGTACCGATGACTGCACCCTTATAAGGTGAGACAAATGCCATACAATCTTTACGTGCAGAAGCAATGTTTACACACTTCTGTGCGACTGAGATTGAATCAACTCTGGTACTTAGAAGAGGACCAGCGAGGATAAAGTCTAGGTTGATTGATTCAGTGTCAGCAAAGAGATCATAACCTGTGTTAATATCTCCAGCATTAACAGCGTAACCATCTACACCACCAGCCATTGTGTATGACTGATATCCAAGCATCGTATAGTTACGACCACTTTGGATTCCACTTCCCCATAAACCAGTGGTGTATCCACCGTATGAAGCAGTTGTGTTAGTTACGTCGTGCTTACCCCACCATAGGTAAGTAGAAGCAAAGCGAAGGATGTTAGCGTAATAGTTGTCTGCACCTTCTGTAGTCTGTGAATCAGCAGACTTAGATACGTTCTGGAACTTCTCAAGAACTGTGTTCTTAGTACCAGAGATTGCACCAGTAGCATCTAGAACAACAATACTTAGTTCATCATACTTAGAACTGAAGTTTGAAGCGTATGTAGATGTACCAGGTCTTGAAACAAGAGTGTTCCAGTTAATGTCTGTACCACTTAGTTTTGCTGCATCCCACCACTTAGTAGAAGCAGTAACGTTTACAGCAGCAAGTTCGTATACAGTAGCATTGTCAAGAGCATCAGCAGCTGTGGTACCAAACTGTCCACGATCAACTGAGAGTTGAGGAGCAGAAGCAGTGTCAGTTACCTTAACGATTTCTCCACCAGCAATCTGGAGATACTCACCAGTTGCAATGCCAGTAGCAGAAGTAACTGTGATAGTTGCGTCACCAGCAGCTACAGCACCGTCAAGAGTAGTATTTGTAGCACCTGTATTCTGGATCAGGAGATTAGCGGTACCTGTTACAAGGTTACCATTAGTTTCAAATACTTTAAGAGCAGTACCACCAGCAGGATCAACGAATAGTTTACCAGTAACACCATTGCTCTGGTATACAGTAGTACCAGCAACAGCAGTTGTAGCTGCACTAACAGTTAGATCAAAGTCGTGTCCGTGGTCTACTACGTGAACACTAATGTTGTTTCCATATGAGCCAGCATACTTAGCACCGTAGTGGAAGTTCTGTGCTCCATCAAAATGATTAGTTGCGTAGTCTGAATCTCCCTCAATCAATACAGCAGATGCACTATCAGTTACAGCGTTAACTAAGTTGCTGTCTCCAATACGTACAACTTGTAGTTGTCCACCGTATGATAAAAAGTTTGTTGCGGTGAACCAAAACTCTGCGTTGCTTGAGTTTGGCTTACCAAAATATTCTAGTAGTGATTTCTCGTTGGTGATGTTCACCATCTGATTCACTGGACCTCTCTCGAACGGTCCAACTAATGCTCCAACGTTATCTACTGTTGAGTCTATACGAGCGTTAGTAAGGTCACGTTCCTTAATAACAACTCCAGGTGATACTTGCCCTGCCATTTAATTACCTCTCCGAATGAAGATCCAGATTTGTCTAAATTTATTTATCTAAAAGGGATCTTTCAGTGGGGAAACGATGCGTGAACTACCAGTCAGGGTATGCTTCATTAGGTGACTTATCCTTTCTTCTCTCTTGTATCCTTTTAATGGTGCAGACCTTACATTCATATGAGTAACTAGATGCCAGTTTACCTCTAGCCTTCCTAGTAAGGTAGAAGTCCTCTATCAAACTCTTCTCTTCTCCACATACTCTACAGCACCTTGTTTTAAAGACTAGATGATCTACAGAGAACTCCTTATCAAATTCCATTATGATACTTTACCACCCCATTCAGAATTAGGATCTAATCTCTCCATATAGTTAAACCCAGATCCTTCTGGGTATATGTATTTACCATTCTCATCAAAGTTTGGTCCTACTTTCTTTGCAGGGTATGTGGGGTAAGGTCTTAACCCTGCTCTCATCTCATTACCTTTTCTTCTTCTCAACTGATTACCAGTCTCGTGATCTTCAGGCATAGTAGGCCACGAAGATCCTAAGAGCTCTTTGATCATCTCCTTAGTGTAACCTTTCATTTTTCAGCAGCATATAAGGCAAACGTAGAAGTAGTTATAACAGTCATCATATTTGCTATATGTTGTTTGACATCTGAATCACAAGTTTTACCAGGTATAAAGCAACCAAATATTGTTGCTGCTACTATTGCTAATTGAAAAAATATAACAAACCTTATAAGGTCGATGACTTGCTTCTTAGTATCCATCAAATGTAAGGCATCATATAATCTACTTCGTATTGTTTAGTACCATATTCATCTAGCTGCCATACATTACCATCCTCATCTACTATAGTCTCTTCTTCTAATCCTGTCTCTATGAATCCGAACGGAGCCATATCTTGTTCCATTTCATTCTTACGTTCATCATAGATCTTCTTACGAACGTCAAGGTCTGTTAATTCCCTGAAGAAATCCTGAAGTACCATCCAAGAGAATATGACGTGACACATTACTAGGTCATCGTGATACCCTTCATCTGCTTCAAATGAATCTTTCTTCTGAACAAACGTAGTTAGTTCTGCAATAGTGTCATAGTCATTGATAAGTAACTTATCCTCTTCTATGAGTGCCTTAAGGTTAGAGCATCCTTGCTTCTTAACCGTCTTAGACATCTTGACACCTAACTGTGCTTTACCACCAGAGAAACCAGATCCCATAACCTGACCAGCTCTACCACGCATAGCACACATCAATAGATTAGGATACTCCAGATCAAACTGAAGAATAGAAGCAACCTGATCTCCTATATCATTCACCTCTATCATTATATTTGCATTATTATAATTCCTTGCGGTGTCATAGATTACATTAGGGAATAGTATAGGTTTAATTTCATTGTTTCTATACTTACCTACTAATCTATACGGGAACTCTGTGATATCAAATACACAGAAGGCAGAGTAATCCTGTGCGGTTCCTCTAGCTACGTCAACAGTAATAACATACTCGTGTTTATCTTTTCTATTCTCGTATAGGTCTAATCCTTTATTCCTTACTATAGGAGTATCAAATGATAGTGCTTTTAACTTAGCAGGGTTGATAAGAGTATCCTGTGATCCTAAGAATTCACACTCAAACTCCTGAGTGAACTGTCTTTGAGAAGTATTACGTATAGTCTGTTCCTTCCATTTAGCATCTCTACCAGGAACCTGAGACCAATGTACTTCGTGATTTACATATTCGTTTCTACCTTTGAGGGAGTCCTCCCACATCTTGTAGAACATATTCATCCCGTTAGGGGTGGATATGATAATTACTTTTGATTTCTTACCTGAACTAATCGTCGGATAAACGGAACTAAAAAACTGATCGCATATATGGTTGGGGATAAATGCAAACTCATCAAGGAAGACAATATTGAAAGACATACCACGGACAGCACTGGCACTAGTAGAAGCTGCGATAAGTTTTGATCCATTTTCTAACTCCAGTGATCCTCTGTTCCAAGCAACGATACCTTGCTGCATCCAACGTGGTAAATTCTCATACGATAATTGGAGACGGCTAAGCATTTCCCTAGCCGTTGCAGCTTTGTTTGCAAGAATTGCTACGTTTACATTAGCATTAAACAGTGCATAATGCAACAGGTAGGTCGTAACGATAGTAGACTTACCAGACTGACGTGGTAGTTTTGCTATATTAAATCTGTTCGTATGGAACTTATGCATCATCTCCTTCTGGAAATCATACATCTTAAAGTCCATCAAACCTTCGTCTATATTAACAATCTTCAAATACCTTTCAGTGAAGTAGACAGGATTGTCTCTACACTTAATATACTCAGCAACTTGTTTCTTTGTGAAACTCTGCTGAGTATTTGCTTTTTTTAAATTGGGGTTACCAAGATATATGTCAGTAGCTGCTCCCATTATCTCCTCACCACAACATCACCTTCACCATCATCTTCTTCTTCTAGTTCTTTAATCCTATCCTTAAGGTCTTTGTTAAGTGGATCTCCTAGGTTGTGAAGTTCTGGTGAGTCTAGTTTAAATCTATCAGCAATTTCTTCTTCTGGTCTTGGTGGTTGTAGTTCTCTAAAGTTGACAACCAATAGTTCATCACCTTCTTTCACATCTGCCATCTCTGGGTGTGGAAGAGGTTTTTTATTTCTATCGTACTCATTTTGTTCCATAGTTTTCCAACCAACAGACATTAAACGAAATGCTTGAATCAATAAGTAGAGTGAGAATCCATAAAATAAAATAGGAATCATTCGCTCAGTACTTCTGGTTCCTCATCAAGCATACCTTTGACAAAGGGTGAGTCACCCTTAACTCTCATCATCTCTTGTATCTCTCGTTCTTTCTTTTTAAATCTTTCTTCCTCAAGAATCTCTTGAGCCATACCCCACGAATTCGTGGCGTTATCCTTTATGTCGATGTTCCTTATGATGTGCATTTTGTTTCTCCTGGAGAGGCCATTCTATTATAAGTCTAAAAGTTTTGTAACCTTTTGAGTCTAGAGTCTCTTGTTCAAGACTCGACCAGAGTCCCAAACGATCTCCTAATCTCGCGTAACTCTTCAAAGTTCTTTTGTTTAGTGCCACCGTCATACTCCCAAGCATATCCTTCTGTGATCATCTGTTCATTCAGAGAAATCGTGGTGTCATCAATATATAACCAACCAAGAAGACGACCATACTTACCAGTCCCACCAACAAGCTCAGTGCGAACAGAAAGTTCACCGTCACCATTGATAGTGTCTTCAAGTTTCTTCTTAAGCCAATTAGTCGCATCGATACCCAACGCTTTCTCTTCAAGATCACGTGTGCGTTTTTCTGGCGTGTCAACTCCAGCTACCCTTACTCGCTCCTTTTTATATAGGTCGAAACCAAGGTCTATAGTGACATCTATAGTGTCACCATCAAGTACTTTGTCGATTGAGGTCACTCGGAAGTTGTAGCAGCTCTTCCGACTCGGTGGTGTCATCTTGCCCATTGGGGTACCAATCATCATACTTAAGTATGTATACGAGCACCACAGTAACAGCGATCAATAAAATAGCTATCATTATATTAACTGACCAAATGACTTCAGACATATGCTTCAGCAGCAAGTCTAAAAGCTAATCCTAGAGAAACCCCCATTACTGTGAGACGACTCATCCACCACATTATCTCGTGCTTATTCTTATTAATGCGTTTCATAGCTCCATCCCCATAGTGCAGTAGTCAATAAAATGAGGATGATCCTTTAGATAGGATACATCCTCTTTACTGTGTTCTATTGCTTCGTATGCGTCTTTTGCATATTCACAAATTTCATAGTGTTCCTGGTTATTGTCGTGATAACCAACAGTGTAGTGCGACATTGGGATTACGATTATTTCGAGTCCACTACTAGTTATAAGTGCTTATACCCCTATCTCGATGGGTGTGTGCTATCCCTAACTCGTGCATTTTAGCGTGCTCTGCAATGGGATCTTTCACAGTCTTACCGCCTGGTCCAAAGGTAAACCAAAGACCCACTCCTACTAGAGTTAGAAGGATTCCAATAATGACAAATACTATTATCATAATAGTATAGCCCCTATGATGAAACCTTTAGCAAATGAGATGCATAGCATCTTATAGTTGGATAGTTTGAACTTGCGTTGAAATTTTTCAGCAAGATCTCTATCCCATCCGACTACCTTGTCGAATGCATTTTTAATATTTAAGTTCCACATTAGTAACCTAGTTTGTCTAGAAAGAATATAGCAGTATAAGGGTGACCATTGCTAGATGTCAAGACCTCTATAGGACCATCAGCAGTGTCTTCTAGAACACCACTACCAGCAAGGTTCATCTCTCCACATCCACCAAGGATAATTGAAGTGGTACCACCACGCCCTACCTTAACGTGCTTACCTCCATCTTGAGGCATTGAGTAAATAATTTTTGCGATATCCATTCTGGTAGGAACCTGTGTACGGGTTGCTACACCCTTACTACCAGCACCACCAAATTCAGGGACACCTGATTCGACCACTACGTCATATGATAAATCTGACGGATCGATCGTAGTAGCATCTTCGGACGTAATCTTCACGACCGCTTGCTTTTGATTGTTTTTAAGAACGACTTTTGACATAGCTAGTCTTTATTTGTATTTAGATTTGACGACCATTTTTTGTGGGAGTATGCACCACCCTTCACTCCAAATGATCTCTTCGTATCATTTGATACCTTGTCTGAGATCGGTGTCATCTGACCCGATTCTTCGAGATCCTTTAGTATCGCTTTGAAGGGACGCATTTCTGAAAATAATCCGCACTATAGTTATTTATGCTATAAATAAATGAAGGGTATGGAACAAAAACTGTGAAAAAGATTTTACTAATATTAGGAATATTTGCACTTGGTGGACAAGCTGCACGTGCAGATATTACTTCACGTATGACTTCTAGCGTACAGCTAACAGTCAATGCGGCTGCAACTCAGATGCAGAGAGTGGGAAACTCTTATAGCATCTCTGGTAATAACGTGGACACAACTGATGGAACGACTGCCAACACAGTGAGTGCTGGTTCTATTAGTAGCGGTGTCTATGGTCCTGGAACTATTTCTGTTGTTCAAGACGATCCAGGCGAGGCGTTTAGCTTCTCAACTTCGTTTATTCAAGGTGACGCTATACATACACAAGGGCCAGATGTAGGTGATGTATCACCTTACTCCAACCAATTATCGACTGCTGCTGGATCCGCAGGATCCCTTGCAGGAACTGTAACTTCGCAAGGTGCCTTGACGGTAACAGCTGGTGGAGCTGGAACTACAGCTACTGGACAGTTTGTTACAGAGCTCCAAATCGACTAGTGAAGTGGAGGTTTTGGCAAAATGAAGAAGAGGATTGCCCTATATGTGACTGCTGTGGTAAGTGCAAGTGTCGTTGCTGCACCTGCCCTGGCGGTCCCAGTGGTCCCCAACTTCCAGCAGGGCTCGATGACGAGTCATACCGAGACTGAAAGCACAGTCACGGAGACAATAAATTCAATTGATTATCGTACAGGATGGGAATACTCAGTGACAGGGGTAGGCGTGGACAACAATGGCGAAGCCCTCAACCCCCCAGTGAACACATCAACAGTGACACTCTCGCCAACAGTAGGCACGGGAGAAGCAGCCGTAACGGGAAGTGTAACTTCTTCGTTCGATGCTATAGACTTCTCCGCACAAAACAACTTCACAATCCACGAACCTGGAGCAGCGTTTCAATTTACCCAGACATATCAAGGACCAGGGATGACCAACCAGACAATAATACAAAGATTAACCACCGTAACGTCAGTCACAGACACAACTTCAACGTTTACTCAATAGGTAATGTCAGTGGAAGATTATCAAGAACCGCAGCCGCTTTATGCGTCACTAGTGCTAGTTTGTTTTCTACTAGTTCTGCTCTCGCTGAAGGTGTTGGGGGCGTAAGTGCTACTGCCAATCCAATAGCCAATAGTTCGGGCTCAGTAACCAACCAGGCAATACAGGTTTTACAAGGTCCATACGTCACTAACACCTACGGTGGTGGGGTATCTTGTCAAGGTACGACTCTCAATATGACACCGTATTTACAGTTTGCAGATTCAAGGAAAGATCCTTGGGAAGATTTTTATAACGAACCGCAATATAACCTAACAGATCTAGAAGGAAGAACAGTACAACAAGTCGTTACTGTTAAGAACTACCCTTGGGAAACTTGGTATGATGACCGTACTAAGGCAGACGGTACTAGATGGTTTGAAGATGGAGATGATATACAAATAGAAATAGATGTACCAGCTGGTGATGGTGTACCTGATGTAGTAGGTAGTGGTGGTACTATGACCCCTACTTGGTATAAACCAATTAGAACAGATATGAGAGCGAATCAGAGTTTCAACGTAGGTATCTCTGCTACGCTTTCTATACCATTGAACAGAGGTATGCAACGTAAGTGTTCTGAAGCTGCAACAGCACAAATAGCATCTGTTCAACAGTTGACTGCTAACAAGCGTTTAGACTTTGAATTAGCTAGACTCAAGAATTGTGGCGAACTCAAAAAAGCTGGTATAATGTTCCACCCTGCATCTCCATACCACGCAGTATGTGCAGACGTTATGGTATCATCTCCTGGTAATAGAGTACTTCCACACGAGCACGAAATACCACAACCTACTTGGACGCAACCTTCTTCTGACCAAACTTCAGAGGAAGCATCCCCTTCTTCTCTCGATACTGATTCGTCTTCTTCTCAGATAAAGTCGGACGGTACGGAGTCTTCCCAAGAATCTTCTGAACCTTCGCAATCGTCTTCTTTATCACAGGCTTCACAACTTTCAATAACAGATCCGCAATGGGTTTTGCAAGTAGGGCAGACGTTGTTGCCACCGCAGCAATCGAAGCAGTAGTTGTTACTGTAGGTATAGATGGTAGAAATTGCTCTATTGTTGGAACAGGTTCCCATATGGTTTCACATATCTTACCATCAGGTGTCAGTTTATATTCTTTAACTTTCTCTGTACCCTCCTGATTCAGGTCTCCAATGCGTCTTGCATTGATTGGAGGACATTCTACCTCTTCTTCTCCACCTCCAGCTGGAGGAGGATCTGGAGTCTCTGGGACGGGTGCATCAGGTGGATCCCCTGTATCTACTCCTCCTGCATCTGGTTGCTCTTGAGTAATAGTTTGCCAAGATAGTTCTCTATAATCATAGTCAGGTGGTTCATAATAAGGAGCACCAGCATCACACAATACTACATTTCCTTTAGGGTCATCATCGACCAGCATCTTATTAATATTTTTTTCTTTAGCATTCTCCTTGTGTACCTTTACGCAACCTGGCATATTAACTATAGGAGTACCAGCTAGGACAGTTACAGGAACTGTTACTGGTATAGCTTGTGGTGGTTCTATTAACCACACACGAGCATCAGCAATACCTCTAACACCTATACGATTAATTCCTGTCTCTTCTGGTTTAAGTGTCCCAATAAAACGAATTCCAGTACCGTTAACTTGAATGTTAGGGATACTGGAATTGCTGCTATTAGGGATGAATGGAATACTATTTTCCACTTTGAGGTATCACCTGTTTATAATTTTGAGTTGGTGGTTTTATTCCCTTCACAGGACCACTAGACTTTGGCCAAGCATTAACCAATTGTAAATATACTTCTTCTCTAACTACCTGTCTGATTGCTTCTATTTTAGCATCTTCACGTTTCTGAGGACCACCAGTTTGTTGGTCGATGAGATGATTCCCACCGACCGTAGCACCAGTACCTATAACTGCAGCTGCTGTTACTCCTGTAGTTACTTTTTGAAAGTCCATTACCTTGGACCAATATCTCTAGTAGCAGGCCCCATTACTGGTGGAATAGATGCTTGATCTGGTGAGGGAGAAGGAGCAAGATCAGGAGCACCTAAGTTTCCAAAGTCAGGTTCTGCCATCTTAGGTACCATACCAGCACCACCTAGTGCACCACCACCAACACCACCTAGAACGTTATCTAGTGCCTTCTCTTTAATGTCTTCTATGATGGCATCCTTTTGAGAATAAAGATAAAAACCACCACCAACAACGGCACCAGATATAACGAAAGACGTAATAGCAAGTACATTAATAATTTTTTGCATAATAAATTTTAATACTCTGATCTATTTAGCTACTCTTCACAAGCGTCTGCAAAATCAGCAGCCATATTACCACCGAGTTCAGCACCTTGGTTTCCACCAAACATTGCTACCCAACCAGCAGCCAACCATCCTACGAATGGTATGCCTGATACAGCAGGTGCAGCAGCTGCTCCAACGCTAGTGCCTACAAGTCTTCCTGTTTGTTCACCACCACCGACTGCCTTTATACAGGCTTCGGTTTTAGCAGTTACATTTCCATCTGCATCTGACTTACCTCCTGTAACAGCTAATGCAGCAGGGTCAATCCAAGCACTCCGTGTGGATACAGGTCCACCGTGATGGAACGCACCGTCCATTGTGTACTGTGAAACTACTTTCTTATTCTCATTAGCGAGTCCAAGGAACCCACCTTTCTCTTTAATTAATTCCTCTCTCCACATCACCTTAGGATCGTTAGCACGATATGCTACTTTATATCCTTCCTCGTTTGCTTCTATATTATAAGCAGAATAAGGTCCGCTAGGTAAATTAAAATCAGGTAACTTACTATTATTCTTAGTAGCAAGCATACCAATCATACCTATATGACTAATGCCTAGGAGACCGCCAGCTCCCAAAGCAAACCATTTTGTCCAGTTAATTTTTTCCATAATAACCTCAAGTTGTTATAACGTATATTTTTTATCTGTGTCTTTAGGTGACTCAGCAATGATTTTTAATGGTGCTTGTTCTATAACAATAGTTTGTGTAGGACCGCCATTCTTTCCTACTCCATTAGGACCACCATTTCCATTCATTTTCATTGTACCGTCACCTTTCTTACTAGCTGTCTGAATTCCGAAGCTAGCTAAAACTCCAGTAAAAACTGAAGCTATAAAAGTTGGGTCAATTTTTTGTTGCGGAACTCCAGGAATTGCAACGTAATTTAAAGTCAATATACCCCCAGACCACACTAGTACACCCAATCTCACGAAAGTGGAGATTATGGCAGCCTGTTCGTCTTCATCAGGTAGTATCTTGTCTTTTAGTTTCTGTAGTGGCCCTTTTTTCTCCACTAATTCTTCTTTAATTTCATCAGCCATCGGTAGTTTCCTCTACTTTTTTTAACATTTTTGCTAGTTCAGCAGTGCTACCAACAAACATAGTGTTGTTGACAGTAGACGGACCTTTTGATGGCCCTTCTTCTTTGACTTCTTTAGTCTCTTTCTGTAACTTCATCAACTTGTCAGTTGTATCCGCTACGTTCTTAATCATCAAAGCTGCAACTTCATATGCTCTCGGATGATCCGATGATGCTGCAACATCAAGAATACCGTTAAGTGCTTCTTGACCTTTATCGATTAAATTATATAGCTGACCACGTGTATATTCGTAGTCTTGAGTGACATCTTCTTTTACTTCACGTTTAGGTTTTGCAATAACGTCTACCGTCTCCTCAGGGAGATTTAAGATGTCTTGCATATTATCATCTAGTTTACTCATAACATTTCAAACCCTTCGTTGAAACCGAAGTTGTCATCTGGTTGTACAAGAGCATCATCTAATGCATCGATGTTACCATCAGCATTCTTATCCTCCAGTGCCTTAGGAGTATAAGTGAGTCTTGTATCCTTACGTCTAGTAGTATCACCCAACGTACCAATTTCTGCAATAGACTTCTTGATAACACCAATATTGGTAACAGGACCATAGAGGTATGTCTTGACAGTAAACTGCATACGATACTCTAAGTAACGACGGTTAAGAAAACTACCGTCATAGGTATCAGTATAATCAACACTGTTGAGAACAACTGGACAATCCTTTATCTCATCCATATCAGGAATCATCTTGATAGGAAGGTTAAAGGATGGTTGAAAATAAGGTAAGATCTGTTCTAAGATACCAAGACCATCGTCTTGTGACTTAGCTAAGATACCTAATTCAAAACCTATATTGTAAGGTACTGGCATATACTGTGAACGTACGCCACCAGTAGCGTCGTCTGTCTTCTTATAGACAGAAACAGGACTAGTCTTTCTTTGAGGATCATAGGTATAACTATTCATCTCAAAATATATTCGTGGCAAAGTGATTTGCACTTGCTTATTGATATCACTTAGATCTTCTAGTCTTGCGAGAAACTTATCTCTAGGACCATAAGCTAAGGGTACCTTTTCACGTACTTGCTCAACACCATTCTCATCAAAGTCACGTAGTTCGATATTATTAAAAATAGTACCGAATGCTATGACAGTTCTACGAATAGTACCGTTATAAAAATACTGCAACATTAGAAGCTACCTGTCTTATTTCCAATTTCGCCGAATGGATTCCTTTCAGAGAAGTCAAGAACATCATCTGCTTTGAATTCAATAACAGCATTGTCATCATATTGAACACTCTCGACCGTAATCGTAGTGAACGACTGGATCTCTCCAGTACCATTTGGTCCTGTAACAGTTTCCCCTTCTTGGAAACCACCAGTAGGATAAACTACAACTAGTTTACCTGTAGCAGCATCAAAGGAAACTACAGTACCTGCACCACCACCGCTAGAAGTAAAGTCCTCACCCTCTGCAAATGTACCTGTGACATTAATCAAGGTAATTGGGAAGGTATATGCTTCACGTTCTAATTGATCGACTGCCGAATCACCAGTATCAAAGATCGTGTTACCACGCTCCATAATCTCTGTAGTGATCGTGTAGAAATATACTTTGCCCAATTGGAAGAAAGGCATTTCTTTCTCTACGAATTTGATTTCATAGTTATCTCCTGTTAAAGGATAGTGTATGATATCTCCTTCATTAGGTCGATCTGGAAGAGATGGATTAGCAGCATCTACCTCTTCCCACCTATTAACTGAGACAATAAATGTTGCCTCATCAGTGATCCTTAAACCGAACTTGGTTGCAAGCTCAGCACCAACACCACCGAATCCTTCTACGTTCTGTAGAAGCATTTCTACTGTGTATATAGTTGTAAACTTTGATAAAGTGACATCATTCATCACTTGATCTTGAACCATTATACGAGGGATGTACTTGACATCACTACCAAATAGTTTAATCTGTTCGTCAACTAGGTCTTGAATAAGACCTTGTTCACCAGTAGTACCGCCGTGTAAGGCAGGGAAGTAGGTGCTAGTAGGCATTATCCAATAAGGTCAAGGGGTGGAATTGCATAAGTTGAAAGTATTTGACTTTCAATCTTTTCTAGCTCCAGAACTGCCTCCTGATATATCTTCTCTCCATTGAGAGTAATACCACCAGGCAATTGAATGTTCTGATACTTAGTTAAGTTGATACCCCATTGCTTCTTAATAAGAGCAGTGAGATACTTTTTCATAAAGGGATCATTGTTCATATCCGTATATGTTGTAGGATCTAATGCCCTATAACATTCAATGATAACGAACTCACCTGCTTTCATATCTTCAGCAGCAGTGTCAAGATAAAGTCTGTCTTGTCTCTGGTTAAATCTGAATTGAATGAACGTACCGTTATTCAAAACAAAATCAAGAGTCTCAAGATAACTCTTGGTCATATAGTAGTTAAGTATATCAACTGCACCAAAATGATATAAGTCATTCAGGAAGATCTGATATTCTATACCAAATAAATTACCTCTTATACCACTAGACTTGATACCAAATATACGACTAATACCATATATGTGTTCAGGAACTAGGATATAATTATCTCTCTCTGTCCACTCAGTTGTACTACCAGCTACCGTAGTAGTCTGGTTCTGAGATGCAAAGCGTGTAACATCGTCAGCAGTAACCTCGTGCTTAAGAAGCATCTTCTCAGCACCGTTATAAGTCCATTCAGAGAACTTCTGGAAAGCATCATCCGTCAGATCATCGATCTGTTCCTGAGCTACGTTAATTTGCAGTACAGGTTCCCCCAACTGCCTCTTACAGTATGCTTGTAATTCTGCTCTCGTACTAGGTTTTGCCATTACACAATATTACCCTTCTCCTATATTTAGACAGAAAGGAATATGTGTAATGGAGATTGTATATTAGCTTTCGTTGAGGAGTTCACGCTCTGGTGCTTCTTCCTCAGTTGCAACTACAGGAGCAGACTGGTCTTGGAGAATGTTTAGACCTTCAACAGCACCTTGAAGTTTTAGATATCTTTCTTTAGCTGTGTTAAGCTTTTGCTCGTACTCAGAGATCTCTTTCATAAGATCTTTCATCTGAGTCGAAAAGTTTAGAATTAATTCTTCGGTATTCATTTTAGCCATAGCTGAAAATAAAAAGGAGGGTTATATAACCCTCCAATTATATGCGATATTTATCAGAGTGTCAAGATTATGCCTGAGACTCACTCCAAGAAATACGTCCTGTTACGGTGAATGGGTTAGAGTTGCTAACACCCGTCAAGTCAACAGGTTCTGCGGTAACAGTTAGGAGGTCAGGTCCGTTCGGGAAGATTCCGTCACCACCAAGTATGGAGTTACCCATCTCAATGATCGAACTAATGTCGTAGGACGTAGCACCAGTTAGTCGGTTACCACTGTTGTCTATACCACCACCAGCAGCACGGAAGGAGAAGATCTCAAGTCCACCAGCGTAGGTGTCATCATTCGTGTGCTTAATCAACTGAGACAGTGACGGAGGTGCCACGTCTAAGTATGAGTCAGTACTTAGTGATGGGTTTAGAATTAGTTTTACTTCGCACTCGTGTGTGTTAACAACGTCGAGAGAGTTGAGCTGCAACTGCATTCGGTTGATAATTTCACGTTCACCCAAGTTACCAGATAGAGACGAGTCAACAGAAGGTGACAGTCTAATTGATACAAGAGGTATCTGCGAAGGAACGGTGTTGTCAGTACCAGCGACAGCACCAACACTCATTGTTGTGCTTGAAGGAACTGCGGGGTTACCTAGAGCACCGTTAATGATGTTATAACCTTGGTTCCACTGGAAGGTTGTGTTACCGTTAGCGTCAACGTATAAGAAGTCAACTTCTAAGTTACCACCTGAGGATCTAGATCTGTAGATAGAACGTCCATCCACGAACCAACCATTAGCAACGGAACTATTATAAACCGTAGTACCCTGTGTTAGGACACTTGCTTGGTTTGTATTGAAGAATAGTCGTACATAGAATCTTTGGTTTCTAGACCAACCCTCACCCAAGTCATACTGTCTCTTAACTTGAGAGTTCTGTTGTGTTTGAGAACTCTGTGACACTTCGTTGGTAAACTTAAGCAAGTTACCAGACGCTGTGAAGAGGTATGCTTTGTCAGAGTCGAATCGACCATCTGTGATAACAGAAGTACCCCAGTGGAATAGACTTGGGATGTAAGTCGGAATTCCAGTGTTGTGAATCTCGTAACGAGCAGGTAGGTTACCTGATCTGAAGTATGCTTCTGTCAAGCGGTTGTTGTGCTTGAACTCGTGGATGTACTTAACGTGTCCGTTCTGATCCTTAAATCCGAAGCGAATCTTACCAGCACCATACCAAGAGTAATCCATATACGCCATCTGGATCTTAGTGATGTCTAGAATGAATCCAGACTTACCTGATCCATCACATCTATCGATGTTCCACTCACCCTGAGGAATCTTAGTATCGATTGTCTTAGTTAGAATGATGTTTGCAGCAGTAATACCTTTGTACTGTGGCTGAATGATAACTGATTCATTGTTAACAACACGAATCACCTTATGTGACTGTCCACGAATAACAATGTATTCTCCATTACTTAACTGTGATAGGAATGAAGTATCAGAACCTGTTACAACGTTAGAACCACGTGTTACAGATACACGACCTGTTAACTGAGTTGTGGAACTACGGCGAACGGCGTTCAGAACGTTACCATCATACTCGAAGAACATACCATTCTGGAAGTCAAACATACCAGCACGTACATTGGAGTTAGACCAAGTTAATACGTGGTACCCTGTAAATCCACCAGCAGCAGATGAAGTAGGTGCCTGATCTATGTTATAACTGAACGTGAATGCGTTGTAAACGTAATCAACTGGATATGCTCCATTGTAGCTAGCATCAGTTGCATCAACGAACTCACATTGTGTACCAACCTCAAGGTTATGAGGAAGCTTAGTCTGAACCACAATACGATGCATAACAACACCATCAACATATGGTGAGTACCACGCACGTATAGAAGGATTCTTCGGTGCGAAGTTGATAGCGAGTGATACCTGTATACCTTTACCTGACTGGTAACGGAAGTATCTACGTGTCTGTCTGACAATCTGTCCATCAGGTGACTTACTGGTTCCAATATCCATACCACCGTCAAACGGTCTGTGTAGGAAGTATCCATCTGGACGTACGTAAATCGCAGTGTCGATGAAGTACTCAGTGTTACCAGCAGAGTTGTTACCACCTGTTGTAAAGGTTGCTGCATCAGCCATTAGGAGTTCAGTGTCATCCTTAATAGCAGAAATGGTTGTCTCTACAATTGTAAATGTAGTAGCAGAATCGTTGTTGACGTATCTGAATGTGTCACCAACCTTGAAGTAACGTGTGAAGGTAGTATCAGTACCAGTAGCAACACGTGAACCAGTTGTAACTGCGATATTACCATTACCAACAACCTGTCCATCCATATTGGTGTGGATCAGTTTCTGTAGTGGTGTCTGTGAACCACCAGTTGTTAGGGTAACGTTAGTACCAGCCACAGCAAGTGCAGTTGATTCTGCCAACTTAATATGGTCTTGGTCAACAACAATAACGAAGTAGTCTCTGTTATCTGTCAATCCACCAATGGTTGTACCACCAGCATCTTGATAGATTACACGTTGACCAGTTCTCATAAAGTGATCTTCAATTTGGAGAGTATGGTTTGTCGTGTCAACAATACCACCTGATCCAGTGTCTCTTGCATCGAACGTCTTAGTTGTTGGGACGATCTGGAATGGGACATCAACAACGAGTTGAGTCTCACCCTTGACTTCAGATACGTTGTAAGCACCGTCAGTCGCACCAAAAGCAGCAGTCTGGTTCTCGAAGACCTGAGTACCAGATCCAGCTGATGTGAGGTCGTTCTCACCGCCTGGGTATGTGAACGAACTTGAAGTGCCCAATGCGAATCTATCGTTCGTCGCAACTTTAACATAGTACTGAGTATTAGGTGTAAGGTTACCAATTGAAGTTCCAGCAGTTGTGTAGAACAAACGTTCTCCGTTGGAAAGGTTATGGTTTTGATAGTATATACTATTCCTCATTGGGTTAGCAAATATACCAGTCATACCATAGGTACCAATAGCATCAATTAGTCTGTAAGGTGAAGTCCAAGTTTGCTCTTTGATTCTAAATCTATTGTCATCAACCTTCTCAGCATATACTGTAGCTGGAAGTGAAAGTGTTGTGATATCGTTGTCACCATTATAGTAACGTGGATCATTACCAGCAGTCTTAGTAATAACGATCTGGTCGTTAGTTACAGCACCGTGGTTCTCAACGTAGAAGGTATCGTCATCATTTGAACGATCCTGTACAAGCATAATATATGCGTTACCATAGTAGTCATTACCGTGGTTCCAAACCCAAGATCCGTGAGGTTGACGATAAGCATTCCACCAGGAATATCCATACCTGAAGTGATATCCGTAGTCGTTACCATTCAATGAGTAGTTGTAACGATACCTATTAGATCTGTAGTTGTTTCTATCATACAGTGGGTTGAAGTCACCGTTAGTTAGTGTAGTAGGGCTTTCAGGTAGATAGTCATCATAGTTCCAACCAGGACTCCATCCCCAAACTGCGTTACCACCGTGGTACCAAGCAAGGTTGAATCTTCCGTCATAGTTAGAGTTGTTAAGATCACCATTACCATTATATTGACGACGGTTCATCGTCAAGAAATAAGTTCTGTTCCAGTTGGAGTTAGAAATACCTCTGTTATCTGAGATGTCGTTGAAGTCACGACCAGAGTTAGTTGAACCCCAGTTCCAAGATGCCCATCTGTATCTCCAGTACCAGTTCCACCAAGGCTTCTCATCTGAAACGTATCTGTGGACTAGAGCAAAGTTGTGCTTACCGTAGTTGTAAGTAGCTTGTGTACCCTGTAGTGATCCACCATCATTTCTTAGGTTAATGATACCGTGCTGTCCTGGGTTACCACCATTAGATGCTTCAAAGTAAGCATTAGATAGTTTAATAACAGCAGTACCACCATTAGCAGATGATGTAGATTCTACACGTGCGTGATAAACACCATTACGTTGTAGGTTCTCAATACAGTAGTCACCTGGGTTAGGATAGTAAAGTAAGCAATATCTAGAACGGAAATAGTTAGCATTAGTACCAGTTAAGGTAACTGTCTTACTTGTATAGTCAACGTCACCATCATTAACTGTCCATAATCCAGTTGGTTTATGATCCCAAGGCTGGAACTGAGCCATATCAGGTGTGATGGTTGTTGATATGTTATCCTCGTAGTCAACTACGGGTCTACCATCAGCAGCAGTTGCTGTTGTATTAGCAACTGATAGAATTTTAGGAGAAATGGTATTAACAAAGTACAATGCAGTACCGTCAGCAAAACCATTCTCATATTCAGTTGAAAGAACAACCTTAGAGGTTGTTGCAGGGCTGAATGAAGCTTCAAATCCAACACCAGTATTACCAGCCTGTGCATCATATGCATACAGAGTGGCAGGAGTATTAGCGGTTACGTAAATACGAACATAAGCACCAGCAGTACCTTCTGTTCCATTTACATATACACCATCAGTATAAGCAACACCACCACCGTGGATACCATCAGCAGTTGTACTGAATCTGAATGGGTGACCAATATTGGTAGCATCATCTAACTTAAAGATGTACATACCGTTTTTGTTAACGGTAAATATATTGTTTCCTTGAGGAGTTCCATCAATACCGAAGTAGTTCTGACCACCAACGTTAACGACATTAATAGCATACTCAAATGTGTCAGCAAGAATACCTTTGTCGTTTTGAAGACTAATGGCAGAGCCTTCATAGAACAAACCAGGAATAATACTGGTATATGAACCAGCAATATTAGCACTAATTGCTTGAGTAGCACGTGCCTTATATGTAAAGGTAGTTGCACTAGGTACAGACTGAATTAGGTATGAACCTTCAGCAGTTGTAGATGCAAGACCAGATACAACAATAGGAATACCAGATGTAAGACTGTGCTCGTATAGAGTTGTTACAGTTACAATGTCTGACAATGCAGTGACTTCAACAGTCTCAATAAACGGAATTGTTGTGTCAGATGTAGCAGAGTAAGTAGAAGGGATGTTGTTAACCAACTGTAGAGTTTCCCACTTAGTTGCCTGTGGCCCGTACTCAAAGTCGGTGTCAATCATCGTTTCAGGGTTTGAAACTCTGAGTTTTGATACTGGGTCAACCAGTGTCTCAGACGGTTCAAACTCTGCTGATTCTGACTCTACGAATATTTGCAGCTGATCCGTAGCTGCCATCGTACTAGTATCAGCTTGCAGACTGATAACAGTTTGTTCAAAGTCTTTGTCGTAATCGCATCCAGTGTCATTAGCAGATGGAGGATTAAAACCTTTTGTAGGATCTGAGAAGTTGTATAGAATCTCGTTATCTGTAACGTTCGTAATCAGAAGGATCCTCTCTCCTGATATGTTATCCTTAATAGAAACTGTACCACCCGTTAAAGTATTTGGATCATACGGTACGAAGGTATAGTCACTGATTAGTTTCTTTGCCATTGGTAGTCCCTTGGTTTATCTTGTGACAATTAAATAATAAAAAATCCTCAACCGCCTAAGGCAATTGAGAGTGCAGCAATCTTGGATGTGATGCCCACACCACCGATTTTGAGGGTCTTGTTAGTACCTGTCAAGTTTAGGTCGCCACCAACGTCGATGTCTCCAATAACGTTTCCAGTTGCGACATTTCTAAGGTTTCTTGATCCATCAAGTACTTCTGTGCCAGCCACGGACAAGCCGTTCTTGGCATTAAAATTGATATTTGACGTTGCCATCGTGGTTCCCTGTCCCCCCGATAATCGGAATATAGGTTTTCTTCAGTTATTTATACAATTAGACATTCATTGTCGTTCTTGTGAACTGAATAAAGGTTCCTATCGTGGCAGTTGTACTTAATTCTAGATTGACACCATTAATTGCAGCACTAAATGTGGCTACTGCAACTCCTGGATTTGAATGTACATCTCCGTACATCACCACGAATGCATCAGTTCCATCGTGAGTTAGAATTACTTCACTAGTAGATACGTGTCCACCGTGTGAAGCATATACTGTATATTTGGCACCACGTACATTTGCAACGATCAATGAATCGAATACTTCTGTAGCAGATGTAGTAGTCATTGTACCAGCACTAATACCAGTTTTATCTGTGATATTAATATGGTCTGTATTATTTGTTGTACCTATCTTGACAACTGAAGAACAAGAAATATCTCCTGTAACAGTAAGAGTTAATGGAATATGAGTATCGTAGTTAGACCAAATAGATGATCCTCTTATCTCCAATGCTGGTGTTGCTTGGCTACTGATATGGAAACTAATATTTTGGTTAGTTGTAGTAATCTCAGTGAAATTACCATTCTCTTTGAAAGCAAGAGTATTATTGAATAGTGGATGTGTATTGTTTAATTGTATAGATCCCAGAAGAGTTGCGTTATCTGGTTTAATAGTAAGGAACTGATCTCCACCTTGGATCCTAGCCTTATTAGCAGTAACACCAAATGCAACTTCTTTAGCGTTATCTAACTGGATATCACCAGCAGATATGTGTAAACGTGAAGTTGGGTTTGCAGTTCCCAATCCTACACGGTGATTTATTTTATCAACTACAAGTGTTGTACTGTCTAGGTTAACATCACCATTAACCTCAAGTCCACCCATAGTAAATGTAGCACCTTGATTTAATTTGATAGCACTAACAGTACCATCAGAAGGTTCACCTACATCTATAGTATCTCCAATAACCAATCCAAAGAAATCGATTCCTGGGTTTGGAGGATCAGAGAATGTTAATTGATCGTTATTAATTTGATAAGCAACGTTTGCTTCTTGCAGAACACCACCAAGTGATATAAACAACTGCAAAGGAGCACCAGGATATATTACCTGACCACCTACTCTCAGGTTAAATGTGGTATTAACTCCATTAAACTGAGAAGCTACGTCATCCAGTTTACGGATGTTACCTATTTTTGGTGTAACGCCTAAATACGCCATTTCTTATATAATGAGTAGTTTGCCATTGGTACCAGATGAGTTTTGTGCACCGCCTTGTCCAGCAGTACCTCTATCTGGATCAGCATTATTACCAGGAGTTTCGTCTGTCCCTCCTAATGTAGAACCAGCTTGTATTCTGGTCTGATCTATGTAGGAAGATCCACCACCACCTCCGTGGCCATTGGTATCTCCTGAACCGCCACCACCACCTCCGTAGTAGCCAGCACCACCCCCGCCACCAGGATAGATGAGCAACATACCTGCTCTACCACCCAATAGAGAAGAACCATCTACTGAATCAGTGAAACCAGCAAAACCACCTGCGGTTTGACTACCTCCACCACCACCTCTTTGATCGAATAGTTGACCTATTTGACCGTGAAGAGCACCACCAGCACCACCTCTCTGATCGGCACCAGCACCACCTCCACCAGCAGCAACTAACAATGCATTAGATTGAACAGCAGAATTACGGAAGACTGCTGAGAATCCTCCACCACTTCCACCATATCTTACACCATTAATACCACCTAAGGCACCACCACATTCTCCTGCTGTTGCAGCATTTGTGGAACGAGGATCACCTCCTCCACCGACACAGATATAATATGTCTCGCCAGGTAGTAATTCTAATCCCCCAGCTACATATCCACCTGCACCTCCAATACCACCAGGATCAACACCACCAGCTCCACCAGCACCCCAAGCAGTAAACTGCACAGTGATTCTAGCGTCTCCAGTGACGTTTGATTGTAGTGTATATTCACCCAAGTTTAAGGTTAGTTTTCCTTGAGTATCTAGATCGTGATTTATTACAGGATCACCATTCTGAGGAGTAACTATGATGTTACGTACTGGCTCATATTGTGATCTTCTAATTTTTGATGTGTCATAAAATGGACGCAAATGTCCTTCATCGGTCATAGCATCTAACCGACTTTCGTAATTTAAGGTCTTTAGATTACCGATGCGAAATGACATTTAAGTTTCCTTGTCTCCTATAAGAATAACGGTTACAACCTGAGATGAATCCGTTAATCCAAAAACAGCATCATTTGTATCTGTTAGAACAATAGGATAGTTAAGTTCAACATAGAATGTTTCACCAGAAGCTAACTCCTGTCTAATAAACTGTTGTGGTTTATTAGCAATATCTAACGTATCTAAAGCACCTACATTATCTTCAACATAATACAAGTTAACTGTCTCGGTAGTTGTATTACCATTAAACAGTATGAAACCCTTGATATATGTTAATGTGCTAGCTGAGTTAACGTAGATTGGGGCAGCCGTACCTGTTGGTACGAACTGAATGTTCTTCCCATTATACGTTAAATTTCCTCTTGATAGTGCCATTGTTTACTAGTGCCTCATTGGTATTTAGCTGAACAGCCAGATGTCTCTCATCTCGTTGCGATCACTGAAGTCCATACTAACAGTGCCGTCCCCATTGTCTGAGGTTACAACTAAGTTGTATCCAATTTCAGCAGTTGACGTAGCTGGGAAAATTATGTTCCCCAAACGAATTCTATTTGGTGCAGGACCACCAGGGTCTGCTTGTATACTTACTCCGCTTATAGTAGCGTTATTAAGTGTAGCAGTATTAATAACACCACCAGTAGCATCTGCTTTTAAAGCAATTGCATTGTTAATGGTGGTGCTAAAGTTTGCATCATCTCCTAAAGCAGCACTCAATTCATTTAATGTATTAAGTGCACCAGGAGCAGCACCAATCAAGTCATTAAGTTCTTGACGAACAAAACTTGTGGTAGCTAGTTTTGTAGAGTTGTCATTAAGAGATTGGAGTACAGCAGTTGAGTCGGAAGCGACATTAACTGTAGTCCTATCTGATAATGAACCTAAAGAGTTCTCAGTGGTAATGTAAGTCCCGTCAGAGACTAAGATATCGGTGGTGACACCGCTTACAACTGCAAATAAATGGAAGTTATCACCATTTTGAACTAATTCTGTTTTACCACCTGTGTCATCAGACTCAAGGGTAATTTTTGGTAGGGTATTTGCTTTGACTCGTAGTGCATTAGAACTTCCAGCACTATCAATGTCAACTTTAAATGAAGGACTATAGTTTCCTACACCTATAGATCCATAGCAATCAATGTCCCTTACATTGATATCATCAGTTGTTAGAAGTTCAGTAGCACCAGATCTTCCATAGAAAGAAGATACCGCACTGGTAGGTCCAACAAGTGAAGATGAGAAACCAATATGTGTGACTTCTATTTCACTATTAATATTAGGAGCATCATCAAAACGTAGAGTTAAATTCTGTCCAACCAAGGTATAAGCATTCTTATGCTGTACCAAACCATCTATGGTAACCATAATGGCATTAAGGTTTGGAGCTGCCTTTGACATTGTGAAATCAACATCAACTCCATTAGCAGTGAACGTTTCAGAGAAGATCTCTGAACGATCCATATTATTAACTACAGAACTCTGTACCTGTCCAAAAAAGACATCACCTGTATCAGGTGCTTCAGAGAAGTAGATTCTTTCTCCTTGTACCCAGAATGATCCAGGAGAACTAGTAGAACTACCTGTATTAGGTTGTTGGTGAACACCATTCAAACTGACGCTAAGTTGCATCGTTTGACCAACTGTTACAGGGTTATTGTTTGTCGTACGTAAAAGAAAATTGTCAGTAGTACCGTCAAATTGAGAGGAAATGTCTTGGATCTCCTTGATCTTTGAGACGTACGCTTCTGGATTAAGACCAAGATATGCCATTAGACTGATACCTCCATAACACTGGCAATACAGTCTAGAGAACTTACCGTGTCACATTTAACTAGAATTTCGTCACCCAGTCCTACCTCTACTTTAACTATAGCATCACCAGATGTGTGAGTAGTAGGAGTTGAGTTTGCTTGTGCTCTATCAACGTTGAGAGTAGTATCTCCAGCACCAGCTAAAGAAGTAATCTTTAAAATCTCATTGTTGATCTTAATATAATCCTGTGCAAGCAGTTTCGGACCTGTGTTGTCACTGATAGTGATTGATACAACACTAGGAGATGTCACGTTAGCAGCAAGAGTATCACTGACAGCTGGGGTCGAATCCCTATATGCGTCTTCGTTATACTCTAAAATGATTTTCTGACCCTGCATAACTTCAAATGCAGATCCAGCTGGGATAGGTACATTCTTTACAATCATCACAACATCCTTAGGATATTGAGGATCGATGCTGAATGCTGGATACCTATTGATTGATACTTCAGCAATCACCGCCGTTTGGGTGGTGTTTGATAGGTTGCATCCAATAATAACTGTTTGCTTCTCAGTTTGTGTTCCTTGAAGTTCAACAGCATATATGGAAGTCGTAGATGTTCCTACGTTTTGTTTTGAAGTTGAGATGAATTTATTTGCCATTGTTAATTAACCGAGAGCGATAGCAAGTGCAGTAGCGTCAAGACCCGCTTCAACAGATACACCGACCTGTGCAGCAAGGGTATTCACCTCAGCCTGCAATTCATTGATCGCATTAACGAGGTTTGCTTTGTTTTGAGTAGTTAAGTTAGAGAGATTACCGATAGTAATATCTTTAATCTCATTGATAGCAGCGACAATACTAGATTTAGATGTTGTGCTTAAATTGGAAAGAACACCAATAATGATATCCTTTGTTTCATTAAGAGCAGCCACCAAACTTGTATGATCAGCGATGTTTGCTGATAAACCTGCAAGGTTACCAACATCTTGATCAAGTTCATTGAGTGCATTAACAATACTAGTTTTATCAGTAGTTGTCAGTGATGACAATGATTTGATAATAGTATCAGTAATATAGTTAATTGCTTCGACAACATTGTCTTTATCATTAGCGGGAATTTCGTTAGTGATAGAAGCAATTGGACCTAACTCAGTGTCTAACTCAATAAGACAATCAGTAATAGTCTGTGCAACTAAATTGTTAGCTACAGACTGGGCAATAACTTTGCCAGAAAAATCACCGTTGTCAACACCGATCTCGTTGATCTCGACACGTTGTTGTTCAAAGGTAAATGTTTTGTCTACTGTTCTTACTGGCATTAGACTCTAGGGTGCTCGGTTTTATTTATATTAGGCAGTAATGAGGTCTCTGTAATACTTGATAGTATTAGTAGCGTATACTGGTGTGAAGATAATTTCAATGTTTGCTCCATTAAATTGTGCAGAAATGGTACCTAAACCACCCTGTGCAATTCCACCTGAAGTCATAGTTGCATATTCTTCAATGTAAATGTCTGTTCCATCGTGAAGGATAAGAACTTCTTTTACCTGAGTATATGCACCAGATGTGCATTGAACAACATACTTACCACTAGTGTAACTAGCAGTAGCAAACTGGTCGATCACAGCAGCAGTAATAGAAGCAGTAGTTGCTGTTCCTGCATCAGATCCACGAATATCCTTAACGGTAATAAGAGAATCTGCTTGATCGTTATAACGAATTTTTTCGTCTCCACCTAAGCATAGACCCATTTGGTCAGCTGCTGGACGGTAGAAACCATTGTCTTGGTCTTGATAGAAACTAATACCTGGAATAGCTTCGGTACCGTCACCAGCACCAGTGAAACCAGACAGGTTAGTTAGTCCATTACCATCTCCAATGAATGCAGTTGCACCAACAGTACCGTTGACTTGCATTATCTGTGCAAGAGCATTGTTTGGATCTTGTCCAATACCAATCTTGTTATTGGTAGGATCTAACTTAAACAGTGCAACGTTAGAACCAGATGGTTCCATTGTTACAACTGCACCGTCAAACTTGACGTATGAGTTAGCACCTGAAACATCGATTTCAACTGCATCGATGTTAGACTGTAAAGTACCTAATGTATAAGTTACATCACCAACAGTACTACCAGTAAAACTACCAGTACCTAGTGCGAACTTATCTTCTGATTCATCAAATCCAATAAAAGCGTTGTCTTCACTACCACGCTCAATTACCAGACCAGAGTCACCAGTTGGTGCTCCTACAATACCATTACCAAGTTCTATTAGTTTGTCACCGATTACGGTGTTAGTTGTAGTGATAGTTGAAGTACCACCTAGTACAGTCAACTCACCATTGATTACGACATTATTAGCAACTTCTAAATCTTGTGTTGGGTTTCCAACTCCGATACCGACTTTACCTTCTCCTGTAACAACTAATGCATCAGTTACTGAGTTAACTCCACTACCACTACCTCCAGCAGCAGGTGCAGTCTTTACTCGAACAAATCCACCTGAAGCAGATCCTGTTCCAGATCCACCAGCTATAATTAAGTCTGATCCAGCAACGTCTGTACCACTAGCGTCATCCCTACTAACTTTACCAGTAACAGAAAGAGTAGTAGCAACCGATGCTGCATTAAAACTGAACGTACTTGTTCCATCTATCTTAGGTGGTGTGACAGCACCATCCTGTATAACTGAAGTTCCAACAGCTTCTAGTCCACCAGTAGAACTTAGTTTTTGAACTGTAATACTGTTGTCAGCTAGTTTTAACGTGGTGACTGCACCATTTCTGATAGTAGAAGTGGTGACCGCCTGGGTACCGACTCCGCTATCTAGCTTTGAGTCACTAACCAGCCCATCGTTCAAACCAGTTCTTCTGATTCTTGTTAGAGCCATTGCTTTAGACGATTCCTATGTGAGTATTTATAGTTTTGAAAGGACTTCTTTTAAAAGACCCTTTATTTCATCTATCTCTTGCTTGAGATTTTTTAAATCCTCTGCATTTGTAGTTGATTGAAGAGCCAAAGATCTTTGTCTCCTGTATGCTTCAAATGCTTGTTTATCGGTATTAATAACAGCTCCAGTTACAGAATCCTTAGATAATTCTGGGTGTCCTGTAACTTTCATCGATCTGAAAAATACCTTTCAACAACTTGAAGTCTCTCATCCCATTGAGCGATCATATTGATCTCAGTTTCCATAGCACCCAAGATATCGGAATGTTCTCCAATACCAGCAGGGTTCTGTAAATATATTTCAACATTAGCTTTGTGCTTTTCAATTTGACCTTGATAGTAAGCACGTAAAGCGTTAATGGTATTTGCTCTTGTAGACATAATTAGAAAGTGGCGATAGCACGGAGATCTCTTATTCGAGGAGGTAGAGCAGGGTTTCTACTCTTCATTACAATTTTAATAGCGAATGAACTAAACTCTTTCAACCCAGTAATAGTATAATTGTACTCCTTGAAATCTGATTGAGATTCCGTAGTTGGAGAGAAATTAGTACCACTGGAAGGTGTAACCTCTACATCTGAAACACCTGTCTTATTAAAGTAGCTCCAGTTAATATCCTTAAAGAATATTTGTTGTGATGAACGTTTAGTCTTATACATCACGGTCACATCATCTATTTCCTGTAGTGCAGCACTTAACACAACGTTAATACTATTACCAGGATTATCGATTGAGATTTCCTTTGTAACATATGTAGCTACGTTAGAGGAATTTTTCAACCTATCAGGTGTGAATAGATATCCATTAGAAACATAAACCTGTTTAATGCTTACAGGAACTTTAAATGATTCGTTAATTATAGAAACTCCACCTTCATAAAGTCCATCAGAAACTGCACCAGATCCCATCAAGTCACTCTCATCGAATGAAGAATCATTAGATGTGAATGTCAATCTAAAGTTTTCTGCATTCCAACGAGTAACAGTACCAGTCTTAGAGTCATCACTATTAGCAAGTTTAATACCAGAAGCAATATTCAACTGTGCTAATGGTAAACTACCTGTAATTGTAATTGGTCTCGTTAGACTTAAATTACCCGAAGCAGCACCTGTTGATCCAGAAGAACCATTCAAGTCAGCATTGTATGGTGAAGATCCACCAAACTCGATGGATTCTCCAAGAACAAATCCATCTCCTTCTGTAATTCTAACATAAAGTTCACCAGGAGTGCTAGAGTTATCCCAATAAGAAAGTATTGCTCTAGTACCAGAAGTTAGACCTTTAATTGTCTCACCAATACCATTACTAACAACAATATTAGCAGTAGTACCTAGAGGAATAGGACTTCCAGCACTATCTTGTAAGCGAAGCATTACTGTCTTATGTAATTCTACTTCTTGTATCTTTCTACCATATCTTTCTTCAGAACCACTAGCAGATTCAATACGGTTTGATGTTAATATAGCCTTAGGATTCTTAAGACTTAAGATGGGTGAAAGATTAGGATTGCTAGTGCTAAGAGTTGCGGTAAGGATAAACGATTTTTGACTGTTAAGTCTACTACTGAATAATTTTTCATTAAGTTTAGATGCTACAACTCTTTGAGTTGGGAAATAGTACTCCTTATTCAATATAACTGGCAATGCAGAATCTGGAGTATAATCAACCGTAGTAACAGCAGAGTCTATTGGTTTAACTAATGTAGATGTTACAGCAGTTTCCAACGTAGTAGTTGGGAAATCTAAAGAATCTACTTTAAGTAATGCTTTCTCATACTTAGTTTGACCTAAGCCTTTAACTTTGAGTCCACCACCAATGGCACTACCACCTGCGACTGTTGACATCCCAACAGTATAAAAATCAAGACCAGCAGATAGAACTGAGAAGATCTGACGATTTAATGCAGTAGTAGAGAATCCTCCTACGGATGATGCATCTTTAAGTGCAACGTAGGATCCCGCATTCAAACCGTGATTTTTATGTAAGACTTTAACAACCTTGTTATTAGCAGCAAACAAAGGACTGGATGTAGTATTAGCTCCAAGTGCATTTGTTTCGATAGGATTGGATTGTAAAGGTTCATATCCTTGATCCATATTCACTAGATTGATAACACCTGAATGTGTGGTATCAAACTGTGCCATATAAAGGTCAAACTTTAGATCCTCATATTGATTCTCAGTCCAGAGGTTAGAGTTCTGAGACTTGAACAGAGATCCAAGTAGAGGTTGTGTGGTAACAGTAGAGTTAGAGTTAATCTCTGTCTCACCTAACCTAGAGATAAATGTTTGGTATAGCGTGCTGTTACTTTCAACAACTACAGCATACTCTCTATCATTCTCTAAGTAAATAGGATACTGGAACTGGAATTTGGTTGGAATAAGTGCTTTATCTGAAGTAGCAACACCCATTCTTACAGCAGGTTTTGTAATCTTAAGAACTGCTTTAGCAGAAGATAATTGAGTTGCAGAAGCACTTACAATCAACACACTAGGTGCAGTAGTGTACTCACTACCACCTAAAGTAGGTTGAATTTCATATACTTTCTGATCTGTGATCTGTGGAACAGCAGTTGCTGTAACACCACCAGGTAATTGAGGTGACTCAATTGTGACAGTTGTAGAACCTGCATATCCATCACCCATATCATCAACAACGATCTCAGAAACGTAACCAGAATCAAGAACGATCTGCATCTTAACGATGTCATCACCAGATCTTGAGTTATTAGCTACGGTCAATGATGTAAGAACTAGAGGTTCACCTGCAATGAAGTCCTCTTTATTGTGATCTCCAAGAATTAAAGTATAAACTTGTGATGTACCTAGGGTATAAGTATCATTGACCACAGGTACTGGTTGATTCTGTGAATCAAGTACACCAATTAATGGTCCTTGAGCATTAGAAGTATCACCTTCAACGATCTCATTATGAATTAATGTATGGCTACCACTAGTGATTGCTCTAATATAAGTATTGGATTCCATTACAGAAACAGATCCAGGAAGAATATTCTTAGTAGGTCTGCCTGAAATAGTATCTGTCAATTTGACAGTAATAGGTAGTGTAGGATCCTTGACTGAGAAGTACATATCAATAGATGATACAAATACTCCACCATCAAAACTCTCAACACGGAATGTTTGTGCTAGAGGGTCAGATACACTAACATCTGGATTTAAGATGTTCTCAGTATACTGAGTACCATCTACCTTATCAGCAGAATCAACATCTTCCAAAGCAATGATGTCATTTGGAGTTGGTTCAGATGTAGCAGCAGCTTTGAAAGTTACAACAGCGTGTGACTCAGCAGTTGATGCATTAGTATTGCTACTTGTAAACTTAATCTTCTTATCACCTAATGGGAAACGTAATCCAGGAGCAGTTTCATCCCAAGTAATTGCATCGATGTCATCTTCATACTGAGTTCCTTTAGTTGGCTTTCTACCTGAAGGCATCAAGATAACACCAGTTGCTGCACCAGTATCATCAGTAACTAAAGTATCACCCCAATTTCTAAGAGATGATCCAGGCATTCCTGAATAGTTACGATCTGGTACTAGGTAATCAGAAACATCCAATCCATCAATGAAAGGATAGATCCTAGTATTAGGCTTCATCCTCTTAAGATGGAATTCAATATATTGTTCTTTAACGTATAGTGTAATAGCAGTACTAATTGTTTGCTCACCAACAGTAGTTGAAGACTGTTGAAGTGGAACCTCAGTATTCTGAGCAGCAATATTAGAACTACTACCAGAAGATGCTAGAACTACCTCAGATTCAGGTAGATCAGGTGCGTCAGAACTTAGAGAATTAACGTTACTAAATTCTGTACTATTACCTGTAACAGCTAGCTGAGTTACATTATGAATTTGAGATAGAGCATTCTCTCCATCATCATAGATCTCTAGAGGATCTAGTGTTTGGTTATCATTATTGTTGATAGATGGAAGAGCGTGCTCATCAAACCAAGGATCAACATTAGGACTAATTTCTACAGTTCCTTTATAATTGAAAATAAGGAATGGATTAACAACTGTTGTATTTGTAGCAAAGATGTTCTGACATAGAACCTTCTCTGTAAATGGTAGAGTTACTACACCGTGATTAACAACATAGTTAGAAAGAGTACGTGCGGTACTAGATTTATCTTGTTCAACTAATGATACAGTAGTTTCTTTTGACTCAGGACGTAGAGTACCACGTGTTAAATCTAGTGCTGCTTTATAATCAACAGAGTTAATATGTGAAAGACTATAGCTTTCAAAGTTATCAACTACGAAACCAGACTTGAATCTATCCATTCCAGTCTGACCGTCTTTGATTTGAGTGTTTAGAGCACCTTGCTCTAGAACAGAAAGCATTGTGTATCTTTCTAGACGTTCAACTTTCTTTTCGAGTTTATGGATATCACGCATTGTGAATCGCTTATTCTCTACTGGGAAGATCTTAACTTTCTTAAGATTGTCAGTGAACGCAGGGATATAGATCTTAAAGACCTTAATCGCTTCGTCTAGAGATACAGAAGATTGTGGGTTTGTTGATCCAGCACCCTTCTTAACTGCGAAGGTACCATCTTTCTTTAAGTAGACAGTATCGATACGATCAACATAATAATTATAAGAACAACTAAAGGTAAAAGGAGTTCCAATGCTAGTTTTAGTGTCAGCAGGAAGAGCAGCAGTAACACCACCAGCCGTATATACTTCAGAAACATTTGATCCTGTATCCATTACAGAGGCGTTTACATAGCCAGGAATACTGGCTGAAGTTCCGACCAAAGGACGGAAGTCAATAACATCAGCAAGACTCTTCTTACCGTGAACCAATGATGTTACTGTAGGAATTGATTCATAAGGAACACCATTCTCGTGTAGATAAGAATCTACAGTAAAGAAGTCTCCTTCTGAATGCTTGAAGTAATCAAAACCAATGACTAATGTGCCAGTTGGAACTCTGACTCCAGGCTTCCTAATAATAGTAGCAGTATCATACAGGTTATCCCTTTGACCATCGTCAAACAAGAAGAAATCTGTAATATTTGTACCAGTGTTACCTAGAATGTTTCCATCTTCATCGACAGTAGGAGCAATTCCAGGAGTACCCTCATATACATAACGCAAATTATATACATCAGAGAAAGATTTAACCTGTCCTGTAGGATTATCATAATCATCACCTCTCAAAGGAATAATAGTATTATCTAAGTCAGCAGTAAGAGAGATTCTCTTATTCTTAGTTGCTGTCTTAAGTTTTGGTTTTGCTTTGGTAGTTTCGATGGTGGCATTCATCTTCAACTTCATACCTGTAAGTTGTAAGTTGCCACTTTGTACAAAGTAATTCTCTGGAAGTGTAATTACCAAAGAACCAGCATTATTAGTAGAGGATCCACTAGTTACACTGACCATAGATGAATCAATGTATAGTAAATCACCATCTTGAACTACATCACCAGTAAGACTACCATAACGAATAGTATCAGTACCTGATTCATATACTTCTATAACATAGTCACCTTGACTGAATGGTACAAATTGCTGTTGACCATAATCTAACTGTGCAGCAATACTAACAGTATTATTAGTACCATCTATAGTTACAGGTTCAATGAACTGCTTTCTAGAATAATATGTAATACCACTATCATCATCACTCTTAATTGTACCAGCTATCTTAGAGTTAGCTAGTGGTAATAGAAGTGTTGATTTACCTGAGTTTTCAATCTTAGCTCTAACACGAGTAATAGTATTAGAAGAGAATCCTTTAATAAGACGTTGCTTAAGATATATTCTACCTGGTCTATCAGTTGATGGATTACAAGCACGATAAACCTCATACTTATAAGTAACACCATCTACAGTGATCTGTATAAGATCATCTTCTACTAGTTCATCACCAGGACGTGCACTGTAGTTTGTTGCCTCAACATAATCTGTATCTTCCTTACCAGAATACTGTAGATTATTACTAATAGTCTTAAGATCAGTAGAATCTGGTTCACCATACTGAATATCACCAGTAAATTTCTTACTAGTTGCACCGTGCTCCATACCAAGAGAACGAATGTCCTCAATACCAAAGTTTTGGATTACATCTGTATACAATACAGCTCTAACATATGCGTTTTCATCTACTGCACTATGTGTTCCACCAGTATCTACAACTTCTAGCATAGGAGGAACAGCAAAAGTATCAATAATCTCTCTTCTTCCTAATTCTGTGAAACGAACATTACGGATGTAATCAGATTGTCCATTAATACCATTAGCACCTATATTTCTAGAGCAAACAATATAGTTACTAAGATATTGTCTGTCTCCAACTTTTAATTCTAGGTTATTACTTGGACCATAGTTCTCTCCACCATAAGGAACGATGAAGTGACTAATACGTCCATTAACTGCAATTACAGCAGACTTCTCGCTATTGTCTGCATCGTATATTTCTTCTCCTTCTACAAACTCTCCAACAACGTTGGATATCATAAGAATATTACCGTGAGATAAAGTAGCATTCTCAGGATCATTTTGTCCTACAGAAAGACCACCTTCCACAACAGCAGTAGAACCACTAATAGAACCAATGATGTTACCACCAGTTTCAAAAGCGTGATTTCCTGTTAATTTAAGTTTAGTGAATAGGATTGGGTTTGTGTATGACAAATCAAAAGTACAATCCTGTTGACTTGCAGAAGCTACAACATTCTTTGTTTTATCAAATCCATTTGGTTTAGACCTAAACTTAAAGTCTCTTGCCATAGTACGACCAATGATAGGTGTCATTGGCAATGTATAGTCAAGGATCATTCCGTAGTAAGTACTACCAGTATTATTACCATATAATGTAATACCATTCTGAGATCCACCACCAGCAGAACCTAACTTAATAGGACCTTGTGATTGATAAGAAGTATGAATACTTGTCAGTGTCGAAATAGGTGCTCTAAGAATAAATTCTTGAATAACGTGAGTTGGATTACCACCACTATTCTCATTCATTCCACCAACAGCTACATCACCAGCCCAAGCAAGATTACCATCAGTATCCTTGTTGTACATTAAATTGGCACGTGCAGCTATGACATCAACTGGGTCATATGAAGCACCATTATAATGATAAAGAGTTTTCTTATTACCGTTAATTAGTTCAGAGAATACTAAGTCAGATACAGAACTAAGATCAATAAGATCTCCATTAGAAGGAGGTGCACCAGCATAAAGCCATACTGACATTATAGCTTCATCATTGGTGTAGATAGTTCCTCTTAGATCATCTACAGAATATACGTTATTAGTACCATTACCAACACCATTAACACCTAAGAAGGAATCAATAAACTTACGATAAAGATCTACCTTCTTAAAAGGAGTTGATTCACCATCAGAAGTAGTGCTAATAGGTGCAGAACCTGCAACTCCACGGAGAGGAATACGTGATAAGCTAGACGCATATAGTCTAGTAGTATCACGATTTTGTGTTGCTTTTGCTTTATCTAAATCTACGTACTTAGGATCTGTATTCTCTACTTCATAACCACGAATATATGCTTTACCTGGACCTACACTCAATACTAGTTTATTAGTAGCATCAGCAGTAGTATGTCCATTAACTAGACCTTCATCATCTGCCTTATAGAAACCAGTACCATCTGCTTTGTAATATTCCTTAACATCTGAAGTGAATGCCTTAACAACATAGTCTCCAGACTCATCATATGTTCTACGAGCTAGTATCTCTTCGATCTGACTAGGTGCAGTTTGCTTAATCTGCCTTTGGATCTTACCTTGCTGAAGGTATACTAACTGTACAAAATTCTTATTTGAAGGAGATTCGATTGCAAACTTCTCTAGTTCTAACTCAATCTTGAGTCTATGACCACCAGGGGCAGAGAAATTAGAATATCCTTGTGCATTATCCTTAAGGGATATATCATCCTCAGGAGTAACAATAGTCTCTGTGATAGACCAACCAACTTTATATGAAGTGTTAGTGCTATACTTACTCAAAATCAACGTCTGGGCATCGTTCTGAACGAAATGACCATTGATAAAGTAAATACCTTTTTGGACGTTTACAGCAGATCCATAACCCATTGCAGCACTGTCTGAGGGTTTGATGCCATCAGAACCTACTACCAATGTAGGATCATCATCTGTAGTTGGATTCTCTAGCTTAAGAGACTCACCTTGACGGAACTTAACATCGATATTATCAGCACCTGAACTGATATACTTAACAAAAATAGTGTCAGCATCCAATGTAGTTTCAAAAGCATAGTTATCAACATATGCTTTAACACCAGAAGTCTGACCGACCATTACCTTGCCGACCAGTTGCGAAATATTATATTTGACGAAATTAATTACACCGTCAACACTTTGAGCAACTTGAGAGACGCTACTTAACTTAACATATTCATAAGTGTCTGTATATGACACTTCACCAGGGATCACCATCTGTCCCTGTTTAAACATACTATTACCAACCGACTCCAACTGGTTCTGCAACATTGATTGCAGTTGAGTCAGTTCTCTTGCTTGGATTGAATATCCTGGTCTAAAAAGTATCCTGTAGAAATTCTTCCCCGCATCAAAGTCGTCGAAGTACGGGGTTCTATTCAGATTAGTATTTTGTGGCATCTCTTAAGACTCTTTAATTAGAACTCTACGACGAGTTTGATATCTTCAATCTGGTCAGAAGCACGAGAGATAGCACGACGGTTCTCAATGTAAATGATATCGCCTGAGTTCTTCGCAATTTCAGCGTTAGCTACGCCACTTGCGAATACAACACCACCATCTGTCTGTCCACCAGGAGTATTATATGTACTATTTACCGTAGCAGTAGAAAGTGATCCTGCACCAGAGATAGCGTCAGATCCGTTACTGAATGGGTAAACAACACCGTTGTGGGTGTGACGATCAGGAGACTGGAAGTACTTAACGATGTTGTATGTTACACCATCTACAGTTCCTTTCCAAGAAACAACTGTTCCCTTAGCAGTTACAGATGAACCACCAGAGGTATATGTCTGTGAAATTTCCTCGTCAACAAAGAAATCTCCAGAAGGACTTTGTACCTTGAGTGCACCAGTTGCACTTAGATTGTCAGCAGTAGCAAAGTCTGTAGTACCGTAGTTGTATGGGTCACGAAGTAGACCAATACGACGGAAGTCATTATCTGTTGGGAAGTCACCTTCTCCTTCATCATATGTTAAACGAGTGTTAATCATAACTCGCTTACCACCCAACTCTTCAACTGGGTCAGCACCGTGTCCACCCTGAGGAGGAATAACAACCTCTAGAGCACCACCAGTTGCGTCACTGTTAGCGTCAATGTTAGAAGGTGTTGTCAATCCAGTGTCACTGTATACATCACCTAGGTTAAGAGATGCGTATGTATATCCAGTACCAGCTGCCTGTACACTTGCTTCAGCAATAGCACCAGAATCAACTACTAGTTTAGCGATTCCAGCAGAACCATCACCCTTAATTGGAGTGTAGTAAGTACCAGCATCATAGTTAGTACCAGAGTCTGTAATTAGGATAGTATCAATTGCACCATCTACAGCAGCAGAAGTAACAGCAGTTTCTTCAATAATTGGAAGGAAGTCAGTTGACAAGAACTTCAATACGCTGTCAGTAGGGATGGTGTACATATACTTCCAAATATATGGACGCTTACCATCAGTTCTGAATCCTGGGTTACCAGCATCTTCTGGTTCGATGAAGATACCAGAGATAGATTGAACCTTAGTAGGTTCTGTAACTGATACTACACCGTTAGGATCAGTAGGAGTTTGACCGTTATATACACACTTAAAGACCTCATAGCTGCTATTCATCACATAGAATGTGGAAGCAAACAATGAGGTAGAACCAGTCGCAGTAGTCTTAGCACTAGAATAATCGGGCTTGTACATATCGTACACTGTGTTAGCACCGAAGTTATAACGCTTAACCACGAATGTTAAATCGTCTTTCTTAACCCTTTTAAGTGAGATCATATCATCGTAGATCTCAAACTTCTCTTCCTGAGAGTCAAATGGTTGTGTAGGAACGTTCTCGGATCCAGTCCTCCACACACCAGCCTTAGCAGTAGCACCACTACCATTACCAGTTACGGTAGTACCAGGAACGAAGTTAGAGTTCTGACCCTGTGTACCATTGACACCAGAGAGTAGAACAGAATTTGGGAATACTTTTTCGACTGTACCATATACAGAAGCACCACCAGGATATGACGTACCTTGATAAACAATCTCTCCCACTTGGAAAGTATTGTTAATAGCATAAAGCTCTAGGTATGCACGCCACTCTTGCGGTCTTCCGATAAAGAAGTAGAGTCTTGTACGTTGGGTACCTGCCTCAGCCGCTGATTCCTCAGCTGGTGTGGAGGTTGTTGGTTCAGATAATGCCTCGACGAACTGTTGGGCATTATGTATCCTGAACAGATCAGTGATAATAGCAGACATTGTTTTCTAAAAAGGTTTCTGAGACTGGATCCGAAAGTTATTTATATTTATAGATCTAAATCTGCGGTGATTATATAGTCACCTGCGACATAGGAGTCAGTATTGGTATCGTTGAACCACATTAAACGGACACCATATTGATCTGATGTCATATTTGTCGAGTCAGCCATATAGATACGGATTATCGTTGTGGCAGTTTGAGCATTGACTGGAATATTTTGAGTAATTGTATTCCAATTAGTGTAATTCGCTTGACTGTAGGTCACTACTGACCCAATATCAAAGAATGTAGTTCCACCATCAATACTGTAACTCAGCATTAAATCGTTAACTGCGGAGCCTGGGGCATTACCACCATTGCTTCCGTCACCACGAATCGCACTAAATGTTACCGTATTGTATGTAGTCAAGTCAGTAGGAGCAAATGTTGCGGATCTAGCTCCACCTGCACCTGAGAATAAAAGATAATTTATGTTGGAATCAAAAACTGTTCCACCAGATACGACTGATGCTCCTACGTTAGTAGTATTAAAGTCGTAAGCACTAAATCCTTTTTCGACTACACCTAAAGGATTAACACGTACACAACCAACAAACCTGTCAGGGAATGCTTGTGTATATGTCATTTTTTCTACCTTGGTTTGATCTGCTGCACTTCCGATAATGAAGCTACCTCCATTTGCGGGGAATCCAGCAGTAGAATCCACAAGAATAGTATCTGCACCATTCGGATTATCTAATGCAGAATATGTAAGTTTGGTACCGAAATGTACCTCAGATCCTTGCATATACACAAAGTTATTTGTGTCACCAGGATCATTAACTTGAGAATTATAAACTTCGGGATTATCGAAATCTTCAATCGTCAAGTTAGGATACTTCTCAGACCACCATCCTATATTCATATCTCCCATAATGTATTGTATTGTCCTACCCATACCATCAGTGTAGTATCCATTGTTATTGGTTGTACTCTGTGGTTGGATTTCAAACTTGAAGCTCTGTAGGTAATTCAAATGAGGACCAAGGTTACCAGGACTGAATGTCTCCTTAACACCCTTCATTTGAGGGTTGGTACCTGCTTGTTTCTCAACACAACCTGACTGAGCAGTTAGTTTTGTCTCTGTATGCCTGAACTTAGTAATAGCAACTGAGACACCCTGAACACCACCTGTGCATTGTGTATTAGTGACGTTAGTCTTAAGATATTGAACTCTTGTTTGTTCAGGTTTAAGTTCAACAAATATTTGTGGTTGAGGTTTAGTAGCAAGATCTTGTAGATCAATAATCTTCCTAATATGAATTATAGGATCATATGATCTGTTAATAAGATATGCACTACTACCAGCATTACCAAATACTATAGAGACACCATAAGGAACAACAGCAGCCCATTGTGCCCAAGTTCTTTGTGCACCACCCTTCTTAATGGTAGTGAGGTAAGATCTCATTAATGAAGCTGCATTAATACCTACTGGTTCAATACCAAATGTAGTAAGATTCTGGATGTCAAGAGGGTTCTTACGGATAACGAAATAACCTCTAGTAAACAGGATCTGAGGAGGAACCTTATATCCTGAACCAGCAGAGATAATTTCAGTATCTGCTATTTCACCTCTAACAGCAACAGCATTAGCACGTGCACCACCGCCAGCAGGTGCTCCAACTGGATCACCATTTGAATCAACCTCAGGCTGACTACGGAAGATCATTACTGGTGGTTCACGATAGTTCTTAGAAATCTGATCCTGTAAATCATCAGAATATAGAGAAGAACTAAAGTCATATTCTTGTGATATATTGTTAGCACTAGCATTTTGCTGAACAAATGCAGCACCCAAATTAGCTACACCTTTGTTCAATACATTATCTGTTCTCCAAGCAGCGATGTTATCGAAGTAAGTAGAGTTGTCTCTCTTAGAAAGTACGATACTATTAACACCACCTGGTTTGAGGTATTGAAGACCAACACATTCTGTACCAGCTACATTATTGATATAAACCTTTTCGCCAGGACGGAAGTTAGCAGCTACTGGATCAGTATTACCAGCACCATCAAGATATAAACTGAATAGTTCTAAAGTCTTTCTAGCTGGGATGTAGTTCTTAACTGTACCTTGCCATACTATGCCAGAATTAATATCATTCTGATCATTGTACTGACATACGACATCGTTAGGTAGGAATTCTACACCAGCTTGTCTACTAGATGTAAGTGAGTGATATCTCAACTCAGCATCAATACGTGCAACTGCCTGTGCACCATCTCCTTCAATCTGACCAGAGTAAGCACCAACGTTGATAACAACTTCATACTCATAAGATCTGAAGAATGATCCAACTGTTGTATCACTATCATAACCAGAAGTTACAAGTGCTTCTCTAGCAGCACGGATGATAGAACGAGTACCAGCCTCACCATCGATCTGAATAAAGTCACCAGTCTTAAGTGTAGAAGGTATTCTATCCTGTCTATTAAATAATTTTTCTCTTAAGTCAGCATTAGTAGTCTCTTCAACTGCCTGAACTGTCACATCAAGTAATGATGCACTAGCTCCTCTGTCTCTGGTTATACTTAAAGTACCATTCAACCAGTTAACTTTCTGTGCAGTAACACCCTCAACGAATAGAAGGTTTCTAGCACCAGGTGCCCAGTTCTGCTTATAGATTCTACCTCTTGCATATGAGTACTCATAAGTATGAGTGCCACCATTAGGATCAGTAGAGATCCAGCAATCTGCACCTTCTAAAGGAAGAACGATTTGCTGGTCTACAGTTAATCTGAAGAACTTCTTAAAGGTACCAGGAGGTTCAATATTGAATCCTAAAAGAACACGTTCTGGATCTAAACCATAGAAGTATAGGATAAAGCAAGCAGATCCTTCTGTAGGTGCTTCTTGGAATACGATAATATTATCTTCAATTCTATATGCTAATCTGTTCTGCTGGATAACACCGTTGAGTATAACTACAACGTTTTGACTTCTTTCTGCATAGAAAGGAACACCATTACGCTCTAATTCAAATATAGTCTGAGCATCATTGAATTGAGCTTCAATGGAGTCCATCTTATAGTACTTACCGTGCTTGAATCCAAAGAATTTCTGTTGAACACCTGGAGCAATAACAGCAGTACTAGAAATACCAACTGTATTCAGAGTTGCCTCACTTTGAACATCTTCACCATTCAAGAACTCTTTCTCAGTCATTTCAACCTGAATCCTGTTAGGATTGGGGAAGTCTTGAGTTAAAGTTAGTAGATAGTTATTATTGTTATATGCTGTCTCTTTAATAGTTGTAAGGACTATACTGAATAATGTTCTGATAGCAGACTCAACCTGTGCACACTGAGGAATAGAATCAACAGTGATAGTAAGATCTCTATTAGCAGTCAAGGAACTGTACTCAATAGGCCATCTCTCTGGAATAGTTCTAGTTACACCAGATTCAAATGTAGTTGGGTTCTGTACAGCATTCTCAATCAAACCAACAAATGTATTAACAGAAGATTCAACCTGTGCACATTCGTTAGATTCCTTAGTAATAGTAGGATCCTTAATCTGAGTTAAACCGTGAGTACCAACAATATTAACTGTGTTGCTACGAATAACGTTAGCAAGAATAGTCTTAAGATGTCCCATTACATTCAACACCTCAGGTACTGAGTGCTGAATATGCTCTAGATATCCATCTCTGTCTATGAATAGATCAGCAGCATCCCAAACCTTGTTATTACCACCATACTTAAGGTTAAAGACAATAGCCTTGAGGATATCTTTAACGTCATCAACACAATCACCAAGTGCATCGTGTGAAGAAGAACGAGGATATGTGTGGACAGTTGAATGATTGTCCATACCACAAGTTAGAGAGATAGCATCTCCAAAGAACTTGAATCCTGTATGTCTATTCAACCTATGAGGTCCGATATCCATTGTGATATCACCTGTATAAGGGTCGTAAACGACAGAAGATGGTTCGTATGGTATTGGTACAGATTTACCAACGTGCACAGTAATAGTAGTAGCATCTGCTGCTTTAACTACTAAGTTCCTTCCGTAAGAAGGATCTCCTTTACGTGGATATGCGTGTGGAGTCTCATTAGCATCCATTGAGCATCTCAATACAATAGAGTGCTCTAGTATTGTGACAGTATTAGAAGTGGTTATAGAGTGACTACCAAGGGTCAACACCATATCACCAGTTGCAGGGTCATATGCAACATCTGTTGGTTTGAATTTCGCACCTGTGTTAACAGTAATAGCATCATCAAGTGCTCTATCAAAGACGTGTGTATATGTTCCACCAGTTGCTAGTGAAGCTTTCTTAACACTATTTGTAGCAGCAGATTGGAATACGTGATTGGTTGTATTACTTGATGGTACAGTTGTATTAACGATTACTTGGAATGTATCATCTGATACATTACTGATCTCGAACCAACCATCAGATCCCCAGTCTTTCTTATGTTTAATCCCATCTGCGACTCCTGAGGCAAAGGTATGGTCAGTTGCGTTAGTAGATGGAATAATATCTAATACAGTAACATCAAATGAAGTACCAGAAGCATTGGAAATCTCTAGCCATCTGTTACTTGGATAGTCTGTATACCTAGGATAACTGTGTGTTGTTTGTCCAGCATCTTCAAGACAAGTAAATGAGATTGCATTATCTTCAAACATAATCCAATCACCATCTGATAGATTATGTGCAACAGTTGTACGTACGTTTAGTACACCTGTACTAGGATCATAGCTAGTACCTGTATCAGCAGTAAAGGTATCTGCAATTGCTCTAGGATATGCGTGATCGTCAGCCTGTCCATTTTCATCACAACGGAATACAATAGAACCTACATCAAATTTAACCCAATCACCATTGCTCCATCCGTGGTCAGCAATAGTAACTTCCATTATTCCATTGGAAGGAGTATATGTTGCATTAGTAGGTGTCTTACCTACTTGAGGAACAAACTGATGAGGACTTTGATTTGAAGACTTACCAACATTACCTACGATAACACCATCTTGCTTGATAATTCCATTTGTCATTGCAGAGACAAATGTATGATCAGTCTCATTAGTAGATGGTATAGTAGTCAAACATTGAATATCAAATGTATTAGTTGTAACATTTGATACAGGAATCCACTTATCACTTATAGGATCTGTCTCTCTTGGATATGGGTGATTAGTCTGATTACCATCTTCATCACAGGTAAATGTGAGTGAATGATCAATTAGTTTGATATAATCACCATTTGTTAGTCCGTGACCGTATGTTGTAACACCATTAGAACCAGAACCTATGAATGTATGAGGAACATCGTGGCTAATAGCACCTTGTCCACCATTTACATTAATTGTAATAGTTGCAGTATCACATTTGAGGACAGGTAACCAAGTGTCATAGGCATAATCAGCACCACTTGTAGTATTAGCACCTGCTGCTCTAGGATATGTCTTAGTCTGTGTAGTTCCGTTGTATAGACAACTGAATGATAGTGAATCAGGAGATAATTTAATCTTATCGAATGTTGTTAGGTGATGAGTACCAATAGTCAACTCCATATCACCTGAAGTTGGGTTGTATGAAGCACCTGTAACAGTAAATTGTTGAGTAGGTACTGTTATAGTAACAATTCCAGTATCAGGAAGATATGATGCATCAGTAGCAGTAAGAGGAGTACCCTCGTACTTGATATAAACAGCATCATCATAATATGGATCAGCAATTACACCTACTCCAACTTGTATTGGTGTTGGTGAACTGATGAATGTATGTGTATAGTCACCACCAGAAACTATTGCAGAACCAGTAGCACTTACAAAGGTATGAGCAGAGTTGATACTAATAGCACCTTGTCCACCGTTGACATTAACTGTAATACTGTTTGCAGTTGTAGCAGTAATGTCTACAGCAGTGTTGTAAACGTAGTCAGCACCAGTATTTGTTGCTGCTCCAGTTGATCTTGGATATGTGCTCTGGTTATTAGAGGATGCTATACCAACGTTACAAGAAACTGTAGTTCCTGAGACAGCAGTAATTGCTAATGCTTGTCCAAATGCAGGGTCTGTTGCTCTTGGATAAGAGTGATCAGTAGCGTGGTTATCTGCATCACAAGTAAAGGTTATCTTATTAGCACCAATTGTTACAGTATCACTGGTCGTATAGCTATGAGCACCAATGGTTAATTCTAGTACACCTGTAGTAGGATCATAATCAGCGTCAGTTACATCTTTCAGAGTGCTATCAATTGTAACTGCATTCGCAGATGTTCCACCACTGTAAATATGAGTTCCAACAGCAGCAAGACAACTAAAGGTTAGTGAATTATCAGCAATCTTAATACTAGTACCTGTAGTTAACTCGTGATCACCAATAGTCAACTCCATATCACCCGTTGCAGGGTCATATGTAGCATTTGATACATTATGGTTAACTAAAGGTGATGCACCAACATTAACTGTAATAGTATTCGCACCAGTTGTTGTAATAGGAACAGCTTTACCACTTACAGGGTCAGTAGAACGAGGATAAACCTTAGTTGATGTTTGACCGTCCATTTGACACTTGAAAGTCAAGGCCCCATCAGGGATTCGGACTAATTCACCTGTAGTAAATGAATGAGGTCCAATATTCAGTTCTAAGAGACCAGTTGATGCAGTATAGGTTGCATCAGTTACACTACGTAGATTACCAGTAGCCATTCTTGCTACTGCTTCTTCAGCAACGAAAGTCTTATTATCTTTGATTAATTTTGCAGCATCAATGAAGGTATTTGCTACAGGGTTGTCAATATTGTAAGGATCAGAGTAAACACCAATAGAATTGGATGTTGCACTGACAAATGTATGAGCATAATTACCACCTGATATAATAGCGTCAGTAACAGCAGCAACAAACTTATGAGAATAGGCACCACCACTAATAACTGCTCCAGGAAGTGCTGAAACAAATGTATGAGGTGTGACATTAGTAGAAGGTGCTACATTAAGGATGTTAATAGTAATTGTTGTATTACTTACTGCCTTAATATTAATTGAAGTATCACGGAAAGGATCTTTCTTCTGTTTGATACCATCAGTTACAGCAGAAACAAATACGTGAGTATTAGTATTTGTAGAAGGAATATCATCAAGAACAGTTACATCAAATGTAGTAGCACTAACGTTAGATACCTTTAACCATCTGTTACTTGGGTAATCTGTAGCTCTAGGATATGTTTTGGTTTGTCCACCAGAAACAGGACCAACATTAACAGTAATAGTACCAGCACCTTGATCAACAGAATCAATGTTTATAGAAGAATTATGTACAGGGTCAGTAGTACGTGGATAGGTATGGACAGTTGTGTAATTGTCCTCATCACAAGTGAATGATAATGAATTAGTAGCAATTGTTATATTGTCACTGGTAGTTAGAGTATGAGTTCCAATAGTAAGGATTAAGTCTCCGTTTCCTGGAGTATACTGAGCATTAATAACATTAAAATTATTACCACCTGAAGAGATAGCATCAATTGCAGTGCCACCGACATATTGATGTGAAACTGATCCATAATTACAACTTAATGATAGAGATCCATCTTCAAACTTGATCCATTCACCATTTGCCATATTATGTGCAACTGTTGTATGAACAGTCATCACACCTGTATTTGGATCGTAGACAGTACCACTAGCAGCTGTATGACTTATAGTGGCAGTTCTAGGATATGAGTAATTACCACTACCTTGAGTGCAATTAAAGGTTAGTGCGTTATCTAATAGTTTAATACTTGTGTTTGTTGCTAGTGTATGCTGACCAATAGTCAATTCAACATCACCAGTAACAGGGTCATATGTAGCGTCTGATACATCGTGAGACACTAGGGGTGTTTGACCAACCTGTAATGTAATCGTACCCTTCTCTAGCTCAACACCATTAGTAATAGCACTAACAAATGTGTGTACATCAGTATTGGTAGAAGGAAGAGTGTCTAAACACTGTATATCAAATGTATTTTGAGTTACATTAGAGATAGGAATAAACTTACCACTAATAGGATCAGTAGCACGTGGGTATGCAGAACCAGGAGAACTTACACCAACGTTAACAGTGATAGTAGTACCTGTTGTTGCAGTAATTCCAATTGGTTTGTTGTATACAGGATCAGTTGTTCTTGGATAAGAGTGATCAGAACCAAAGTTATCTTCATCACACTGGAAGACTAAGGATCCAGCAGCAATAGTAACTGTATCTACATTTGTAAGACTGTGAGCACCAATAGTTAACTGGATATCACCTGATGAAGGATTGTAAGCAGCAGCAGTGACATCAAACTGAGAACCACCTGTAACTTGGATTGCATTAGCAGCAGTTCCACCAACATAGTTGTGAGTTCCACCACCATAGGTACAACTGAATACTAAAGAACCATCAGCAAGTTTAACTTTATCGCCAGCTTCAAATCCGTGGTCTGTAACCTGAATTGTAACAATACCTGTTGTAGGATTGTAGCTTGCAGTCTCTGCTGTATGGAATGTAGATCCAGTACTTACAATATTAAACGCTTTATCATAGAAAGGATCAGTAGTTCTAGGATAAGTCTTAACAGAATCTCTATGATCCATCTCACACTTGAATGAGAGGGAGTTAGGAGCAATCTTAACAGCAGTATTAGCAGAAAGGTTATGTGAACCAATATCAAGTGTCATAAGACCCGTTGCTGGATCATATGAACCGTCTGTTGGTGTATGAGTATCAAGAGTAGTTGTACCTACATTAACAGTGACAGTATCATCTGTTACTTGAGTAATATCAAGGGTTGATCTGTATGCAGGGTCTCCTGGACGTGGATATGTCTTAGGTGATGATCCACCATCCATATCACAACTCCAAGTCATTGCATTATCTGCAATGGTTATGAAATCTGCTGTAGTAAGCTCGTGATTTGGTATGGTTAGTACAAGTGTACCATTAGCAGCAGAATAGACAGCATCTGTAGGTGTTAATTTAAAGTCAGATGCAGCTGCTCTCTGATAATCATATAGATTGTCTATACCAAACTTATTACGTACCGCAAGGATAACCATATCCTGTAGATACTTCATAGACCATAGAGTTGCCTCTACTTCACCCTCAATATGCTTAATATCCGAATTAGGATCAGATGGGTCTAACAAATACTCTTTAGCAGCATCATAAGTGTTACTGTTACCACCTTGAATAAGGTCGTCTGCCATTGCTCTCATTACAGACTTAAGGTCAACAATACACTGATTCCTTCCTAGACCTGGATATTGGAAATACTCAGGTGCAAACTTACTTGTATCGTCTAATATACCTACTGCTTCTTCTGCTAGTACTGATGCGTTGTTATCAATGATATTAGCAGCATCTAGGAACTTATTACCTTGGAAGAACCTCTTAGCAACGATTTCACCTCTTGCTCCAGAAGTCTGTCCAACAACAAAGTCATTAACCAACCAATTAGTCGCATCACCTATTTCTAGCTCTACAATCTTACCAACCTGTCTAGGTGGTTCTGTAAAGGTTATCTTACCATTTCCAGGATTAGTTGTTAATGTAAACGCTACATCAGGTTCCTGAATAACACCATCTAAAGAAACGTATAAATGGTCTCCTTCTACAATAGGAATACCTAAATCGAATTCTGTAGTAGTACCATCAAAATCAGAAGTGATATTATTCGCTTCTCTCATATATTCAGCATTATTCGCATCATCTTGGAATTTCATCGACTTTCCGTAGAAAGTAACTCCAGGAACTGCAATACCAGTATTAGGATCGATATATGGTCCTAATGGTGCAGAAGCGAATGTAATGGTAGATCCACTAACTGTATAAGCAGTATCTGGATCCTGAAGAACACCATCCAATGTAACAACTAATTGAGTCGCTCTGAAAGGTACAAGTACCTCGTTGATGTCTTTCTTGAATAACGTAAATGTAGTGGTACCAATGATTGTACCATCTGCCTGAACAGCACCATCGAAGGCTGGTGAGATTGCTAAGTCAAATACTTCAATTTCAACGTTATTCTGTTCACTATAGTTAATAGTTCCCTTACCACGTTGTCTCGACATAGAATCGACTCTAACGTGAGATTGAGTGATTCTTCTTGACTTATGACTACAAGTAACACCTAAAACGCCAGGTTCGATGATACTCATCACCGCACCGTAGCCATTGTCCTTTGTGCCACTTTGAGGAGTGTCTATGGTCTCTGGTTGTGTTCCATCACCTTCAGATTCAATTAAGACTTCTCCAAAGAGGTTAAATCCAGCAGGGTGTGTAAAACGCTTAACAAAGTCTCTCCAGTCATTAATAGAGACTGTAGACTTAACTACGTAAGAATAATCTTGATAATAGATTCCATCTTGGACTTTCTGTGAAACAGCACTTAATTTACTTCTATCACTCGAATATGAACCAACTGAAGTACTTGTAGGTCCAATTTCGGGAGTTATGTTCGCAACGTAGATAATTTGGATATTTGCAGTACTACGAAGTGTTTCTCCATAGATTGAGTACCTTTGATCGAATTTTCCGTATAATCCTTTCAAACGAAGGATATTCATTCCATCAACCCAATAATCGACTCTACCAGAAGCAATTACGTCTCCAGATGGATTTCTTTGCGTAATTAGCTCTCCATTCAAGAATGCCTTCTCTGGCATATCTTTTAGAGTCATAATAATGGGTGGATTGACCTGAGGCACTAAAGTTGGGTCATTATTGAAGTCTTTACCCGAAGAAATGATTTCTAGGGTAGCCAACTTACCAATATCGGTTCCGTGAGCAAATAACTTAGTATCTGACTCATAAAGTCGTAAAGTAGTTGTAGAAGCGTAATTGGTTCCTTCTTGAACAGGAATAATACGACTTACACTTCCATCTGCTCTTAATTCGATTGTAAACTTAGCATTTGCTCCATCACCTTTATCTTCAAGTAAAACAATTGGTTTGGAGTAATTTAATCCAGTATCATTAACTGTAATCGATGTAATACGTCCATCGGTCATATTTACAGTAAAGGCACCTCTAAAACGCTTGTTTAAGAAGACACCAGGTACTTGAGGTGGCATCGTATAGTTTTTACCACCACTAATGACTTTAACCCTCTTAATCGCTCCTACAGCGTATAGAGAGTCAGTATAATACTGAACATTAGTAAATCCTTCATTTTGAGGAGATGCAGGTAGTCTATAAGCAAATTCTCTCTCGAATCCATAGAAGACAGCGTGCTTACCTGCAAATGGGTCTTCTACAAGAGTAAAGAACTGATCTTCGGAATTAATCTTATTAGATACCTCTCCATAATAGATTTTGGTAGGAATATCCAATACAGGAGCACTCTTCCAAGTAACACCATCTATCGGTATACCATATCCTAGCTGGAATGCAATAAACGACCCAGTATTGCCTGGTTTGAGAGTTGACTGGTACGCTTGTACTAGTTCTGTAGTTCTATAGACGTTTTCATAGAATTTAAGGTTTCTGTCAACTAGAGAAGCATCAGAAGTGTCAAAAACATAACGATACGTCTTTTGAATGTCTATACTGATATTTCTCTTCCATTCAGACTCTGTAGACTTCTTAAATCTAAATCTCAATGATGTTGGTTCGACACTGGCTATAGAAACCTGTTTAGCAGGTGTACTACCATCCAAGAATCCAGATGAAGTGTCAATTATGGTATCACCTTCATTTTGATAGTAAACAATGAGTTTATGAGTCTCAGGATCATAAGAATCGATCCAAGCATTGTTTCCACTAAACGAAACGTTAGTATCCTTAGTAAATCTGTAATAATTAGTTACAAGTGTAACATCTACACCTTCAATATGATCTTCTGCCTCTGAACCATTAACACCACGAAGAACAGTTAGGTAATTACCACTAACACTAAGTACCTGAACAAATTCGTCAGTAATTTTAAGGACATCATCTCTTGAATACCCAGAACCACTAGCAACAGTTATGACAGTATCAGTTTTGGCACATCCAGCAGCATCTACAAAGAATGTAGCTGTCTGACTACCAACATTACCACCTAATAGTGAAGGTTGGAGTATAACAACATCTCCATACTTGTATCCATCTCCTTTTGAGACAATTTGAACACTGTCAACGTGACCATCAGCATTAGTAGTGACTGTGACAGTTGCAGCAGTACCTGTACCAATTGAATTGGTTAAATTAATTCCTACAAAGCTTTGACTAGGAGTAAATCCACTACCAGCATTAATAATGCTAAGTCTTGCTACTCCAGATCCATTGATAGTACTGACTTTTGTAGGTTCGTTTAATTGTACTGTATGATACTTCTTAGTTTCAACTTCATAGCTCTGTGTAGAGATAGAAGAATCAGGTTCAACAGTAACAATGACATCATCACCAACTGCTAGACCGTGATTGACGGAAGCAGTCTTAAGAACAGCAATATTATCTTCAATATCAAGTAATTTGAATCCTTTAGATAGAGATCTAACATTTACAATAGTTGCAGCACCAGTATTGATCTGACATCCGAAACCAACGTCAAAGAATCCCAAATCAACGTATGATGTGCTTGGTATAGTAACTGTATTACCATCAATGTCTGTTGTAGTAAGTTGATTAGGGTTAGCAGGCTGTAATTCGACAATAACAGTATTCTTGTCTACAACATTACGTAAAACCTTACCAATAGCAACTTCGTGTGCTACACCAGCAGATTGAAGTGTATAAACGACTTGATCACCAACTGCTGCTAATACTGTGTTATCAAAGGTTATATTGTAAATCTCAGTTGTAGAATCAACTGTATCAGTAAGATTGAAGGTACCTGTAACATTTTTTACAACAAACTTGGAAGTCTCCTCAATTAGACCAATTACAGTCGCTGTAGCGTTTGTATTGTTCTGAGTAAGGATAGATTCGTGATTTAAGTAAACAGGAGTGTTACAAGTGAAATAATTGTTCTTTGGAGTGTTACAAGTAAGAGTTGCAACTTCCTGACCTTGAATTTGGTCTACAGCAGCAAATAGTCCATCTCCATTGTCATTAATGGAATTATCGATGTATAAAACATCTTCATTCGTGAAATTGTAAGAAGATTGATGAACTTCAATATCTGTGATAGGTCCATACTCAATTCCACTAACTCTAGACGTTAATAGCTCTCCACCGTCTGCTGTAGCATTTACAGTCCTTCTACGGACTCCATCTGGCAAATATTTCTGTTTAGACTTAGTTTTCCAGTTTTCTTCGATAGGAACATTGTAAAATGCCTCTCCAATCGAATATGGGAAGGTAGGAGCCTCCGAATCGTCTGTAGTTAAGAAATATGCGTATACACCGTTTGGAAATTCAGGTGTAGTGCAGAAACGACCATTATTAGCGTCTAATGTTCCTAAACGTTCAATAAACTCATAATCGTTAGTAAAACGACCCATTGAGTAAGTTGTTTCGCTTGGTGAGTTTGATCCTCTAGTTGCTTTAAGTCTCCAGCTGGATTCCATCCTTTCTATCGTAGGATTCGCAGCATCTGTATCTTGGAATGGATCTTCGTATCCAAAACTACCATATATCGGATTTCCATCATACGCCCAACCTAATATTGGTGAATGACTCTTATTAGAGAGTGGGTTACCCTGACCATCAACATTATCCTGTCTTAGGATCTTTAATGACGTAGGTGCAATGATATGACCATATGCATAACCATAATTAGGGTCATTTGCTGTATCTACGATACCACCAGCATTACCATTGTCAACAGACATCTCTAAGTATCTGTTATACTCCCATCTAGTCAAAACAGCAGTTGCTGAAGCACTTCTAGACCTAGGGACTAGTGTGACAGTTGTAGAACCGTCCTCATAGTCAAATCCACCAGATTGTTGAGTGAATCCAGTGATCTTACCTGTTGCAGTGTCTATTTGGCAAGTATAGAAGGCACCTTTACCTTTTCCACTTGCATCGTAGATAAAGACATCAGGTGGCTCCGTGTAATTGCTTCCAGCGTCTATAATCTCAGCATTTTGGTTTACAGAGAGATAAATGTTCGCAATTTCACCTTGCTGAATCAAAACAGTAAATTGCCCGCCAGATCCAGAGGTAAATTCAACTGTAGGAGCAGTTGTGTAGCCAGAACCCTTATTTGTGACAGTTACGGAAGTAACTTGACCTAATCCATTAATCTCTGCCTCTGCGGTTGCATTTCCTTCAACAATAACCGTAGGAGCAATACTATAATTCCTTCCTGAATCGGTAACTTCGATTTTCTGCAATTCTCCGAAGTCTAGACCCCTTGGTGACTTATGATTGAGCAATGGAACACCATTAACCATCACACCAACTTCAGATGAGGTGGTTACTTCCTTTGCACTTGCATTTACTGGTGTTCTAGGGATAATCTTAAGATGTTCCTGATCTTCAGGTACTTCAATGTTGTCAAAAGGTCCAATAGCGTAAGATGGGAATCCAGAAGACGCAATATAGTAATTTTCGTCATCTCTATAGATTGCAGAGACATCAGAAAGAATTATATCCTTAATATTATTGGTTCCTACATTACTTGGATCAGAACCTGATAGTTTGGTAAAGTTTTGGTTTACAATCCACTGATTAGACAATGGTAAGTCATCTTGGAATCCAGAAGACTTAAATTCAACCATATTGTTGAAGGAAACGTAAGGAATCCCTCCAGCAGAGACATCAAAGTAATTATCTGCTGTTTCGTCATACTCTAGTCCAGCACTTGCTTCTGGTTCGATACCTTTAGACGCTAATCCAGCTACAAGACCGTAAATACGAAGTTCTACTTCCTTACGGACTCCATTTTCGGTATACCAACCAGATAAGTTGTTTTTAGTGAAGCAACGTACTCCTTTAGCGTGAGCATAGAGTTGTTTGTTGTCACTATTAACAGCATCCCTCTCTTTAATGATAAATTGGGTAGCTGTTTTAGAACTATAGGTGATTTGCTCATCACCAATGATTATTCGACCATCTTTCTCTGGAAATCCAACTGTAGAGAAGACATCAATACGATCTCCAACACCTGCATTGGTAGAAACGTCATTCATAAGGAATGAACGTCTTGCAATAGCAAATATACCTGATTTAGAACCAGGTGAGATGGTTAGAGTATACTGTAGACTACCTTGATAAGGCTCACCGACTATATTGTCGATAATTGCACTAGCAGCAGTCAATTCTGGGTTATATGGATCAGGAGTTTGAATAATCTCGTTACCAACGATCTTTCTAATGTCTCCAGATATAACTTCACACACTAATAGCTCTTTACTGTTCCATCCAGACTCAGAACTCTTATAAACGTTCTCTTTTGGATAGATGATGTCAGGTTTAACACTAAACAGCATCTGGAAGATGAACTCCAGTGACTGTGGTGTACCTTTGACATTATAGAAGTCCTTGATTCTCTTTACAAGGAGGTTCTTATTGGTTTCATCCCTCAAATAAGGATATGGGAAACCACTAGTATATTGTTCTTCGTAATTCTTGATTAAAGCAGCCAATAGAAGGTTGCTTAGGTTGTTAACTACTGCATATTGCTTATGTACAGCAGCTGCAGAGTCTACAAAGTTAATTGCCTCATATAAATCACCAACTCTGGTCTTTGCACTATAACCACGGACGCAATTCCAGAATATAGTATCGGTTTTAGACTCATATAAGAAGATTTCCTGATCAATCATAATGATTCCATTATGATCAGGGAATCCATCAGTCTTATCGACTGTAATATTGATATTATCAGTACCTAAAGGTATTTCAATCTCCAAACTTGCTGTCTTAACAAGAATCTCAGGTGAGAATGTATCAACATCGAGATATTTCTCGAAATTGTTGATAATGTCTTGCGGACCTTCACTTATCGATAATGCTTCATAATATTTCGACAGAAAATTCGTTACGAGGGGATAATCCTCGACAACGAAGTCTGGTAACTGACTTTCTATCAGTGCTGCTAGACTTGGACCTGCCATTTATCAGATAAGTGCTTCTTGTGTGATCAGGAATACGCTAGACTGCAAATCAAGGCTTAGATATGCTTCACGATAAGCGTATATGTCTTTGTTGGTAGGAGAGACACGAAGTTCTATCCTCTCATCATCATAACTTCCTTTGATTATATTTAACCTGTTTAGCATTACCTCTCCTTTGACATAATCAACTGTTCCTTGCTGTGCATTTAGAACAAATCTATCTTGTGTCGTAGGATCGATCTTATAAAGGTAAATATTACCCTTTTGATCGTCTGCTAGGTAAACTATATCACTTGGATAACCTGCAACTACAAATCCACTGCTTTGTACAGATGGATGAGAGCATCCACTCTTAATAACGTTTTGATAACAGATCTCATACTGGGTTACAGTATTTAATACAGGAATGAAATCCTTTCTTAGCTTGATCTCTGTCTCATTAGAGGTAATTGAAGTATCGGTAGAATCGATGATACCAACAATACGACTATATTTAAACCTACCATTGAATTTCTCAAGATCCGATGTACCTCTATAGGTAGTTAGGGCACTTATCACCGCAGCTTTCAATTCTGACTCATTCAATGTGGTCAAAGACTTGTTATAGTAGACATTTGAGTTCAATTCAACATATGTAATTGAAGGATCTACTATTTCTGGTGTAACTGAGACTACAGCATACTTCTTAAGGTCTGTAGATATCAAATTTTTAGTATATGCACTTAGTGAACTGGCATATGCTGGTTTTATGACGATTTTAACCTTCCCGTACTCTGGTGGACTAGCGTCCTCTCCACCGAAACACACAATGTCAGCAATTGCAGGGAAAATACGACGGATAATGGATTCGTAGTCATCTGCGGTAACTGCTCTATTCTGTGTATTGAAAAACTTCGGAGCATTTCGCTTAATCGAGTCAACTGATTCAAGGGTTTCACCTCCAGACGCTGCTGTAGTAGTAGTTAAAACAATCGTAGGTGCATAATCATTACCACCAACAGTATCTTCTAATACAGCACCGTATGAGAACACTCTAGCAGCATTAGCTGCTGATCCATTAGTAGTGATATATGAAACTTCGATATAATTGTTAGTATCTAGTTTCTTACCTAAAATCCCATCTCCGAAAATGATCTCATAACGCTCATCTTCACCTTCTTGTAAGAAGAAGACTTGTGATGTGCCATCGAAACCAATAATGTTATCTGCTAGGCGGTACTCAACCACACTAGTACTATTAAATGTTGGTCTAACAGTAACTTTGAGAGTACTTGTATCAATTCCTGAGTTTTGAAGGATAAACCTTTGAGGTATTGCTGCATTGAATGTAAAAGTTTCTAAAACGTAGTTACCTTCCTTAATTTCAACGTCTTGAAAGTTAGCTACTTTCTGACTGTTAAGACCTACAACATAATCCTTAGCAGTAATAAAGGAATACGTGGTGCTGTTGATCCTTGTGAGGAATTGAGATCCTCTAGGCAACTTGACGATTGATGGAATGTTATTTTCTGTGCTAAAATCAGCAGCAACATTCAAAACTGCTGTAGGAGCAACGGAAGACTTAGGGAGATATCCTATCTGCTTAGCCAGAGACACTACATTGTCCCTGAGGGTCGCTGATTCGAGGAATGCCTCATTAACTACCATATTAGCGTTAAACGCCGTGTAGTACGTGTTATACGCTAATACATCTAATAGGGTAGAAAGAGTCGATCCTTCAAAATCATAATCAGTGAAGTCACTATTAGAGCGTAGGTATTCCTTCAGAGAGGATTTAATCTCTGTAAAGTCTAAATTGGCAACTTGAACGTAAGACATTTATCGGGTTCTTTCTAGGAAGAATTCTACATCCTGTATTTGGACATCAGATTCAATTCCGATGATCTCAAAAGAAATCGCACAGTCAAAGCCATTACCATCGTAATTGGCAGAGACATCGCAACGAAGTAAATTTATACGAGGCTCGTATTTCTGTATAACATATTGAATTTCTTCTTGTAATAAAGAAGCAGTTGCTGAGTCGAGAGGTTCAAACAATAAATCCGCAACATTACTACCCAGATCAGGTTTGAAGAATCTCTCTCCTTTCCTGGTCATCACAATATTATATAACGCTCTTTTAACCGCAGCTTCGTCGGTTATGTTAAGAACGTCTTCGGTAACTGGGTTCATACCCAACGATATGGATACGTCTTTAAAGTCAATAGCCTTCGGCATACGCAACTACACGAGTTCGTGACTTTATTTAGCGACTTTTAAGTTACCTGATAGAATGTATACTTTAAAAACAACTCTTCACCCTTCTTAATAGGTCTTATAGTACGCATATGATATATCTTTCCCCATTCCTCTTCTTCAAATACTTTAATGCAATTAGGATCTTCACTATGGTTAACAAACCCACCTAAAGGGGTTCTCATAATATCTTCATCAACCACAACGTGTGATATACCCAGATAAACATCATCGGGTATATCCTCCTTAGCAAATAGTCCCTGTCCAGCGACAGGGCTATTTTGTATATGTAAACACCTAGGTAATGCCTGGTAGGTCACTTTCTTCCCTGCCCACGGTATTTCTTCCTTGCCTTATTTGCTGAAGTCGCAGCATACTTAGTATGTGCTCCTGTACCTTGACGGGTTTTCTTGGGAGTTGCTTCTTTTTGAGTTGTGTTGTTGTAAAGTGCCATTAGTTAGAGCAATCAGTAACAGAGTTATCACCTGGAGATTGTGACCCAGAACCACCTGATCCACCAATAGACGGAATCGATAGTATTGGGAACGCCCCCAGAGCTGCAATTGCAGCGGCTGCAGCAGCAAGTTTAGAAACTGAACTACCACCCGCACATAATAGCACATTAGGTGCCCCTACCGCAACCTTTGACCCACAACTGATACTTGTTCCGATCTTTGCAGCTGGGAGACCAGTGGGACAAATCTTAGGTCCAATCTTCGCTAATACCGCATCTGTTTCCTTATCACCTGTCTTTGGTACTGGTTGTGGTACTGAAGGAGCACCTACACCCACATCTACAGTAGCACAACCCACGCCAACGGTGCCTGGGTGGCACGCAGGGTTCTTTCCACACGGTTTACAGTGCACATTTCGCACCTGAGTACTTACTAGAGGTGCAATTTTAGTTACTTTGACGGTTGTAACTGGTGACGGAGCATATCCTTGGGGTGGCCAGCACCCGTGACCCGTACAAACGCCTGTTGTTAGTCCAAAAGCTGCCATTATACGTAAACGTGCAAGAAAGTATGGTCATTTCGGAGGTGTTGTTTGCCTTCCGTCTGCTTTCTTTGCCTTAATAAGTTATTTAGAGTGACACTTCCGTCTTCATTTTGCGTTTTTCCATCAAAATGAGCAATTTCCCGTGTATTTTCGTAAGTAAATGAGCTTCCTGTCTCCGATTGGAGGAATAAGCGGGTGTATGCGGTCGCATTTGCCACTTGAGGAGCACTAAAAGTGAAATCTACTCCAGTAAGAGACGTATTTGACGCAGTATCCATCTGAATTGCGGTCTTTGTGTTCACTCTATACACTCCAGCTGGTACATTTTGGGAAACTTGGATGGTTGAACCGTTTAAAGTGACTGATTGTACGTAAATTGTTGGGTCATCGAACCCTTCGATGAGCATTCCAGTCTGTATATCGTCTAAATCGTACTCTTCACCGAATGTATACACCGTATTTACTACTAGTACGTTCGTACCATCCGCAGTACATTGGAAATCTACGGCGGGAATGAGTCTTTGTACCTGTCTTTCATTCATTTGACCTAGGTCATCTTGCACTTTTACTCCCATAAAGAGTAATGGGTACGCATCCATAGTGATATTAATCATATAACTACTCCCCATAACCACATCAGCAGTCGCACTTAGGTCAGGATCGGGAGCAGAGACGGTAATAATTGGGCTTTGTATGTAACCACTACCACCATAAGTGAGCTTGTATCCGTATATACGCCCTCCTGTTACTACTGCATCTGCCGTAGCTAGTGTACCACCAGGTAAATCAGGGTCACTAAAGGTCACAGTAGGTTGACTCATATACCCTAAACCTGGATCTAGTGCAGTAATGTCACTAATTCCTTGTCCAGCATACTCATAATTGTTCAATTCTAGGTATCCATACTCAGGGAAGTTCGCAATGTCGTAATCAAATACGGTAATTTTGTCGTGACTAGGGTCAACGAATGATTTTATCTGTGTAATTAGCACATCATCATAAGGATTTCCTTGTCTTTCGACAGCTTGTGCCAATAAATCACGGTAAGTATCCCAATTTGAGTTCAATTCGAGGTTAATATTGAAAGTATGAGTAGCTTGAGTACCTACTTGACCCTGTACTAGGTCAGCACAGTACCATCCACCTACTATAGTGTAAGGAAATACCTCTCTTCCTCTACTATGAGGGACGTATTCAAAGATATTCCACTTAATTCTAGGTCCAGAAGGAGGTACACCTCTAAAAGAAGTAGTAGACCACTCTTGCATCTTCTCTGTATACCAAGTAGATGGCACTACAGTCTGTTGATTCTTCATAATCGCATCAGCATTCTCTGCCATAGCGATCTCCATATCAATTACATCAGTAAAATCGCAGTTATATGTCCTTACTTCTCTCCAAAACTCTGCTGTGTCACCTGGATCGCCTTCTAGTCCAGCATCCATTTGGTTAACATAGGTCTGTTGTGCACCATCTATAACGAAATCAGCATTGAAAGCAAGGTCAACATCCATTGCCTCTGCTAATTGTTGCATTTGTTGTGCACTATGGAACCCTCCTCCATCATCACACATACCAGTTGCTGCATCGAACCAAGCATTCCAAGACTTATCTACTTGTTCCTTTAGTTCTGGATGCACTTGCTGTTGCATACCTATAGGATTACCGTTGGCATCTTCCCCTAGTAATGGTACTGCAACATAAACACCTGTATCAGCATTAATCGGCCACGTTGATTCACGACTACAAGTTTGTTCTGTTGTTCCCCATACAGAGGTAGCTTCCATATCTTTATGGAATTGAGTAAACTCACAACTGCCACCCGTCGTATAGAACATCTCATTCCATCCCTTGCTTTCGTCAGGATAGTCGGCAATCGGTCCGCAGACCTCTACAAGGGTATCACACTTAGGACTTAAGTACTTTGTATAGGAAACCTTCTTGGGATAGGCATAGAACCCACTAAGGGTCGCTACAACGGGTTCTGTCTGTACTGTGACTCCACCTATTAACGTACTACCAGGACTATCAAACCATCCCGCCACACAATCGGCGGTCGCCCCCGATTCAGTACCTGTTACAGTCTCACCTGGAAAATTCCCAGAGGGACTATCCATCTCTATGATATCTAAACCATTAACCTCTCGGAAGTTGTGCCATTCCTTTACAGTGCCAGTAGCACCATTAGGTGCTGTGATCGTCTCACCTACCTTAAACTGCCCACTGCTGTTTCGCACTGATATACGTTCAGTCGTGCTATCGCATATCCATAACGTAAAATATTGCTCGGTACCAGTAACCCTTATACTGGACGGTGCATAGGTATCACACAATGTATCAGTACAAGTGACAGTGTTTAGGGAAAACTCATATTCAAAGTATGTCTCATCATTATTGACTCCCAATAAGTTGTCATCAGGATCCTGTCCAGTTGCATCATAGGTAAATGGACTACCGTAGGCACTGGAGATGGTTAATCCTGCTTGGAAGTTACATCCCATTAAATGTCAAGTTCTATTCTTAGCTCTAATGTATTTAACCTATTTTCGAGTGTGTCCAAATAATCAGCAAGTTCCATATGCTTAGTGGAACCTGGGGGACGGTACATTATCTTACCGATAGGTCTTGCTGAGAGTTCTTCCACCCGTTTTTCAAGGGCGTTTATTTTTTCTTCGAGTACCTTGTTCTCATTCTTAACGATCTGATCATTCAGTACTTTCTCATACCACTCACCGCTATCAGGGGGTGATTTTTTCGACTCTGGCATCGGGATTACTCATCTTAAGTTTATCTAGTTCTTTCTCAGCAGTCGTCGTGGAGCGAAATTTGTGAGCGTCCTCGACGGCGTTTGTCCAGATACTATCCTGTCTCCAGTATATCACACCCGAAGATAATTTGCTACCCTCGTGCACACGGGATACAGTCCAGAAAGGTTTCTTAGTAGCCATAATAGAAATTTTCCTTATAAGAGAAATTTTTTCTCAAAAAAATATTTAGCTCACTCGTTTGGTTCGTTATAGATTAGCATTGCCGAAATCTCCCTATAAAAATCCCCTCGGTTTCACTGTCCGAGGGGATCACTGTTCTACTCAGTGCAGTAACTGGGGTCGATGGCACAAATCTGATCCATCTTGTCTGACTGCATTTGATCAACTTGGCGAATGGCGTTGGTGCCAAGGTGGACACCAACCAAGATTACGCCGAGTGCTAGGATGATTCTCATTGCCAAACTCCGTTGACTGAATCACCCCATCCGTTGCGGAAGTATTCTTCACGCTCACGGTTCCTGATCTGAGGATCACCCAAATCATCCAACACGTCCTGTAAGAAATTTACTGGACTGACTTCACGAGTTTGAGGTGCGATACCTGCAACGTGACGGTCGTGCTCATCACTCATTTGCTTGAGGATGGATTTCATAGCAGCGATCACAACGGGATCTTTGCGTGCTGCTTCGTTGGTGAGAAAGATGTTGTTGTTCATATTCAAATTATAAACCCCCACTCGTGAGAATGGGGGTTCAAGTGGACAGTTATTTATCTGTCCTAGCTATTGATTCTTGTGCCCATACTCCAAAGTAGTATTTGATGTAGGGATCATTGCACAATAGGTCGTAGGTCTCTGAAGTCATTTGTGATGAAATAGAACGAGTTTGCGATTGAATGGTTTGAGGATCTTGTTTACGATTCGGATCATTCACAAGACCTCCTTCATTAGTTGAGCAATTACCGCTTCATCCTCTGGAATGTCGTTGAGATAGATTTCCAGATTCTCGTCTGATCCGAGAGATTCACGGATCAGATCATCAACGGCGTTAGTGTCGAACTTTTGGATCACTTGATTAACTCCATAGGAACATTAGGTGTGCAAACGAGACCAACCGAGTCTTGGCGAAATGCCTTAGCATATGCCTTGCCGATTTGTCTAAGAACTGATTCTAGCATTTGCTGGTCAGACTCTGCTGCCATTATGACTAAGATTTTACAATCTTCACGGGTGCCTTTCCAAAGACCAACGCCGTCAATAATTGTAGCATAGTCGAGATGTGGAGCAATGTCACTACGGATGAATTCATCAAACATAGTTTCGGTGACGGTGCCAGCGTCGGGGATGTCCAATCCCATCATCAGTTCAAGTCGGATCATAAAACCTTGGTTGCTTTACTCTTTAAGTATAGCGTCTCAGTACCGACTTGGGATGCGTGAGTAGTCAGTTTGTGAACTGTCTGCTAGCTGTGGTTTTGGTACGTCATCCCGTCCTACAATAAAGCAGTCGGGTGGATTGATACCATAACAAGAACCGATAATGTCATCCGCAGTTTCTGGGTCTTCCATTTCATTTATGTGCTCGATTAGTTCGTGCTCAGTCATTTTCTCGTAATAGTCCGTGAGACTATCCCACACATACTGTTCGAGATCTTTGTTGTCCATCCGATCCAGTACAATGTCTGTGTAGTTTTCAACTAGTGCATCAAATGTGCAGTCCTTCGCTTCGGGCATAATGGCAGTAAAAAAGAACAGTAAAAAGAGGATCGTGCTCATTGGCACTGATCCTCAAACCTTTTATAGACTTCGGTGTCTATTTCTTCTTGAGTCCAGTTGAGGAGTTCAGTTCTGAATTCTACAACCAAATCCTCGTAAATGGTTTCAAGGATTGACTCGTGATGAAGTGTGCTCATAGTCCGTTTAAATACTCGTGAAGTTCGTTGATGTAATCATCATAACTCGAATCAGGGTATCTTTTCAAGTACCATTGTGGCACTTCCTTAACTGGTTCGGGTTTGGGTTTATCTGTTTTGAGATCGTACCCGTTCGCTCTGATGAATGAAGCATAGAAATGCTGTGGATAGAGATCACCGTACATCAGGAATACTCAAAGGGTGAGGGTTCAAAAACTCTGTCACAGAGTTCTTCAAATGCTGCCTCGTCAATGTGATCAGGGCAACCGAGGTCACGAAGCATAATGAGGGAATCCACGAGGGCGGTTTCCATTGCTTCGGTAAGTGGGATTTGTCTCATACATTAATTATACAAAAAAATCACCCCTTGTGGGGTGACCTTGTGACAGTTCCTGAACTGGTTGGCAGCCTGAATTTATGCGAACAATGGACGCATATACTCTTTGAACTCCTCGCATCTGTGCTTAGCTAGCACTTGCATCTCTTTCTCTGTGATTACAATGTCGTAACCATCTGCCTTCATTTCATCGTAGCACGCTTGACTGATTCCCTTGTCGGTGATATCGTACTCGTGAAGTTGAACGTGCTTGAAAAATGACATAGATTACCTTGAAAGAATAAGTGGTGTGGAGTCTTCAAAACTGTCTTTTCAGATGAAGTGCTCATCAGCAGTACAAGAGGTCTCCAAACATAAAGAGCAGTTGTCCACAGTGTGCGATCTAAGACGCTCCTGAATTGTTGCTCACCCCTGCCTTGCGTCTCCACATATTCATTATAGCAATAAAAAAGCACCTGTAAGGTGCTTGTGGACAGTTTAACTAATGGCACAGCCATCAGCATCTAACTCTCGAATTTCGTTAATATCCCATTCAGAGACATACTCGTCAATGACATCAAATGAATTAATGTCCTCACGTGCTTTCTCTCGTGCTTCATCCTCAGAGTCAGCATCAACCTCGATCGTGAAATAATTGATCTCGGCACATTCGATTAGATAGGATTTCATTGACCTAGGTATCCAGCAACCATCATTCCAGGTTCGTCATAGAACCACGTGACATCAACATCAGGAAATAGTTGACGCAATGCGTAGAATATTCCTTCGGGTGGTGACCACGCAGTCTCAAACTCACATTCAAAACTGTTTTCATCTAAATGGTCACAACTGCCTTTGTCAATCTCCCACTTAGTACCCCAGTTGATAATATTCCAATCGTACCAACGATCGTCATTTTTACCATCAGGGAAATCATACGTAGTGTGAATGACTCTGCCCTCGGTGTCCTTCATCTCTCTCAAGACTGGTAGTTCACCTTTGTCGTTGGGTGTGGTCTTCCAATCGGGTGCTGGTACGATATGCTGAAATGGTTCGTCATTGTCAAAGATGTCATAGACTTCTTTTAACTGTGTTTCATTATCTGAATAGAATGAAACTCGGTTTTGACACCAGTTTGGCATAAATTCTCCTTAGTGGACATACCTATTATAGCAACCAATGCAACAAAATTAGATCAGATCAGACACTTTATCAACTGTCACCTTCTCAGCATCGGTACCGTATACAGTGTTGTAGTATAGTACTATGTCTTCAATATCCTTATTACCAAATTCTTTATACAAATTATCCAATACCTTCTGATAGTCTATTCCAGGAGTACTCTCTACTAGTTTAGCCATCCTGTTAGCTACTATCCTTTTGATTAAATCTTTCTTAGTGTGAGTCATAGTTAGTTGTTAACTCTACAGCATACCCATTTAATGTAAAAAGATTAAATAGAAGATTTAATAGAAATTAGGATTATAGAAATTCTTCAAAAGTCACATTATTGACTTTTTCGAGATCCTCAATTTCTAGTAAATCTTCCCAGTCCCACTGGGTTGGGTCATCTTCTAATGTCAGGTCCAGGGTCACGCGGTACCTTGTAGTACTTGGTTGTGACAGTTCAATATGTGGTATACTGATGAAGTTCCTGGGAGCTGACATAGAATAACGACCAATGCTGATGTATTTAGGCGAACGTTTGCCAGTTGCCTACGTACTCAACCTCACCCTGCGGGGTAGGAACGAACCAATCAAATTTGCGTTGGAATAACCCGTAGCCTAGAACATCTCTAAGGATCTCGTTTAGGATCTGCTTAGTAGTGACGGTCCAGTACCCGCAATTGTTGATCTCTACACGGCAGCGACCTGGTGCAATGGTTGCGATGTGGTGCCCGTGGAATCTGACCTCTACTCCTGTGTCTGTATGTGTTACAGATCTGTTGCCTTTGGCGAATGATTTGCCATATGCAATTGAAGCGAGCATTTCAGAATCAACTTTTCTCATCGTGTGGGTTCTTGTCTTTGTACTCTTCTATTATAGCGTCGCTCATCTGAATATCAAACGCATTTGTGCCACTTTGTAGATTGGTTGCATCTGGGACCTCGAAGTTCAGCCCAGCCTCACCAACGACCACGGCATCCTCTGGCATTGTGCTACCTGTGAAAGCGTCCCAACCCCGCTTGAGCATATCTGGATTCTGTTCTAGTCTAGAATCTAGTTTTAGATTGCCTGATTGTATTCTTTCAGTAATGAAACGTCCAATCGATGCATCTTCCCTCTCGATTGTGTCATTTATATCCTCTACTAGTTGATCTTCGTCGTCTCTATCTTGTTCAGCTTCCAATTTACCACTTAATTCCATAAATGAAGACTGAAACTCATCTAAATCATTATTTTTGTAACAATATTGTACATTAATGTTAGATTTAAACGTTACTTTAACAAAATTATTATCAAAATCAAGCTCCAAATACTCAATTGCACTGCTTGGTACCTCTCGATACCCTATTTTTCCTAGAATCTCAGCCATTTTGACGTTTTTGATTAAATCTTAAACTTATAATAACTCATTTATCTAAAAAAGTCAAGTTTTTAACTTATTAAACTTTCGAGATTTCCGAATATTTCAGTTTTTTAAGTTTCTGAGGTTTTTGGTTGACAAATGCTAGACTGCGGGCTAAGACCCCCAAATCCCTCAACATTAACCGAGAGATAGAACACCTAGGTATGGTTTATTTAACATTTATAAATGAACATACTTTTCCACAGGTTTTCCACAAGTTATCCACAGGGTTGTGGAAAACTATCTGTCATACTAAGGGGAGCTACGTGCGGAGCGTGTGGTAAGATTCTTCTTATCCTCTAGTAAACTGAGTTGTCTATCCACTTCTACCTTCAATGACATTAGATGTCCACCAAGGTACTGTTCCCACTCATTACCCTCGAACAAATCACCCAAATGTAGTAGATGTTCTTGTGCAAAGTACAATTTAGTTTGTTCATTCATTGCCATTAGCAGTCACATAGGTTAGGATGTTCACCTGTGTCACACCAAGCTTGAGCACCTCCTTCTACACCTTCTGCATACTCACAAGAATATACACCTGGTGTTCCTGGATTACTCCAGTTAATTGCAGGTGCTCCTCCGTTGTATCCAAATCCATATCCTCCATTAGTACATCCTACTAACAAGGGGGCTAGTAGTAGTAATTTAATCCTCGTCATCTTTCTCTTTAAATGATACGATGTTATCTATGTTAAGCCAACCTAGTAGTGTCCATAGCCATATTAATGACAATACTAATACAAGTAATTCTACTACTGGTGTTGGTAACATTAGTCTAGTGACCCAAGGTCAGATATTTGTTGTGGCTTTGGTTTATGTGCTTTAAACTCATCGTGGTTACCATCACCAGGCATTTTACCAAAGGCGAGGTACTCAACTGCTTGTATGCTCCCTTCAAGGCGATCTAGATCTCTGTCTAGTTTCACATACTCAAGATGTGCTTCTTCCAATTCAACTTGTCTCATTTCTAATTGTGTCACTCGTTTTGTGAAGCGAGCTAGCAACTGTTCGTATGATTCAGTTTCTTTCATTGTTTTATACCAAAGGTGTGTAATGATTTATGGGCGTTGTACTGGCATTAGTTTTGGTCCTGTATCACGTTGGCAGGATGTTTGGAATGTATTCATTAGTTCTTGTGCCATATGACGGTAGCCACTACCAACATAGACCTGACCGCCGACGACCGCAACCGCACACACAGCCCAAAACCAATAATACCATTGAGTTTTTATCTGATGATCATTAGGTTTCATACTATTAGCGAAGATATGTTATTATAACATACGGGTGGAGATGTGTAAACCTCGGTATAAATACTCGTTTACAGATCATTAAGAAACTAGTGTGTGACAGGGATCCAGGACATAAATAGTAGTAGAATGAGCGAGGTCACAACAGATGCACCCAAACTTCCTTGTTATGAGGATCATTCAATCAGAGGTTAAACATTTATGTTAAATCACAACGTCATCAGCAGTAATCAATTAGCAGATTGGAAAGAATCAACTGAGTCAGTCTACGAAGTGGACAACCATCTCAATAACTATTACGAGTGCATCATTGATGCTGGTGATGATACGTATACTGCACGTAGGTGCAACAGGCTACTACAATAAGCATAGTCCAGTTAACATACCGCCCACGAAACCCCTCGACAGAGGGGTTTTTTAATGCTATAATGAATTCTATGTCAGTATCACATCTATTTTCAATACCCATACTTGAAACTAAGGTTGATCTAGATCAGATCATCTTGGATGAGTGTGAGTATTATTATAATGGTGAAGTGAACTGGACTTATGGTCATCAAGAATGTGGTACACCCACACTTGATTACTTGTATGATATTATTTCTCCATTTCTTATGGAGTATGATCCCTACACACATTTTAGTTTCACTGACATATGGCGTAATAGATACGTAGCTACTGACTATCAGGGCTACCATATCCACGCTCAATCACAATGGTCATTCATAATATATGAGACTGTTGATAGTAAAACTGTGTTATATAATCCAGCGTGGCTATTAATTCAGAATCATATGGGTGTAAGTAAATCTATGCCCTGTATTCACAATGTTAAATTGAGTGCTGGTCATATGGTCGTGTTCCCTTCATTTGTTGCTCATCACGTGAACAATGGTAATGAAGGTACTACTATTTCAGGTAACATTAAACTACAGTACAATGGGATGTAAGAACTGCGACAATGTGTCACTAGAGGACTACGAGAATGCTATGTTTGCTCATATGATAACAGAGCGACGTGGTAAGTGGTACGTAAGGACTGATAGTGGTATAATAAAAGAGTTTAAATCACACACAGCAGCCAAGGAGTTTATCTTTATGGGAGGTGCACAAGATGGAAATGGATAAACAAATCAATCCAGAGATTATGAAGCGTAGGGAGCAGAAGCAAGCTCTACGTGATTTTGCACCTGGTGAGGGTCAGTCTAGTAATACTTACCCTGAACGTAAAATCATAAAACATTATACAGATGATGGTGTTGATACATTTATCCGTGAGTATCCACAACACGCACCTGATAAGTTCTGTGATATGTTGATGGACTATTCAAATAGTTTATTGAAAGCTAGTAAGGAGAATAAACCAACACCTGAATCAACTGGTGAAGGATTTCCTGTTGGTCAATTTGAACGTAAGGATTTCTATTACTTCTTAACTGAGGGTACATCACCCAACGTACGCAATACATTATTTGCAGGTTGGTCTAAACTATCATCTGAACATTATATTGATGAGTTCACCCAACTAGGTCAGAATGATTTCTGGATGTCACCTGGTAAAGTACAAATCACTAATCCTAGTGAGGGCTTCCACGGATGGCACTATGATAATGCTGGTTTCTTTGTTGGTATGCGTGAGTTTGTTATCATTACATACTTAAATGATGTACCTGAGGGTGGTGAGACTGAGTTCTTGTATCAACAAGTAAGAATTAAACCAGAGAAGGGCAAGACAATTATATTTCCAGCAGCATACACACATATGCATCGTGGTAATCCACCAATCAAGGGAACAAAATATATTGCTACAACGTGGGCTAGTAGACTGCCACGTATTGATGCAGAGACACAAGAACGCAATGAAATAGAATGTATTGCACCATCAGAACAGTTGGTACAATACTACAAACATCATTAAACGGGATTGACGAGGATCGAACTCGCAACTTCCTCCGTGACAGGGAGGTGCTCTAACCAGTTGAACTACAACCCCAATAAAAAGAGGACAATCAGTCCTCTATAAACTTCCTTGGATTAATCATACGTGATACCAACTCTATTACTTGCTCTCGTATTTGTATCACATCATCATAACATTCTTGATTATGTGCACAAGAGCGTAATGCAGGGTCAGGTTTATGTAATGACTCAAGTACTATTGCTTTAGCACGATCCCACTTCTCATATGATGTGGGTGACTCGTCTAAGGTTCGTTGATCTTTCATCCTGTAAATGGTTCAGTTGATAGGTTGATTAAAATAGTTGTTAAGTCTGGATACTTAGAGTATGCTGATTTAACTGCGGTAGCAGGATCTACACAACTATGTACAAACTTAGTCCATTGTAATTTATGGTCTATCTTAGCTAGTACATTAACTTCCCATTTCTTCTTCTTTGATGGCATTAACACCCCTCCGAGGTATGTTCAAGAGGTTCAGGTAAATTATCATTTACCCAAAAATCCTCCCAGTCTTCTTGACTACTTCCAACATCACGAACAGGATACTTGTAAGTATGTTGTTCTTGATGAACACGACCAATTAGATCATCAACACGATGCAATTGTGTCTTATGGAAGTCTTGGAGTTCATAAAGTGCGTGCTTAACGTCCGAAATCACATCAGAAGCACCGCCAGCGAGATAATCTTCAATTACTTGACGTAATTGTTCATACCTCTGAGTCGCACCATCCGTCGTCAAGACGGTTGGCAGCTCTTGTAAGTTTGGCGTAGAGATCACCACATTTGACTCCACTGTGTTTTTCTGTGGTGAATTGTTGGCTTGAGCTGAGGTGTTGTAAGGCATCAGACAATACGGTTAGTTCGGATTTGTTAAGCAGCACTTTAAGAAGTCTCATTGAATTGTGTCAACCACTATAATAGTAATTATACAGTGGGTGGGGGCTTACGCAGCCCCTAGAACAGGATTTCCTAACTGTGGAATAGTATTGAAATCAGTCACGTCCCAACCGTAGTTGACTCGCTCTTGAACTTCACTGTCCAACTCATTAGTATTGATGAACCTTTTGTTCACCGTCCGTCCATTAAGAGATAAAACCTCTAGCAAGTAACGGTATGATACTTCACCAAATGGTAAGCGTACAGGATAGTAATCTGCTTGCTGACCAGAAGAGTTACGAATTTGCATTGGGTTGAATTCCCTTGACTACTCTAGTAGTATAGCATTAAAAAACCCCCTGTAAAGGGGGGCTTGTGACAGTTTGTAATGTGGTTCACCTGAGTGCTTTTCCGTGCGATCTGATGTATGATGCACATATATTATCACCTAGGCGAGGATCTGCGGGTTGCTTAGCTCTTGATTTGAGCCTCTTGTACTTCGTTTCTAGTCTAGGTTGTAGATAATCGTATACTTGTTGACCTTTAAGGTGCCACAACTCTACTATATCTCCGTGTTCATAGCGTGCATAGTAATGATCATCATATTTTAAGAGCTTTTCTTCTCTTAAATACTGATCTTGCTCCTCCCACGTATCCTTAACACTAATACCATTGTACGTAGCGTTGATGTTGTTACCTATTGTTGACTTGTATTCTACTGGTTCACCCTGATCATATGCGTCAGCACCACTATATGTGTCTGCTACATCGTGATCAAGTGCGATAGCCATATGTATTTCACGTGATCTAGCATAAGAGAATGGGTCACCCCACCCTTGATCTAGACACACATCATACAATCCCTTGAAGCATTCTTCATACTTCTTGCGTGCTTCTTCTGGTGTGTACTTAGTCATCTGTTTCAATGCCTTCAAGGTCGTGTATGTCTCTAGCAGGTACAGTGTGTAGTCCTCCTATGAGATAATAATGGTCTTTGATACCATTAACAGTCTCTTCACCTAGGTAAAAGAGTTCAGTTGGTGGGAAACTATGTTCCCTTAGCATTGCTTGTAGCTGGAGGTGTATCATTTCTCCGTGTGATGGTACAGTTAGGCCAGTCATTGCGATAAATTAGTACATTACATTGTGAGTATCCGTGCATCTTACCTGGATCAGGCCATTGACGCACGCATAGAGTAAAATAGGGGTCACCTACAAATGTGATGAATCCTTCATCATCACCACACTTGACGTGATCCCCTACATTGAATTTCATTCAACTTCCTCGAAGTAAATTCCGTGGTATGCATTGAATGCATCTAGTGAGAGATAGTCATCGTTGTGTATCTTGATACCACTCTCATCGCCAAGACACATAAACTCTTCAGCGAAATAGAAAGCATTGGTATCGTGACGCTCACAACAGTCTAAATACTCCTCGACTTGCTCATCACTCATCCCACACGTATCTATGCAGAATGAGAGATCGTCTAACAGTGAATTTAATGTGGATTCCATTTGTAGAGGGTGTAGATTAGGACAATTGTGCAAATTAAAATGCACGAAAAAGAGACAATAATAATGTTCATCTGATGTATAGGTATCCTCCTGCCCAGTCTGCTCTGTTGTAGCACTCCATACGTGACTTGATGATGCGTAGATCATATCTCACAATGGATGCTGCTTTGTTCCAAGATGCTGGTTTGTATACCTCACCAGTTTTCTTGTCAACAAATGCGTGAACTGATGAGTCACGACCATCTTCAACTTGAATGATCTTTAGATACTTACGTCCTTTAGCAATACGAAATGTTAGAGGACGAGAGTAAGGACCATTATGATTTCTGTTGTAGTCTGCTTCAAGACACTCAATGAGTTTCTCAGTCCAGTTGTAGATCCTATCCTCAAGGTTCAATGATGTAACCTTGCCAGATACGAACTCATCAACTGTGATCTCTTGAGCAGCAGCTACAGATTCAAGACTCATAAACTCTCCTTTGTTTGGTATGTACCTATTATAGTCCTTATCGGTACCGACTCAACCATTTGTGTGACAGTTATTGAACTGGACAGTATGTCCATCATCCACCTTGTCAGGCATAGCATTAAATGCTAGAGTATAACGAATTGTTTCATTTTCGTTTTCAGTCACGAAGTGCTGCAAACTCGAAGGAAACACGACCATTTTACCACCTTGTGACTGAAATGGCACAGTATCGTGTACATTTGTAATCTTAAGCACCTCTTCATTGTATGGGTTAGGCTTTATGAATACCATATTACCTGAGTTCCCTGTAAGGAACACAACACCACTATACAATGACCAAGGATGACTGTGTGCTCTATTATAGTCACCCTTTTGATATCTGTTCATCCAAGCAGCATTTATTCTCACATTGCTACTGTAATTACCTGGTATACTATTATTAATGGTGTCTAGCTGCTCTTCTGCCCACTTAGAGAATGGTACAAAATCAGAATATGATAGTATACCATCCTGTTTAGGAAAATTGAGTACATTACAACTAGAAGAACCACCTGCATATGTCTCAGCAGTATCCCAGTCTACAGTGGTGCAGAGGGATAACAACTGAGCATATATGTCAGGTGGTACATCAAACTCAAATACAGGAGTTGGAAACAGGTTGTACCGTTCAAATTTCATTGTAATACAGGTGCACAGGTTAGATCATACTTATCAACCATCCTCTTACAGTACATACAACCTAGTGCAGAGAATGAGAAGTTGAATACTCTCATAGCTCCATCACAATGAGGACAAATGACATACTTGCCTTGTCTTGGTGCTCTTGTGTATCGTGTGACTTTAGGGAATTGCATTGATACCTCATTAATGTATTTCATTATAGCATTAAAAAACCCCCTGTGAAGGGGGTTGATGTGACACTTATTGAACTGCTACTCGATCTGGAACTTTAAGTCCAGCGTTCTGTAGAATGTTCACAACAAATGCCTCAAGATAGATTAGAGGTAGTACCACGAAGTCAAACCCACGTAATTTTGTGATGTCTGCTGGTGGTTTTAGTGCTGCTGGTGCAGGTGCCTCTACTTTAGGTGTCTCCGTCACTTTAGGTGCCTCTACTACTGATGTAGTATTTAATACTGCTTTGGATACTGCTTTAGGTGCTGTAGCTTTCTTAGCAGTTGCAGTGGACTTGCGTGTACGGCGACGAGTTGAGGTTGTGGTCAAGTGTTGAACTTGCGAACGTGATACTATTATAAGGGTAGTTTGTTCGGAATGGTGGAAATACGTGCACTTTGTAAACTGGCATAGTCCTCGTTCAACTCACACCCTATGTACGAACGACCTAGATCCTTGGCTACCATTGCTGTTGTGCCACTTCCTAGAAATGGATCAAGTATGATGTCACCACGCTCTGAACCTGCTAGAATACAAGGACGGATCAACTCAGGTGGATACGTAGCGAAGTGAGCACCCTTATAAGGTTTCTTATTTACTGACCAGACAGAGCGTTTATTGCGTTTTGTATATGATTTTGTAAGACCTGTATGCGGTTGGAGTCCTGTTCCTGGATTGTGGTACTTACCATTTGTTCTGTCTCTTGTTCCCCAGTCTTGCTTAACTGGTTCTTTAATTGCTTCGTTGTCATAGTGATAGTATTTACTCTTACTTAATAGAAATATGTACTCGTGTGACTTGGTACACCTATCCTTGACTGACTCAGGCATAGGATTAGGTTTATGCCATATAATATCCTGACGTAGATACCATCCATCTGCACGCAATGCAAATGCTAACATCCAAGGGATACCAATAAGATCTTTATCTTTATATCCTACTAGCTTGTTAGATCTACGTGGTGTGGTCTTGGGTAAGTCTTGTCTACTCTCAGAGAATGTCTGCTTAGGTATGCAACCATCCTTTCTATAGTTATAGTATGAATCACCTATGTTTAACCATAGTGTACCATCATCAGTCAGTACATCACGTACCTTTCTGAATACATCAACTAATTCTTCTACAAATTCTTCAGGTGACTGCTCTTGTCCAATCTGATTATCTTCACCACCATAATCTCTTAAGCCATAGTAAGGTGGTGAGGTGACACACATACGTGGTTTCTCAGCAATCCCAGTTGTAATTTGTGCTTTGAGTGTGCTGAGTGTCTTACGACAGTCACCAAATAATACTGTATCTCTCAACGTTCAACATTACGGATCTTATCAAGTATACCACTTCCTAGATTCTTTTGCAACTCGTGAAACTGCTGTCTCTTGGTCATATCAGAGCAAGCATTGAATTTCTGTGCTGTCATCACCTCTGCAAACATATGCCTATAGGTGTGTAACATTTCTTTAAGATACCCACGCTCATCCCTACTGAGCACCAGATCACGGTAGTCTGTTAGATCCATAGTTGACCCCTTATGAAGAGATGAGTTTGAGTGTGCACCCATTGGCTTTTCCTGTAATTGTGATGATTCTAACACATATTTATAGGCAAAAACCTCTCCTTAAGGGTATCTTAAGATTGCTTGTATGCTTGTAGGTCTTTGGTAACCACTGAGAATGTGCCTAAACCTGATATGTCAGCGACTGCTGTACTACCACTAAATGCTGCTAGTTCTGCTACTGCACCTAGTGCACCCCAGAAGAATCTAGTACCATCACGATAGTTAGAGCTAGTTGATACACTAAACTCAACATTAAATAGTCCTCGTGCAGACATAGACATAGACAAATCAGCTTTAGACCAGTAAACAAACTGTGATCCTACCTCTCTATAACTAGCATCTTGCTTACTCATATCTGTTGGTATCTTAGTTGTCAAACACTGACGATCATTAGGAGTACCACTGTTAGCACTGGATGATGATGTCATTATAGTACTGTGCTCAGGACCATTAATGACTAGACCAGCAGGATCAGTAATACCTGACGTGCTAATCTTACCAATACGTGTTATATTAGCAGCATCTGGTGTTTTATTCTGTATATTACTATTACCACCATCAGATCTTGTTGTTAGATTAGCAGATGTGATCTCTATAATATATGTGTCAATCTGTGAGAACTGGTTAGTAATAGCTGCCAGTACAAATAATCTATCATTCCAACACTGTAGTTGACGATATCTTAACTGTGTAGCAGTATGAACGTCATCCTCATTCTCTGTAATAGTTGTATCTACACTTGGTTGCTCAACAAATCCCCAACGCATATCTTTAACTATGTCAGCACCTTGAGAGTTGTTGATAATAAAACTAGTGACTGAGTATGGATGATCTTCATAACCTGAAGCCCAACTGGTTGTACCATTAATAGTTTGTTGAGTATTACATATGAGTACTACACCATTTGTTTTACTAGACTGTGTTTCTTGTCCACCAACTGCAAATGAGTATCCCCAAGGTGATTGTTGTGTGTTATGAATAGAATCAACACCCTTCTGGAATCGGAATGTATTTAATTTAAGATCATCACCGAGTACATATCCTGAAGAGTTAGACCCTGTTGTAGCATCAGGTGTGCTGCCATTATATTCAATAACACCATACATACCACGAGTAGTGGCACCTGTCGTATCATAGAGAGAACCTGCATATCCTACGTAAAGTGTTGAGTTGTCATTACTATCTGATTGGAATACATCTAAACCAAATACACCATCAATAGCATTATTAGAGACACCAGCACCAACCTTAACTGATGTACTACTATTCTGTGCTGCTACAATTGTGGGTGCACCACTACCAGCAACAGTTAAAGGAATACAAGATATAACAGCGTGTTGTGTTGGTACTGTTGTTGCTAGTGATGTGAAATGTCCACCAACAAATAGTTTAGCAGTGTTAGTACTATCCATAGTTACTGCTACACAATGAAGCTGGAAGTTAGCAGTTGCATCTCCCAACGTAGATGTATCACTATTAGTGAAATGATAATCCCATTGGAATGTTAAATCTTTATCGTAGCAGGTAATATATCCTACACCATAGTTGTTACCACCAGTAGTATCAGCAGCCCAACCAACTGTGTATATATTTCCTACTTCATCTATTACTACATCTTTAGGATAAGTATTATATCCTGTATCATACATTCTAGTCTCTACACCACCAGTAGGAGTGTGACGACTGAGTAACTGTTTACGAATGGTACTACCATCAAAATACTGTGATACAGTAATCATACCATTAGGATGCTCTTGCTTCTTAATTCTTGATTCTTCAATAGATCCATCACCCTGTAGCTTAGTGTACGTTGCTACATCAAAGTCTGTTTGTGCGTTGTCAGTACTAACTGTCTGATCAACATACAAATGTGCAGGACAAGATGCTTTAGGTTCAATTAAACTAAGTTCAGCTGACTCTTCAAATGTCTGTAAGAATATACCTTGAGAACCACGACGCTCTGCTCTATCCCAAGCTCTAGTGCTAGTAGTATCTAACTGTAGATTTTGTGTGGGTGCTACCCATAAGAATCTACCATTATATGTACCACTATCTAATGTCTCTAGTCTCTTAGCATTACCAGGTATAGTTGTTGCTTGGTAAGTAGCAGTCTTTTGTTGTGTACCTAACTGTGATGGGTTGACTGTCTGATTGTAATCAGTATTCCAACCAGTACAACACCTCAACAGTTTCCATTTCTCTGTACCATTTGAATCAACAACGTTGGCATCATATAACATTTCCTCCCAACATCTTACCACTGTTGCAGGAGTATATGAGAATCTTCTTAGTCTAAGATCAGTAGTTCCTACTGGTGGGAATAGATCTCTTACCTCAATTGGTCCAATCAAGTCACCATTGTGAGGTAATTTGAATATAACATTATCAACGAAATGACCAGATGATCCAACATTACTATCACTAACGTGACGTGCAGTAACTATCATATTGTTGAATGCATCAAAGTTGATGCTATCTAATAATACACCACCATTTTGTTCTGATTGATAATAATATGGTGGGAACTGTGCTGCATTGTTGTTAGTATACTCTAGAATATTATCTACTAGACTTCTAATTTCTCTAATATAATCAATACTGCCATCGAAATTAACTTTGGCAATGAATCCAATATAACTATTCTTATTTCTATATGGAGAACTGTTAGGTAGTCCCTCTGTCTGGTATACTACATTTCCAACATAGTATATTCCATTAACAAATACTTTACTGTCAGCTACTGAAATTTGTGGCAGACCTCTGGTATCCATCTCTTGCCCTGATCCACTCGCTGCTTGAGAATCATTATTTCTATCTCTCTTAGCACCATCAGGAATTGCAAAGAAGTTACGTACCCATTCAAATGCTCCTGTTGATTTAATTGCTTTCTGTAATCCTACAAAGTTATGATATCTAGCAGTATATGACCAATAGTTCTGGTTATCTCTTTGTTGAGTACCACCAAGCATTTCAACTGTGATAGCTGGAGCTAGTCCAGCAGTGGTAACATACTCATAGGTACTACCAGCACCCCATTCTTTCTCTACCTTACATACTTTAGGTACCACAACCTCAGTTGACTGACCATAACGTATGAATTCAAAGTCAGTAATACTACTGAAATCATATCTTAAATATGCACCTAGGTTCTCAGTACTGATATTGTTAGAGTGACCAGTATCAGTATAGAAATAGTAGTCACTATTACCAGAAGCAGTACTCACACTACCAGCTTGATCGTGATATCTACGCTCCTTAGTGGTACTAGTCCAAGGTATAACTAGATGACCACTACTATCAAATGAAATCTTAGCATTTTGATCCCAACCACCAGGATATACTATCTCTCTAGCATTAACAGAAACACCAGTGAAAGGTATCTTAAGGATATGCATTGTACTTCTAGACAATGACATATCAGTTGTAGAAGCATTAGCAGCAACTAAACAATAGAAACATAGATTGGTTTCATCAATCAGTATGTTAGATGTAGATTGTGGTCTACCACCAAAGTGAGGACCATCTAATGAATATACATCACACTGTCTTTGTTGTGTTGTGTCTACTCCAAGAGTGGCATATGTATCACCATCACTACGCTGATTAGTGCTAGAATCATTATTCCAATGGAAATAACTATTTCCACTTTGTAGTCCAGGTCTACCAACTACTTTGCTTAGCTGTAGATCAGGTGCACCAATGTAAGGTTGTCTGTTAGTACTCTGAGATTCTTGACTTCTGTTAAAGAATACGTTGGAATAACTATGAGATGCACTACCTTCTGTTACCTTGTTGATTGCAGCAGGGTAGTTAGTTGCGTTAGAACTCTTATATACATTCTCCCACTGTCTTGTACCAGATGAGTTAAACTTAATGAAGTGATAGATCGCATCATTAGTACCATCTTGCCAAGCAGCATCAGTATCGTCTGCTCTCTTACCATTATAGTTGTTTGCACCACTAAGATCAGTGGTTTCCATTACACAGATGTATACACTATTATCTGTTGTATTACATCCTAGTGCACAAGGGTAGCAGTTCTTTGCTGAAGATATAGTATACTGCCAAGATATACCACCAATAGCACCTATCTTAGCAATGATAGCATTGTATAAACCAGTTAGAGGGTTTCTCTCTCCATTAAGAGTATAAACCTCACCAGAACTTGATGTAGCAACATCAAACATTCCAGAAGGTTTACGGTAACTAGCGTCATTCAGGTTAGCACGCTTTGCTTCTATAAGTGTATAGAAATTGCCTCCCTGACCTGAGGCCATCATTTTACCAGAGAATAATGCCATTGTTTAGAACTCTTGACCAGATGTGAATCCGTAGTAAATTGTACCACCTGTAAAGGTAGTGAATAAGAAGATGTCAGTAGCGTTAGGGTTAGTAGATACTGTTGGTACAACACCACCAGCCCATTTAACTGTACGACCTACAAAATTAGTTAGGTCAACCACTCTACCACCTACACCATCTTGTGTCAAAACAAGTACGAAACTAGTTGATGCTCCAGCTTGCTCACCAGATACTGTGAATCCAGTAATATTTTCAGTAAGGTTAATACTAAAGATAGCTGCCTGTGTTAGGTCAATTACTACACTACCAGATGATATACTTTCAGACTGAACCTTCTCTGAGTATGAAGGTACGTGCAATCTAGCAGGGTTACCTCCTAGTGTAGCAGTAAAGTAATCTTCTGTTTCTTTAAATGAGAACTTAGCATTGAGTTCAGTACCTCTTTCAATTTCAATACCAGCATCACCATCTGCGTGTTGAATACCAGCACCTACTTCACCAGAGTTGAGAACAATAGTATTATCTGAAATTGTAGTGTTGGTAGTATTTACTGTAGTCTGAGTACCTTGTACTGTTAAGTCTCCCGTTACTATGGCGTTAGGTGCTGTCAATGTGTTTAATGCAGCATCATAAGAGAACCCTGTCTCTCCACCAAAACCTGTACCAGTTTTATACTGGATTTGTCCGTCAGCACTACCACCTGACGCTGACTCTGTACCACGTGCCAAGTAATTCCAACTTGCGTGTGGTGTGTTGTTATTTGAGGGATCGTTCCCTGTACTGTTAGCTACACAGATATATGCAGAGGTAGTAGCTCCATCATAGAAACTTACTGCATCATCAGGTTCATAGGCAGTACCAGATGCGTACGTGCCTTGCCACTTGATTTTTATCTTGCCAACATCAATTGTGAGTGCCATTTAACTCAGAAGATACTTGTTCTCTTTACCTATTTAGTGGAGCCATAACTCCCATTCATTCATAATTCTATATTCATTATACGCATCAGTCGTACCGTGAATACAGTATGAATTATATGTCTCACCTCTTTGTGATCCCCAGCTTCTATACTGAGTATTAGAGTGATAGTTATTGCCTGAACACCAGTTACCTGGATCTAGACTACGCATATTACTATTCCAAGATCCACTTGGATTACCATCCCATACTACAGTCCAGTATCCCTGACCATTGTTTTCATAAGGAGAATTATTAATGATACCATTGTAATTCTCATTCATATATCCACAGTCAGCAGTATCACTACCATATGTGTGTGCTTGCATCCACCAACGCATAGATGTATGTGCAGGTAATCGGTATCTAATAGTTGATAGAGAGTTACCACCTTGGTGTGATTGTTCTCTACCTATTCTAAACCTACCAGTACCGATACTAGTATGAGAGTCTGTATTATTATCTTCAGTCCAAGCAGGAATTATGCTGCTAGGACTACCATATCGTAACCAATCAATTTGACTGTAATTGTTACCAAAGAACCACCTATCATAATTAATCCAACCATACTCATTAGTGCCATACCTATCACTATCATCATATTGGAATTGGAAAGAACCATTTCCAGGTATGCTTACCCAAGCAGTGCTACCACGAAGTCCTCCATTATATGCTTCTTTTGCTGAGATTGCTGGATTACCAGCAGATGATCCATTACCTCCTCCAGCACCAGATGCAGTTGTAATAATAGCTTTAGCGAAACCTATAGGCGACATTATGAGAACTCCTGACCACCAATGAAACCAAACCAAGAACTACCACCTGATACAGTAGATAGAGATATAATATCACTATTGTTCTGTGTGGATGTCATAGTAGGTGATGTACCACCTGACCACTTGGTATTTGCTGGCCAGTTAATAGTATAGTTTGCTCCGTCTGGATTAGTAAAGACAAATGTAAGGGTAACTGAACGTGCACCTGAAGGAAGTGTCACATTAAATGCAGTTATATTCTTATCTAAGTTTATAGTAAAGACTGACGCTGTTGTTGCATCAATGTCTAGAGCATTAGCATTACTGATAGCAGGAGTATTAACTGCCTCATCAAAACATCCATTAATCCTTAGAGGATTATTTAATGTAAGTAATGATGGTGTGATATGTACCTCGCTGTTACCAGCTAGAGAAATATCTAAAGTAGATGTACTAGTACTAGTATTTGATACACTTACTGCACCACCATCATTCTCGATAGTAAATGGTTCAGTACGTAACGAATTCTTATGTAAATGTATACCAGACTTCTGTGCTTGTGCAGTATTAGGATGTACTTCTATGTACGTAGCCTTAGCAGTAGTATGATCTGCTTTAAATCTAGCAACTACTATATCAGCATCACTAGATACTGATTTAACATCAAGGGATGTCGCAGGTACTGCTGTATTAATACCAACACGGTCTGTAGTGTCATCAAATATCAATCCACCTGTCTTAATATTAAGACCAGTGGATGCTGTAAGATTAGTGACTGATATATCTGCTGGTAGATATGAGTTACCAACAGTACCAGATGTTATCTGTGCTCCAGATATATTATATGTTAATTGATTAGCACCTTCATAGTATGCTGTGGCACGTACAGTACCAGTTACATCAACATCGTATGTTGTACTACTACCTGATACAGTAATAGAAGGAACTGTAAGTAAATCTGTTGATGGATCGTAAGTAAATGCTGCTTCACCACCCAGTGCTAGTCCATCTTTATACTGTACTTGATTAGTAGCATCACCACCTGGTTGTAGTCCACCAGCTAGTCCACCAGAAGCAAACAAGCTCCAGTATGATGTGTTAACAGTACCTGTAGTAGATGGTACTTGATTAGTACTATCTTGCACACAAATATATGCACTAATAGTTGATCCATCGTCATACCTGACAAGATCATCCATTACGTAGTCAGTTGTATTTGACCACAGATCTTTCCAAGTAAGTTTGATCTTACCTACGTCGATAAAAAATTCTGCCATTACCTTACAGTGACGATGAGATGCCCACTACTATCTATATCGAATCCCAGACCAGCTGGTGCGAAGAATTGGTGAGTATTGAGTGGGTTTGAATACTCAGCATATGAGACATTTGTAGATCTACCTGCCTTAAGAACAGTTAGATTAGTTTGAGTTGATGTTGGTTTCTGAATGATATAATAATCACCAGCATCACCAGACTCTTTCCAATTGACACCATTATATGTCTTAAGTGTATCTTCAGCAGTATTGTAGAAGATCTGTCCATTAATAGGAGTAGAAGGATCTACTGCACCAGATATGTCTATCTTATCTGATGTCACTGCATTATCAGCTAACTTAGCAGTAGTCACATTCAAGTTACGAATAGTATTAGTTACTACTGCTTCAACACCTGTACCACTATTTAACTTAACATCCGTTACAGAGTCATCAGCTAGTGATGCAGACGCATCTACACCACCTATAGCTATTTTCTGTGATGTTAATGTATTGTCTGCTAATTTGGCATTCGTGACTGATAGGTTAATAATCTTATTAGTTGAGACTGACAAGTCATCAAGCGTATCCGTCTGGACTCTTGTGAAGTCCTGTAGAGTACCAGTTGCAGTTGCAGGAGACTGAAATAAGAAACCTGCTGAGTATACTGACCAAATGGTACCGTTCCAATATCTGACTCTAACATAATAGTTGGTAGATGGACGGATGGAATCAGTTGGAATTGGGAATGTAGTTTTATTTGTAGTATCTGATAAAGCAGTAATAACTACGTTAGTAAAACCAGCATCAGTAGCTACTTCCCAGTCACTATAATTATGTGTCTGACCAGCAGTAGGAGTTGCAACAAATGTAGATGAAACTACATCCATTCTATCATAAATGTTAGACTCTATGATACTTGTAATTTCAGGACACTGAATCTCACCAGGAACTGCAATAGTTGTGAAGTAGATAGGTTCAGACCACTCTGAATTCCACTGAACACTTTGTAGATCAACGTACTGATATCTTACACGTACATAATACGTCTTAGCTTCTTCTAAGATACCAGGGTTAATTGTAATAGTTGTTTTGTTGTTAATATCATTTAATGCTTCATACACCAGACCACTAGTGTTGCTAATCTGTGATGATGTAGTACCAGTAGCACCAGGTGCAGTAGATGAACTACTTCCAAATGTAGATGAGTATGCAATCTGCCAAGTAGATGATACGTGAGTAGCATTATTACTACCACTAAATCCAGAACCAGATATGGTTGGAGTTAATGAGTTACCTGAAGATGCATCAACTGGATTGGTGATAGATGGTCTATCAATCTGTGGATTAACATTAGTTTGTGTATCAGTATAGAATGATGCTGGATTAGACCACTCAGAATACTGACCAATATTATCTTTATACCTTACTCTTACATAATATAATGTACTATACGCTAAGCTACCAGGCTCAGAGTATTGTGTCAAAGAAGTTGGAGAATCTAACAGTTGTTGTACTATTGTACCGAAATAGTAATCAGTAGATACTTGCCAATCACTTCTGCTATGTGTATTGACACCAGTATAAGCAGATGATGAAATAATAGGTTGTAATGGTGTTGGTGAAGTAACTGTTATAGTAGGAGTATCAATCTGTAATCCAGTATTGAATTCTGCTACCTGAGACCAGTTAGATATATTACCAAGAGTATCACGATGACGTGTACGCATATAATACGTAGTATTAGATGCAAGCGTTGATGCTGCTATAGCGAGTGATGTTAGATTAACTGTATCATTCTGGTTATACACGAAAGAAGCAGACTCAAAACCATTAGAGGTATTGATCTGCCAATCACTTGATTGATGGGTACCAGGAGCAACTCCACCAGTTGTCACTGCATAAAATGCAGTCGAAACCACGGTCGGTGTCAACGAACTTGGTGAAGGAATATTTGCGACAGCTGGTGGGAATACTAGTGCCATTTGTATGCGGGTCTATAGTTTAATTTATGCACAAGTTGGGTTACAATCACCTAAGTATGAATAAAGAATTGGCCAAGGTGCAGGAACCTGGAAGTCCAGTGTTCGTGGTGTAATACCGTCAGTTACCTTGACTTGTGCTATGCCATCCATACCTATGATAGGTTGTTCAGGATGATTACGATCTCTCAATGGTTTGATAAAGTTACAGAAGTAATCATTAGATGGTGTAACGCAAGCACCGTTCTGAGTATATGCGAAGTCATATGTGTGATCCTGACAAGGATCAGCAACTGCTGTAAGGTTAATCAAGTCAGTCAATGTAAATGGTGACTCAACTAATTCTACCCATAATGTGTACATCTTTTGAGTACCACGTGCAGGGAAGATAGCAGGTTGAATATCATTCTTAATTGAGAAGTCAACTGGCATATTGATATTGGTGTCACCACGGAAGGGACACTCACGTAAGAGTCCAGTTGCTGTTGCTAGCTGTCCAGTATATGTGCTAAAGTCACCAGTGTTAACCACTGTAGGACCATTAGCGTGAGTAGGATTATTAAGAGTAAAGATAGTTCTTGTACCACCATCAGTAGTTTCCATATATGGGAACTCATTGATAATACGTAACCTCCAAGTAAATGTACCAGCATCAATTGTGTATGATACCTGTACATCCTGTGTCTGGTTATTGGTGACAGTAAAGTTCTGTGCACCCTTATAGTAGTCCTGAACCTTCAATGTATTGATATCAATGTATGGTAGAGCACTTAATGGTGCACCAGCAACATCAATAACAAATGAACGTGTAAGGATATTACCGAAGTAATCACCACAGGTTAATGTGGTATCTACAAATCCAGCATCGTGCTGTAAGTATCCATTAGATACAGTACCAGTCCATCCATTAGAATACTCGTACCACCACATACCTAGTTCAGGTGGGTTAGCGATAACACTTATCTCATTAGATAGTGATGAGTATGATCCATTGTAGAGATACAACTGGAATGAATATGGTTCATTAACACCAGCTGGAATACCATTACAAGGAATGTCAGTGGAACGCATAACGTTACCAGATCCATCCTTAGGTGGTACTAAAGCTGATGGGTTTTGAATAGGTACTTCAATAGCATATCCACCGTACATAGTACGAAGTGGGAACTCTTCAGTAGTACTTACATAGTTACCTACATATACACCATTTCCTCCCTCAACTGGTGAGTAGTCAACAGTGACATCCTCACGAGCATCCACTCTAGATCTATAGTAATTAGATGCTAGTGGAATATAATCAGGATATGTTTCATAACCTGACTTCCAAGCGAATGACTTAGTACCTGAAGCAGTATCATAAGCAAATGACTTACTGAACCAGATATACTCAATGTTCTGGTCAGTACATACCAACTGTACTGGGAAACGACCTTGCTTAGGAGACTTACCAGCAGTCAGATAAGGAGTGGTATTTGGATAATGTGTTTCACCACCATACTCAGTATTTGCTGAGAACAAGTTAGCAGTAATTGTATTAGCACCACTGTACATAGTCAATGCTGGCTGTGCAGGTAGTGTAGGTAAATTAGATACTGTTAACTGTGCAGTGGAACTAACAATAGCAGTGTAAGTAGTAGTAAAGTCTAAGTGCTGTGATGCAAATGTAGTACCACCAGACTGACCGAACCAAATACTTGCTATACTATATGACTCAGGTATATAAACTTCATACCAAGCACCTGCCTGACCTGGAGTTCCATAGCTACGTACATTCTGAGTAGATGCACTAGCAGTAGCACCGAGTCTGAACTCTAATGTCTTACCAGCCCAAGAAGCATCACTAACATCGAAACGATAGAATGCTCCCTTAGGTACTTCGTATACAGTAGAACCACCAGCATTTATTTGTACCTGATAGTCATTACCAACTGCTACAAGGTCAAATGTTAGTCTCCAACGCATCTTACAACGGAAGAATGCAGTAGCAAACTTCCACCATCTGTTCATAACTAGATGAGCAAATCCCATCTCACGTCCTGTTACATCCTCATATCTCTCAACGTATGAGTAATGTGTATTCTTATTTTCTACGTTATTTTCAAACCAATCTTCTTCTTCGTAACTAACACTAGTTGCAGCAGCTAACTCATTCAAGTTATACCAAGTACTACCACTACCCTTGTCACCATAGATCTGCCAGAATGGTACGTACTCAAACTTATCGTTCTCGTATGCACTCTGTGTCATCATCATAGACAATGACTTATAGAACATAGGACGTGAGTACCAGTTGTTGTTACTCCAAGTAACATCATCATTAGGCTCACCGTGTACCTTGTATACAGTGTTGTAGTCTACATTTTTAGACAATACATCATAAACCATTTCAAGGTCAGATGATGTCGTCGTGATGTTAGTTAGTTGAATCGTATACTCCTGAGTTTGGCCAGAAATATTTTCTTCGACTGTTAATGTTAGGTCAAGCGTTTCTGTATTAGTTAAGACACCACTGAATACACCAGTCTCAGTGTCAAATGTTAATCCACTAGTTGTGAATGGTGCAGAAGAACTTATACTATAATCTCTATCAAGAATAGTTTCATTAGCAAATGTTCTTAAGAAAGATACACCCAACTGTATGTTAACTGTGTCACCAATATTAAATGTTCCTAGAGCACCAGCTGGAGTATACCAAGTGGTTAGTAGATTAATATACGGAGTAATAACACCTCTAGTTGTAGATGTAGGTTGATCAGGTGCATTATGATCTGTACCAGTATCTACTGGGAGATTATTGATTAATGTACCCTCACCAGCTCCAGCTTGTTCTTGTTGCTCAGTCTGGAACCATATCTTATTAGAAACACGATTCTCTGCTTGCCAAGTTTCAATACCATCACCTGCTTGGTGTGTACCAGTAATTTTAGCAACCTTGACTAAATTACCACCAGTTTCAGAACTAGTAGCAGTGAATGAAGCAGCATTTGCAGTGATCTGGAAACTATTATTAGCTGAGTCTACATCACTGATTTGATGCCAAGAATGTTGAAGAACATCAAATTCTACACCACCAATATCATATACAAATGATGAACTATCATATGCTGTATCACCAGGGAATATAGGATCTGACTTGTACTCATCACCCAAAATATATGGGAATGCAGGATCACCATTGCTATCTTCAGTAATGAAGTATGCATAGGTACCATTAGGATAGTCAGGAGTTACACAGTAGCGACCATTTCTCTTGTCTAGGTCACCAACAATGATCCTCTCACCCATATTAGCGTGGTTATAGCAGAAGTAGAAGAGTGCTTGTGGTACATCAGATGGAGGTGTGATCTCTACTGATCTTAGAGTTGCAGTATCAAAGCCAGAAACGTATGTAGCATAATCTACTACAACATTCTCTAACTTATAGACTACACCACCAGTGTAAACTGCGTTTGCATCCTGTGCATTCTGTCCACTAACGTGCCAACCCTGTGAAGTACCATCACCATAGATGGAGAAGAGCAGAGCGTGAGTAGTTAGAGATGCATCAGATAGATTAAAGATATACTTTCTACCTTTTCTAAAGTTGAACGATGGTTTCTCTTGAGTACCATCTAGTCCACCACCACTAATGTAGTAGCGATTACCACTACCACTAAGAACAGCAGTAGATACAGAGACTGTAAATGTTGTTTCTATGTTATCGGTTTCATTACCAGCATACTCAAAGTCCTCAATGAATGACTTATATGGGTATGATACAGTAGAAGGACGATTCTCATATCCATCAGGTATTCTACCTACCAATTTCTCCATATATCCTGGCTTGACACGGATAACAGTACTACTATCATCCATCTCAGATGAATAACCATAAGGTCCGTAGATAGGATAACCATCAAATGCTATACCTAAGATCTTAGAGTGTCCATTAGCGTGTCTCTTATAGTCACCCTGTACATTATCATTCATTGCAGCACCAGAGGAATTACCCATCTTTTGATGTGCGTCACAAACATAGTATAATGTGGCAGGTGAATCAAGAGGAACTGTAATAGTAACAGATCTTGTGGTAGCTACATCAAATGATGCAACGTATGAAACAGCATCAACTGCAACACCATTAAGTCTGTATGTTACACCAGCAGTGTATCTAACACCACCTTGATGTATACCATCCTCAGTGCTAGAGAAGTATAATGGATGACCATCACAACTAGAATGATCTAAGTTGAATACGTATGTGTTACCTCTAGTAAAGTTCAATGCAGGTGCTTCTTCATTAACACCAGTTAGTGAACTCTGTAAGAAATAACATTGAGTGCTACCCTGGTTAAAGTATGAGTTACCAGCAGTCTTAGTAGCAACAGTTGTAATGAAATTAATAGTCTGATATCCTAAGTCAAAGTATGTTAAACCAATATAATTAGAACCAGCTTGTACAGCAGCAGTTTCATATGCTTCTAGTAACTTACTGGAATTATATCCATAGATGTTAGAAGAATTAGGATAACCACCGTATGAGTCAGCACCAGTCAAGTTCTCGTTAGTAACATCATTAAATGTCCAACCAGGAGTTGGTCCACTCTCATTACTATAGTGGTACATATACACACCAGTTGTAGTCATACCAAATGGTTTGACACTACGTAGTGGCTTAGCAGTAGGAGTTTCAGCACCATAATCAGTACCACCTCTCCAGTTAAAGTTTTGATCAAATGCTTGATCTACAATACTATTTGGGTTACCAGCTGTGATTGCAATAGATGCTACAGCAGTTGCTTGTACACCACCACCAACGTTCGGTGCAGTAAGAGAAACAACAGGAGCAGTTGAGTATCCAGAACCACCATCTGTTACATTTAATCCTGAAACATAACCATCAAGAACCGATAGAGTTGCAGATGCTTCAGCACCAGCACCACCTCCTCCAGTGAAGCTAACAGTACAAGTAGTGTATCCAATACCAGCTTCATCTACTGTTATGCTAGTAACAACACCAGTCTGTGTACCAATATCACATCCAGCTGCTGCTGGTTCCTCGAACACTGGGTTAGCAGATGCAGTTTCACTATAATCTAGTGCATCACCATAGTATCTGTCTCCTAAAATGTATGGGAATGCTGGTTCTCCAGAGGAATCAAATGTTAAGAAGTAAGCATAGGTACCACCTGGATAGTCTGGAGTAATACAGAATCTACCATTTCTACGATCTAGGTGTCCATTGTCTGTGAATTCGTAATCATTTACGAATGATCCCATTGGATATGTGTTAGTATTAGGAGCATAACCAACAGGTTCTGTTAATGTAATAGTACCTGTCATTGCTTGGTGTGCTTGACAGACGTAGTAGTAAGTACCAGCAGAAGCAGTTGCAGTATTCCACAATATAGTAGCATTATGCTGACCATTGTTAACAACACCAGCTACTACCTGTGCAGGGTTATAAGGTGCAGGTACATTCTGGATCCAGAAAGGATGAGTGATTGTACTTCCACCGCCACCACCAGCAGCTGAAACTGTTATGGTTCCAACCATACTACCGTGGTATTCGCACTGGTAGTAGTAAGTACCAGTAGCACCTGAAGATGGAATAGTCCAAGAAACAGTACCAGCTTCAGTACCTTGGTTAGTAACATTAGCAATATCGTTACTAGTACCAGTACCAGCAACTGTCTTCAAGTGGAATGGGTGACCAGTAGCAGATACTGTAAAGTTAACTGTATCTCCTTCATAAAATTCTAGTGCGGGATCTCCACCACTAATATTACCAGTTCTATCAGAACCAGATAGGGTGTAATCACTGTTACCAGAAGCAGTTACAACAATATTATATGTCTGTGGAGTGGATCCACCACCTCCACCTGTGTTATAAGATGCATTAACATTAAATACTAGGTTGTCACCAACATTAGCACTAATAGAAATATCGGATCCAGAACTATATCCAGTGAAATCGTAATCTAAATTATCATCAGCAGCAACGTTCCAAGTATAAGTCAATGGACTATACTGTGTACCAGTACGTTGAGCTCTCAATGACCAACCTGATCTCATCCTTGCTAAAGTTGATGTAGATCCAGGTTCATCGTATCCAATAGGTCCGTAGATAGGATAACCATCTAATGCCCACCCAGCTATCTTCGAGTGATGAGTAGCATCAGCTATATCTTGAGTAGTACAAGATGGTAGTGCAGCAGTATTTGCTAGAGTTGACACAGATGCAGCAGCACCAAGACCAGAATATAATGAACAATAATAGAATAAGTTCGGTGAATCAGGTTGTACCTGTATGTAAATACCAGTACCAGACTGACTATCACCAGGAGTACCTTGATATCTAATACCAGTTAGATACTCAGAACCACCTTGAATATGGATACCATCCTGTGAATCAGATATCCTTAATGGGTTACCACTATTACTACTATCACTTTGATCGAAGTAGTATGTGTTACCTTCTGTCAACTGAAGGTTAGGTGTCTGTACACCATCAATATAATATCTGTCTCCAGATGCAGTATTTACAATGGTAACTATCATTGTAGTAGTACTACCCTTCCATAGTTCTGTATAGAACTTACCACTAGTGTAGTAGTATGAACCATCAGATCCTACAGTACCATCTCCAAGGTCAGCACCGAAAGCACTAGCATTAAATACTCTATCGAAAGCATAACCATCAGGGCAGTTCTTTCCATTAGGTAGATCAATAGCAGCTCCGTGATTCATACCACGTATCTGACAACCATTGATTGTAAGACCAGCAAAGAAGAAAGAAGCAGTGAAATCTTCAGTACTTGTATAAGAAACGTTTCTTCCACCACGGTATGTAAATGTATGGTTCCAAGACTTTGGTAGAATACTATAAGCGTTATTTGTGTTAGGGAAAGTACCATACAACGCAGGTTGTGGTAGGTTATCAGCAACAGTTGTTAGTGCATTACTTACAATGTTTAATGATCCAGTTGTAACAGATCCACCACCAGATACGAATGAATTAGCAACATCATATGTCGTTCCTTGAACTGGAGCACTTGCACTAGCAATAGCAACAGCAGGTGCTACAGTATATCCAGAACCTGGGTTTGTGATAGTAACAGAACTAACACTACCATCAACAACAATTGCGGTTGCTGCTGCTCCATTTCCACCACCACCTGTAAAGGTGACTATTGGTGCGTTCAATGGGTTATATCCATTACCACCGTTGGTTACGTTAACTGTTTCTACACCACCACCAGTTAATGTGATGTTTGCAGTTGCAGTTGCTCCAGCACCATCACCAGTAAGGACTACAGTAGGTGCCTCGGTGTATCCAGAACCAGATTGATCAACGTTAATACCTGTAACAGCACCACCAGTTAGTGTGATCTGTGCAGTTGCTTGAGCACCAGCTCCACCACCACCTGAGAAACTAACAACAGGAGCTACAGTATATCCTGAACCCTGTTGACTTAGTGTAAGTTGAGAAACGTATCCAGATGTACCAGATTTAGGGAAAACACCATAAAGACCTGGTGCAGGATGATTATCAGTAACTACGTTAAACAGTCCACCTTCCAAATGATATCCATCAGTAGGTGATCCAGCAGATGTTACCCATACATCCTCAATTATATCTTGTGCTGGTAAAGCAATAGGAGTACGTATCTGGACTTGTTCACCAACAGAAGGGTTAAATCCAGCAAATTCTGATCCTAAGTTAAATGTAATTACATTACTTGCTAGTCCAGTAGTAATAGTGGTATTCAGACCATCAAATGTAAGCTCGTCTATGCTATTGTTAGGATATGTTTGTACACTAGCACCACCATACTCATAACTTACGGGTGATACATTAAGACTATTCCAAGTACGACTGTAATCCCAATCAAGTGGTCTACGTAACCATTCTTTTGATAACTGTGGGAGTGCTTTACCACCTTCATAGGTAGCTCTGTTCTGATACCCCATCTTGGTAGCCCACTGTGCTATAACACCAGCAGTTAAAGGACCAGAGAATGATGTACCATCTATATTTGCATAGTAAGAGGAACTAATAGCATTATATGGTGTAGCACTGTTCCAATAGTATTGTGGAACATAAATTGATTCACCAGGAGCACTGGTAGTAATGGTACCGTAATTAGAGAATGTTGAGAAAGCATTATTATGTGCTGTTGCACCAACACTAATCTTACCGTTGTTACTAGTGTCAGGGATCTCCATATTGTGTAGGTTATCCTTAGGACCAGCAGTCCTAACACCTACTAAGTACTTACCTTGATATCCACCGTACGTACCAGCCCAAGTATTATCTGTAAATCCATTACCAGCAGAACGTACAAAAACTATACCGTACGCCAAGCAGAAGTTCTCATAGTCATCAAACAATGTGTCTCCGTTTGTACCACCCCAAGCATCAAATCCTGGTTCGTTCTTAGCAACATAAGGATAACCTCTACTAGGAGTAAGAGAACCTAATGAAGCATTAACGATTGCGGGTCGAGCAGATCCTTTATAGTTTGCGTGTGCTGGATCATTATGGTTAATAATCGCAAACATACACATAATATATCTGGATGTGAACGTGGTATATTCAGATCCATAGGTATTAAATACCTTCATTGCGAAGATACGTGACTTCTTAGATACACCAAAGGTTCTACCAGCAGCTAGAATAGCACACTGAGTACCGTGGCCATCATCATCTTCGTTACTATTTGGAAGACCATTTAATGTAATACCAGAGTCATATCCTGGTACCTCATATACACGATAATTGTTTTGCTCATCAGCACCATTAAAGTCACTAATATAGTCTGGATGATATAATTCTGGGTGTAAATTAGCACCACTAGCATTAACAGGACGTGATGCACCACGAACACCTGAGTCAATAATATAGATATCTGAATTTTCTCCGTCTTCAGTTAGTGAGTATAGACCATAACCCAATCCATCAGTAGACTGCGTTAGTCTCTGTAAATGCCACTTACTAAAGATAGTGAACTTGAATGATCTTGTTGTTGAAGGTACCCACGTTCCTGTAATACCCATTGTAGGTGTGGTATCTTCATAAACGTAGAGCTCTAGTGGTGAAGTTGCTGTTAATGCAACACTTACAGACGAACCAGCAGTTCCTGGAGTACCTACTCTTGTTATACCTGTTGTATACTCTGTTCCACCATTATTTGTACCGTCTGGTGTGGTAGAGAAGCACCATTTATAGTTTAAATTACTTGAATCTTCTAGATTAATAACAATGGTATAGTTGGGAAGGTTATAGTCTATTGCAGGGGTTTCATATACGCTTCCACCAGACAAGAAAGATAACTTAGGACCATATGAACCATTATTAATTACACCAGTGTATCCTAGTGTAGAACCACCTGAGAGATAGGGAACAACATTACCGTAAGAGAAAGGTTTAATTTGTTGGGTTAATGCATCAGTAGTGTCGCCAGCAGTAGCTACATTAGCAGCAACTTGCTCACGTGTAGTCTCGTTAGGGGATACAGCAGGAGGATTTTCTAAATCAAAATCTTCTTCAGCAAGATCTAAAGCATCATAACGCTTGATACCTGCTTCGTTTGCTAGTGCATCGTGGGGAATAACAATCTTCTTATCCCAATGTGCACCTATAACTTCTGGAAATTCATCACCTTTAAGTATGGTGAGGAAATTATCATCCCTTGCAGGGAAATCCAAAAATAGTGTTTTTAACCTTTCCAGGTTATGTGTGTTTGCTAGTGATGTGAAACGTTGCTTTGCACGCTCAATGACAGTAGCGACCTCAATCTCCTTCGAGACTTGGACAATAATTCTGCCTTCCTCTATTTGCATTATCCCAAAATGAGTGGTACTTTCCCTAAGGGTTATTTAGTAAGCTTTATAACGCATCAATGAGTGTAACTGTTCATCCAGACTTCTTGTCATACCATAATGTTCATCATCAGGATCGGTTGCGTTCGGGTAAAGTTTATTTAATTCCTGTTTTATCTCATAATTATAAGTCGCTATCCGTCTGTCTTCTTGACTCTGGAACATTGATTTACTCCAAAATACAGCAACATCCCTTACTCCAGATGTTACTTCCTTAACCATATGTTTAGTTCCCGTAGGATAACTAAATGCCATTCCAGCAGGTAATTTGACTTCAATAGTCTCAGTACCATACTTTAAAACTAGTTCCCCTCCTTCGTATTCATCTGGTGAATTTAAAAATACAGTTGTGCTGTAATCAGATCTCACTCCACCTGCCATCATAGGTTGATCACAATGCCAAGCGTAGTGCATACCCTCTGTATACCTAATGAATAAAGCTGTAGTGGTGTTACAAACCCACATATGCCACATAGGTATTTCGTGTTTCTGATAATTATCCCAAATTATATTCCAAGCAGCATTTTGATGCTCAACGGACATTTCGATGTTATTCTTTATTCTCTTATCACCAGCTCCAGTGCGTGCACCATCGTGATAATCAGTGAAGTCGTAAAAGTCTTGTACGTGTTTCAGATTAACATCATTCAAAAGCTCATAACGAAAAAACATAATTAAGGAACGAAAGAAGGATCTGCGGGATTAACTGGCCAACCAGTAAAATTGGCATATTCATATGGATCTGCCTGTTGTGCAGGTAGATCTCTCAATCTTTGTCTATAGGTTTTCCAATTATCAAGAGACTTAGCAGCAGCAGGGACACTAGCTAGTGCCATACCAGAAGCAGCTTCCCATACATCAGTCAACATAATCCAATCAGTATCCTTGAGGAGATTAGTTCTCATTGCACGCAATGAACCCAAATTCTCTGGAATTTGATTGTCAACAAAATATTTTTGTTGGTTTGCTTTATCTAACGCTGCTTGTTGTGCAGCATCATACGCTTCTTTGTACTGTGTACGAAGAGGTGATAAAGTTTCATATAAAACCGTTGCTTCATCAATTTTTGAGGAATCATTTGTGGTGAGATCTAACTCTCCACGCATATCCAAATTCTCCGCAAGGTACCAAACAGGTTCACCAACAGGATTATCTGCCTTCCAGTAGTGTAAAACTTTAAGTTCATCTACACCAGCAACGTGAAAAGTTCCGTTGATAGCGGGAAGAACAGTATTAGTCCAATCACTATCAGAGATCTCAAACCCCTGTTGAGTACCGTCTGGATTTCTACCGCCGATAATCTTTCTGGAAACCCAGAGTATAAAATCAGCTTCCGCAAAATTACGAGCCATTTAATAGATACCATCCTGTCAATATGTATTTATCACCCGATAAAACTAGGTTTCCTTTATGGGTGTGAGTATAACCTGCTGGCCAAATCATTACTGTTCCAGTAGTAGGTTTAACTCTTCTTTTTTGATCTAAAAACTCAGTTTCACCTCCCTCAAAACCTTCATTAAGGTATATCATCCAAGTTAATACCCTTGGAGAATGAGACAAACCCATAGCTTCGTAGTGCCAAGTATGGTATCCACCACCCTCAGGGGTATGCTGGAACTTGATTATACTACTCATCATTGGTTGTGATTGTAGTTGTCTAAATGTAAAGATATACTGATCAGTACAAGCTCTAAGATACTGTATAGTACATCTCTGTAAGTCGTGACTATTATGATTAATTAAAATCTGTTTATCATACCTACCTAAATTTCCATTTTCAAACTGAAACCTACCATCACCAAGAGTCTCATCAATCTGAGGTTGTATGATGTCTGCTTGTTCTTTTAAACTATTATACCAATCAATGTACTTATTACATACATTTTCTGGCATAAAATTATCCCAGACTCCAATGAAGTCTGAGAAGTCAACCTTTGTCAGGTTCTTATCCAACATCAACTCTAGAGGTTTGATGGGTGGAATCTGATCCTCTGCCATAACAAATCTAAAGGGTCAAAAATTTTGCCGAGTTTTTTTCTGGGTTTATTATAACACAGTTATGGTGCTCCGTCACCTGGCTCCCATAATGTGTTAATATCTGTAGTTGCGAACGCTCCAGCTGGTAGTGCGATTGCGAAGTTACCTGTAGCAGCAGTGTTAGCATTAGTAGATGCACCAGTGAAGTCAGCAACGTTACAATGAACTGTCAAGTCAACGTAATCATTATCGCTGTTAGCACCAGTTATATCCTCAACTAAGAACTTACCGTTAATAACCTTACCGAATAGTTCACCTGTTGTATTACCAATATGACATATAATACTTGTGCAATTCCAAGTTGATCCAGCTGGTATGCTAGCTGGTGACGTATCAACATAAGACTGGTTGGTACTAATAGGACCAAACTGCATTGTAGCACCTTGTTGTGTTATACTTGCGACTTCTACCCAAGCATTACAGTCAGTGCCATCACTATCCCAAACACAGAACTTCTGATTGACTCCACCAGAACTAGAGTTCTCAACGTGGTATCCACCAACGCCAGGAGCACCAGTTACAACAGCATTATATGTTGTACCACCAGTAACTGTAACAGTTGCAGTGTCACTACCTGTAGTTGTATTTCCTTGATCGAATGATATACCAAGAGCAGAGATAGAGTAATTTCCAAGTGCTTGACCGTGATCAGATGGATTATCATTCCATCCGAAGTTAAATGTGACTGACGCAGATCCACTACCAGTGGTTATTAGGTTACCAGTTCCATCGAAGTACATACCAACATTACTGGTAGATCCAGACTGGTTGAAGTATGCAATATCCTGATAGTCACTGTACCTAGCAACACGGAATGTAAGTATCTTAAATCTTATAGCAGATGCAGCACTCTGACCCATTGAGTTAGATGCTTGTAGTAAGATCATACCCTGTCTCTTACTTGCAGACACAGCATTAGATCCACCAGCAGCATTACCATTTTCAGTAGGAGCTATCTTAATACTACTCCAAGTACCTGAGGTTGCATTTCCATTAACACTAACTAGACTACTATTGGTTCCATCACCAGATGGGTTCGTTCCATCATCAGCATAGTTACCATAATAGATGCCACCCGTAACAGTATCAGCTGATCCCGTGATAGCCCATCCGATTGTAACTGCTTCTTCACAACAGAAGTATAACCAAGGTAGAGCAGCAGTACTCTGACCAGAAACATATGAGTAGGATGCACTACCACCTGAAGGTGTATATGCTCTAGTAACAGTCAACGTAATTTCAGGCATAAAGTATACCTGAATATTAACACTAGCAGAATCAGATCCACTTGCGTTAGTAGCAGTAATTGTGAATGTAGTATCTTCTTGAGGTCCAACAGGTAAGGTACCACTGTCTGTGGTAGGGTTCCAAGCAGCGAATGCTGGTGTAGATGATCCTGTAATAGTATCAGCATCAGAACTACTCCAAGTCAAGATTGCCTCAGTATCATCATTAGGATTATAATTACCTTGTTCAATAACAGTAACGTCAGTAGATAGAGTAACAGTAGGAGATGGTATAGGAACAACAGTTATACTTACTGACTGAGATGCTTGACCATTTGCATTGCTCAATGTAACAGTATAAGTTGTGTCTGCTGAAGGTGATACTGCTTGTGAGAAGTATGCTATGTTACCAGCAGAAGTAGCAGCATTATCCCAAACAGTGTCAACAGGAGAAGAAGTTGCAGATATAAACGTATCAGCATTAGTACAACTATATGAAACCGTTGCAGTTGATCCAGCATTCATAGATGTTGGAGTGACACTCATACTGATTTGTGGAGCATTAGCAGCAGCTATGGTACATACAGCAGTAGCAGTTGTGTTACCCCAAGTGTTGCCTAGTGTAATAGTGTATGTGGTTGTAACAGTTGGATTCTGAGTTATAGTAGCACCAGTTGGGTTAGTAGCACCGAAGTTAGATGCGACAACAGAAGTTGCTCCAGGTGCATCGTAAGTAACATTAATAGCAGAACCAGAGGTCACTGTTGTTGGTAATACAGATAGGTCAACAGTAGGTGCTGCCTCGTATGTGATATTAGCAACAGCAGTCATCTGTGTGACTGAATTGTACTTAACTCTAATCTCGTAATTTGCTTGAGTACCACCACTAGAAGGTGCTTCAAGTGTCATACTAACAGTATCACCGTTTACATATCCAGTGTTGACTGCACCACCAGTACCACTAAGGTTAATAGGCGTTGCACCAACAGATTGTCCACCAGATTTTACTACTTCAACATCAAAGCTGTAGTTGGAACTTACACCAGTGAGTTGGAAACTTACAACTCCATCTCCAGATGCTGTAGTTACACCAACATCGAAAGGACCAACCTGATCTGGTACTGTATCACCAGCAGGAGGTACAGGAGGTGCAGTGTATGCAGAACTACTAACTCCAGCAAAGATCATATATGCTGTTTCTTGATACTCTGGTTGTAGATCTGGAGTACCATCTAAACCTAAATCAACGTCTAAACCAAATGTTATTTGTGTAGCATCTACAGGGGAATACTGAACGTTCCACTGCATCATAGCTGCGGTTGGTCTGATTAAACAATTACCATTGCTATCGTATACGCCATCGTTTGCTTCATCACCATCAGCAGGTGTAGAATCACCAAGTCCACTACCACCTCCAGAACCACCAATTCCACCCCACCCTATCCAGTGTGAGTGTGGTAAACTTGAACCACCTACTGCTGGACATTGAGAACCATCGTGTGAGTTTGGACCTGAACTAGCACCACCCTGAACTTGTGTATCACCAGAACCAGGAGATGTACGGTCAGCAGTTAGACCACCGCCAGGAGTAATTTGCCAAAACTCATTACCGTGGTCGTGAGTTGGCCAATGTGGCATTGTATGGTTAGCTAAGAAACCACTATTAACCGCTAAATGCCCATCTGTAAATTGTGTTGATGATTGTTGTACTCTAGATGTGTTAAACACACTCTGTACACTTCCAGTTACAAGTTGTACTCTTGTAGCTACGTCTCCTAAAGTTATATTATTCTTACCACCAAAAGATCCACAATTATTAACTGTACCAGCATCTAATCCTTCTAACTGAGGACTAGACCCGTCTGGTCTGAGTCTTCCCGTACCAACAACCCGTCTGTCTCTAAGATCTGGTACCTTAAAATCTCCAGAAATGTTAGGAAAATTACCACTAGCACTACCTCCGTATGTATTTTGAATAATTTGATACAAACCTAGGTATTCATTAGGATTAATAGATCTACCATTACACTCCATCCATCCATCAGGAGCATAATACGCACCAGTATCATCCTTAGGCATCATTGAGATGGTACCTACCTGTACGCCTGTCCAATCAGGTGCTGTCTGGGAATAATACTTTGCCATTAATACTTAACGATGAATTCCATAATCATATATGGAGATGTAACGTGATTTAAGTGTTCTCTACTATCAGCAGTTAGACCACAACTAGCAGTAGAACCTGAGAATGATATATCTATAGCTGGTTGAGTAAACTCAAACTGGTTAGAAGCAGCACTACCTCCACAGTTATGACTATGATTAACATCTGCACCAGTGTGGTTAATAGGGAAGTAACCAGGAAAGTTAACTCCACCTACACCAATAGATGGACCTTTCCAGAGGTTAACACCATACTTATCAAACTCAGTTAAGTCTGTATCAAAACCAATCTGTTGTTGGTGTGTCATAGTAGGTGCACTACCACCTGTCATACCGTGATCGTGTGCATCTATCTCAGCAATGGATATAGTAGCAGATGAATTACCAGCTTGATCCACTGTTAATATTGGTGATCCTGTTGCTGGGGCTTTATATTCTTCCACACGAACATATCCAGTATAAGAACTGGCTGCTGCATTCTGTATTTGTGCTTTATATCCTATACCAGCACGTTCTATAACACCACCACCACTCATTGCAGCATCACCAACAAACTGAGTACCTGCTGTATTACTAGGTTGTAAATACTTTGCTCCTAAATTAGGAACACAAAATGTACCAGCAGTAAAGTTACCATCTGCATCTAATGTGGGATTTAATAATGAAGTACCAGAAACTCCAGCTGGATATCTACAAGCAGGTATTCCACTACCACCAGCAGCACCTACACCCAAAACTCTTGCAAGATCTGGATAATCTTGTGCTTGATATACACTTCCATCACATCTTAAGTACCCAGCTGGAACACGTTCCAATTGCTGACTACTATTTTGAACTTCTCTAGAGAAAGGTATAATAACCCCTGGTGCTACACCTTGTGCTCCTTTAATTGCTGAGTATACCTTTGCCATCAGAATGCCTTGATGATGTATATTGCTGTTTGATATGGAGGAGTCATTGCCAGTTGAGAATTACCTACACCTGGATTATTATTTAGAGCCACAGTACTATTACCAGCATCGTAATCCCTTGTATACGGTGCGATTTGAATACTTCCTCTCTCTACTGTATATTTAACACTTCCGTGACCGTGAGGTGCTCCACTACCTGCTGACGCAAAATCTTTTGGATAGTTACCAGCAGCAATATGACCACTCCAGTCACCACCAGATTCAGCACTAGGATTACCAGTTCTCTGATCATTACAGTTTTGAATACTGTAAGTATGATTGTGTGCGGGTAAACAATCGTGTGATAGTACTCTTGCTTGAATACTAGCAGTTTGCTCCCATATACATCCTCCAGGACCAGTTGATTGTATAGCTTGAGGTGCAGAGAATGATACTACTTTATTTGGTCTAGTATCAATAAGCCATTCGGCATTCAATGTAATATTTGTTGTTGTAGATCCACCTGTTGCGGATGCGTATGCAGATCCTTTATGGACTGGTACTCTATTCTGTCCATTTAAGTTTGGTAAAACAAAAGTAGATGACCCTGAACTACCACCGTAGGTATATCCAATAATGGCTACTAGTGCAGGATAATCAGCATCATTAAGTGTAGTACCATCACAAGCTAACCAACCCTGTGGTAAGTCGCTTCCTGTACCAGTCCACGACATAATTGTACCTATAGAGGCATTCTTGAATCCTCTTATTGACGCTAAATTCTTCATTATAGTTCAATTAGTCTCCAACCAATTCCAGCTGTAAGATATACGAGACCTAAACCAGCACCTGGTGTTTGGATAACAAGTTGACCTTGTGTATCTCCTTGAACAGGTATAATACTACCACCACCTTGAGGTGTCTGTATTACAATTGCCTTGTTATAAGTCAAAGCATCAGTAGTATCTAGGATGCGAATCTCATCACCCTTCTGAGGAGCAGAAGGTAGTGTCAAAGTTAATGTAGCAGCACCGAATGTAGTAACGTAGTAATTAGTATTAGCTTCTAGATCTCCATCCACACTAACACCAACCCACTTACGTCCACCTGTAGGAGTAAAGTATCCAGTAACCTGATTAATATCAATACTACCATCAGTATTGACCTTAAAGTTATTAGATCCACCATTGTTGATGTCAATTCCACCAGAAGCAGAAGATATATTTCCACCAGCGTTGATATCTCCACCAGCGTTGATGTTACCTTCAACTCCAAGACCACCGTCAGAAATTATAACTGCACCAGTGTCCTTATCAGAGGAGTTAGTGTTACTATGAACGATTAATGTACCAGAGTTATCAGTATCATTACCAATAACTGTGTTACCAGTTTGTGAGTCAATGGTATAGGTTACATCATCATTAATATGTGTCTTAGCAATTAGGAAATCTTGTCCTATGGATAGTGCACCATTAGCATCCCAACGTCCAGTAGGATCAGTAAGGCTACCAGAACCAACTAGATCAATACGCCCATCCTTATTCATTGTAAGTCTAGGAGTAGTCTGGTTGTAAACTGTTAATAGTTCAGCACCATCAAGTTCAATCTTAGTAGAACCTTTAACCCATAGTCTCTGTGCAATGTCAGGTGAAGCAGCACCAATAGAAACCATACTGGTATCAGTCATCTGGATACCACCATCGGAATCACCGATACGTGCGGATCCATCTGCGAGAGCAACTAACTTAGCAGTTGATGCATCATCAAAGTGATCGTTAGACCAAATAGCATCACCAATTACAATGTTCTGACCGTGTGCAGTAATATAATTGTTGTCAGCAGCAGTATTTGCTTGTTGAACATCAATACGCAGATCAGTACCACTATCTAACTGATACATCTGCATATTACCACCACGGACATACAAGTCCTTAGTGACTGTTAGGTCACCAACCATCTCGTGAGAACCATTACTTAAAGCAGTAAAGGTACCATCAATAGTTAAGTTACCTCCAGAATGACCACCACCAACAGATTCTACAGGAGCTGTACCAGCACCTGATCCACGGATGATTGCGTCACCACCGACCCATAATCCAGTTATAGTCTGTCTCTCTCCATCATCACCACCATTAACGTGTACACGTCCTACACCATTACCATCATCATCAAATACACGTAATGTATGAGCACCAGTTGGGTTAAGGTTATCACCACCAACCCATAGAGAGTTGCGGAAGATACCTGAACCTTCTACATCTAATGTCTGTGTTGGTATAACACTAGAATTAGTAGTACGTACGTTTCTGAGGTTAACACCCAACCTCATATCATCGCCAGGATCATTAGCAGTAGAACCAGAACCTGTAGTATATGTGGTTAAAGCATCAGTACCAATTAGACCCCACTCTCTCCATCCATAGTTAATAGCACCGCCATCCCATCCACTAAGTTGAGTGTATATCCAACCTAAGGAAGTGTTGTAGTTGACGTTAGCAATTCTATGTGCTTCACCAACTGTCTGGGTACCACGAAGTTCAATTGTTCCTTCTTCTTTAAAGCTTTCAGAAGCAGGGACTGTCTTATCTGTAGAAGTTTTGATTACGTATTTAACACCACTAGTTTCATTACGTGGGTTAATTATCCACTGTGCAAATGCAATACTATTAGGTTTAAAGACTGGGTTAACACCTAGATCAGTTGTAGTAAGTGTTGGGTCAACATTTGGATTACCAATATTACCAACACTCTTAACAAGGAGTGCAGGTTTATCATCACTACTGTTAGCAAATGGATCCTCTGCTAGTTCTATCTCAACAGGTGATGTAAACTTAGTACCACCTAAAGCAGCAACTTCAAAGTCAGCAGATAAAGCAAACTTAACTTTCTTATTAACAGTTAAGGTGTCAACTGTTAGATCATTAGTATTCTCTTCCTCATCAACGTTCTCACCAGCTACCCTTAGAATAGAGTCATCAATCTTAGTCTCTTCACCAGAAATAGCATTAATTCTTTGGTTACCAACGAATAGATCACCGTTAGCGTTTAGACCAGAGTAGAATACAACACCACCGTCTTGACGTTTTGCCTGAGAGAAGAGGACTTCATCGTCAGATAGAACGTATTCCTGTCTAGATGGGAATGCAGTTGAGTAGTTACCTGGACCAAATCCAGTGTATTCAAACGTGTGGTTACCAGATCTTGCCTGTGAAGGTCGTCTAAGTTCAACATAGAACCTACGGTCAGCAACATCGTTACTATCTCCTTCAATACCAATAACTCTGTCTTCACGAGAAGCAACTGCCTTACCATCCATAGCAGCAAGACCTACAGTAATAGGATCACTACCACCAAATCTACCAATATTAGTTAAAAGATTCTCTGTAGCTTCTCTAGTAATACTGTTCTTGTTATCATCAGCAACAACGAGACCGTGTACATAGTTGTCAGCAACAGATATAGTTGCTGGAGCATCCTTAACAGTCTGTCCATCACCATTAGGGTCGAACCATAGTGGATCATCAGCAAATAGTTCAGGATATAGTCTCTCTGTTGGATGACCAAACTTGAATGAGTTAAACTCACTTACAGATGGTGCAAAGTCACCACGTAGAGCAGTTAGATAGTAAATACCATCTTGCTGGTTATAAATTCTCTTACGAAGAGTCTTAACACGATAGATGTAATAGGTGTTATCAATCTCATCAACATCACCAACAGAAACAATCTTATAATCTTTCTGATTACCATCAGTTTCGTCTCTAACAAAATCACCAGGTGTTAGTGTGTATACTGGTGCATTCTGGATAACATACTGTCTACCAAGATCATCATCATAGGTCTTAAAGTCATCTCTACCACCATTTGGCTTCTCTGCCAAAATACCAGTACCTGTTCCACTAGCAAGTATTGTGCTAGTATTAGCATCATAACTGATATATGGAAGTAGTGAGAAGTCACTTGCTACAACAACATATGTGTTTCCACCTTCAGTATACTGCTTATGAACAGTAGGAAGTGTACCACTTATCTCAGTACTACTAGAGAACCCAGACCAAGCAACTGAGTTACCAGTTATAAATCCACCACCAGCAACACTGGTTAGTTTAAATTCTGTGAGGATAGTACCAGATGCTAGTGCAGTACCAGCAGCTATGTTAGTATTAATAGTATGATCTACAACTGTTAATTCAATTCTATTGACGGAACTAACCATCTTCTGCCTTACAGATTCAATAGTGAATTTAACACCAGAATCAGTTACAAGAGACTTACTATTACCAGTTAGATAAGGATCATAATTATAGTCGCTATGTATTGGTAAGTTATTACCATTACCATCTACAGTAGGATCTCCACCGTAGAATGTTGGCATATCTGTAGTACCATCCAGTGCCTCTAGAATAACCTTCTGAGGTCTTAATCTTCTATTCTCGTCAGTCCTGATCTTAAGGACATAACCGAGCAATGGTTCACGTACGTTGTCAACTTCCTTGGGTACGACGTAACGGAGACGGTAGATGCGGTCATCTTCCCTGCGTCTATCGTTGATACGTTTGATGTACGTATTTGAGGTTGTAAGGATTTCTTCATTGACATACTCGTCTAAGGTTGAAATACGTTGGAATATCTGGTTAGGTTGTGTACCAGTATTTAAAACATTTAGATACCAGTGACCATCTCTTAGTGGAGATGCAGTCATTTCTGGGTCATATCTCAGTGGATGACGGGTGTTGCAAGAGAATACGTATATTTCATCTTGACCAGACTGTCCAACTGTACCACTTGATGTAATACTATACGGGACACCACCACCTTGAATTGCAAGAGCAGCAGTTTCTGCAATCTTAAACTTATTGGTATTCTCACCAGTATTATCATATATGACATAATACATCTTGTTCTTATCCAGTCCCGTAGGAAGCTGGGAACCAGGCTTAGCACGGAAGAATACAGGTGTTGCTGCTTTAGTTGCAAAACCCTTATCAAAAACGTGTGCAGATTCTAATGTAAACTCGTTAGTAGCAGGATCTGCATTAGTAAGTTTATACTTGTAAGGTGTTGGAATAACATCAAAGATGTACTGGAACATAGTTACCTGTACACCAGAGTTTAGACCTTCTGGTACGTAAATAGCGTTACCAGCAGCAGCGTCATCTTCAGATGCTGCTAATAGGAATGTGTTTAGATCTTCTGTTGGGAATGTTTGATCTGGAGGAACAGGTGATGTATGACGACCTGGAGAAATAACATAATATATGGTATTTGGATCTAATCCTTTAGGGAGACGAACTAATTCATCAGCAATAGTAGGACTAGTTCTATTAGGTACTAAACGAACAGGGCTACCTGTGTATAAACCGTGTGCCTCAGGACAAGTAAAGATTGTCGTACGATATGTGATTGTTTCTCCCTGTGCATTCTGTACTGACTGTGAAGCAGTAGAAAGAGTAGAAACTGTATATGTATCGAAACCAGCAGGAGATAGTTCAGCAGATTTCTCTTGTGGACCTGCTTCACCACCTGAAATGTCTGGTTCTAACTTGGAGAATATTCTATCATCACGTTTAGAACCGACCTTATAATCCTGTAGGATATATGATGGTGTCTTATCTGGATCAGCTATATCTTCTGGTTCACCAGACAAGTATATACGTGTCGAACCTTGTGGTTCCTTAGAAGCAAGGATGTCTATACCGTAATATGGAGGTTGTGTAGTATCATCAGTATCGACTGTTTGAGGTGGAACAATATCTGTAATATAACCGTGCTTATCTTGGAAGAAGGAATATCCCTTATATCCAATAGCATCTAGAGCAGTATTACCAAAGTTACTGTTACTGTTAGTAATTGAAATGTCAGCACCAGACTCAATTAGGAAGTGATCTGCGAAACCAACAGCGAAGATCGAAACTGCCTGAATGAAAGCATCATTAGACAAACGAACGTGAGCATTACGCCACTCATTCTTAAAGTATGCTCTACCATCAGTATGATATGGTGTAGTAGCAAATGAACCAGTAGCTAGTTCTTCTGGATCTGTTTCAGCTACGCCATCCCACGCTGATTCAAACTGTGCAGTATCATCGTTAAACTTAACAAATGCTCTATCATCTTTTTGTAGTGATACACCAGTATACTGTGCACAAACCATAGATTTGAATCCAGTAACCTTAGATCCATCAGCCCAAAGACCACAAAGACCCCATACAGAACGTATGGAAAGGTTGAACATATATGGTGACGCTGAGTCAACAGTGTCAATCTCTGCCTGTACAATAGCGTTCTCATTCAACCTATTAGGAGGTAGAGACGCAGTAGTATAGGTAGTACCTGAAATTAGAGAGGTTATATTCGTGTTTACACGATAATAGAATAATGTATTATCAGCAGGGTCTAAACGTGTAATCAGGAATGAACCGTGAAGGTCATTAGTTAGACCAGTGTCATCAACAGTAATAAACTGTCCTACAAAGTAACCGTGAGGTGCTTTTGTCTTAATTTTAATTTCTGTAGCGTTACCACCAAGTGTCTGAGGGGTAACAGATTCTATAATCTTCTTATCTGATAGAGGACCAACAATTCTATTTTCTAGGTCAGTCTCTTCAATAGCTCCATCAACGTTGATGTCAGTGACCATATTAAGGTATGCATCACCGATCTTATCGTAGTAAAGATCAAGGTCTTCTGCATCAGCAAAAGTGAAGTTAGTGATCTTATGATGTGAGAAGGTAGGATTAGCCTTATTACCTGTAGTGTCGAAATATACCTTTGCTTTACCATCAAAAATAGAGAATTGCCAGAAATAGCATCCACCAGTTACATTGAATATGGATGAATCTGGTATAGTATTGTCAGTAGGGTTAGGCACATATAAAGGACGAACCTTCGTCTTTCTCAAGTCCATACCAACTAGAGAAGTACCACGAGGTACAATACATCCACCTGTAGTTGAGTTAAACTTGTATAAGTCGTTCTGAGAGTTACCTAAGTCAAAGTTAACATTGGTACTAAAATCAGGTATAAGACTGGCACTAGCTACACCTGGTCTGTTATCAATATAATGATCTCCTGGAGACAATACGACTGTGAACTCGTCAAACCTGTCGTTATCTGGTCCTGATTTGTATGAAAAGCGTGCAACCTCAAGGAAAGCACGCTGAATACTCTTAAATGGTCGGGTGGGAGAATTACCCCTATTGTTTACGTCGTCAGATGCGTTAAAGTCATCAGGAGAAACGTAGACGAAACGTCCAGTTTTACTGGATATAAGATTCTCTAATCTGGTAAGTGCCATTACCTAAAATACTGTATGTGGATATCCTTTGGGTATTTATATTATCTACCAGGTATGTATTGGAGACCTCGCTTCAAAGTAGGTTCAACTAATGGCAAAATATCATTTTCAACCTTTTCTATAACATCATCTATAACATTAACGTCCAAATTCATAAATGGAGGTATAATCCCTAAAATTCTTAATAATCCGTCTACAAACAGGGCTAGACAGGTAAAACCGAGTATCATAGAGATAATTGTAGCGTCTCGGTTGTGTTTACGCATCGATGCTTCATCGATTGCCCTTGCTTCATCCACAGCAGCCTTGATCAGGTCATCTACTTCTGATTTAGTGTAGAAAGCACCTATTCCAGGTATGTCGTGAATATTCGGTGTCATTGATAGTACTCATCTAATACGTCAAGGGTTCTGTTTAGGTACTCATTTGCACCTTTACATTCCCACTCTCCTTTTTCTCCAATTTCACATTTGTAGTGTAGTTCCCTTTTAAGTTGCATAAGTTTGGAGGTCATTGCAACTTTGTCTAATCTGCCGTTCATTGGTAATTACGATTAGTTATACTTACTAATTATCAAACAAGGGAGATTTTTACGTCCCCCTGTGTGTTGAAACTAGAACCAGTCAGAAGACCATTCTCCAGCATTACCATCTGGTGACTCAGGAGGAGTACCAGGATTTGGACCTTCTACACCGCCACCAGCACCTGTTGGGATATTTTCTGTAGGTGTATTATCTGTACCCAATTGATCTCCAAGTCTCTGTCCAGCTTCTTGCTCTGAAACAAGTTCTACATTAAAAGAGAATGAGCAATATAACTCACCGTTAGGATTCTTGGTAATACCAGGTTGCCTTTGAACCATATGTTCTAACTGTGAAGGGAATATGACAATATCACCCTCTTCAATGTTTAGAGACATTTCCTCTTTATAACAACCATAACCACATAGGTCAGGATCGTAATAATGCTTATTAAAGCGTGGTCCCTCAAAGAACATCTTATTGGGATTCATAAATGTTGTTGAATTATGCTTCTCTGGATCATATTGAACATAATAGACACCAGACAAATGTGAAGGAACGTGATTATGTGCTTCCTGATTCTGTCCTGGACCATATGCATTAAACCACTGTTGAGCGACCAAGAAGGCGTGAGGGTAAAATTCTGCCATTTTGATAGCTTCTTGGATATTCTGCGAAATGTCTTGAAGCAATTCTCCTACAGGGATCTCAGTTTCCTTAGTATGGTCAACCATACTCTCATCAAAGAATGATGTGTAGCAATCACAATTCCAAGATGCTGTACCACCTGTATCTCTTGTATAACTATTTGATCCGTTCTGTTCTTCGTATCTACGCTTTATAATTGGAAAAATCTGGTCTTTCCACTTTGCGTGAGTTTGCAACTTTCCACGATATAGGAACATCGGGAATAGTGAAAACAAACCATATTGATCTGCTTTATTGGTCTGTTGTGCCATAACGACGAAATCTGGTAATGTATCTAGTATATCATAAAAAAACTAAAGGGGGTAAAAACCGCCTGAGTTTTTTTCCCGACTTTAGGGGAATCTAAAGTCGAATTTCCCTCAGATTAGCTATCTGAGAGTGGGGCGTAGATTGTTTCATCTGACGCTTCATTGCGACATAGTTCTACGACCCGAAGGAATGCTTCATAGTCATCAGAACAGTCAATTGTATTGCTCTCACCTTCATCAGAATAAATCCTGACGCAACGTGATTCCACGTCTACAACAACTTTGTTCAGATAGTCCTCAGTCATCTCTGACCTTCCCATACGTGTTCTCAGTATAGCACAGTTGTCAAGTCAATTCAAGAAAACTGTGGCTCCCGCAATAGTTACGTTAGAGGACGCTGTTATAGTAGCATTAACTCCTGCTGCCATTGTAATGGTACCAGCACCTGCTGTAGTTACAGAGTTACCTGCTGCCACGTTAGTTACAGAGTTACCTACTGTAACAGTCTTGACATCATTACCTAGCATAATCTTCTCTATCCTACCTGTACCACCCTTCTGACCAATCAAACTCTGGGTTGCTGCTGTTTGACCTGCCATAGCAGGTAGTGGTGGTACGGGTATCATACCTCCAATCTTGGTGTTAGATCTACCTCCTATAGTAGTTAGGTGATCACCCTTAATACTGTGGATCATATGACCCTTACTCTTAATATGGAAGGTACCTCTAGGATCAGTCATAGCAAGAGTTCTCTCACCGTGGATCTCATCAGTAACAGGACCACTAACAGTACTCTTCTTCATATCTGTGTTCTCTTCTATCCTAGGAGTATCAATGGATAGTTTTGCTTTAGCACCGAGACCTATTGCTTGTCCAGCGTGTATCTCTACGTTCTGTCCAGCTACAATCTTTACGTTACCTTCTGAACCTAACTTGAGATCTCCCTGAGAGTGTGCATTAATATCTCCATCAACTTCTACAGATGCATCACCACATATTTCTATATCAGCATTCTGACGAATCTTAACCATTGCGTCACCCCAGACGCTAACCTTCATCTTACCAGCATTTTTGTTGTCAGCAGGTACCTTTACTGCACATATCTGAACCGATCCATCAGCATCTAGGAAGATATGATGTCCTTCCTTATGCTTGAGAATCATATAAGAATCATCTTTGTGATCACATTCTTGTTGTAAGTGACCACCTCCAGAGATTCTAGTAAAGGTATTGTTAAGTTGTTCTTCAGAATATGCCATTAGGGACAATCAACATAATTAGCAGGGTCAGCAGCAAGTCCCTGTATGATGAGGTTAGATTCCTCCGCAGGAACACACTGTAGATCAGCAATTGCTTTAGCACCAAACCCATTGCCACCAAAGATTTGTATCTTAGGTGTATAAGTATACTGCATATCTTTTCTAATCAATTCAACACCAGTAACATATCCCTGTGCACTTATTGTAGCACGTGCAATGCCAGATGCACCATCAACTAATACTCTAGGAGCTTCAGTATAAAGTCCACCAACATTAGTGAGGAATATATTAACCAACTGACATACAGTTGTATCAGGTCTAGTCTGTCCAGTATATCCAAAACCAGGATTAATGACTCTTACTCTTGACAAATAACCCTGACTATTAATAATAGGTTCAACATAAGCACCATAACCTACGTTACTCTCCAATGTAATGAATGGTTTAGAAATATATCTACGTCCAGATTTCTTAACTTCAATGTCAATAATACCACCAGTATCAGAATCTATGATTGGATAATCAAACTCTGGTGCATCATCAGGGATATCAATATCTGTTTCACCTTCAGAAGGTGTCTCTTGTTCCATAGAAATGACAACAGTAGCTTGAGCACCGTACTCATCTATAGAGAAGATCATATTCTCTTGATCCTCTACTGTATTATCTTCTAAAACATTGACTATCATCTCTGCTCTGTTCTCTTCAATGTATAGGTTACCAGTAAGAGGTTCTTTAATATCACTTTGTGTTATGTTAGTACCAAAGATAGTGTAAGTTAATAGTTCTCCTTGATCGAAGTTAGTAGTAGTAATAACATACCTGACAGCACCACCCTCTCTTACAGATGCTCTGTCTGGTGTGATAGTAACAGTTCTGGTAGAAGGATCAGCAACTCCTTGTATAGCATCCAGTACAGCAACACCTTTAGATGTGCTGAGATTATTCAACTCAATATATAATTGTTCTGCTACTTGATTAGTATCCTCTACAACACCATCATCAAGTAACTTAATAGTAACTTCTGCCTTACCATTTTCTATCGTGAAACTGCGTAGCATATCAGTCTCACCTGTTATCCAACTCTTCTCACCAGATTCTATAACATATTCTAAATCTGAATAGGTGATACCAGTAGTCTCTCTTCCAATAGTATAGTTAACAGTAGTACCATCAGATACATTACTTGTATCAAGTCTGAATGTAACCTCTGCTCCTTCATAGACTACCTCTTTATCACTACTCAAATGATATACAGGGTTAGTTGTCGTGATAGTAGGTCCCGTTGATACTAAACCAATATCAGGTACGGTAATGGTTGGGACATCTTGGATAGCAAGAGGATCCTTAATCCATATACGTGCTACATCTTTGAGTACCTTACCACAACCATCGTGCTTAATCTTCATAAAGAAGTACTTGGATCCATCTCTGACTCCATTGTTTAAAGTCTTAACTTCAATGGTCTTCTCTGTCTCTCCAACACCAAATCCTATGTAACCATTGGTAGGACAATAAGTTTCAGTAGCCCTAGCAGTTCCATCCTGTGTTCTATAGGTAAAGGCACTAGTAGTTGATGTGTCACCTCCTCTAACGACTCTAACGTATGCAGTATCTCCTTCGTGCACCGCTTCAGTCTCAGGAATATCTAATACTTTAAATGTTCTTGCATTACATATAGCTGATGCAATGTCTTCGTAATCTATACCATTTATATCTCCGTCCACAACATCTGTGGTTCCTCCATCAGTACCACTATCAGGTACTGTTGGACCCCAGATACCAACTTCAGTAGTAGGTTCTGGATCTGTAGTAGCATCACCACAATAAGAATCAATAGGAAGATGATTACCTGACTCTAATGCTGCTAGTAATTCATCAAGAGTATTGAACCCACCCTTTAATCCTTCGTAACTACCTCTCTTTGAATCAACTTTCTTAGGGTTAGCACACTTCTTCTTACCAGTACAAGAGATGCCTAGCATCTTTAAGATACCTGCTAGTCCACCACCAATAACATCTAACGCACCACCAATAGCTCCAAGTACTTTAGATATACCACCAAACAATCCATTAATAAGACCAGTAATCTCACCGAGAATGTTACCGAAGATAGCATCAGTGAACCTCTTGACTTGGCACATACTCCAGTTGACTATGTTACCAACATATCCCATCAAGATATTCTCTGCGAACTTCATCATTCTGTCACCGATATCCATCATAGAACAACCAATACGCTCTAGCATTTGGTTGAACCACTCAGTAACAGGTGTCAGGATTCCAGGTAAAGGAGCAAGGATGGCTTTCATTAATGCCTTCACTGCTTTACGCAGCATTGCCATCAACTCACCAGCAATACGAGTCATTGCTGCTGATATAATCTTCTTTACTCTATCAATGTATCCTGTAGCAACATCCTTTAGATCAAATAATCTACGACTATACTTACTAATATAATATGATCCTATGTTACCATTAGTATGTTGTAGAGTAGCAAAGAACTCTGACAAGATATTCTCGACTGCTGAAGATGGATTCTCTGGACAGTCTACTGACGCACGTCTAACTGTAAACGTACCCTGAGGGTTAGCAATAGATGCTTCATCTCTCAACCCATTAGCACTATCCGATCCAAATTCTGTGGCTAATCGACCTAGAGGTAGAGTACCTCCATCCACACATTTAGTTTCACTTGGTACGTGATTGGCTGGATCAGGATCAGTTCCATCATCCTCATCCTGAATAATAACTTTTGATAATGGTATTACCTTATCACCTGTTGAAGCAGGTTTTTCATCAGATGCACACGCAACACCTTGTGAAGCACTAAGAAGAACTATACCTTGAGTAACATCACCACCAAGAAACTTTACAATAACTCTATGACCTTTCTTAAGGTTATGTGAGTTAGAAGAAGTAAAAGCACCACCAGAAGCAGTGACTGGCATTCCAACTTCAAACCAAGGAAGATCCTTGGTTGGTGGAACGCCAACCCTGTCATCTCCTTCTCCCTCATACTCGTGCACGCCAATGACACGTACCCTGACCCTACTACCTTTCTTAGGGTCTTTTGTGTCTTCGACTATGCCTTCATAGAGATCAAAGGCTTCTTTAGCAGTGGTTCTAATCGTCATATATTAAACATTCTGGCTCATCTGGATGCATCTCACAGAAAAGTTCAATAGCATTGGGATCGTGATGATCACCTGCTACTATCTCATCGTGATGATGCTCTTCATACACTTCTAGTTCGTGCAACTCTTCTTTAATGTGCCTACGTGCAGCAGGACTTGTTTGGGGATCATCGAGGATCTCCTTATCCTTTTGGATGTGTTCTTCTATACTGTTCATAGAGTTTACCGTCCGTTAAACTTATTTAGTTCCTATATTAGTGACTTCTACGTCTGTTTGTCCACCTTTGTCAGAACTATCATACGTTTCTATCTTTTTCTTGAGTTGCTCAAGTACAAGAGCGAGCTGTCCATACAGCTTAACTCTCATTGTTTCATCCTCCTCATTCTCAATCTTCTTAAGAATAGTATAAGCTCCTTGAGTTATCTCTGGAGGATATGCATCTAAAAATGAAGTGTCCATTAGCAATTTTTATTGAGGGTATCCCTGACAAGAGTCAAGGCGGTATAACATTCCTGTTTAGGAACCATAGAAAAGAAGTGCCTTATCTTAAAGACAAGATAATGACCGCTTAGTTCCTTATCATATGTATCTGCTTCCACTTTAGAATCAGTTCGTGAGTCACGGAGATATAGTTTCACCTTATCTCCAGCACTCAAGTACTGGTTGCCAGGTATTGTCAGATTACTTTGTGCCATAAACATTGTAGCATACCTTGCGTGATATTGCACGATTGTTTCCTCATCCCAATCTTGAAATTGAGCAGTCTGACTGTTCTCACCATCACCTATCTGACCTGGCTCTGCTGGATCTTCCTCGTCGTGGAACTTCTCGTGACTTATCTCAAGTAAGAAAGTCTTAGTGACTTTCTCAAAATTTAAGACCTCCTGAACAAGATTTGAATCATCCCAAGGATCATTACCAGGAAGCCTTGCTATATGACCCCAACTATCCCAATGATCTCTAATATCCCACGTTCTCTTATGATAAGTCTTCTTGTCTATATTATAAAGAACTACATTAGCTTTAAAGACCCCATCATCAACCATCTTCTTACAGTCACCTCTCTTACCCACAGAAAAGTTACTAATGACTAACTGTGCTGGTACATCTACCATCGTTGCATTATCTGTCTCATAATATTCATACTCCGCATCTGATCCCTTATGATCACCTCCAACAGCAAGAAGACTATCAATAGATTTAAAGTGTAGACTATAGGTATCTTTATTACCTATCAAATTTTTCTTAGTACCCCATAAGAAATACCCACAGGTATTCATAGCCTTACCAGATGCAGGTATTGATTGAGCTAATACCTCGTGCACAAGAGCAGTCAACTTTTTCTTAGTACCAGCTTGGAGTACCAAATTATTAAATGGTTCGTTACCATCTGTTACTATATCAAGAGGAGCATAATCACCTGCAACCTTATCATTACTGAAGAGTTCCTTAAGAATCTTTAAAGGAGTACCACGATGTGATTCTTTACTCTTAAACTTACTAATCTTTGCAGACTGAGGTACTACCAAGTTACAGGTGTGTAATTTAGCACCGTCTTTACTTTCAGTCTTAACTTTATCGATCTCAAATGTATGAGTCCACACGTCATCATCAGAGTGTGCTGTAGTAATCAACTCAATTTCTATTGTCTGTCCATTCTTAACATTCAACTCAGTCTTGAGATCACTGAATGTAATAGTTGCTGTAGGATTAAGACTATCTAAGCTCTCATAATAATTGAAGTTAATTAAACCACCATTGATTTCAAACTTCTTATCATTGTGATGAGTGAGAGTAAGTTTATTCAGCTGCCAATCAGTAGCACCCTTATTTACTGTATCTGCCATAGTTTATTGGTGCGTAAAAATGAGTCCACCATCACTCACAGGAGATGCAGTATCTAGTACCATACCAGTAGCAGTTGGTGAAGTCTCACCACTGCCAGTTCCAGTACCTGTGCCTGTGCCTGTACCAGTAGTAGTAATACCACCTCTATTATGTGAATTGTTGGAACTGGTATTATTGTTGAGTGCAGTCGTATTGTCCTGAACACTGGTATCAGCAGTAATTTGGTTGTTTCTAGTGTTAGTGGTAACGTTAATGTTATCTAAGTTATTGCTAGTACCAGTTTTTGTTGCTTCTATAGTAGATGAACCTCTCTTGAATGGATCTGCCAAACTATATCCAAAATCTCTTGGGTCTTTAAGACTAGGTCCACCACGTCCCACGTGTGCTTCTACAGTACCAACTTCCCAATGTAAATGTGGTCCTGATGATCCACCAGTGTTACCTAACTTACCTACAAAAGTACCTGCTCCAAAGACCTTACCCATTTGTAATGGGGATTTCTGCTGCATATGACCATACAAATGAGTAAGATCATCATCTTGAGTAGTAAAGGTAATCCAGTTACCATATCCAGAAGGATCAAATCCATTACCAGTAATCTTAGCTCTATCAGGGAGGAACATAGGTTGTCCACCATAGTCACCCTTAAATCCTATGTCAATACCGTGGTGATTAGGTCTATGTTCTGATCTAAATCCAGAAGTAAGTACGGGTGATAGTTTAGTGGGTTGAACGGTATCAGCACTACCACCATAGGCTCCACCAACAGCACTATTAGTTTGACCTCCACCTATACCCATAGCCATATTACCACCGCCTTCCTTGCGATCTTCCCTACCTTCTTCTGTCGGGAATGCGGTGTTAGTATTATCAACAAACTCGTTGATGTTACCTATGATATCACCCTGAGCCATCTCACCCAGTTGTGACTTCATCTGCTTTATCTTCTTTGCTCCAGGTACCCAATCAGGTACCCAATCTATTATTCTACCTACCAGACCCATCATACCTTTCACTACAGCTACGATAGCCTGAACTACTTTACCTATAATCTGTACTACCCATTGAATAGTCTTAAAGACCATCTGTAGTACTGGTACCAAAGTTTTAATCAATACCTTGGCAATGATACCAACAATTCTACCAATATTTTTTAATGCTGTTATAAATCCACCCTGACCATCACCATCTCCTCCAATACCAAAGGACTCAGCCATACCATTCAATGCATTACCTATACCCTCAGTCATTTCATTCCAAGTATTCATCACAGGTCTGAAGGTCTCACCCCAATCAAATCCTTTAAAGACAGAACCAATACCTTCACCTAAGAATTTACCTAGGTTCTCACCTAACCAAGCACCGAGTGCAGCACCAATAGGACCAGCAACGGCGAAACCAAGTACAGTACCAGCACCAGCACCTATACCAGCACCAGCAGACCTACTAATAATTTTGTTCTTGTCTTTCTGTAACGAACCATCTCTTAAACCTGCTACAACCTGTTCCTTCGACATATTATTTTCTTCCATCAAGCGAGCGATCTCTTCATCATTCGCTTCCATTGCACCAAATCCAGCACTAAGAAATGATCCTAGTATAGGTACCTTACCCAGTCCAGCTCTGGCATTTTTTATCATACCACCAGTCTTTGTTAATATATTACCAGCACCACTGACACCACCACTAAGAGCACCTGGTATACCTTTAATTAAATTACCTATTCCTTGTAAACCCTTAGCAGATAAATTTTTCAAGGCAGGACCAATTCCTTGCAAGAATTTTCCAAAAGAAGATAGACCCTTAGTAAAGAACTGCGTAATAGTATTAAGATTGATGCTCTTAATTGACTTGAGCAAATTGCTCATCGAATTAAGTATACTTTGTATGGCAGTAGAAGCCTTACCAGGTAATGATTTTAATAGTTGTGGTATTCCTTGAACTGTTGCTCTTATATTCTGACCAGCCTGTTGAGCAGGGTTACTAGCTAACCGTAACTGTTCTGCTAGGTTGAACTTACCCATCCTAGGCAGTCCAGAAGTACCCTCAAGTAATGACTTGTTAGCTAGTTGTGCTGGTGATAGTTGACCTGTTAATCCACCCCAAAAATTACTAGTATTAGTTGCTCCCGTACTGATAAAATTCTTTGCGTTAGTTAAACCTTGGGTTGCTCTAAATCCAAATGGTAATCGAGGACCAACAAATGGTGTACCTAAACGTTGTCCAGCATTTACTACATCATCACCAAAGTTTCTAATTAACTGACCACCTCTAGATTTAGTTGCATCAAAGCCCTTTCTACCCCACTGTCCTTGTCTCCATACATTAGTCTTATTCCAGTCTTGCTTCCACATCTGGTTGAAACCCATCACCCCGTGACGAGTATCAAGTTGATTGAAACTAGGTCTTGCACTTAATGCCTGGTTCGTGAGTCTTCTTAGTATCTCAGGACCAAATAATAAACCTAACAGTCCTAAGTTTCTTAGGTTAACTGCTGGTAAATTAAACCTACCACTACCACCTGGACCACCACCAGATTTCTGACCTAATCTAAATCCTTGCTGCTCTATCTCATTCTCTTGAGCCTGCATCTTACGCAGGGTTATCATCTTCTTCTCTAATTGAAGACGTTTACCATCAAGTTTTAATTGTTCCCGTTGAGTCCTAACTAAATCACTAAGCAAACTGTTAGTGATCATCTGCTGTTTTAATTGGGCAGCACCGATCGATTTATCCTTGGTAGAACCAAAGATAGCAGCTTTTATACGACTGGAATCTCCAGTTCCTCCAAAGGTTTTTGATATGTCAGCCATTAGATTGGTTCTGCTGTCTTAATTTTTCCTCTTCAAGATGTTGTATTAATAGAGTCACATAGATCTCTCGTTCCCAAGGAAGTAAATTCTCTAATTCAGTCAGAGAATACTTGTGATGTTGCATAAGAGAGAAGTTAGTCCTGAAATAATTTTCAAGACTGTTATACGACATCACGATCCGAAAAAAGCCGCTAGTCCCTCCAGTGTATACTCATTGTCAACGCCAGTGTTAGGGTTCTTCACATTAAATGTGTGAGATAACTTAGGCATAGAAGTAAAGAACTTCTGTAAGTTTTCAAACTGCTTTGAAGTCAAACTATCTAGGAAGGCAGTTAATTCTTTCTTAGTTGCGTTACAAGCTTCGTGTACTTCATCACCTTCAATAATCTGTTCAATACACTGAGCGATAACATCAAATGCTTCTTCAGGTTTAGCTTGTGCAGAGAAATTACTCTTGACAAATGTATCTAGTTGAGGATACTTCATCTTAATAGTAATACTATCGGTGAGTTGTATCATATCACTAGCACCTTCAGGTTTAATAACCTTCACGTCATCTAGATCAATTGCTACATCAACAACTGTTTCATTATCATCATTACAGGTAATCTTAAGATCCAATTGCTCACTCACAGATTTACCACGGATTTGTAGGAACAAATACTCCAAGTCAAACATTGGAAGTTGTCGAACCTTTAGTCTACTCTGAATACAATTAGTAAGGAGAGTGACGACAGCATCAGTGATCTGTTTCTCATCTTCTGACTCCATAGCCATCAACAGTACCTTCTCTTCTTTAACTAAGAAGGGACGGAACTTAATTGTTTGACCAGTTGAAGGGAGTTCAGTGGTGTGAATAGGCACCTCAATTTTTGGTAAAGGCATAGTATGTTCAGTTCAGTATCTTTATTTAGCGTGGTGATCTAGCACCATTACGAGCACAATAGATCACAGTCCTACCAGTCCTAGGTTCTTTACCTAAGACTAGTCCCTCATTTATTAATCGACGATGGGAATGGAACTTATCATTATATATCTGCTCCAATACAGAATAGGTTGCAACATCGAACTCTAAGTTACCGCCTATCTTCTCACGAAATGGTTTAGAATATAATTTAACAGTACTTTTGGATGGATAGAATGGTATCTTAATACCCAACATCCCATCCACAGCTAGTGCTTCTTCTATTGTCTTCCAATTGGTACCATTAATATCATTAAGAGTATCTAATACCTCTGTAGTTCCTATAAAATATGTTACCATCACAGCACGTGTTACCGCAAGAGCAACTTCTCTAGGTGCTGCTTGTATATTAATATAATAATCATCATCCTCTATCACATCTATAAAGACTTTATGATTAGGACTGATAGAAATACCAAGATGATCTGCTACTCTCTTTAAGTTACTACCATAATCTGGCTCATCATTTCTCCAATTATCTGTGCGGTCACCAAAATACTGGTGAGTTACCTTATCACCACAGTATTTGTGTAAACAATTCTTCTGTCTGTTTATAAAATATAATTTACACCCGTAAGTATCAGGTTCATACTGTACGACAAAAAGATCTAACCCAGACGTAAGAGATTCTTTCTTAACGTTAGCTAGATCTAAACAATAATCAAGATTAAACATAAAAAACCTAAAGGGTCAAAAAATTTGCCGAGTTTTTTTTCCAGTTTTTTTAAAACAGGTCAGTGAATGTGCTGGTAAAATCAGAAAATGCATCCTTAACATTGTCCATCGCACCAGCTAGAGAAGTAGGTGGTTTGTTTGAACTTGTTATATTATTACTCTTACTATTCAGGTTCTGTCTAGCATCCTCGTACTGTATCTCAAACTTCTCGTAGTAGAAGTTAACGGTAGCAGTCATAAGGGTAGTAGTACCTGCATCTAGAGGTACCGCATCAATTGAATACGGATAAGCGTGAGTAAAAAAGTAACGCATACTTCTACCTTGTTCATTATATCTTGGACCTGCTTCAAACTTGTCTACAATAATTGTTCTCATATAATCATCAGGATATGACATACGAGTGAAACGATTTCGATTACGTTGAGGGTAATGACTCATCTCATCTGGTATTCTCTCCTTCATATCAAACATACTCTTCTCTTGGAAGATCCTATCGAACCAAGAGTTCATAACCTTAAAGGCAGTCATATTTGCATCGCAAATAAAACTAAGACCTAAGTCACCATACATTTTCATTGTCGGATACTTCCAAGACGAACCTGTATAATATCCATTCACTTGTGATGTAGCAGCAGTTACACTAGGTAGCGTTGCATTGTTACAAAGAACCTCCAGTGTACTTCTATCGAAGTTAACTGGGAAGTCTGCATTAAAGATTCCTCCTGTTAGGTTAGGAAATACGACACGAAACTGGTTGGACTTTGCAATCCCACCACCACGTACTAGTTTCTCCTGAACCTTTGAATAAAGATTTGCCATCTAAATAGGCTAAAGGAATACATCTTATTTATGTACAAGCAAGGAGTATATATTCCAGCGAACGTGGCCAAGTATAAAGGTGACCATAGAAATATCTTCTATCGTTCCTCTTGGGAACAGAAATTTATGAAGTACTGTGATACACACCCACACATATTAGAGTGGGGAAGTGAGGAGATATGGATACCGTACAAGAATCCTTTAACACGTAGGGCTAGTAAGTACTACCCCGACTTCTATATAAAAGTAAGGGATAAAGATGGTAGGTTAAAGAAATATATTATTGAAATCAAACCAGTCAAACAAACTAAACCACCAATCAAATCCAAAAAGTCTAACAAACAATACCTCTATGAAGCAAACACATACGCTAAGAACCAAGCGAAGTGGGATGCAGCTAGGAAGTATTGTAAAAAAAGACAAGCAGAATTTTTAGTCTTCACAGAAAAAGAACTTGGACTCCGTTTTTGAAAAACTAGAAGAAGCACAAGATGGTCAAGAGAGATCAGAATCTTGGTGGACTAAGGCAGCCTCCGTAGCATTGCGTTCTACTTATTCAGACACAACCAAAGATCAGATCATTGCTAGAGAGCAATCAAATACTGACGATGCTAATGGTGTCAGGTACACACCACGAGTAGGTACTATGGTACTGTTTGAATACGATGCCAAAGCAACTAAACAATACCTACCTTTCTACGATCAACTACCAGTAGGTATAGTGTTAAGTAAAAAACAAGACCATTTTTATATGGCTAACCTACATTATGTCAGTCCCAAGAAGAGATTGAAAACAATTGATGCTCTTTTAAAGGGTAAGATAGATGTACCCAGAAAAGTTATCCATAAATACAAGCGTAAAGATGTGACAGGTGGTCTATTCATAGAAATTGCTGAGACAGACTGGGATTCCGCAATCTATATGCCAATAGAAAGATTTGTTAAGTCAAGAGGAAATTTAGAAACTCCTTACCCATCTAAGTCTGTCTGGTTAAAGAATGATCCTGCGACAAAATTTAGGTTCCGTGCCAAACGTAAGATTCAATGAACATAGCTGAAATATTATCATCAAGTAACGCATCGTTAAGGTTTCCACTTGACAAAGTAGAGACTGCGGATGATTATATGATGTTTAGTGTCTACAAATACAGTCCTCCATTTAGGAAGGCAAAGTGTTTAGGAGATACTAGTGGTAATAATTATGGTGGCATCTTCTCTGAGTATGATATAACTGGACTAGGTGCTGGTGAATTTGATTCTGGTAGTTACAAGAAGATGGTACTCTATATGCCAGAAGATATTGCACAAGATGCAACTAGATCTTGGAACGAAGCATCTTTTGGTCCCCTTCAATTAGCTGGATTGAGAGCAGCAGGTACAGTAATTGGTCAAGATGGTGATTTCTGGACAAAGATTAAAGAGGCTGCAGGAGATGCTATGGATCCACAAAATCTTGATGCATTAATACGAGGTGCAGCAGCAAAAGCAGGAGAAACTATTTCAGGAGTTAATCAGAATCAGATTACTGGTGGTTTGATAGGTCAGGTACTTAACCCTAACCTAGAAGTAATGTTTGATAGAGTAGGACTAAGAACATTCAACTTCAGATGGATGTTAGTACCTAGAAACGAAAGAGAATCAAGGATCATTAAAGAAATGATCTGGCAGTTTAAGAAAGCATCAGCACCAGCACTAGCTCAAGCAGGATGGTTTACCACAGTACCACACGTTTTTAGGATACAATATAAAACTGGTAGTCAAGCCAACCCTTGGTTAAATAAAATAAAAGCGTGTGCTCTCACCAGTATTCAAGTTAATCATACTGCTTCTGGTTCTTGGTCAACACTAGAAGACGGTGCTCCTACAGCCACCGCTTTACAGTTACAGTTCAAAGAACTTAAAGCAATTATGAGTGAAGACTATGGTGATTCATTCAACTACACAGAACAGTATTACTAATGGCATACTTCGAGAAGCTACCTAATATATCTCTTGCTATTAGACCTATTAAGTTCCCGTGGTCTGAGCAACAGTATGTTACAGCAAAAAATATATTCAGACGGTTTAAGATATCTGATGCAGCATTAGATAGTCTAGTATACTATAAAAAATATACTATAACAGATGCTGACCGTCCAGATCTAATCTCCCAAAAAATCTACGGGAGTTCTTCTTATGACTGGGTTATCTTACTATCAAATAATGTAATCAATCCATACTTCGACTGGCCAATGCCTACTCCTGTGCTACAGGATTATATCAATAAGAAATATGATGCACCATTTGACATCAAACATTACGAAACTAATGAAGTAAAGAACACTGCTGGTGATGTAGTACTACCAGCTGGTCAATTAGTTGGTGAAGACTTTTATAAAGCACCATACTGGACAGAATATGAGGAGGATATGGATGGTGACGCACCCAAACCTGAGAGTGCTATTGAAGTAGAGATACAAAGGAAACTAGTAGTAGAAGAAGTTACTGTATTAAATGGTGGTAAAGGATATGAATTCCCTCCCAACCTACTAGTAGAAAGTCCACAAACAAGTAACGGTGACTTCCCAACAGTAAGTGCAACTGTTACACCAGTAATGAGTGCAACAGGATACCTTAAGAGATTTGATATTCAAAGTGGTGGAGAAGCATACACATACCCTCCCGATGTAACACTAACTGGTGGTATGGCAGGTGAATCTGCTACAGCTATCATTGACAAAGATACAAACTCAATGACATATGGTCAGGTCATAGACATACGTCTTGATGGTACATCTTACGACACAACGGACGCATCTAACATCCACGAGTTCGGTGATGGTGCAACTATTGCACCTAATGGTACTGGTCAAGGTGCGTGGGGTGGTTTTAATGTGGGCAGCACACACTTAAGATTAGGTGATAGTTGGGGTGAAAGAAGTGTGGTCATCAACAAAGTTGATATGACTAACTACAATACTGTTCGGGTGTATGCTATCCGTGGTAATGGTAGTAATGGTGGTGAAACACCAGACATTCCAGGTGTAGAAGAACTTCGTTTAAGATATCAGATCACAACTGATACAGATCCAGATCACAGTGCTTGGATTACATTGGGTATTGTTATTGAAGCTGTTCCTAACGGTACAGGTTCAGGCAACCTAGAACCATACGACTTTGAGATACCTGAGAACCTTAAGGTTCCTAATGTATTCTTCCAGTTGTATCAACCAGGAAATAGTGGTCCTCCTTACGATCACTTTGGTTTCACAAGTATTAACTTCGTTGATACCTCAAAAGTATATGGTGCTAGTGGTATTACCTTTACTAATAATGTAAATGATACTACTGGTGGTGGTGCAGTAGCTACTGTAGTACGTGGTCTTAGTATCGACTCTGTTACTGTTAATAATCAGGGATCGTACGGGTCTATTAGGTATCTTTCTATGGCAGGTCAAAATGGTACCACAGATACGCCAGATATACACGCAACTTTTAGCATACCAGTAGTCGAAAGTAGTACCACTTTTGCAGTAGGTGAAGCAGTAACGTTCACTAATGGAGCAGCAGGAGAAGTAACTAGCTACAACGGTACCACTATGGGTATCAGATTAACTGCTTGGGATGGCAACAATCCAGTGACAAATGATATGTTATTGACTGGATTTGATACTAGTGCTCAAGCTACAGTTACTAACTTCAATGCTTCTACATTCACAGAACCAACGTGGATGGATAAAGATGGTAATAAGTTCAGATATAAACTAACAAGACTGATGACAGGTACATCAGGTTGGGAAAAATTAATTAGAGATAGCTTTAGATACAGAGATCCAACTGGATCACTAGTCACACTTCAAGGTGCATCAATAGTAGATGCTGTCACTCACCACGAGTGGGAGACAAGAGAGAATGATAAGAGAAGAAATATATACATCTTACGTACAAGATACCTACGTGAATTCATCGAGGAGATGAAGTTGCAACTCCCATACAAAAAATCTACTGACACTATCAGTATGACACTGAAGAAATCAGCAGTATAAAAAACCTTAAGGGCAAAAAAATACCCCGAATTTTTTTCGGGGTATCGTGTAATATGTAAACTAATTTACTCTTCTTCTGCTAGTCGAGCAAAGTATGACAGTTGATCGTCATCATCTGCGACTGCTTTACTTGCTGGAGTAGGGGTCGCTGCTGCAACTGCTGCAACAGGTTCATACTCTTCATCATCTACTGTTGGTACAGCAGCACGTTTGTTAGTGCCGAGTACTTCATTCAACCTAGTCTGCAACTCTTCATATGTTTTGAACTGGTCTTCATTAGTGAAGGCAGTTAACGAATTTTCTTCCTTCCAGATGGCTTCAAGTTTAGCGTCATCTGAATCAAGAGCACTAACAGAATCAAACTCAGACTTGTCATAATTCCAGAACCCCGCTACCTTACAAATTTTTAGCTTGAAGTTAGCACCTTCCCATAGATCAAAAGGATTGATAGGAGTTTCATCCTCAAACTCAGGCTGCATTGCAGCAGTGATCTTATCATAGATCTTCTTACCAAATTTGTATAGAAATACCTTACCCTCATTCTCAGGGTGTGCTGGATCACGTACGACATAGATGTTAGTGTAGTAAGAAAGCTTACGCTTCTGCTTACGTGCTATGTCCTTATCAGAATCAATACCAGAGTTCCACAACTTGCGGTTGACTTCACCTACTGGATCCTTCTTGTTCACTGTGGTCAAGGAGTTCTCGATGTACCATCCTCCTGGACCTTGAAATGCGTGGGAGTATACCTTTGCCCACGGTAGATCTTCCTTGTCAGGTGCTGGAAGGAAACGAATGACTGCGTAACCGTTACCAGACTTATCGAGTTCTGGTTTCCAGAATCTCTCGTCTGCACCTGGACCTTGCTTATTTAATTTCTCTGCTTCTTGAACTAACTTTTCAAGTGATGTACTTGAACGCTTTTTGAGTGTCGAAAATGACATTAGATTACCTCAGATTGATTAGGATTTGGTTAAAGGGAGGACAAGTCCTCCCTATTATTTAGGCTAATTGAAGTGCCTATTTTTCACATAGATGAGACTATTTTCTAGTTCATCTTTCTCATTCTCAGTGTCCTGTGCAGGACATCTGTGCTGTGCCTCAGGGTGATTCCAAGGGAAGTTCTTCCGATGTAGTTCACCTAGTCCAGACAGATCCATAAGTCTCTGCTCTAGACTTGCAACGTGATTCTCAAAGAACTTAAAGCGTTTAGTTGCTAAGGTTTCTTTGGACTGAGGGATTGGTACACTAAAGATAAAGTGTATTGGTTTGCCCTCCTTCACTGCGAGTGAAGCAAGACTCATTATAGCACCAATACGTGACTCAAAGTGATTAACCTGAATGTAGATGGTGAATTCATCATCATTGTTCAGGAAGTCCTCGATCCAAGGGTCTTTACCCTTGAGAGTTTCCAAATAAGGTTCGATGAGATCCTTATTATAAGAGCGATAGCGTTCACCGCCAACGATCTTGTTATTATATCGTAGCTGAGTCTGAATAGACTGCCAGATATCTCTCTGCACGTGGTAGCGTAGGTGATGACCTAAGTCCTTCACCTCATCAATGATCTGACTATCTGTTAGTCCTTCAACACGCTTCAAGATTTCAATCGCAGCAGACTTTACATCGTCTTTAGATGAGTTGGTGTGCGTGATCTCGTCACGATTGTTAGACTTAACAGCAAAGCGGATCTTTGCTTCGGGAGAATCAAACTTAACTCCTTGCATCATCCAACCAGGAATCTGCAAAGTATAAGAGAGGTTTCTCCTGTGTTCACCGTTGCACGATGAGTCATCGTCAACGTCGTAGTATACGATGGAACCAATCTTAGGATTGACTCCTTCATTCTCGATTACTTTTTGAAGTTCGAGAACATTACTTGCACTGAATTTGTATCGACCTGGATTCTTGAAAGTGTCTGGAGTATCACTCCATAGCCTCATTTGAGGATCACCAACAAGAGTAACACCCTCTACACCATAAGTGGAGGGGATGTATTCCCAGTTGCGAGGATCACAGTGCTCAGGTCTCCAGTGTGCACACAGAAAGTCTGCGTCACTTACTGGGATACCCAGGTTTTGTGATATTGTCATAGGTAATTAACTTATACCGTAAAAGACCTATTAATTATAAGGGTAATCTCCTAGATTGTCAAGCATTTGTTTACGGATTTCCCACGTCTGTCCTGAAGTGCTACCAAGACAGGGGTTGATACACTCCATATCAAAGTGAGTATTGCATACCAAACCTGCTAGGTCGTGTGGGTCACCGAGTTTACCAGTCTTCCAATAGTGTTGTCCATCTATCCACGTTGCACCACACTTATTACATACCTTCATTACATCTCCGCTACCGTCTTCTTCAATGCTACGATCATTGTATCAATATTATTAAACACCTCAGACACACTAACAGTATCAGGTATACCAACAGCGTTCATAACCTTACGAACATCAGTAGCCATCTGTTTAGCAACAGGGTCATCACTCTTACACAATTCTACACGTGCCCAGAGAACTCTCTGTTTCTTTAGTAGTGTCTCTACTATTTCAATGTACTCTTGTTTCTCCTCTTCGTCAAGTTCTGGAAATGCCATCGTCATTTGTGCTAGACGATCTTGCAATCCATTAATGTATTTAATCTCTTGTTGTACAAATTCAGAATCTTGGAATCCCATCTTAGAATGTCAGTTTAGCACGAGAGGTTCTTTTCATAAAGTTCAGACGCTGTGCATCGAACTTAAGTTTTTCCTTTAATGGTTTGGAAATTAGTTTGTTAATAGTATCTAGCTCGATACTATTCTGTTCGCAGAAATGTACAATGGCATCGATATAATTCATATCATTGTTATCTGCAACCAGTTTTTCAATTTCACCAGCAAATTTTGTAGCAGTCATAAATTTATTCTCAATGTCTTCAGGTGGCTGTGGCATAACTCATTCCATATTCTTCAATGGCCGCTTTAAGATTATGATAATGAGTTCTCTTGTCAGAAGTTTTAACTAACTGACACTCACCATCTTCGCAAGCAACAAGAACAGCAAACTGTTCTACCTCGATACCATATATTTCATAGAACATATAGCCATAAGCACACATCTGAGTGAAATATCCATCCAAAATGTATTGTTTCTTAGGTGACTTTGATGTCTTGAAATCAATGACGGATAGTACTCCATCAAGTTCAGCAATAATGTCAACCTGACCTGCGATCTTTAAAGTGTGAGACCATAACATAGACTCGACTAGTCTAGGTCTATCTATTCTATCTATAACAGACTGTGAAGTGCGAAACATCTGTACAGGTAGAGGAGAATCTTTATGTTTCTCAAGATCCAACCTGTTCATAATATAATCTTCACAGATAGCGTGAAAGTTGGTACCTCTGGTAGTAGATCGCTTAGTTACACGGTCTGCTTCCTCTTTACCAACTCTCTTACGCCACCTGTTAATGATAGCTTTCTTTTTCTTTTGATTAGATAGTACTGTAGTGACTGAAGGATAATGTTCATCCTCCACAGCGTAAAGGCGTTTGCCTTCCACCATTTGTCTCTTTAAGTTTACCGATTCAATTAGTTCAGAATGATCAAATGTTTTCATCATAACCTTGGTTGATCTTGGAGACCAGATACGATCTAACCAGACCAGACCTCACGATATCCTCAAGACCGAATTCAACCTTGCTGAACTCAGGCATACCATTAAGGATCTGCATAAAATCTAGAATGCCAGTACGTTCTGTGACCTTAAGTAGGTCAGACTGACTAGCGTCACCAGCAAAAAAGATCTTGCTGTTCTCGCCAACTCTTGTCATTATACTATCTAATTCGTGAAAATTCAAGTTCTCGAACTCATCCACGATTACAATAGCATTATCAAGAGTCGTACCCCGTAGAAAAGAAGTAGACCAAAAGCTAATCGTTTCCTGTCTTTGGAGGTCATCGTAAAGCGTTTCAAATTCCTTGTCCGTATACATTGAGAACATATGCTTGACCATATTCCTATAAGGAATCTGATACAAGTATGATTTATCCTCGTGTGTTCCAGGAAGGAAACCAATCTCTCTAGTAGGGACTAGTGACCTTACAATGTATATTTTCTCATAAGGTGTGCTCTCTGTCAATACTTCCTTCAAAGCTTGATACAAGAGACAGAATGTCTTACCAGTACCAGCACATCCATAAGCAACTAGATTCTTTCCCGTAGCATACTGTTCCCATAACAACTCCTGTGCAGGAGTCAGAGGTTCTATTGGTTTTAATAGTTCTGTGTTAATAGGTTTCGTACGTTTCATCTGCTTAGTGGACAGAGTTGTTGCTGATTTTTTACGTGGCATTTAGTAGTATTTGTATGGTTTAACGTTGGCACCAGGTTGTTTACTTACTTTATGTAAGACTTCATTCCATCCTCCATCGGTTTTCATTCGCCAGTCACCTACTTCTCCCATACTGGCACAACCTTCTGACCAGTCTCTATCCCAGTCAGGGTTCTCTTCTCGCCATTCAGTGTAGGCTTTCATTGTCAGGTTGAGAACTTTTGTCTCACCTGTTTCCTTATTTTTTACTGGATAAGTAGGCATAATTTATTTAGTCTATTCCTAAGATGTCACGCTCACGTTCTATGTCTCCTTGTATCCTAGCTTTATCGCCACCAGGATCAGGGTTTTCATAACGATGCTTGTTCTCTTTAGCAAAACCTTTCTCCCAAGGATTGCGATGCTGCGAATCATTGAGATGAATAGGTTTATCTGAAGTCCAACCTCGTTGACCTAGAACTTCACGTTCATAGGTACCAACCTCATCAACTTTAGACATAATATCATCAAGTTCTTGTTGCTCTCTAGCAGATCCAGGTTGATCAGAGTCAACAGAATTGTAGAGTGTACCAGAACTAGGTAAACCAACAGCCTTAGGTGTTCCTGTTATTTTACCATACTTTTTGATATCTTCTTCAAAATGATTGATCTTTACCTTACGTTTATCAGTGATCTTAATTCCAGTCTTACCACTTTCCTCATCACTGTCCACCCAAGAGGATGGTAAAGGTGGTTTGTAGTCTGATCCTCTCTCTTCTGGAGTCCTAGTCTCTTGATTCATATCAGGATAACTAGGGAAGGAGTCTTCAGACTTGTGTATTGCCAGTCTTAATTTACCTGGTCTAACACAAAGCTTTGGGTTCATCTCTAGGAAATCATCTCTAGCTTCAAGAGATAGATATAATTCTCCTACAGATTCACCAGTCTCTTTGTTCTGGAATTCGTATAGTGGCATTAGAATTTCATTACTGTAATATATCTAGGTCGATGAGCAGGTGTAACTGGTGGTCTACCAGAGTGAGGTAGTCTACCATCGAAGGATACTATTCTACCAGGTTTAGGTAAGACAGACTTAAAAATCTCATCACCCTCATAGAATACTGTTTCTCCACCCCAGTCACGATGCCATTGATCATTAGTATAGAAAATAATTGTACGGTTGTTAGAACCTACATCCTCTACACGTGACCTAGGACGGTCTCCAAAGCGTATTAGATCTGTATACACCCTTCGTACTGTATCGTATGAAGGTACCTTACAGACCTTACTGAGTGCCTCGTAGAGTACGGTAGATAATTGTTCATCATTACTATCGCATAACGAATCACCCTTATGTATCCGTCTCCAAAACTTACCATCAGAAGCCATTGGATTAACATTATCAAATGTTGTATCTACTCCATCAGTTAAGGAATAGAATGCACTTGAAAGATACTGTGTAATAGTTCGCAATGTATTTTGATCTATTACATTATCATATACTTTTACATCCATTCTAATGCTTCAGATACTATAGGAAACTGTTCTTTAAATATATCCTTACAAGCATTGGCAATATCCATATGCTCTTTCTGTGTACCGTGTCCACTTCTCAACTCAATATAATGCACCCAAGAACGTACACTACCTGTCATATATAACCGAGTCGGTGTAGCTAGAGGTAGTACAAACCGAGCAGACTCCTTAGCAACACCATCCTTCAACATATTCTGATACAACTTCATACCTTCTTTGAAATGCTTTTGCATTCTATAGTTGTACCACTTCACCTTTCTATCATCCATATCATCTGTAGAATTCTGACGGTTCTTCGTGTCTTGCCTACGCAATTCAGGTAGAGGAATAGTATCTCCTAGTAAACTACTGTCAGCATACCGTTGAGAGAACTCTTGATATGTAAATGATCTGTGTCTTAATATCTGAGCAGCAAGACCACGTGTAGTTTCTATTTCTAATGTCATATGTGCCTGTTCAAAGACAGACCAATGACCGTGCTTGATACAATACCCTAAGAGTCCAGCGACCTTAGGGTTATCTTGGTTCTTAGGATTGCTAACACGAGCAACATATCCCATTGTATTTTCAGCGTCGGGTGTGACGGTGACAAGTTTTACATTCATTCTGGTTTTGGTTGGTTAGAGAATCCTTGTCTGGTACGACGAATCCAGACATCCATTTCACGATCTCTTTCTATTTCTTTCAGTGCTGCTTGTAACTTGTCAAGTTCTTCATTCTCATAGAGCCAAGGTTTTTCAAGTGCTCTACGGATAGCTTTAGATGCTTTCATTTTGATAGTTTAATACTGTAGATTCCGTTGTCCAATTCGGATGGAACAAAATTCATAGAGATAGAGACTCTAGTAACATCCTCTTTCAAGGTTAGTGTCTCGTGGGTGAGTTCACTAGACCAGAGGAATAGTATACCCTCATCAGGCATCATCGTCAAGGTTTCAGAGTTGTACATATTCTGTTCCCTTGGATCGGTCCTCAAATAAGGATCATTCTTTTCAATTCCTGGCGAGTGTACTGTCCATCCCTGTGCTCCTGGTGGGAAGTTCAGGTAATATGTACCAGACACAAAGGAATTACCGTGACTGTGTTTGAATTGATACCCACCCTTTCGAGTGATATTAACCCAACACTCCGTGATGAAATGATCCTTAGTCATATCCCAGTTGTATACATCTTGAGTAAAGTCTACATATGATTCACTCAAAAACTTCTCAAATTCTTTGACAACTGGATGGTCTACATCCAGAAGACTTTCCTTAGAATTATTCCAGAAGTGTACGATGTCAGGAGATATAGCATTGTGTTCTGCATCTCTCTTAGCAGTTAGTTCCTGTACTAACGACCTTAATTCTACGTGTGGTTCCTTCTCCCATCGATAGATACCCAATGGTTTAGGAAACAGACTAACAACTTGTACTCTTTTCATTCTCTTGTTACCCTAAAATAATATCCACCAGCAGAGAATACCTTAGGCATAAAGTTCATAGAAACAGATACCCTTACAGACTGAGGACCAGTAGGTTCAGTATAATGTAAGAGATTACCTGGCCATAGCTTCAGTTCACCTTCTGCTGCTTCACCATTCATCTGCATACAATTAAACTCAGTAGGTTTCCCTTGCTGAGTTCCTATGTATGGTCTAGCAGGTGCAGACGCAGGGTTCTGAAATATAATATCACCAGGTGCACCTTCCATATGCACATAATATGTACCAGATACAATTGCATTAGCGTGTGAGTGTACTACTTGAGTACCACCTGGCTGAGTTACATTAACCCAACAGTCAGTAATGAATGCATCTTGTGTACTCTGCCAACCCTGTACATCTATAAGAAAATCAGAGTAGCATTCTCCTAACCACTTGGTAAAGTAATCAAAGATAGGACCATTATTATCATACAATAGATGCTCTCCATTCTTCTGATAATAATGTGATAGATTCTTAGAGAAATGATTCTTAAACGTCATCTTATTCTGATTACGTTGCTTATAATCTTCCATCGCTTCTCTAACAGCGACCTTTAACTCCTCGTGCTTACTCGGATCTGGCATCTTATAGGTGCCAAGAGGAGTAGAGAACATAGGGCAGACAGATTGTCTATTAGGATCTATTCTCATAGGTCAGTTGATTTCAATAACTTGGATACAATCTCCTGATCGTGCTTAACAACCTTGAAATTATAAGCACCCGCTAAGAATTCCTGTGGCATAAAGTTCATAGAAATAGAAACTCTAGTGGCATTGCCCTTAGTAGGTGTAGTCATATGTGATAGATTACTTGGCCACAAAATAAGATACTGCTCTTTACAGTTACCGAAGTGTTGTGACTCATTATAAATCGTGGCTTTACAATTGTCAAACCCCATATAGGGTCTGTTAGCCATTGAAATAGGATTAATATACATTATCTCTCCAGCACCCTCTTCCATATGGAGGTAGTATGTACCAGAGACAAATGAATTAGCGTGAGAATGTAGTACCTGACTACCACCCTCCTTAGTAACGTTGACCCAACAGTCTGTGATATATGATTTTTCTGTGACCATCCAACCTTGTACGTTTGTCACGTAGTCAGCATAACATTCCTCCAACCAGTCGTGATAGTGTTGGAAGATTGGATCGTCGTTGTCGTAGAGTAAATGCTCTTTGGTATGCTGATAGAAGTGAGTTAGATTTTCTGTGTAATCACTCTTACCAGGTTGTACCTTTTTAATTGCTTGCCTAGTTGCCTCAAGTAGTTCCTTATGTTTGTCATCAGGATACTTATAGTATGCTAACGGCAATGCAAATATAGGTTCAACTAGTTCCGCTTTCACTGTCATCTTTTAATGCATTACGAAGTTTTTCAGCTTTGATTCTTTTCTTTACCATTTTAGCATAGTATACTTCTTGTTCAGTATACCATCCTGGATTTTCTTTACTCCTTTTTATAATTAATTTTGCTGCTTTCTTGTCCTTCATAGTACGCTCTAAAATATGGGACAACACCGTTGGTGATCTTGTGTCCCTTTGCAATCCACTCATCAGCACACGCATAGATGGCTGTGTTGGTACAAGTGGTACCAAAAGAATGCAACAATTTTTTAAGCACGTCCTGACGAAGTTGTAATTGTTCTTCAGTCAGTGTATCCGTCGTCATCTTGGAGGAGTTCATAAGAAGATTTAATTAGTGCTTCGGGTGGTGTAGCTGCTCTGTAAGCATCGACATCCGAATATACCTCCGATTCTAACACATTTAGCAGAGATTTCAAGTCTTTTACGACGGTCTTTAGTTTTGTTTTGTCCATTTTGTTCCCACTTTAACTATGTAGGTCATAAAAAAAGACCCCTATTTAGGGGTCTTAAAGTTAAGCAGCAACTGCTTTGCTGTTGTGCTTGACACCTCTGTAAGTCAGTTCTGACTTAATAGATGTGTTGGACTTGCGTGAATCGGTGTCATACTCGACACCACGGTAAGTGACTTTTGCCATTGGCTTTCTCCAAAGTAGTAGGGTGTTTTAAGTCCGTTCCTTTAGTCGGCTTTTGCGTCCCAACATTCAGGTGTTTCTTCTATCACAACCAGAATCATTTCTGCTCGTGTCTCTTCCTCTACATTGAACTCATACATCTTATCGATAAGAAGTTGAGCATCAACACAAGATAAAGTAGATGCAATAACTGCTAGATGAAACATACTGGGATGAACGATCCGTTCCGAGTCGGCTTACTTGCGTCCCCAAAGGGGATGAACGTATGTGTTAATACTAACACAGGTATATTATATAGTCAAGTAATTATGTGTGATCTGATACAATTTAAGGATGTCTTAACTATCCACCTAAAGCTGTATCATTAGGGTTGACTGCCATAGATGGAAGTGGTACTCCTTGAGTCATTCTTTGACCTGGTGTTGACCACTGCTTACCTTGTGGTTTAGGTGTTGAAGTTCTATTACCCCATTCAATCTGAGGGAATGCTTCTTTAACTACGTTCTCTGTAATTCTAAATTTTTTCTTAAGGTTCTTATCCTTAACTAGACAGACTACCTCTGCCTCAGATTCGTGTAGCCCTTCTAGAAGACCTACAAACATTGTCTCTCTTTTTAAACTAGAAAGAGAATCAGCACCACCCTTTACAAAGTAGTGAAGAATTCTATGCTCTGTACTAAGTTGAGAATGTTCTGTTCCAGGAGGTGCTTCGTTTGGTTTGTAAGGTACAGCACCTTCTGGTAAAGCAGATTCGATACTAGGATCGAAGTTCATAATCAAAACCTTTCTAAGAGCATTACTATTATGCTCCCGTAAAAGATTAATCTTTGCTGCCTTGGTCTTAGCATTGCTAACCTTTTGTAGCACTTCAGAAATTAATAGTTCAGCCATAATAATTAGGTTTTTAGTATTTAGTCATCATCTTCTACCTCTTGTTCGTGGAATCGAACGTGTAAAAGATCTCCAGAATAGGGATTGCCATTGGCATCATACATTTCTGGGTGTTCATAACTAGCAGGTTCTTCCCGTGTAGTGGTTGCGTATACAACATCGTTTCCTATCCATCCAATAATACCTCCTAGAATAAAGAAAATTAGACTGGTAACAGCACTGAAATAAAGCATCTCAGGCATAATTATAATCCTCAATTCGCTTTTATTTAGACCAACCCGATGGATTTAAAATGGCGTGCTGCCTCTACTAGACCTCCTAAATTCTTACCATTGTATACTATCTGAGGAAATGTTACAGTCTGTACTTTGAGTTCAGATAACACTTGTTCTCTGGTGATATCCCTATTCAATAGCATTTCATTGTAATCAACTTTAGATCTATTCAAAAGTTCTTTAGCTAGAGTACAATACTTACAACCATCCATAGTATAAAGAGTAGTTGTCTTACGTGGATCAAATGTCATTAGGTCCTCGTTGAAATGTATATCCATCCATAGTTCTATTCCGAATAACTATTCTGTTATTCTCATAATCAGGTACGAATTCAAGTATGTCTTCATTGCCCCAACACAACTCCTCATAAAGGGAATTGAGTCTGGACATATCTGTCCATAGATCTTGCGGAGGGTTGTCCATAAAAGGTATTAACCAGCTCTTAATGTATCATAATATCTATTCATTGTCAACCTTGCCATATCATATCAGGCATTGCTGCTGGTTGCTGTCTACCTATGGTGAGCATAAGAATGAAGTAACCCAAGAACCATATGATATTAAAGATCCAAGCTTGTCTGAAGAGATACTTCCTGATACCCATTGCAATGAATACATTTCTCACTGCCTTAGGGTCATCTTCTTTACCTATTGATCTAAGTATCTGTTCTATCACCACCGCAATCAATGCACCTATCACCATAGGATAGAATACAAAGTTAGCGAATGACATTATTGAAATAAGGAAAGCCATTAGTAGTGATCCTCCAATCCTTCTTGTGGTTCAGGTTTCCAGTCCTTACCATAATATTTTTCTAAAATATTGTGGTGAGGTGCTCTATCAAGTTGCTCTTGTGTAAACTTGTGAGACTTTGGTGGTTCCTTTGGAAACAACTCTAGTTGTATACCGTGTGCCTCCCAGAACCATTCTTCAGGATCCTCTCCTTTGATGTGAGAGAACCCATAATAACTACCATCATCTCTCTGATATAAAAAATGATGATCGTGAGGATTCAACAACCACATCTGTGATAATTTATCTGTGGTTTTGTAACCGATCTCTTCCTTAGTAAGCTTCTTCATTGTAGCATAGCAATAGCGTGAGGAAGAATGTCATATTCTTTCAGTTGTATCCTACGAGTAAGAGTATCTATAGTATCATCAGGTTCTATTGGAACCTCACCTTGTAGTATAATCTCTCCACCATCTAGTTCCTCATTGACATAATGGACAGTACATCCTGTAGTTTTGTCACCAGATTCTAACGCTTGCTCTACTGCGTTCAACCCTTTGTACTTTGGTAGTAGTGACGGATGTACATTTATGATAGGGCAATGAAACTCAGATGGTTTCTTAAGCACTCTCATATAACCTGCCAATATAATAAGATCAACCCTCCAAGCTTTGAAGAGTTCAATAACTTGTTGCTCATCTTTATGTGCTACCCGACAGTGAGGGATACCATATTTCGCTGCTCTCTTAGCAGCACCACATTCTTTAGTATTGTGTATCATTAACACAACTTCGTGTTCCTTCAATTCTTGATTGGTAACTATGTTTTGAAAGTTCGTGCCTTTACCAGAGCACATCACACCTAAACGCATAAAAAAATGGGAGGGGTTGACCCTCCCATTGTATCATAAAATACAAGTTTTTCAACTTATCCTACAGAAGGTGCAACAAGTGCAACTTCAGATGTCTCAGCAGCAGCAAGATCAAGTGGGAAGTTGTGTGCATTTCTTTCGTGCATAACTTCCATACCCAAGTTTGCTCTGTTAAGAACGTCACCCCAAGTAGGAACAACCTTACCAGATGCATCAACAACCGACTGGTTGAAGTTGAATCCGTTCAAGTTGAATGCCATTGTACAGATACCCATAGAGGTTAACCATACACATACAACTGGGAAGGTAGCTAGGAAGAAATGAAGTGAACGAGAGTTGTTGAACGATGCATACTGGAAGATTAAACGTCCGAAGTATCCGTGTGCAGCAACAATGTTATAGGTCTCTTCTTCTTGACCAAACTTGTAGCCATAGTTTTGAGATTCAGTCTCGGTAGTCTCCCGAATAAGTGAAGACGTAACCAAAGATCCGTGCATAGCACTAAACAAGGCACCGCCAAACATACCCGCAACACCCGCCATATGGAATGGATGCATAAGGATGTTATGTTCCGCCTGGAAGACAAACATAAAGTTGAACGTACCTGAAATACCGAGAGGCATACCGTCACTGAATGATCCTTGTCCGAAAGGATAGACCAAGAAGACAGCGAAGGCTGCTGATACTGGGGCTGAATAAGCAACACAGATCCAGGGTCTCATACCCAGACGATAGGATAACTCCCACTGTCTACCCATATAGGCAGAGATTCCAATTAGGAAATGGAAGATGACCAACTGATATGGACCTCCATTATACAACCACTCATCTAAAGTGGCAGCTTCCCATATAGGGTAGAAGTGTAATCCAATAGCGTTGGAAGATGGAACTACAGCACCAGATATGATGTTGTTTCCATACATAAATGAACCTGCAACAGGTTCACGGATTCCGTCAATATCGACGGGAGGAGCAGCAATGAAAGCTATGATGAAGCAAGTCGTTGCAGCAAGTAAGCAAGGTATCATTAAGACACCAAACCAACCGACATAGATTCTATTCTCGGTTGATGTAACCCACTCGCAGAACTGTGGCCATCCAGCTAACAGACCGCTATCTCTTTTTGAAAGAGTAGTCATTTAGATGATTGCGTTTTGAGAGAGGTATAATAAGACATTATAACCCCGTGGTCTTGGTTAGGGGGAAGATGAAAAAGGGGTCAACTGTGTTGAACCCCTTATATTTATAACATATTGTAACGCAAATGTCAAGTGGTGTAGCCTGCTGGTGTCTTAGGAGGACAGTCGATGGTCAAGGTTCCAGTCATAGGTTGATGCATATGTTCTAGAAGATGATCCACTTTAATACTAAGGTCATCTAGCTTAGCAAGGATCTCTGAATGATCGTGTCCAGTCACGACAGCATCAGGAACATTATGAATAAGATCATCCTGTGTAGTGATGATTACATTAGCATCACTTGGTGTAGATGCAAAGGGATCGTTCTGAGGCATTGGTCTAAAAGGTAGTGAAATATTTATCTGACCAAGGTATTATCTTGGACAAAGTACACATAGTCTAGCATAGAATCTGTTAATGTAGCAAGTGCATCATCTTTAGTATGAACTAATGCTTCACCAGCAAGATTAAAACTAGTGTTGATAAGGACAGGACATCCTGTAAGCATATCAAACTCAACTAGAACATCTCTCATAAACCCTTCAGTTACTGTCTGCATCCTACAAGTATCATCAACGTGGATGACACCAGGACATTGCTCCTTAGCTAAATTAGTAGCTTTAAAGTTGATTGTCATATTAGGTGATGAATGAAGACCTAAGGTCTCGAAGTACTCGTGGAAATGTTCTTCTAATATAATACCAGCGAAGGGTCTATACCATTCTCTCTTCTTAATAAGGTTAACTTTATCTCTTGCATCTGCCTTACGTGGATCAAATAGAATAGAACGATGACCTAAGGCACGTGGACCTGCTTCAGGATTACCATCATATATTGCTACTGAACGTCCTTTAGCAAGAAGTTCTGCTATCTCTTTAGCACTAGAAGGTTCACCCTTAATATTAAGAGGATTAGGTTCCTCCATAGTATGATAGAAAGTATCAGTAAGAGGACTAGTCTTAGTATCTTGTGTGTTTAGTTTATAGATTGCTAGAGCAGCACCTAAAGAGTTACCAGTGTCATCAGCATTAGGTTCAAAGTAGAAATTAAGATCAGGGTTCTTCTCCAGAAGATAACCATTAGTAACTACATTAAGAGCGTACCCACCAGTTAAAATAATATTCTTTACACCTGTCTTAGCTGCATACTTCTGTACCATTAAGTTGACTGCTTTCTGTGTCTCCTTCTGAACGTGATACGCCCAGTCAGCATAAGGTTTATAGTTCTCTTTAGTTACCTTATCTAAGATAGGATACCTCTGACTAGCAACACCTACTGTCCACCCCTCGTGGTTAAAGTATTGATCAATAGGTACCAGACCATTAAACAATGGAGGATAGTTCTTCTCCTCTCCATAAGCAGCAAGACCCATCGTCTTACCATTCTCTAAAGGACCTTCTCCTATCATAGTAGTAGCACTTTCGTACACCTTAGTGATACCGTATCCACTAGAGATAGAAATGTCTGAACCAATATATCTACTCCTCAATTGCTTTATTAACTGTTCCCATCCAGCTTTCTCATTACCAGCAGACCTAGGGTTAGCAGGGTTAAGCATCCAGAATGCCTTGTACACAGCCTTACAGGTCTGTGGTGACTTCATTAGATATACACTCTCACACTCTCTACCAATGTGCATACAGGTAGCATTACCAAAGTCATCTACATCTAACTGATCATTAGGATCCCATATCTGTGACCCATCTCTATCAATAACAAGACATAAAGCAGTATCGAATCCACTATTATTAAATGAATTGAATGCGTGAGCCATATGATGCTCAGAAGTAAAGTCAATCCACTGATGATCTGGATCTAACTTTGCTTTCTTACAGACATAACACCTAAACACATCGTTAACGATAGGATTAGATGTGGGTGACTGCATTACTGCTATGTCAATTGGTCCTTTAGCAGCATTAAGTGCTTTCTCAATAGCTATAAAGGGTTGCTTGTCCCTCTTCTCTCTTGTATATCGTTCTTCCTTACCAAAATACTCCAACTCACCATCATTAATGATGCAAACACTGGAATCGTGTGCAAGACTGAACCCTAGTACTCTATATCCCATAAAAAAAGGGGTCGTTATGACCCCTAGTATATCTCATATTTGTATGTAGGTCAATAGAGGTTCTCCTCTTGTCCTAATTCTATAGTGACATCCGAAGTAGGATAGGCAACACAGGTAAGTACATAACCTGCTTCTATCTGATCGTCATCCAAGAAAGATTGTTCTTCTTGATTGACTGTGCCTTCTGTAATCTTACCAGCACAAGTGCTACAAGCACCAGATCTACAAGAGTAAGGAGCATCAACTCCCGCTTCCTCTAGGACATCAAGGATGAGTTCATCATCTGCACATTCAACTTTAGTTTCGTTTCCGTCAGTATCAATAGCTGTTACAGTATAGGTAGCCATTTGTGTCGATCATCTGTGTCTATGTATACCATAGATTAGACCAGTCCGAAACCATTTGCTGTGATACCGACACAGACAAAGAACCCGAACTCTAAAAGTTCTCTATAAGGACTACGCAAGAGCGAATGAACCGACATTGAAGTACACGTATGAAGCTACAATCGAGACGAATAAAAATACTTGGGTCATTGGTCTAGGTAAAAATACTCTATGACTATATAGGTATTTCTACTCGTTGTCAAGTGGGTGATGCTGCCATCTGCATCTGTTTTACCCTGACACCTTTACCACCTTGAAAATCATCGTCATCATCATCACCATTGAATGCTCTCATTAATAATTCAATTAGAACCAAAGCTGCCATTGGATAAAAACACCAAAGGATTGCTACTAAAGGTGAAATTGAATCTGATTGCTGAACGAGGTCAGTCATTGTGTGTTGATTTGTGAATAAGTATTTATAAGTTTTGTTAAGTTAAAAGGGAAACATAGTACCGAAGATAAAGTAGTTGATCGTAGCACAAACTAGACCGAACATTGCCAGTCTACCGTTCCACTTCTCTGCGTATCTCCAGTAACTATGATTCCAATCCATTTAACTAAAGTATGTGAATTTAGTATAGAGAGCAATTGTAACCCAGAAGGCTACCATTGTAAACCTTCCGTTTGCTCTGAAAAAGATATCTGCTTGTGTTGAATTGTTCATTAGAAGATACCTGGAATGATTTGTCCTGTGGTTACATAAGCACCAACTGCGGCTACGAAACCGATCATTGCTGCCCAACCGTTAAACTTTTCTGCTTCGGGTGTCATTGTTTTTCTCCTTTTGTTAGATTTGAGGGTTAAAAAGTAGCTAGAGGTCAACACTAGCGGTGTAAAAGACCTTTAGATATCTAAAAGATACCTGGTATAACTGCTCCGAATAGGATGTAGTTATGTACAAGTGCGAAGAATCCAATCATCGCTAGGCGACCATTAAGTTTCTCTGCGTGAGGACCATATCCTTCGTAGTCTTCTACGTAAGACATAGGTGGTTCTTTGGCAAACATATTCTGCTTACCATACTCTGTTGTTACAGTCATAAAGTTTTGTGAAGAACTGTTACATAATTATATAGTAAACCTAAAGGACTTGTCAAGGTATAAATGCCTAGGAATCCGCACAAAAAAGGATCATCATTTCTGATGATCCGTATAAGATTTAGTAATGGTTTAGTCTTCCTCTTGGTCCAGACTAGGAAGTCCGTGTGTTTTGTAGTCTAGTTGTAGCTTTAAGAACCGTACCTCTTCAAGAAGAACTTCGTTCTCAATCTCCAACTTTTTGATTTCTTGTTCGTAAACAATGATCATATCTTGTTGTCGTAAATTTTCATTCTCAAGTTCCCAATCCATCTAATAGTAATGATCCTTGCACATAAAGATCAAGTACTTAGCTATTTAGGATTGGGTTAGTCCCTTCATTTTTTGTACGGATTTCGTGGAACTGCATCCTCTTCCTCCCAAATGTCAGGGTAAATCCTTTTGTCATCTGATTCATATGGAGGTGCGATCATCTGTACATAGTCAACTAGTTCAGGTGATTCACCTGTAATGAGGGCAGTACCAGTAGCCACAACTCCAACTCCTACAGCAACAGATAACATTGCTGCTTCAAGGAATTTAAAAATTACAACCAATGATTCCTCCTTCGATTACCTATAGTATAGTACAAAAAAGGGGGTCAGGTGACCCCCAGTGGACAGTTTAGTAACTGTCCTCTTTATTCTCAATGTACTCTTTGTTCTGCCTACAGATACCGTGTACATCTAATTCTTGATGGAGGTGTGCTCCAGTATGGAGACCCTCTATCATTAAGACAACTGCAAGTAACATCACTGGAGTAAACCAGAGTGGATTACCTATGACTTCACCTACTGTTTCTTTTTTCATTGTAGTGGGTGTGGGAGGTTGGATTAATGTGTACCAACAAGTAAGGGGCATTGCTACATTAGTAGATTTTTACCTTACTATCTGAGACCCGACTGGTAAGTCGATTCACGTTTTCAACGTGCAGCACCACCTGTGTCTCATCACCTTAACTAGCCTTATGCCAGCAAGTTT